>Ga0335072_10000356_pt1 | contig 94792 bp, 84 predicted proteins | sample Lox_Sample_21_FD_206725 | JGI IMG/M metagenome (GOLD analysis project Ga0335072, IMG submission 206725) | Soil microbial communities from Loxahatchee National Wildlife Refuge, Florida, United States - Lox_Sample_2.1 | ecosystem: Environmental > Terrestrial > Soil > Wetlands | place: USA...
ACTCGTCGCACTCCAAAAAAGACAGTGGCAGAAGCAAACCGGAGGAGAGAAGAGCGGCGGAGCCAAATCAGGGGAGAAGTTCGACGCGGCGGGTGACGACGGTGAGGTCGCCTTCATCGGATTGCGTGGCGGCGAGAGGCCGCGCCTTGAGAAGAAAAGCGCCATCGGGAGGAAGACCGTAGTTGCGATCTGCGACCCAGACTTCCACAGGCTTTCCCACGGGCAATTCAAATGTCAACTCGACGCCCTGCGCGGGCATGGTGACACAATCGTAGAGCCACCAGCCATTGAAATATCTGCGGACCGCGGAGGTTTCCGGCTGCAAGGGCCAGCCCTCCATGCGCACGTTGTCGATTTGCGCGGAGGGAGGAAACAGGACACTGGCGGCGGGCGCGCCGCGCTCGGAGCGGAGGAGCGCGCGATAGGAATGCGTGTTTCCCGAGACGGTCGACTGAAGGATCGTGAAGGTCGGCGCGGCCAAATCGAGAGCGGGAGCATCGGACTGAAACGACGTCGCAACGCTCCAGTGAAATGGGCCGCGAGCGTGCCGCTGGAACGTGGCGGCGAGACGGATCGCGTCCGGCAGATGACCGGAATCGGGCTCGGCGACCCATTGCGCTTTGCCGGCGTCGGCGTCGAGCCAGTAGCGGAAATTCAAGCGCTCGGGCGCCTGCGCGGAAAAAACGGGGACCACGAAGGCTGCGGCGATTCCGAGGGCAAGGACAGCGAGCGGAACGGCGCGAAGACCGAGGCGAAGAAGCGAAGAAGAGTCGTCGAGGCTCGCGAGGAGAGGTGCAGCGGCGGTGATGAGAAGAGCCGCGAGGAGGGCGATGCCGGCGAGAGCCCTTGCACCAAGGGCGGGATAGAGAGTGAGCGTGAATGGAAGAAGTACAAGGGCAGCGACAAGCAAAGGAGCGATTGCGGCAAGCGTGGCGGGCCAGGCGGGTTCTTCGGAGCGAAGAGAATAGAGAACGCCGAAAATCGCGGCGCACGCGGAAGGAAGAAACCAAAGATAGCTGAAGCCGGGAGCGACGCTGGCGGTGAGGACTCCTACGACCGACCACCAAACCCAGACGCCCGCCCAGGAACCGGCAAAGCCGGAACGCTTGGCAATTTGGAGAGCGACGAGGACGGCGACAGCGACGCCGAGAGACGCGAAGGCGATTTCGGCGGGAAGCGGGTAAGCGACCCAGAGAACGGGGAAAGGCCCCGCATGGCGAAGAAGGAATTGAAGCAAAACGCCGAGGAAGAAGGAAAGCAAGATCACGACCGGCCAGAGGAGAAGCCCCCAGCCGAAAGCTTCAGGGGTCATCACGCGGCGGCGGAGAAGCCATGCGGCTTCGAGACCGATGAGGATGAGCGTGAGCCAGCCGAAAAGCGGGGCGAGGCGCGACGGCCACCAGAGAATTTTTCTGCCGAAGAGATCGAAATAGACAGCTTCGCTCGCGGGAAAGGAATCGAGATTGGCGTTGGCGAGGGAGAGGACGAGAGGAAAGGCGTTGTCCCCGTGATGCTGGAGGGTGCGGAGGTCGACGTTGTCGAAATTGTCGAGAGGCGTGTGGTAGTGAACGACGCTGCCGATATTGGCGAAATTTGCGCCTTGCATGCCGGCGGCTTTGAAGACGGTGAAGTCAGTATCGTTGGGCAACTGCTTGTAGATGGTGTAGCTGACGGAATTCGCGGAAGGAAACGGAAGAGTGCGGGCGAGAAGGCGGACGATCCATTGATTGGCGGAGCCGGTCTCAAACATCCAACTGGAGCCGGAAGTGCCGCGCGAGTCGATATTGACGTCGGCGCCGACGTCCTTGGCCCAGGCGTCCTGATCGGCAAAAACGTGAGCGCCGAGAAGGCCCGCTTCTTCGCCGTCGTCGATGAGAAAGATGATAGAGTGGCGAGGCTGGGGAAAAGTTTTCAAAGCGCGGGCAATTTCAAGGACGGTGGCGACGCCTGCGCCGTCGTCGGAAGCGCCGGGACCGGTGGCGACGGAGTCGTAGTGGCAGGAGAGAAGGACGGAAGCGCCGGGCTCGCGGCCAGCGAGACGCGCGACGATGTTGTTGACATAGGCGCAGTCGCCGGCTTCGTCGCAAGAAAAGCCGGGATGAATTTCCGGGGCGTAGCCGTACTGCGCGAGGAGGGTCATGATGCGCTGGCGGACGTCGTCATTGGCCGTGCTGCCGGTGGGATGGGGCGAGCCGTCGCCGAGAATGGTTTGCAGGATGGAACGGGCGCGGGCACCGGAAAATTGATTGGCGGGGATGGTGGCGGGCCTGGGCGCGGGAGGCTGGAGGCCGAGCCAGGAAAGGAACAGAAGCGCTGTCAAAGCAGCCAGGGAAAAAAGGATGCGGCCGGCCGCCGGCGTGCGTCGGGGCTCCACACGTCCTCCGGTTCGCGCCATCGTAGGATGGGCGAGGAGCGAAGTCAATCCAAGAAGGATTGTGCTTGCGAGGCCGCGCGAATCAATTTGAGACGAGCGATGAAGTCGGATGGTTCGCACGGCGAAAATCGCGCGTCTCTATTAAGAACACGTGGATGGGCGCAGGGTTGTTTGCAATTCGGGAAAGGAGTGACGGATTGGCTCCTTGGTTTTATGTCGAGCAATAAAAAGGGTGCTGTCAATTTGAATGGGGAGCGGAGACGGCGTGCCGTGCTCCTACGGAGTGCGGACGAAGAGTGCAGGGGCGCGAAGAAACCATTGCGCGAGGGATTACCAGAGGTGGTAGTAGCCGTCGCGGCAGGAGATATCGACGCGAATGTCGAAGAGGGGGGAAAGTACAGCGGGAGCAAGAAGCTTTTGCTTCGGGCCGTCGGCGATGATTTTTCCGGCGCGCATGAGGACGACGCGGTCGATTTCCGGGATGATGTCCGCGACGTGATGGGTGACGAGGACGATACCGATGCCGGATTGAGCGAGTTCGCGCATCGTCTGGCGCAAGCCATGCTGAGCGAAAACATCGAGGCTGTTGGTTGGCTCGTCGAAAACGAGCGCGCGCGGCTGGTGGACGAGAGCGCGAGCAATAAGAATGCGCTTAGCTTCGCCGGAAGAAAGTTCGTCGACGGGACGAGCGGCGAGCGGAGCGGCGCCGAGGCGTTCGAGATCAGCGAGAGCACGCTGGCGCTGATCGGGCGTGACGCGATGATGGTCGAAAACCTGCGTGGCGCTGAAAAAGCCGGACAGAACGACGTCGAGGCCGGTGGCTTCGGTGGTGCAGAGAGTCATCAGATCGTTTGAGACGATGCCGAGGAGGGTGCGAAGCTCGAAGACGTTCCAGCGCTCGCGGCCGAGGATGGAAATCGAAGAATTTTCGCGGGGAACCGGGTAGAGTTCGCGCGTGAGCGTCTTGATGAGTGTGGATTTGCCGCAGCCGTTGGGGCCGAGGATGGCGATGTGCTCTTGCGGGAGGATGCGCAGGGAGAAATCGTCAAGGACGGCGCGCTCGCCACGCATGACGCGGACGTTCTGCAGATCGATGAGTGGCGGAGACGCGGGCGGCGGCTGAATGGAGCTCTTGCGCGGCATTCGTTCATAGTAACAAGGGGGAGTGCGATTTCAGAGCTGGACACGAGCGGCGACGAAATGGCGCTGGTTCCTGAGAACAGAGCAGTTCAGGCAATTTTTCGAGGTTTGCAGCTTTACAGGCTTCGGCGGGCATGTTAATTTGATTTCCCGTAACCGCCGATCCGTACGCGCCAGGCGGCAGGGCCATTGCGAAAAGACCCGCCACAGTTTTTGTCCCGGAGTTTTCCCCAACGAACAACCAATAGACGCATCCCCACCGGATGATCCGGCTGAGGGGATGAGCCATGCGAGGGCACGGGTGCTGAAACTACGCAAGGTAGAGCTGCTGGGGTTTAAGTCCTTCTGCGAGAAGACGCCCATCACATTTTCCGGGACGGGGGTCACCTGCATCGTGGGCCCGAACGGCTGCGGAAAATCGAACATCGTAGATGCCATCTCCTGGGTGCTGGGCGAGCAGAGCCACAAGATGCTGCGCGCAGAGAGAATGTCGGACTGCATTTTCAATGGCACCGCGCGGCGACCGGCGCTGGGCATGGCGGAAGTGATGATTACGATGGCGGACCCGGAGCTTTCCGAGGCTGTCGCGAAAGTGATTGAAGGCAAAGAAGATAGCGAGAATTGTGACACGGCAGATGCCGACGCGGCGCCTACGGCAGGCTTGCAAGTGGTTGAAGTTGAAGGGGATGCGGCGTCGGACGGAGCCGTCGTGGCGGCTGAGACGGAAGCTGCCGAGGCGGGCGCAACTGAAGCTGGCCCTAAGGGCAAACCTTTCCGCAAACGGGGAGCGGATAAACCGACTATCCGTTTGAAACCGGGAGAGATCGTCGTCGGGCGGCGGCTTTACCGCTCCGGGCAGAGCGAGTACCTGATTAACGGCCGCGTGGCCCGGCTGAGGGACATTCAAGAACTGTTTATGGGCATTGGGTTGGGACCGGACAGCTACGCGATTATCGAGCAGGGGCGAATCGGGTTGATCCTGAATTCGAAGCCGATGGACCGGCGGGCGATTATCGAAGAAGCCGCGGGAATCACGATGTACAAGACGAAGCGGCGTCTGGCGGAAGCGAAGCTGGAAGCTTCGAAGATCAATCTGTCGCGCGTGAACGACATTCTGGTGGAAGTGGAAAAGCAACTAGCGTCGCTGAAGAGACAGGCGTCGAAGGCGCGGCGCTACGCGGAAATTCGAGAGCAGATGCGCGGACTGCTGCGCGTGGTGCTGGCGAGCAAGGCGCAGCACCTGGACATCGAAGCGGCACGGCTGGAATCACTGCTGCGGGAAATGGGATCCGCCGAAGAGAGAGATGCGCGGGCGCTGCACGAGCTGGAATCGGAACAAGAGCGGCTGAACGCGCGCACCTACGAGCTGGACGGCGAAATCCGGCGCGCACAGAATCTGCTGGGGCAGACGGCTCTGGACCTCGACCGGGCGGAGAACCGGATCACGTTCAATCGCGAGCAATCGGCGCAGATCGAATCGAGAGCGGCGCGGCTGGCGGGAGAAATTGAGCAGGCACAGCGACAAGCGAACGAACTCGAGGCAAAGATCGCGGAGCAACGGGAAGCGGGGGCTTCGCTGCGGACGCAGACGGCGGAACTGGAAGGTGCGTTGCGTGCATCGGTAGAGGGCGTGACGGCGTCAACGGCGGGGCAACAACAATTGGAAGCGCGCATTGGGGAATTGCGGCAAATGACGGCGCGGCTGATGGAACAGGCCGCGCGCGAACAATCGGAATCGGCGCAGGCAGAAGAAGCGGCAGCACGGTTTGCAGCGGCAGAAGAACAGCGCACGGCCGCATTGGCAGCGATTGAGACGGAGTGCGCAGGACTGGTGGAGCAAGTGGAGGTTGCGGAAAATCTATTCCGCGAGTGCGGACGAAGCGCGCAGAACCTGGCGGCGACGGTGCGTGAATCGCAGGCGAGCCTGGCATCGTTCCGGCGGGCGCATCAGGAAGCTGCGCAGCAACTGGAATCGACGCGCGAGGCGCTCTCCGCCGCGCGCGCGCGGCAGGCTTCGATTCAGCAGATTTTGAGCGAGCGCGCCTATACCGCCGACGCCGTGCAGAAGCTTTTCAATGCGAACGGCGAAGGCGAGGCGCACGGGTTCCGCGCGGCGGGTCTGCTGGCGGATTACGCGGAGGTTCAGGAGCAATACGAGGCGGCGGTGGAACAATTTTTGCGCGAGGAACTGGAGTACGTGGTGGTGGAATCGTTCGACCACGCGCGCGCGGGTGTTTCCCTGCTCCGCGAGGAGATGGGGGGACGCGCGACATTTTTCGTAGACTCGCTCAGCAAGCTGGGGCTGGAAGCTCCCGCAGAACAAGATACGGAACTGCCGGAAGGAGCGCTGGCGCGGCTGGACCGGCTGGTGGAATTCCGCGAGCCGCTGGGTCCTGCGGCGAAGCAGTTTCTATCCAAGCTGGGAGCGGCATATCTGGTGGAATCTGCGGCGACGGCCGAACGCCTGGCGCAAGAAAGCCCGCGCGGGTATTTTTTGACGCCGGATGGAAGCTGCTATCACGGGCGGACGGTTTCGGGAGGACGACAGGGAGAAGCGGGACCGCTGGCGCTGAAACGTGAACTGCGGCTGCATGAATCAGAAGTGGCGCGCCTCGAAACGATTGCGCAGGAGCAGCAATCGGCGCTGGCGCATTTGGCGGCGGAAATCACCACTTGCGAATCGGCGCTGGCCTCGGCAGGGGCGGCGCACATGGAAGCGGAAAAGGCTCTTGTCTCTGCAACCCACCAGCGGGAGCAAGCGACCAGCGAACTGGAGCGCGCGAACGGGCGTGTGGCTGCCGAGCGCCGAGAGATCGAAAAGATGAGGGGCGAAGCGACGGCCGCACAAGAAAAGGCTGCAGCGGCGAAGGTGCGCCTGGAAGAGGCGGCGCAAGCGCGCGCCTCCGCAGAGACGGAAGCAGCGGCGGCAGCGGAAACTCTTGGGCGGCTGCGCGAGGATTTTCAGGCGATGCAGGATCGGGTGGCCGGGCAGCGCGAAGAAATGGCCACGATGGCCGAGCGGTTGGCGAGCGCCGAAGCAGGACTCCAGCGGATGAGCGAAGAGTTCGCGCAGGCAAGCGAACGGCTGGGGTCGATGGGGCAGCAGCAGGAGAGCCTGACCCAGGAAAAAGCGACGCTCGAAGCATCATCCGGACAACTGGCAACGCAAGTGGAAGAATTCCGGCGGGAGAAGGCGCGACTCGAGGAGTTGAAAGCAGCGCTCGAGGCGGAATGGGAACAGGCGCGCGGGCGGGCGGGACAACTGGAAGAATCTCTGCGGGCGAAGCGGCAATCACTGGAAGAGATGCGCGCAGAGCGGAGCCAGAGGCAGATCGAGAAGGCGCGCAACGACGCCGACCGGGATTATCTGCGGCAGACGTGCATGGCCGAACTGAACGCGCAGCCTGAGGAACTGCTGGCGGGCGAATCGCAGATGGTGGTGGGCGAAGATTTGATCTCCGCGGAAGCTAATTACAACGAGATGAAAGCGCGGATCGAGGCGATGGGACCGGTGAACATGATGGCGCTCGAAGAATACCGCGAGTGCGAAGAGCGCGAACAATTTCTGCGGCGAGAACATGTGGACCTGATCCAGTCGATCCAGAACACGCAACTGACGATCAACGAGCTCGACCAGGTGTCGAAGCAAAAATTCGAGGAAGCATTCGCCTTCATCAACGCGCAATTCGCAACGGCATTCACGACGCTCTTCGGCGGCGGGCACGGGGAAATGCGCCTGAGCGAGCCGGACAGTTCGGGTGAAGCGGGAATCGACATCGTGGCGCAGCCGCCGGGGAAGAAGCTGCAAAACATCCTGCTGCTTTCGGGCGGCGAAAAAGCGCTGACGGCGCTGGCGCTGCTGATTGCCGTGTTCCGCTACCAGCCGAGCCCGTTCTGCATCCTGGACGAAGTGGATGCGCCGCTCGATGAAGCGAACGTCGGGCGCTTCAACAAAATGCTGGCGGACATGTGCGGGCAGACGCAGTTTATCGTGGTGACGCACAACCGCAAGACGATGGAAATGGGATCGGTGATGTATGGCGTGACGATGCAGGAGCCGGGCGTCTCGAAGCTGGTGTCCGTGAAGTGGGAAGAGACGGAAGAAGCGGCGCAGACGAACGCGGCGAGCAACGCAGCATAGGCCGAAAAAATTTCCACAACGCAAGAAAAAAATAAAAAAATTCCGCCAAGCAGATTTCCTGTTTGCGGTTGACTTCCCTCTTTGCTGCGCTAGAATACGGCGTCCCAGCAAGGAAGAAACCAGCCGTGGCCTCTTCAAAAATGAATCCCGTCATATTCCAGACCGAAATTCCCGGACTCGCGCTTCGTGGGCGCGGAAAAGTGCGCGACATTTACGATCTGGGCGACCAACTGCTGATCGTGGCGACAGACCGATTGTCTGCGTTTGATGTGGTGCTGCCGACGCCAATTCCCGATAAGGGCCGCGTGCTGACGCAGATTTCCGCTTTCTGGTTTCAGAAGCTGGCGGACGCGCTGCCGAATCATGTGATTGCTACGCGGAACTTTCCCGGCGAGCTGGCGAAGTATTCGGAAACGTTGGATGGGCGCGCGATGTTGGTGCGAAAGACGGAGTCGGTGCCGATCGAGTGCGTCGTGCGCGGTTATATCGTCGGGTCCGGCTGGAAGGATTATCAGAAAACCGGGGGGATTTGCGGCATTCCTCTGCCAAAAGGGCTGCGCGAATCGGAGAAGCTGCCAGAGCCGATTTTTACGCCGTCGACAAAGGCGACGACGGGACACGACGAGAATATTTCGTTCGAGCAGGCGGCGGAGACCGTAGGGCGGCCGCTGGCGGAACAACTGCGAGACGTGTCTTTGGAAATTTACCGGCGGGCAGCGGAATATGCGGCAGCGCGAGGAATCATCATCGCGGACACAAAATTCGAATTTGGGCTTCTCGGTAAAGAGCTGATCTGGATCGACGAGGCGCTGACACCGGATTCGTCGCGCTTCTGGCCGGCTTCGCAATACCAGCCGGGAAAGCCGCAACCTTCGTTTGACAAGCAGTACGTGCGCGATTATCTCGAGCGCATCGGATGGAACAAACAGCCCCCCGGCCCCGAACTTCCCTCCGACGTCGTCTCCGCCACACGCGAAAAATACCGCGAGGCGTTCCTGAAGATCACCGGGAACGCGCTCGATTGACCTCCGGGTCCGGCCCTTTCAAAGCAGAGCATCCGCGGAGAACGGCAACGTGAAAGAACAACTGGAAACGCTGGTTGGCTCGATGGTGGAGCGCGGAATTCTGCTGGAAGAGGCGCTGGAGGAATTCGAAAAGCGATTCATCAAGCAGGCGCTCGAACAATCGGGCGGGAACCAATCGCGGGCGGCAACGATTCTGGGGATTCACCGCAACACGCTGAGCCGCAAACTCGACGAATACAAACTGCACCACGTGGGACGCCCGCGGCGCGGCCGCTGAGCACCCCGCACTTTTCTTTCCTTCACGCTACGCAATAAAAGAGGCCGGCCTGACCTGCCGAAAGACAGCGGACTGCGCGCTATTTGCCTGACTTGCCGGAACGCTTCGCCGGGACGTGGTGATGCTTTCCCTCGTCCTGCTTTGCCGGAATGATCGTGGGGTCAACCTTCACGTCGGTCCAGTGCAGAAGGAAAGGATTCGGGTCGTAGCTGGAGACGGTTCCCGCGAAGCGGATGCCATCGTCCTTCTGCAAGCGAAGAACGTCCGGCTGAGGACCTGCCGGCGGGTTCGCACCGGGCGCAGCGGCCGGTGCGGGAGTCGCAGGAGCGGCGGCTCCGGAAACGTCTGCCGTCTGGACTTTCACGTCCATATTGGCAGTGGTAGCCTTCTGAATGTCGTCATCCGTGGCGCCGGTATAGACCATGAAGTCGACATAATTGTCGCTGGGAGTCACGTCGATGATTTTCCCGACGACTTCGGGAAACTGAGCATTGCAGAGAGCCAGCCAAGTCATCTTGGCCTTGTCACCACCAGCCTGCAAATCGGAAATCAGCGAGAGAATGTTGCTCGACTGACGAACTTGCGTGAGGTCGGCAGCGCTCGGAATCTTATAGGTGGCCGGCCGATCGCCGGTGGTCCCGGCGAGCTGCAAGAGTTCACTCACCTGAGCGTCCACGGATGAATCGCAACCCGGCTGCTCGTAGACAAGGATTTGCTTCTTCAGATAGTCCTTCACTTTGGCGTCGCCGGGGATTTTCAGGTTAATGGCGCGGGCCAGAGACCAGAAGCCGTCCATGTAATTCGGCGGAGCGAGCTGCAGGTAGGAAACACCGAGCTGGTACCAGCTCACGGCTTCATTCGGATTGTTGGCGATGGCGGACTTGAATTCCGTGATCGCAGCGGCGTAATCCTTCAGGGAAATATCCGCAGCGCCGGCGGAGCTATAGAAGAGGCCGAGGCCGGGCTTTTTCTGGTTGTCCCAATCGGCATCGGACATGCTCGTCTGATTCGCGGGCTTGGGAAGAGCGGCGAGCAACTGCGCGCCCAGATTGGCGGCGTCGCGCTGCTTTACCAATTGATCGTGCGCGTCGGGATCCTTCGCGTTGAAGACCTGGGGAAAAGAAAGAACGCGAGCCTGAATGGCCTGGAGGCGAATCAGGGCGCTCTCCTTGTCGCCAAGGGCAACGACCTTGTCGGCGTACTCGATGGTCTTGGCGTAATTCTTGGTCTTGGCGTAGGCGGGATAGTAAAGCTGGTAGACATACGGCATCAGGGTGGAATTCGGATACTTGGCGACAAAATCGTCGAGCAGCTTGATTTGAGTCGCGGGGTCTTTTTCCGCGTTCGCCGCTTCGAACGCATTGTACTCAGGGATCGTATAGGTCGGCTGGGACCCCTGCGACTGGGCCGCCACCGGACGCACCGAGCCGGGCAAGAAGATCAGGGCGGTGAGAAGCAATCCCTGCGCCACGGTAGACTTTCGTATCATCGCTTCACTGCCTCCTGGGGCATTTTTCTCGTCGGGAAGAACTGCCAGTACGGGACCGCCTCCCCTGCAGGAAACTCGGGGGACCAAAAACGAGAGCAAATTATAGGGAATGCTTCGAATGCGTGCAAGACGAAATCCCTTTTTTCAGTTTTTTTTCATTGACGGCGCGCAACCGTGGCTCGCACGGCACTGATGATAAGATGGTGAATTCCGGCGCAGTGTCGCCTCGCAGGAGGGGAAAATGGATCCGGCAAAACCGTTGGCGGGCAAAGTCTCTCTGGTGACGGGGGCGAGCCGCGGGATTGGATTGGCAGTAGCGGTGCGGCTGGCGCAGCTCGGATCGGACGTGGCCATCTGCGCGCGGAATCCAGAGCGTCTTGCCGAGGCGGAGGACGAGCTGGAGCGGCAGGGGGTGCGGGTGCTGACTTCCGCGGCGGATGTGAGGCGGGCAAGCGAAGTGCAAGCGTTTGTGGAGGCTGCCGAGCACACGCTCGGAGAAATCGACATCGCGGTGAACAACGCGGGCGTGGGCATTTTCGTTTCTGGGCATCAAGCCACCGAAGAACAGTGGAACACGGTGTTAGACACCAACCTCAAATCCGTGTTCCTGGTAAGCCGGGCGGTGGCGCCTTCGATGATCCGGCGGAAGAGCGGACATATCATCAACATCGGGTCGATGGCGGGAAAGAGCGCGTTTGCCGGCGGGGCAATCTACAGCGCATCAAAGTGGGGGCTACTGGGATTTTCGCAGAGTCTTGCCGAGGATCTGCGAGGATATGGGGTTCGAGTTTCGGTAGTTGCGCCGGGGAGCGTGGCCACGGAGTTTTCGCCACATGCGGGCAAGGATACCTCGAAGATGCTGCAACCTGAGGATGTCGCGCACGCCGTGGAAGCGGTCGTGACACAGGCTCCGCAGAGCTTCATCAGTGAAATCCTGCTGCGCCCGGCGCAAAAGCCCTAGCTGCAAACGGCTGGCACTGCGTGGGTTGGCGGCACGGCCGGGTTGGGCAAGATACGGCCAAGCCCACCTCCTTTCCTCTTGAATCTTTCCTAAGACGAGAACATCCAATCATTTGAGTTTGAATTATTACAACTCAAAAGAACTGAGCCATGCCGACACATTACAAAGGAAGCCGTGAGGAGACGCGGGCGCTCAACGCATTCATCAACCTGATCCGATGCTCCGATTCATTGGCGTCGCGGCTGGGCGAGGAACTCGAGAGTTACGGGCTGACGCCCGGACAGTTTGGCGCGCTCGAGACGCTCTACCACCTCGGTCCGCTGTGTCAACATGCGTTAGCGGAAAAGCTGCTCCGGAGCGGCGGGAACGTGACGTTGGTGGTGGACAACCTGGAGAAGCGCGGTTGGGTGAGGCGCGTGCGGCTGACCGAAGACCGGCGTATGGTGAAAATCCACCTGACGCCGGAAGGAAAGCGGCTGATTGCGCGCGTCTTTCCTCAGCATCTGAAGGCGCTGGTGGCGGAGATGTCGCGGCTGAGTGCGACGGAACAGGAGAACCTGCGGGACATCTGCCGCAAATTGGGGCGCGTGGCACTTCCGTCCGCTGACGGACAGAGAAAAAAGGCCGACTCAGAGAAAGAGGTTCGTCATGATTCAGGTTCGACCGAGTGAAGAGCGAGGACGCAACAAGCTTTCGTGGCTGGATACGCGGTTCACGTTTTCCTTCGACCAATACTACGACCCGGAGCATGTGCAATTCCGCTCGCTGCGGGTGCTCAACGAAGACTTGATTGCACCGTCGCAGGGATTCGGACTCCATCCGCACCGTGACATGGAGATTCTGACGTGGGTGCTAGAAGGAGAAATCAAACACCGGGATTCGACCGAAGGCGAGGGCGTGATTCGTCCCGGCGAGCTGCAGCACATGTCTGCAGGAACGGGCGTGATGCACAGCGAATTCAATCCGTCGGCGAAAAATCCAACGCACTTGCTGCAGATCTGGCTGACGCCGGAGCGGCGTGGATTGAAGCCGATGTACGAGCAACTGGCGTTTCCGGACAAGGATTTGCGGGGAAAGTTCTGCCACTTGGCCGGGCCGGAAGCTCCGGTAACGATCCAACAAGATGCGGACCTTTACGTCGCGCGGCTGGATGCGGGAGGCACCGCGGCTCACCCGATTGTCGAAGGGCGCCACGCCTGGGTGCAAATCGCTCGCGGTTCCGCGCAGGTGAACGGAATCCAATTGAAGCAGGGTGATGGCGCGGCTTTCTCGAAGGAGCCTGAAGTTCGCGTGGAAGCCGGAGAACCTGCAGAAGTGCTCGTTTTCGATCTCGCATAGGGCCCCCAAACTCAACAAGGAGAAATGAAGAGATGCCGCAAACCACGAACACAAGCGTCGTCCAGTTGGCTGGGCGGATTTTGATGAGCACGATATTCATCTTCGCCGGCCTCGGAAAACTCGCCGCGTACTCACAAACCGTCGGCTACGCCACGGCGAAGGGGTTGCCAATGGCGAGCGTGGGAATCGCCATTGCGATTCTCATCGAACTTCTCGGAGGGTTGGCGATATTGCTCGGATTCGAGACACGCATCGCGGCTTGGGTATTGTTTCTCTACCTGATCCCGGTCTCGCTGACCTTCCACAACTTCTGGACGATGAGCGGCATGGAGCGGATGGACAACCAGATCCACTTCCTGAAGAACGTCGCGATTATGGGCGGGTTCCTGATTCTGGCGTCGAGCGGACCAGGGAAACTATCTGTGGACGGGTCGCGCGGCAAGGCTTAAGCGGTCACACACTTCTCCCATAGGACCGGGGCGCATTACGCGGCGAAAGTCTCACGAGAAATGCCTGCGCGGCGCAGTGTGAGGCCCGGTGTTACAGGACGGAAGCGCCCGTGTGAGATTGGGGCGGGCAAAGCAGTGGGAAAGAATCACCCAAGGAGGACCAAATGTCGCTACACGCAAAACCAGCCGTGACTTCGCGTCCGGTTCACGACTTGATCAAGCAGCGGTGGAGTCCACGAGCGTTCGATTCGCGTCCGGTGGAAGGCGAAAAGCTGGTGCAACTGTTTGAAGCGGCACGCTGGGCTGCATCTTCCTATAACGCCCAGCCTTGGCATTACATCGTGGCCACGAAAGACGAGGGCGAGACGTATCAGAAGATTCTGGATACGCTGGTGGAGTTCAACCAGGGCTGGGCGAAAGGCGCGCCTGTGCTGGCGATCAGCGTAGCCGCCAGAAAATTCGCGCATAATGGACAACCCAACCGCCACTCCTTCCATGACGTGGGCCAGTCCACTGCGAATTTGGTAATCGAAGCCACCAATCAGGGGCTCGCTGTCCATCAGATGGCCGGGTTCGATCCGGAAAAGGCGCGCAGCGTGTTTGGGATTCCTGAAGACTACGAAGCGGTTGCCGCGATGGCCATCGGATATCCGGGCGACCCAGAAGCCCTAGCGGGACACCTCCGCGAGCAGGAACACTCGCCAAGGCAGCGCAAAGCGCTGGAAAGTTTCGTTTTCGGGGACGCATGGGGGAAGGCGTCGCCTCTGGTCACGTCGAAATCATAAGTGACGGCGGAGAGTGAAAATCCGCAGACACCTAAGGAATTTTCCGGCCGGAAGCGCAGCGCTTCTTACGCGGAAGAGAGTGGGCCCTCCAGGTTGCGAGAGCCTTTCGATGGCGCATCAGAGCTTCGGCAGGACGATTCCCTGCTGCGCCTGATATTTCCCTTTTTTATCTTTGTAAGAAATCTCGCAGACTTCGTCGGACTCAAAAAAGAGAACTTGGCAAAGCCCTTCGTTCGCATAAATCTTCGCGGGCAGAGGCGTGGTGTTGCTGATTTCAAGCGTGACGTAGCCTTCCCATTCGGGCTCGAAAGGCGTGACGTTGACGATGATGCCACAGCGCGCATAGGTGGATTTCCCAAGGCAGATCGTGAGGACATTGCGCGGAATGCGGAAATATTCGACCGAGCGGCCGAGGGCGAAAGAATTCGGCGGGACAATGCAGACATCGCCTTTGAATTCGACGAAAGATTTTGCGTCGAAGTGTTTTGGGTCGACAGTGGTCGAATTCACGTTGGTGAAAATGCGGAATTCGTCGGCGACGCGCAGGTCATATCCGTAGGATGAAACGCCGTAGCTGATAACACCTTCGCGGACCTGGCGATCTTCGAATGGCTCGATCATCTTGTGTTCGAGAGCCATCCGGCGAATCCACTTGTCTGCCTTCACCGACATCGATTCCTCCTATTATCCGCATGCAAGCGCGGCGGCGCAGTGTATTACACCGACCAGCGCTTGACAACCCGCAAACCCCTGTCTAGCATAAGGTTCCGAGACTTCGCGGAGGCAGGTGTGATCAAGCTCGATATTGTGAACGCCATCGTACAAAAGACGAACATCACTCGAACGAAAGCCGAGCAGGCCGTCGAGACCGTATTCGATGCGATGAAGAAGGCGTTGGGACACGGCGACCGCATCGAACTACGCCGCTTTGGCGTCTTCAACGTCAAGCCGCGCAAGACCGGCATTGGCCGCAACCCGCGCACCGGACAACAGGTGAGTATTCCTCCGGGTAAAGCTGTGCGTTTCAAGCCGGGCAAGGAACTGCAGGCGCTTCCCGCACCAGCGCCCAAATCCTGACCTACAGCCATCTCCAATTCCTCTTCGAATTTTACAGATGTAGCGCGAGCGTGTGCGTCCAATTCGTATATCATCGAATGTGACGCATGAATGGCAACGGATCACCACATCGTCCGGTAGAAGTGATCGATGCGCCCTTCCGTGAAGTCGCCGACGCGCCCAAGGCGCCTCGAGCGCGCGGAAAACGGCTTTGGCCCGCGCTGCTTCTTTTTCTGCTGACGGTCCTTTCCACGCTCGCCGTCGGCTCGGAATTTGCAGTGTCGTACGCGAATAATGTCCCACCGTTTTCGTCAAGCGACGACCCGTTCACTCCGGTCTTCCAGGCGTTCGCTCATCCACACTTGCTGCTGCTCGGATTGCCGTTTTCTTTCACCCTCATCGCCATTCTGCTGGCGCACGAAATGGGACATTACCTGGCGTGCCGCTACTACCGGATCGACGCGAGCTATCCTTACTTCATGCCCGGCCCGCCGTATTTCGGGACGTTTGGAGCATTTATTTTGATCCGGTCGCCGTTCACGTCGCGGCGCGCATTGTTCGATGTAGGAATTGCGGGACCTATCGCGGGCTTTCTGGTCGCTGTACCGGCAATGGCCTGGGCTGTGGCAACCTCGAAAGTGCTGCCGGCAGCGCAGGCGAATGCGTCAGTAGTGTTTGGCGTTCCGCCGCTGATGCATTTGTTCGTCGCGCTGTTTCACCCGAATGTCGACCCGAATTGGCTGCTGTTGCATCCGGTGGGACGGGCGGCATGGATGGGACTGCTGGCGACGGCGCTGAACCTCTTTCCCGCCTGGCAATTGGACGGAGGGCACATCGTGTTCGCCGTCTCCAGCCGAAGACACCAGAGAATTTCGATCGCCGTGTCGCTGGTGCTGCTGGGAATGGGAATCTACGGCTGGCACCCGTGGGCGGTCTGGGGAATTGCGCTGCTGGTTCTTTCCCTGCGCTTCCGCCATCCGCCGCTGCTGGATCAGTGGGAGCCGCTCGACGCTTCCCGGAAATTACTCGCGCTGGCGGCGCTGGCAATTTTTCTGCTGTCGTTCACGCTGTGGCCCGCGACGAATCCTTGACCTGAACGCCCTTTTGCCTCGGCACGTGCTCGACGACACTCGTCATAACAGGCTTATTGGATCGACGTCGACGATAACCGCACCGTCGGGAATTTCCCGCTTCGCGCAGAATTCTATCGAGCCCTGCAGCGCCGCGGCGAGCGCGGATCTTTGCGTCGCTTTCAGCAGGAATTGAAAGCGATACTCCTGACGAAGGCGCGCCAAGGGAGCCGCGGCAGGCCCAAGCACGCGCACTCCCCTTCTCTCAAATGCGGCGAAATACTCGGCCAGAGCACGCGACCAGCGGACGGCGTTTTCGATTTTCTTGTCGCGAATGAGGACGTTTGCCAGAGATGCGAACGGAGGATAGTGAAGCATTTTGCGGAAGTGCGCCTCTTTTTCGTAGAACGCCGCGTAATCCTGCTTGGCCGCGAGCTCGATGGCGTAGTGGTCGGGATAAAACGACTCCACGAGTACCTCCCCTGCGAGATCTCCGCGTCCGGCACGACCCGCTACCTGCGTAAGCAACTGGAACGTCTTTTCGGCTGCGCGGAAGTCGGGACGGCTCAGCGCCAGATCGGCTGCCACCACACCGACAAGAGTGACGCGCTGAAAATCGTGGCCTTTGGCGACCATTTGCGTGCCGACCAGCACGTCGATGCGGCCGGCCGCAAACGCTCCGAGAACCTGCTGATATTCGCGCTTGGTGCGCACCGTATCCCGGTCGAGGCGGGCAATACGGGCCGAAAGAAATTTCTCGCGCAGATGTTCTTCGATGCGCTCCGCGCCGTGGCCGACGAAATACATATACTCGGCCTTGCACTTCGGACACTGCTTCACGGGGCGGGTGGAAAATCCGCAGTAGTGGCATTCGAGGCGCTGGCGGCTCTTGTGGTACGTCAAGGCGATGCTGCAATTCCGGCATTCGACGAACGCCCCGCAAGAACGGCAGAGCATGGACCACGAATAGCCGCGGCGGTTGATGAGAACCATCGCCTGCGTTCCCTGCTTCAGACGCAGGTCAATGGCCGCGCGAAGAGCCTCCGAAAACGGCGCCTCTTTTTTTTCCTTGCGGAATTCTTCGCGCAAATCGACTATGCGGACGCCAGCCAGCGGTCGGTTGGCGACACGCGAAGTGAGCTCGAGGAGTTCGTATTTCCCGGCGCGGGCGTTGTGATACGTCTCGAGCGATGGCGTCGCGGAGCCCAGCAAAACAGCGGCTCCTTCCAGGCGCGCGCGATAGACGGCCGTGTCGCGCCCGTGATAACGCGGCGATTCCTCCTGCTTGTAGCTCGACTCCTGCTCTTCATCGACGATGATCAATCCGAGATTATCGAGCGGCGCGAAGACAGCCGAACGAGTGCCGACAACGACGCGCGCTTCCCCGCGCCGCACGCGCCACCATTCGCGCGCGCGCTCCACGTCCGGCAGGCCGCTGTGGAGCACGGCTACACCTCCCGAAAATCGAGAGCGAACCAGACGGCCGAGCCAAAGTGTCAGCGCAATTTCAGGGACCAAAACGATGGCTGTTTTTCCACGAGAGAGAGCGGCTTCGATGGCGCCAAGATAAACCTCCGTCTTGCCGCTGCCCGTCACGCCATGGAGCAGAGCGGGCGTGAATTTTCCCGCCACGATCCATTTCCAGATTTCAGCGAGCGAGCGATTCTGTTCCTCATTGAGCACGTTTTGCGGCGGCGAAAAATCGGTGTCCCACGGATCTTCTTCGGCGGAAACCGGCTCCTCCCAAATTTTCAGGCGGCCGTTTTTTTCAAGGCGAGCCAGCACGGAACGAGTCACCTTCGCTTGAGCCAAAAGAAGAGACAGAGGCAGGGGGCCGCTGATGGAAGTAAGGGCTTCGCGGACGCGTTCTTCCGCTGCGTCTCGGAGAGATGCCTTGCCCTCCAAATTCCAAGCCACAATCTTTTGCAGGCGCGCCTTCCGGCGTCGCGAGGATTCCTGCGCGGCAAGCAGCCCGCGGCGCATGAGCGACTCCGCGAGAGATTGTCGTTGACGCGCGCTCATGCCAGCGACCGTTTTCAGCACGGTCCAGTCCTCGCCAACTGCGTTCAAGAGAGCCCATTCCGCCTTCTCGACATCGGTCCGCTCTTCGGCTTCCGCCAACTCGTTGCGATACGCGCTTCCCGCCTCCGTCAGCTTGTACTCCCTTTCGTGACGCACTTCGATTTCGGGCGGCAGCATGGCGCGCATCGCGTCGCCCAACGGAGCCATATAATAGCGGCTGACCCAGCAGCCAAGCTCGATGAGGCTAGGCGTCAAAGCGGGAAGAGGATCGACGAGAGAAGCGATTTCCTTCAACTTTTGAACGCGCGGAGGTTCGTCCGTGAGCCGCAGCGCAACACCCACCATCGAGCGATTGCGAAACGGGACGACGAGGCGCCTGCCGACCAATTCTTCGCGCGCTAGAGAATCGGGAATTGCGTAGGTGAACGAAGAATGCAGCGGAACGGGCAGGGCGACTTCGCAATATCGGAGCTTCATGGCAGGCGATTAGTCTAGCAGGTCGTTTGAGGCGCAAACATCCGGCGCAGTCGGAGGATTTGCGCGGGCGCACGCGTCACAGGCTGACCAGGATGATGCCCCCAAACAACACGGCAAGACACAGCCATTGCGACCACTCCAGCTTTTCGCGCAGGAAAATCCACGAGAGAAGCACAGTAACCGCACCATAGAGGGAGGCCAGGACGCTCACCACCGAAACCGGGCCGATTTGCAATCCCGTGTTGTTTGTGACGAACGCTGCCGTGTCCATCACACCCACCGCGGCGAGCAACCACCATACCGCGCCATGCGGCACACGGATAGACTGCCGCATCGGCGGAGCCAGCAAGAACAATCCGACGATCGCCGTGGTGCGCATTGCCCAGACCGAGACGGTGCTGCCGATCGCGGGAATGACATAAAATCCGAGGAACCAGAACAAGAACCCATAACCGGCGGCCGCAAGCAAGGCCCAGACGAGTCCTTTGGCAGCCGTGATCTTGATGCCGTCGCTGCCTGTCGCAGGACTGCCCGCGCGGGCAAATGAAGTTCCGGCCAGGATGACGCCCAGCAAAGTGACCGCGAGCCCAACTGTCTTGGCGATGCCGATGCGTTCACCGCTCTCGAATGAAAGGACGGCAGTCAACGCCGGATAGCACGACGAGACAGGAGCGACGATGCTCATCGTGCCCACTTCGAACGAGCGGTAGAGCGCGAGCGAGGAAGCCATGTTGAGCAAGCCCGCCGCCACGGCCATGGCCCAAGGTTTCCATCCCGACTCGACGCCGGAATGAAATCCGCCGTCTCCGAAGAGATATACGGTGAGCGCTGCGCAGCCAAAGAGCTGCATATAGAGAAGCGTGCGATAGGCGCCGACGGCGCGCGAGGCGTAACGGGCCGCGAAGTCCGCCAGCCCCCAGCACACGGCTCCCGCAAGTCCCAAGAGTGCGCCCAAGATTTTCCTCGCTGAATAAAGGGAGAACTACCGCTTTCTCGGTTGGAGCCCGAGAACGGCCATCACCTTCTGCAAGTCTTTCCAGACTTCGCCCTTCGCATTCGGATTGCGAAGTAGATAGGCCGGATGATATGTGGCGATCAATTTCGCTCCACGGAAATCAAACCATTCGCCGCGAAATTTGGAAATGCCTTGATTCGTCGCGAGAAGCGTCTGCGCGGAGCAGGCGCCAAGGCAGCAGATCACCTTCGGGCGAATCACTTCGAGCTGCCGGAGGAGAAACGGCGAACAGGTGGCGATCTCGTCGCGCTCCGGCAGGCGGTTTTCGGGCGGGCGGCATTTCACGACGTTGCAGATGTAAACGTCTTCGCGCTTGAGGCCCATCGCCTCGATCATCTGCGTCAGCAATTTTCCGGCGCGGCCGACGAACGGCTCGCCCTGCATATCTTCGTCGTGGCCCGGTCCTTCGCCGACAAACACTAGCTGGGCCGTCGGACTGCCGACGCCGAAGACGATATTGTGGCGCGCTTTATGCAGGCGGCAACGCGTGCAATCGCCAATATCAGTGCGAATCTGTTCGAGAGTGTCGCCTTCGACGCGCTCTGCCGCCTCAAAAAGGTTTGGCGAAGAAGCCGCAGGAGAGAAGCCGACAGAGGTGCGCGAAGGCGCCGGATCCGGAGTGCTTGGAGGAGCCGGCTTTGAGAAAGAAGCAGCGGCGGAAGAAGCGGGGAATCCGATGCGGGCGGGAAGCTCGGGCGCGGCGGATTCTGCAGCGCCATCGCGAGCTTCGGGGTCCTGAGCGGCGCGACTACGGTCCCTATAAAACGGGCCAAGCCCCAACTCCTCGCCAAACTGCAGCCATGCTTCCACACGCGCGCGTTTCTCCGGATCCATGCGCATCCTCCGAATCGTCGGCTCCAACTTACTTCGATTGTTTTTGAATTGCCAGGACCTGGTCAAGAACGCGATTCGCTACTTCGAACTTGCTCATTTTCGGGAGAGCGAGTTCGCGGCCGCCGCGCATAAAGAGAGTCACAATGTTCGTGTCGGTATCGAATCCGGCGCCTTCCTGCGTTACGTCGTTCGCGACAATGATATCCGCGTGTTTGCGCTCGAGCTTCGATTTGGCATTCCCGGCTACATGGTCGGTTTCGGCGGCAAAACCTACCAAGACGGCGGTTCCCTTTTCGCGCCCGAGCTCCGCCAGAATGTCCGGCGTCGGCTCGAGTTCGAGCGTGAGCGATCCTTCGCTGCGCTTCAGTTTGGTCGGATGCGCCGCTGAGAGACGATAATCCGAAACCGCGGCGGACATGATCACGACGCTGCACTCCGGCGCGCGCTCCATTACGCGCTGGCGCATCTCTTCGGCGGTGCGAACGGGAACCCAATCGACCCCCTCAGGAACCTTCAGATCCGTGGGACCGCTGACGAGGATAACGCGAGCCCCGCGGCGTTGAGCCGCTTCCGCAAGCGCATAACCCATTTTCCCCGAAGAGCGGTTGGTGAGAAAACGGACCGGATCGATATCCTCGCGCGTGGGCCCGGCGGTGACGAGAACCGTCTGCCCCTCAAAATCGTGGCGCAATCCGAGGAGTTCGCAGACGCGGCAGGCGATTGTTTCGACGGCAGCCAGGCGGCCAGCACCCGTCATGCCGCAGGCAAGGTAGCCTTCATCCGGATCAACCACGTGGACGCCGCGCGCGCGCAACGCCTGCACGCTCGCTTGCGTTGCGGGATGCTCCCACATATTGACGTTCATGGCAGGAGCGACCATGACGGGAGCTTGCGTCGCGAGGTAAAGTGTGGTGAGAAAGTCGTTGGCGATGCCGTGTGCGAATTTACCGAGAATGTCAGCCGTGGCAGGAGCAACGAGCAGGAGATCGATGCGCTGCGCGACGGCGATATGCTCGATCGCGCTCTCGACGTTGGCCGGAGAGGCATCGTCGGTGCTGAACATATCGGTAATGACCTTCTGTCCTGTAAGCGCGGCGAAGGTGAGCGGCTGGATAAACTCCTGCGCGCCGCGGGTCATCACCACCTGCACGTCAAGCTTTTCTTGCTGCAGGCGGCGGGTCAGCTCCGCGGCCTTGTAGGCCGCCACACCACCGGTGACGCCAAGCGCGATTCTCATTTCCGCCGCTTTCCGTCCTTGTCGTCTCCGTCGGCATACAAGTCGGAGACTTCGTATTCAAGGTATCCCTTGCGAAGCTCTTCTTCGGCAATGCGCGTGTATTTCCGCGACTGCGGATTATCCACGAGCGGACGGCCGCCGATCATCAATTGCCGCGCGCGGCGGGCCACAACCACAACGTATGCGAATTGGCTATCCGGTGCTTCTCTCAAAACTGCCATAAACAAGTCAGCCTCCGAAGGACTTGAGAATTTCGCGGATCCGATCTTCGTTCCGCGTCACGCGGCAACGCGAGCCGAGCGCAATGGCCTGTGCTTCCTTCCCCGCGCGCTCGACGTCGTCGTTGATGATTGCAAAATCGTAGCTGCTGTAGCTGAGCATTTCCTTGCCCGCCCGCTCCAGCCGCCTCTTGATTTCGTCTTCCGAGTCCTGGCCGCGGCGGCGGATGCGCTGCTCCAAATCCGCGCGCGAAGGCGGCAGCACAAACATCGAGACGGCTCCGGGCAGTTTGGCCTTCACCTGGTGCGCGCCCTGCACGTCGATTTCGAGAACCAGATCCTTGCCAGCCGCGCGCGCCTCGCCGAGCCATCTTTTCGGGGTGCCGTACCAATTTTTCCCAAAGACCTGTGCGTACTCGAGGAACTCACCCCGCTCGACCATCGCCTTGAATTCAGCTTCGCTCACGAAATTGTACCATTTGCCGTCCGATTCCGTCTTGCGGGGCTCGCGCGTGGTGCACGAAATCGACAGCATCGTGCCCGCCAGTTCCAGGATTTTTTCCACCAGCGTCGATTTTCCCGAACCCGACGGCCCGGACACGATGAGAACCAGCGGCTCCCGCGCGCTCATTCGATGTTTTGCACCTGTTCCCGCAGTTTTTCGATCTCCGACTTGATCTCGATTCCCTGCCGCGTGATTTCCAGGCCGTCGCCGTCGTTTCCCGGTGTTTTCGACAGCAGCGTGTTGGCCTCGCGCTGCATCTCTTGTAACAGAAAATCGAGCTTCTTGCCTACGTCCGGTGCGCCACCCAGGAGCTGCTCGAACTGCTGCACGTGGCTTTCCAGGCGAGTCAGTTCTTCGCTCACGTCGCTGCGTTCGGCGGCCATGGCGGCCTCTTGTGCCAGGCGCGCGGGCTCGATGGCGCTTTCGCCGAGGAGTTCTACGAGCCGCAGGCGCAGGCGTTCGGCGAATTGCGGCCGTGCGCGTTCTGCCAGCACCTCGACATCCCTTGCAAGAACCGCGATATGCCCTAGGCGCCCGGACATCTCCTCGCGCAAATGATTCGCCTCCGCCTCGCGCATGCGATCGAGCCGATCAAGAGCTTCCGCCAGGCAGCGTGCGACGCTTGCTTCCAAGCGCGCGAGTTCGTTTTCCGTAGCGACCGCCGCCGTCCCGATGACACCCGGCAAACGGAGAATTCCTGTCAGATCCGTTTCGCCCTTCAGGCGGAATTTTTTCTTCAGGCCATTCAAGGCGTCCATGTACGCGGCAGCCACTTCCTGGTTAATTCCGACGGCGGCTTTTCCACCAGGTTCGTAATACAGCGTCACGTCCAGATGGCCGCGGCGGACGCGTTCGCGAATCGTTTTCCGCATTGCCGGCTCGATGGACTCGAAGCCCTCCGGCAAGCGCACGTGCAAATCCAGAAAGCGGTGGTTCACACTGCGAATCGTGAGGCGCAGGCTCCAACCGTGCTCGGTTGTGTTTGCTGCGGCAAATCCGGTCATCGACTTCATCCCCGGAGTCGCAAGAGGGGAGGTTTCGGTCATGGCAGCGGGATTTTTCTTGACGCTCATGGTCAGGCGGGCTCGACGGCTCGTGTGGCCGGCTCTGCATCGCGGAATTGCATGGCGTGGAGACGTGCATAAAGCCCGTTGCGCGCCAGCAGCTCTTCATGCGTGCCGCGCTCGCGAATCGTTCCGCCGTCGAGGACAAGAATCATGTCCGCGCGGCGGGTGGTCGAAAGGCGGTGGGCAATCACGAACACGGTCCGGCCGGTCATCAGGTTATTGAGTGCGCTTTGCACCAGCATCTCCGACTCCGTATCGAGCTCGGAGGTTGCCTCGTCGAGAATCAGAATCGGTGCATCTTTGAGCAGAGCGCGCGCAATCGCCAGCCGCTGGCGCTGCCCGCCGGAGAGGCGCTGGCCCCTGTCGCCAATCACCGTTTCGTAGCCCTTCGGTGTCTCCATGATGAAATCGTGCGCAAGAGCGGCTTTGGCCGCCTGGATGACTTTTTCTTTGGGAAGGTTCGGTTGGCCGTAGCAGAGATTGTTCCAGATCGTGTCGTCAAAGAGGATCGTCTCCTGCGTCACGATGGCGATTTGCTCGCGAAGGGAACGGAGAGTGACGTCGCGGACGCTATTTCCATCGATGCGCACAACGCCGCTCGTCACGTCGTAAAAGCGGGGGAGCAGATTCAGCATAGTAGATTTCCCCGCCCCGCTCGAACCCACGATGGCAACGACGGACCCGGCAGCCACCTTGATGTTGATTCCTTGCAGCGTGTCCGCCTCCCCGTCTTCGAAGCGAAAGCCGGCGTTGTCGTATTCGATCATTCGCGAAAAGGGCGGCAGAGTCTTCGCGCTTGGCGCATCGAGGCTCTCTTCCGGCATGTCGAGGAAGGAAAAGACTTGCACGGACATCCCCACGGCTTGCTTGAAGAATTGATACAGCGACCCGAGTCTTTTCACGGGCTGATAAGCGCTAAAAAGTGCAAAGACAAAAGCGAACAAGGTCCCGGTGGTCATTCTCCCGTGGTGGATCTGATCCCGCGCATAGAGCAAGATAAAGCAAAAAACAACGGCGCCCAGCAAATCCATCATTGGCGACGTGGCCGCCATCGCGCGGATCCACCTCATGTTCTCGCGCAACAGGTTTCGAGCGTTCGCCTGAAATTTCCGGATTTCAAAGCCTTCCATCCCGAAAGCTTTCACTACCCGGTTTCCGCTGATTGTCTCTTGCAGAATCTGGCTCAGGTCCGCGAGCTTCGAGCGGCTCCTCTGGGTCGCTTGCCGAATTCTCCGCGTCAACTTTCCCACCGGCCAGATAACAAGAGGCACGAGCACGGCGGCCCCAGCGGCCATCTTCCAATTCAGCACGAGCAAGACGAGCACAAAAGCAACCAGGCTGAACGTCTGGCGGACAAAATCGGCGAGGTAATCGGAAAAGGCCGTACGCAACTGTTCAATGTCAGCAATCACTGCAGATATAACTCGACCAACTGAATTGCGGTGAAAAAATCCCACCGGCTGCTGCACGACTTTCGCGTACACCTGGTTGCGAAGGTCTGTCACGCTCGAAAGGCCGACGTGCTGAATCAGGGTCACTCCGAAGAATTCCGCCAGCCCCTTCGCGGCAAACAGGAAGAGCAGAGCCAGAGAAAATACCGACCACACATGGTGAATGCGCGAGGGAACGAACGAATTCAACGATATCGTCGGGCCGCCGTAGGGAAGCGTGAACAGCGTCAGCCGCTGATCGAGCGAGCTGGGTTTCAAGACGATGTCTACTGCGGGCTTCACTGATACCACTGCAAGCCCGTCCGCGGTGGCCATTACAGCAACCAGGAAGATCCCCGCCGCCATGACCAGCGTGTACGGCTGGACGTATCGCAGCAGACGGTACAAATCCTGCTTTGGAGAGTTGCTTGGACCCGTTTCCATGCTCCCCGTTTCGCCAAACAGTTTGCCAACGCTAGGCTGGCATCTATCAATTGTCAACCGGAAGACTTGTCCAAGTCCCGGTGGACCACCTTCGTCGAATAACCCTTCTTCTTCAACTGGCGCCGGATCACTTCGGCCAGCGCCACGGAGCGGTGACGCCCGCCCGTGCAGCCCAAAGCAACCGTTAGATAACTTTTCCCTTCCCCGATGTAATGCGGAATCAGGTAGAGGAGCAAGCTTTCGATCCTCCGCAAAAACTCCTCTGTCTGGGGAAACGACCGGATGTAGCGCGCCACGCGCGCATCCTTCCCGCTGAAGGGCCGAAGCCGCGGGACGAAGTGCGGGTTGGGCAGAAAGCGCACGTCAAACACCAGATCCGCGTCCGCGGGAATGCCATAGCGAAAGCCGAAGCTCACGACGGAAACCAGCAGGGGCCGCTGCGTCTGGCTCTGGAACCGGTCGGTGACAAACTGCCGCAGCTCGTGAACGTTGAATTTCGATGTGTCGATCACGACGTCGGCCAGCCGGCGAATGGGAGCCATGCGGCGCCGCTCCTCGCGGATCCCTTCGCGAATCGAATTGTTGCGCGCCAGAGGATGAGGTCGCCGCGTCTCGCTGAAGCGGCGCATCAGCACTTCGTCGCTCGCCTCGATGAACACCAGAGTCGCGGGATGCTCCGACGCGAGCTTGCGATAGGTTCCCGGCAACTTCTCTATCTGCTCGCCTTCGCGAACGTCCACCAGCAGCGCCGCCCTCTCGATTTCACCCGAGCCGTCACCATAGAGTTCGCCAAAGATGGGGATTAGAGCAACCGGTAGATTGTCGACGCAATAAAAGCCGAGATCCTCGAATGTATTGAGCACGGACCCCTTGCCAGAGCCCGAAAGGCCGGTGAGGATGACCAACTGGCTTGCGGCCCGGGCCCCTTTTTTCTTGCGAGGCGGGTTTTTCACGGAGGTCGGAGCCTAACTCTTCACCCGGCGCCGGTGCGTGCTCGGGATTCGCAAATCTTCCCGGTACTTGGCCACGGTGCGGCGGGTGACGTGGATGCCTTCGTCGCTCAGCTTCTTCGTAATCTGCTCGTCGGTCAGCGGCTGTGCGGTGTCTTCTTCCTCGATCATTTTCTTCACGCGGCGCTTCAGCGAAAGCAACGACATCTCGGCGCCCTGCGGGCCGTTCACCGATTCCGAGAAAAAGTAGCGCAGCTCGTAGACGCCCTGCGGAGTGTGCACGTATTTGTTGGCGACAGCGCGGCTGACCGTCGAGGGATGCACGCCGACTTCTTCGGCGACCTCTTTGATCATCATCGGCTTCAAATGGTCCGGACCGTAGTCCAGAAAATCGCCCTGGCGACGGAGAATCGAATGGCACACGCGGAGAATCGTGTGTTTGCGCTGCTCGATGTTCTTCATCAGCTGGATGGCGGCCGTGAACCGCTCTTTCACGTAGTTGCGCACGTCACGGTCGGCTGCGTCGCGGGCCAGCAGGCGGCGATACGTGGAATTCAGGCGCAACTGCGGCAGGTCATCGTCGTTCATGAAGACCTGCCATTCGCCGTCAACCTTGCGGAACTGCACGTCCGGCTCGACCAGCCGCGCTTCGGTTTTGTTGTAGCGGAGCCCAGGCTTCGGGTCGAGCTTCTTGATGACATCCACCGCGCGTTTCACCAGTTCGACAGGACGATTGAGCACTCGCGCGACATCCTTCAACTGGTTGTTCTGCAGAAGCTTCAGATGCTCGCTGATGATCTGCTGCGCAAGCGTGTTCTGCGGGTCGACTACTTTAAGCTGCAGGAGCAGGCATTCGGTGAGTTCGCGCGCGGCAACGCCCGGCGGGTCGAATTCCTGCACCATCGTGAGCGCTTCTTCCACGTCCTCAGCGGAAAATTCTCCCTGCGCAGCAATCTCTTCCAGCGTCGCTGTCAGATAGCCGTTTTCATCGAGATTGCCAATGATGGCCTCCGCGACGCGCCGCACGGTCTCCGTGCAGATGCTCACGCTCAATTGCCAGGTCAGGTGATCCGCAAGGCTGGAGGGAGAAGAAAGAAACTTGTCGAAGGACGGCCGCTCGATTTCTTCCGACTCGCTCGAAGCGGTTCGCTCCGCGCCGGTGTCGAGATACTGCGTGAAGAACGAGCCGAAGTCGAATTCATCGAAGGGGTTTGAGGCTTCCGTTTCGGGGACTTTTTCCGTTTCGGCCTTCAGGAAGGTTTCGTCCGTGTAATTCTCGGACGTGTTCTGATCCTCGTTTACTTCGTCGAGGACCGGGTTGGCCATAATCTCCTGATTGATCATCTCGCGCAATTCGAGGCGATTCAGCGCGAGCACACTGACCATCTGCACCAGTCCGGGCGTCAGAATCTGCCTCTGCGCCACGCGGAGGTTCAGTTTGGGTGCGAGATAATTCATATCGTCCTAATTCAGCCGGAACCCTTCTCCCAGATACACACGTTTCACTTCCGCGTTCTTCGCCAGGTTCTCAGGCGTCCCCGTATAGAGGATTTTTCCTTCATTGATGATATACGCCCGGTCGGTCACTGCCAGCGTTTCGCGCACGTTATGATCCGTCACGAGCACCCCGATGCCCGACGCGCTCAGGTCCGCAATAATCTTCTGGATGTCGACCACCGTCAAAGGATCGATGCCCGAAAACGGCTCATCCAGAAGAATGAACGAAGGCTCAAGCACCAGAGACCGCGCGATCTCCAACCGCCGCCTCTCACCGCCGGAAAGTACGTGCGCCTGGCTGTAGCGTACTCCTTCCAGCCCCATTTGCGTGAGAAGCTCTTCCACCCGGTCGCGTCTCTGCTCCGGCGTGAGCGGCAGGGTCTCCAGCACGGCCATCAAATTCTCTTCCGCCGTCAGCTTGCGAAATACGGAAGGTTCCTGGGGAAGGTAGCTGATTCCGCTGCGGGCCCGGAGGTACATCGGCAAATCGGTGATATCCTCGCCATCCAGCAAGACCCGCCCGTAGTCCGGACGCGCCAGCCCGACCAGGATATAAAACGTCGTGGTCTTTCCTGCGCCGTTCGGCCCGAGCAGCCCAACCACCTCGCCCTGTCGAATCTCCAGACTTATGTCGTCAACGACCTTACGACCGCGATACGACTTGCTCAAATCGGCGGCTTGGAGTTTCAACATGCCGGTTCATTTCTCAACCCGGTGCTTGGTCAGCGTGCGCGAACCTGTTTGAGAATCAATCAAAATCGTATCATTCGCTACAAAGAAGGTCAACGAATGGCCCGTCGTCGTGTTGCCGGAACCATCACTGACGGTCGGTTTTCCGCCGGAAAGGACGAATTTTCCATTCGCTGCGGTATACTCCGCTTCCTCGCCAACGCCCCTGCGATCTCCTTGGGTTACAACCACGCCGCCAGTCGCTACCGCTTTGTTGAACTGCGGCGACTTGCTTCCTTGCGCCACACCGGCTCCCTCTCCTGCAGGGGTGAAATACACGTCCATGGCTTGGGAGTGGATGGTCCCCTGCTCCGAACGAGCGACGACTCCGCCGTCCAAGTGTGCTTTGCCCTGTTGGCCCCAATACGTCAGGGTTGGCGCCGTAATGTTCCACAGAGTTGGCCCGCTGCTGCTTCCCGTTTTCTTTTGCGCCACGCTTTGCAGGCTGCCCGATGTTCCCGGAGCCGCTCCAGCCGTTCCCGATTCCTGCGGGAAAACAGCGGCCACGTTTCCCGTCGCGCGCAATTTCTGTTCTTCGCGCCAGACCTCAATCTGATCGGCGTCTAGTGCCGATTCCCCTTGCCACAACCGCGCATGGCCCGAATAGATTACGTGCCCCGAGGCGGTCGATCCACTGAGCGAAATTGCGGAAACATGCGCCGGACCGGCCCCCAAGCCCATAGTTGAACCGGAGCCAGGTGTGGATTCTAGTGTTGTGATCACGCCGCCAGTGGCTCGCAGGTCTCCCGTCTTCTGGTTGATGATCACCTTTCCTGCGGAGGTACGGCTCTGCGCATCGGTCAATATGGGAGAGCCGTCCAGCTCGATTGTGCCGGTGGACTGCACAATCCGCGCTTCCTGCGCCGTCGCCCCGCGATCCCCTTGTTGAAAGCGGACATTGCCGCTCTGCGTCAGCTCGGTCCATTCCCCGGTTTTCGCGAATTCGGCCTCCATCTCATCGGCTGAGCTTGTCTGCGGCACGGCTGTTCCCAACTGCCTGGTAATGCGGACATTCTCGCGGCCCAGGAGCTTTTCGAATTTTCCGTCGCCTGCAAATGTGGCGCGAAAGCGGTCCGCAGCAAGTTCGGTTTTTTCTGTTCCTGCAACCGTCTCAATCGTCGCGGGCGCGAGCGTCTCCGCTCCGGCAATTCTCTGGCGCGTGCTCTTTCCGGCGCTTCCGTCCGTCGCAAAATCAATCCGGAGGGCGCTGGTCTCGAGACTTCGCGTACCTTGTGCGTCTTTTGTATCGAGCGCAACGCGCCCGCGGGCCTCCATTTCCTGAACCAGATTTGTCTGTTGCAGCATCGTCAGATCCACTCGCGTCGCCGAAAAGTGATCCGTGCCTCCCGGAGAGCTTCTCTCCCCGCGCACGTTTCCGGTGGCTGCCAGGCGCTCCATCCACCCCGCCGAGCTCAGGTAGCCCTCAAATTGGTCGGCTGTCACTTCAAACTTTGCGCCGTTTTCAGTCGAATGAATCTCCGGATTGCCCGTCGCCGTTGCATGCTGAACGCGATACTGTGAGTCAAGATCGAACGAGATCGTCTGCGCAGTCAGCTCGCGCGACCCCTGCTTCACAGTGGCCGGACCGTTCAACGTCACCAGCAAATTGTTCCGCTGAATATCGAGACTGCTTCCCTCCACCTCGACGGGAAGGTCTCCGGTCCGCTCCGAACCCTCCATCTGCAGCCGGACGTCGCGATCGAGCCGGACCGTTGCGTTCTTCGTGCTGTAGGTGACTCCCACGGCTTGTCCTGTTCCCTGAGACAGCACAAACTGGACAGGCTCGTCTGTATAGGCTTCTCCCGTCTCCCGGTTGAAGCGTAGATCTTTTGTCGTAATTTGAATCTGTTTGCCTGCGGCGTTTTCGGGCTTCCTTCCTGCTTCCGAAGTGGCTCCTTGTATATCGATCTCTACGGAGCCTTCGCAGCGCACTTCTCCGCTCTTCGGCTCGTAGCTGCATTCTCCGGTGTGGATGTTGTCGTTGCGCTCGCCCTTGGTGCCGTAGATCGAAATCCACACGTCCTTCAAAACCGCACGGTTTTCATCCTTGAATTGCGTGGCTTGCGAAGCGCGGATGGTGAAAATTGTGCGGTCTTGTTCAACTTTCGAGAAAGAAAACTCCGCGGATTGCTGCTGGACGGTGACAGGAATCGCCGGGGGATGTCGCCTTTCTCGCTCCTGCCGAATCACGCGGTGGGCGTAAATTCCAAGAACAGCTATGGCAATCAGGCCGGCGGCAATCGCCGACCAGCGTGCGTAACGCGCCGCCTCCTGATTCCGCAATGCGCTTCCCTCCTGCCCCTAACCAGCGAGTATAGGAGACTGCACCAAGTGGCACAACTTTGTGGAGGGAATGTCCGAAGAAACTACGGGCGGGAAAATGGAATGGATCAGCCCTCGCAAGGGGAACGTGAAAGTCCTTTTCGCAACCGACTCCCCTCAGTCCCCGGTCGGGGCTTGCTTCCCAACCGCAGGCACCGATTCCGTCACAACAAAGGCCTCGCGTTCGTATCCTAAGTCGCGCGCCGAGGGGGTCAGGATCGTTCGCGGCCCAATAAAAATTTTTTGTTGCTTCGTCAGCGCCATGCGGACGTCGTTTTCGCACACGAATTCCGCCACGTGAATTGCTGGAGGCGCTGGCTTGGCAGGTGGTACGGCAGGCGCTTGTATTGGCGTCGCAGGCAGCGCGGCGGCGGGTGTTGCACCCGAAGCTGCTGTAACCGCCGCGGCAGGAAGCTTTGCCGCCCTGGCTGCAAATGCAGCTGCCACTACCTCGGATGCAGCGCTTTCAATTGTCGAGCAGACTGGCGCCGCAACAGCAACGGACGCGCCGGCTTCTGCGGCTGGCTTCGGCGAGCCTGCGCCCCGCGCAATGCCACGCGCCGTGAAAACCTGTTCAACGATTTTCGCAATCGTCGCGCGCTCAGACGGCAAAACAGCCGCCTCCTTCGCCAGATTCGCCCTAGCGCTTGCGCCAGCTACGGCTGCGGCGACGGCCTCCACCACCTTCGGCGCCGCCGCCACTGCCTTCACAATGTCCTCCTGGGCAGGACGTACTTCGGTCGCCGGCTTCACGGTCGCCGTACCCGCCATAGCTGTTGTCCGCCCCTCGATGGGCGCACCAGTGGCAATCAGTCTTTGCGCGGCGGGAATCGTCCGGTGTTCCACGCCGCGGGATTCCCACGCCACGCGCTTCACATTCAGCAAATGCTGCGGCCCGATATTGTCCGATGTGATGTTACCGCCCGGAGAGCCGCATCCGAGCGTCATCGCCGGAAAGAGATTCGTCGAATAGCCGATCGAGCCGTGGACGGATGATGAGTTCACGACCACACGAAATGCCGGGACCGCCGCGCCATATCGTTTTGCTGCCGCCTCGCTCTGCGTGTGAATCGACGCTGTATGCCCACTGCCACCGTGTTGCAGCAGCTTCACGCACAGCTCGATTCCCGCAGCCAAATTCGGCGCGGAATAAAACGCCAGAATCGGCGACAGTTTTTCAGCAGAAAGAGGGACTTCGCGCCCAATACCCTCGAGCCGCGCAATCAGCACACGCGTCGAGGATGGAACTTTGATCCCCGCCATCTCCGCAATCACCGTCGCCGCCTTCCCCACCACCTGCGGGTTCGGCGTGTGCGAGCCGCCCCGAAAGACGAGCGCCCCGAGCTTGGCAATCTCTTCCGGCGTCAAAAAGTACGCGCCTTGTTGCCGGCATTCTTCCAACGCCTGGTCGCGCACTGCGTCTTCCGCGACAATGGCCTGCTCGGAAGAGCAGATCGTCCCGTAATCGAAAGTCTTCCCCGCAAAAATATCGGCAACGGCTTTCTTGACGTTGGCCGTGCGCTCGATCATCGCCGGCACATTGCCCGGGCCCACTCCATACGCTGGCCTTCCCGAGCTGTAGGCCGCGCGCACCAGGCCCGTTCCGCCCGTCGCCAAAATCACCCCGGTCAACCGGCTCTTCATCAGTTCCTGCGTGCCGAGCATCGTCGGGTGCATCAGGCACTCGATCAGGCCCTCCGGCGCACCCATTTTCAGGGCCGCGCGAAGCAGAACGCTCACCGTTTCGCAAATGCAGCGCATCGCCGAGGGATGCGGGCTCATCACCATGGCGTTGCGCGCCTTGAGGGAAATCAGCGTTTTATAAATCGCGGTCGAGGTCGGATTCGTTGAGGGAATGATCGCCGCCACGACTCCCACCGGTTCGGCAATTTCGACAATTCCCTTCTCGCGGTCTTCACGCAGGATCCCGACTGTCTTCATCCCGCGAATCGCGCGCGGCACGTCGACCGAGGCCAAGCGGTTCTTGATAATCTTGTCGGGGACGTTTCCGTAGCCGGTCTCTTCCACGGCCAACCGCGCCAACTGCTCCCCGGCCTCCGTCGCGGCCTTCGCGCAGGCTTCGACGACAGCATCCACCTGTCCCTGGGAAAATTCGGCGAATTTCTTCTGGGCTTCGCTGGCCCGCTCGAGAGCTTCGCGGGCTTCCTGGATGGAAATCAGATCGCGGTCACGCAGGCTCAAGGCTTTCGACTCGGCTGGCTAGCTCTGACGGCACATAAAGCATGGAAGTGTCATTGCCCAAGGGCCGCCCGCTTGCCCTAAGTGAAGTTCAAGGGTGGCGGGCCCGAGGCACGACTCTTGCGTCCCGGACGGCTTGCCGGGAAACCTGCTCCTTGCTTTCAATCCTTACTTCTTCGCGCTTTTCGACTTATCCCCACCCGGCAAAATCTCTTCCACCAACTCGTGCGGTCGCGGTATCACGTGAACCGCAACAAGTTCTCCCACGCGGCGGGCGGCGGCAGCTCCGGCATCCGTCGCGGCCTTCACGGCGCCAACGTCGCCTCGCACCATCACGGTCACGTATCCTGCGCCAATGTATTCTTTTCCCAGCAGGATCACGTTCGCGGCTTTGACCATCGCATCGGCCGCTTCGATCGAGCCCACCAGCCCCTTCGTCTCGATCATCCCCAGCGCTTCGTTGGACATGCGCCCTCACTCACTTCGTTTTCGGATTGTGCGCCCGCACGTGTGGCGAAATTCGCTCGGAGCGTAACACGCCGTTCACACCAAATCAACCGGCGGTGTCGCGTTGCGTCAGAAATTGTGGAAATCGGGAAACAAAAGGGGAGGAAAAGACGGGATGTACGCCAAGCCGATGGTGCCACGTGCGAGGGCGCTACGCGTTCGTGGCTCCCTGCACGATCACTCCCAGGCCTGCGGCCGCCACACTGTCCCGTGAAGTGTTCTTCACCAGATACATCGCTTCGTCCGCCAGATGCAGCAGCTCGGCTTTGGTGCGTGAATCGGTGGGGTAGGAAGCAATGCCAACGCTGGCCGTGATCTTCACGTTCAACCCCGTGTCCTTCAACCACACGGTCTCGCGGATCAGCTTGTGCAGACGCCTCCCGACCCCAATCGCGTTTTCCTTGGACGTCTGCGGCAGCAGCACCACGAATTCATCGCCGCCATAACGGAACGCCATGTCGATCATCCGGCAGCGATCTTTGATGGATTGCCCGATTTCCCCCAACAGCTTCGAGCCCATCAGGTGCCCATGCGTGTCGTTCACATTCTTGAAGTGGTCGAGATCGATAAAAATCAGCGAAAACTCGAAGGCGTACCGGTGCGAGCGGTAAATCTCCGTATCCAGCATGAAATTCAGATGGCGCGCATTGTAGAGGCTTGTGCAATCGTCCGTAATCGTCAGTTCGTGAATCCGCTGCACATGGCGCGCATTTTCAATGGCGATGGCCGCATAGTCCGCCAGCGCCTCGAGAAGCGCCAGATCGCGGTTGCTGAATCCTTCGTCGCCCACGCAATTGATCAGCTCGATTACTCCCAGGCATTGATCGCGGAATCTCACCGGCACAGCGACAATCGAACGCGTCTCCATGCGCGTCTTTTCGTCCACTTTGCCGAAGAACCGCGAGTCCTTCGAAGTGTCCGGCACGACCACGGCTTTTCCCGCCTCCGCCACCCATCCCGCCAGCCCCTGCCCGACTTTGATGCGGACGTCCTTCAGCGCCTCGGCGCCTTCTCCCGTCGCAATCTGGAAATACAGCTCCCGCTTTTCTTCGTCCATCAGGAGCAGCGACCAGGTGTCTGGGTGGAGAACTTCATTGATTTTTTCCATGATGGTGCGGAGGACCTGGTCGAGTTGCAACGAAGACGTCAGCGCCTTGCCCAGCTCATGGAACACTGTGAGTTCGTTGGCCTGCGGCACGTCCAGCAGGGGGCCGGGATTGCGGCGCCGCTCGACGCCATCAAAAGTTTTGGTATCCGCCGTTTTCCGCACGTGTTCGTTCAAGGGGAGCCAGCCCGCGCCGGTCAGGCAGACCCGGGGCCTTGTCATTATAGTGAACCCATTTTTCTCCCTGCAATCGTCTCGGAAGCGGTGTTGACGTATGTCTTATAGGCCCGCACCTTCTGCGGCCCCCTCCGTTTCTGTGCAAGAATCCTTCCCGCGGCATTGACACTCCACTCGGCCCACGCCTATATTTTTTCTGCGCGGATGAGCTCCTCGGGATGCACTCAACACCTTTCGGCGATCGTCTGAAACGCGAGCGGGAAATGCGAGGAGTTTCTCTCGAAGAAGTGTCGGCAGCCACACGCATTGCTCCCAAATATCTCGAAGCTCTCGAAAACGACCAGTGGGATCAGCTTCCCGGCGGCGTTTTCAATCGTGGTTTCATCCGCTCAATCGCCCGCTTCCTGGGACTCGATGTCGACAACCTGGTCGCGGAGTATGACTTGGTCACCCAAGGGCAAAAGCCGGCGTCAGCACCCGCGACGCTCCCTCCGCAGTTCCATAGGAACTGGACTCCGTTCGTCATCGCATGCGCCATCCTATTGGTCGTTCTTGCTGCAGGTGCCTTCGTTGTCGTGCGCTTCGGGCCGCGAATCCTGTTCCATCTGCGGCGCTCGCATGGAGCTGTCTCGACTCCGGCCTACACCCCTCCGGCCAGTCCGTCGAGCGCCATGGACGCGAGTCCCGCCGTTTCAACATCCTCCGCCTCTGCCGTCGTCCCCAACACCGGCCCGCTCGAACTGAAGATGGACGCCGGGAAACCGACCGAAGTCACGATTTTTGCCGATGGCGAGCGGGTGTTCGACGGGCACGTCGAGCCGGGCGACTCGCACCAATTTGAGGCCAAAGACAATTTCAGGATTACGTCGAGCGAGGCGAGCGCCTTGCTGCTCGAACTCGACGGCCAGACTCTGCCGCCGATCGGAACTCCTGGCGAACCTGGTTCCATCACGTTGACGCGGAAGGATCTCACGAACGATCCAGGAGGAAACCATTAGCGCCGAACTCCGCGACGCAATTCGTACGGGCCACGCGAGGCCCGAGCAGAAGCTAGCGGTTTGTGGGGGCGCCGCAGGGCTCCCGTCCGTGGACCGCGCCGAAATTCTTGCCATTCTTTCGGGCGATTCCGATCCCTTGATTGCCGAGCGGGCGCGCAACGCCATCGTGACGCAGCCGCTCGATTCCGTCATCGCGGCTATCGTGCGCGCCGACGCCGATCCGCGCATCTTTCGTTTTGCTGCGGAGTATCTCGCGGACAGGTCCGGCGTGGCCGACGCTCTGGCGATGAATCCAGCCTGCCCCACACCCGTTCTCGCAACGGTTATGAAGCGCATCACTCCCAAAGGAATTCAGGCGTTGCTCGATAATCTCGAACGCGTCAGCTCCGATCCGGAATTGGCCGCTGCGCTCCACGGCGTCACGTCGGGAACCCCCGAACAGAACGAGTTATTGAAGGCACTGCAGGGCGGCGCGATGGCGACGAAAGACCTCGCCGATGCGGCTGCGGAAATCGAGCCTGATCCCGTCAAGCGCGAGACGCTGATGCAGAGATTGGTGCACATGACAGTCGTGCAACGATTGACCCTGGCTCTTAAGGGCGGCCGCGAAGAGCGCATGCTTCTGATCCGCGACTCGAACAAATTGGTGCAGAAATGCGTCCTTCAATCGCCGCGCCTCACCGACACGGAGGTCGAATCGTTTGCTGCCATGGCCAATTTATCGCAGGAAGTGTTGCGGACAATCTCTTTGAACCGCCACTTCATGAAGAGCTATGCGGTGGCGAAAAATCTGGTTAACAATCCTAAGACACCCGTCGACATTTCCCTGCATCTGATTACGCGCCTCACGGCCACTGATCTGGCAAAATTGACGGCCAGCAGGAACGTCCCGGAGACCCTCACGAAGGCCGCCATCAACCTGCAGCGTAAGCGAAAACTCGGCAAGGACGGTTAGCCGGCGCGCTCGCGGGGCGTCGCCTACTTCGCCGGCGCCTCCGCAAACGACGCCAAGACTTGCTTCTTGTACGCATTTGCCTTCGCCAGAATTTCCGGCTCGTCGAGCGTCAGCATCTTCCGGTCTTCCATCACTGGCTTTCCGGCGATCACCACCGTCCGCACGTCGGACGCTTTCAGTGCGTAGACGATCTGCGAATAGACGTTGTACATCGGCGTTGCGTGCGGCGCCGTCGTGTCCACGATGATCAGGTCCGCCTTCTTCCCCGTCTCGAGCGAGCCGATCTCCTTGTCCATGTGCAGCGCGCGCGCGCCGGAAATCGTCGCAAGTTCCACAACCTTTTCCGCCGGCAATGCCCGCGGGTCCATATGCGCAATCTTTTGCAGCTTCGCGCCGAGATCCATCTCTTCGAACAAATCCTGGTTGTTGTTGCTGGCCGCGCCGTCGGTCGCGATTCCCACGGGCACGCCCGCCGCCAGCATTGCCTCCGTCGGCATCACGCCTGCGGCCGTCTTCATGTTGCTCGAAGGATTGAACGAGCAACCCACATCGAAATGCGCGAGCGTGGTGATGTCCGCCTGGTCCACCCAGATGCAGTGCGCGCCGAGCACGTCGGGGCCGAGCAGTCCAATCCGCGCCAGATACTGCACCGGAGAGACGCCATGCTTTTCCCTGCTCAACTGCAGCTCGAACGGCGCTTCGGCGATGTGAATCAGGATCGGGGCATGATTTTTCCTCGCCAGCGCCGCGGCTTCCTGCAGCGTCTTCTCCGAGCAGGTATAGATCGAATGCGGCGCCACGGCTGCAACGATCAGCGGGTCGCCCTTCCAGTGATCGAGATACTTTTGCGTGTAGGCAAACGCGGCGGCCGTCGTTTTATTGTCCGGCGCGGGAAAATCAATAATCGTTTCTCCCAGCACGCCGCGCATGCCCGCTTCTTTCGTCACACGCGCGACGTCATCCTCGAAGTAGTACATGTCGGCGTACGTCGTAATCCCGCCGCGCAGCATTTCGTCGATGCTCAGCCGCGTGCCCCACATCACGAAATCCGGGGTGACGTTGCGCGCTTCCGCCGGAAATATGTACTTGTGCAGCCAGTCGTCGAGCGCCAGGTCGTCGGCCAGTCCGCGAAACAGGCTCATCGCCGCATGTGCATGAGCGTTGATCAGCCCCGGAAGAACCAGCGAGCCCCGCGCGTCGATCACCTTTGCGGCGTCGTATTCCGCCGAGATGTTCGCGCTCTTATCGACCGCCAGAATCGAATCTCCGCGCACCGCGATTGCGCCATCATCGATGATGCGCCGCGTCGGGTCCATCGTCACCACGACGCCGTTGGTCACGATCAGATCGGCATGCTCTTTGCCGAAAGCCCGTGGCGAGTTCCATAACAGCGTCAAGCTACAGAAAATCAGGAAGAGCAATAGAGGAACATTCGAAATGTGGAAGCGCCGCTGGGAGTTGCAAAAAAGCTTAATGGCCCGGACCATTCGGAAAATTCCTTTCTCGATATTCGCACCAAATCTTGCGCCGCAAGCCGCACGATGGTTCGGCGCGCTTGAATTTGAATCTCTCGCCGCATTTCGCGCTGTGGCTTGCAGCCGCTCACAAAAAAGACGAATCGAACGGCCGCGGCAGCAGCCCGAGCGACGTCTCGCACACCACCTTTCCATTCATGTTCGCGAGGATCACCGGCACGTCGCCGCAAAACTCCCAAATAATCTGCCGACACGCGCCGCACGGAGGCGTCAGCTTGTCCGTGTCGGCGACCACGGCAATCGCTTCAAAGCCCCGCTCGCCTTCGGAAACCGCCTTGAAAATGGCGGTGCGCTCGGCGCAGCAAGTCAGTCCCAGCGTCGCATTTTCGATGTTGCAGCCCGTGAAGATCTTTCCCGAAGTCGCCCGCAGCGCCGCCCCGACGCGAAAATTCGAAATGGGCGCATGAGCCATTTCACGCGCCTGTTTGGCGATGGCGATGAGCGAATCGTAGTTGGTCATGGCGTTTGAGAGAAAGATTCTCGCGCAGATGCCGGAAAAGCGAAAAGAGAAAATCTCCCTACTTCGCACTCTCCGAAAGGCGCGGGACGACAGCCCGAAGGAGCGCGACGAACTCGGTCTTTACGCGCTCCGTCGTTTCGAGCACTTCTTCATGGCTCAGCGGCTGGTCCAAAACGCCTGCGGCCATATTCGTCACGCAGGAAATTCCCAGGCAGCGAATCCCCGAATGCCGCGCGGCAATCACTTCGGGAACCGTGGACATTCCCACCAAATCAGCCCCGATCGTCCGCAGGAAACGGATTTCCGCCGGCGTTTCGTAGCTCGGGCCGCTCAGCCCCACGTAGATTCCTTCGCGAATCTCAATGCCCAGCCGCTTCCCTTCCCGTACGGCGATTTCGCGAAAGGACTTGTCGTAGGCATGTGTCATATCTGGAAAGCGCGGGCCAAACCGCTTGTCGTTCGGGCCAATCAGAGGATTGGTTCCCTGCAGATTGATGTGGTCTCGTATCGCCACCAGCGCGCCCTGGTTGTATTCCAGGTTGATACCGCCCGCAGCATTCGTGAAAATCGCCGCGCGGACGCCCATGCGCGCAAACACGCGAATCGGAAATGCGACTTCCTGAATCGAGTAGCCCTCGTAAAAATGCACGCGCCCCTGCATCACGGCCACGGGCGTCTTCTCGACGCTTCCGATCACGAACTGCCCCGCATGACCGATGGCGGTCGACTTCGGAAAGTTGGCGATCTTGACGTACGGGATGCGCGTCGCGCCCGATAGCTCGTTTGCAAACGCGCCGAGCCCGGAACCGAGCACGACCGCAATTTTCGGCCGCAGCTTCGTCTTCGACAAAATGAATTTCGCCGCGTGTTCCGCATGAAGAAATGCCGAGCCGGGGATTGCCGTTTGCGCTTTTGTTCTAGGTCGCATGATGGTCAGGAAACACGAGGAGAGATTTGAAAACGGATATCCGCAAAATGCAATTTGAAATTTGCAAAGCCGGCGCGGCTACACGTGTTGGCTGATCGAAAGAATGTTCCCGTCCGGATCCTTGAACCACGCAATCCGGTCGCCACCCGGCGCGCTCCAGATGCCAAATTCCTTGTCCTGCACGAACGGGAACTTTTCAAGCGCCACGCTGCGACCTGCAAGCCACCTCGCAACCGCTTCGATATTTTCCACTCGCCAGCCCAAGGTCGTGCCCTGCAGCGGTGTAAAACCGGGAATCTTCGTGATTCGAATCGTGCTCTCGCCTGCGCGCACCACCAGCGCAAACTGGTCGAGGCTCACAAATTCAAACCCCAGCTTGTCCACATAAAATGCGCGCGCGGCGTCGTAATCCTTCGTCGGAAGGAAACCCATCATCTTGGCGGAAGCCAGCATTTTCACCTCGATTGTTTGGAGACCAATTCACTTGCAGCGGATGGCCACCGCAAACTTTGCGCCTATGCTTCAATGAATATCGCGCGATTTCAGCGAAGCCAGAACAGCGGCCAGCAGCAGCGCCAGCATCGCTCCCAGAGCCCCCAGCGTTTGCGGCAGCGTGTACCGCAGGCCCACTCCGCTCTTGAGCGGCGCCGGATCCTTCGAATCGCCCGACGACACCACAGCTTCGGGAACCACCATCGTCGCAGCATCCACTCCCTTCCCTCCTGTCGGACAGTCGTTCCACATCGGCAATCCCGGCGGGTAGCCGCACGGATGCCCTTGCGCCTCGATAATCACGTTCTGCTCAAACGCCCAGCGCGATGGCACTGCATAGCTGAGTGTTTTTGCAATCTCCGGCATCTTGTAGACCGCGCGCACGCCCCCACCAAGCGCGAGCACGGGCAGCAGCACCACCGGCAGCAGCGCAATCGCGCTCTCCGTCGTCGAGCTGCGCGCCGAAATCGCCAAGCCCAGCGCCGCACCCACCAGCGACGAAAGCACCAGCACGCTGAACGTCTGTGCAAAACTTCCCTTCAAATGACAAAACACGTAGACAATCCCCAGCAGCGTCAGGCATTGCAACACGCAAAGTGCGCACAAAATCGCAAATTTCGCCATCGCGTACGGCACCAGCTTCAGGTTCACCATTCGCTCGCGCTGGTAGATCGTCCACTCGCCCACAATGTCTCGCGCCGCGTTGTTGCACCCAAACCATATCGCCGCCACCACCATCAGAAATTCGATCTCCGCGATCGTCCCGCCCAGTTCCCCGAATAATTTGGAAGCCGCCAGGGTCGACACAACGCCATGCGCATTCAAATTGGGCGGCTCGTGAAGCGCGCCGAAAATCAAGACAATCAGCAGCGCAAACAGCGGCGCCTGCAGCAGCAGGATCACCAGCTGCGCGCGGTCGCGAATCTTCAGGATAGCGTTCCGCCGTATCAGCTGCAGCGATTGCGCCAGCGAAAATCGCCGCCGCGCGGGAGCCCCCGTCTGTCCCGCGCCTTCGGGCATTCTCCCCGCGCGCTCCTGCACGAACTGCCGGTGATATTCCGACTGTGCAAATCGCTCGCACCATTCCGGCGTCGTCGCCGAATTGAGCCCCGTCAGCAGCATTTCCGGCCCAAGCGGCGCCGCTTCCTCCGTCCCGCCTCCGCTTCGCTCCTTCGCAGGCTGAAAGAATCGGATCGAATCCGGATACGCCGGTCCGAAATACGCCATCGCACCCGTGCCGCCGGGATCGCGCGAAATCATGATGAGGTCGTCGAACTTGCGGAAGACGGACAGGCTCGGCTGATGAATCGTCGTGATGATCGTCTTCCCGTCGCGCGCCAGCCGCTTCAGCAGATCGATCACGCCTTCCGCGTCGTAGGAAGAAAGCCCCGACGTCGGCTCGTCGAGAAACAGCACCGGCGTGTCGGTAACAAGCTCGAGTGCGATATTCACTCTCTTGCGCTGGCCGCCGCTCAGCGTCTTCCGCTCTGGCGAGCCGATCAGCGAATTCTTCTTGTCGCGAATGCCTAGTTCTTCTAGAACCGTGTCAATTCGCTTGTCGATTTCCGCATCGGAAAGATCGGTCCGCAGCTTGGCCGAAAAATACAAAGCCTCGCGCACCGTCAATTGTGAATGAACGATGTCGTCCTGCGGCACGTAGCCCATCTGCTGCCGGAAGAGGTCGTAGAAGCGGTAAAGATTCGCGCCGTTAAACAGTACTTGCCCCGAAGCCGGCGGCGTATAGCCGTTCAACGCCTTCAGCAGCGTCGTTTTCCCCGCGCCCGCCGGGCCCATCAGCGCCACCAGCTCCGAGGGATACACCGTCAGCGAAACCGGATTCAACAGCCGCGTGCCGTCGGGAGCGTTCACCGTCACTTCCGCCGCCTCAATCGACACGTTCCCGCGATTCTCACGCCGTTCCAGATGCCCGTCCGGGCACACCTGGAATCGGAACGTTGCCAGCCCGATCTCCTGCCCCGGCGCCACTTTCGTCTTGCCTGTAATGCGTGTCCCGCCGACAAACGTGCCGTTCAGCGAGCCGAGGTCCTCGACAAAAATTCCTTCCGGCGTTTTCGTCAGTTGCGCGTGATGCCAGGAAATCATCGGGCTGTCGAGCGGCTGGTCGCATTGCGGGTCGCGGCCAAACAGCATCACGTCGCGATGAAATCCCACGGATTCGCATGCGGCGTCCCCGGCCACCACTCCGCGCTCGTTCAGCAATCTCGACGCGGAAATTTTGAACGAGCCAAAGTACACGTCGTCGTCCGCGCGCACGGTCACGCGGGTCGTGATGCGATTCAGCAGATGATTCACCGCCGTGCCGTTCGTCGAGCGCAGATCCTCAAGAACATATTGCCCGCCCGAATCGATAATCCGCGCGTGTTCGCGCGACACCACCGGGTAATCGAGGACCACGTCGCAGTCCGGCGCTCGACCGATGCGAATCACGCGTGGTTGCGCCGTTGACGACCGCGCTTGCGATGGCGCCATTTGGCCGCTCATCGCCGCCTTCGGCCATGCCAACGGAACGTGTGGGCCAAGCAGAATGCGCTGTTCTGCCGTCACCGCCACGGGCGTGCGCGGTGCGATCCTTTGCCCGTCGACAAACGTGCCGTTCGTCGAGCCGAGGTCTTCGATTTCAAACGCAGCCCCGCGTTGCGTCAGCCGGCAGTGCCGCCCGGAGACGGTCGGTTCCTTCACCACAACGTCGCACGATTCATGGCTGCCGATGAGCCAGGAGGAAATAGGCTGGGGGCCAGGGCTGGACATAGACCCTCCGTCGAGTTCGCGTATGGTACTGATTTTGGCCCCGTCGGACAAGAGAGGCCTCGAGAGGACTTTGAGGAGCAAGATGCCGCTGCTGCAGAAAACTATTTCAGGAAGACGCTTACAATCGCCGCGGACATCAAATTCGCCATCGTGCCACAAAGCATCGCGCGGAATCCGAGCAGCGCAAGCTCCGTCCGTTTGTTCGGTGCCAGCGCCCCAATCCCGCCGATTTGAATGCCGATCGAGCTAAGGTTTGCGAATCCGCAAAGCGCAAACGTCGCAATCGTAAAAGACCGTGGATCGAGCGCGCCGGAAGCCGCCATCGGCCCGAGCCGTTGGAACGCCACCAACTCGTTCGTCACCATCCGCAATCCGAGCAGGTTGCCCACCATGTGCGCTTCGTGCCAGGGAATGCCGATCAGCCAAGCGATGGGCGCGAAAATCCAGCCGAGAATGTCTTCCAGGCTCGCAGGGAACCAGATGTGGTGCGGCGCAAGAAAATTGTGCACAAATCCGAAAAGCCCGTCGACCAGGTAGATCATCGCGATGAAGGTGATCAGCATCGCGCCCACGTTCAGCGCCAGATTCAGCCCGTCCGTCGTCCCGCGGCTCAGCGCCGCCAGCGCGTTTTTGTCCTTTTCGATTTCCGACATTTCTACGCGCCCTGACGTCACCGGCTTTTCCGTCTCCGGCACGAACATCTTCGAAAGAAGAATCGTGCCGGGCGCCGTCATGATCACCGCCGAAAGGATGTGCTTCGCCGCCACGCCGTAGGCGATGTACGCCGCCATCATGCCGCCCGACACGTGCGCCATGCCGGACGTCATGATGGTCATCAGCTCCGATCGCGTCACTTCAGGCAAAAAAGGACGGATCGTCAATGGCGCTTCCGTCTGCCCCATGAAAATGCTCGCCGCCACGTTCAGCGATTCTGCACCGCTCGCGCCCATGAACCGCGTCATCACCAGCGCCGCGGCGCGGATGATCATCTGCATGATGCCCAGGCAATAGAGCAGCGCGAAAAATGCGGCGATGAAGATGATCGTCGGCAGCACCTGAAAAGCGAAATAGAACCCGTATTGCGAGGTCTGCTTGCCCAGCTCGCCGAACACGAATTCCGAACCGTAAAACGAGAAATGCAGCAGCCATTTCACGGCGTCGCCCGCGCGCTCGAAAATGTAGATTGCCGGCTCCCACCGCAATACCAGAAACGCGAATCCCACCTGCAACCCCAACCCCCATGCCACCGTTTTCATCCGGATGGCACGGCGGTTGGTGGAAAACAGAAATGCGAGCCCCATGAGTACGGCCATTCCAAGGAGACCGGTAAGGCGGTGCATCGATAATGCCTCCTGAGTAAGGCAGCGGCATTTGAAGATGAATCGCGCGAAAATGCAAATTCAAAATTCTTCCGCCCAGGACCTTGCCCTTCCGGAAACGAGCGGCGCGATTTCCTGGCCTGGGAATCGCACTCAACACTTGTCATTCCGAGGAATCTGCTTTTGCCTACTAGGATTGCGGCTTGCCCTGACGCAGGAGGCGGAGCGAGCCTGTGCCCTTGCCTACCCCCGAGAGACTCTAGCCCCGACATGAAATTGCCGGCGCGAAGCTCCCTCTGCTGGGGCAAGCCTCAGCTAAGGATTTTGTGAATCAGAGGCGGAACAGCGGAAGGCGAATCTTCAATATGGAAAGACCGCTCCAGGAGCCCTACAGCAGGCGGCAGCCGCTGGTCGAGATTGTAATAAATCGTGACGAGCGTGTCGCCGGCAACGACTCGTTCGCCGAGCCGCTTCTCCACGACCAGTCCCACCGCATGGTCGATCGAATCCTCTTTCTTCTCTCGCCCTCCGCCCAGCAGCATGCTCGCCACACCCACCTGCTCGCAATCGACGCGCGCAAGATACCCGGGAGACTTCGCTTTGATGTACGCCTTATGCCTTGCCTGCGGCAGCCGCAACGTATCGTCCACCACGCGCTCGTCTCCGCCCTGCAGCCGGATAATCTCGCGAAATTTCTCTAGGGCGCTGCCGGTCGAAATCATCATCGCCGCGAGCTCCCGCCCTTCCTCAATCGTTCTCACGCTTTCGCCGAGAAGCAGCATCCACGCGGAAAGCTCCAGCGAAAGGTCGCGCAAATCCGCCTGCCCGCCGCCGCGCAGAACCTCAATTGACTCCTCCACTTCCAGCGCGTTCCCGACTTTCCGCCCCAGCGGCTGATCCATATTCGTAATCAGCGCGACAACCTTCTTCCCCATCCGCGTCCCGGTGTCCACCAAAAGCTGCGCCAGATGCTCCGCATCCGCCTGCTTCTTCATGAACGCGCCATTGCCGGTCTTCACGTCCAGCGCCAGCGCATCAATCCCCTCCGCCAGCTTCTTGCTCATGATTGACCCGCAAATCAGCGCCGGGCTTTCCACCGTCGCCGTCACGTCGCGCAGCGCGTAGAGCTTCTTATCCGCCGGCGCAATCTCCGGCGTCTGCCCAATCAAGCCGCAGCCGCATGTTTCGAGAACCGAGCGAAATTCGCGCAGCGAGAGATTCACGTTGAAGCCGGGAATGGATTCCAGCTTGTCGAGCGTTCCGCCCGAATGTCCCAGCCCGCGCCCGGAAATCATCGGCACCTTCACCCCTGCCGCGGCAACAATCGGCGCGAGGATCAGCGATGTCTTATCCCCCACGCCACCGGTCGAATGCTTGTCTACTTTTTTGCCGGGCAATTCCGAAAAGTCGAGCACCTCGCCCGACCGCAGCATCGCTCCGGTCAGCGTTGCCACTTCGGCAGGCGTCATCCCGCGCAGCAGCGTGGCCATCAGAAACGCGGAAAGCTGATAATCGGGAATCGTGTCGCGCGTCGCCCCGCGCACCAGGAATTCAATCTCCTCGCGCGAAAGCTCCTGCCCGTCGCGTTTCTTCCGAATGATGTCTACCGCGCGCATGGGAGAAAAACGCTAGCAGAGGAGTTACACGAGGTAAAGAAGATAGAGAAAACAGAGCAAGGGGTTTCGCCGCTCACTTAGGCGCCGCGCATTCAGTCCGCTCACCCCCCTGACCAGATAAACGAATGGCAGCCTGGGCCTGAGATGCCTGCCGACAACTTAGGCGCTCATTTCACCCGCCCATCACATCGTGAGCATCGAAGTCGCCGACCGTTCCGCAATATCCGCCGCCACGGTCTGCATCTCCGGATGAATCCGTCCGTTGGTCGCCAGAATTTCCCGGTCGCCGGGATGGAACGGTTTCCCCGCCATGTCCGTCACCACTCCTCCCGCTTCGCGCACAATCAGCGTCCCCGCCGCCGTGTCCCACGATTTCAGCCCGAACTCCCAAAATCCGTCAAACCGCCCGCACGCCACCGCGCACAAATCCAGCGCCGCCGACCCGTCCCGCCGGATGCCGTGCGACCGCAGCGTGAGTCCCCAGTAGTAGTGAATGTTCATGCTGCGCGCGATTTTGTCGGTCGGGAAGCCTGTGCCGAGCAGGCTCGTCGAAAGGTTCTCGTTCGACGACACGCGAATCGGCTTATTGTTCAGAAACGCGCCCTCGCCGCGCGCCGCAGAGAACAGCTCGTTCGCAAACGGGTTCAGTACTACTGCCGCCAGCGGCTCGCCATCGTCTAGCAGCCCAATCGACACCGCCACGCATGGATATCCATGCGCGAAATTCGTCGTCCCGTCGAGCGGATCGACGTACCACGTGTACCGCGACTTCGCCACGGCCCCTTCCCCGCCCTCTTCGGCCACGATCGCGTGCTGCGGGAAATGGTTGCGGATGCGCGCCACGATCAATGCCTCGCTCCGCTTGTCCGTCTCCGTCACCAAGTCCACATCGCCCTTGTAGGAAATATTTTTCGGCCGCGACATTTCGGCGCTCAAGATCTCTCCCGCGCCGCGCGCCGCATCGATGGCAACTTCCAGAAATGGATTCATGCTCCCATTGTAATCACGCACGAACCGCCGCGCAGGAACAAAAATCGAATGCAACGAATCCGAGCATCGCATACAAGCTCGCCGCGAGCCGTTGCTTTGCAAGAGTCCTGGGGAGAAGAAACGAAAAAAGCCCGCTTCGCCTTTGATTATAATCAGCCATGCGCTACGTCGCCTTCTCCCTGACTTTCATATGGATAGTTCTTATCCTTTTCCCAGTTTCTTATTGCTTGGAGCACGGCTGTTCCGGGCCTAGTGGAGGGCAGAATATTGATGGATTTTTGCCTGCCTTTGGCTTTGCCCCGATTGGATTCCCCGCTCTCTTATGGTCGTTGTACATTTTGCTGAAGCCGCTATGGCGTAAGACGCCTCCCCAAAAATCTTGATTAGCTCCGTTGACATCCTGCCTCTTCCGCGTGCTTTGCCGTCGCCTCAAAAAGTCCACGTCGTTTGCGCCCACCTCAATTTCCTGCTAGGCTGAATTCGTAGTTTTATTCGGGGCTCTCGCGCCCGGCAGGAGATGAAGCAGACATGATTTAACCCGCCTCAGTTTCGCGGTCGCTACAAAGCATCCAGCAGCCCCCCCCACCCTCCCTCGGCTCTCTAATCGCAACACACCCGGAGATAGAAATCGCCGTAACTCATTCAAAACAAAGCTTCGGGCCCATCTCTAATCGCAACACTTGCCGAGCCGACGAGGTCCGGCATCCCGCTTGCCATGAGGAACGAAGGGAGCGCAGTCGAAGGGTGGGAACAGCGCGACTAAGGAATCTCGCCCGCAAATCCGCCGGGCCGTTTGCGTGCAAAATGGACCGCCGAGCGCCTTCCGGCGCCGCGTAACTATCGCGCGCGCGGTGTGAAGTATTGTTTGCGGTAGCGGACCGTCGCAGCACCCGCGACTGTGAGCGAGATGTGCCGCAGTGCATTGGCCGGCGGCGTGGGATTCGGGTAGTAGCCAATCAGGTATTGCGTGCGCAGCTCGCGATCAATCTGGCCGAACACTTCCGGAAGCTGCTCCATCGAGTTGATGACGAAAAAATCTCCGCCCGCGGAATCCATAATCGTGATCAGCGCGTGCTCCCCCGCCGTGTTGCGCCCGTTTTCGTTATTCACCGGGCGAATCACCACGGAATAGAGCAGCGCACCGGAAGCGACCGCCGCGCGCATTGCGGTGTCGTACGTCGAAGCACTTGTTGTCTCTCCCGCGTCGGTCACCAGCACAATCGCCCTCCGTCTTCCCGGCGGCAAATGGCTCAGCGTCCGCGAGCCCAGCACCACGGCGTCATACATCGCCGTCCCCGCGCCCGGCTCGATGCGATGCGTCGCAGATTCGAGCTGCGGGATGTTGTCCGTGTATTCGGAAAGCTGTGCCACCGCGTCGGAAAATTCAAAGAGCGCAAGCGAATCGCCCGGCCGCACGACTTGCCGCACAAAATCGGCTGCCGATTCTTCCTCCACTTTCAGGTCCCGCACCGTGCTCATGCTCGAATCCACCATCAGCGCGATGTCCAACGGGCGGTTCGTCTGCGGCTCGAATCGCACGATCTGCTGCGGCACTCCTTCTTCGGCAATCGAGAACGCGGATTGCGGCAGGTTGATCAGCGGATGCCCGTCCGCGTCGCTGACGCTCGCCAGGATTTCCACCAGATTCACGTCAACGTGGATGTCGCCGCGCTTCACCTGAGCCTGCGCAGCCGGAGCAAGCAAAGAAAAGCAGAGCAGCGCAAGCGAGACGCAACTGCACCCGGCTGCGCCCTGGCTGGATATGAACCGGGGCGATGTTTTCATCTAGGAGTCTGATGAATGAGAAGGAGGAATGGATTTCTGCGCGTCAGGCGTCGAGGGGAATTCGCCGTCGGCCCACACGGCGCCGTCCGCGAAGAATTCCTTCTTCCAGACGGGCACCGTCCGCTTCAGGGTGTCGATGGCATACCGGCAGGCGTCAAACGCGGCCGCGCGGTGCGCCGAAGCCACGGCGATCAGCACGCTGGTCTCGCCAATCTCGAGCCGCCCGAGCCGGTGCACGATCGCCACGCGGCGAATGGGAAAATTCGTCCGAATGTGCGCGCCGATTTCGCGAATCTTGGCCAGCGCCATCGCCTCGTACGCCTCGTATTCCAGGTACAGAGTCCGGCGGCCCTTGGAGTGGTTCCGCACGAAGCCATCGAAGACGCACGCTGCACCGTCCTCGGCAGCCTTGACGGACGCAACAATTTCGGCGGTGGGAATCGGCTCGCGCGTCAGCAGGAAAAGGTCCTCGGCGAGTGCCACTTCCTCTCCTCCGCTCACCGGCGGCAGAAACGCCACTTCATCGTTGGGCGAGAGCGGAGCTTTCCAGGCGGCATATTCCTGATTGACGGAAGCAGCTACGGAGGACCGAAACCCGGCCAGCTTCGGGAAGCGTCGCCCGTAGCGCTCGAACAGATCCTCCAGACGCGCCCCTTCCGAGAGCTCGGCAATCTCCTCCGAAACGCCGGTAATGTCCTTCAGAACGCCGAAAAACAGCACGCGAACGCGCATCCCAGTGATTCTAGCGCGACCCCGAAGAAGGAAACCAGTGGCCCGTTCGAACAGGCCAACGGACCGTCGCGCCCGAAAACCAGTCTATGGCGCATACACAAGGCTGGTGATCGCGTCCAGACGCGCGGAAGCGCGGTCAATGGCAGCTGCCAGATCCGCAGACTCATGCGAGAGCGCCGCCGGATCATTGCGGTCGAGCGCTTCCGTGACCCCCGGCAGCAGCTGTGTGGCGTAACCCGCATAACTGCCGGGAGCGTAGATCGTGTGGCGATACCACGGCCGCCCGAGCATACCGTCCGGGGCAAGAAAATCCTGCTCCACCTCAACGAGCTCTCGATTGATCTCGGCTTCCTTTTGCGCATCCACCGGATGCGTCACAAGCGAAGCCAGCGCAACCTGGGCCCTCGCTGCCGAAGCCGTGAACTTCGCCGATGCTGCCAGCACAGGCTGCAGATCCGCGGCATCCTGCGGTTCCTTTTCCACCCGCGCGCGGAGGCGCGTGGAAGCCGCGGATATTTCTTCCGCATACAGCGAATAGTCGAACGGCAGAACGTCCGCGTCCGCAAGCCGAAGCGCCATGATCCCAAGAATATCCGCCATGGCGGCGTGATAACGAAACGTGGGATCGCCGAAATGCTGCATCCAGTAAAAGTCGTCGTAAATGGAATGGTAGACGCCGTAATCGCCGCTGAAGCCCAGATCCATCGACGGAATTCCCGCATGGTCGAAAAAAGCCACGTAATCCGAGCCCGCGCCGAGCCCCGCAATCGGAGTCTCGCTTCGATCCGCGCCGAGATTTTCCGGTCGCGCATTTCCCGCCGGCCGCTGCGTCGTGCTTTGCCTGTCGCTCGCCACGCGCGCCTTCCACGCATCGTAAACGCTCAGCCCGCTCTGCGGGTCAGACACTTCCCGTGTCACCGACCGGATGAAATCATCGAGCGATGCCGTCGATGTGGGCGTGAAATTCGGCCCGGCCACACCCACGTCCGTATTGATATACGCAACCGCCTTCGCCTGCAGCTCTGCCATGTGCCCTTCCACCCATTCGGTCGAGCCGAGCAGGCCGGGTTCTTCGCCGTCCCACTGCGCAATCACGATCGTGCGCTTTGGCTTCCAGCCGTCGCGAACGAGCTGCCCGAGCGCGCGCCCGGCTTCCAGCATCGAAGCGGTGCCGCTCGAAGGATCCACCGCTCCAAACACCCAGGCATCATGATGATTCCCGAGGATCACCCACTGGTTGTCGTCTTGGCCGTGGAGAATCGCGAGCACGTCGTAAATCGGGCGCTGCGCGTAGTCCATCTCCACTTTCATGTGCGCTTCCGATTTTCCCGGCCCCACGTGATAGGTGAACGGAAGTCCGCCTTGCCACGCGCGCGGCACATGAGGGCCGGAGAGATTCGACAGCAGGACGGCAGCGTCCTGCGCGTTGATGGGCATCACGGGGATGCGCGGAAGCGATGGAGCATTCGCCGGCGAGAGGCGCTTCGAAGGATCGAGGTCCGGCGTCGCGGCAATGCCCGGCGTGAGAGGATCGCCGGGATAAATCTGCATGTATGCGACCGAGCCCCGCTGAATCCCGCTCATCGGTCTCCAGGGGCCATTTGGAAATGTGTCTCCGGCTTGATAACCATCGTCCGCAGGATCGGAATAAAGAATCAGCGCGGCTGCATGATGTTCTTCCGCCACTTTCGCCTTGATCCCGCGATAAGCGCCGCCGTAGCGAGCGAGCGCAATTTTCCCTTCCACGCTGATCCCGAGCTTTTCGAGTTCGCGGTAATCTGCAGGAAGTCCGTAATTGACGTAGACGATTGGAGCCGTCACGTCGCCGGAGGCTGAATATGTGTTGTAGGCGCGCACCGCTCGCTTGTCGGAAGTCTGCGGATCCTGCGGAACGGGCGCTTCCGGAGTCGCGAGAGTTTTCTTCTCCGGAGCGATCATCTCCAGGCTGATTTCTTTGGGAAATGCCAGCCAGACGCTGTACTCCACAATGTGCGCGTCGAAGCCGAAGCTGCGGTATTGCCCCAGCAGCCATTCGGCGACCTGGTGGCTCGCCTCGGTGCCCGCGAGATGCGGTTGCGAGGTCAAATGCCGCAGGTTCGCCTCCGCATTTTGCGCGTCGGGAATCGCGAGCAGCTTGCTTTCCAGCGATTGTTCGACGGCTGTATCGGCCGGGGAAAATCCGGCAATCGAGGGCGTGCCCTGGAAGCTGTGGGAAAAGGCCGGAACGGCAAGGAAGAGAAGTCCAAAAACGAACGAAATTGCAAAGGCACGGTGCGACGATGGCATCTTCACCTCGGGAAAAACGTAGATTGTAACGGAATCGCTCGAATTGCCGGAAGAAAGATTGCGGAGATGTACAGAAAATTATTGCAACGATCTCCTTTTGCGCAGCGCGCTCCGGAGAGCAACATAGGTGAATGGAACCAGCACAGCCGGGGCACAGAGTGAAGAGAATCCTCATTTCGGGCGCAAGCGGGCTAGTCGGTAGCGCGGTCTCGCGGCATCTGGCCGGCTGCGGATACGCCGTGCAGAGGCTCGTTCGCCTGGGGGCTTCCTTGGCGGAAGGCGACATTCTCTGGGACCCGAATTCCGCCATGGCCGACGTGCAAGCCATGGAGGGATTCGACGCGGTAATCAATCTGAACGGCGCGAGCATCGCGGGAAAGCGCTGGACCTCGGCTCGAAAAGCGTTTTTGCGCGCAAGCCGCATCGGGGTAACGCGGCTCCTGGTCGATTGCCTCGGCAAGCTCGAAAAGAAGCCGTCCGTCTTCCTCTCCGTGAGCGGGGCGGGATTTTACGGGGACCGCGGAGACGAAGTGCTCACCGAGGAAAGCGAAGTCGGCGCCGATTTTCTCGCCTTTCTCGCGCGGGACTGGGAGGCGGAAGCGCGCCGCGCGGAAACCGCCGGGATTCGCACCGCGATGTTGCGCTGCGGCATGATCCTTTCGCGCGATGGCGGCGCGCTCGGCCAGATCGCGCGCCCCTTCCGCATGGGCGTAGGCGGGAAGCTCGGGAGCGGAAAGCAATGGATGCCTTGGATTGCGATCGAAGATGTAGTCGAAATTGTGAATCGGGCAATCGAGAACAGCCTGCTGCGCGGGCCTCTGAACGTCGTCGCGCCCTATCCGGTCCGCAACGAGGATTTCACGCGCGCATTGGCTCGTGTTCTGCACAGACCGTCTCTCTTCCCTGCCCCCGCGCTCGCTTTGAGAATGCTCCTTGGTGAAATGGCGGATGGTCTCCTGCTCGCAAGCCAGCGCGCGATTCCGAAAAAACTAACCGAGGCCGGATATCCATTTCGATTTCCTGAAATAGAGACCGCTCTGCGGCACGCGCTGGGAGGTGAGAAATGACATCGAGCCTCTCAATGCAGTTTGCCCAAACTCTTCGTGGAATTTCCCGCGCTCGTCGCGAGCTCGAACGCCAAAGCAAGAATGCGCCAGTTTGGAACGGATTCCCGCCGCCTCGTTTCACTGTGGAACTTGTCATAAGCTGTGCGTCTTCGATTTCCCACTCTCTTCAACTGGAGAATCGTACGCCCTCAATTCCTTCTGGCCGTACAAATTCCTGCAAGCAAAGCGATTGTGATCTTTCTCGGTTGAATCTTCTCGATGGCCTGCGGCGCGTGAACCTTCTCGCAGAAGTGTGCCCCGCTTTGGCACATGCCTTGCGAGAGCGCTTTGCATGCGGATCGATAGCGAGCATGCACGAAAATGCTTCCGGCGCAAGACGGCAAGGAACTTTCCGCGCGCAGCGACTCGTGTTCTTCGATGGATTTTATTGGTGGCAATTGCGGCATCGCTCGGAATGGACTTATCGAGTTGCGGATCCGCAGCGTCGTCTGGCGCGCAGTCGGCGCCGCCGGCCGTTGTCGTCGTCACGATTTCACCGCAAGCCGCAAATGTGTTTCTTGGCGCCACGCAGAAATTTCAGGCAAGCGTTACGGGGGCTTCGGACACAGCGATTTCCTGGGAGGTGAATGGTCAAGCCGGAGGGGACTCAAGCACCGGCACAATTTCTGCGGATGGAACGTACACGGCGCCTCCGCTGCTTCCGGCGGACGCGACCGTAACCATCACCGCAATGAGCGTCGCTTCACAAGGAGCCAGCGCTTCTGCAACGGTGACACTCGGCGACGACATCGTCGTTGCCATCTCGCCGCAAAGCGCGAATGTTCCCGTCAGCGGCGCGCAACAGCTCAGCGCGACAATCACGGCGTCGGGAAATCCCTCGAGGGCTGTTGCGTGGAGCGTGAACGGCGTCACAGGTGGAAATGCAACCTACGGAACCATTACTGCAGATGGCGCGGGCTCGTCCGCAACTTACACGGCTCCGTCAAACGTTCCAACGCCCGCTGCCGTGACGGTGGCGGCAACCAGCACAGCGGACGCCACAAAAACGGCCAGCGCAACCTTGACGATCACCGCCACGCCAGCGATTGCTGTGAGCATCACGCCAGCCGCGGCTTCTGTCGCAATCGGACAGAGGACGAGCTTTTCCGCAACTGTGACCGGCACGGCGAATCAAGCGGTGAGTTGGCTGGTGGACGGAGTTGCCAACGGGAATGCAACGCTTGGGCAGGTCTGCGTCACTGGATCGAATCCCTGCGCGAGTCCAACTGGACCCGCGCCCGGCACCATAGATTTTCTCGCTCCTGTAGCGGTTCCCGCAACGAATCCGGTGACGCTGACCGCCGTCAGCGCCGCAGACACAACCAAGAGCGCCAGCGCATCCGTGACGATCACAGGGCCGCCTCCGTCTATAGCTGTGAGCGTCTCTCCCGCCTATGCTTTCCTGGCGCCCTCGGGACCCAATGCAACCACTGCGCGATTCAGCGTACGCGTGACGGGGACGGGCAACACGGCCGTGAATTGGACGTTGGCGAGCGGCGTAGCCGGACAGGGGTGCAGCGGTGCTGCTTGCGGAACGATCAGCCCTGCTGGTCTTTACACTTCGCCGTCCACTGCGCCTTCGCCAAACACAATTGCCGTAACGGCGACCAGCGCCGCCGACCCGACGAAATCGGCGACTGCCTTAGTGTCGATCACCAACGGCCCGTCGATCGAGGCAGTCCTTCCTTCGAGCGTGACCGCCGGAGCTGTGGAGGGCTTTCCGCTGAGCGTCGACGGAGCCGGATTCGCCGCCGGCAGCGGATCCGGTGCTTCCGTGATCTTATTCAATGGTGCCCCCCGCACAACCACGTGCCAGTCGGCGACCTCGTGTTCGATTGCACTCGCGCCCGACGATGTTGCGATAGCCGGAACTGCAACGCTGCAGGTGCAAAATCCCGGCACGCCCGGAGCGCTTTCCAATCCCGTCGCCTTCGTGGTTGTTCCGTTCAACGCCACGCCGCAGACGATTTCGTTGACGGCTGGTACCCCCGTGTCGCCGGATTTGAATTTCGTCGTGACGGAACCTACGACGGCAGCGGAAAGCTCCCCAATAAACGTGGACGCGGTGGGACCGCTGGCAAACCAAAACTGCACGCTTGGGGCTGCGCCCATAATCATCCAGCGCCCTAGTTCCGGCAGTTCCGCGGTGAGCCTCTGCATTCACGGAAACGGCCTCGATCCTTCGTTCACGTACGCGTTTACAGGTCCAGGCGGGGGCGATATTCCTGCGACCGCTTCCGCTGTCACGGGATTATTCCCCAACACAATCGAATTGGACCTGCAGGTTTCCATTTCGACCGCGTCGGGCCTGCGGACACTGGTGATCACAACGATCAACAACGATCGGGCATTCGCCACAGGAGTTTTGGAGGTGCAGTGATGATTCGAATTCGCGGACGAGTCTTTCGCAGGGCACTGGCTCTCGCAGCCGCATGCGCGTCGCTGCTCGCGATGGCCCGGGAGTCGCGCGCGACGACACTAGAGAAGATGAGCGTGAGCGAATTGGCACGGCGTGCAGCGGTGGTCGTTCAGGCGCGATGCGTTTCCAACCAAACTTCCTGGGACGGCGGTGAAGTCTGGACATTCACAACTTTCGCAGTCGAGGAAATCTGGAAAGGCGCGACGCCCGCGTCGCTTCGAGTAAGACTCCTAGGAGGCCGGTTGCGCGACGTGACATCGACGGTCTCCGGAGTTCCCCGATTCCAGGGCGGCGAGGAAGTAGTGCTGTTTCTCGAACCGACGGGACGGGGCGACTATTCCGTGACGAGCTGGATGCAGGGAACATTTCGAATCCGGCGTGATTATCAATCCGGATTGCAAGCCGTCACGCAAGACACCGCGCGATTCGATGTTTACGACCCCGCGAAGCACACGTTTCATCTCTCGGGAATTCGCGGGGAGCCTCTAAAGCAATTCAAGGCGGAGGTTCAAGAGGCCATCGACCGGAGCGGAGGCAGCGGGCGATGAGGCGGGCTTGTGCGTTCGTGATGATCCTGCTGCTCGGCGTCATTTTGCCGGTGAACGGAACTGCATTCGGTTACACGGCGGACACGACGGTCCCATCGGCCGGAGGATGCGCGCAACCGGACCGGTGGAATGCAGCGGGAGGCGTGCAGATCAATCGGCGATGGAGCACCGCGCTGCCCGGGTCGAATGTGATTTTGACGGTCGCGGATTCTAGCGAGAGCGCGCAATTGGCAGAAATCGAGCAGGCAATTTCGGATTCGTTTGGCGCGTGGACGGGCGTGACGGGGACGACCGTGAACGCCACGAATTATCCGAACGAATTTGGGCCGCTCAACCAGACCGTGACGGCGGGCGCTTGCTCGAACGACAACGAGAGCAACATTGATGGCTTGAACACGATTTGCTTCGACCAGCCGAGCACGGGATTTACAAGCGGCGTCCTCGCGTTTACGCGCGTGATCACGGCAAACGCGCCGGGGGTCAGCATCGGCGCGAGCGCCACTTCCTCGTTTGCGGGGCAGATTCTGGATGCGGACACGCTCGTGCGACCCGATGGACAAGCAATTTTCGCGACGCCACAGGCGCTGGCCACGCAAGCAGGACAAGGAGCTTACGATCTCGAATCAATTTTGACGCACGAGTTGGGACACTGGATGGGACTCGACCATTCGGCCGTGATGAGAGCGGTGATGTATCCCTTCGCCCCGCCGCCGGGGACATATACGGGAACACGGCCCTCGCCCGATTCACCGGATGCAATGCTGGCCGACGATGATCGAACGGGCTTGCGGTCGCAATATCCCGATCCGAACGACGCGGTGGACGTGGGAACCATTCGCGGAGCGCTTGTTCCGGCAAATCCGTTTGCGCTGGCGACGATTCCATCACCCGCGGCGGGGATGAATGTGACGGGAATTTTCGGTGGACACGTGGTGGCCGTGGATGAGGACACAGGCAGCGTTGTGGCGGGAACGATCAGCGGATGGAGCTGCAGCGCGAGCGGAACAATGCAATTCGACGGATCGTTTGAGATTCAGAGATTGCCGGTCGGGCACGATTACGTAATCTATGCAGAGCCGCTCGACGGGATTTTCACTCCAGACGATCTCTCGGTGGCGCTCGGAGGGTTGTGCGGCGCGAGCGGTGACAGCGCGTGCGCGATGCCGGCCGTGAATACAAATTTCAATGGAGCGATGCTGACTTCGGGGCCGTGAGATATCGCGGATAGTGCGCACGCAAGATGAAACTACGTGCATGCTGGAAAAACAAAGGGCGGCTCCGTGAGGAGCCGCCCTTCTCGTCTTGAAAGATGCAGGGCCACCCGCTATTGCGTCGGCAAAATCACCTGTGTAAAGCCGATGGTGTTGATATTGCGCAACACCGGAGTGCGCGGAGGCAAGAGGCTCGGTGTCTCAAAGTCCGAGTCGAATTTGTACCCGCGAGTCGGCGCTCCGTATACCGTTGTGCAGCATTTGTAGGTTCCCGTCGCCTGATGGCTGTAATAGAAGCTGACGACGGAGCCGTGGTAATAGATGGTGTTTCCGCCGCCCTCCAGGTAGCGCAGGAAGTTGTGCATGCCGCCGTCGGTTCCAAAGTCCTGAGGAGAATTGCCATTCCCGTTAGGCCACTTGAATGGAATGCCTTTCCCGCCAACGACGGCCATGCGGAACATCGTGTTGGCGCGAGGGCGGTTGCCCGGATTGTAGGGATATGCGAAGGAGTTGGTATCGTTCCAGCTATCGGACAAAAGCGTAACCGCATCGCCGATTACGGCGCAAGCGATGTGAGGATCGGTAGAAGCAAAAGTGCTGTCGAGAGTGGGGTCGTTGTAATCACCCTGGACATAAATCGGGTTTTCGGCGACGACAGACAAGCCGCAATTCACGCCATTACAGGTGCCGAAGATTCCCGTGCCTCCGGAGGCAAGTGTGGCGCCATCGACGACCTTGAGCGCACGGCGGAAGAAAAAGTTCGGATTTTCTCTCAAGTCTTGAGAGTTGCTTGCAATCGCAAACGGATATTGATAGCCGCTAGTGGAACACTGACCATTTGCCGCAAGGACCGTTTTCACCAAATTGCTGACGGTGCCGATTTGAGAACCAGTGCCCTTGAAAGGCCATAGCACCGAAGGCAAAGTAGCCAGAGTATTGCCGTAAGTCTTCAGGACAGGACTCGAGTCCACGCCGTTGGTGTAGTCGCCCTCAAAGTCTTCCGCAGCTTCAAGCGTGCCATTTGGACAACCGCTGGAAGGACTTGTCAATGAATTGACAATGTCTTCGTAACCGTAGGCGCCGGTCTTTCCGGAAATGGCCCCGGCTTCCGATGGCGGAGGGCTTTGCGTGTCGGGCTGATCGCCGCGGCGGTCGGAAAAGTAGACCGTGTAACCTGTGACGTTATTGACCGCACCATTCATCGAGTTGACCCATGCAGCCAGATTTGCGACGTCCAACTCGACATAGTGCATTGCGCCGGCGGGAGTGGGATTTCCAGTGGTGGTATTCGTTCCGGCCGTGGATCCTGTGTCGCGAAGAGTGCCTTCGCGCGTGTCGAAGAGGGCATTCGGCCAATAGTCCTTTCCATACGTCGACGGGTACTTTGTGCCGGTCGTATATTTCGCGTTCGGCTCGTTACCACAATATGTGTTGTCGTCGTTATATGTGGTCGGATTGGGGCGAAGACGGGCCAGCCGGATCACAGCTTTCGGACTCGGGTCGTAGCAGGAAATACTCGTCACGCCTGTATTGATGGTTGGGCCCTGGCCCGGGTAAACCGCGTTGGAAGTCGGCAATGCAGGAAGGGCAGGCTCAGCCACATATGTCGGCATACCCGTGCCGCTTTGGTTAAGCGGTTCGATGTTGCGACCCGTGTAGCCGAGAGCAAGGATTTGCCAAGTGACATCGGTAAAGGTGCCGCCGGCAGTGGATTGATAGTCGATTTTTAGGCAGCCGGTCTCAATCGGAAAGCCGGGCTGCTGCCAGTAACCGTTGTTGGAACTGTAAGTCGTACTGCTGGTGGCGGCTGAGACCGGCAGGGGGAAGACGGTCTTGCCAACGGCGCTCACAAAAGCTGCCGACGCATTGGAAGGATATGTCTTGTAAGGGGGAGCGCTCGAGCTGCTGTCGCCCGTGTTGGCATTGGTCGCGTAGGTCGCCGAAGTGTCCCATGCGAGCGTTGCAAGGTCCACCGGCGTCCCTGACGAAATTTCCGGGAGAGACATGATGTCACTGTCCGCGCAGCTTCCGCTCGGACCGTAATCGGAGACAAGAATGCGAACGCTGGCTAGTGCGTAATAGCGTTCCTGAAGTTTGTCGTTGCTTTCTCCGGGAATGGGAAGGCGAATCAGGTCAATCGGCTGGCCACCGAGCGAGGGCGTTGCAATGCCGAGATTGAGGGCCGTGACTCCTGTTTCCGCGGCTCCGATATTCGAGTTGTAGTCGGAAACGGAAATTTGACTGGCCCAGTTCGGGGTGTAGGAAGTGCTCACGTTACCGTAATAACTTGTTCCAGTAGTCGTTCCCTCAGTTGTGGCAAGCGCGCGATAACTACCCGAGCCAGGGTTCGTAGTGATGTTGACCGTGGTGTTATAGGCCGACGATGTTGATTCACCATTTTCGAGGTTGGTTCGAACAATCTGTCCGACGGCAGTGACTTTGTTTTCCAGCGTCAGCGTTCCGCCGTTCTCCGCGAGCCAAAGGTTGCCGTTGGTGTGGACGCGGCCACCGAAGTCGAAATCGGGTCCGGCAAAAAAGCTCAAATCGGTATCGGAAAAGATACCAAACTGGAAGACGGGGATGGCAGCCGTTTGCACAGTCCGCTGCAGCTTGGTCTCGGAACCAAAGGGGGAGACAGAGGTTACTTGCAAAGTATAGGGCGTCAGTAAGCCTACCAGCCCGGCGTACGGACCAGTCAAAATCGTGTGATAGGAGGCGAGTGGGTTGCCGTTATTGTTCGGGTCCTGTGGGTAACTGATTAAAAAGCCGTTATTCCCAGGATTGTTAGGGTCCCAGAACTTATAGCCATTCGTGAGAGGCAATGGGTTCGTGATGATGCTGTTGATGTTAGCTGTACTCAGGTTGTAATTCTGGTTAAAGGCTGTCGCGAGTTGTGCAGTCATATCCTCCAGTCCACTCTCCGCCACGTAGAAGTCAGATTGGCGCGCGGAATAGTTTGCATCGAGTTTCTGATCCGAGAACGTGAGCCATGTAAGGCCGACGATCAAGGAAGAGATAAGCAGTAGCACTAGAAGTGCTGTTATGAGTGCGACTCCATTTTCTCGAGGATTCCTCACGGAAGTTCTCCTTTTTTTCCGCGCTGCTAATTGAACTGGTTGTAGAAGCACAAGCTGCGAATGTTGACCGAAGTCGTGAAGTTATTATGAAAGTAGAACCTGTTGGTCGGGAGCGGAGTTTCAGAGCGCGCTGCCAGAAAGACGTTCACTTTACGAATAAGCTCTGGGCTGTCCGGATAGACAATATTGCTAACGGTACTTACAGGCGGGGTATCGCTCGGCTCGGTGAGGTCATAGGAAAACGCGAGGTCCTCGATGACTTCCCCAACTTCCTGCGGAACGGCGAAGTTGACCTGGCGCATCAAGACGGGATGCAATGGATTTGTGACCGTGTCGAGGTAGTACGTAATCATCCAGATCCGCGTCGCCGTGATTGCCGCAGTGTTGGGATCAAGTTGATTGAACGTACCTGCGGTGAGGCCGGTACCATTGAGATTGAAGGGATCGCCGGCCAGGAACTGCACCGTTTGCCCGCTAACCGATGAGACGTACATCAACGCATAGATACCGTCGGCGCTTGCGTTACTTTCGAACATGATCAGGTCTCCGGCGTGGAGGCCTGTATTGCCCTGATTGATGTTGACGCATGTCGCATCGAAGGTAACGGTAAGTGTGGTGCCCGAAACGGTGATACTACCAGCCGGCGCAGGGCCTGGGTTGGACGGGGCACAACCGGGCCCCGTGCTGTTATTCTGCTCCGCGAGCTTGATAGGAAACTCATCGAGAGTGTGGGGCGTTCCGGGATAGGTGGTGTTATCGACGAGCGTAGTGTCGGCATAAATTAGAGTAATCACGTCCGTGTTCGTCGGACTGGTGATATTTGCATACGGATTGTTGGGATTTGGCATTTGCTCCGGGAACCCGACCTGGTATCCGGGAGTAATCGCCGGAAGAGTTACGTAGCTGCTAGGAAACTTAAGAACGTCGGCTCCTGTGGCACTGAGGCCGGGCCGGTTGATGTTGGAGTTTCCCGAGGGAGGTGCGCCATTCGAGGAGAGTCCATTATTCGGAATTGTGATGCCGCCCTGGGGAATTCCCTCTCCTGCTTCCACCAAATCGCGAACGATGTAGTTCATGCCCGCGCGCAAGTTTTCCTGTGTATCCGCCATTTGGGTGACGGACTGGCTGGCGTGGATGGCATCCATAAGGGCAGCCAGCGATCCCGCAACAGCCACGAGAAGAACGACTGTTGCAATGAGCACTTCGATTAAACTGAATCCCGATTGGCGATTTGTCATTTGCTCTCCATCACCCTTAGGAATATTGCGAAATGTAAGTCGTGAGCGTATAGGAGCGCTGGAATCTTCCCGCGGTGTAGGTAATCGTGACAATGATCTGGCGAAGGTCGGTCATATTGGCCACGGGGCTAATCGTGATCGTGCGTCGATAGGACCCGAGCGGAATTTCCCCGTCTCCATTCGCGGAAATCGTCGGAGTCGTGTTGATAAAGCCAGTTGTGGGGTTTGGCTTTGCGATGTAGTCAGGATGTGTGCAATCGTCGTCAGCCGTACCGATGATCCCATCGGGACCCGGCGCGCAGAGTGGCTGAGGGCCGGCAAGGAAAATGCCACCGTTGTTGGTGTTATATATGTTGGCCCAAGACTCTTGTTGCAAATCGCGCGCCGTATAAATGGATTCGACAGCCTCAAGAGCTTTCTGTTGCGCGATATAGTCGTATTGAGCGCCTGACATTATCCCGATACAGTTTGCAAGGACGGCGGCCATGCCGAGGACACCCACAGTTAACACAACAAGAGCAATCAAGGTCTCAATCAGCGTGAATCCGTTTGATATGTGGCGAGCTTGTGACACATTCATGTTTCTGCTCCCCGTTTTCATTGTTCAAACCACGAAAGGCCGTCGGCTCCGCTCCAACCTTTGATCCGTCCAGTGGCGCCCAAAACCGTGACTGCCCGTTCGGTGTTTGGATAGTTGAGGATGCCGAGGAAGATGGAACCGTTGATCGGTGTTCCCGTACCGTCGGTAAATGTGCCATCGCTTTGAAATTCGATAACCGAGCCAGCGGCGTATGCACTGCCATTGAAACAAAGAGCGCTTGAGTTGCCAAACTTGTCGGGTGTATCTGGCAACGAATTATTCAGCATAAATTGCACCGAAGGTTGAATAATGACTTGCAAGAAAGGGGTCGTATTCAGCGTCTGGACACCCGCGGCAACGTTATAATCGTTTGCATTAATTTCTGCGTTGCCGGATGCATCCTTTGTGAAAGAGATGGCGACAGTCCGTCTTTGACTGATGGCGTATTCTCTAGCCTGACGGAGGGCGGTCTTTACCTGGCCCTCGGCGCTGCTCGCGCGAAAATTCTGCAAGCCCGGTTGGAGTTGTACGATTGCCACTGCGGCTATGACAAATGTGATTGCGACCGCCACGAGCATCTCAACCATGGAGAAGCCACGCTGATTCCGGCGAGCCAGCGAGCGGCAGGAATTTGACTGGGGCTTTTTCAATGTCGCACCCTTCACCCGCCAGGCACCGCGAGGCGGTTAGAGAAAAGTCTGGCGAAGGAAGTGCATTTCTAAGACCAGGGCAATCTGGGGACTAACTCTTTTGGTGAGTTGGCATTAGCGGAGTGACAGGAAATGGCCGGAAAGGACTGTCGTCCCAGGTGTGTAGAAATGTAACCGAACGAGTGCCGCGATACAGCCGCCAAGAAGGCTCATAGAAGTAGCTGCGATGGCGCGTCAAGGCCGCCAAAGAAGGAAGAGGCCTGGATCGAGCTACTCGCGGCTGCGGACCTTCGACAGGAGGCGCAGAATTTCCAGATAGAGCCAGATCAGCGTGACCATCAGGCCGAAGGCGCCGTACCACTCCATGTACTTTGGCGCGCCTTCGCGGACGCCCGCCTCGATGAAGTCAAAATCCAAGACCAGGTTCAGCGCGGCGATAATCACCACAAACACGCTGAAAGCGATGCCGATGGCGCCGCCTCCATTCACCGCGGTGAAATGAACGCCAAAGAAGCCGAGAATCAACTCGATCACGTAGAAAAGAAAAATTGCGCCCGTCGCAGCGATGACTCCGAGCCGGAATTTTTCCGTCACGCGAATCAGGCGCGAGCTGTATGCGAGGAGAAGAACCACTAGAGTTCCGAACGTCAGGCTGACGGCTTGAATCGCGATTCCGTGGTACCTGGATTCGAGGATCGCGGAAATCGATCCGAGCACGAGGCCTTCGAGCAACGCGTAGAGCGGCGCAGTTACGGGCGCCCACGTCTTCTTGAAGATGGTCGCAAACGCAAAGATTAGACCGCCGACTAAACCGACCACCGCAGGAAGCGCTACTGCCGCCGGAGAATTGGACTGGAAATATAGCCACCAGGTCCAAGCCGAAGTAGCGGCAGTCAGCACCAGAAGGAGACCTGTCTTGTTGACGGTTCCCTGCAGCGTCATCGCCTCGCCGGCGATGGCTCGTTCGGTGCGGAACGCGCTCTCGTTCAGAGCCGGATTGGACGTTCTCATCAGCTGTGGCATTTCGCTTCCTTTCCCTGCTTCTGGGGAACACGCTTACGAATTTCGTGCAGAAACAGTATAGCGCGGAATTAGATGGGCAGGAGTCGCGAGTCCTTGCGAGGAGCGCTCGACGCCCGGTATGCTGCGATTGCCCGATGTTCGAGGGCGAAGGAGCAGCACTGATGGCTGTGAGAGCATTTGTTGCAAGACTTTTTACTGGTCCGCACAGGCTCGCGGCTTTCTTTCCGTCCGAGCCGAAAGATTGGGCGCCGAAGCCCCTCTACGACTCGCTGAACGGAGGATTGAGATGGTTTCTGAGCTGGCCGTTGTTCCGGCTCGGCAACGTCACCGTCACGCCCATCTTCATGATCAAATGCGTGATTTTTCTCGCGGCACTGAGCCTGTTCACAAAAATCAGCAAAGCTTTTCTCGCCCACCGCGTGCTGGCGAAAACGAAAATCGAGCGGGGACATCAATACGCGATCGTCCGAACGTTCGGATATTTCGTTTTTCTTCTGGGACTCATCATTGGGCTCGATTCGACGGGCCTCAATTTGCGAAGCCTGCTGGTCGTCGGTGGCGCGCTGGGAGTCGGTGTCGGGTTCGGCCTGCAAAACGTGGTAGCGAACTTCGTGGCGGGCCTCGTGATCCTGTTCGAGCAACCCGTCAAACTGGGAGACTTCATCGACGTGGGCGGCACGGTGGGCGAGGTGATCAAGATTGGGGCGCGCGGAACGTGGGTGCGAACGTTCGACAACGAAGTGATCATTGTCCCCAATTCGGAGTTCATCAACAATCGCGTGACGAACTGGACGGCCAACGACCGCACCGTGCGCTTTTCGATCCCCGTAGGCGTCGCCTACGGGAGCGATTTGGAAAAGGTCCGCACGCTGCTGGTCGACATTGCACGTCGGCACCCGGAAGTCCTCCCCGAGCCAGCGCCGGCCGCGGTGGTGCGGACGTTTGGCGACAGCTCCGTGAATTTCCTCCTGCGCGTTTCGAGCGCGACGGCCGTCGATCACCCGTGGATTTTTCAAAGCGACCTGATGATCGAAATCGCAAAAGTGTTCAACGAGGAGAAGATCGAAATTCCCTTCCCGCAGCGAGATATTCACGTGCGGTCCGTGGATGTGCCGTTCGCAGTGACCGAAGGGCTGAAGCCGCGCCCAAAATCCTAGCTCTAATTTCGTCGATTGCCGCGCTCTCTTCGGGACTGTTACTTGCGGTTTGGCTTTGGCTTCGACTCCGATTTGCGCTTCCCCTCGAGATTGAGCGCAACAGCAGCACGGATGAGAGCTTTCAAGGCTGCTTCATTTATTTTTTCGCCCTCGTGGATGTCGATGGCTCGCCGGACATTCCCTTCGAGGCTCGAATTGAATAAACCGGAAGGGTCGCTCAGCGCCGCTCCCCTGGCAAATGTCATCTTGACGACGTTCTTGTAGGCCTCTCCCGTGCAAATGATGCCGCCATGCGACCAGACGGGAGTTCCCCTCCACTTCCACTCTTCGATGATTTCCAGGTCGGCTTCGCGCACGATTTCGCGCAATCTTGCCAGCGTCTTCCCGCGCCAGTCGCCAAGCTGTTTGATCTTCGCATCGATCTGCGCGGACGCAGAATCCACCGCAGCGGACCTCTTCATGGACACCTCCCACACCTGCATCACCGTCTCAAGCCGGTCTTTTCGAAATCAACCGCCGGACCACGTGCCCCTTCCACATCCACAGCCCTGAAATCAGCAATGCAGGGAGAAAGACTTCGCGAATCGCCCAGGCATAGTAGGGCGTGTCCGCCGGTGAATCATAGACGTAGCCGAAGATCGGAACGGCAAGGACAATGTGGGTCCAGCGAAGAATCGAGCGCTTTGTGCCTTGGTTCATGGTTGACCTCGATTCAGGACTATCCATCCGTCTTAAATGGCAGGCCGGGCGCCTCAATGCCGAATTGCTTTGCGTACTCGGCATTCAATCGCTGCCAGCCGCCGTACTTCACGGCGTCGGGACCGACGAGGCGTCCGGTGGGCGTTCCGCTGAGAAACCGGGCCAGCACATCGAAACAGATGTGCCAGCCCGCGGCACCCATGGAGATGAAGCGGCGGTCGATGTTGTGCCACAGCGTCAGCCGCGTCCCGCAGGGAATCGATTCGAGCTGCCAGCGGAGATCGAAGCCTCCCCAGTTGTACTCAAGCAGCTTGGGGGCTTCGGCTCGCCTCACCGTAGTTTCGGCGACGCGCGTTGTTGGCGCGGCCACAGTGGTGAGTTTCACTGTGGTTCCAGTTGCAGTCAGGCTTCCATCGGCGTCGAAGGGAGCCCATTCGCGCAAGTGTGCCGGTTCCGTCAGAGCCTCCCAGACTTTTGCCGGAGGATGACGGAGTTCCCGGACCAGGACGAGGGTCCACTTTTCGCCGTCCTTTTCTATGTGCGCCCCATAGGCGGGACCCGGTGCGTATTGTTCGCGTTCGGTAATCTGCCTTCTCCTTCGAAAGATCAGCGCTGCCAGCGCATCAACTGCGTCAGTTGAATGAGGTTGCCGCAAGTGTCGTTCAGCATGGCGATTTTCGAGGCCGTCACGTCTTTCGGCGGCATGGTGAACTCGGCGCCGCGCGATTTCATGCGCTCGTAATCGCTCTGCAAATCGTCGGTGAAAAACATGGCTGCAGGCTGTGATTGCTGAAACAAGGCCTGCTGATATGTTTTCGCCGCGGGATTGTTGTTCAGCGCCAGCTGTAGCTCCGTGCCGTCCGGGTCTTCCGCCGAAGCGAGCGTGAGCCAGCGGTATGACCCCTGGCCGAAATCGGCCTTCTTCACGAACCCCATCACTTCGGTATAAAACCGCAGGGCCTTGTCCTGATTGTCGACGTACACGCTGGTGAGTTTAATTTTCATCGCTTGCTTCTCCTTGTTAAATTCGCGACGCTGCGGCATCACTGTTTTTTCGCCTTCTTTCTTGTTGGGGTCGATGAGTCCATGCGGTCGAGGTGGCGTTCGAGGGCGTCCACATGCGCGGACCAAAAGCGACGAAACTGAGCCAGCCAGGCGTCCAACTCCTGAAGCGGCTCCGGGTTCAGCCGGTAAAGGCGGCGCTGCGCATCCACCGTGGATTCCACAAAACCGGCCTCGCGCAGCACGCGCAAGTGCTTGGACACGGCCGGCTGCGGCATGCGAAGCCGGCGCTCGATCTCTCCCACGGACCGTTCGGAGGAAACCAGAAGACTCAAGATCGCGCGGCGGTTCGGCTCGGCAATGACTTCGAATACGGATTCCATGACACGTATATACTCCAACAGGAATATACATGTCAAGGAATATAATACGAAAACGGCGCGCCGCACGAGCAAGCGCTTTAGAAAGCGGGGGAACGAATCGAGTCGGGACAAATACGGCTATGCGTCGAAGAAATAGTTGGTAGCGCTAACGGGAATCGAACCCGTATTTCGGCCTTGAAAGGGCCGCGTGCTAACCGTTGCACCATAGCGCCACGGAAAAATGCGGAGCCGAGAAACTCAATTATTATCGGGGAAACGCGCGCAATTGACAAGCAAACGCGATGCCCGCCGGAAAATTACCAACCGTTGCGCTGGCGCAGCGAAGTGATGTGTGCGACGTGATGTCGTCCGTGCCAGCCGTAGATCGAGAGCGCCTTGTCGAGCGTGTTTGGGCCGCTCTCCGGATGATTGAATTTCTTTTCCCAATCCGACGGTGACATTCCATTCAGCAGCGAGACCCAGCGCTGATGCAGCGCGTCAAAGAGCGCGAGCGATGGTTCGATCGGACCTTTTGAATCCACCAATTCCGCCCAAGCGCTTTCCTCGTAGGGCTTGATCGTGGGATTCTCTTCGGTGAGCGCCAGCTTGAAGCGCGTGTAGGCGTTCATGTGGCTGTCGGGAAGGTGGTGAATCACCTGGCGAACAGTCCAGCCGCCTGGACGGTATGGCGTGTCGAGCTGTTGCGGCGAAAGGCCGGCGACCGCCGCACGAAGCTTTGCGGGGGCTTCGGCGATGGCAGCAACGAACTCGCGGCGCTGGTCCGGCGTAAGGCGTTCTGGGCGGTCCGGCTTGCCAATCGGGTAGCGCAGATCCGTTTCCATGAGGTTTCTCCTCGCAAAAATTTAGCGCAATGCCACACGCCTTCGCAATGCGCGCGTGTACCGAGCGTTCAGCCAATTTGGATGCGGCCCGTTTCCTCGCGCGAAGCGTGGGATCGCAGGGATCGCCGGGACTGGAAGTTCGACTGGAAAATTCAGGAATGGCTGTCTTGATATTCCTCGTGCCAGGCCATCTGGATGGCTTCGAGCTTCCCTTCGTTCGAGAGTTTCGGATCGCCAGTAAATCCCGCGAGTTCGCAAACCCATTTGTGAAGGTCGGTGAAGCGCACCGTGAGCGGATCGACGTCGGGAAATTTCTCTGAAAGCTGGATGCCGATCTCTTCGGGATCGTCCCAGTCAAATGTGGGAGGCATGCGGATGTCTCCTGACAAATGGATTCAGTTCGTTGGTGTAGCGACGGGCTTGCATGTAGGAAGTAGCAGCGTCAGCAGATTTCTTCGCAGGAAATCGTGGCCAAAGGACTGCAGGCGAGCCGGACGAGCTGTTGCTTCCGCCTCGGGCTGCTCCTTTTGGGCAGGACTGCCGGGCCGTTTTGCTTCGTTCTCTTTTGTCATCCTTCTTCGATGCCTCAAAAGGGCGAAATTGTTGTGCGCAAAAACCGGCGAAAAATAATTCTCCCAGAAGCTTCACATCTGAATGCCCTCGCAAAGAGGCGCCGTTGTTGCCGAATGCCGGACATGAAGTGCAAGGCCGCAACTCGCATTCTCCTCAGTGTTCGGCTTCCTTCGCGTAGTTTTTGTTCCAATCGGGAATTTCGACAACCAAATCTTTCTCGCCGTTGGGCACGCACTGGCAGCCGAGACGCGATTTTGGCGTGACGCCGGGCGCTTCGTCGAGCTGGTCGAGCTCCGCGTCGGTGGCTTCATTGCACGTCTCAAGCCCCTCGTGAACGATCACATGGCACGTGGAGCAGGCGCAAACGCCGCCGCAGGCGTGATCGAGGCCGAGATGAAAGCCTTGCGAGATATCCAGGAGACTCCCCGGAATGCCATCATGACCATAGGGAATTTTCTCCGGGTCCACTTCGACCGTCTTGCCCTGCTTGATGAACGTGACTTTATACTTCTTCGTCGCGGGCGTGTAACTGGTCTCTTCGATATAGGGATTCTTTCCGCCCATGTCTTCGTCTACTCCTCGTTTCGACTCGTGCGCTTGAAGCACAATCCTCGAAAACAAAACTCGCCGGCCTGAAGGCCGCCGCTACAAAAGTTGAAAATTATGGCGCTTCCAAGCTTTGCGCTACGAGACGTCGTCGATGCGCTTTCCGCCGAGCGCCGATTGCAGCGCCGTATTCATCGACAGCTCGGCCAGATGCTGCGTCGCCTGGTTCAGAGCGTCGATGCGCGCGCGAATCAGCTTGTAATCCTTTCCTGCCCCGGCAGAGCGAAGTTGCGCTTCCGCTTCAGCTATGGCGGCGCGCTCCTCCGCCGCAAGTTCGAGCTCCTGCGAACGCCCGAGCGTTTTTTCCGTGGCGGCGAGAATCGACTCCGCCTCGTTGCGCGCTTCGATCAATTGGCGTTCGGCAAAATCCTGCTCGGCGAATTCTATCGACTCCTCAAGCATCCGCTCGATCTCGGTGTCGGAAAGCCCGTAACTCGGCTGGACTTCGATCAAATGCTCGAGCCCGGTACGCAAATCGCGTGCGGCGACCTGCAGGATGCCGTTGGCATCAATGAGAAATTTCACTTCGATGCGCGCGAGACCCGCGGGCCCCGGCGGGACTTTCAACTGAAAACGAGCGAGCGAGCGGCAATCCTTGGCCATTTCGCGTTCGCCCTGCAATACGTGCAGATCGATGGCCGTCTGATTCTCCACGCCGGTGGTGAACATTTCCTGCGCGCTCGCGGGAATCGTGGAATTCCGGGGGATAATCTTGGCCACCACGCCGCCCATGGTCTCGATGCCGAGCGAAAGCGGCGTAACATCAAGCAACAGCATGTTCTTCACGCCGGATTCGAGAATGTCCGCCTGCACCGCGGCGCCGAGCGCGACCACCTCATCAGGGTTCAGCTCAACGTGCGGGGCGCGGCCGAAATATTCCCCGACCGTCGAGCGAACCAGCGGGATTCGTGTCGAGCCGCCGACGAGAACCACCTCGTCGATCTCCGCAGGTGACAGTTTCGCGTCGGCGAGCGCGAGCTTCACGGGCCGCATCGTGCGCTCGACGATGGGGAGGATGAGCGCGTCGAATTCGCTCCGTGTGATTTCCCGCGCGTATGCGCCTGCTCCGGCAAGGGTTGAACGAACGGTGACTTTTTCTTCTGACGAGAGAGCGTGCTTCGCGCCAATCAGCGCCTTGCGCAATTCCTGGAGGGCTTCGCCCTTGCGGTCCAGCTCGACGCCGAACATTTCGCGAATTTCGCCGATGGCGAGATCGAGCAGCACGTTGTCGATATCGTCGCCGCCGAGGTGCGTGTCGCCGTTGGTCGAAAGGACCTGGTAGATGTCGCCTTCGCCCGTGGAAATAAGCTTTAGGATCGAAATATCGAACGTGCCGCCGCCGAAGTCGTAGACAGCCACGCGACCGCGCTGCTGCTTGTGCAGGCCGTAGGCAAGCGCCGCGGCCGTGGGCTCGTTGACCAGGCGGAGCACTTCGAGGCCGGCGAGGCGGCCGGCGTCTTTGGTGGCCTGCCGCTGCGCGTCGTTGAAATACGCAGGAACGGTGATCACAGCACGCTCGACCGGCTCTTTGAAATAGTCCTCCGCCCATGATTTCAGCTCGCGAAGGATGAACGAGGAAATTTCAGGAGGTGTGTATATCTTCTCTCCCAGGCGCACTCGGAGGACGTTGCCGGATGCAGGCTCCACGCGAAACGGAAAAATCTTCAGCTCGTCCTGGACATCCGCAACCGCGCGGCCCATCAATCGCTTGACGGAATAGATCGTCCGATCGGGCTGCGTAAGCAAACGGCGCCGCGCTGGCTCGCCGACAAGAATTTTGCCATCGGCGTCGAGGCTCACAACCGAAGGGCACAGCGTCGAACCGTACGGCCCCGGAATACACTTCGGCGCGCCCGATTGCAGGTCAAGATACGCAATCAGGCTGAAGGTGGTGCCGAGGTCGATGCCGACAACGCGTGACATGTATCTTCAGGCCTCCGCCAATTCTTGCTGCACGCCGGCGACGAGATTACGGATATACGCCCGGCGGTTGAGCAATTCGTTCAGCTTGGCCAGGACGGGCTTGCGCTTCGCTTCATCCGCGTGCGCATCAAGAGCGGCGTCCCATTCGCAGCCTGCCGCTGCGAGATCGGCGTCCACTTCCGCCAGCTTCTGCTGAAAATTCTTCTGCGCAGCCGCGAGCCGCTCGCGAAGTGATGCCGTGTCGCCGCCTTCGGCGCGCGCTTCGCGCAGCTCGTCGAGCGATTCATTCAGCTCGAAAACTTCTTCGAGCAATTCTGGCGGCGCCTGCTGCTTCGTTTTGCCTTCCTTGCGGAGGCCGTGCAGTTCGAGAAGATATTCGACGCGGCCAACCGGTTCGCGCAGCGTGCGATAGGCGTCGTTCAACTGCGACGAGCGGTCGAGCGAAAGATTCCGCTCGAATTCGCTCGAGCGGACGAAATTGTCCGGATGCAGCTTCCAGCTCAGCTTGTGAAATTGCGCTTCAAGAGCGGCCTCGTCGATCGAAAGCTTCTGCGGCCATTCGAAGAACGCGAAGTAGTCCGTACCCGCGGGCAGCGGCTGGATTTTGCCGCACGCGGGACAGAAATGCCCCCCGGTGATGGGAGCCTCGCAGCTCCAGCACTTGGTGGCCGCCGCGGAACCGATTTTAATCTGCGTCGCACTCATCGCCTTGCCAACACTCCTGGCGGATGCCTCCTCGGGAGGCTGTATCCGTTGAAATTTTCTTGGTCGCCGGGCGGTGCGAGGAAATAGCCGCCCGCAAATCGCCCGGGGCGAGACTCAGGCGGTGAACGAACTCCCGCAACCGCAACTGCGTGTCGCCTGGGGATTCTGGAAGACGAAGCCTTGCTTGATCAGATCTTCGTGATAATCGAGCGTCGTATCGTGGAGGTAGAGATAGCTCTTCGGGTCCACGAAAATGCGCGCGCCGTTTTCTTCGAACACCTTGTCTCGGTTCCGCGCTTCGGTATCAAGCCGCATCGCGTAGGTGAGGCCCGAGCAACCGCCTCCCTGCACGCCGACGCGCAGCCCGCCCTTCTCCTCGCCAACGCCTTCCTTAGCGAGAAGCTCGCGAATCTTCGCCGCCGCTTTTTCAGAAACGTGAATCATAGTCTCGTAGCTCGTAACTTGCGATTCGTGACTCGTGAAAAACCATCGCTCCATCGCGACGCCCGCGCCAAAAAACAACCGCTGCTCGAACCAATAATCGTCTTCCGTCCAGGGCTCGCCAGGGGCCAGGCGATCCGACGGAACTAGCTCGCGCTGGCGGATGCCTCAGCGGGCGCAGCTTCCGCCTCGCCCTGCTTTTTCTTCCAGTCTCCGAGAGCGGCCTTGATGGCGTCCTCTGCGAGCACCGAACAGTGAATCTTCACCGGCGGAAGAGCTAGCTCGCGCACGATGTCCGTGTTCTTGATGGCGAGCGCCTCTTCGACGGTCTTGCCCTTCACCCATTCGGTGGCCAGCGACGAGCTGGCAATCGCCGAGCCGCAGCCGAACGTCTTGAACTTCGCCTCTTCGATCACGCGCGTCTCGGGATTGACCTTCATCTGCAGCTTCATCACGTCGCCGCATTCCGGGGCGCCGACCAGGCCGGTGCCGACGTTCGGATCGCTTTTGTCAAGCGAGCCGACGTTGCGGGGATTCTTGTAATGCTCAACCACCTTGTCTGAATAAGCCATGGCTTCTCTGCTCCTTTGCTTCCATGAAACTCTTAGTGCGTATCCGAGGCGACCACCCACTTCATCTTGCTGATGTCCACGCCCTCCTTGGCCATTTCGTACAGCGGTGAAAGTTCACGCAGGCGGCTGACCGTCTCGACCACGCGGTCGGCGACGTAGTCCACTTCTTCCTGGGTATTGAAGCGGCCAATGCCGAAGCGGATCGAGGTGTGCGCCAGATCCTCGCCGACGCCGAGGGCCTTCAGCACGTAGCTGGGCTCGAGCGTGGCCGAAGTGCAAGCCGAACCGCTCGAAACAGCGACGTCGTTGATGCCCATCAGCAGCGATTCGCCTTCGACGTATGCAAAGCTGATGTTCAAGCTGTGCGGCAGACGGTGCTCCATCGAGCCGTTGATGAACGTCTCATCGAGACGCGACATGATCGATTCCCGCAAGCGCTCGCGCAATCCGCGCAGCCGCTCCGATTCCGCGGCCATTTCCTGCTGGCAAAGCTCGCAGGCCTTGCCAAGGCCAACGATGCCGGGAACGTTCAAAGTGCCGGAGCGCATTCCGCGCTCGTGGCCGCCGCCGTCAATGATAGCTGCGAGCTGAACGCGCGGATTCTTGCGGCGCACGTAAAGAGCGCCGACGCCCTTCGGCCCGTAAATCTTATGCGCGGAGATCGACATGATGTCGATGCCGTCTTTCTGCATATCGACCGGAATCTTTCCGACTGCCTGCACGCCGTCGACATGGAAGAAGATGCCCTTTTCCTTGGCGATCTTTCCGATTTCAGCGATCGGCTGGACGACACCGATTTCGTTGTTCGCGTACATGATCGAAATCAGGATGGTCTTCGGCGTAATGGCGCGGCGCAGATCGTCGAGATTGATGCGGCCGTCCTTTTCGACGGGCAAGTAGGTGACTTCATAGCCGTATTTCTCGAGGCGCTTACAAGTATCGAGCGTCGCCTTGTGCTCGGTCACCTGCGTGATGATGTGATTGCCCTTCTCGCGGTACATCTCCGCGACGCCTTTGATCGCCAGGTTCGTCGATTCCGTGGCGCCGCTGGTGAAAACGATCTCCTTGGGAGTCGCATTGATTAGGCGGGCCACCTGTGCGCGCGCGTTTTCGACGCCTTCCTCCGCCACCCAGCCGAATTCATGGTTCCGGCTGGCGGCGTTGCCGAATTTCTCGGTGAAGTAGGGCTTCATCGCTTCGACGACGCGCGGGTCGACCGGCGTGGTCGCGTGATTGTCCATATAAATAGGAAGCTTTGGTGCCATCGTTATCTCCTAGACCCCCAACTCGACCAGCTCCGCGGAAGGAGCTTCGTCGGTCATGTGAGAAATCGTTACTTTCCCCAGAACTTCGACAATGCTTTCGTTCACCCTGCGCAAAGGCTCGCGAATCGAGCAGGTGCTCGAAACATCGCAATTCCCGCGCGACGTGAAGCAAGACGTGATGAACAGCGGCCCATCAATTGCCCGAATTACGTCCAGCGCGCTGATTTGCCGCGGGTCGCGTGCCAGCGTATAGCCGCCGCTCGAACCGTGCCGCGCCGCCACGAGCCCGTTTTTCGCCAGCTTCTGCAGCACCTTCGCCATCAGCGGTGCCGACATGTGATAAAGTTCGGCGATATCCGAGGCGCTGGCCGAGCCTGCATGGGTCGCCAGATGCTTCAGAGCAATCAGTCCGTAGTCCGCCTTTTTCGTGAGCTTCATCATAGCGATAGATGAATATGCGACCGGATTAGTCGCAAATAAAGAATACGACGCCGCTGCCCTTTTTGTCAACAAGTGAAATCCTCTCAACTCTTGTGGGCTCATGGCCTTAAACCACGACCATTTTAGTCCGCTTGGTCAATCACGGCTCAACGAGCCGCCTTTCTGAGGGGTTGAATGGAGAAGTAGCGGCCCTGAGTGACCAAGCCACTCCGCAAGACTATTGCCCACCTTTTCTTGGCGGTCCTGCCGCACCCTTGAGCGGAAAATGAAACGGCGACTTGTTCAATCTGCGTTAGAATGGCCGCACAGATGACAATCGAGCGGCAGACTCCGGTCATCGCCATTTATCCCGGTTCTTTTGACCCGGTGACCAACGGCCATTTGGACTTGATTACACGCGGCGCCGGCATTTTCGATCGCTTGATTGTCGCCGTCGCGCAGAATGCGGGGAAGGACCCGTTGTTTTCCGCCAAGGAACGCGTCGACATGCTCGAAGCTGTGACGTTCAAGATGATGAAAAACGTGAGCGTTGAGACATTCGACGGGCTTCTGATCGATTTCGCGCGCGAGAAAAAAGCCCAGATTATCCTGCGCGGCATCCGGCTGGTGTCCGACTACGAATATGAATTGCAGATGGCCTGGATGAACCGCAAGATGGAGCCCGACATCGAAACCGTCTTTATGCTGCCCGCTGAAGCTCACAGCTATTTGTCCTCGAGCCTGGTGAAGGAAATTGCGCGCCTGGGCGGGCCTGTGAAGGACCTTGTGCCGCCGCTCGTCGAGGAGCGGCTGAAGACCAAAGTTTCTTAGGACGCTCGTCGGAATTCAGAAAACCGGACGGATCGATCGAACATGGCAACAGGAACGGAGAAAAAGCAGTCCATTCGCTTCGCGGACCGCGTGAACCGCATCAGTGTCTCGCCCACGATGCTCGTGCTGCAGGAGGCGGAAAAGCTGAAGGCCCGCGGCGTGGATGTGGCCGATTTCGGCCCCGGCGAGCCGGACTTTCCGACTCCGGAACATATCAAGCTCGCGGCGGTTCGCGCGCTCGAAGAGAACCGGACGAAATATACTCCCGCGGCGGGCATCATGCCTTTGCGAGAAGCCATCTGCGAATGGCACGCCTCACAACTCGGCTCGGCCTACGAAGCCGCGGAATGCATCGTTACCGTGGGCGGAAAACATGCTGTGTTTCAGGCGATCTGCGCGCTGGTGAATCCGGGCGAAGAAGTCGTGATTCCCTCGCCCTATTGGGTGAGCTACCCGGACATGGTGAAGTACGCCAACGGCCACCCGCTGCTGCTGGAAACGCGTGCCGACGAAGGTTTCGTGCTGCGCGCTGCCGCGCTTGAAAAAATCCTGACGCCGAAAACGCGCATCGTCCTCGCCAATTCGCCGAACAATCCGACGGGCGCCGTGATTCCTCCCGAGGAGTTCGCGAAAATTCTCGACGTATGCCGTCGGCGCGGCGTCTGGCTGCTCACTGACGAGTGCTACTCGCACTTCACCTACGGTTCGTCCAAGCCATTCTCCGTTGCAAGCCTGCCAAGCGCGAAAGATTCGGTGATTGTGGCCGGATCGTTTTCCAAAACCTTTGCCATGACGGGCTGGCGCATGGGCTACGTTCTCGGCCCGAAGGAATTAATCGGCGCCATCGCCAAATTGCAAAGCCAATCGACCTCCAATGCAACCTCGATCGCGCAATACGCCGCTCTTGCCGCCGCGCATGGCCCGATGGATTCCGTGGGGAAAATGCTCGCGGAGTATTCCCGCCGGCGCGAAAGAATTTTGGCGGGATTGCGCGCCATCCCCGGAGTCGCCTGCGTTGCTCCGCAAGGAGCGTTTTACGTCTTCCCCGACGTTTCCGCCCATTACGGCCCAGCAATGCCGGACGACATGGCCATCGCCAAACAACTGCTCGACCGCGAGCACCTCGCCGTCGTTCCCGGCACGGCCTTCGGCGCGCCCGGCCATCTCCGGCTCTCCTACGCCACTTCCATGGAGCGCATCGACGAAGGTCTGCGCCGCCTGACGCGCTTCTTCGGCCCGATTCAGTGATGCTTCGCCCTGCGCGCCTCGAGCCTGTTTTCAGCCCGCGACCGTGGGGCGCTCGTTCCCTTGCTCCCTACTTCCCGGAAAAAACAGATCTCGCAGAGCCGCTCGGCGAAGCCTGGCTCACCGGCAGCGAGTGCCTCTTTGCCAACGGCCCTTTTGCCGGGCAAAAACTAGGTGAAGCGTGGAAGAAAATGCCTCGCGAATGGACCGGGACCGCCATCGCGAATGACGGTCCGTTCCCGCTGCTCCTGAAATTCATTTTTGCCGAAGATAAATTGTCCGTACAGGTGCATCCCGGCGACGCCTACGCGCGCGCGCACGAAAAGCTGGCGAGCGGTGAAATCGCTCGCGGCAAGACGGAGATGTGGTACGCCGTCGAAGCGCAGCCGGGCGCGGAAGTGCTTGTGGGGCTGAAGGAGGAAGTCACGCGAGACAGTTTCGCCCGGGCAATTGCCGACGGAACTGCGGAGGACAGCCTCGTCCATGTGCCCATGCGGGAGGGCGATACGATTTTCGTTCCTGCGGGCACGGCTCACACGATCGGCGCAGGACTTGTGCTCTGCGAAATCCAGCAGCATTCCGATTTCACCTATCGCGTCTTCGACTACAACCGCCGCGACGCCCATGGCCATGGGCGCGAGTTACACGTCGAAAAGGCTCTCGACGTGATGCGCTTCGGCAAGCAACTCGGCGGCAAGATTTCTCCCGCGACCGTTGCGCATGACGGCGTCGCCGAAACTTTCCTGGTTGCCTGCTCGTACTTCGCCACGGAAAAATGGGAGTTCGCTCTGCGCGACTCTGCCGCAACCTCGCCTCAGCATTTCGAGCTACTCATTTTTCTTGCTGGGCGCGGCGAAATCTCCTGGAACGTTGGGCGCGATGCGTATGGTCCCGCACAAGCGTGGCTTCTGCCCGCAGCTCTTGGAAAATATCAGCTCGACGCGAGCGAGCCCACTTCGCTACTGCGGACCTACGTACCAGAAAATCCCGCAGATTTCGCCAGCCGGGCACAACAGCGCGGTGTGGCAGCGGACATCGCCTCCAAGCTGGTCTTCTTATGAAGCAAGAAAGGCTGGCGGCAGAAGCGGTCCTGTTGGCCGGAGGCCGCGGCACACGTTTCTGGCCGCGCAGCCGCTTGCGTACTCCCAAGCAACTCCTCAACATCGTCGGCAAGCAAACCATGCTTCGCCAGACGGCCGACCGTCTGGCAGAAGTATTTCCCGCGCGGCATTTGTGGATCGTCACGAACGCGGAGCAAGCCGCCGCCGTGCGGCGCGAATTGCGCGGTGTTCCGGCGCCGCAAATTCTGGCCGAGCCGGTAGGCCGCAACACCGCCGCAGCGATCGGTCTCGCAGCGATCCATTTGGCGAAAAAGTATGGCGATGCGCTCATGGCGGTGCTGCATTCAGACAGTTACGTGGCGGATCCGAAGCGTTATCGTCACTTCTTGCGCGCAGCGCTCGAAATCGCGCGCACGCCCGCAAACATCCTCGTCTTCGGCAATCCGCCCCCGCGGCCCGAGACAGCCTATGGCTATATCGAGCGCGGCGCAGCCTTGCTCGAAAAGCCGCGCGGTGAAACGGTCTACGCCGTCGCACGGTTCACCGAAAAGCCCGCCGCCGAAGTGGCCCGGGAATACGTGGCCTCAGGAAATTTTTACTGGAACATCGGGACGTTTGCGTGGCGCGTCTCCACGTTTCTGAAATGCCTCGAAGAATTTCTTCCTGAGACGCACGCAGCCTTGCAGGACCTGGCCAAAACGATCGGCACCAAAAAGTACGCCAGCGCGCTGAAGCGAATTTATCCGCAGCTCGAAAACATCTCTGTGGATCACGCGGTGATGGAGCGCGCCACGCGGTCTCCTGGCTCGGTGCGCGTCTCCGTTCTGCCTGCCGACGTTGGATGGAGCGACATCGGCTCATGGTCGGCTGTTTACGATCTGCTGGCGGCCGCCAGTGGCGAAAACGTCTCCGTCAGCCCGTTTTACGCGCTCGACGCGGCCGGAAATTTCTTCTGGACGCCCAAAAAATTCATCGCTGCAATCGGCGTGAACGACCTCGCAGTTGTCGAAACAGACGACGCAATTCTGATCTGCCCTCGCGAACGGTCGCAGGACGTCGGAAAAATCGTGAAGTGGCTCGAAGAGCGGAAACTGAAAAAGCTGCTCTAGGCGCTTCACCGCCGCCAGTCGTTCCCGCAACAGGCTGTATTGAGCGAAGGCCTCGGTCCATTTTGGCAACGCGCGCCCGCCCCTCGCACCTTCCCGCCAAAAACTTCCTCGCATATACTCCTGAACGATGAGCCACATCCAATTCGGCACTGACGGGTGGCGCGGCATCATCGCCGAAGACTTCACGTGCGAGAACGTGCGGACAGTGGCGCACGCGATTGCCCGCTATGTCGCGCGGGCAGAAAAGCCCGGAGCCGGCGTGCTCGTTGGCCACGACACACGGTTTGGCGGCGAAATGTTTGCGCGCGTCGCCGCCGAAACCATTGCCGCAACGGGAACGCCCGTCTGGCTCACCGCGGCGCCTTGCCCCACGCCCGCGATTTCGCTTCTCGTGAAGCAGCGCGGCGCCGCTGCGGGCATCCAGATTTCCGCCAGCCACAATCCCTACCGCTGGAATGGTGTGAAGCTGAAAGCGAGCTACGGCAGCTCGGCTCTGCCGGGAATCGTCGCGCAAATCGAGGACGAGCTGAGGAAAGTCGAACATGACGGCGTCCCGAATCTTCCTCCGCGCCACAATTTGATTCATTCGCTCGACGTCCGCGCGCCTTACCTTGAGACGCTCGATGCGCTGATTGATTGGGATCGTGTGCGCTCGTCGAAATTCCGGTTTGTCGTCGATCCGATGCACGGTGCGGGAAGCGGACTGCTGAGCGAACTTTTCCGCCGCCACGGAATTGAGCACAAGGAGATTCGCGGCGCGCGCGACCCTCTTTTCGGTGGTGTGAATCCGGAGCCTATTGAACCGCACGTCGAGGCCTGCCGCCAGGCAGTCGTTTCCGGTCAATTCGACGCCGGTTTCGTGCTCGATGGCGACGGCGACCGCATCGGCGCCATCGATGCCGACGGCACGTTCATCACGCCGCATCAGATTTTTTCGATTCTGCTGTGGCATCTGGCGGGCACGCGAAAAATCTCCGGCGGCGTCGCGAAAACATTTTCCACCACGAAGATGATCGACAAAATCGCCGCGAAATTCGGCCGCCAATTGTGGGAGACGCCGGTCGGCTTCAAATACGTCTGCGAGCGCATGCTTGAAGGCGACATTCTTCTCGGGGGCGAAGAAAGCGGCGGCATCGGTACAAAGCTCTACCTGCCGGAGCGAGACGCTACGGTGAATGCGCTCTTGCTCGCCGAAGTGATGGCCTGGCACGGCAAGCGGCTCGGCGAACTCGTGGCGATGCTCCACCGCGAATTTGGCGAGTTTCACTACGGCCGCATCGATTTGCATACGCGCGACGGCCAGAAGGAAAAGGCGATCGCGCTGTTCGCCGGCAAAAAGCTGAAAAAAATTCTCGATTGGCCGGTTACGCGCCGCGAAGACCTCGACGGAGTGAAAGTCTATCTCGGCGATATCGGTTGGGTGATGGTCCGCGCCTCGGGTACCGAGCGCATGCTGCGCATCTATTCGGAAACTTCGAAGGCCGCGACAACGCAGAAGGTATTGCAGGAAGTGGCGGCGATCGTCGGCCGTCTGTAGCCGCCGCGCTCTCCCGCCTGCGAAACGGGATGCCGCGGCGCGAAGGAGCCATCGAAATGGACACGGTGAATCTGCGGGAAAAGTTTGGCAAGGTGAAGGATTTCTGGAGCCCAAAGATCGTCGGCGAGCTCAACGATTCCTATGTAAAGGTCGTGAAGCTAAAAGGCGAATTTGTGTGGCACCATCATGATAACGAGGACGAGCTCTTCCTGGTCATCCAAGGAAAATTGAAGATGCGTTTCCGCGATCGCGAAGAAGAAATCCATCCCGGCGAATTTATCATCGTGCCGAAAGGTGTCGAGCACCTCCCGGTTGCGGAAGAAGAAGTCCACCTCGTCCTGCTCGAGCCGAAAACAACGCTGAACACCGGAAATATCACGAACGAACGGACCGTGGCGGAATTGGAGCGCATTTAATCCCCCGCGCCGTATGCGAAAGAGCCCCCAATGAAGCGAAGACTTTACACTCTGGATGTTTTTACCACGAAAGAATTTGCCGGCAATCCGCTGGCGGTCATCACCGATGGCGACGGCATCGCCCCCGCCGTGATGCAGGCGATCGCGCGCGAAATGAATTTGAGCGAGACCGTCTTCGTCCAGCGCCCAACCAACAATCGCGCGCTCGCGCGTCTGCGCATCTTCACCCCGACGCGTGAGCTTCCTCTCGCCGGGCATCCCGTCATCGGCACGTGGTTTCTGCTCGCGGAACTTGGCGTCGTGCCTGCGTCGGAGGGCTCTGTCCACGTCCTGCAGCAAACCGGCGCGGGCATTTTGCCGGTTGAAATTTCCTTTCGCGATGGACGGCCGGAGCGAGTCACCATGACGCAGAAGTCCGCGCAATTCAAAAAGGCTTCGGTGAACCGCGGGGCGCTCTCAAAAGCGCTCGGACTGGCGGCTTCCGACCTCGACGGGAAATTGCCCTTGGAGTTCGTCTCGACGGGCGTGTTCAACCTCATGGTCCCGCTGCGTCACCGGCGCGCGCTTGAGAAAATCCATGTGAATATGCGCTCGCTGGCGCAATTGATCGCGCCGCACGCCACGCTCGCCTACTGCTTCGTTCCGAATGGACAAGGGAAGGTCTTTTCGCGCGGGATGCTGCCTTGGGGGATGGGAGAAGACGCCGCCACCGGCTCCGCCGCCGGATCTCTTGGCGCCTACTTGGCGAAGCATCGCCGCCTCCCGGATGGCGCCACGCTGCAAATCACGCAAGGCGTCGAGATGGGCCGCCCCAGTGAAATTCATGTTGCCGTGCAGAACGAGCGCGGAAAACTCGTCCCCCGCGTCAGCGGCAGCGCTGTGCGCATCCTCGAAGCGCAGATCGAAGCGTAGCAAGATTGCCTGCAGTTGCTCCTGAAGCTTGTGCCACGAAATTGTTTTGCTTTTTCTTGACAATCCGCTTTTCACTTCATTCAATATCGCAGAGTCGCGCAGTACAGAGAGGCGAAAAATGGATCGTCGGCACTTCCTCGCTCTGTTGGGCATTGGCGTCTCCAATCCGTTCAGACAAGCGAATTTTGCAGTCGCATCAGAGCCCTCCCACTTGTCTTCCGAAGAGGGAGCCGCCGACACGAAGGCTTACGGCTCAGGGTATTTCGGCGAATGGATCACAGATTCATTCGGCCTTCCCGCGTACCGGTATACCTGCAATCAAATTAGCGACCCTAAGGCTATTACGCCCGTTCATCCCCAATGGCGCGGGCCAATAGATCAAACACATCAAGTGGGCAACGACCGACTTGTTGCCGCGGTCTCGAATTACGGATACCTGCAAGTGCGGCAGGATGAAGGTTCGCCAAAGTTTCTGAACGATTATTTCCCGGAACAAAATCGCTATGGAGCCGGCATCGGTTTTCTGACGGACGGCAAATCGGTCTTGAGCACTTATTATCCTGGCGGAGCAGCCTCCTTCGAGCGAATCTTCGGCGAGGGCTATTTTCGGAAGATCGCAAAGAGCGGCTCCTACGAGATCGATCAGGTGATCTTCGCTCCCTTCGGGCAAGATCCCGTCTTGGTCTCGCAAGTGAGCCTGACGAATCGCGGAAGCGACGCCGCTCAACTTCGCTGGGTCGAATATTGGGGCTGCCTGAACTATCAGTTTTCTTACAGGTCGTGGATGCAAGCGACGATTTCCGGAAGCGTGCCGCTAGGAGCCGAGCTTCGCCGGCGATTTGGATCGCGGTTCGCGCACCATTTCCGCATCGCGGCTGCAGACCATGGCCTGATTGAGACCCAGGAGTTTCTCGGGCGCGCGAAGGAAGATGAAGATTCGTGGGCCAAGGTAGAGGCTTATCTAAAGGCGAATCCGACGGACTTCTTCGGTGGCCCGGTTCCTCCATTTCCACCGCACGTGGCGATGGAAGATCTCGCACCTCCACCCACGTTCCTGGCTTCTCTGGACGCGCCGATGGACGGCTTTTCGACGGACGCAAACGCGTTTTTCGGCTCCGGCGGAATCGCAAATCCGAGCGGACTGGCGAATCCGCTCTCGAGGGATCGAAGCGCGACCGGACCAGAAAGCGCATTTCTGATTGAACGCAATCTCCTATTAAAGCCGGGGGAGACTCGAAGCCTCCACTTCCTCTACGGCTATCTGCCGGAAGGATTCGAAGCTGGTTCGCTGATCAAGAAATACCGGGAAACGACCGGTTCGCTCTGGCCATCCTCTAGCGTGAAATGGAAAACCTTGGGTATTCGTTTCCGCGTGCCCTCCGAGCCGTGGGCCGAGAGGGAGACGTGCTGGCATCACTATTATCTGCGAAGCAATCTGACTTACGACAGCTTCTTCAACGAACATATCCTTTCGCAGGGGCACGTCTATCAATACATCATGGGATTTCAAGGCGCCGCTCGCGACCCATTGCAGCACGTATTGCCTTTCGTGTTCAGCGATCCGGATAGGGTGCGGCAAGTCATCCGTTACACTCTGAAAGAGATTCAACCGGACGGATCGATTCCCTATGGGATCGTTGGCTGCGGTGTGCCGATGCCTGCCGTCTTTCGCCCGAGCGACCTGGAAATGTGGTTGCTTTGGGTCGCGAGCGAATATGTGTTGGCGACTCGAGACAAAGACTTTCTCAACGAAAGAATTCCTCTATACCCCCAACAAACCGCGATTTCGGGAAGTCCGAGCGTTCGCGAACTTCTGCATCGAAGTTACCTTCATTTAGTGGATACGATCGGCGTCGGAAAGCACGGCCTGATGCGCCTTTCGAACGGCGACTGGAATGACGACATCGTCGTTGGCCACGTTCCCCCCTCTCAATCGGCCGTGGTCAAAGAACAGGGAGAGAGCGTGCTGAACGCTGCGATGGCCTCCTATGTTTTGCGGTACTACGGAACTCTTCTCACTTACATCGGCGATGAAAAAACGGCCGCGGAAGCGCGCGCCAAAGCGGAAGGCCAATTGCAGGCCGTCCGCGCGCAGTGGACCGGCTCGTGGTTCCGGCGTGCCTGGTTTGGGCCGAAACTCGGATGGCTCGGAGATGAACAGTTTTGGCTCGAGCCCCAGCCCTGGGCGATCATCGGCGGCGCAACCACGCCGGAGCAGAAAAAAAAGCTCACGGATTCGATCAATCGCGACCTGCGCCAGCCATCACCCATCGGCGCGATGCTTATCAATAAGGGCGACGATACAATGAGGATGCCCGCTGGAGTCCTGACGAATGGCGGAGTCTGGCCTTCGATCAACGGAACCCTGATTTGGGCACTGGCTCTGGCGGACGGCAAGGCTGCGTGGGACGAGTGGAAGAAAAATTGTCTCGCGCTCCATGCTGAAGCTTATCCCGATGTCTGGTATGGAATTTGGAGCGGGCCGGACACTTACAATTCCGTTCTTTCACGGTATCCGGGTCAGACGATGTTCGCCGAAAAACCGTCAGCGTCCTACAAGACGCAACCGGATTGGGGATTCAACTGGACCGATTATCCTGTGATGAACATGCATCCGCACGCGTGGCCTTTGTACAGCGCCGCGAAATTGCTGGGACTGGAATTTCACGAAACGGGTCTGCGACTGGAGCCTGCTTTGCCTTTGGATGAGTATGAATTCACTTCTCCGCTGCTTGGGTTCCAAAAATCCTCGAATCGTTACTCCGGATGGTATGCGCCCTCGGTTGCAGGGCGATGGCAAATCGATTTGAAACTTCCCGGCGAAGAACTGGTCAAGTTGCAACAGTTGAAAGTTAACGGCAAAACCGTTCCGATTGCAGGAGCGAGTGGTGCGATTCGCATCGAGGGAGAGACCAAGCCGGAAGCTCCGTTGCAGTGGAAAATTAGTTGATGGCGTGGACCAGCACATCAAATCCCTTGCGGTTTGAAGCGATCAGCCGATTGCTTTGAGAGCCGCGTCGAGAATACCGTTGAGAAAAGCCGGCGCATCTTCGGAAGAGAACTTCTTCGCGAGCTCCAGCGCTTCGTCGATCACCACTCTTTCGGGAGCGGTGCCCGTGCGCAACTCGAAAATAGCCAACCGGAGGATGTTTCGGTCCACTGCGGCGAGCCGGTCGAACCGCCAGTTCTCCGACAACTTCCCCACCATTTCGTCGATTGTTTCCGCCTGCATCACCGCACCCTCGAACAACTGATTCGCAAATTTGCGCGTCGAATCGGCCGCTCGCGCCGCCTTCCAGAAACTTTTCTCAATGCTCGCGGGATTTTGCCGTGCGAGGTCCCATTGGAACAGCATCTGCAGCGCGAATTCTCTGGATTTATGGCGCAGGCTCATTCTATCGGCGTGAGCGCGCGGACGCGGTCTTCGAAAATTTCTTGGAGAAGTGAGCCATCTCGATGGCTGCGAGCCCGGCTTCGTAGCCTTTGTTCCCGCTCTTCAGCCCGGCGCGGTCGATCGCCTGCTCGAGCGTGTCGCACGTCAGAACGCAGAAGGCAATCGGCACTCCCGTATCCAGTTGCGCGAGTTGAATGCCGCGCGCCGTCTCCGAAGCCACGTGATCGTAGTGCGCCGTCTCTCCGCGCAGGATGCAGCCGATGGCGATCAACGAATCGAACCGCCCTGTGCCCGCCATTTTTTTCGCGGCGATTGGCAACTCAAACGAACCCGGCACGCGCACGATTTCGATCTGTTTCTCCTTCGCCCCCGCGCGCTCAAGCGCATCCACCGCGCCCGCCAGCAGTCGGTCCGTGATGAAGCTGTTGAATTGGCTCACGGCGACGCCGAAGCGTAGCCCCTCCGCACTAAGCGAGCCTCGAAACGAATCGTGTTGGAGCGGGCCGGCCATGGTTCAGCGTCCCTGAAATTTCGCCGGCCGCTTTTCCAGAAACGCCCGCGTCCCTTCGCGCATGTCTTCCGTCGTGCAGACGAGCCCAAACAACGTCGCCTCGAGAAACAGTCCCTCTTCCTGAGGCATTTCCATCCCGCGCTCGATTGCCTCCATCGAAAACTTCACGGCCAGCGGCGCGTTTGCGATGATTTTTTTGGCAATCGATTCGGCCAGCGGAATCAAATCGGCCGGCTCGGCGATGTGATTCACCAGTCCTATCCGCAGCGCCTCTTCCGCCGAAATCATTTCGCCCGTCAAAATCAACTCATGCGCCACGCCTTTGCCGCACAGCCGTGACAGCCGCTGCGAGCCTCCGTAGCCGGGAATCAAGCCGAGCTTCACTTCCGGCTGTCCCAGCCGCGCCGTCTTGCTCGCGATGCGAATCGTGCAGGCCAGCGCCAGTTCGCATCCGCCGCCCAGCGCGAAGCCGTTGATCGCCGCAATCGACGGTTTACCGAGCGTCTCCAAGCGGTGAATGATCTCCTGACCGAAGAGCGAAGTCTCCTTGCCGCCAACGGGATTTTGCTGCGAAAGCTCGCCGATATCCGCGCCCGCAACAAACGCCTTGTCGCCCGCGCCCGTCAGAATCAGCGCGCGCACTCCTTCGTCCTGTCGCGCGGCCGCAAGCGCCACGCCCAATTCTTCCATCGTCCCCCGGTTCAGCGCGTTCAGTGCCTTCGGCCGGTTGAACGTGATGTAGCCGATTTGTTCCTTCACTTCATACAGCAGGTTTTCAAAACTCATGCCGCGCACGTCCTCTCAGTTACGGAACGGCTATTCTAGCGTAATAGTAGAAGATTTATTGAAAAACGCGCGGCCGTGCGACCACTTCATGGACTCGATGACGCCGCAATTCCTCGCCATCCCCGTCGCCGCACCATCCACAATCTCGCCCGCTACCCTATTTTTGTCCCGCGCTTCGCGTCCGTTGATTCTGCATCGAAGGCTCGGAGGAAAACAACGGGCTCAGCCCCTCCGCCAGCGTCGGATGCGCAATGATGGCATCGCGCAGCGCTTTATACGGCAGCCCCGCAATCATCGCCACCTGCACAGCCGACATGATCTCGCCTCCTCCCGTCCCCACGACCGTGAATCCCAGAATGCGATCGTCCTCCGCGCCCACCAGCGCCTTCAAAAATCCTCGCGTCTCGGAAAGCGTCCGCGCCCGCAACACCGCCTCCATCGGCGCCTTGAACAGTCGATAGGCAACCCCCTGCGCCCTCGCTTCTCTTTCGCTCAATCCCACTCGCGCGAATTCCGGGTCCGTAAACAGGCAGAACGGGATCATCCGCCCCGTCGTCACGCGCTTCCCTCCAGCGATGTTTTCGCGCACCACGCGCGAATCGTCCATGCTCACGTGGGTGAAGAGCGGACTACCCGCCACCTCGCCGATGGCCCACACGCCCGGCGCGGTCGTCTCCAGCCGCTCGTTCACCTTCACGAATCCGCTCTCCGTTAGTTCCACTCCTCCCTCTTCCGCGGCAATCTCTGCCGTGTTCGGCACTCTTCCCGTCGCCACCAGCAGGTGTGTTCCTGCCACGGTTCTCTCCGCGCCGTTTTGCTTGAGCGTGATCTCCACGCCCTCGCCGGACCTTCCCGCCACGCGCTGCGCCTCGGCTCTTGAAATCAGATCGATTCCCTCCGCCTGAAACAACGCCAGAATCGCATCGCTCACGTCCTCATCTTCCCGTGGCAGCAGCCGCTCGCTTCGCTCGATCAGTGTCACGCGGCTCCCGAATCGCCGCATCGCCTGCGACAATTCAAGCCCCACGTACCCGCCGCCCAACACAATCAGGTGCGCGGGCACCGCCTCCAGTTCGAGCGCTTCAATGTGTGTCATTGGCTGCGCTTCCCGGAGCCCGGGAATTGCTTCCATCGCCGCGTGTGTTCCAGTACTGATGATGACGTTCGTCCCGCGCAGCTCGCGCTTCGTCGCGTCCGCAAGCGTTACTTCGATGGTTCTTGGTCCCGCAAACTTCCCCGCTCCCAGAATGAATTCCGCGCCCGTCTTCTTATAAACCTCCCGGTAGAGATCATTCAGGCTCGTCACCATCCGCCGCTTCCGCCCGCGCACCGCCGTCATCTCGACGCGCACGTTGTCCACAGTGATTCCGAATTCTCGGCTTCTCCCGATGTACGACGCCACTTTCGCGCTGTGGATCACGTTCTTGCTCGGCAGGCACGCAATGTTCGGGCACGATCCCCCGATATATTTCCTGTCTACCACCGCGACCTTCTTTCCCTCGCCCGCAAATGTCCACGCCGCAATCGTTGACCCGGTTCCCCCGCCAAGGATCACTACGTCAAAATTTTCCGATTTCGTCCGTGTCTGTGGTTTCGCTGAAGAAAGCACTTCTTTGGCGTTCATATCCGCCCTCCTTCTTTTTGAAATGCAAATCGGTGTAAATGATTGGCTGGTGGCGTAAATCGGTGACGATCAGCAGGCCCAATTGCCTCAAGGAACAATCGCGCAATGCCGCGGCGCGTTTCGCCGCGGCCGCCCAGCGGCGACAAAATGTTAGACTTCCCGCACTACGGAATGGATGCACCCCGGTGAAAATTTCTCCGAATCCGAGTTTTCTCCTCCGTCGCACTCTGTCGCTTCCCACCAATTGCTCTGGAAGATTTCCCAGGAAAGCTATAATGTCCCGCCATGCCGTTGAATCGCGGGACAAGACTTGGGCCGCATGAAATTCTGGGAACACTTGGCGCCGGAGGCATGGGCGAAGTCTATCGTGCGCGCGACACCCGCCTCGACCGCGAAGTCGCCATCAAGATTCTCCCCGGCCACCTTTCCTCCGATTCCGGTGCCCGCCAGCGCTTCGAGCGCGAGGCAAAGACCGTTTCCGGCCTGAATCACCCCAACATTTGCGTTCTCCACGACATCGGCCATCAAGATGGCGTCGACTTCATCGTCATGGAGCTTTTGGACGGCGAGACCCCCGAACGAAGAATTGCCAAGGGACCTTTGCCGCTTTCCGACGTTCTTCCCTTTCCCGCTCTGGATATCCAAATGTGTCCCGATGGCCGCTCCGTTGCCGTCGTCGGCTAGTCGGCCGCGGATCGTACGAATATTCTCTGGCTCTACGTGGTTGGCGATGCGCAAGCCAAGAGGCTCGCCGGCACCAATGGCGCGGTGACGGCAAAGAGCTCTTCTATCTCGCCGCCGACTCAAAAATCATGGCCGTACCCATCGCCGGAGGCTCGAATTTCAATGCGGGTGCGCCGGCCGCTTTGTTCCAGGCAAATCCGCGCGTTCTCGTCGCCACTTCGGAGCTTGCCAGCTACGACGTCACAAGGGATGGGAAACGGTTTCTCATCAATACGCAGTTGAAAAATCCTGAAGCAGAGCCCATGACTGTCGTCTTGAACTGGACCATCCTGCTGAAGAAGTGACACTGAAGAGGTCTTGCTTGCTCGATCATCCGCCGGCCGGCTGGCTGGCTTTGCGCCGTGGCCTAATTCATCGACTCCACGATCACCGCAATTCCTTGCCCGCCGCCGATGCACGCGCTTGCCACGCCATAGCGCCCGCCGCGCCGCCGCAACTCCAGCAGCAGCGTCAACACCAGCCGCGTCCCCGTCGCCGCCAGCGGATGCCCCAGCGCGATCGCTCCGCCGTTCACGTTCGTTTTGTCGCGGTCGAGCCCCAGCTCTTTCTCAACCGCCAAATACTGCGCGGCGAATGCTTCATTCACTTCAATGAGATCCATTTGCTCGAGCTTTAAATTCGCCAGCGCCAGAGCCTTGCGAATCGCCGGAACCGGGCCGATGCCCATAATCCTCGGCGGCACTCCCGCGGCTGCGTATGCCACCACGCGTCCTAGCGGCTTCCAGCCGCGCTCCTGCGCCGTCTTCACATGTGTCACGACCACCGCCGCCGCTCCATCCACAATTCCGCTCGCATTGCCTGCCGTCACGATCCCGTCTTTCTTGAACGCCGGTGGCAGCGACCGCAATGTCTCCATCGTCGTTTCCGGCCGCCGGTGATCGTCTTCGCTAACCACCTGCGTTTTCTTTCCTTTCTTCACTTCCACAGAAACAATTTCGTCTTTCATTTTCCCGGTCTTCACGGCGCAATCCGCCGCCTGCTGGCTCCGCAGCGCATATTCATCGGACGCTTCGCGCGTGATTCCCTGCTCCACCGCCAGGTTTTCCGCTGTGTCCGACATGCTGTAGCCGCAGTACGTATCGAACAATCCCGAAGTCAGCGAATCTTCCAGTTGCCCTTCTCCCATCCGGAATCCCGTGCGCGCGCCGCGAATCACGTGTGGGCACTGCGACATATTTTCCATTCCGCCCGCCAGCACCAGCCGTGCTTCTCCCAGCAAAATCCTCTGCGCCGCCTGTGTGATCGCTTCCATCCCCGACCCGCACAGGCGGTTCACGGTCACTCCCGGCGTCTCGATCGGCAGCCCCGCCTTCAAACCCACGTGCCGCGCTCCATAGAGCGCATCCGAACTCGTCTGCATCACGTTGCCGAAAATCACATGATCGAATTCCGCCGGCTCAGCGCCGGACCGCCGGATCGCCTCGGTCGAGGCCGCCGCCGCAAGGTCGATGGCCGTAACGGTGCTGAACGCTCCGTTGTACCGCGCCATAGGCGTGCGTGCGCCGTTCAGTATCACCACATCGGAGGTAAACATGAGTGACCTTTCTTAGGGAGTCGCCAGTTCGATCATGACGTTCCCGCCGCGCTGGCGCGCGTCTTCGAGCCCGGTTTCCGCTCGGTTCATCCATTCCGTCACGCGATCCTCGGTATCATCGCCCGGCCGTGACGACGCCTGCGCCACCACGGCGCTCACCGTAAACTCCTGTTTGCCCCACGGCGGCGTCACCGTCGCTGCCAGTTGCCGCAGCTTGTCGGCTAGCACACGCGCGTTTTCCAGCGACGTGTCCGGAAGGATGAACACCAGCGACCACGCCGTATATTTTACCGCGATGTCGGTCTGCCGGATCGACGACGATAGCGCCCGCGCCAGGTGTTCCGTGAATCGGTCGACCGCCGTATCGCTGTGCTGCCGCAGCATCTCGCCGCCCCGGTCCACCGTGAGCAACACCAGCGACAGCGGCGTGTTCTGCGCGCGCGAGCGATTGGTCTCTACCAGCAGGCAATCGATATACGATCCCCGGCTCATCAGCCCGGTCCGCTCGTCCGCCACCGCCAGCGACCTCACCAGCGAACGCAGCCGCGTATGGTTCACCGAAAGCACCAGTTGATCTCCCACGGCTTGCAGAAAGAAGCTCTCGTTCGGCTTCCACTTGCGCGAAGCCGCAACGCCCACGAGGATCGCTCCCGCGCCCGCTTGTGTCTCTTTGTCCGTCAAGACCACTCCGAGAGCCGATTGCACCCCGAGCGCCGCCAGCTCCTGCATCGTCGACGCGTGCAGTTCCACGCCGCCCAGCGCGTCCGGCGCCGCCCGCGAGACCATGCCGATCACCGACGCAATCGCCACATTTCCCACCGCAGTCATGCCCGGTGCCGCGAATTCTCCCGTCAATTGCGTTCCGTCCGCCGTGTTTCCGATCACGATCAAGCACCGCGCCACATTTAAGTGCTTCCCGATGCCCGCTGCCGTCGCCGTCAGCACGTCCCGCGGCGTCGGCTGCCGGTACATCATCCGGTTGATTTCCGCGATCACGGCTAGATCGCGGTGCGTGTCCGCTGCCGAGGCCATTGCCGCCGCGGCCACGGCTTCTTCACCTGGATTCGCAGGAGGAGGTGCCGACGCGGCAACAGGAGCCGCTGGCGGTGGAGAAGGTGGCGCTGCACCTGCCGCCGGAGAAGCTACCGGCACGCGCGCCGTGCTTCCCTTCGGCCACCAGTTCGCCCGGTCGTAGAGCGCCCGCAACCGCTCGTTGCGCTCTTCTTCTCTCGGAAAGAGTTCCGCGATGCGCTCCAGCCTTTCGACCGCCTTCGATTGCAGAGAGTATTGCAGGAAAATCTCCACCTGCACGATCAGGTCGTCCAGCGCCTGCTGCGCGCGAAGCTCTTCCGGCACGTTCGCCGCTCTGCCGGCATTTTCCGATCCCGCCCCCGCAAATCCCTCGCCCCGCGTCGTCACTGTCGCCGCTTTCGCCGCGCGTCCCAGAATGTTTTGCAAGAACACCGGATCGGCCTTGCCTTCAAGCTTTCCAATCCGTTCGTGGTTTCGGTAATCGTAGGGGTCGATGTCCACCAGCCGGTCGAGCGAATCGCACGCTTCCTTCAGTCGCCCCGCTTCGAGGTACAAATCAAACAGCCTCACAAGCGCTTCGAAATACTTCGTTTCCCGGTTCAGTTCTTCGTAGAGTTTCGCCACAAGTTCCGCCAGCGGCAACGAATGAGAGTAGGTCGCCGCCAGCCGGTCCATCTGCGTCGCCAGCTCTTGATCCTTGCGCAGGCTGTGCATCCACTCTTTCACTTGCACCAGCATCGCTGCGGCCTTCGCGTCCTGCCCGGCTCGCAGGTACCCTCCCGCCACTTCAAACAGCTTCCCGAATCCCTCCGGCTTCGCCCGGTAGAACGCCTCGTACATCTCTCGCGCCCGGTCGAGCTGCCCCGTACGCAGCAGCGCTTCGCCGAACAACGAATGAAACGCCGGATCCTTCTCCCCTGCGGCAAAGGGCTCCAGCAGCGCTGCCGCCGCCGCCGCATCCCCTTTCCGCAGTCGCGCCTCGGCATAGACGATTGACCCCGCGCGATCATCCGGGGAAAGCGCGTGTGCTCGCGCGAAATAATCCAGCGCCTCATCGAGCGCTCCCGTCGCCAGCGTTAATTGCCCTGCCCGGAAGAAGCTCCGTCCGGCCATTTCGCCGTGCCCCAGCTTTTCCGCCATCTCGCCCAGCACCACGTGCCGCGCCGGATTCTCCGGGTCCAGCAGTGCGATGCTCTCGAGGCAAGCCAGCGCCTCGATTTCACGCGCTTGCTCCTCATAGAGCCGCGCTGCGGCCGTGTATTGTTCGATGGCGTCGCTCGGCCGTGCCTGCTTTTGCAGCAGCGTGGCATAGCGCATCAGTCGATCGGGAGGTTGTGGGTAGGGGCGGAGAAAACGTTGGAAGATTGCCGTGCTTTTCGCGGCGTCGCCGGAATCCACCAACCGGTCGAACTGCACGCCGTAATACTGCGCCGCCATTGCCGGTTCGTTCAGCCGGGTATAAAGGTCTGCCAAGGCCTGCAGGGCTTCCGTGTGTGTGGGAGCTTCATCGAGGACTGCCTGGTATTCTGCGGCCGCCTCCCGCAGCTTGTTTTTCTCCAGGCTGCGCCGCGCTCGATCCAGATGCTTTTCGATGTCTTGAGCCATGGGAATCCGCGCATCCCGCGGACGATGCGGCGGCGCTGGGGGAGTCCGCTCGCTCTTGCCGCTCCGGTGCCTTTGCCCCCGCGCCCCGGCGAAGATACAACTATATAACGGACGCGCGAGCCCCCTCAAAATTGAAATCGGCCGATGTGCGCAGTCAATTCAGGCGGGAGTGACTTCTCAGAACGGCGTTACGCGCGACGGCAGCTCCTCGGGCAGGTGCGACACCTTTTCCCGCATCGTACGGAAGGAGAGTCCGCTGCGCAAAAGCGCCACGAAACCTAGAATCGCAAAGGGAAGATTCAGTGCAAGGAAGGCGAAGATCGAAAAACCTGCCGCCTTCGTCTTTTCTACCTCAAACACACTCAAGCCCAGAACGCAAAAAAACTGATACGAACCGATATTCGCCGGAGCGTTCGGCAGCGACACTCCCAGATTGATCACCACCAGCACCACCACCGCCACCAGAAACGAGAGGTTCAGCCCGTAAGAGTTCATCATGGCCCACATCCCGAACACTTGGCACAGCGGCATCAGCAACGAAAACAGCAACGCCGGATAGAAGCTGGGTGCCGTTCCCATTGCGTGCAGCCCCGCCAGGGCTCCCATGATCTTCCCCGGAGCCTGCTTCGCCTTTCCTCCCGGCTGCAGGAACTGCCTTCCCAGCTTTGCTTCCAGATAGAAGATCACCACCACCACCACACTCACCAGCACCAGCGTCACCACTCCCATGATGTCCGCCACGCGCCGGAAATTCCGTGGCAGATCCACCATGAGCGACACAACACCGAGAGCCGCCGTCGCAATCACCAGGTCCACCAGCCGCTCCACTCCCACCGACCCGATCACGTACCCAAATCCTATCTCCTCAGTATCCGACAGCAGATAGCTGCGCAGCAGCTCTCCCGGCCGCAGCGGAAAAATCAAGTTGGCGAACAAACCTGAGAACACCGCTCGCACCGCCCGTGACACTCTTACTTTTCCAAACGGCTCCAGCAGGAATTTCCAGCGAAGGGCCTGCATCACGTAACTCAGGATGTCGAATCCCATCCCGATCACCACCCACCGCCAGTCCACATTCGCTATGTCGCGCAGCGCCCGCACGATATGGAAGTCGTGCAACACCCACGCCAGGCACGCAATCGCCAGCGCATACCCCACCACGCGCGGCCATTTCGATTCTTCCGGAACCGTTGGGTTGAAAAGAGAAATCACCGCGGCGATTCCCGGGGCCCGCGCTTGCGGGGAGAAATCACCTTGCCACTTGAGGAATTTACCGCATTGGTTGTGAAATGCTTCAGACGTCGCCAGTGCATGGGGACTCTCCGGATAAAGGTCCGCTGAATCCGCCGGCCAGGCGTCGCACACGCCTCTCCTATAGCCGGCCCTCATTCCAGAATGCAATCACCAGCCAGGCCCGCCTCGCGCCCAGGACGCTAAAGCGGCTCAGAAGGCCCTAAGTCCGGTACAGCCTACGATAAGTGCTTCCGGGAGGCAATGTCAGATGCTCGGTCAACGACGCGTGAGCGGTAAGGTCTGAGAGGAACGGGCGGAAAGGTCAGGTGGGAGGGTTCGCAGCAGGGGGAGAAAAAAACTGCGCCGGAGACCAGTCGTCGCGCACGCGCGACGGGCTCGTCCCCGGCGCAGACGCATTTAGTGAGGCTTGTTGAGCGACATCAATGGCTTGGTCGCTTCGAGCTTCTTCGACTTCTTCAAGGTTTTCTTTGCCATTTTCAATTCCCTCCGGTTTGGTTGCCCCCTTGGGCGGTTGCCTCTTTATATGCAAGAGGGTGACCAATGTCCAGCGAAGATGTTCCCCACCCTAGGCTATTCACTCTGTTCGAGATGCCTCGTCCGTCCCCATCCCCGGCCACTCTCGGCGAGTCCTTGAACGTTGAAAAAACCACCCCTTGTTGAATAATTCATTGCGACAGGCTCTCCCGTTCGCAGTTGGCATCCACTTCCCGGACTTGCCAATCCGGCCGGCGAAGGATGGAACTGCGTCTGTCCCAGTTCAGTCCATTCGCAGCCACCCGCCATCGCGGCTCCAGCGAGCCCCACTGGTGGTATCATGGTCCTTCTTCACATCTCTCATTCAGGAGACCTCCTCATGTCCGAACCGACCCGCGAAGAGCTTCTCGCACGCATCGCCGAGCTCGAAAAGGAATCCCCCAAGCGCAAAGGCACACTTGAATTCCGCGTTGGCGAAAAGGGCGGCGTCAGCGTCTACGGTCTGGGCCGCTTCCCCGTCACACTCTATTACGAGCAGTGGAAGCGCCTCCTCGACGTCTCCGACGACCTTCGCACCTTCCTCGAAGAAAACAAGTCCC
>Ga0335072_10000357_pt1 | contig 94632 bp, 75 predicted proteins | sample Lox_Sample_21_FD_206725 | JGI IMG/M metagenome (GOLD analysis project Ga0335072, IMG submission 206725) | Soil microbial communities from Loxahatchee National Wildlife Refuge, Florida, United States - Lox_Sample_2.1 | ecosystem: Environmental > Terrestrial > Soil > Wetlands | place: USA...
GAATTGACGGTGAGTGATTGCTTGACAGATGAGAGCTTGAGTTGAATGACGCGAATGATGGGTAACGAAGCGCGAATTTCGACTGTTTGGGATTCTGGCGCGAACCCTGGCTGATTGATGACAATCTCGTAGACTCCAAAAGGAAGCCATTGGACGTCAACGAGGCCATGCTCGTTGGTCGCCAGGGAATTCTGATACTGATTGGCTTCGCTGACGATCTGGACCGTGGTCTTCACGCCCAGACCGGACGCATCTGTGACCGTGAGGCGGAGTTCGCCGCTGTTGGTCTGACAGAAGAGCGGGGACGCACAGAGGAGGACCAGTGCTGCGGCCTTTTTCAGCAATCCGGCGTCTCCAGACTTCCAAATTTCAAGGTATGAATTTGGGGGATGAGTTCCCAGTGAGAGGCAGACTCCGGTTGCACGCCCTCTCTCTATTGAATATTCCATGGCCAGCGACTTTGTTCAGGGTATTTTTGCGCCTCGAAACAACAACAACGCGAAAAACTGATGAACAGATTGGGTGGTGGGAGAATATATATATATAGGGGGCACATTTTTGACCATGGCGACTCCACCGGCGGATTCGTTCATGCAGGCCACGTTTCCCAGGGCGATTCTCTCTCCTATCGAGGGAATCACGACAGGAGCGGCGGGCGATTCGCCACTCGAACGCGAGGTGATCTCGCTGTTCGAGCAGCATCGAAACTCGATTCTCCGGTACACGCTTTCCTTCGGAATCACGGTGCACGACGGTGAAGAAGTGACGCAAGAGGTGTTCCTGGCGCTGTTCCGCCATCTGCAGACGGGAAAATCGCGGCGCAACCTTCGCGGGTGGATTTTCCGGGTGGCGCACAATCTGGCGCTGAAGCAGCGGCAAGCAAACAGCCGGCGCCACGACACGAGAGAGACGGACTGGAGCGTTGCGGAACGGCAGGCGGATCCGTCGCCAAATCCGGAAGACCACGCGTCTCTGGCGCAAACGCACAGACGGCTGCTGAACATTTTCGATGCGCTTCCGGAAGAGGACCGCTGGTGCCTGCGATTGCGGGCGGAAGGGCTGCGGTACCGGGAGATCGCGCAAGTGGTGGGAATGTCGCTGGGTGCGGTGTCGATGTCGCTGACGCGGTCGCTTGGGCGAATGCTGCGCGCGGACGGGATGTAAGGAAATGCGTATGGAAAACCGCCATCTATCAGACGAAGAACTGCTGCGCGACGCAAGCGGCGAGCTTTCCAAGCGGAGGGCGGCCGAAGCGCGGGCGCATTTGAATTCTTGCTGGGAGTGCCGCACGCGGCGGGAAGAAATCGAGAGCGCGATCCGGGATTTTGTGCGGGCGAGCAACGAAAATGTGAACATGCAATTGCCGCCGATTGCAGGACAGCGGGCGCTGCTGAAGGCGCAGTTGGGGCAACTGAGCCGGCAGGCGAAGCGTTCCGGCTGGGATTATCTTCGGGTTGCCGCGAGCGGGCGAGCGGCTGCGCTCGTTTTCGCGTTGGCGCTGCTGGCATGGGGAGGGATGGCGCTGCACCAGCGAAGCACGGGTCGCACGCAATCCAGCCAATTGACATATCCTTCCGCCGATGTATTGCCGAAGCCGGACCTAACGCCAGGCTTTACGCGGCACGTGACGCTGGTGCAGATTTGCGGCGAATACCATGATGAAGTGGAGCGAAATGTCCCTCGCGGAGTGCAGGAGAAAGTGTTTCAGGAATACGGGATGCAGAGCGCTTCGCCTGAGAATTACGAAGTGGATTATCTGATCACGCCGGGACTGGGTGGCGCAGACGACATACGAAATCTGTGGCCGGAGCCGCATTACGATACGAAGTGGAATTCGTATGTGAAGGATCAGCTCGAGAACCAACTGCATCAGATGGTTTGCACGGGAAAAGTGAATTTAGCAACCGCTCAGCAGGATATCGCGAGAAATTGGATTTCCGCCTACAAGAAGTACTTCCATACCCAACAGCCGCTCCCGGTTCGGCCCAACGCGCCGCAGCCGAACCTGACGTCGTCCCGCATTTTTCCGGCGCGCCCGTATCTGTGGGCCGAAACGTGCGAAGTTGCGGACCGGATTGAACGCAGAAGACCGCGACACGCGTAGCCGTCGTATTTCCTCTCGACAATTTCCGGCAGGAACATTCTGGAGGACACGCGCGACGAACCCGAGCTGCGGCGAGGCTTTGCTATGAGCCGCAGGAGAGTCCTAGCGGGAGGCCGCAGAGGTGTGGGCGAGCGAACTCTGATAGATCGACAGGCTCACATATGCGGCTTGCAGGAGCGGTGCAGTCACGGAATGTTTGCGGCCGCGATCGAGAAGGTCGCCGAGAATCGCATCGGCCTCGACAGGGGCACCGCCTTTGAGGTCGCGATACATCGAAGAGGTCAATTGTGAGTCGCGATCGAGAAAAAGAGCGGTCTGCTGTTTGAGAAAACTCTTGGACGGAGGATAACCGCAGGCAGCGGCGATGCCGGAGCATTCACGAATGAGGAGAATCGCGAGGTCGGAGCCTCCGGCAACGGAAGCGATCTGGCCAACGCTGCCGCGGAAAAGGCAATTGGCGGCGCCGAGGCTTGAAAGCTGAACCCATTTTCTCCACATGTCGCTGAGAATGTCGCGAGAGACGGCGGTGTCGAAACCAGCGCCACGGAGCGATGCATCGAGCGCTTCCAAGCGCGAAGTCGTGCTGCCGTCGAGTTCGCCATAGACGAGCTTCTGAAAGCCAGCGAGCTGGCGGAGGCGGCCTTCGGAATCGATCTCTGTAGAGACCAGACAGACTCCGCCGAGTACGGCGGCCTGGCCGAAGCGGGCGGCGAGGAGGTCTATGTGTTTCATGCCATTAAGGGTGGGCAGGATCATGGACTGAGGGCCGACGGCGGTGGCGAAATCGCCGATGGCGGCGGGGAGAGCGTAGCTTTTCACGCAGAGGAGGATGACATCGTATGGGGACGTGATTTGGGCGGGCGTGACCGTCTTCGGATGAACGGTGATGTCTCCATGAGGACTGAGAATTTCGAGCCCTTTGGCATTCAGCTGCTCCGCCCGGCGCGGGCGAACGAGAAACGTGACGTCGCGCCCGGCCTGAACCAAACGCCCGCCAAAGTAGCCCCCTACCGCGCCCGCACCTACGACAAGAATTCGCATCGCTAGAGCCTCCCCGTTGTAGGACGCGGCAGCGCAGAAGAGGGTGCAGGATTTATTTCGAGCCTTGCGCGCGGCGGCGATCGGGAGGAGCGGCGGCAAGCGCTTCACAAATCGGCGGCAGGGCGAGGCACCTGCGAGGGTTGGACAAGAATACTCAAACCGATACGTAGTCTTCTTGAAAAGGAGGCAAACGGCTCCTGTACTCAAAACCGAGTCGCCAGCCTAACAGGTTGTCGACTTCGATCCCCACGGCCCTCTCTCAAAAGGTTTGCCGTGGGGATCGATTTTTACTTTCCTTGGACCTCTTCTTGCCAGAAACCTACTTGACGCGCAGCGGGCATTTTCACGGTTGCCGGGCGTCTCTCGGGCTGCAGCTCACCGCTTGAGATGGATTGCGTGGAGCCCGTTCCCTTGCCCGCTATGACGTAGGAACCGATAACCAGAAGCACAGCGATTCCCTGCGCCAACAGAGTTTCCACCGTAGGAAAAATCGAGAACCAGAGACCCATCCATCCCGGCAGGACTCGGGCAATTGGGTGAATCGTGGTTGCGGGAATCCAGTGGGCCAACTGCATTTCCTGCGCCTGTTCGCCCACCATGACAACGAGGACGACCCCCAACAAAATTCCGGTGAGGACAAGCATCTTCCGGTAGGGAAGCTTGCGGTGGGCAACGAACGTGAGGACCGCAACGGCGGAAGTAAGAAGAATTCCGATGACGACGCCGGAAAGAACGATCTGATTTCCCAGGCGGAGGCGATAGCTCTGCAGGAAGAGGACGACCTCGAATCCCTCGCGATAGAGTGACGTGAAGCCGAGCAAACCCATCCCCCAAAGAAAGCTGAGCCGCGAAGTTCCCTCCGAATCGGAGCCTCCCAACAATTCCTGCTTTCGTTTGTTGTGATAGGAAATCCAGCCGGTCCAATAAAGCCTGTGGAAGAACCAGTTCATGACCACCAAGAGGACCAGGACTGCGAGGAGGCCGGTGGCCGCCTGGAGGGCGAGCGCGGATATGCTGTGGCTGAGATCGTCCAGAATGCGAACGGCGACGGCCCAAGTGGCAAGTGTGGCGATAAAGCCAGATCCCGCGCCAATGACGATGGGATTCCGGTAGGAGGCGCGTTTGCGGGAGACGCCGCCGGTGATGGCGGCGAGGACGAGGACGCATTCGAGGCCTTCGCGAAACACCAGGACGGAAATATCGAGGACAGCAGCCGAGCGACTTGTATCCGGCGTCAGGGGGTTGGGACTGCCGGACGCCGAGAACGCCTGCCACAACAGAATTCCAGCAACGAGCAGAGCGCAAGTTATCAAAAAAAAAGGCCTAACGTTTGTCCCCTCAGAGAGGCGATCCGGCACGGCGAAAACGGCTGCGCTCCTCATCGAGGCATCGTCTTCTTCAAGGATGGGCCCGCACACAGACACAAACGAAACATCGGTTTATATTGCCTCCCTGCTCGAAGGGGCCCTGGTTGCGCCAGTTTTGCAACAAGACCACCTTATACGTCCCCCAGTTTCCACTATGTGCGGGTCGCCAAAGGCCCGCCGGCTTGTTCCCTCTGAAATATGTGCGACACTGTCGCAAGGCAAGTTCCAAAAAAAGAGCTCAGGCGCTTGCCGCACGGCAACGCTTACAGACTCCTCCGACTTCCAAGCGAACAACACGAATCTGAAATCCGCTCTGCCTGGCCATCTCCATCTTCAATTTCTCGAAAGCGCCGCTGACGTATTCCATGATCCCGCCGCAACGGAAACAGGCCATGTGACAGTGATCGCGGTTCGTCTTGGCTTCGTAATAGTGCTTTTCGCCCTCGAGATGCATGAGATCGAGCTCATCAATCAGGCCGTGGCGCTTGAGCAATGCAATAGTGCGATAGACGGTGGCGCGGTCGATATCGCGATCTTCCTTTTTGGCGAGATCGAGAATTTTGGCGGCATCGAGATGGCGATCGGAATCCTGAATGATGCCGAGCAGCACGCGGCGCTGGGCGGTAATGCGCACACCGCGTTCGACGAGCTTTTTCATGAGCGAGGGGCGGGTGATAGAGGTGTTTTCACTGGATCTTCCCAATTGCGACTCTTTCGCAACTTGTGCACTCATCGTCCGCCGGAGCCTCCCTTCACGACTTGCGACTTTAGTTGCAAATGACTTACAACTAGATACGGACATTGGACTGCAATTTGCGAGCGGTGTCAAGACGGAAATCGCAAAATAAGCCTTTTTTACAGCCAAATGCGGGAAAAACAAGGTCAATGGTGAATTTCAACGCCCTAACGGCGAAGAGGATTCGAAGAGGTGAATATGATAGTCCAGGTTGGGTGCTTGCAGAAGTGCACATCGGCAGAACGATCGCCTACAGTGAAAGGCTGGGGCGTCGTGTTGCTTTTGTCCTTTTCCTGAATTCGGTCTCCATGAAATTTCAAACGTCCGGTGGATTCCATGTTGTCACGATTCATTTCCACAAGAAAAACTGCCGCTTATTTCCACCGTTTGCCTGTCGGCGACGTCTCGGGAGAGGTCTTAGGTGCTCCATTAAAATACCCGGCGGCGTTTTCGTAGCAGACGGCGCGGACCAGGCCGCCGACCAAGGCTTCGTCGTCCGGCAGCAGTCCGGATTCCACTTCCTGACCCAGCAGATTGCAAAGCACGCGGCGAAAATATTCGTGCCTCGGAAAAGAAAGAAAGGATCGCGAGTCGGTGACCATGCCGACGAAGCGCGAAAGAAGGCCACAGTTTGATAGGGCGTTGAGCTGCGCTTCGATTCCCTCTTTGCTGTCGAGAAACCACCAGGCGCTCCCGAGCTGGATTTTTCCGGCCGAGGAACCGTCTTGAAAGCTTCCAATCAGCGTCGCGATCGCATAGTTGTCCGCGGGATTGATATTGAACACGATTGTTTTGGGCAATTGATCGGTGGTGTCGAGACGATCGAGATATTGAGCGAGAGCGGTTACCTGCGGCAAATCTCCCATCGAATCGAAGCCGGTGTCGCGCCCGAGTTGTTTGAGCATTCGCGAATTCGCGTTGCGATAGGCGCCGAGGTGCAGCTGCTTGGTCCAACCTTTTTCGGCATCGAGACGGCCGAAGAAAAGCATTAAGAAACTGGCAAATTTCTCCGCTGCCGCCGCGGACGCCACTTTTCCCCCGCGCACGCGGTCGAAGATCTTTGCGGCTTCCGCCCGAGTGCAGGCGGCAACGGGGCATCGGTCGAGAGCGTGGTCGGAAAGGCGGCAGCCGTGTTCGTGGAAATAGTCGTGACGATTTTCGAGGGCGCGGAGGAAATCGGAAAATTGGCGAATGCGAATCTTGGAATTTGCAGCGAGACGCGCGACCCAGCGGTTGAAGCCGGCCGGTTGCTGGGTGCGGAGGGCCATGTCCGGGCGAAATCCCGGCAGAACCTGCGTGGAACAACTGGAATCGCGAATTCGCTGGTGGTATTCGAGAGAATCTGCGGGATCGTCCGTGGTCCCAACCGTCGTGACCTGAAACTTCTTCAGGATGCCTCGCGTGGAGAGGTCTTCGGTGTGGAGTAGCTCATTGGCACGCTTCCAGATGGAGGGTGCCGATTGTTCATCGAGCAACTCGTCGATCCCGAAATGGCGTGAAAGTTCGAGATGCGTCCAGTGATAGAGCGGATTGCGGAGCGCTTGGGGAACGGTACGCGCCCAGGCGAGAAATTTTTCGTAGGGGGTGGCGTCACCTGTGCAGAAGCGCTCGGCAATTCCGTTGGCACGCATGGCGCGCCACTTGTAATGATCACCGTCAAGCCAGGCTTCAGTGAGATTTGCAAAGCGACGATTCTCGGCAATGTCGCGTGCCGAAAGATGGCTATGAAAGTCATAGATGGGCAAGGCGGCTGCGTAGTTGCGATAGAGACACCGCGCGGCGTCATTTGCGAGCAAAAACGTATCCGAGATGAACGGCATTGCTTTGATTCAGCCTTCCGCGCGATTTTTCGAGCGCGGCAACCTCGCGCCTAGATTAACGTTGCGGCGAGGAATCCAAGATTCCTGCAGCGCTCCGACAGTATGGGGTGGATTTTTGGTTTGCGTCAAATCGGGGGAGGCTTGCGAGTTCCGCGGGATTCAAATTGGCCCCGTTCAAAGAGCAGCCTTATGGAGCTCGGAGGGGCTGAACGAGCGGTGACGCGGGGCCGAAAGCAGTTGGGCAGTGATGAGGACAGCAGGAATTAGAAACACTATGGAGCCGAGGACCCACATGAACGCTCCAGCGGCAATCTGATCGTTCAATGCGCCGAAGCCGAAGGGACGAGGAATTTCACCATAGCTCGGGTAGAGCAAGCGGCCGGAAAAGCAGAGAAACGCGGAAATGCCGGTGTTCACAAAATCGGCGAGTACGAGATAGGGAATCACAATCCAACGAGCGTGAGCCGGGCGAGAAGGCCACGGCTCGATGATGGGCCACCAGAACAGAATGCTTGTGGCGAAGAAGCAGAGATGTTCAGTGTTGTGCCAGAACTCCGAGCTAAGAGCGAATTCATAGGCCCTCGGCACGTGCCAGGCGACGAAGGAAAGGTTCATGGCGAGCCAGGCGACCTGCGGACGCACGAGAAATCTGCCGAGCCGGCGGATCGCAGGCGTGCGGAAGAGCGGACCCAAAATGGGGCGCCGAAACCACGCAGGCAATCCGCGCAACAGAGGAACTACGGGCGCACCGAAAAGTATAAGAGGGGGAGCGATGGAGAGGAAGACGTAGTGCTGCGCCATGTGCATGATGAGAAGCGATTCGCTGAAGGTGTCGAGAGGCGAGGCGACGGCGATGAATAGGGCGACGATTCCGCCAAGAAAGCAGGCGAGGCGCGAGAACGAGAATTGCTCCGGCCTGGTCCTGCGAATGTGAATCCAGCCTCGAATATAGATCAGCGCAGTGAGAAGCAGCGCGCAAGTCACCACCGGAGGGATGTCCCACTGGGTGAGCAAGCTGCTGAAATTACCGGGCATTTTTGGTGATTTTCGCCTACGGGGCCGACTTTCGGGAAGCAAGACTCGCTTCCTTTTGTGCTGCGTCCTGCGCGGGCGGCTGTCCGGCAGGATGCAACGTCTGCAAGAAGCTGACGAGTGCGGTAACTTCCGCCGGCGAAAGATTCTTGCCGTAGGCGGGCATGTTGCCTCCGCCTTGGAGCACTTGGCGAATCAACTGATCTTCGGTGAGGCGAGTGGCGACGGAATCGAGAGCCGGTCCGCGCTGTCCGCCAAACCCCGCGATGGAGTGGCAATTCCGGCACTGCTTGGCCTGGAACACAATTGCGCCTTGCCGTTCGAGCGGGCTCGCCTCATGCGTGTAGGTGGCGGGCACAGCTGGGCCGCCGCTCCAAGCATCCATTTTCGGGCTCCAGGGAGTGATGGTGCCGAGATGCGTGAGGACCGAGAAAGAAGTCGCAAGGGTCACAAGAGTCAAAATCGCGACTGGGCGACGATGCCAGCTTTTTTCTCCCTCGGAGGAAATGAACGGGAGAGCAATCAAGGCGGCGATGCCAACAACAGGAGCGATGAGAACGAAGGGAGTTTCCAGGCTTGGGGGCAGATAGGAAAGAACGGCATACAACCAGAGAAAGAAAAAGTCGGGCTTGGGTGCGGTTTGAATGATGGTCGGGTCCGGCTGGCCGCTCGGCCCGTATGGGCCAAAAACGATGGCGCACACGGCGACAGCGGCCACGACAGCGGCAGAGAAGAAAATATCTTTCCAAAGCGCGCCGGGAACGAACGGAATGCCGTCTTTTTTTGTGAGCTCGTGATATTCCGTGAGATAGGTGGAACGGCGGACGACGCGGCCGGGCATCGGCCATTCGTTGATGCCAAGCTTCAAAACCATCCAGACGTGAAGGAACGCAAAGGCCAGCAGCGCACCGGGTATCAAAAAGACGTGAATGGCAAAAAAGCGCGAAAGTGTGGCGCCGGCGATGACTGGGCCGCCCAAAAGCAAGTGAACCAAAGCGCCACCGATGAAGGGAACGCGGCTGGAGATGGAGGCTCCGATGCCGAGGCCCCAATAGGCGTCCTGATCGAAACGCAAAATCTGGCCGGTGAAGGCCATGCCGAGAGTCATCAACAGAAGAAAGACGCCGACGGTCCAAGTGAGCTCGCGCGGATATTTATAGGCGCCGAAGAGAAACACCTGAGTCATATGCACGAGCACGACGGCGACCATGAAGTTGGATCCCCAGCCGTGCATGCCGCGCAGGAACCAGCCAAGCGTGATCTGATGATTCAGGACGTTCAGGCTGTTCCACGCCTCTCCCGCAGAAGGAACGTAGACGAGCGCGAGCAAGACTCCGGTGACAAGCTGCAACATTAGAAGCGTGAACGCGGCGCTACCGAACACGTAGAACCAACTGGCCGTCTTGCGCGGAACCGGATGCGCCGCGGCTTCCGTGATGGGAGCGGAAAGTTGCAGCCTTTGGTCGAACCAGTCGAATACCTGCTTCAGCCTGCGCACGAAGAACCCCCTGGGGAGCCCTTGAGATTCACAAGCTTCGCGGATGTAGCCAGCGTGGGCAATTCGCCCGCGAGGATTTGCAATTCTCCCGTGACGATTCTCGAATCATATGTGAAAAGGCCGCGCTCGGGCGGACCAGAAGCTCGCGAACCATCGGCGTAATAGACGCCTCCGTGACATGGGCACATAAAGAGCTGCGATTGGGGGAACCAGCGCACCGGACAACCGAGATGCGCACAATTGATGGCGAACACGGTGAATTGATCGGCAGCGGTGCGGCGGACCCAGCAGGCGACACCGTCGGTTTCCCCGTCCCATGGATGGCCGCTCGGGTTGATAAAGGTGGCAAGCCTGGTCTCACCGACGGGGAACTTGTCGAGCGCGCCGAGCGAGACCCACGATTCATACGCGCGATCGCCCTTCACCGGAGCAAAGAGATATTTCAACACGGGGACAGCGATGGCAATGCCCACCAAAGAATTGAGAAGGACGCCAATTTTCACCAGCAGCCAGCGGCGCGAGACTTCGAGGCGATTTTCGTTTTCGCCACCGCTTCCGGTGTGCCGCATATGTTCGGTTCCGCCTGAGCTCACGACTGACCTCGCATGATTCTTTTATCTTCGAATTCTACGGATGCCCCGGATATGGCTGGCCGGGCGTCGCGCTGCGCAGCGATGCCAAATAGGCAACCACATTCGTCACGTCCGCGTTCGTCAAGGGCTGTCCTGGCCGCACCTGTTGCCAATCCGGATGGCCAAGGTCGGGACGGCCTGCAATGGTAATGGTTCTAAGGGCCTGATCGGCGACAAGAGCCAGATAGGACGGATTGGAAATTTGGGCGTTCGGCTTCTCGTGGCACGAGACGCAGGCGGAGTTGTACACCTGCTCGCCGCTTTTTACGTCTCCCGGCAGGTTGGCGGCATAAGGAGGCTCATCTGGGGCGCTCGCCGCACCGTTAGCCCAATTCTTGCGCATGCCCGCGACCAGAGCGTCGACTTGTTTCTCCGTCAAAAAGCCGCCGGCGGATTGACCAAAAGCGGGCATTTCCGTTCCGGTCATTCCGCCTGTAATCCATTTCTTGAGCGAAGCGTCGTCGACAAGAGACTGGTAGATAGGATTCGCGAGGTCGAGAGCGGGGCCATTCTGACCATTCTGGCCGTGGCAAGCGGAGCAGTTTTGGCGGAACAACGTCCAGAAATCGAGGACATCTTCGGGACGCGCGACTTCGTCCGCGCGGGCGGGAAGAACATCCGCGCGGTTGCAAGCTGCGCAGGAAACGGCCGCGAGTGCGCACAGAATCGAGGTGGCGCGGAGGAGTCGCATCAGTTCTTGTTCTCCCCGTCCTTGGGCTCCATCAATTCCGGTGTTTGCAAGCCCACGCGGAGCATGAAGGGCAACGATTGATGCGTACGAATGCGGCCCGTGTGCGTAACAACGATTCCCGCCACGACACCAAAGACAATCTGCGAAGCCGAGAACCACATCCAGTTAATGCGCGCGTTGAACGCAGGATTGATAATTCCAAGCGTCGAGTGCAGAAAGCCAGTCCACAAAAGAGGCGCGATGATGCCGCCCAGAACGATGGGACGATTGGGCCACATAGGCAGCAGCGCGCCATAGAGAAGGCCGACCAGCAGCGACGTCGCAACGTGGATGACCGTGGCGATCAGCAGTCCATTCCAGTGGAACGCGGCGATGTCGGCAGTAGTCGCATTTCTCCAGTAGCCGACGCCCGCGCCGCCGAGCAGATTGATCGGATACCAGATGCTGTGCTGGGAAATGTAGCCGTAAAGGATCGCCGGGAAAATCATGGCGATTCCTCCCGCGATGCCCCCCTTGAGGCCGGAGGCAACGGGGTAGCTTTCAACAGGCAGATGGGCGCGGTGGCGATCGCTGACCGTAAGGCGGGCGACCGCGGTCCTCTTCGAAACGGGTTCGGTGACCGAAATAAGGACAGGGACGGTTTCGTGATGCTCGTGCGGTAGAACTTCGCGGAACCATCCGACGCAGCCGCAAATGACGAGCGCGATTCCGGCAACGCCGATGCCGGGATTCGTGACCAGGCTGGCGAAGGAAAGCATCACGCCGAAAGCGAGAACGATCGGCCAGGCGGTCGGCGCCGGAAGTTTGACCTCATTCGGTTCTTTCGACCCGCTTTTTTCCTGCGTTTCGTCCATACCTGATTCACCGCCCGATGATGTAGACGACTGTAAAGACCACGACCCATACCGCATCCACGAAATGCCAGTACATGGCGAGAACGGCGAAACGTTCCGCGTGCTGTTCGCCCATGCGTCCGGCAAGCGTAAAAAGGAAAACGAGCGAAAGCATCGCCAAGCCGATGATTACGTGCGTGGCGTGAAGACCGACCAAAGAGTAGTAAGTGGTGCCAAACAGATTCGTGCTGATGGTCAAGCCGTCGCCATAAATCAGCTTGTGCCATTCGATTGCCGTTCCGCCGAGAAATATCAGGCCCAAGCAGATTGTGGCGCCGAGCCACGACGCGAAGCCGCCGAGACGATTGCGCGCGAGTGCGCGTTCCGCCAGCATGATGGTGAAGCTGCTGGAGAGAAGGCAGATGGTGATGAAAATGGGAACTTCGAGAACCTGTTGCGGCGTTGGCCCGGACAGGCTCTTGCCAATGTAGAAGATGTACGCAACGACGAAAATCGTGAAGATGGCGGATTCGCCGATGATGAGCCCGAACATCGCGACTTTGCCGCGATAGGGCGTGCGCCATTCGCCTTCATAGGCAGGGGGAATCGCTGGAATCGCGCTCATCCTTCATACTCCCAATCCGGATCTTCCGGGTGTTTCACGTCCCACAACGGGCGGCGGCTGCGCACCTCCGGCTCCTGCGCGAAATTGTAAGGAGGCGGAGGTGAAGTGGTGTCCCACTCGAGGGTCCAGGCGTCCCACGGATCGTTGCCGGCACCGCGGCCGTGGAAGTAAGACCAAACCAGATTGAGTCCGAAGATAAGAACGGCGATGCCCTGGATGATTCCTCCCGATGAAACGACGAAATTTAGTGTGTTCCAGCCCCGGTCCGGCTCGTAGGTGTAAATCGAGCGCGGCATTCCGAGGATGCCGACGAAATGCATGGTGTCGAAGGTCACGTGGAAGCCGATGAGGAAAAGCCAGAAGTGCCATTTTCCGAGCGTTTCGCTCAACATGCGACCCGTCGCCTTCGGATACCAGTAGTAAAAGCCAGCAAAGATGCAAAAAACGATGGCGCCGACCAGAACATAGTGGAAGTGTGCGATGACGAAATAGGAGTTGTGGAGCTGCCAATTCCACGGAGCGATCGAGAGCATGATTCCGGTGAGCCCGGCGATCAAGAACTGGAAGAGAAAAGCCGTGCAGAAGAGCATGGGGGTGGCGAAACGTATCTTTCCGCCCCAGATGGTGGCGAGCCAGTTGAAAATTTTGATCCCGGTGGGAATGCCAACAAGCATGGTGGACAAGACGAAGAAGGTGTTCGAGAACGAAGTCATGCCGACGGTAAACATGTGGTGCGCCCACACACTCAAGCTGACGAACGCGATGCCGACAGAGGCCGCGACCATTGCGGGATAACCAAAAATCGCCTTGCGCGAAAAGACGGGAATCACCTCGTTGGCGATCGCGAAGGCGGGAAGCACGAGGACGTAAACCTCCGGATGTCCGAAAATCCAGAAGAAGTGCATCCAGATGACCGCCGAACCGCCTGCTTGCGTATCGAAGAAATGGCCTCCCAGATAGCGATCGATCAAAAGCATGAATTGGGCGGCCGTGAGCGGCGTGATGGTGACGAGCGTGAGGCCGCTGACGACGAGAAGCAGCCAAGAAAACAGCGGCATGCGCATCATCGTCATTCCCTTGCAACGCATGGAAATGACCGTGGCGATGACGTTGATGGCCGTACCGACCGTGCCGAAGCCGCTAACGATGAGCGCGAGCGCCCAATAGTCGATGGCATGACCAGGAGAGAAGGCCCGCGCCGTGAGGGGCGCGTAGGCGAACCATCCGACGTCCGGCGCGTTGCCGACACCATACAGCCCACCGCCTCCTATGAAACTGTAATAGAGGAGCAGGCCACCGAACGCCGTGAGCCAAAAGCTGAAGGCGTTGAGGCGCGGGAAGGCCATGTCGCGGGCGCCAAGCTGGAGCGGGATGATGTAGTTTGCAAAGCCGAAGATATACGTCATCCCCACAAGGAAAACCATCGTGGTGCCATGCATGGTGAAGAAGCGGTTATAAACCTGCGCGCTGAGGAAATGGTTTCCAGGAACCGCCAACTGGATGCGGATGGCGATGGCCTCGGCGCCTCCGACCAGGAGGAAAAAAGTGGCGTAGAGGATATAGAGAATTCCGAGGCGCTTGTGGTCGACCGTCACCACCCATTCGTGCAACCATTCCACAAGGCTCGACGTGGACTCGCGCTCGGGCGCGAGGTCGATGGAACCTGGAAGCGGGAGTGAATTTTCAGCCATTCGCGCGTCCCATCATTTCAGCGAAGCGTCAACAAATAGGCGGTCACCTGATCGAGTTGCTGATCACTCAACTGCATAGCAGGCATCAGGCACCCACTTTTGAACGTGTCCGGATCCTTGATCCACTGCCGGAGGTTCGCCGGATTATTGGCCATTGCACCAGCCGCTAGCGTCTGGCGGCTCATCAGGTGCGTCAAATCGGGACCGAAGCGGCCCGTCGCCACCGTACCTTGAATCGTGTGGCAATTGATGCAAGCCTGCGTTTCAAAAATCTGGCGGCCGGCGATTACCGAAGGATCCTCCACGGCAGGGAGCTGCTGATTCTTCACCCAGGCGGCAAACTGTTCTGGAGTATCAACATAGACGCGCAGGAGCATGAGCGCATGCTGAGCCCCGCAGAATTGTGCGCACTGGCCAATGTACATGCCAGGCTGCAGCGGATTGATCCAGGTCGAATTGGGATGATTCGGAATTAGGTCGGTCTTGCCCGCGAGTTGCGGCACCCAGAAGCTATGGTCCACGTCGGCGGAAAGGAGCGAGAGATAAGTCGGCACCTGCGACCGATCGCTGCTCAACGGAACGTGCAGTTCGTTCGCGGTGACAATTCCAAATGACGGATAGCGAAACTCCCACCAGAATTGATGGCCGATCACCATGACATTCAGAGCAGAGGGAGGCTCAGGAGCATCCTGGATGGCAAAGATGAGACGGGCGGTGGTAAGGAACAAAACAATGACAATCAGGACCGGAATAACCGTCCAGGCGAGCTCGATTTGCGTGCTGCCGTAAATCTGGGCGGGCTCTGTGTTCCAATCAGAATCCTTCGCACGGAATTTGATGATGGCGTAGGTCAACAAGCCGGCCACCACAAGGAAGATGCCGCCGGTTACAGAAAGAACGAAATAGGAGAGCGCGTGAATCTCATGGGCAGGCGTTGAAGCAGGCGCCATGATGCTGGGCGTCGCCTGCGGGCCGTTTCCCGGCATCCAGATCGCAGCTAGGGCAAGGCGGGGGAAAAGGCCGCCGAGCGATCGATTCGAGAAAAACGAACTCAGCCGATGCATGAATCACTCTTTCGTTTGCCACACACGCACGCGGGTCGAAAAACCTAACTTCTGACGGGACTAAAATTCCGCCATGCCGAAGACCGGCCGAGCCGTTTGGCACTGCCGTCCCGCGTTTCCGTCGAAAGTTTGATACACCTCAAGCCCGGAAGGTTCCATTTCAAGTGACAGAAATCCCACGGTGCCGATGCGTGAGAGCTTCTCCGGCCTCCACAGAATGACGCGAGAGGCACCTGTACTTTAAAGAGCGGAGCGACACCCTCGAAACGGAATCCGTCGTGGCCCGAACCCTGCTGTCCCCTCTTCGCCCCCGTGCGGGAACAAATGGGTAAGAAGGCTCTTTACGCTTGCAACCTGACAGCGCCGGAAATACCGGCAAATCTTTTGAGTCGTTCTGGTGAACTACCAGCTCTTGAGGAACCGCTCAAGAGCCGTTAGAAGGGGCGTATGAGATTTACTAAATGTTGCGTCCGGGAATTGGCATCTGCGCCGAGTATCCGGCACGATGTGCGGCGTTCCGGGAGATATTTCACAATCACATCCCGGATGGGACCGTCTCGCACGTTCCTTACGCTATATCCAGCGCCCATTCGAAGGCAACATGAATCTGACGCGATTCTTCAAAACGATGGGCGACTGAAGCCGATGGCCGCCGGGACACCTCGCCGGTCGTTCCGTCGCCTGAAAAACTGAACCGCCGCACAAAGAGACGACATCCAACGAGATGGACAGCGGAGAATCTCATGGGGCAGTTCCGCAACGACGCGGACAGGCGAGAAATCTCCTTGCGGCTTGCGATAAGGAGGAAATCATGCAAAGCGCACAGGCAAGAAGGGCCTCCGGCGATCTGCCGGCGGCAAAGAGCGGGGAGTTTCGAATTGGAAACGATCTGCGGGTGAACCGGCTCGGTTATGGAGCGATGAGAATCACAGGCAAAGGAATCTGGGGTCCGCCCGCCGATCGAGCGGAATCGATCCGCGTGCTGCGGCGAGCCGTGGAGCTGGGCGTCAATTTTATCGATACGGCCGATTCCTACGGGCCGCACGTAAGCGAGGAAATTATTGCGGAAGCCCTACATCCCTATCCTGCCAGCCTCGTGATTGCGACGAAGGGCGGATTCGAAAGGCCGGGCCCAGACCAGTGGGTCGAAAATGGCCAGCCAAAACACCTGCGGGAAGCGTGCGAAGGCAGCTTGCGGCGGCTGCGGCTGGAGCGAATCGATTTGTATCAGCTTCATCGAATCGACCCAAAGGTTCCGGCCGACGATCAGTTGGGAACTTTGAAGGAGCTGCAAGCGGAGGGGAAGATAAAGCATATCGGGCTTTCTGAGGTGAGGGTCAGTCAAATCCAGCACGCGCAAACGATCGTCCCGATTGTTACAGTGCAGAACCGCTACAGCGCAGTGGATCACGGAGCGGAAGACGTGCTGAATTTTTGCGCGAGTGAGAATATCGGATTCATTCCGTGGTTTCCACTCGCGGCCGGGCGCGTCGGCAAGACGGGAAGCGACCTTGCACGGGCCGCTGAGGAAGTTGGCGTCACCCCTTCGCAACTCGCCTTGGCATGGCTTTTGTGGCGCTCACCGGTGATGCTGCCGATTCCAGGAACGTCGAACGTGGAGCATCTCGAAGAGAACGTGCTTACCGCGACACTCCGCATACCTGATGGCGTGCTGCGGGAAGTGGGAGAACGGACGAGCAGCAGCAATTGAGAGCGGATCCAGGCTGGCAGATTCACGTGCAGGGCGAGCCGTGAAAAAATGTAACGAGTGAGTGCAGTTTCACCTATGACGATATCGCTCATCATTACAAGCAGCGGCTGGGAAGCTCGCGCAATCTGAACGCCAGCGCCGACGCCAGAAATTACAAAGAATTGAACCGCCATCGCGCCCTGACAAAAGAACTTCTGCTGGTGGAAAGGAAGATGGCGGTGCAATTGCGAAACGAAGGCCGGATTAGCGACGAGGTTCTTCGAAAAATCGAACGAAAACTGGATTTGAGCGAAGCCCGATTGACATTTGGTTGAGAATGGTTGTTTGGCAGACAGCCGAACCCGGGGCGGAGCTTTCTGACACCGCATCTCACCCTAGAAACATCTCGTACTTGGCGGCGATGCGCAAAACCCGACTTAGATCCTGCTCAGACGGCGAAACAGGCGGGAGATTAGGGTCCGCGACAACACCTGCCTCTTCAAAAAACTTAAGGTGCTCTTCGTTCACCACAACGAGCAGCCGCGCAGACGAATGGTCGCAGTTGCGCAGCGCATGACGCACGTTCGGCGGGACGAAGATAGTCTCCCCCGGAAGAGCAGCGATCCATTCTTCGGCTCCATTTTCGATTCGGAGGAACTCAAGCCGGCCCCAGATCATGTGGAAAACTTCGGGGTACGGGTGATAGTGAAGCGGAACTCCTCCACCCGCAGGAACCTCCATTTCCAACAAGCAAAACGCCCCACCCGTCGCGTCAGCCCCTGCCCTGACCAGCAGCCGGGAACCGAGAAGGTCGATCGCTCGAGCGTCTTCTCTGGTGATGATTTCCAGGTTTCTGCAGGCAACTTCATCAAACATGTAACTCTCCTTTCAGATCTCCTAGAAAAAAGGGCGCGGGCGTCGACGCTGTAAGTGCGCGAATCATCGGCGCATGGAATTTTTCGATACTTCAAAATCTGACGAACTTGGATGAACGGAATTCGAAATATCGGCGTTGTTGTCGTGACGAAGCCGCAGCAGCAGACGGCCATCCGATGTGTAAATGTCGAAATAACCGAAGCGCGGAGGATCGGTCTCCGACGGCACGCGTGATTGGCGAAGCGCATAGCTTACTACAATGTTGTTGCTGCCGATGGACTGAACATCGAATGGGACGTACTCGTGAGGAAGCGCCGGATCCACGAAAGGCCTGCTCTTGGACGAACGATCGACACGAACAGGCTGCAAAACCACGCGACGAAAAGCGCTGTCGAAAATGTCTATACGGTCTTTGGTGTAGTTCGCAACATAGAGATAGGTTGCGCCGTTGATGCGCGCGCTGGTCAAACCCGTGAAGCTGGATCCGTCGGAAGTCTTGACCACGATCAAGGCGTGCGACGCCGGCGTCTCACCCTCATTACTTTCGGGAACATTGGAATTCCAAGCCGCAATCGTTCCGTCGACTGTGGAATAGATGAAGGTGGCGGGCTCTCCGGCTGCGAGCAGAAAATCCGTGCGATTGGCGTTGAAGATGATGCCTGTGGGAACCCCTGCCGGAGGAAACTCACTCTTGGCGACCGGCTGAGGCATCGGGGCTCGCACGGACAAATTTCCCACGACCGCATTATCGAGAGTGCTAGGATCCTTCGCGTCGCCAGATCCGGCCCAACCAGTTGCCGAGCCGGCGGACGGAGCCAAGAGTCCGGCGTCCTGGCGATTGGGGAGCGGGATGGCATTGTGTGTGTCCGCATCGAATTCATATTGCGCCTCAAGCCTGCCAAAACAGACGGCAACGAGAATCAGCGCGATTCCAGCGATTGCCGCAATGCGTACCAACGTCCTCATATCAGAGAGTCTCCTTAGTATCTGCGCTTTGCAATTTGCGGCTGCGTGGGCATGAACAGCCGCGGAAATCAAAACGGGGCCGTCCCCTGGCAGAAAAAAATCGAGGCTATGTATGCTGCAAGATTCCAGTCGATGAAAACACCGGATCGTGAACCTTATTCCCCCTTATGATTTGAAGGAAAGCCGCCGAAGATCAGGTCCCAAATCCGATTCGCCCGCGCCTTTTCCGAATCATGAGCAGAGTCAGATCGTCGGCGGGCTTTGTTCCTTCTGTAAATTCGAGAAGATCGGAAAGGCATTCCGAGATGAGAGCACGGGGCCGTATCAATCGGTGCTTTTCCGCCATTGCCACGACACGCGGAAGGCCGAGCAGCTCGCCCTGTCGATTGTTTGCTTCCGTTAGCCCGTCGCTGAACATCAGCAACCCCTCTCCAAGCCCGAGCGAGAATCGCTGAACGGGAAACCGGCTGGCGGGAGACAGGCCAAGAGGAACCCCGTTCGAGATTTGCGTTTCGATACCTGCGCGGGTCAAATGCAGGACGGGCAGGTGGCCAGCGCCGACCAGCTCCGTGGACCCATCGCGCGCCAAGCGGCCGACGACTAGCGTGGCAAACTGACAAGGCAGCGCGGCCCGGCAGAAAATAAGATTCGCGGCCTCCACCATGTGGTCAAGCGGCCCTCCGGCGAGGCTGCGAAAGAGAGCGTGCAAATGGCTGACAAGCATGGAAGCCGCCACCCCTTTTCCCGAAACGTCACCCAGCATGAAGAAAAGGCAGCCATCCGTTTCGAAGAAATCACAATAGTCGCCGCTTAAGAGGCCCGCAGGCGAATAGTGGTAGTGAACCTCCCAACCGGGAAAGGAGACATCCTTACCGGGTAGCCGCGCTTGCTGAATGCGGGCCGCCAAGGACAAGTCATCTTCCAAAATGCGCCGCTCATTTGGTGTAAGATCATCAAGACAAAATTGAGCGCCTGATTCCTCGATTAGGCGCTGCTGATCCGTTGCAATCATCACTCCTCCATTCCACGCAACTTCTGCCGTACTTTGGCTTCTCTGAACAAACACGTGCGGCACCGCGTTATTCCGGCGTAATCTTGCAACTACGTCTGCATGTTTTCGAAAGAGCATGATTTTTCCTTCGAAGTGTCTTAATCGAAGGTAAAAAGCCTCGAACGCAAGATCGAGATCAAACCGACACGACCGCGGCCAAGCGGCTTCCTCCGCGAGACCGCGGCAAGGAACCAAATTCACGGGGGTGAGAGAAAGTTCGCCCGGTAACCGATCCCGCTGCCTTGCCGACCCGGCAAGGAAAGATGAAGGCTCACGGGACTGGTTTGAACGCTTCGTGGTCCGCCATATTCTGATGGCAGACCATGCAGGATTCCCGGGCCGAGCCCGCGACGGAAGAAACGAGAGCGTAGGAGAGATTGTGATTATTCCAGACGATGACGTTGAATCCTCCGTAGGTCAAGTAGTGGAAGGTGAGACCGCTGGACTGAATTTCATCGGCGTTGGCAACCGGGGCCAATTCGCTGGAGGCGACCAAGAGGCTGATTTTCTCCTTATCGGTTTCGTACGCAACGAGCGCGATATCGCTTCCTCTGTATTTCACCAATTGCGCGCCGACCAGACGATACAACGGCTTTTCGCTGGCAGGCGACTGCGAGGCGGGCAGGCGGAAGCGAAAGGCAACCCGCTCGTTGAGCCATGTAGTTACCGCGTTCGAAGAGCTGGATTGAATTCCAAGGGGAAAACTCGCATTCACATACTCGCGGTGCGCAGCCACCGCCGTTTCCACGAAGGATTTCGCTTGCACTCGTTGCAGCAACTCCGGAACCAGCACGAGAGCGAGCGCCACCGCCGCGACCGCCGCCACGGGAGTCTTCCAATGGATAATCGATAGCCGCGACCACAGCGGCGTAAGAGTGAGGCGGACATTCTCGAGCCATAAATCGCGAAGACGCGCGGGGGCAGAGGACTGCTCGAGCTCTTCCACCCGCTCGCGAAGCGACGCTGGCGCCGTGTAGAGCGGGCGCGAATCGCGCAGCAAAGCGGAGAGCGCTCTTTCTTCCTCCAATTGCGCACGGCAACCTTCGCAAGCATTCAAATGTAGATAGAACTCTTCCAAATCCCGCCCCGTCAATTCGCCATCAAGATAAGGAAGGATCTTTCGTTGGCACTCATGGCAGAAATTCACTTTTGTGCCCTCCCGGTTTCGTGCACAGAAGGAGTTTGCAACGTTGAAGACAAGAGAGCCCGAAGCTTGGATCGGGCCCTTCCCAAACGGGACATGACCGTCCCTGTGGGACATTTGAGCAAGTCGGCAATTTCCTGGTAGGAAAGGTCTTCGAATTCCCGCAACACAATCACTTCGCGGAAATCCGAAGGAAGCTGCGCAATAGCTTCCCTCACATAATTGCTCTCCATATCGCTGACGTAGACTGCGTGCGGATCGGGTGAAGGCTCCACGACCACATTTGCATTGGCTTCGTCAGCATCAATCTCGACGAGATCGGGAGAAGCACGGCGCCTGCGCAACTGATTCCGCCATACATTTCGAAGAATCGTAAACAGCCACGCCTTGATGTTGCTGTCGGGGCGCAGGCTGCCCATGGCTTTCAAGGCGCGCACGTATGTTTCTTGAACGAGGTCCTCGGCTTCGGTGCGGTTGCGCACCAGAACCATCGCATAACGGTAGAGTTCGTCGATGTAGCCTAATGCGTTCATTCTTTGCAACTCTGTGCTCCCCATCCGTCTGGAACCTGAGAGGCCGCGGGACGACGAAATACACAGGGAAACGCGGAGTCGCATCCGCGTTCCTCGCCAATCCGCATGGAAATGCCTCGTCAAGTGGTTAGCGACCCTTCCTACGTTTCGTTACTGTCTCTCGAATTCACCGCGCGACGAGCTCCCGGCAAGGCTCGGGACAGACCGCGCCAAACCAGGGCCGAATGCGCAGTTCCAATCAAGATTTCCTGCGTACTCGCAATTCTCGCCTGTACGCAGGATCCCCGATTTTTCTGCGCTGGACTCTTTTTCGCCGGCGAGCTATTGACAATCCTTTTCGGCGGATTGACGGTTCTCGCTTCTGAGCGGTGACGACGCGGGCTGGGATTCGGAACTGCTCAACACATGCTCTGTGGCTGTTCGGCCGCAAATTCCAAATGGTTTTCGGGCGGCTTCCTCAACTGGACACCAAACTGCCCGGCTAATTCGAGCACGTTCCTGATTTCCATTTCGTTAGGAATGGACTCAAGCATCTGCTCCGACGCGAAGAGGGATCCGTCATTGCGAAGGAATGCGTCAAAGGCCGCCGGGGCGTCAATCAAAAACGCACGGGTAGCGACTGCGCCTCGATCACCCAAGCGACGAGGAGTGTTGCGCGGCTCGAAGCAGGATTCTCGCGGCCCCAGGAGGGTGAGATCTTTTTCGTTCGTTGCTTCGAGCTCTCCCGCCAACACATGGAGAGATTCGTGTTCATACGAGTGCGCGTGCAGACCACCGTCGCCTCCCGAAGGCATGGTAGCCTCCATCAGTGAGAATTTTTCACCTGTTTGTTTGCCGGACAAATGAATGGCCCTGCAAACGGCATGAAACGGGTAGACCGGGGGCCCTTGAAAATGAACTGGCGCTTTCGTCTTCATCTCGACTCCTTCACCCAATGTGGAACGTTTTCGCCCCGCGATATTGAAACGCATTTGCAAGTGGCACGCTTTTGTAATCCTGTGTTTTTGTTTCTATTTCTGCTGCGAATCAAAGGTGGCGGCGATAACTGGAAGGCGCAACTCCCACGAGGCGGCGGAAAACGGTGGAGAAGTGCTGTTGGTTTTCGAATCCCACAGAAAGAGCCACTTCCAAGATGGAAATGTCCGGATTCTTGAGGAGTTCTTTGCTCCGCTCGATGCGCAGCGCGAGCATGTAGCGGCAGGGACTCAGGCGCGTGGTCTCGCAAAACTGGCGGGAAAAATGCGATTGGCTCAATCCAGCCAGGGCTGCCAGATCCTTTAGAGCCACCTGCCGATCAATGTTTGTGTACATATATTCCATCACCCGGCGCAGACATTGCGGAGGCAAGCCGCCCTTGCTCGGCGTCTGCTGCGGCGTAAGACCGCTGTGGGAGGTCACGAGAATCGAGGCGAGCGTGGCCTCGATGTTGTCCAAAAGCAGACGGCCGGACGGGTATCCGCTCGCGCGCTCTGCTTCCAGGGCATACAAAAGGTTGGTGAGGCGCGGGTCGCCAGCCTCGGGCTTCGGCAGCACGGTGACGCGCCCGCGCACAGCCAGGGCGCGTGCCGATTCATTCAGCGCGGCGTCTCCTACGCGCACGCATAGAATGCTCGCGGGATCCTTCCAGCATAGGCTTTCCCGATGATTCCGATTGCAAATCACCACCTGGCCGCTGGCTATTTGGAATTCCGAAACGACTCCGCTCTCCGATACATGACCGATCGTTGTCGGCTTCAAGAAGAGAGTCACGATCTGGTCGGTGAGGAGATGCGCCTCCCAGTCGGATCGACCGAGGTCGAACCGTTCGACCAGCAAAGAGGGTGAGGGGGAAATCGAACCAGCGGGATCGGCGCGAATCAGTGGCTCACTTCCTTGTTCCCTGATCGCCAGAATGCGACTTCGCATCTTCAACAATTCCTGGTGATCGATGGTAACCGGTACGGCGACAGAACTCTCCATGCCATTTCTCCAATCGCTGAGCCGCGGGGCTTGCTCTATTTGCGAATCTCTCGTCCGTAAATCTAGGTAGGCTACTCGGCGTGAGATTTGACAACACAATCACACCAGTAGCACAGCGGCAGAATGGCTGGTTTCGTGGACCGGCTGAGAAATCGTTGGCCGGGAACAAATTTGAATACCGTGGCGCCCAAGAAGGCGGCAAATCAAGACTGCCGAGCCTCTGAATGAAAATCGCCCGCGCCTCGCTTGACGAAACTGCAAACTCAAATTGGATGCGGCAGGTACCCTATAGTCACCACTTTTCGGTCGGGTGGCAAGATTTCGACGGGCATGGGGCGGAAGACCAGAGCAAAGAAATGGTCTAGGGAATTCACTACATACGGTGACGTATGCTTTCATTATAAATATATCCTTATCATCAAGTTACGGGGATCCCCCTTCAAGGCAAAATGCAGCGAAGAGACCGGAAGAGGGGGGAATTCTCCCACTCCCAGGATGCCCTGCGGGTGGTCCATTTCACGCGGACTGAAAATCATCGGAGAGAATGTCTCGTGCTGTCGGAGCTGGCCTAGGTGGGTTCACCGGCTGATGAGATTGTGATTCGCTCAAGAATTGCCCCTTCGAGGCTTGAGGCTTGCCACTTCATGCCTGATTGACTCTTCTCCTTCGAGTGTTTCAACGGCTGATAAATAGAACCCGAGAGCGAGTGCTCTATTCCCGACATTTTGCGGAGATTTCGGCGAGGAGGTCGGCTAAACACTAACGCGGGAGGTTCGATGGTACGGGCGGAGAGGGGTAGAGATCAAGGAAGGGGCAATAGATTCAAAGGAGGGAGCGCTTATTGAATTTTCTGCCGGGAAGTGTCGAGTCCGACGAGATTCTCAAAAATAGCGAGCACGTTCTGGCGATAGCGGACAACGCGCTCCAAGACGGTCCGCAACCCCGGCTCGTGCGCCGTATCACGATCCCATTTCGCCAGCACCGCCGCAGGAACAGCGATATCCCGACGGAGTTCTTCGGCAGAGTGCCCGCGAAGAAAGAGCCCGTAGAAAAACGCGGCCTCCCGCTGCGGGAACTGAAAATCCTGCAGCACGTCTTCAATCGGATTGGGTTGCGTAGCCATCAGCGAAAACCGCAGTTTACAGATTCTCCGTCCGGCGTCAAGTCTCCAAGGAGCGAAAAAAGGAATATCCAACTCGGAACCGCCAGGCCCCGTTTGACGACCCGAATGGTATGAAGGTTGCAGGAATCGACAGCAATTTGACCTCCAATAACTCGTTGAATTCGACTCCCGTAGATCCATCGAGTTCGCACGACATCCGTGGGACCTAGATCTATGACTTACCTTTGGCACAGAATCCCGTACCTCAGGCCCCGCCGATTGACATTCTCATTACATTGCAACTTCGGCGGCTGTTGCGGGTTTAGATATGGAGTGGAAAGGCTCCGGCGCGCCGGGACTCGCGCTCGGAGGCTTTTCGATTGCAGTAGAACCACTGCACAAGCAAAGGGAGGCTCGGGCCCCTGAGCCTCCTCATTTCTTCGGACCTGCTGCCTGACAATTCCTTACATATCCCTTAGAACATTTTCAGCAATTCGCAGAAACATTGTTTAAGCGGCTGCGTTAACTTTAGTAGGAGAAACTGAAATGCGAACTTATGCAAAGCTGACTCTTATCGCTTTCTCGGCAGTGATCTTTTCCTGCTGCGCGGCGCGAGCACAATCGCAGCCACAAAGTTCCTCGAATCCATCCAGTCCGGATTCGATGGCCGGCATGAACATGGGAGAGGAGGATCACTCTGGCGCCGGAGCGGCGACGTCCGCCAACGACGGGATGTCGAGCCCGCATATGAATATGGGACCGCATATGTACATGACGGCCCTGCGTCCTGCCAATACAGCAGACGAAGCGAGAGCGGCACAAATCGTGGCAACCCTTCGTCCGGCTATCGAAAAATACAAGGACTACCGCGTGGCATTGGATGACGGCTTCAAGATCTTTCTGCCGAATATCCCTCAAGACATTTACCACTTCACGAGTTATGCGAACGCACTGAAGGCGCAATTCGTTTTCGATCCGGCGAGTCCGACGTCGTTGCTGTACAAGAAGGCAGCCGACGGGTACGAACTCGTAGGAGCAATGTACACCGCGCCCAAATCGTACACCGAGGATCAGCTGAACCGGCGAGTGCCTCTCAGCGTGGCGCGGTGGCACGAGCACGTCAACCTGTGCTTGCCGCCAAAAGGAACTCCCCTAGAGGATGTAAATTTCAAGGAATTTGGGGCGCGAGGATCGATCGCCACCGAAACCGCATGCGACGCGGCGGGAGGACGTTGGCGCCCAATCGTTTTCAACTGGATGGTTCACGTATATCCGTTCGAAACCGACCCTTCGAAGGTGTGGGCGCACTGAAAAACCGCAAAAGGCAAGATGAGCGAATACCGTATTGGCGGCCTCTTTCCCGCGGACACCAGATGGTCACGGAAGGTGCAAGAACTGCTGAACTGCTAAGGCTGAAGTGAGAGGAAAAGCAGGGAGCGGGCCATGCTCCGCTCCCCGCAGGATTTGGTTGAAAGACTACTTTTTCGCAGCCGCGAAGTTTTCAGCCACTTGAGCCCAGTTGATGACATTCCACCAAGCCTCGATATATTCGGGCCGGCGGTTCTGATATTTCAAATAGTAGGCGTGCTCCCAGACGTCAAGGCCAAAGAAGGCCTTGCCGCCGTCCATAATCGGATTGTCCTGGTTCGCGGTGGATTCGATGGCAAGCTTGCCATCGCGGAAAAGCAGCCATGCCCATCCGGATCCGAATCGCGTGGTTGCCGCTTGATTGAACTTGGTTTTGAAGTCGGCGAAACTGCCGAAAGCGGAGCTGATGGCCGAGGCTAGTTCGCCAGAAGGCTCGCCGCCTCCTCCCTTCTTCATGATTTTCCAAAACATGGAATGGTTCATGTGGCCGCCGCCATTGTTGCGGACCGTGGTGCGAATGTTCTCGGACACTTTGTTGATCTGAGCGAGAAGATTCTCCACGCTCAAGCTTTGCAAATCCGCGTGGCCTTCCAATGCTTTGTTGAGATTGTTGACGTAGCCGCCATGATGCTTGTCATGGTGAATTTCCATCGTCTTCGCGTCAATGTAGGGTTCGAGAGCGTCGAAGGCATAGGGCAACGGTGGCAATGTGTAACTCATCTGCGGGGCTGCTCCTTGTCCGGAAGTTGGCATCGTAAAATTACCTCCTTTATGCCGGGGCTTGCGACATAATTATACGCGCCTGGCAGGAAAACGTCGCAAGCTCTCCAGAAAATCCGTCCACTCGAGAGGAGGAAGGAGTGCCGTCCACCGAACACATCGAAAAGCATTTCACTGCCACGGAAGCAGTCCGCGACATTGTCATCGGGATGTCGGACGGGCTGACGGTGCCCTTTGCTTTGGCGGCGGGACTCACGACCGCAGCAACGGCCTTGGCAAAGGGGACTGGAATCATCGTCACGGCGGGCCTGGCGGAAATTGCCGCCGGGTCGATCGCCATGGGTCTGGGAGGCTACCTGGCGGCAAAGACCGATTCCGAACATTTCGCTTCGGAACTGCACCGGGAATACCGCGAGACCGTCGAGCTTCCGGACGTGGAAACGGAAGAAGTGGCGAAGGTCTTCCGGGAGTACGGATTGACGGAAGAGCAGATTACACCCGTCGTGTCCGCCATCACAGCCAATCAGAAGCGCTGGGTAGACTTCATGATGCGCTTCGAGTTGGGGCTGGAAGTTCCCGACCCTGCGCGCGCGGGGCGCAGCGCCAGTACGATCGCGGCCTCATACGTTGTCGGCGGACTGATCCCGCTTGCTCCTTACATCCTCATGAAAGAGGTACTCCCTGCGCTCTGGATTTCCGTCTGCGTGACGCTGCTCGCACTTTTCATCTTCGGATCAATCAAGGGGCATTACACAGGCGTGCATCCAGCGCGAGGCGGCGCGCAAACAGTCCTCGTTGGAGGACTCGCCGCGGCCGCGGCGTTTTTGATCGCGCGCCTGTTCAGCTAATTCGATTCGCCCAGATTGCCGAAGGGCCACAATCCGAAGGCCTTCAGGAATGTGTCGTCATGCTTGTCGATCAGCATTTGCGCCGTCTTCTCTGCCGGCCAGGGCGAAGCCAGGCGGTCGGGACGATCGGCGATCCAAAAGGCAGTCAAGGCCATGACTGTCGCGTTGCGGTCGAGAATGTCCGCTTGGACTTTGTCAAAAGTGTCGACCGCTGAATGGTGGGTGAATCGATAGTCGGTGGTGTCCTGGTCGAGGTTGATACCCGGCAGACCTTGGAGAATGAACGATCCCGTATCCGTGCCGAATTCCGTGTCGTCGTCGACCTTCATGTCTCCAAACGCCTGGAGGGAAATCGCAAAGGGAGTCACAGCGGCGATGAGGTCATTTCTGCCGCCTAGTTGAAACCCTTTTACCGGGCCCTGGCCTTCGTCGAGAATTACGGCCGCTACGTGATTCGCCATCTCTTTCTTGTGATCCTTCACATAGGCCTGTGAACCAAGGAGCCCCTCTTCCTCTCCGGTGAAGAGGATGAAACGAATCGTCCGCTTCGGCTTGATTCCGGATTTCATGATTGCTTCGGCGGCACCGAGGGTTGTGGTGGTTCCACAGCCATTGTCCGTTGTCCCGCTAGCGAGGTCCCAGGAGTCAAGATGGCCGCCCACGACGACGATTTGCTCTGGGTGTTCGGTTCCGCGGATTTCTCCGATGACGTTCGCACTTTCAACCGGATGGTTCGTCACTTGATTTTGCACGTTCAAGTGAAGCGTGATGGTCTTCCCGCGGTCGAGATAACGCTCGAGCTGCTCCTGGTCTTCTGCGACCATGCTCACAACGGGAATTTCAAAATAGGTATCGAAGCCGAGCACGCCGGTGTGCGTCAAATGCATTCCCGCCGCCTGCGATCCGGCTTGCCCTCCGATCACGGCCAGTGCACGGGCGCGCTGCGCGGCTCTTAGAAATTCTCCGAAGTTCAAGAAGATGCCATACCCATCTTTCGGCTTGTCGCCCCGGCGGACAGCCAACAGAATTTTCCCCTTCCAATCGGCAGAGTGGTCCTTCATCTCCTCGTCCAATTGGTAGACGTTCACAGGGACGACGGTGGCCACAACTCCGTTCGGTGGCGTGGAACCAACCCAACCCATCGAATCGACAGTCAGCTTACGACGGATTGGAGCGATCAATTCGGCATCGGCCGAAATGCGAGTCCAGCCGCGCGAAATTTTCCAGGGCTCGAGATGAACGTTCTCAAGGCCGATGGCATTCATCTTCGCGAGTCCCCATTGCTCGGCCTGCTTATCCTGTTCTGAACCGGTGACGCGCGCCCCGATGTCGTCGCTCAATTCTTCGAGGTACTCGTACGCGTGGCTCTGCATCATTCCTTCACCAGCCACGGCAGAGAGATCTTTCAGTGTTCCTTCATCGACCGCGGGTGAATCGTTTCCGCCTCCTGCGCGGGTGAAGCGCGGCACAAGCAAGAAAAGGGCGCATGCACATCCAACTATGATCATTCTTCGAGGCATTCTTGGGGAGTCCTTCCCGGCTATCGAGATTTTGCCGCAGGATACGTTCACAACAAGTTGCTGCCCACCGCAATCTTGCTTGGACGGCTAAACAGGAGTTTCGTCTCGCAACTAACCAAAATCAACTATTCGTGATTCTGCCCGCGAAACCGGTCGCAACGAAAATCCCACCAAAACGCGATGAGGATGCATCTATTATAATAGGAGCACACGGCCCGGCCTCCAGTAGTTTCCGCTGGTGAGGGCCGCCGCGTTTCTCAGGCCTATCGAAGTTGCAGCGATTTCGCGTGGGGCGGGTTCGAATCTTCCCTTGCGCTCGTTTGGAATACGAAATGCCTAGAGATGCGTCTAATCAATTGCGCGCAATTGTTCACGTCGGATTCCACTCCGATTGCTCCAGAAATTCCTGATACAGGAGAAAGTCATGAAAAATGATGTGTTACAAATTCGCCGATGGCTGGCCACAGTCGTGGTGCTCCTGGCGATAGCCGGAGGAGTCCTTCTTGCGAATGGATGGAAGAGCTGGACAGGGCATTCCGTCTACGGCGCCTCGGGCCTGCCAGTGACGGTTTCCGGCAATACCGCGCCGGTTTCATTAGGAAGCTTCACGAACGGATTCGCTTCGGTTTTGAAACCGGCGCTGCCGGCAGTAGTGAACATCCATACTTCCAAGCTGGTAAAACCGCAGGGCGGGAATCTTTCCCCTTTCTTCAACGATCCATTTTTCCGCCAGTTTTTCGGCGATCAATTCGGACAAATGAAGCCCGAGCCAGAACGTGAGCAGAGCCTCGGCTCTGGCGTCATCATATCGGCCGATGGAACGATTCTTACCAACAACCACGTTGTCGACGGGGCGACCGATATCAAAGTGCAACTGAGCGACAAGCGTGAATTCCGTGCCAAAGTGATCGGCACCGATCCGCAGACGGACATCGCGGTTCTCAAGATCGACGCCAAAGATTTGCCGACACTTCCGCTCGGAGATTCGTCTCAAATTCACGTCGGGGATCTGGTTTTCGCCATCGGCGATCCTTTTGGGATCGGGGAGACGGCGACGATGGGAATCGTGAGCGCAACAGGCCGCGGCGGGTTGGGCATCGAGAATTATGAGGACTTTATTCAGACGGATGCGTCCATTAACCCGGGAAACTCTGGCGGCGCATTAATCGATATTCACGGGAACTTAATGGGAATCAATACGGCGATTCTTTCCGGCGGCTCGGGTGGCAATCAGGGTATCGGCTTCGCGATTCCGATCAACATGGCCCGCCGGATCATGGACCAGATTCTTACGAACGGCAAAGTGGTCCGCGGCTACCTGGGCGTTTACATTCAGGACGCGACGCCGGACCTGGCCAAGCAGTTTGGGTTGACGCAGGGAGGCGGTGTATTGGTGGGAGACGTTTCTTCAGGAACGCCTGCCGCTAATGCGGGACTGAAGAAAGGCGACATCATCCTGAAATTGAATGGCACCCCCGTGCAATCCAGCAGCGATCTTCGCGCCCAGATTTCGCAAATGGCGCCGGGGACTGTCGTCAAACTGGACGTGTGGCGTGACGGAAAGTCGCAGGAATTCAACGTAACGCTCGGCGAGCTTCCTGAAAAGTCCGCAGGTTCAGCGGCCGGAGAAGGCGAGAGCAGCGCGCTGGATGGAGTCGACGTGCAGACGTTGACACCCGACATCGCGCAGCAACTGAATCTGCCCTCGTCGACGCAGGGCGTCGTGGTAACGAACGTCGACCAAGCGAGTGCGGCGGCGAGCGCAGGTCTGCAACGCTCTGATGTGATTCAGGAAGTGAATCATCACCCGGTCACCAACGTTGCCGAGTTTCGCCAGGCGATCAAGGGCGCGGGGGATCAACCCGTGCTCCTGCTGATCAACCGCGGCGGAATCACCAACTACCTGGTGGTTGAACCAAACTCGAAGTAGCCCCCAACGTGCAAAAAGGGCACGGCGCAAAAATGCCGTGCCCCTTTTTTTCGCTCGGCTTGAGACTTTGGGACTGAGCGATGCAACTCGGTTCTCTCCGGGCCAATGGTTAGGGTTGCCTCCCGTTTCGGCCCAGGAAAGTCTCCGACGATTCGTCCAGGTGTCTCAGGCCTGAAATGGTTAGAATGGCAGGCTAAAGCGCGGGTTGAAACGCGCTTGCCGACCCTCCGCGTCATTGTCGCTTAGGTCACTGGCGGGAGTATGATGGTACCTTCGTCCTATTCACCCCAGCCCAAGCGGTCTAGTACTTACATAATGGCAAGGCATTCTTGCATTGACCGCTTCGACAAATTCTCAGAGGGTTTTAGGTGAATACAATGGTCAGGGTGACGAACCGGGCCGTCTTCAACGACGCTCTTCTCCCTCAAGGACGATCGCGGCTCGGCTCATTTGGGGCTGGTTTAGGCCTGGAGCTAATTGCGCTCGCTGTGATCATTTTGATTCCGCTTCTGCTTCCGCAGAAAATGGATTCCATTCAGAGATATTGGACTACTCCGATCGCAGCACCTCCTGTTGTGGCGTGGAAACCGCAGCCGCAGCCGAAACCCGAGGTCGTGAAACGGCCTGTCGTAATCAAGGAAATTCCCAAGCCGGAAGTGGTCGAGCTTCCAAAGCCGAAAATCTATAATCCCGTTGTGAGTGCGCCCGTCGTCAAGCCAAAGATCCGGACCAACAACAACGTTCCGGAAATGCCGGAAGTTGCGAAGGTGATTCCGGATGAGTCTCCACTGTCGCTGGGAAGCTCGGCGATCCCGACCTTGAAGAAACCTCGCGAGGCGGTGCAAACCGGCGGGTTCGGCGATCCCGACGGGCTCCCGGCGAACCATGAAACAAAGCGTTCGCCCAACGCTTCCCAACTCGGGGCGTATGATATGCCTACAGGCCCGGGAAAAGGGAACGGGACGGGTGGATCGAAAGGCGCAGCCGGTGTTGTTGCGAGCGCAGGATTCGGGAACGATGTGGCGACGGGAAATTTGAACAAGAACCACGGTGTGGTTCAGTCGGCTGGGTTCGCGGACGAGCGCGCCGCGGCGGCCCCAAGAGTCCGTCCTGCGTCCGACACCGCGCCTCGCATGCTGCCCGTGGAGATACTGTTCAAGCCAAAACCGGTCTATACAGCGGAAGCGACCGCGCGGCGGATCGAAGGGGATGTAGTTTTGCAGATCACTTTTACTTCGTCGGAGCAGGTTGTGGTGCGGCGAATCGTCCAGGGGCTTGGCTACGGGTTGGACGAATCCGCAGAAGCCGCAGCTCGCCAGATCCGGTTTCGCCCGGCCCAGCAAGACGGCCAGTCGGTAGACTCGACGGTCAACGTCCGCATCACATTTGAGTTGGCGTACTAAGGGGGGAAAGGCGATGCGCAGTCGGAACAGGAGTATTTTGCTGGCAGCGCTGGCGGGGGCCTTCGCTGTCACCGCTTCGGCTCAAACGCAGAACGTGCATGAGATCACACCACAAGCGAGCACCGGTTCGCCTGCCGTGGTGACGGTCAACCAGGCGATCGACCATGTAGTTGCACGCGAACACGACGAGATCGCCACGATTCGACACTACTCCCCCATTGTGGAGACCTACATCCAGGATATGAAGCCAGACAAGGAAATGGGCACGATCCCGGTGAGGGATCACTACTTCCTAGGGCAAGCGGATCTATCGAGGGGCATCATCGACCGCTCGATGCTCTCCAGCAGGAAGAAGGGAAAACTAGACGAGTTCAATCCTCTCGCGCACCTCAGCGACCTTTTCGGGTCGAGCTACGTTCCCGAAGGGTTTCTGCAAATGGTCTATATCGATACCACCGGCTTCGATCGGCAGCACTATCAGTTCGATTACGTGCGCCGCGAATTTCTGGGAAGCGTTCGTTGCCTAGTGTTCGACGTTACGCCGCTTCCCAAGTCCGGCAAGGGGCGCTTCAAGGGCCGCATCTGGGCGGAAGACCAAAACTACACGATCGTTCGCTTCAACGGCGTCTATACGCCGCTCGACGGCATCAACGGCTACGGTCTGCATTTCGATAGCTGGCGCCTGAATATGCAGCCGGGCCTGTGGCTGCCGGCGTACGTCTTCAGTCAGGAATCCGACGAAAAGGATTTCCTCGGCAACCGCATCCGGTTCCGGGCGCAAACCCGCCTGTGGGGCTACGATCTGAAGAACATCGGCCACGAGTCGGAGTTCACCGAATTGACCATCGAATCGCCGACAGCGGTTGACCAGTCCGCGCAAAACGAGGACCGATCGCCGATCGAAGCAGAGCGCGAGTGGCAGCATCAGGCAGAAGTGAATGTGATCGACCGTCTGCAACGTGATGGACTGCTTGCGCCTCCCGGAGAAGTCGATAAGGTGCTCGAGACCGTGGTTAACAACATCGAGGTCACAAACAACCTCGACATCGAACCGGATGTTCTCTGCCGCGTTCTTCTGACCGGGACGCTCGAATCCTTTTCGATCGGGCATACGATCGTGCTGAGCCGCGGCTTGCTCGACGTTCTGCCGGACGAAGCCAGCCTGGCTACGATGCTCGCCCAGGAATTGGCGGACATCATCGTGACCAAACCATCGACCGACCAGTGGGGGTTCAATGACACAACCAACGTATCTACGGTCGAAGCTCTTTCGCGCTTCACCTTCCGGGACACGCCGGGAGACGTGCAGCTGAGCAGCCAAAAGGCTCTCGAGCTCTTGAAGAATTCTCCCTACAAGGACAAGCTGGGCAACGCAGGCCTTTTCCTGAAGCAACTGGACGCCGAATCAAAGGCGCTGCCCGCGCTGATCAACCCGCGCCTGGGCAATCGCGTTTACTTCTATTCGCAACTGATCGGCTCGGCGCCCAACCTCGAACCAACGAAGCTGGATCAAATCGCCGCGCTGCCCATCGGAGCGCGCATCAAGGTGAATCCCTGGAACGATCAGGCCGAACTGCTGAAAGCCAAGCCTGTTCCGCTGCTTTCGTCGCGGGAAAAGATGCCGTTTGAAGTCACGCCTTTCGAGCCTTTCCTCACCCGCTATGAAGCGCCGCATTCCGGCGTTTCTGCGGATGCGACGAAAGCGGATTTGGCCAAGAAGGATCCGTCGCAGCAACAGCCGCAGCAGTAGGCGCGCCTGATTGCCGCGATTCGGCCCGGCGATGAACGAGGTTTTCATCGCCGGGCCTTTTGCTTTCCCTGTACGGAGACGCTCCAGCACGGAATTTCAGTGCTGAATCGGCAAGCGCAGGCGCGCCAGACAACCATGCTGCGTCACGCGGTTCTCGAGAGCCAGCGAGCCGCCGTGGCCTTCCGCGATTTGCCTGCACAGAACGAGCCCGATTCCCGATCCGCCAGGCTTCGTCGTGAAAAAGGGGACGAACAGGTTGCCGGCATTTTGTATGCCTGGGCCGTCGTCCTGAATCCACACGTCCACATTGCCGTTCTCCTTAGCCCAGCCCACTTGGACACCTCCTCCGGTCTCAAGCGAGGCGTCCACGGCGTTGTGCAGGAGGTTGATCAGCAGTTGTTCCAGTTGATCGGGATCAGCCTCAATTTGGATTTCCGGCCCAACCGTCAATTCGACGGGCATGCGCGACTCGAGCCCTACCACGCGCCGGATGGATGTCCCAACGTCCACGGGTCGCATGACTGGCGGCGGCAATTTTGCCAGGCGCGCGTAGGCGTTCATAAAGCGCGCGAGACTGTCCGAACGTGCCGCAATTATCTGCAGTCCGCTGCGCATATCCTGCTCCCAATCCGGAGCTCTTTCGCGTCTGTGCATCATCGAGGCCAGGTTTTCCGCGACGGATTTGATGGGCGCGAGCGAGTTGTTCAACTCGTGCCCCAGCACGCGGATGAGCCGCTGCCACACGAGACGTTCTTCCTCGCGTAAGGCCCGGCTCAAATCGGTGATCACGAGCAACTGGTGCGGCAATCCTGCCTCCCGGAATCCGCCGCGATGAATCTCCCAGCGACCCGACTTTCCCGGAAAAGCAATCTGCTCGATGCGCGGCGTTTCACCCCGAAGGCAATCCGCCAATCCAAGTTCCGCCGCATTTCGTCCCAACAATCTGTCCGCAGACGAATTCAGAATCCGCTCGCCGGCACGATTCACCAATCGCAAACGCCCCAGGCCGTCGAATGCAAACACGGCAACGTCGATCTCCTCCATCACCTTGCGGAGCAGCGCTGTCGCTTCCACAGCGCCAAGGCGCTGCTGGCGCAGCGTCTCACCGAGCGAGTTGACCTCGCGCAAGACTTCGCCGAGAACGTCGTCCTGATTTGCGCCGCGCGCGCGAATGGAAAAATCGCCTTCGCGAAGGGCAGCGAGCAAATTGGAGAGCGTGCGAAGAGGAAAGACGACGCGGCTCTGCGCGGAAAATCCGAAGCTCAACCAGGCGACGACCAGCACGACCGTCAGAGTCCAGCGCAGATTGGAGGAATAATCGCCCGTCCAGAGCAGCACAAGCGCCACGGCCGTACTGCCCAGGCCCGCTGCCAATGCCAGCAGCAAGATGCGGCGCTCGTAAGCGAGAGGCTTCAAAGGTTGTATTTCTGCAGCCGCCGGTAGAGGGCGCTCCGACTCAATCCGAGGGCCTGACTAGCATGGCTGACATTGCCGCCGTGGCGCGACAGCGCTTTTTGAATCAACACACGCTCCACTTCCTCGATGCTCATGTCTTCAATCCTCAGGGCGGCATCCCGCGCGGGGCGCAGACCGAGGTCGCTTGCACGAACCTGCGGGCCTTCGGCCAACAACACGGACCGCTCGACGGCGTGGTCCAGCTCGCGGACGTTGCCCGGCCAGGGATGTTCGATGAGCACCTGCATCGCCAGCGTCTCGAAGCCTTCGAGCGGCTTCCGGTAACGCTGAGAAGACTGCCGCAGGAAATATTGTGCCAGCAAAGGAATGTCTTCCTTCCGCGAACGCAGCGGCGGCAGATGAATTTCAATGGTGTTCAAGCGGAAGAGCAAATCCTCGCGGAATCTTCCGGCGCTCACTTCGACCTGCACGTCCGCGTTCGTCGCTGAAAGGACGCGCACGTCCACGCGCCGCGTCGTCGAGGATCCGACACGTTCGAGCTCACCCGTCTCGAGCACTCGTAGGAGTTTGGCCTGAAGGTTCATGGGCACGTTGGCAATTTCATCGAGGAACAGCGTTCCACTGTCCGCCAATTCGAACCGTCCTACACGATCCGACTTCGCATCGGTGAAGGCTCCCTTGATGTGCCCAAATAGCTCACTCTCGAAAATCCCTTCCGGCAATCCGCCCGCGTTGACCGTGACGATCGGCTTTCCACATCGCGGCGAAAGTGCGTGCAAGGTCCGCGCGACAACGTCTTTACCCGTGCCATGCTCGCCCGTGATGAGGATGTTCGCATCCGAAGGCCCGACGCGCGCGATCAATTCCAGCACGGGCTGCATCGCAGGAGATTCAGCGATCAGGGTGGGCCGTCCATCGGCACGCAGGAGGCGGTTTTCCGCTTCCAGTCGCTGGCTTTTGCGAAGAAGACCCGCCACTTCGATTTGCGTCTTCAGGATTGCGAGCAATCGCGCGTTCTCCCAAGGCTTCTGGACGAAATCCTTGGCGCCGCGCCGCATCGCCTCAACCGCCAGTTCGAGGCTTCCCCAGGCAGTCATCACCACGACGGGCAGGGTGCTTTCTTTCGAGCGGATGTTCGCAAGCAGATCAAGTCCTTCCTGGCCGGAAGTGGTGTCGCGCGCGTAGTTCAGGTCGATCAGAACCGCGTCGAATTCGCGCGTTTCGAGCGACGAAATCACCGCGGCAGGCGAGCCAACAGTCTCCACATCGAAGCCCTCGGTCTTCAGAAGGAGGCGCAGCGCCTCACGCACGTCGGGCTGGTCGTCTGCCACAAGGATTCGAGGTTTGGAGGTCTTGGGAGCCGTCATAATGAAGCGGTCTTTCTCCTTCGTGTTGCCGTCTACGGGCGGCTGGGCGATTTGGGGCACTCTCTTATTCTCCCGCTCTCCATTCCGAATGTCATTCGTGACGCAGCGCCACAAGCGGATCGACGCGCGTCGCCCTCTGGGCCGGTACGTAACAGGCTGCAAGAGCGATGAGCGCGAGTCCCATGAGCACCAGCGAGAATGTAAATGGATCGCTCGATTTGACTCCGTATAGCTGGCTCGAAACATATCGCGCGCCGAGAATCGAACCGAGAATGCCCAGCGCAAATCCAATGCCCGCAAGTTTCATTCCGTCCCATATCACCATGCGCCTCATATCATCCGGCTCCGCACCCAGGGCCATGCGGATTCCGATTTCATGGGTGCGTTGCGCCACCGCGTACGCCATCACTCCGTAAATTCCGATTGCTGCCAATAGAGTCGCCACGCCCGCGAAGATCGCCAGCAGGACCATGCTCATCCGCCGCTGCGAAAGCGCGGCCGCCAGATATTCATCCATCGAACGGACGTCAGTCACAGGCTGATTGGGATCGGCGTTATGCACCACGCTCTTCACCGCAGACACAAGCTGAGTCGGATTGCCTTTGGACTTCGCGATCAGCCGCATGATCCGCGAAGGATCCTGCGTCGCGGGGAGAAAAATCTGCCCTACCCTCTCCTCGCCCCACTGCCAGTCCCTCACGTCTCCCACAATTCCAATAATTCGCAGCCATCCTTCGTGGGGAATGGGCGACCACGGATTAATCGCGCCCTTGAAATTCAATTGAATCTCTTCTCCCAGGGGGCTGCGGTCGGGCCAGTAACGGCGAGCGAGAGTTTCGCTCAGCATGACGACGCCTTCAGAATCCGACCCGTCGGACTCCGAAAAGTCTCTGCCTTCTTTGATCGACATCCCCATGGTGGGAACGTACCGCCAGTCGATCACGCGGTATTGCCCGGTGAAATGCTCTCCAGATTGCGGATGCGGCCGTCCGGCGATGTCAAAATCGCAATATCCGCTCCATCCGGTGAGTGGCAAATAATTTGCGGCACTCGCCGATTGCACGCCCGGCAAAGCAGACATCCCGGCGATCACCTGCTGAAAGAAATTATTGATTTGCGCTCCGGTCTCGTAGTGCGATTCCGGCAAATATATCTGCATCGTCAACAAATTCGCAGGATCAAATCCCAATTTCTCGTTGAGCATCCTGACAAAGCTGCGAATCAGCAAGCCCGCTCCCGCCAGGAGCATCAGCGAGAGCCCGACCTCCGATACAACCAGAACGGAACGCACCAACTTGCTCCGCCTGCCGCCAGTCGAGCCGCGGCTTCCTTCCTTGAGCGATTCATACACGCCGCCTCGAGAAATCTGGACTGCTGGCGCAAGGCCGAACACAATTCCCGTTGTAAGAGAAATCAGCAGCGTGAACCCGAGGACTGGGCCGTTGATGCCGATGCGATCCAAAAAGGGCATTTGCGGTCCAACGCCGGCAGGCGGCACGAGAGTCTTTAGAGTCGCAAGCCCTCCATAGGCGATTGCTATGCCCGCTGCTCCTCCAATCATCGCCAGCAGAACGCTTTCCGTGAGAAGCTGCCGCAGAATTCTTCGCTGTCCTGCTCCCAGGGCCGTGCGGACGGCGATCTCGCGTTCCCGATCTGCCGCGCGCGCCAGAGTAAGGTTCGCGACGTTCGCGCAAGCAATGAGCAGAACGAAGGCCACTGCTGCCATCAGCAGGAGCAGCGCGGGGCGCTGCCTGCGAACCAAGTCGCTCTGGAGCGTCACGACGCGTATACCGTTTTTTTGGTCGAACGACGGATGGGTTTTCTTCAGGGCCTCCAGAATCGTGCCCATCTCGGCCTGCGCGTGAGCCAGCGTGACACCTTGCCGCATTCTGCCGAACACAATCAGCTCATGGTCCTCGGGATCGAGCTGGGAGCGCACGAAGGCGAAGGGAGTCCAGACATCGAGATCCGAAGTGACGCCGTAAGGAGAAAAATTGCGCGGCAACACGCCGATAATCGTATAGGGCTTTTCGTCGATCCGAATGGCTTGCCCAATCACACTTTGATCCCCGCCGAAGTGTCCCTGCCAGAATCGATAGCTCAGAATGGCGACCTGTTCGTGCCCCGGCTGTTCGTCATCCGACTGAAAATCACGCCCTAATATGGGAGACACTCCCAACAGGCGAAAAAAATTGCCGGTCACTTGCGATCCCCAGACTTGTTCCGGCTCGCCACTCCCGGTGATCGTGTAGAACATCGCGCGCCAAGCGGACAGTTCCTCGAAGGATTGGTTCATCTTCCGCCAGTCCAAGAGTTCCGTGGCCGCAATCGTCCCGCGAAGCACGCCGCGGTTCATGTCCGTCTCCCAAATCAATACGAGGCGGTCGGCGTGAGGGAATGGAACCGGCTCGAGCAGCACTCCGTTCACAACGCTAAAAATCGCCACGTTTGCCCCGATGCCGATGGCCAGCGTCAAAATCGCCACCAGCGCAAAGCCAGGGTTTCGTCGCATGGTCCGAAACGCATATCGAATGTCCTGCCAGAGTTTCGCCATTGAGCCCGCCTCCGCAGAATGAAAGCGGAGGTATTTTACTTTCAATTGACCTTTTGTCTACTCAATCTAACCTAGTACTTTCTAGGTATCTTCCGCTCATTCGTATCGCAAGGCCACCATCGGATCCACGCGAGCCGCACGCCGTGCCGGAAGCCATCCAGCGAGCCAGGCTACGATCGCGAGAGTGATTCCCGCCGCGACGTACACAGGAACACTCCCGGCGGTGACACCGAAGAGTTGCGATTCGATTAGTCGTCCTCCGGCGTAGGTAGCCACGAGTCCGACGGCAAGCCCTACAAGGCACATTTCGACCACCTCGCGAATAACCAGCCAGGAAATGCTTTCGCGCGACGCCCCCAGCGCCATCCGAATGCCGATTTCCCGAATGCGGCCGACAACGAGAAATGCCAGCACACCATAAAGGCCGATAGCCGCCAGCAGCGCGGCGAGCGACGCAAGTGAAACGGAGAAAAACGTCAGCAGCCGATCCGAATAGACAGATTCATCCACCTGTTCGTTGAGAGACTTTGCGTCGAAGATTGGCATGTTCGCGTTGATTCCTGCAACTGTCTCTTTCAGCGTCGAGATCAGCGCCGAGGGATCCTGGTGCGTGCGCACGTAAAATGTCGCCGATTCCAGGCGCGGATCCTGCATGTACGGTATGTACATGAACGGCCGGACACGAGTGCGCACATCTGCATCCTTGCTGTTGGCCACAACTCCAACGATTTCGACGTTGGGGTGAACGTCTTTTCCGCCTCCGTGGGCGATGTGAAGACCCACAGGGTTGCGCCCGGCAAAATAGAGTCGCGCAGCTTCCTGATTGATGATCGCCACGGGCGGACGCTCGAACGTATCGTTCGTCTGAAATTCTCTACCGGCCAGGAGCGGAATCCCCATTGTCGAAAAATAACCAGGCCCAACCTGATTGCGGTAGAGCTCAGCTTCGGCGTCCGGCGGCGGTTGGTATCCCTCGATCGTGAAATTGCCGCTCGAATCATCGTCCTCGAAGACCGGAATCTCCGCCGCGCTCACGGAGAGTACGCCAGGAAGCGCGGCGACAGAATCACGCAGGCGATCGATAAATGCGAGGGTCTGCGCCGGTGTGTAGCCGCTGTCCGCCGGGTTGACCGAAAATTGCACCACGTGATCTGTGCGCATTCCCAGCTTCGCCGATTTCAAATGCAGCATGCTTTCCGCAAAAAATCCCGCACCCGCGAGCAGAACCACCGTCATCCCCACTTGCGAAGCGACAAGCCACTTACGGAAGCGCACGCTCGAACGGCTTGCTGAAGCGCTCGATCCTTGATCTCTCAGGGTCGCTTCTACGCTAATCCGAGTTGCGCGAAGGGCGGGGGCCAGTCCGAAAAGGAGAGCGGTCAGAAGCGTGACAGCAACCGCAAACAACAATACGCGACCGTCCAATTCCGTTTTCAGATGCGCCAGGCTTTCGCTTGCAGGAACCGACCCCACCAGAGCCTTCAACAACGACGCCCCCAGCGCCAGTCCTGCCAGACCTCCTGCAAGCGCCAAGAGGAGGGACTCGGTCAGAAACTGCCGGACGAGCCGCCAGCGGCCCGCTCCCAGCGCGAGCCTAACGGCAATTTCCTTTTGCCTGGCTTCACCTTGTGCAACAAGTAAGCTCGCCAGATTCGCGCAAGCGATGAGGAGGATCACGCCAACCATGGCCATCAGGGAAATCAGCGGCGTGCGGAGATCCCTTTGCATGGACAGCCACCCGTGCTCTCCCGGGAGAAGAACCAGCCTTTTCCCGGAGTACTCTTTTGCTGTCTTTCCTGAGAGCTTCAATTCCTGCATTTCGCTGGTGAGGATGGAGCTGTATGCGGACTGGCTTTCGACTTCCGCCCTTTGAATCGTGATCCCCGGGTCCAACCGGCCGATCAAGGCAAGCCAGATGTCTTTGCGGCTTCGCAAATCGACAAAGTTAGACAAGATCTGCGGTTCCATCGTCACTGGAATGAAAATGTCCGGGAGCTGTCCTGCCTCGACACCAGTGAAACCTAATTGACTAACGCCCACGACCGTCAGGGGCGTTCCATTCACCGTCAAGACCTTGTTCAATACGGACGGGTCCCGCCCAAACCGGCGCACCCAGTACCCATAGCCCAATACCACCACGGGATTCGCTCCCGGCGCGGTTTCGTCGCTCGAACTCAGCAGGCGCCCGAGAGCGGGCCGCACACCAAGCACTTCAAAATAGTTACCTGATACGAGCTCGCCACGAGCGCGTTCCGTGCTTCCGATGCCTGCCACGCTCAGGGAAATTTCATGCCGTGCCAGCACTCCTGAAAAAACCTGCGATTGGCCGAGGACGTCCTTATACGACGGGTAGGAGAAGTACGCGGCATCGTCGCCGTCGCTCCACGTGTGTCCCACATGAGGACCCGGCGAGCGCAGAATGACTAGCCCTTTGGGATTCTTGACCGGCAAATCACGAAAGAGCACTTGGTCTGTCATAGAAAAAATAGCCGCGTTTGCACCGATTCCTAGTGCCAGCGTCAGCACAGCAATCAGCGTAAAGCCCGGACTCTTGGCCAACATCCGGGCGCTGTATTTGATGTCTTGCAGCAGCGTTCCCAAGCTATGCTCCTGCCTGCTTCGCCCCGTCTACAATCCAGCCGTCGGCAAGCTGGATAATCCTGTTTCCGTAGGCAGCCCACGCGTCGTTGTGGGTCACTTGAATGATGGTCGTGCCGTCTTCGTTCAATTTTTTCAGCATATCCATAATCATTCTTCCCTGGCTCGAATGCAGGCTGCCGGTCGGCTCGTCCGCGAGGATGAGTTTGGGGCGCCCGATCACCGCGCGCGCGACGGCAACCAATTGTTGCTGTCCACCCGAGAGTTGGTTCGGGTAGAGCGATTTTTTTCCGACGATCTGGAAACGGTCGAGGACGTCCGCCACCATGCCTTCCCGCTCGGCTTTCTTGATGTCGCGATAGGAAAGCGGCAGGTCCAGGTTTTCGGCGACGGTCAAATCGTCGAGCAGGTGATATTGCTGGAAGACGAAGCCGATGTATTTCTTGTGCAGCTCTACTCTTTTTCGGTTGTCCATCTTGTGAACTTCGTGTTCGAGCAGTCGGTAGTCTCCCTTCCACGCGCCGTCGAGCATTCCGATGATTCCCATCAGCGTCGACTTTCCAGCGCCGGACGGACCCATCACGGTCACGAAATCGCCCTGGGCGATCTCCAAACTGATTCGCCGCAGCACCCACGTCTTCCCCGCACCGGATTCATAGAATTTTTCGACGTCTGTCAGCTTGATCACGCCATTTCTCCCTGTTTTACTCGACCGCAATTACGACCAGCGTCGCGTCGTCATGCCAGTTGCCGCGGCAGAATTCTCCCACCGTACGGAGAATCTTCTCCTGCAGCTCGCGCGCGCCGCCCTTCCTGTTTGCCGCCACCAATTGCAGCAGCCTTTCGTCGCCGAATTGTTCTCCGTCCCCATCGGTGGCCTCGGAAATCCCGTCGGTAAACATCACCACGCGATCGCCCCGTTTCAATTCTTGTCGGCCCATCGAATACGACAGCATGGGAAACACCCCGAGCACTCCTCCGCCCTCTTCCAGCCTCGCCGCTGCTCCATCTCGACCGACGACAATCGGCGGGTTGTGGCCCGCTCCACAATAGAGAAGCTCGTGCGCTGCTCCCTGCAGATGCGCATAAAAAAATGTGATGAAGCGATCACTGGCGATATTCCGATAGATCAGCGCGTTCAGACGCGCGCACAGGCCGTCGGGCGTCGTCGCCGGGCTCGCAAGTCCGCGTACGGCGGCCTGCAAGTTCGACATCAGCATCGCCGCCGGCATTCCCTTGCCCGCCACGTCGCCGATGCAGATGCCTATCGACTCATTGCCATAGGGCAAAAAATCGAAATAGTCACCGCCGACCACGCGACAGGGCTGCCAGGCTCCGGAAATCTCGTAGCCTGCAAGCTGCGGAGCTGCCTTCGGGAGAAATCCTTCCTGTGTAGCCCGCGCTTCTTCGATTTCCCGCTCCAGATGCTCGCTGTGCGCCCGGCTTTCGGACTGAACGCGCCTTTCCTCTCGCATACGCCGCAGCTTCTCCCGCTTTTCACGACCCGCGTGTATTTGCTTTTCCAGGATTTCGAGCAAGCGCGTATTCGTCCACGGTTTCTCAATAAAATCGCCCACGCCGCGCTGCATTACTTCCACTGCCAGACCCACCGTCGCCCATCCGGTCATCACCACAATCGGAGGCGTGTTTTCTGCCGCCTGCAGTTCGGCTACGAGATTCAATCCTTCGCGTCCGGAAGTGGTATCCCGCGCATAGTTCAAGTCCATCAGGATCAGGTCGTACTCGCGCTGCGCGATCGCTTCGAGCAATTGTGCCGGCGATGTAACGCTGTCAGTGGCGTAGCCGTGCGCCTTTAAAAGCATGCGCAAGGCCTCAAGTACGTCCGCTTGGTCGTCCGCAATCAGGACGCGAGCTGCCGCCGCCTCCGCTCCGTTTTTGACTTGCATCGGGCTCGTTGCCATTTTCCTGTTCCGCCGTCAACTCTCGCCGGTCGGCTTCGTGATTCGGGCGTTGCAATCTGCCTTCTGACTCCCAGCCGTGTACCTTATGCTCACTCGTAGCGGAGCGCCGCCATCGGATCGATGCGCATCGCCCTCCGCGCGGGGAGATAGCTGGCAAGCAAGACAACGGCGACTAACAGCCCGATTACGGTCACAAATGAAAATGGATCTGTTGCCGTCACCCCGAACAGCAGGCTTGCCAAAAAATGCGTCAGTGCAAGAGCAGCGACCAGTCCGAGCCCCACGCCGACAACGGCCAGCCGCAGGCCCTCACCCAAAATCAGTCCAAGCATATCCTCAGGTCGTGCTCCGAGCGCCATTCGCACTCCGATCTCGTGGGTTCGCTGTGCCACTGAGTAAGAAATCACGCCGAACAGACCAACGGCCGTCAACAATAGCGCCAGGCCCGCAAACACGCTCAACAACATCGTGTTGAACAGCGGAAACTGAATCGTTCCGTCCAGATATTCCTCGACAGTCTTCGGCCGGTACGCAGGAAGGTCCGGGTCGACGGATCGAACCGTTTCCGCAATCGGCCCTGCCAGCGCATGCGGATCGCCAGCAGTTCTGGCAACAATCGTCAGGGCACCGAAGGGCGTTTGGGACGCGGGAATGTATATCTCCGGATTCCAACCCGTTTTCAGGTCCTGGAATTTCACGTTTCCCACCACTCCGACAATTTCTCGCATCTTTGCGCCGCTCGAATCCACCGAAATCTCAGGCTTAATGTGCTTTCCGACTGAATCTTCGCCCGGGAAAAATGTTTCTGCGAAAGCCTGGTTCACGATCACGACAGGAAGAGACGTCAAATCGTCGTGGTCGTTGAAGTCGCGACCTTCCAGCTCTGGAATCCTCATCGTCTGAAAGTATTTTGGAGTCGCAATGCGGAGAGACGTGTCCGGTTCCTCGCTCGGTGCGACGGGCTTCCCTTCAATTGTGAGCGCAATGTTCATCCCATTTCCGCTCATTGGCAGGGGCATAATTCCCGCCGCCGACTCTACCCCGGGGAGGACGTTCAGCCGCGCCATCAGCTCCCGATAGAATTCCCCCTGCTTTTCATTCGTATATTTGTCAGGCAAATCGATGTTCGATGTCATCACTCCCCGAGGATCGAAGCCGGGTTTCACGTCTTCCAAGTGCTGCAGGCTGCGGATCAGCAGCATCGCGCTCACCACGAGCACAAGAGCCAGCGCCATTTCCACCACCACCAAAGACTGGCGCAGACGGTGGCGTCCTCGTCCCGCGGTCGCGTTCAACGCGCTCTCCTTGAGCGTGTCCACAATGTTTCCTCGTGAAGCCTGCAATGCCGGTGCCAATCCGAACAATGCTCCCGTCAGAATGGAAATCACCAGCGCGAATGCCAGGACCCACCCATCCAAATGAATGGCAGCGAAATGCAGCAATCGTTCGGGGCTCAATCGCGTCAACAAAGCGCTGCCCCAGACCGCAAAAATCAGCCCTGCGATGCCCGCCAGAAACGAGAGTACCAAGCTCTCTGTCAACAATTGTCTGACCACACGCTTTCGCTCCGCACCGAGCGCTGTCCGGATGGCAATCTCGCGGCCACGCGTCGTTGCGCGCGCGAGCAGCAGGTTTGCAACGTTGACGCAGGCAATCAGCAGAACGAGTCCCACCGCAACCGCCAGCACCGACAGCGCGGGCCGAACGTCGCTGGTCAAATCCCCCTGAAGGGGCACCACGATCGCCGCCTCGTGTTTGTCCGTGTCCGGATATTGCTTCTGTAGAACGCCTGCCACTACGCTCATATCTGCGTCTGCTTGCGCCACCGTAACTCCTGGCTTGAGGCGCGCAATCACCCCGAGAAAGTGAGCGCCCCGTTGCTCTGTCTCGGGCGGAGTGCCGTCCGTGCTTTCTTCTAATTTGGAAAATGTCAGGTACACATCGGCGAGATCCCGATCAAGTGGAAAATGAAACCGCGCCGGCATCACTCCGACGACAGTGTAGGCATCACCGTTAAGGGTGACGGTCTGGGTCAAAATGCTCAAATTGGCGCCGAATCGTTCCCGCCAGACATGATCGCTTAGCACGACTACGCGGTGATGTGGGCTATCTTCTTCCGGCAGAAACGTACGTCCAATTTCGGGTTTGGCACCGAGAAGTTCGAACAGGTCCCAGGAGGATACAAGCGCTGTCAGGTGCGCTGGCTTCTCGACTCCGGTCAACGTCGAGCTATCGCTATAGTATGCTGCGATTCTTTCGAAGACATGATTTTGTGCGCGCCAATCTGCAAAATCCGGGTAGGAAGTGCTGAACCGTGACAACTGTCCATGGGTGAACATGGTCCACACGCGCACTAGGGTTCCTGGATTGTGATAAGGAAGCGGCTGCAGAAGTTCCGCATTGATCACGGAGAAAATCGCCGTGTTCGCCCCAATTCCGAGGGCCAGCGTCAGTACGGCAACAATTGTGAATCCGGGATTCTTCAGTAGCATCCGCAAGCCGTACTTCAAATCCTGCAGCAGGGTTCCCATCACACTTTCCTCCGTGTGAACGCACTTCTCCTGGCGCGGACGAAACCCGGTCTCCTCCGCCCTTCGCGCGGGAGTTTTCAGAAATTTGAAATTCGCCGGCCGGAGGTCAGACGCTCGCCGTGCGCGTTCCGACGATCTCCTCGACGATGCGCCCGTCGAAGAGATGAATCGTGCGGTCGGCGATGCTCGCGTAACGAGGATCGTGCGTCACCATGCAGATCGTCGCGCCGTCCGCGTGCAATTGCTGCAGCAGCTCAACCACCGCTTCACTGTTTTTGGAGTCCAAGTTCCCGGTCGGCTCGTCCGCCAGGAGAATTGACGGCTTGCCCACCAGCGCCCGCGCCACCGCGACCCGCTGCTGCTGACCTCCCGACAGTTGCGAGGGATAATGCTTCATTCGGTGCGCCATTCCCACGCGTTCGAGCACTTCCTGCACGCGCGATTTCCGCTCGGAAGATGGCATGCTGCGATACGTTAGGGGCAACTCGACGTTTTCAAATACCGTCAGATCGCCGATCAGATTGAACGCCTGAAAGATAAATCCGATTTCGCGGTTCCGGATTCGCGTGCGTTCGGAAAGCGAGAGATTCGCCACCGGCTGCGAATTGATCCAGTAATTCCCTTCCGTCGGCGAATCGAGTAGCCCCAGGATCGAAAGGAGGGTCGACTTTCCGCATCCCGATGGTCCGGCGATGGAAAGGAATTCGCCATTCTTGATTTCCAGGTGCACGCCGCTCAGCGCGTGCGTTTCGACCTCATCTGTGTAGAAAACTTTTTTCACCCCTTCGAGCTTGATCAGACCTTGTGCCGTGGTGTCCATTCTTGACCCCTCCCTGTCCTTATGAAACGTTCCGCAACGGCAAAAATGTTCCCGAGATGCTACTTTAATTCGACGCGATCGTAGTTGTCATACGCCGACATATCAGAGAGCACCACGGTATCACCAACGCTCAGACCCTTTAGAATCTCCACCGTATTCACCGAGGTCCGTCCCAATTCCACTTTCACGCGGTCCGCTTCCGTGCCATCCGGCGACACTCTGAACAATCCTACAGTACTGTCTGCATCGCCGTGAACCGGCCGCCCGACGTACAGCACGTCCGCCAGCCGCTCCAGCTCAATTGTCCCTTCGACGCTCAGGTCCGGGCGAGCTCCTTGAGGAAGCGCTCCATCCAGGGCGACGTCTACAGTAACCGTACCATTCTGCACGGCTGGGTCGATGCGCGACACGTATCCCGAAATCAGGCCGTTATGCGTGTCAATCGAGGCTTTCTGCCCAATGGCTACGTCCTTGGCCTGCGTCTCTGCGATTTTCAATTGCGCCTTCAGGTGGGATGGCTGCGCCACGCGCGCCAGGACGGTTCCTTGCGTCACCTTCTGCCCCACTTCCACCTCCAGCTCTTGCAGCACGCCGTCAATGCCCGCCCGAACCGTGAGTTTATCGCAGAGCGATTTTTTCAGGTTGTAGAGTGCTTCCATTTCGTCGACTTTCGCTTCCTGCACGGCCAGCTGCGGTTCGATCGAGCTGCCGAATGTCTCGACTTCTTTCTCCGCCAAATCGTTTTCCTTCTGGAGCGCTGCGGCCTGCACCTCTGCCGTTTTTACGTCGAGGTCGGGAGCCAGCCCGTTTGCGCCAAGCTCCTCCTTCGTCTTCTTCACCATTTCCGCCGTATGATATTGGGAGGAAATGCTGGCCGCGAGCGTCCGTTTGTCCATCAACTGGTTTTGTAATTGAGCCTTCATATTCCGCAATTCGGCCTGCGCGCCCTTCAACTGATACTCCGCGTCGAGTTCGGCCTGCTCGAGTTCGGGGTTCGTCATTTCCAGAATCACTGAATCCGCCTTCACTGGCGTGCCCGGCAAGATGAACCGCTTTTCGACCTGGGCATCCGTCGCGGCTGGAATCACCTGGATCGTCACAGGCACCAGCGTTCCCAGCCCGCGAACTTCTCGCAGCATGGGCCCGCGCTTCACAGTGTCGGTCCAAATCGTCGATTTCTCGACGGTCGGGGCCGCAGGCTTCAGACGAGAGAGAGCCACTGTAACCACGACGATTACGCAAACACCCACCAAGCCGTAAATGATTCGGCGGACCTGCTTCTTTTTCTTAGCTTCCGGCCTGACAATGTCCACAGATTCCTGCCTCTTTCTGGATCTTTGTATGGCAACTGCTCTTCCGCATGGAGAATACCACTAAATGCTTAATTTTGTGCGCGCTACACAGCTCTCCTGTCGCGGTTTTGCGCCCTCTTGCCCGATCATGGGATTCTCTCGTCCCATATTCGGACACATGTATGAACGTCACATTGTAGGTTCCTTTCTAATCAAGCGAATCGCTACAACTGTTGACTTGAAGATCGGGGAGGACGCGCTTAGAGACAGGGGGCGGGCTCAGCGAATGGAAAGGCCGGACCCTTACTGTGGTTTGATGCTACCTATCTCTGGAACTCAACGGTAAGGATCATGTGCGAGGGAACTGGCTTGCCGTCACGCGTGGCGGGCTCGAATACCCACAGCGCCACTGCCCTTTCGGCAGCGTGTTGAAGGATGCGCGGACCCGACAACGGCGTTGTCGCCGCCAAGTTGCCGTTCGCGTCTATTACCGCGTCCAGTTCAACCACGGTTCCTATGTCGAGTCCTTTGGCCCAGTATGGAAATGGCGGCTGCGGCTGCGAGACGATTTTCGCCGGGACGATCACTGCCTGACTCGGCGCATTCACCTCCGGATACTGAGTGCGAACGCGCGTTCGTGGACCAGACTCAGAAAGGCCTCGCTTGTCTGCCGCTTCGCCCACGGCTGCAGAAACGGAGCCGGGGTGCGCACTGCTCCCTTGCGCGGTCATGGCCTTGGCAGACACTGCGGCTTCCTTCTTCGAAAGATTCGCATTGTTCTCGGACTTGGCCGTAGGTTGCTCGCTCTTCTCAACCACTGCCTGCGTTGCGGCAGGCGCTGTGCTTGCGTGTCCGCTGTCCTCAACTATGGCTGGCGAAGTTGAGCGGGCAGGAGCGGCAGCCCCGTGTCTATATCTCGCGCGCCACTCGTAGATTTGGAAAGTAATCACAGCGACGGCAACCGTTACGCTAATGGCGGCCGCGATCTTTCGCGCTTTGAAATTGGGAGGCCGTACCGGCTTCGCCATTCGGGTCCGCTTGCGTGGCACTGTCGCTTGGCTGTCGCCTTCGCCGCTTGTTTCGTCTTCCTGAGACGCCTCCGCAGTCGCAGCCTCTGGTTGAGTTCCGTCGGAGTCTTGAGCATTGGCCGCCTGACTGGCCCGGGACTGTACTACCTCAGCTTCTGGCGTTTCGGCACGCGTCGCATCTCCTGGCGTATCGGTACTCTCTTCAGCCGAAGCTCCGCTTGGTTTTCCCTCGCACGCCTTCATTCTATCGGCCTCTTGCGGTGGTTCTTCGCTTGTCCTGGCTTGCCCATCGACAGTTGCTGTGGGTGCAGGCGTGGACGCCTTCAACCCGCCTGCTGGACTCTCGCTCGCCGGCAGCGCTGTCGCGGCCAATCCTTCGCTTGCCGGCTTGGCAGTCAGGTTAGCCACTGCTTCATCGATTCGCTTTTGTGCCTCCGATCTTTCGTCCTGCGCCTGGGGATCATCCGTTAGGCGTCCCCAAAAATCGGGCTCGTAGGCCGTGAATTCCAGATCCGCATATCTGCATTCGCCCTGCTCACGCCACTCGAGCACTTTGCACAGAATTTCTTTCCCCGTCTTCTCGTTGCGCAGAAACACACACTGTCCCGGCGCAAGCTTGGACTTCAAGCTCACTACCGCGCCATTTTCAAAGACGAGGGTCGTCGTAGTAGTCTCGACAAACAGCTCGCGCTGGTCTACACCTTCTGCAGACTTCGACCCCTGAATTGTCACCGGGATTTCCAGCGCCGCTGCCTGGATGCTTCGCGGAGAATCGGACATGCCTGTTTCAGTTCCTCAGTGAAATTATCGGCATTGACGTTCGGCAAACCAGGCTTCGGCTTTCGACTTCCGGCGCGTGTCCCGGCAGGCGCCGGTGCCACGGCCGGCAGCCCCTTGCCTCGCCCCAAAGGTTAGTTTCCATCGTCCACAATGCCAGCGCCATAGGCAATAGGCTGGAAGTACCTATGTACCCGTTACTTCCAGTGCACACGGCTTGTTGTCGCAGCTCGCAGACCTAGCACCACTCTAGGACCAAAAACGCCAATATCTGTCGTCTGAAATCGGCGGGAAGGGGTGTTGAAACGAAAACAACTAACCGGCGGAGCCTGATTCCGGCTTGGAGCCCCCGATAAAAGGGCTGCCGACACGCGTGAGAGGCCGCACGGCAGGCAGACTTTTGCCTTTCTTGATCGCCGCGGCCTTTTTTTGCTTCTTGGGTTTTTTCGAATCTACGGACTTCACGCGCCAAACTCCAGTTTTAATAAAAAGAATACTCTCGTGAGATGCGGAATTCAACCGGCTTGCCAACGTTGGTGCTCAAATCGTGCAAAGTGCACCACAAGATGGCGCCGTGAATCCGAGATCGGAACACAGCCCACCTCTATCAACCTGCAATGTCCGATTCTCGTCGTGATACTTCTTGTGCAAGAAGGGCCCTCCTTTTTCGCAGCAACAGTAGATCATTTCCCAGTGACGTCTTTCGCGCCAACTTAGTTTTTTATTACTGATCGACGCGTCACGTATCCAAGGATTTTGGAAATCGATCCGATAAGTACAACCTCCTTGACACAGGAGCGTTTGAGAAGTAAGGTGCGCGGATATCTTTTTTGGGGTGGGGTGGTTGTAGTGAAGGATTGGGGCCCGTCGGCGAACGTTTCGGATTTCTACAAGAGCGGGTTCTGCCTGCGCCGCTTCAGCGAGCGCGGGACTTTGCACACATCGAAAGCGCCGACGACTTCGTTCCATCTCCACACAATGCGAATCCCCGCCCTGTCCTGCCGAAAAGGGGTTATTGACCATGAAAAGATTAATGCTCTACGCTGCAATCGCATGTGCAATCGCGCTATACATCTCTCCGAGAGCATACGGCCAGGCGAACGCAAGCTTCAACGGCACGGTCACGGATAAATCGGGATCGGTGATCGCAGGAGCCTCCGTCACCATCACCTCCCAGGAAACTGGCTTGACCCGCGTGTCGGTCACGGATACCTCGGGACACTACCTGATCAATCTTTTGCCAATCGGCGATTACACTCTCCGGGTAGCGTTCAATGGCTTTCAAACCACTGAGCAGAAGGACGTGCGGCTGCAGGTCGACGAGCAGCGCGAAGTGGATTTTACGCTGGTGCCTGCTTCGGTTAGCTCCTCGGTAGAGGTTTCGGCCACGGCGGTGGCTGTGAATACGTCGAATGGGTCGCTCGGCCAGGTCATTACATCGCAGCAGGTCGCCCAATTGCCGCTCAATGGCCGCGACTTCGTTCAGCTGGCCAACCTCACCCCCGGCACGATTCAGGAAACAAACCCCAACAGTTTTTTTACCACAGGTGGCAGCAGCGAAGTGGCGGCGCGCGGATCGTTTTCACTTTCCGTCGGCGGTTCGCGGGCCAACTCCACGGATTGGCTCCTGGACGGCAACGACAACAACGAGTTGACGGCTGGCGGTATCGCGATTTTGCCCTCGATCGACGCTATTCAGGAATTTAAGGTCTTGACCTACGACTACTCCGCGCAGTACGGGACGCGAGCGGGACCGACGGTGTTGGTCACGGAAAAGTCCGGGAGCAATCAGTTTCATGGCTCGCTGTTCGAGTTTTTCCGCAATACGGATTTGGATGCCAGGAGCTACTTTGCCTCCGCCAGAGAAAAGTTCAACCTAAACCAGTACGGCGGGACACTGGGCGGTCCGATTCAGAAGGACAAGACTTTTTTCTTTATTGACATCGAGCAGAAAAATCAGCGGGAGGGAATCCCGTTCACTGGCATTGTCCCAACGCAGGCGATGCTCAACGGCGATTTTACGAATGATCCTTTCGGAAATCCCCGCGCGGGGCTGCTGGTCAATCCGAACGTGGGTCCAACCGCAAACTTTCAGTGCGACGCGTCAGGAAATGCCATTCCAGCCAATGCCGACGGAAGCCAGGCTGCAGGAACCCCTTGCAACAAAATCCCATCCAACCTTTTCAACCCCATTGGGAAGGAACTCATCAATCTGTTTCCGCTTCCGAATGCGAGCAATCCCAATTACAACTATGTGAGCCAGCCCGTCCGCGCGTTGAATGAAAAGAAGTTTGACATCCGTGGAGATCATAATTTCTCCGCCAACGACACCATCATGGCGCGATTCAGCTACGATCAAGCCAACTCCCTCGTCCCGGGCGGCGCGCCCGGATTTGCCGAAGCCAACGCTTTCGCCAGCAACCAGGGGATCATCAATCACGGGCGCAATGCCGTAATATCCGAAACTCACATCTTTTCCGCGAACACGATTAACCAGGCCACTTTTGGCTATAACCGCATTTTCGATTACATCACGTCTCAGGGCACCGGGAGTTGTGAGGCAACGAAGTTGGGCATTCCCGGCGCGAACCTCAACTGCACCGGTGCCGGCGGCACATGCGCGCCAGGAGGCGTGAGTTGTGGATTGACCTCGGTGCAGATGACGGAGTATTTCGCTCTCGGCGACCGCGGCTATTCCCCATTTCAGGGCGGCACCAATGTGTTCTCGTTTTTTGACAACTTGGACATGGTTCGCGGCCGACACGATATCAAGATTGGCGGATCGATTCGCGCCAATCAAATGAATGTCCGAACCGAAGCTTTCCAGGACGGTTATTGGATCTATACCGGGCTATGGACAGGCGACCCGGCGGCGGATCTTATTCTGGGCCTTCCTAGCTTGGCGATTCACGACCAGACCTTTGACGGCGCCACCACGGGGCGCCGCTGGAAGATGTTTCGCCCTTATATCGAAGATGATTGGCGCATAACTAACAGCCTGACCCTCAACCTGGGTCTGGCTTGGGCGTTCACCACCCCAATCTCGGAAGCTCACGATCGCATTGCTAACTTTAACCCAGCCAATGCCGACATTCTGGTTGCCGGCGTGAACGCAGGGAACACGGCGGGCGTCAAATTCGACCCTACGGCCTTTGAACCGCGTCTCGGCCTGGCATGGAAACCGTTCACGAGTGACAAGACTGTGGTCCGAGCAGGCTACGGAATCGTTCACGACTCTTCTTGGAACCAGGGTTCGCAGGGTTTGTGGCAAAACCCTCCTTACTTTGCCGAATCTGACTTTTTTGGATTTGGTGGGTCGTGTACCTTCGCCACTTCGGCTTGCGCAGTGACTCACGGCCTAACTCCAACGGCACAGAGCGCATCCGCAGGTTTTCCGATTTTTACGACACCTCCGAACCCATTAAGTTTCACCGGAACGTTTCAAGCCCAAAATCTCGATTTCAAACTGGGTGTGGTCGAGCAGTTTAACGCAGACGTTGAGCAGCAGCTCCCCGGACAGGTCGTGTTGACGGTCGGCTATGTGGGATCGCGTAGCAATCACATCCTGACCGATGGGAACAACCTGAACGTAAGCTCTCCGTCAGCCTGCGGCATGGTGTCCGGATACACTCTGGGGTGTGGTCCTGGCGGGACTGCTTTCCCCGTTCCTTACTCGCAGTACCCCTTCTCCACCGTGTCTGATATTTTTGACATTGGAGCGGCCAACTACAACGCTCTCCAGATTAAAGCGGAGACAAAGAGCTCCAGATACGGCATCTATGCCCTGGTTGGCTACACCTATTCCCGCAACTACGACAACGGCTTCACGGACGGTTTGGGCACCCCACTCGGCGCAACCTATTTCCCGCTGCCAGGTTGGCAAACACTGGATTGGGGGCTCTCGCAAGTAAATCTGAACAATGACTTCACGGCCAGTGTTCTCTACGATTTGCCGTTCGGCCGAGGGAAGCATTTCGGAAACGATTGGAACGGGGCGCTGAATACGATCTTGGGAGGATGGCAAGTAGGCGTTATCGAGAAGATCACCTCAGGATTCCCTGTGTTTGTGATCGATAGCAGTAATGGTTCTGGGGTAAATTTCGAGAACAACGGGAATAGCGTGATTCGTCCCAATCAGACTTGCAGCCCGGGGATGAGCAATCACACCTTAACTGAATGGTTTAACACAAGCTGCTTTACCTCCCCTGCCGGAGGGGAACTGGGTGATGCTAATCGGACGCCCGTGTCGGGGCCCGGTTTCGTTAACACGGACTTCACTCTGATCAAGCACTTCACGCTGCCATGGGAAGGAACGGGGCTGGACTTCCGCTCCGAATTCTTCAACCTTTTCAACCACCCGCAATTCGGTTTGCCGAACGCTGATTTTAATGTTCCTTCGACATTCGGGTCAGTGACAAGCACCGTAAATAATCCGCGCCTGATTCAGTTCGGCCTGAAGTTCCATTTCTAAATTTCAGGGGTTAGCGTGACCAGACAATTGAGGGTTCGAATCGGCCGATCCACCACAGTTGCGGTGGGTCGGCCGGTTCTGGCGTTTTTTCTGATATTGCTTTGGGCTCTTGGAACCTTCCCCGCCGCGGCGCAGCAGCGAATCAAGATCATTGTTGACCAAGACGCTCGCGGGCCCGGAACCAGCGACCAACAAGCTCTGCTCGTTTTCTTGCAGTCGGAGAAGTTCGACGTTCTCGGCATCACCACGGTCAGCGGCGACCAGTGGGTGAAGGAAGAAACTCTTCACGCCTTGCGCACGCTCGAAATCGCGGATCGAACGGACGTCCCTGTGATTGAGGGCGCGGAATACCCGCTGCTAAATTCCAAGGAAGAAAGCGAGCGCTGGGAAGCGCTCTACGGGAAGTTCGAATACAAAGGGTGCTGGACGGATTTCTTCAAGGCTCAGCGTTCAACGATTTATGACATGCCCTACCACCCGCCGGACTTTGTGCCTCCCATGCCGGAAGGTGAGCCGCATACCAAAGCACAACCGGGCACGGCCGCGGAATTTATTGTCCGCATGGTACACAAATATCCCGGACAAGTGGTTCTTTGGGCGGGCGGGCCCCTGACGAATTATGCGTTGGCGCTAAAACTCGACCCTGAAGTCGCAACGCTCGCGAAAGAGTTTGTAATGATGGGCGGGGGCTTTTATTCGGACACGGGAGGCATTGATCCGGGCGCCCATGACGGTCGCAGGGAATTCAACTGGTGGTTCGATCCGGAGGCGGCGCGAATTGTCCTGCGCGCGCCGTGGAAAAAGCTTACGATTACTCCGATCGATATTTCGGTGAAGACGCACCTGAGCCCGGAAATTCGGGCTGCGATTGCCAAGGTCGACACGCCCGTTACCCGCTACCTGGACAAATATTCCCTGACGGGTTTCATGTGGGATGAGATTGCTGGCGCTGCCTTAATCGACCCTTCGATCATCACCGGCGAGAAGCAGTACTACATGGACGTAGACATTGATCACGGTGCCAGCTATGGAAAGACGCTGTTTTGGGGCTCGACGGCAGAGGTCCCACGTTATCTACACCTCGCGAACGTGCAGTTTGATATCGACGCGCCAAAGTTTTATAAGCTTTACATCGATCTGATGACTCGGCCCCCGGGACAAGCACGACCCTCGCACGCCTCGCCCCAGTGAGCCCTGTTTGAAGGGAACTGTGAAAACATGAAGAGGGTATGCGTGATTTTGTTTGCCTGTCTTTTCATCTGCACGTGCGGTTGGGCGCAAGGGAAGCGAAAGATAATCATCGACCAGGATTGCTCCGGACCCGGCGGCAGCAATTTGCAGGCTCCGTTAGTCTTGATTCAGTCTCCACAAGTGGATGTGCTGGGGATCACCGTTGTCAGCGGAGATCAGTGGCGCGATGAAGAAGTGGCGCACATGCTGCGTCTGCTCGAGATTATCGGCCGCACGGATATTCCCGTCGTTCCCGGCGCCGTTTTCCCTTTAGTGCGAAATCGCGAAGAAAGCTTACTCTGGCAGGACAGGTACGGAACCGTTGCTTACGGCGGGGCCTGGGATCCCCGGTGGTGGCATGAACCGTTCGTGATCCCGCCGATGCCGGAAGGCAAACCCACGACCAAACCGTCTTCGGAAGATGCCGCACATTTTTTGATTCGCATGGTCCACCAATATCCGCATGAGATTACGATTTATGAAGGCGGTCCCATGACCGACCTTGCTTTGGCCATCTCGCTCGATTCCCAATTTCCGAGTCTTGCCAAAGAACTCGTCTTTATGGGAGGCAGCCTGAACCCCCACACAGACGACCCGGAGTTCACGAATAATCCACGGCATGAGTTCAATTTCTGGTTCGATCCGGACGCGGCTGAGATTGTATTGCGCGCAGCGTGGAATAAAATCATCTGCACGCCGACGGACATATCGATCAAAACGCGCATGACGCCTGCGATGGCGCGAGAGATCGAGTCCAGCGGAACGCCGCTGGCGCGTTATGTGGCGCGATATTTTCAGCCCGGGCCCGGCACGGACTACATGTGGGATGAGCTGGCCGCTGCGGCATGGGTCGATCCAACACTAATCACAAAGCAAGAGACTCGCTATATGGGTGTGGATCTTGACCGCGGCGCAGGATATGGAAACACGCTGACCTGGACGAAGGACGATCAGACCAAAATGCACCGTGAACCCGTTGACATCCAAATCGATCTCGATGCCGAGCGGTTTTATCGAATGTTCGTAAGTCTGATGCGGGCTCCCACGCCGCCGGCCAAGTAAGAACGAGCAGTCTGCGTTCGATAATGAGGTCCGCCGGCTTCTTTCAGGGTTCGCCCGGCAATTCTTGAATTTAATTACACCGAGGTGCGTAATGCGATTTTTTCGGGTCTGGTTCGTTCTTGCGGTCGCTCTGCTTTTCCTTTCTTCGATGTGCTTGGCTCAGGAGAAGCAGAAGGTCATTATCGATCAGGATGGAGCTGGACCCGCTGGAACGGACCAGCAATCGATCCTTCTGCTGATACAGTCTCCTAAGACCGACGTACTGGGAATTACGATCGTGACGGGTGATATGTGGCTCGACGAAGAGCTCGCTCACACCTTGCGCATGCTCGAACTGATTGGACGCACCGACATCCCCGTCGTGCGCGGCGCCGAAAACCCTCTCGTGCGCGAGAGAGAAGACACGCTGCTCTGGGAGCAGCGATATGGGCTGGTGACCTGGCTCGGCGCGTGGACTCCGAGCGTATATCACGCGCCCGATTTTGTGGGGAATCTTGCGGAAGGGAATCCAACGACGAAGCCGATTAAAGAGAACGCAGCGCATTTCCTGGTGCGGATGGTGAGAAAGTATCCGAATCAGGTGACGATCTACGAAGGCGGCCCGATGACCAATCTCGCCTTGGCGATCTCGCTCGATCCCGAATTTCCGAGTCTCGCCAAGGAACTCGTTTTCATGGGCGGCAGCTTGAATCCGCAAACCAACGACCCGGAATTTACGAACAATCCGCGTCACGAGTTCAATCTCTGGTTCGACCCGGAAGCGGCCCACATCGTTTTGCGCGCCAACTGGAAAAAGATCGTGTGCACTCCGGTCGACGTTTCCGTGAAGGCTCCTCTGACGCAGGACCTGATTGACCGCATTCGAAAGTCTTCCACGCCCGCCGCACGCTACATCGGGCAGTATGCGAAAGTGTACAGCTACGACTACATGTGGGACGAACTTGCCGCTGCCGCTTGGCTTGACCCAAGCATCATTACAAAGACCGAAACGCGCTTCCTGGACGTGGACCTCGACCGTGGCGCAGGCTACGGAAATGTGCTCACCTGGAACGCAAACGATAAGCCGAAAATCGCGGTCCAACCGGTCGAAATTCAATTGGATCTCGACACTGCGAAACTCTACAAGCTGTTCGTCGACCTCTTGAGCGCCACGACGCCCCCGAAGACAACCCCGTAGCGCCCTGACGAGCGCATCGCAAGCTGCAATTTGACGCTGGACTCTACTGCGATAGCTGCTGCAACTGTTTTTCGGCTTGCGGATGGCCAGGATGTTGTTTGAGGAGCTCAAGAAGTATTGCACGCGCCTTTTGAGGATCGCTCTCGAGAACGTACAGCTTGGCCAAATTTAAGTAGGGCTGATCGAATGAAGGCGCCACGCGAATTGCTTCCTCAAAGGTTTTTTCGGCTTCCGCTTGCCGCTGCGTGCGCACATATAGAATGCCGAGATTATTGAGGGCTTCGGGGTAGGCGGGTCGGGCCGCCAGCGCCTTTCGCAGAAATTCATAGGCATGTTCGGTGTCGTTGAGCTGCGCGTAGACCATCCCGAGGCTGTAGTTAGCTTCGGGATTATCGGGGCTCAGTTGCAGCGCCCTCTCCAATGTGCTTTTGGCGTCGTCCCACCGCTTCTCCTGCCGATAGACGCTCCCGAGATTTCCCAGCGCGATCACGTTGCTCGGGTCAATTTTCAACGCCTGCTGAAAATCCTGGATTGCCTTGTCGGCATTTCCTTCGCGGGCCGCTAAGATTCCCAGGTTGTTCCAGGCCTTGGGCATGGTGCCGGGATAATTTGCGTGCAGCCGGACGGCGCGTTCGAAGCAGCCGCGAGCTTCCTCGTTCCTTTCCTGCTGCAGGTAGACGCTTCCAAGGCCGTACATGGCTTCGGCCCCGGATGGATCGTCTTGAAGCGCCAGCTGAAAGAACGCTTCGGCTTCTTTCATATAGCCCCGCTCGAAAAAGATGGAGCCGAAAGAAAGATTGTTGCGACCGAAATCGAAGTTCCCGGTAATTCCTGCAAACGGAAGCGCCTTCGTCATGCGCTCCGCCTTCGTCCGCGGTATTGCCAAAGCATCCCGAATGAAGCGCTCCTTCGCGATGTAACCTTGGTAGATTTTTACGATCGATCCAGCGTCATCGATCAAGAAAGACGTCGGCAGGCTCAAATCGCGGTGGCGATCAAAAATGTTGCGGTAAAGAATGTTATAGACTGCGATCACGTCGTCAGACGCAAGGAGTATCGGCAAGGAAATATTCCGGTAACTAGCAAGCGCAGAATGTTCATCAGGGCTAGTCGGCGTGTCGGCGTTTACCATAAGCAGTTGCAAGCCTACGCGGGCCATTCGATTTCGCAGCTTATCGAAATCGCCCAACTCCGCTGGAGAATTTGGCGACTTCGCCGTCCAGAAGTGGACGAGCACAGGTTTGCCTCGCCAGCCTGAAAGAGTCTGCGTCTGTCCGGTTAAGTCCGGCAGCGAAAAATCGGGGCCTGCAACAGGTTCGAGCAGCCAGGTTTCAACCACGCTGGGTAGCAAGTTTGCCTGCTTGGAAGAAATCTCGACGCTCGCAGCCAAAGGGACTGGCGGGCCAGATATTGTTCGGAATGGCTCGATGCGCGATGGCGACGAGCCTTCTTCCACCCAAATGCGATGGTTGAGCGGGAGCTCTCTAATCTCCTGCACCAGCCCGCTCGGCCAGCGGATCGAAGCTGCAACAGGATTTTTCGTGCCGCCCAAGCCGAAAAAAAGCTCCTTGCTATGCTGCGCCAGAAATCCCGATCCGCCTTGCACGAGCAGTGTCTGGCGACCCGATTCGGTTATGACGGTCACCGCCGCTCCGATCGCGTCGCGGTTGTCTTTTTTGCCGGAGAGCCGAAATGCAACGGCGGGACCCAGCTCGTCGGCGACGCACTTCAAGAGCCGCAACTGTGGACTGTTGCGGTTCTTCAGAAACACTTCCACCCTGCCATCGTGGTCGAAATCCCCGAGCGCAAAAGTTCTTCCGTCTTCGATGAAGTCCAACCCCAGGACCGCTGAAACATCAGAAAACGTTCCGTCCTGGTTATTCAAATAACAAATGTTGCGTTCGAAACCGCTCCAAGTGCTGTCGGAACGAATGAGCTCGTTGATTGCATTCCAGCCTTGCTCGTACTTCGCGCTTGGCTCCGCATTCTCCGGAGAATTGGCGACCACTTGCCTCCAAAAAAAGCTGTTCAAATCCTCCCGCGTGGTCCCAGACACCATTCCATTCACGACGTAAATGTCCGGGTACCCGTCGTGATCGAAGTCCCACGCGTCACTCGACCAAGCCCAACGTCCAACCGCTGTCCCGGACCGAGTGGTATCATCCTCGAACGAACGAGCGTCTCGATTGCGAAACAGTGAATTGCCCATGGCATGCTTACGGTAGAGCGCCCGGATTTTCTCGCTCGCATCCTTCTGAAAAATCGCCTGCTCCGAAATGCGGTTCCCCGCCGCGGTCCACATGTCGGCGACGTAAAGGTCCTGTCTGCCGTCTTTGTCGTAATCAAGCCAGGAAACGCTCATTCCCGCGCCCACGTCTTCGACACCGACTTCTCCGGCAATGTCTGTAAACGTTCCGTCGCGATTATTGCGATAGAGATTCTTCCGTCCAAAATCGTTCACCACGTAAAGGTCCGGCCATTGGTCGCCGTCGGGATCGCCCCAACCACAGCAAAAACTGAAGCGCGTGTTGTTTCGATCGAGACCCGACTCTCGCGTGACGTCGCGAAACGTCCCATCGCGCTGATTCCGCATCAGGAAATTCGGTGGGCCGTTCTCGGCGTCGCAGTAGGGAGTTGGATACTGGTATTGATCGGCGCCCTGATAAAAGGAGTACAAGCAGAAGTAGACATCAAGCCAGCCGTCGCGATCGTAATCGGCGATCGCCGCTCCAGTGAATGTGCCCTGCGGTGAATTGGCAAACTGAAAAGCGCCGGGCCGCTCGCGAAATTTTCCATTGCCTTCGTTTAGAAACAGAACAGGACCATCCGTGCGCACGAGGATCAAGTCCTGACGGCCATCGTTGTCAATGTCCGCAAATAAAGCACATGCCGAGTTTTCCAGAATGCCTAGACCGGATATCGCCGTGACGTCTTCAAACGTTCCGTCCCCGCGATTTCGATACAGCAGGTTCGGCAGACCCGCGGGCTGGCAAATGTAGAGATCGTCAAATCCGTCTCCATCGATGTCGGCAATCGAAACGCCGTTGTGCCCATAGATATCGATGCCACACGCCCCATCAAGCACCGTCCGCCAATAATCGGTCCCAAAGGCCAACTGGGCTGCGTAGGAAGAATTGCCGCCGAATGCCTGTGAGGCAATGTCCCGAAAGAATGGGGCCGAGGAGCGGCTACGTTCCTCTTCCAACATTTGCCACTTACGCAGACGGAACTCACCGGAGGAAGTCATCTCCCATTCGAGATCCCAGCTTCCGACCCGCTGTTCGCGATAGAAACCGGCTCCCGTACCTACCAGTTCAAAGCGGACACGCGTTACGAGCGAGTTAGGTATCACGGGCGAGGGCAACGTGGAAGAGTTCGCTTGGATGCGAGTCACCTGAAATTCGGCGGTGACGATCGAGGAAAACGGGCTCATGAGCGCGCGCCATTCGTTCAAGAATTCTTCTTTGCCGAGCGTGCTCCCCTCAGAAAAATTCATCCTCCAAACGCGAAGCGCCGGTTCGCTGCGCAGAGGCTGCGACACAGAAGGCTTGGGCGAGGCACCCGAAAAATCCGGGGTCATCGCCTTTTCAATCGCCGCTGTTTTTTGAGGGGATTCAAGGAGCTGCGCGCTCCATTCGCTTAAGATGGCCGCAATCTGATCCTGATACTTCTCTGTGACGAATTCATCGGACCCGGCGCCAACCTTTGCCAGCAGTGCATTGAGCCCGCCCGGCTCTCGATAGTGCGGATGCACGTAAAACTCGGCCGCCTGCCGCGACGATGGAATGGAACCCTTTCCAAAAAGAAACGGACGGAGAGAAGGAAAACCGAGCCCCGCTGGTAGGAATGCGAGAGAAGCTCCCTGGCAATACTGGATGAGGAACTTGCGCCGGCTACGATCTATCGACCGGTATTTCTTCCCAGGCCTGCTTATGGCGATGCTCTCATTCCGATTCGCGACGAATCGAAAATCTAGCACTGATAAATAGGGCGGTCAAGAAAAGCGGCTCGAAGAGAAATTCGCAACCCGGCGCCGTGTGATAAGCTACGCGTTTCTGATTTGCTCATGTTTCGTGTCAGGAGATTCTATCTTTGTCCTCCCCTCGAATTGCAGTCGTCGGAAGCTACGCCACGGGCCTGACCATGAACGTCAGCCGCTTGCCAAGCAGCGGTGAGACTTTGCTGGCCAGCGGCTATCGTGTCGATTTTGGAGGGAAAGGGTCGAACCAGGCCGTGGGTTGCGCGCGGCTCGGAGCGAGGACCACCTTTGTCGGCAGGATTGGGAATGACAGTTTTGCGGACATGGCCTTGAAACTGTATGAAAACGAGGGTCTGGACGTTCGCTGGGTGAAACGCACCAGCGAAGCGTTGACGGGAGTCGGTTTTATTCTCGTGGAAGACGCGACCGGAAAAAACTGCATCGCACTTGCCCCAGGCGCGAATGAGTTTCTCACTCCCGCCGACATTCTCGAGTGCCGGGAGGCGATCGATTCCGCAAGAGTTGTCCTGACGCAGCTCGAAATTCCCGTCCAGGCAGCCGAAGCGGCTCTCGCGCGCGGCCGTTCCATCGGTGCCATCACCATCTTGAATCCCGCGCCAGTGCGGCCGCTGCCTTCATCCGTCCTCGAGCTGGTCGACATCCTGACGCCCAACGAAAGCGAAGCTCGCGTCCTCTGCGGCTGCAGTCCGGACGCTGCCATCGAGCCGGAAGAAATTGGCCGCGAGTTGATCCGTAGAGGCGCGCGTCAGATCATCGTCACCCTGGGCGAAAAGGGCGCGTTGATTGTGACGGCTTTGTCTTCGATTCATGTCCCTGCGATATGCGTCCCGGCGGTCGACACAACAGGCGCAGGAGATGCGTTCAACGCCGGTCTTGCCGTCGCACTAGCCTCCGGTACGAGCCTTGAGGCGGCAGCGCAATTCGCAGTAGTAACGGGTGGCCTGGCGGTTACCAAAGAAGGAGTCGTTCCCTCATTGCCAATGCAAGAACAAGTCCTTCGCTTCTATCGGGAATCCAATCTGACACCCCCGAATTGGTTTTCGTAGAAATGGATATGCGGCGATTGAATTTCTCTGTGGGCAATTGTCCCGACTTGTACGCAAGAGTCCTCTTCAGACTCGCTTCGCTTTGAGGCCCAAGGAATGCAAATTCATCTGTTGGTAGGCTTTCTTCTTGTTCTCGCGGCTGGATTGCTCCAGGGAACCTTTATTCTTCCTATGACGCTGGTAAGAAAATGGTCATGGGAACACACTTGGGCAACATTTTCGTTATTCGGCATGTTCGCTTTCAACTGGATCATCACTCTTCTTTTCCTGCCGGAAATTTTCGTGGTGTATGCCAAGTCTCCCTCACGGGACCTTGCTCTCCTAGCACTCCTTGGAATGGGCTGGGGCATAGGCGCTGTGCTATTTGGTCTCGGTATGGATAGACTCGGGATGGCCTTGGGCTATCCCATCATCATGGGACTCATCGCGAGCCTTGGTGCGCTGATTCCGCTCCTGGTTTTCTTCCCCAAAACGCTCTTGACCCATAAAGGGCTGCTTCTGCTCTGCGGCACCGCGCTCGTTGTCTTAGGAATTGTGTTGTCTTCAGTGGCTGGCTCGCGCAGAGCGACTTCCGGAAGCGATGCGAATGCAATACAAGCCAAGGCATTCACGGTTGGGTTGACCATCGCTGTTTTGGCCGGAATATTGTCTTGCCTCCCCAATGTTGGAATGGCTTTTGGCAAGAACGTCGTCAGCGTCGCGGGAACGCTTGGAATCTCAGAGGCTTCGGCGGTGAACACGGTATGGGCCCTGCTGTTCACCTTTGGATTCGCTGTGAATTTCGTATATTGCATCTACCTGATGGTCAGTCGGCGTACATTGAATGAGTATTGGAATCAGGAGACGCCCCGCAATCTGGGTTGGAGCGCTATAATGGCTTTGATGTGGATCGGCAGCTTTTACCTATACGGGGCCGGCGCCGCAAGACTTGGACGGTGGGGCGTGGTAGCTGGCTGGCCTCTGTTCATTACCCTCTCCATCGTCACAGGCTACCTCTGGGGATGGTGGAGGGGTGAGTGGCTAGAAGCGTCGCCTTCCGCCCGACGGTTACTGAATCAAGGCCTTCTCGTTCTAATTATTGCGGTGATCACGGTCGCCCTCAGCAATTTCTTGTGACTAAGGAGCACTTTCGCGATCTGACTTTCACGGTATTCGGTCGGGCCAAGAAGAACGAGTCATGCCGCAAGGTCACACATTTTTGTTAAGTTCTCAGCCCCGGGCGCGTTGGATGCGCCACGATGTCGCGCAGCTTCTGAAGCGCTTCTTCTTTTGCGAACGCTCGGTGGTGCTAGCCGTAGCAGGGTGGATCCCTTCAATCGCTTCCCTGGAAACCAAAATCGGCCTGGCCCGTTTCATCTGGCAAAACGCGGAGACCGCAAATGCTTTGCGTGATCGCGTCTTCGAACTCCGTTACCCGAATCGAATGTTGGAAGAACAGGGGACGGACCACGCTCTGATCGAACTCTTCAACAGCGTCGAAGATTCACCTTCGGTTCCGGCGTTTTTGCTGAGCATCGGAAGAGTTCTGCTTCCAGCGTTGCGGGACGCCTATCGGGAGTATATCGAGGGTTCGGACACGATCGCGGATGGACCCACCCATCGGTTCCTTGCCTTGGCGCTTTCCGAGAAGGTCCAACAGATTGCTGCATTTGAACAATGGGTGGATTCGGCGCTGGCCCAGCACCCTGAATCGCGCGAAGGCGCATTCTCTTGGTTACGAGCAGTTGCTGATCGGCTATCAGAAATGGGAGGCGTGGGAGTCGGACCAGTGCCATCAGCTTCCGTGCCGCAGAGACCTTTGCCGGGCGCAAAGGCGTTTGTTGTTCCCGACAAGCCCGCTCGGGACCCGCGGTTCTGGCCATGCAGGTTTTATTGGCCCGATGTAGTCGATCCAGCCTATCCCTATGGCGAGGGCCTGCAATTGCAAATCCGCTCAGCGATTAGCCATCTGAATGAGGTGTGGGCCATTGAGACCGGAGCCCTTATTTTGCATTCCTTCGCGGATATCCTTCCTTGGGAGTTGATCCACAATTCAGCTCGATGGACCTACGACGAAGCGCGCCATTGCCTCATGGGCTACGAGCGTTTGATGAGCTGGGGCTTTGAGCCAGCCGAAATTCCTCTTGGCACGTACATCTATGAAAGTGCTTCGGGCCAGGATCCGATCTATCGCCTCGGTATGCTTTATTTCTTTGAGACGAAGAATATCCGTCACAAAACTACACGCGCTCAGCTCTTCCACACCTACGGCGATACTGTGAGCGAGCACGATATGGACTTCGACTGGGCCGACGAAACGATTCATGCCGGATACGGCAGGCATTGGCTCAAGGAATTGCTCGCCGCACGGGGCCAAGACCCAGATTCCCACGAACAAATCCGCGAACACTGCCTGAAACTCGTGAGTGATTACGTCCGTACCGCAACGCCAGAGGAAGCGGCCGACATCCGACAGATAGCGTCCGCACTGATGATCAAAGCCATCCGAATTTCGCGAACCGGAGCTGATCTCGCGGCAGGCAGCGGGCCTGCACTACTGTAAGATTGGACAAACATGAGTCTGACGGGTCACATGGGCCAATCACTGTCGACGCAAGAGGAAGTTCTGCGCATCGCCGCGCGAATTCAATCCACTATCATTTCGAACTCCTTCACGCGATCGCAGTGGGAGCGACACATTGCCGAATGCCTTGAATTCCATTTTCAGGCGGCGATGATTCCTCCATGTTGGGTTAAAGAGACGGCCCGAGCGCTTCAGAACTCCGGAATTCGAACCGCGTCCTTTATCGACTTCCCCTACGGAACCATGACCAGCCGCGGCAAGGCCTACGAAGCCGCATCTCTGCTCCAGGACGGGGTACAGGAAATCGACATGATGTCGAACGTCGGATTTCTTCTTTCGGGAATGGAAGCGGAATACCGTAGCGACATCCAGGGAGTCGTGAAAGCGGCGGCGGGGGTCCCTGTAAAGATCATGCTTGAACTACCGCTTCTGAATCCCCAGCAGCGCGAACGTGCTGTGGCCCTCAGCATCGAGGCCGGCGTCGCATATTTGAAAAATGTCAGCAGTGGCTTGGTCGGCATCGCCACGCCGGAAGAGATTCGCTTTCTCCGCCGCCTGGCGCCGCCTCGCGTTCGCGTCAAAGCATCGGGCGGAATCAAGACGGCTGCGCAGGTCCGTGAATTGGTCGAAGCCGGGGCCGACTTGGTCGGCACCAGCGCAGGAGCAAGAATCATCCGGGAATTGCGAGAAGGTGAAGCCACTTCGAAGCCAGGCTCGACAGATTATTGAAAGTCTCTCCGGTCCGGCTTCGCGCTTCCCCGGGTTCCGTCTGGGCGTTAATCACGGCTGCCTTCCTGAGTTCGCGACGCCGAAACAAAGTCCCAGCCAAGTTCACCCCATTTTCATCCTCCCGAATACTCCCTTTGTAAGAGCGTCTCAAGAAAATGCTGCCCGGCTAAAGCAGGAAAGGTCCAACATCCTGCCCTCGAACCAAGGCGAATTTATCGAAGTCATTGACCATACGTTGTGGTTCGTATCTCCTTGCTGCATTACACTATGGGTCTAAAACCAAACCTCAGGGGACCCGCATCGTAATGGAATTCGATATGACCTCGCAGCACCTGACAAACGAAAAAGCAGTGCACGGCTTTTCGCTCGGGCGGCGTCAATTCCTGGCGGCAAGTGCAGCTTGTAGCTTGGGAGCCTGCGCCAGTCTGTCCATAGTGGGGGGGGCTTTGGCGAATCAATCCCTAACCATCGCTTTCGGGTGGGTTCCGAACGCTGAGTACGCGGACATTTTCGTCGGTATCGAGAAGCAGCACTTTGCCCACGCTGGATTGACCGTCAATTACCTGGGAGGCGGGCCAAACGCGCCGGTGTCGTTGGTCCTGGTCGCTGCCGGGCAAGCCGACATCGCCGCCACGAGTTGGCTGCAATTGCTGGACGCCGAAGCGCACGGAAATGACTTCGTCATCATCGCGTCGATGATTCCGCTTACACCCGAGGGCTTGATTTCTCTCCCGCGTCGACCAGTATTGAAACCTGCCGATCTGCCAGGCAAGCGTTTTCTCGTGCAGGGGCCGACGGAGCGCGATGTTCTTGACGCCGTTTTCAAGATCAATCATCTTCCACCCGACCATCGCTATGTTCCCGCGGGATATTCTCCCGATGCGCTCCTAGCCGGCGCCGGAGATGCCTATTTCTGCTTCGTCACCAATCAACCAGTCATCTTCGAAGACATGAATCTCAAAGAAGGCAAGGACTTCCTGGTTGCGCGCATGGATCAGTTCGGCTACCACGTTCCATCACAGTTGTTCGTCGTAGATCGTAAGAAGCTCATGTCCGAGCGGGCGACTTTCGTAACTTTCCTTCGCGGATTACTGCAGGGTTATCTCGACAACAAGAAGGATCCGGCCTACGCGGCGAATCTCGTTGTGTCCAAATACGGGCGCGAGTATGGCTTCTCTCTCCATCAGCAAACGCGGCTGAATGAATTGCAGTTGCAATTGGAAAGAGCCCCCGGTACGCCTGGACCCTATTGGATCAGTGAAGAACAACTCCGTGGTCCTATGTACGATGTGGCAAGAGTCACGGGCAGGACGAACCTGCCGGACCCGGCGCGCGTTATGGATATGAGCTTGCTCGCAGAAGCCTACAAGGGATTGCCGCTGTAATTCCCGGTCGCCCCGCAGTCGTCGCACCTGAGAAATCGAACGGGACCTACAAAACAGGAGAAGTGAGACGCAATGAAACAGCGTAACGCTGACCTTCTCATCACGGGCGCCGAAATCCTCACATTCGACGCCGCCAGCACCGTCGTGCGCGACGGCGCCATTGCCATCACGGGAAACACGATCGCGTGGCTCGGCAAGAGCAGCGACGCGGCAAACCTATTCCGCGCCAAGGACACGCTCAGAGCGGACGGGATGATCGCGATGCCTGGCCTGGTGGATTGCCACGTGCATACCGCGCAGCAATTTCTGCGCGGCAAGCTCGCTTCACTCGGCTACATCGGAAGCTTGCGCGAACCTATCTGGAAGCGTTACCTGATCCCTTTCGAAAGCGGCCTCGAACCGGAGGACGTCTACTGCAGCGGCCTGAGCGCGTACTCGTCGATGATCAGTTGCGGCACCACGTGTTTTCTCGAAGCCGGCGGTCCTTTCCCCGATGAAATGGGACGCGCGGCAGACGACATCGGCATTCGCGGCCGGATTGCCATGTCCACTATGGATCTCGACGAGACGCTCCCGAAGGGCTTCCGCTTCACCACCGAGGAGGCTTTACAAAGAAGCGAAGCTTTGGTCAAGCGCTGGGAGAAACACCCGCGCGTCAACGCATGGCTGGCTCTTCGTCAAATCATCGTTAACTCCGAAAAGTTGCGGCTCGAGATGGACGCGCTCGCGCGGCAACTGAACACGCGCATCCACACTCACTTGTGCGAAGGCACCTACGAAGTGGATTACACAATCGACCAGTTCGGCATGAGGCCGGCGGAATATCTTCATTCGATCGGCGTGCTGAACGACCGGCTGCACTGTGCTCATTCGGTTCTGCTCAGCCACAAGGAGATCGAGCTGTACGCGGCAAACGACGTAAGTTCATGCCACTGCGCGATGAACAACTTCATCATTGGCGCGCCGCACCTGTTCGAACTGATGCGTCGCAACGTCCGCGTCGGGCTGGGCACCGATGGCGCCGCCACGCGCGGCACGCTTGACCTGTTTCAGGTGTCTCACTATGCGGTCCACGGCCAGCAAATCCTGGATGGAACGCCGATGCACGGCACCAGTCCCATGGGCTACACGGATATGCTGCGCCAGGCGGTGCACGGTGGAGCCCGCGCCGCTCATTTAGAAGCTCTGATTGGCAGCCTTGAACCCGGCAAACGCGCCGACCTCATTCTCATCAGCGCCGGTGATTTCGATCAGTACCCCATGTACGATCCCGTCATCACGGCGGCGGAGCAGACGGTCGGCCGCGACGTTCAGACCGTCATCATCGACGGACGCATCGTCATGAAAGATCGCCGGCTTCATACAGTCGATCTCGGGCCGATGCGCGAGCGCGTGAAGAAGCAATACGCGCAGATAATGGAGCGCTTCGACCGGGCCATCGCATGACTAGCGCAGGCATTGAAATTCAAGGCTTGTCCAAGCGCTTTGTTCCGCGCCGCGGCATCGTTGTGGAGGCCATTCGCCAGGTCGATCTCAGCGTTGCGCCCGGCGAATTCCTAGCCATCGTTGGCCCTTCAGGCTGTGGTAAGAGCACGCTCCTTCATTTGGTCGCGGGCCTCGAGCAGCCTTCAGATGGTACGGTTCGAATCGGTGGCGAACCTCCGGAGGAATTGGTCCGCAGACACCGTCTCGGCGTCGCTTTTCAGGATCCTGCACTTCTGCCATGGCTTTCTGTGCAGTCCAATCTCGGATTGCCGTTCAAGCTGGCTGGCATGCCTGTGAATGAGGAAAAAGTAACGGCGCTGATCGATCTGGTGGGCCTTAAAGGCTTCGAACTCGCTCGCCCAAGTCAACTTTCGGGAGGCATGAGGCAGCGCGCCGCCATCGCGCGCTCGCTTTGTCTCGATCCCGACGTGCTCCTGCTCGACGAGCCATTCGGCGCACTCGACGCGGTGACTCGCCGCCGGCTCAACATCGAACTCGAGCGCATCTGGCGTAGCAGGCCCATCACGACGCTGCTCGTCACACATTCCGTCGAAGAGGCGCTGTCCCTATCCGACCGGACCATCGTCATGGAGCGTCCGGGCGCGATTGCGCAGGTCGTCGAGGTCCCGTTTCCCCGGCCGCGCACGCCGGACGTCTTGCGGCGTCAGGAGTTTCATCGATTGGCAGACCAAATCACTCTTTGGCTGGAGCACTAAGGACACGCGAATGGATCGCCTACAAAGCCGGCCTGTCGCCAATATCACTTACGCGATCTTGGGCCTGGTTGCGTTCTTCGCGCTGTGGCAATGGGTTGGCAAGACCGGTCTGGTTGGGCCTTCGCTTCCGGCTCCGACCGATGTGGCAAGAACCTTGATGCAACCCGATACGCTGCCCTTGCTCGGCAGCTCGGCTTTGTACACTCTCGCCTCGGCCGCGAGGGGACTGCTCATCGGAGGTCTGCTTGCAATTCTCCTGGCCATCGTGATTCATCTGTTGCCTCCGCTGCGACCCGGCCTCGACCGCTTGGCCGTCCTGGTCAACACCACGCCTCCCATTGCGATTGGCCCCATCCTGATTGTAGTTTTCAGCCGCAGCCAGACTGCCTCGGTACTCGCGGGCATCCAGGTATTTTTTCTTTTCTATGTAGCCGCGTCTTCGGGACTGGCTGCCGCTTCGCCAGCGCTGCGCCGGGTAATGACAGGCTTTGGGGCAAGTTCCTGGAAACGGCTTTGCTATTTGGAGTTGCCCGCGTCCCTGCCTCATCTCGCGAGCGGACTCAAAGCAGCGGTCGCGGCTTCCTTTCTCGGAGCCATTCTGGGCGAATGGTTCGGCGCGCCGCACGGCCTTGGCCTTGTGATCTTGAACGCCATGCAGAATTTTCAAGTCCAGCTTATGTGGGCGGCCGTTGTGGTTGCCGCCGCCATGTCGCTGACCGCCTTTCTGGCCGCCGCAGGAATCGAAAAGTTCGTTCTGCAAAGGTTTGGCAAATGAAGCGTGTCCTCGCTCAAACCTGGGCCGTGATCCTGCTCTTGGCTGCGTGGAGCTTCTGGGTTCGGCACAGCGGATTCAACGGCATCGTCGTCGTCACGCCGCTGGCCGTCGCGCGCGAGCTGATACATCACCCGTCCGATTACGTCCAGCCGGCCTTGCACACCATCGCCGTCTCGCTCTTCGGAATGTTTGCAGGCCTGCTTTGCGGATTGTTGCTCGCCGTCATGATGTGGTTGTCCAGAATTCTCGCGGCAATCAGCATCCCACTCGCCTTGCTGCTGACTTCCGTTCCCGTCGTCTGCCTGATACCCGTTTTGACGCGCATTTTCGGCTACGATGACCGGACCGTCTTCGTCACCGTGATCATTCTGTGCTTCCTCCCTGGTTTTGTATTTGCCTATGCGGGCTTGCGGGCATTGCCACCGATGGCCGAAGAATATTTCAGCGTGCAGGGCGCAGGACGCTGGAGCCGCCTCTGGCGGCTTGCGCTTCCGGCGGCCGTGCCGCGCCTCGCCGTCGCGCTGAAAGTGCTCTCCGTGCAAAGCGTTCTTTCCGCATTGATCGCGGAATTTCTCATGCAAACTGGCGGCCTGGGCTTTCTGATTGGAACTTCCACCGCCGACCTTGCGATGGACCAAGCGCTGGCCGCTTCGCTCGTCAGTGTCATGATTGCCCTCGCGCTGTATGGCACGACCTCTTTGACCGAACAAGCCATCTTGAGACGTTACAACTGAGCCTTTGACCGGAAGGAGCACTATGTCACCAAAACTCGAAAGCGAACCGAATTATCAGAGCCACGATGTCTGGAGCCGCACGACCACGGCGAATGGTTACAGCGTCGACGAGCTGCGGTCCGTCTTGCAGAAATCCATCCGGCGCGGATGGGTGGAGGAAGCGGCGCTGGCGGCCTATGAGCTTTTCACCGCCGGTCCCGACACCGAAGAACTGCTTTGGCGGCGTTTGGAGATCATCGCCACGGAAGACGTGGGATTTGGTCTCGTCACGGCGCCGGCCATCATCGAGGCTCTCAATCAACAGCGGCTGCGCATGCCCGATCGCGGCGATCGCTGGATTTACTGCGCCCACGCCGTGCGCGTCCTAGCAACTTCCAGGAAGGATAACATGTCGATGGAGCTCGCCGGATGGACACGCGAAGTGGTCGCCCGCGGCGAACGGAAAGTCGAAGTGCAGGACTTCATGCTCGACATGCACACCCGCCGGGGCGTCGGCATGGGCCGCGACAAGGCTCATTGGTGGAATGAAGGCGCGCGCCTGGAAAATCGCATCGAAGACTACGATCCAAAATGGGGCAACTACTTGCGGAAGCTGGACGGCGCAAAATGATCGACCGCTCCGAACGAATCAGTTTCGAATCTTCAGTGTGGTGCAGAGGTATCTGAAGGAGTCCGCAGAACGATCAGGAACTGCCGGACCTCGCGCCGTTGCTGCTCGTCAGCGGCGGTCTCGGCTTTCTCGTCCTTCTCGTATGTTTGAAATTCCTCTTGCGCCTCTGCGTCTTTGCCCGCTCGCTTATAGGCAAGGCCAAGCCGGTAGTGCGCTTCGCTCAACTCCGGACTCGCTTCCACGGCCTTTTGGTACGCGTCGATGGCTTTCCCGACTTCCTCGCGGGCGATGTACACGTTTCCAAGTTCCACAAAAGCCTTTCCTAATTTTGGATCGATACTCACGGCTTTTTCGAGCAGCTCTTCAGGCTGATTTGGGCTCACAAGGCTACCGGACCTGCGCTCCTGCTTGAGCAAAGCCATTGCGTAGTAATAATTCGCAAGCGCGTTTTCAGGTTGCTCCCGCGCGAACCTCGCCAGCCTCGCATCGCCGCACGGCAAAGGCGACGGTGTCGCCGTCTCCATTTCGCCGAGAAAAATATAGGGCCCAGGATCCGCCGGTTTTAAATCCGAAGCCGCGCAAAGCTTTTGCGCCGCCTCTTCGTAGGAGCCGGTGGCGAATAGCGCCGCCCCAAGCCCAGCGAGCATTCTCGCGGAGTCCGGATGCGTGCTCGATCCCTTGGTGAACACTTCCGCTGCCGGCCCGGCAGCTCTGTGGAGGAGCAGTTCCGCACCCCAAGCGAAGTAGTTCTCCTCGTTCGGGTCCATGCGCACCGCTGTTTCGTACTCGCCGACCGCTCCGAGCGAATCGCCCGTCCGCTCATCGACATCTCCCAACATCCGGTGCAGGTCCGCTGTATTCACACTCGAAAGCATCTTCACTATTTGATCGTGAGCCTTCGCAAGGTCGCCATTTCCTTCATAGGCCAGCCCCAGGTCGTACGCGCTGACTGGATTTCGAGGATCGATCCTGGAGGCAGCCTCAAGCGGTGGAATGGCTTGGGCGTATTTCTGCGAACGCAGATAGAAAGCGCCGAGGTTGTAGTTTGCCTCGAAATTTTCCGGCGCGCGTGCAACCGCTACTTTCAGCTCGCCTTCAGACGGAGACGCTTCCGCCGACGCCTTCCCTTCGCTCGCACCGCCCGATTTGAGCGCCGCTGTATCTTTGGCCAGCTCTTCGCTGGTTCGAACTTTGATGTCCGAACCGTGCAAGCCGAGGTCGGACCAATCGCTCACGCCCGCCACCGTAAAATCGGGCTTGTCTTCAAACTCCATTGTTCCCTGCGCTGCATTTGAGTTCACAGATGCACCGGTCGAAGCCTTCTCCCCAGCCGACAAATCTTCGACGACTAATTCAACGCGCTTTGTCTTCCCAGTGGAAACGGTAATGACCTCTGATACCCCCTTATACTCATCCGTCTTTTGCACCAGCACCGTATAGCTGCCCGCACCCGGCGCTGAAAAAGTGAATGCCCCGTCCGCATTCGTCCTTGATTCAAGCGTCTTCGCTTCACCCTGCCTTTTCAGCAGCACCCGTGCGCCCGCAACCGGCTTGCTGCCGGAATCTCGCACCGTGCCGGCGATCGAAATTCTTAGCTGTCCCTGTGGTGACGCATTCTGCGCAAACGAAGGTGCGACAAACAAGCTCATCCACGTCACGAGCGCCGCAATAAAGAGCGGAGAGCAAAAGCCGTGATGAAATGTAGCGGAAGATCGGACTCTGTCGGGTTGGTTCATCTCTGCGGTTGGTCCGTTGCGTTCGCTCGGGGAATCGCGTCCCAATTCAATCCTCAGCGCATTCTAGCCGCCGCAATCATTGCCCGCAATGAATACCGAATTCCACTCACGCGCATCGCCGCGCTACAATCCGGTCTGCTGTTTTTCAACGAAGAGAGGCCCTCATGCTGAAACGCGCCGCGTTCGCCTTTGCAATTCTGCTCCTTTCCGCGTTTGCTGCCAGAGCGCAGAGCAAGCTCCCGGTCCAATGGGAAGATCTGACAGCCGACGATTTTATTCACGCCATCCAACAGGCACAGGGAACCTGCCTGCTTCCCTTCGGAATCCTCGAAAAGCACGGTCCGCAGCTTCCGATCGGCACCGACCTAATTAACGTTCGCTACGCCTCCCTGCACGCAGCCCGGGAAGAGTACGCCGTGGTGTTTCCTGCGTATTACTTCGGTCAGATTGCGGAAGCGAAGCACGAACCCGGCACGATCGCCTACTCGCGCGACATGCAGCTCGATCTATTGCAGGAAACGACGGATGAAATGGCCCGCAACGGCTGCAAGAAAATCCTGATCGTCAACGGCCATGGAGGAAACGAAGATCTTCTTCCATACTTCGCGCAAACACAGCTCGACAAGCCGCACGACTATGTCGTTTATATTCAGTGGGGCGGTATGAAGCAACCGAAGAGTTCTCTGCACAAAGACGCCGTGGACATGCACGCCGGGCAATCAGAAACCTCGAACATGATGGTTTCGCAGCCCGACTTGGTCCACATGGATCGCGTCGGTCAGGAGTCGGGAGCCGACCAAAAACGTCTCCATCTACCGTCCGATGTCTACACTGGCATCTGGTGGTATGCGCGCTTCCCCAATCACTATGCTGGCGACGCTTCCACCGCTTCGAAAGAACTTGGGGAAGAGGACATGAAAAACTGGATTGCCACAATTGCAGACGCGATTCGCGCCGTGAAAGCGGACGATGAGAGCCCGAAACTCCAGAACGAGTTTTACGAGGAGAGCCAGCACCCGCTCGGCACAAAACAATAATCACGAGGCCCGCTCGAATGTCTTCCAGCAAAGACCGCCTATCTGAAAATAAATCCCTCGGCATGGACGCGGAGATCACACGCCGCGATTTTCTCGGCTCGTCGCTTCTTGCCTCCGGTTCCGTGCTTCTCGCTGGACATTCGCCCGCCGATTTTTTGGCGAAGCAAGCGCAAGAGGCATCCTCGACCCAGAAAGACGACTGGACCGGCTACGGGGGTGTCGGCGAATACGCCTCCTCCAACGGCAACACCTGGGACGTGGTCACAGCCGGTCATCGCATGCGCGACAATGCTTACGATCTGCAACCCCCCGACATAGTCGACACGGGCGAAACGTATGACTGCGTGATTGTCGGCGGCGGCATCAGCGGTCTCGCGGCCGCCCTCTTCTTCTTACGCCAGGCTGGTCCGCAGATGAAATGTCTCGTGCTTGAAAACCATCCCATCTTCGGTGGAGAAGCGAAGCAGAACGAATTCGAGATCAATGGTAAGCGAGTCGTCAGCCATCAAGGCTCCGCCATCTACTTTGTCCAATATCCTTATAGCGCGCTCGCCAAATTTTATGATTCGATCGGTCTTCGCGCGCCCAAGCTCGATTACCAGACTTGGTCCGGCCCCGATCCGGAAATGCCGCTCGCCCGCACTCCTTACGACACGGCCGGTCTCGACCGGGGGCAGTACGGCTTCTGGTTTGGCAATTCTGCCCAGCCAACGTACGGCGTCTGGGCTTTCGATCCCATCGGCAAGAAATTCGAAGGAGTGCCCGTTCCTGCCGAAACCCGCGCCGAATTGTTTCGCTGGTTCTCCGGTCAAGCCGCTGCGGATTCGAAATTCACGCCGCCGCAATTTGAAGGCGACGCCGCCTCGCGCTATCTCGACTCGATCACGCTCGAGCAGCACTATGTGGAAAGATTCGGAGTCACACGCGACTTTATCCGCACCTACCTTTCTCCCGTCGCAGGGGGTGGTTCGGGCCTCGGACCGGATGCTCTCTCTGCCTTCACTGACTACGCCGCGGACCTGCTTCATCCTTACGAAGGCGACGGCGATCCGGTTCAGATGTTCCCCGGCGGCAACACAACCATCGCTCGCCTTATGGTCAAATCGCTGATTCCCGCTTCGATTTCCGACGAACCAACCGTCGCAGGAATTACGCGCGGCGAAGTTAATTTCCCGGCGCTCGACGATCCCGCATCCCGCGCGCGCGTTCGCCTGGCTTCCACGGTGGTTTCCGTCACACACGACGGCGATCCAGACAAATCTTCCACACTCACGGTCCTCTATGCCAAGGGAGGGAAAGTCTTTCAGGTCAAAGCGCGTTCGGCAGTTATGGCCGGTGGAAGCTGGACCACAAAACACGTTGTCCGCGATTTGCCCACTCCGCAAAAGCAGGCCTATTCGCAGTTCTATCGTTCACCGTCTCTGATGGCCAGCGTCGCGGTCCGCAACTGGCGTTTTCTATATCGAATGGGCCTTTCGGGTTGCCAGTGGTTCGGCGGTATCGGCAATAATCTGGAAGTGCGGAAACTTGCGCTCACCGGCGTGAGCGAACCGACGATTTCCCCGGACTCGCCAATTGTCCTCACGCTAAAGATTCTGTTTTCCTATCCAGGGATTTCGACGGAAGACCAGGGAAACCGAGGGCGCATCGAGTTGCTCACGACATCATTTCGCGACTACGAACGCCGCATCCGCGAGCAATTCACGCTTATGTTTGGCGCTTCAGGCTTCGACGCACACAACGACATTGCAGGAATTATTCTGAACCGCTGGGGCCACGCATATCTCAGCCCACAGCCGGGCTTTTTCTTCGGGATGAATGGCCAGCCCGCTCCCCGCGACATTCTGCGTGCCGAGCCATTCGGCCGGATCGCATTCGCCAACACCGACCTTGCGGGCGCAATGGATCATCGCTTTTCCATCCTCGAAGCGGGGCGCGCAGTCGGCCAGCTCTTCGGCCAAGTTCTGGCCTGATTCGCTTTGCGGCACCGGCGCGTGATTACTCTTCGCCGATATCTTCGTTCCACACTTCCGGATGCGTGCGAATGTATTCGGCCATCATCGCAGCGCATTCCTCCGAATCGAGATCGATGACCTTCACACCGTTTGTACGGAGCCAATCCGAACCGCCCTGAAAATTCCTGCTTTCGCCTACGACGACCGTTCCAAATCCAAATTGGCGCACTAGCCCACTGCAATACCAGCACGGATCGAGCGTCGTCACCATGATGAGATTGCGATAGCTCTTCTGCCGGCCCGCGCGGCGAAATGCGTCCGTCTCGCCGTGGATCGACGGATCACCCTGCTGCACGCGCCGGTTGTGGCCGCTGCTGATCAACTTCCCGGCGCAATCAAATATCGCTGCGCCGACCGGAATGCCGCCTTCCTTGAGTCCCGCCCGCGCCTCTTTCAAAGCGACGGCCAGCATCGCTGCATAGTCGAGTTCGTTCTTCATTCCTCTCGCCTCCTTCCGAGCTGTCAGAGCAATTTCAACTGGCGATGAACCGCTTGCTTGCCGGCTCCTTCATCGAGCGCGCTTCGGCGCTGTCCTTTGCAACGTCCGCATAATCAGACTTTGTGATGATTGTCACATGGGACTCGCCCGACTGGGCATACACTGTATCCGCCAACAAAATTTGGAATCCACTCCGAGGATGTGTCAATGGAAGGCCCTCTCGCAGCCGAGCAAGTCAGAAAAATGCACGCCTATTGGCGCGCCGCCAATTATCTTTCGGTCGGGCAAATCTATCTCAAGGACAACCCACTCCTTGAGCGTCCGCTCACACCGGAGGACATCAAGCCGCGGCTTCTGGGCCATTGGGGCACCACCGTCGGCCTGAACTTCATCTACACGCATCTCAATCGCCTCATCAACGAACATGGGCTGAATATGATGTACGTCATCGGACCCGGGCACGGGGGGCCGGGGCTTGTCGCGCATACCTACCTCGAAGGTTCTTACACGGAAATCTATCCGCATATCGAAGAAAACAGCGACGGCATGAAGCGCCTGTTCCGCCAGTTCTCCTGGCCCTACGGAATTCCCAGCCACGTTGCGCCGGAAACGCCGGGCTCAATTCACGAGGGCGGCGAGCTTGGCTATTCGCTGCTCCACGCCTACGGAGCCGTCTACGACAATCCTTCTCTGATCGTCACATGCATTGTCGGCGACGGCGAGTCCGAAACAGGCCCCTGCGCCACAAGTTGGCACTCGAACAAATTCTTGAATCCTGTCCGCGACGGCGTCGTGCTCCCCGTCCTGCATCTCAACGGCTACAAAATCGCAAATCCCACGCTGCTCGCGCGCATTTCTCAGGACGAGCTTGAATCCCTGTTTCGCGGCTACGGTTACCATCCCTATTTCCTCGAAGGTGACGACCCGCCGGAGATGCACCAGCGGATGGCTCTGACGCTCGACACCATCCTCCGCGAGATTCAGGCCATTCAAAAAGCCGCACGTGAAGATGGTCACGCGGAACGCCCGCGCTGGCCTATGCTCATCCTGAAAACTCCAAAGGGCTGGACCGGCCCGAAATTCGTCGATGGCAAGCCGGTCGAAGGCACTTGGCGCGCCCATCAAGTGCCCGTCACCGATGTCCGCGAAAAGCCCGAGCATCTCGCGATCCTCGAACAGTGGATGAAGAGCTACGAGCCTGAGGAACTGTTCGATGCTGAGGGGAAGTTTCGGCAGGAATTTGCTGACATTGCTCCAAAAGGCCAGCGCCGCATGGGCATGAATCCACATTCCAACGGTGGACTGCTCCTCTCGCCGCTCCGCCTTCCTTCGTTTCGCGACTACGCCGTGAAAGTTGAAACGCCCGGCGCGCCGGAGACTGAAGCCACGCGCATCCTCGGCCGCTTTCTTCGCGACGTAATGAAACTGAATCTCGAACAATCGAACTTTCGGGTCTTTGGTCCGGATGAAACCGCCTCAAACCGCCTCGAAGCCATTTACGACGTGACGGGAAAAACCTGGGAAGCTTCCACGCTGCCTACCGACGAGAATCTCTCCGTCGACGGCCGCGTCATGGAAGTCTTGAGCGAGCACATGTGCCAGGGCTGGCTCGAAGGGTATCTCTTGACTGGGCGCCACGGCTGGTTTTCCTGCTACGAAGCATTCATTCACATTATCGATTCGATGTTCAATCAGCACGCCAAATGGCTAAAAACCACGCACGATATTCCCTGGCGCAAGCCAATCGCCTCGCTCAACTACCTGCTCACTTCCCATGTTTGGCGGCAGGATCACAACGGCTTTTCGCACCAGGACCCTGGTTTCATCGATCACGTCGCGAACAAGAAAGCCGATGTCGTTCGAATCTATCTTCCTCCCGACACCAACACCCTCCTCTCTGTCGCCGATCATTGCCTGCGCAGCCGCCACTACGTGAATTTGATCATCGCCGGGAAGCAGCCTGCCCCGAATTGGCTCGATATGGAATCGGCAGTGAAGCATTGCATGGCCGGAGTCGGGATCTGGGATTGGGCTAGCAATGACGGGGGCAATCCCGATGTCGTAATGGCTTGCGCCGGCGACGTTCCGACGCTTGAGACCCTCGCGGCCGTTACTCTCCTCCGCGAACACATCCCGGACCTTCGCATTCGCGTCGTGAACGTCGTCGACCTCATGGCCCTCCAGCCGGTCACCGAACATCCTCACGGCCTCGCGGACGAAGATTTCGATGAGCTCTTCACCGCCGACAAGCCCGTGATTTTTGCCTTTCACGGATATCCTACGTTGATTCATCGTTTCACCTACCGGCGCCACAACCACTTCAATATTCACGTGCGCGGATACGTCGAAGAAGGCACCACGACAACGCCGTTCGACATGACGGTCCTCAATCGCCTCGACCGTTTCCAGTTGGCGCTCGACGTTGTCCGCCGCGTCCCTCGCCTGGCTCCCCACGTCGCCAACGCCACCCAGCGCTTTACAGAAGCGATGCAGCGCCACAAGCTCTACGTGTCCGAGCACGGAGAGGATTTGCCAGAGGTTCGCAACTGGAAATGGACCGCGAGATAGCGCCGAAATGCCCGCGACCATCGTCCTTTCTCTCAACAGTGGCTCGTCGTCCCTGAAGTTCGCCCTGTTCGAGGTCTCTGAAGGCGACCCGCACAGGATGTATGCGGGCGCTGTCGAAGGTATCGGCGCCGCCAGCAGCCATTTCTGGGTTCGCGTTTCCGACGGACACACTCTGCAGGAAAATCATTCGCCCGTGCCGGACCAGGATTCGGCACTGCGCACCGTAGCTCGCCTCGTTATTGACGGCCATCTGCCGTCGCCGCAAGCCATCGGCCACCGCGTCGTTCACGGGGGGCCGAACCTGCGAGAGCATCAGCGAATCACGCCGGAGGTTCTGCGGGAACTTGAGAACATTTCGGTCCTCGCTCCGCTCCATGTTCCCATCCAGCTTCGCCTGATTCGCCTCACCGAGTCGCATTTCCCGGCCGTGCCCCAGTTCGCCTGTTTCGACACCGCCTTTCATCGCACGCTCAGCGAGCAAGCCTCGCGATTTGCCTTACCGGATCAGTTTTGGACGGCGGGAGTCCGCCGCTACGGCTTTCACGGGCTTTCCTGCGAATCGATCCTTCACGCGTTGGCCCCCAACGTTCCTCCGCGGTTGATCATCGCGCATCTTGGGAGCGGCGCCAGCATCACCGCGGTCCTGAACGGCGCTTCCGTCGACAACACGATGGGGCTCACGCCCACGGGCGGAATCGTCATGGGCACGAGGCCCGGTGACCTCGATCCCGGGGTTTTCCTCTACCTGCTCCGCACGACGCAGGTCCAGGCAGATTCGCTCGAACAGTTGCTCGACCGCCAATCCGGCCTTCTTGGAATTTCCGGTTTTTCGAGCGACATGAAACAGCTTCGCGCCTCCTCTGATCCGCGTGCGCGTATGGCCATCGACATTTTTTGCCGTTCGGTCAAGAAAGCGATGGGGGCATTTGTGTCGATTCTCGGAGGCCTCGACGAGCTCATCTTCGCGGGAGGTGTCGGTGAAAACGACGCCGCTTCTCGGCGCGAGATCTGTCGCGGCCTGGAGCCTTTGGGAATCTCGCTTGATGAGCAGAAAAATGAAGACAATCTCACTCTGATCAGCGGCGTCGGTAGCCTTGTACGCGTCCGCATCCAGCACAGCGATGAGGAAATTCAAATCGCCCGGCAAACGGCGCGCCTTCTCGCATAATCCCGCGTCCTGCTGCTGCGCCTTTCGCACTGCATCCGATTCGCTCCGCAAGTGATTCTTGCCACGCCGCGTTGTGACTCGTGTCACAGCCACATCCTCAAACTGCGCGCATTCTGGCCCGAATTCGTCATCCTTCTCAGAGGGCATCGTTCATGAATTCGGTACGGCCCATCGAACGCGTCCGCCTGCAAAATATTCTTCACTTGACGGACTTTTCCGAGCCTTCCTCGACGGCCCTGCGCTACGCGATTGCGATTGCACGCGAGTACGTGGCGGCCGTCCACGCCCTGCACGTCCTCATCCCCGTCGGCGCGGCGTGGGCCAGGACCGGCCTCTCAAGCCTCGCCTCGGAAGCCCAAGAGGAGACGGCCCAGATTGAAATGCAAAGGATCGCGTCGGCTCTCGCCGGGGTCGCGTACGACACCAATATCGTCACGGACGTGGCCGTGTGGCCGACCGTCCAACGTGCGCTTGAGGATTGCAAAGCCGATCTGATTGTGCTCGGAACCCATGGCCGCACCGGAAAAGAGAAAATGCTGCTCGGATCGGTCGCCGAAGAAATTTTTCGACTCTCTCCCGTCCCGGTCCTAACAACCGGTCCGCAGTCCAGGCAGCAGGTTCACAATGCCGCTCGCTTTCGGCGCATCCTCTTCGCCACGGATTTTTCCTCGCCGTCCATGGCGGCCCTTCCCCATGCGCTTTCACTCGCCCAGGAAACCGGCGCGCGCGTCATCCTGCTCCACGTCATCCGCCGTCCAGGCGAGATGTCCTTCGAGCCAGAACTCTCAGTCGCCGCTGCACTCCATCAGTTGCATGAACTGCTACCGCCGGGCGTGGAAGCTTGGTGCCGACCGGAAGCGGTCGTCGAATACGGCGATCCCGCGGCCAGGATTCTGCATGTGGCCGCAGAGCGTCACGCGGATCTTATCGTTCTGGGAGTCCGCGATGCCGCAGGTCGCCTTTCGGCAGCCACCCACCAGGAAGATACGACCGCGCATAGTGTCGTTATCCAATCCAAGTGCCCCGTCCTCACCGTTCGGGGCTCCACTCCCGCAAGTCGCCCCGTATAACCGAACGTAACCCCTTACATCGCGTCAAGTTTTCTTCTGCCGCTAAAGGAGAGCTTGCGGCTGCCGATAAGCTGGAAGCTGCCGATGAGATGGAAAAGTAAGAGAAGGGTTGTGATGTAAGTCACAGACGCAAAACGATATCCCATCCTAAATGGTTCGGCATAAAGCGAGGGTTTCGGGTCCGTTGGGGCAAACTTGGTTGCCGCAAAGTATCGAGAGAGGGGAAAACCGATGAAGCGCGTGGGGGCACTCAACTTCGGCTGGCTTGCGCTGCTAATTCTCGTTCTTTTTTGTCAGACCCCCGCCCTTGGACAAGACTCCAAGTCTTCGTCGCCGAGCGCGAAGGCTTCCGCTGCCGCGGCGCTGGATCCGCAAGCGTCCAGTTCGGCGACGTATATGGGCTCAGAGGTTTGCAAGTCCTGCCACACGGATATCTATGACAACTGGGAGAAATCCCCCCACTGGAAGACGACCCTGAATACGAAGGAAGGTCCCGGACACCAGGGCTGCGAATCCTGTCACGGGCCCGGCTCGGAACACGTGGCCGGCGGCGGCGACGTCACCAAGATTTTTACCTTCAAACAGGCTTCTGTGAAAGAAATCAATTCTCGTTGCATGACCTGCCACGCCGGTGGCAACGAGCACATGAACGCCATCAACTCGATTCACAGCCAGAACGGCGTGAGCTGCATTTCCTGCCACTCGCCGCATCATGCAGAAACGAAGGAGTTCCTGCTCATAAAGGCCCAGCCGGAGCTTTGCTACACCTGCCACCTGTCCCAAAAGGCTCAATTCGAGATGCCGTTCCACCATCGCGTCAATGAAGGCCTGATCCAGTGCAGCGATTGCCACAACGTGCACGGCACCGTGGGTCCCAAGCAGGTGCGTATGGGCCCCAATCAAGACCAAGTTTGTTTCAAGTGCCATACGGACAAACAAGGGCCCTTCGTCTACGAGCACGAGCCCGTAAAAGTGGATGGATGCGAGTCGTGCCATTTGACTCATGGCAGCCCGAACCCGCACATGCTCAAGGTGAGCAATGTGAACCTCCTCTGCCTGCAGTGCCACACGACCTCAACCTTCAGCGGAGCGCCGGGGACGCCTTCTTTCCACAACCAAAGCACCTTTTTCCAAGCGTGCACGCTGTGTCACTCGCAAATTCACGGGTCGAACTTTGATCCGACCTTTTTCAAGTAGCGGCCGGGGGGAATCATTAGTTCTGAGGAAGACGCAGACGGCGTGAGGAGTGCGAAGTCGATTCGGGCCCAGATCGAAACTGCCGGGGTGAAAGGTTATGAGAAACCACTTTAGGTCTGCCGCTCTCCCATTGAATCTCCTGGTGCTTCTGTTGTTCTTGCCGAGTGTTTGCCGAGCGCAGGCCACTGGCGGCGAGGACCAAGGAATCAACGAGGGAAATTACAATGTCCAGCAAACCGTCGAGTTCGGATATCGAGGAAACTGGATAAATGGCAATCAGGACACTTACGATACGTTCATCAATCTCGGCTCGGGCGTCCGCCTATTCGACTATACCCTCGACATGCGCTCGCTCGATCACAATGGACTTCTCTTCGACAACCTCAGCTTCAGCAACTTCGGCTACGGCGGCGACCCGAACGACGTTTCCCGCCTTCGCGTCGAGAAAAACAAGTACTACGATTTCCGCATGTTGTTCCGCCGCGACAAGAACTTTTGGGATTGGAACCTATTCGCCAATCCCCTGAATCCCATCTCCACTAACCCGGCCGTCAGCCCCACCACGCCCATCGCGAATTCTCCTCACGGCATGGATCTGGTAAGGCGCATGCAAGACTACGATCTGACGCTCTTCCCGCAATCGAAGGTCCGCCTCCGGCTCGGCTATTCACATGATCGCGATGAAGGACCCGGCTTCTTTACCACCGACAGCGGCACGATCCCCGACGCTCCGGAAAATTACAGCTACACGACGAATGCCTATCGCGCTGGGATCGATGTCCGCGTTCTTCCCCGGACCACTCTTTCCTTCGACGAGTTTCTTACCTACTTCAAGCAGGATAACGTCGTGAGCGATACTCCCCTTACGGCACCAGGGAATTTCGGCTTTCAGTTGGGCGGGGCAACCGGACCCGGGGCCACGCCGCTCGGGACTCCGCTCGACCTGGGCATCATCTGGGCCAATAGCGGCGGCGAAATTCTTCCATGCGCCGCTCCGGTCACGAACGCCACCACAACGCCTCCGACCGTCACCGGAAACTGCAACGGTTTTATCTCTTACACGCAAGTCGGTCGTCCGCGAAACTTTATGCCTACCGAGCGATTCCGCTTTCAGTCCAACTACTTCCGCAACTTTGAGACCTCCGGTTCCCTCAGTTACACCTCGGCGGACAATTCGATTCCCGACTTTCTGGAGTCCGTCAATAGTTGGACATCGCGCAGCGCCTCTCGTGGAAGCACGACGGGCGGACCAGCGAAGGCGAAACTGGTCTCTGTGAACGCGAACTGGTCGGGACTCTACGCGGTGACGGACAAACTCCGCATTTTGGATTCGTTCCGGTACTTCAATTGGAGGACGCCGGGCGTGTGGGACACGGCCGACACAAGCCTTTTTGGCGCGCCGGCTCCCGCTCCTGGCGTTGCTGGGCTCGCGCTTCCCATCGGTCAATTCTTGGCGGCAAATTGCAATCTGGCCAATGGATATAACGGGCCAACTTGCCCGCAGCACTCCGCTTCTTCCGCCGCCGACGTAACCGACGAAATTTCCATGCAGTTCCTGGGGCAAAATCTGAAATCCAACACGTTTCAGGTGCAGTACGACTTCAAGCCGCGGCTTACTGGGAGAATCGGATTTCTTTACACAAACAGGACGATTGCCAACTCCAGTGACGTGTTTGATGATGGCGAGACGTATTATCCCGGGGGCGCGACCGCGACAGCGGCTAATCTCTACCTCGCCGCGCGCGGCGATTGCGCTCTTGTGATGGGAGCTCTGCCCGCGGGCTGCGTGCAGAACGCCGACGGCTCCGTCACGGAAGGTTCGCCGACAAACCTCATTCCCGAAGCAGGAAACGACACGGCGCGCAATATCACGAAAATCAATGAATATGCTCTTCTGTTTGGCTTGACCGCCCGCCCGATCGACGCCCTGCGGATCACCAGCGACTTCGAGTTCGGCTACAACGACAACTCCTTCACCCGAATTGATCCGCGCCAGTTGCAGAGCTACAAAATCGACGCCAACTACAAGCCGCGGGCATGGGCGGAGCTCGACGGCTCGGTCGAAATCCACGAGAACCGCGACAATGTCTTCACCGTTGACAATCTTGAACACGACCGCATGTACAACTTCTCCACCATTCTTTCTCCCAGCTCCCATCTGTCCGTCAATTTTGGCTACACCTATTGGGACGTCCTTTCGCAGATCGACGTTTGCTACAGCGTGGGCGCCACCCCTGCTGGTTCCACGCCTTGCGCCGCCACCGGCTCTCCGGTTCCTCTCGGCGCCACGTCGATTTACACCAGCACCGACCACTTCGCCTATGGCGGCGTGATGTGGCGCGCCAACCAGCGCGTCACCGCGCAGGTTGGCTTTGACGGAAGCTTCGTGCGTGGCACTTCTCCCTACTTCAACCAGCCGCAATTCGCCACCACACCGACGCCTCTGCAGCAGGTCACGCTCAATCCGCTGCAGCCGCCAAGCACGCTCAATTTCAATTACTTCAAACCCTACGCCTCAATCACCGTTGACTTGTACAAGGGCCTTAGCTACAAGATGAGCTGGAATTATTACGGGTTCAATGTGACCGGAAATCAGTTCCCGGCTGGGCTGGCACTGGCTCCCACGTATGCAAGTTATCCGTCTCTCGGGTTGGAAAACTTCAACGGCAGCACGGCCACTTTCGCGGTTCGATACGCGTTCTAACTCCGGGTGATTCTGGGCCGGAAGGGTCTACCGGATTGCACTTGATGGAGAGGAGAAAAGATCGATGCAAAAGGGTCTCGTAAAGTACGCTTTCATGCTTCTTGCGGTCTCTGCGCTCACCGCCACGGCCGTTCGCGCCGATACTCCCGGACAAAAGACCTACCAGGCCAAGTGCGCCGGTTGCCACGGCGCCGACGGCAAGGGCCAGACCGGCGCCGGCAAGGCTCTCGGCGCTCACGACTTCACCTCGCCCGAAATACAAAAGATGAGCGACGAGGATCTGACCAAGATCATCGCCGACGGCAAGAACAAAATGCCGCCGTACGGAAAGTCGCTCTCAGCCTCCGAAATCAAAGACCTTGTCGCTTACATCAAGGGATTCGCCAAGAAGTAGCGGCAGGCGCACCGAGCGAAAGCCGCAGTGGGCCGCACGTATTTTCCCCGCTTGGCGGCTCTGAAATCGCAGTACACTCCCTGGCGTGGCGTAGCAGGGAGTTTCTCGCAACGCGCGCGATTGCAGGATTCATGTGCTTGGGAGCTTCCGTGAACGGCCGCCCTCCGCGATTGCGCTTGTGCGCCTGCTCCGCCTTGCACCGCATCCGCTTTTCGATCGTTCCGCTGGCCGTCTGAATTCACTCCCTGGACGGAAGCAGGAGGTCACACGTGGAAGAAGCGCTGGGTCTTCACCGCCTTCATTTCGCCTTCACCGTCACGTTCCACTATCTCTTTCCCCAGCTCACGATGGGCCTCGCGCTGCTCATCTTCATCATGAAGACCATCGCCATACGCACCGGTAACGAGCACTACAATCGCTCGGTCCGCTTCTGGGCGCGGATTTTCGGCATCACCTTTGCGATGGGCGTCGTCACCGGCATCCCCATGGAATTTCAGTTCGGCACCAACTGGGCGGAATTTTCCCGCATCACCGGTGGCGTCATCGGCCAGACCCTCGCGATGGAAGGGATTTTTTCCTTCTTCCTGGAATCGAGCTTCCTCGGGCTGCTTCTGTTCGGTGAAAAACGCCTCGGGCAGCGCGGTCACTGGTTTGCCTCGCTCATGGTTTTTCTTGGCTCCTGGATGTCCGGCTATCTAATCATCGCCACCGATGCCTGGATGCAACACCCAGTCGCCTATTCGGTCGCGCCGGACGGCGTGATTGGACTTGCGAGCTTCTGGGGCCTCATCCTGAATCCCTGGGCGCTCTGGCAATACGCGCACAATATGTGCGGCTCGGTCATCACCGGCTCTTTTGTTATGGCGGCTCTCGGTTCCTTCTATCTGCTCTCGGGCAGGCATGAAAATTATGGCAAGACGTTCGTCCGCGTGGGCGTCACTGTCGGACTGATCGCCAGCTTCCTGCAGCTTTTCCCGACCGGCGACTCGCAGGGCCGCATGGTTGCCGAACACCAGCCCACCACCCTCGCGGCCATGGAAGGATTGTTTGAGAGCAGCTCTTCCGCTCCTATCGCCATCCTCGGCCAGCCCGACATTCAAAATAACCGTCTCGACAATCCGCTGATGATTCCCCACGCGCTCAGTTTTCTCACCTACCGCCATTGGATTGGCGAGGTGCGGGGCCTCGACACCTTCCCGGCCGCCGACTGGCCCGATAAAATCGCGCTCGTCTATTACAGCTATCACATCATGGTCGGGCTCGGGACCATCTTCATCGCCATCATGATTCTTTCGTTCATCCAGCTCTGGCGTGGAAAGCTTTTTGAATCCCGGGCGTTTCTCTGGATTCTCATGCTCTCCTGCCCGTTTCCTTTCATCGCCAATACCGCCGGATGGATTACGGCCGAGGCCGGCCGCCAGCCCTGGCTCGTCTATGGAGTTCTCCGCACGGCCGCTGGCGCGTCGCCGCGCGTCTCTTCGGGCAACACTCTGTTCACTTTGATTGGTTTCATGGGGCTCTACCTGGTTCTCGGCATCCTCTTCCTGTTTCTCGTCTACCGGGAAGCCGAAGAGGGGCCGGAGCCCGCGCCGCAAAGGTGAGGGGGATACGAATGGAGACGATCTGGTTCTGTCTGGTCGCCGTCATGATCGCGGTCTACGTCCTTCTCGACGGCTTCGATCTGGGCTCGGGCATCATCCACCTCGGAGTGGCGCGCACCGACGCTGAGCGGCGCACCGTTCTCGCGGCGATCGGCCCGGTGTGGGATGGCAACGAAGTCTGGCTCCTCGCCGCCGGTGGAACTCTCTTCTTTGCATTTCCCATGCTGTACGCGTCCGCCTTCAGCGGCTTTTATCTTCCGCTCATGATCGTCCTCTGGCTTCTCGTCCTTCGTGGAATTTCCATCGAGTTCCGCAGCCACATCGAAAGCCCCGTTTGGCATCCCTTCTGGGACGGCGTCTTTTTCCTTTCGAGCGCGCTGCTCGCCATCTTCTTCGGCGCCGCTCTGGGCAACGTCGTTCGGGGCGTTCCGCTCGATTCCTCCGGCTACTTTTTCGAGCCCCTGTGGACCGACTTCACGCTCGGCACTTCCCCCGGCATTCTCGACTGGTACACAATCCTTGTCGGCGTCGCCGCCTATTTAGCGCTCACGCTGCACGGCGCGCTTTGGATTGCTTACAAAACCACCGGAGCGGTTCGCGACCGCGCGCGCCACATCGCCCGCGGTGCCTGGGTCGGAGTCGTTCTCTTCACTGTGATTATCACCTGGACCACGTTTCGCATTCAGCCGCACGTCCCGGAAAGCTTCTCGCAGCGCCCCTGGGGATACATCTTCCCCGCTCTCGCGCTTGCCGGTCTGATCGGAGCCCGCTGGCTTCTCCGCCGCAACGACGCGGACCAGAGCACGTTTTTCGCTTCTTGCACCTATTTGCTGGGGATGCTCACAAGTGTCGTCTTCGGCGTCTATCCGGACGTTCTGCCCGCCAGCACGGATCCCAACTATTCACTGACGATCTTCAACGCCAAGGCATCCGATTACGGGTTGCGCATCGGTCTTGTCTGGTGGGTGATCGGGATGCTGCTCGCCGCTGGCTATTTCACGTTCCTCTATCGGCACGTCTCAGGAAAAGTCGGCAGCGAGAGCGAAATCTGATTCGACTGTCGTGGCGAGCTTGAAACTTTTTTCACGCGGATGTCCGCCACGCCTGCGCCTTGTCCTCATCCCGGCCAGGCGACCACTCTTTGACGCGATTCTCCCAGCAATTCAATTCCCAGCTCCACCACATCTCCTGCCTTCAGGTATTGTGGCGGCTTCATTCCCAGCCCTACGCCCGCCGGCGTTCCTGTGCTGATGATATCTCCTGGCAGCAGCGACATGAATTGGCTCACATAGCTCACGAGTTCCGGAACATTGAAAACCATTTCCACCGTCATACTCTTCTGCCGGATTTCTCCATTCACCTTCAGCCACATTCCCAGGCGGCCCGCATCCGCAATTTCGTCTCTCGTCGCCAGAAACGGCCCGAGCGGCGCAAACGTGTCGCAGCACTTGCCCTTCACCCACTGCCCGCCGCGTTCGAGTTGAAAGCTTCTCTCCGAATAATCGTTATGCAGGACGAACCCTGCCACGTGCTCCATCGCCCGCTCTTTATCGACGTAGCACGCCTTCCGCCCGATCACCACCGCCAGCTCCACCTCCCAGTCCACCTTCGTCGCGCCCTTCGGAATCACCAAATCGTCGTTCGGGCCCGCGAGCGAAGACGTCGCCTTGAAGAAAATCACCGGCTCCTGCGGTGCCTGCTGCCCGCTTTCCGCCGCATGGTCCCGGAAATTCAGCCCAATGCAAACAATTTTTCCCGGCCGGCTCACCGGAGGTCCCAGCCTGACGCTCTCCGCCACGCGTCGCGCCTTATCTCCGTTCTTCGCGAGCCACGCGCGCAAATCTGCGACGCCACTCGCGCCAAAGAATGCTTCGTCGTAATCGGTTCCGAATGCCGAAACGTCCAGTCGCACTCCGTCTTCGCGCAATACGCCCGGCCTCTCCTTGCCCTTTTCCCCGAATCGAATCAGTTTCATTTCCTTTTGCTTTCCCTTTCGCTTGCCGCCCGCGTGCTGCATGAATCAAAAATCGCGGACTCTTTCGTAATGCAAGGCCCCGGCTTCGTCAAGAACATTCACGCCGTTGCGCGCTTCAGTGCCGTTGAATCGTTCTGCGCTTCCCGCGCATAATACGAGGCGGCTCGCGCGTCTCCGCATCGCGCGGAGCGAAACGGAGTGCACGAATTGACCGATCAGCCCGCGCCGTCCTCTTCCTTCCGCCTCGACGGAAAAGTCGCTATCGTCACCGGGGCCGCAAGCGGTATCGGCTTCGCGATCGCCCAACGCTTCGCCGCAGCGGGGGCCGTTGTCCGCATCCTGGATATTGATCGCGACGCCGCAGAAAACGCCACCCGCCGCATTCCCGGCGGTCGAGCCACCGCCCACGCCTGCGACGTCACGCGCCAGCAGGATGTCCTGTCGCTATTCAAGGAATTGACTCGCGCGGGCCGCATCCAAATCCTCGTCAACAACGCCGGCATCTCGCACATCGGCAACTTGGAATCGACCGCCGAAGATGATTTCGACCGCGTTCTCCGCGTCAACGTGAAGGGTTTCTACAACGTCTTGCTCGCCTGCGTCCCACACATGAAAGCGAACGGCGGCGGCGTCATTTTGAATCTCGCCTCCATTGCCGCCTCCTCTGGCCTCGCTGACCGTTTCGCATACTCCACCAGCAAAGGCGCCGTCGTATCGATGACTTATTCCGTCGCCCGCGACTACCTAGCCCACAATATCCGCTGCAATTGCATTTCGCCCGCCCGCGTCCACACGCCTTTTGTCGACGGCTATCTGGCCCGCCATTATCCCGGCCGCGAAAAGGAAATGTTCGATAAGCTTTCTCGCGCCCAGCCCATCGGTCGTATGGCCTTGCCGGAAGAAATTGCCTCGCTCGCCTTGTTTCTCTGTTCCGACGAAGCTGGTTTCATTACCGGCGTCGATTATCTAATCGATGGCGGATTCACTCATCTGCACGGATAGCGGTCCGTGATCCCCATCGCATTCCAAGAATTGTCGCCGGAAAAATTTGATCCCGCCTCTCTAGCAGGCAATTGAGTTTCCCGGGAAACTACGGATTGGCAGGCGAGGTTTCCACGGCAGGCAGGCGAAACACGATTTCGACCACGGCTTGCACGCTGACAGGTCTTCCATTTAGAAACGTGGGATTGAAGCGCCACCGCTGGACGGCCGCCACCGAAGGTCCCACCAGTGCGGGTGGCCCTCCCATCGGCTCGATCTGCTGGATTGCCCCCTCCTTGCTGATCGTCACCAGCAGCTTCACCGTCCCTTCCACCTGTTGTTCAATCGCCGTCGCCGGATATTCCGGCTCCGCGTGCGAAGTCACTTCACCCGGCAGCACGTGTGCGGCTGTCTCTCGCGCGCCGCCGTTCGCCGGCGCGGGCGCTTCCACCGATCGCGTCACACTCATCGCGATTGTCGAGGACGCGCTGATCGGCTCTTCCGGCAAATCGATCGTTTCGTTTCCGCCCGCGATTTCCGGCTTTACGGTAACAGGCGGAGGCGTCGCGTTTGGCACGCTAGCGGCAGGCATTGCAGCCTGCGCGCTTGCCACGCGCCGCGCCGCTCCTTCAGCAGCAGGAGCCGTCATCGCACCGCTTGAATTGTGCGCAGGCATGGACGGAGGATTCGGCACAGGCGATGTCACACCACGCGTCGTCGTTGGCGGAGTTTGCGCCGCTGGCACCGAAGCATCTTTCTCGGGAGTCGAGGATGCCGGCTGAGCAGCCTTTGTCTCCAGGGAGTGTTCGCTCGCATGAATCCATGCCCGCAACGTTCCGTTGCCGGTCGCCATTCCCGCCGCGAAAGACGCCGCTGCCACAGTCACTAGCAACGCCACAAGGCCGCCAGTCGAAAGTGATCTTCGCGACGTTCCCTCTCCCGCGCCCTGCCATTCAAATGATCGGGCAAAGGGCTCGCTCAGAGCTCCCGGTGAACCCGCACCATCCTTCGAACGAGTAGCGGAAACCGCCGTCACAAAATCTTCGCGCGCAATGCTTTCTTGGGCGGCCCCAGCCGCTTTCAACAACTCTTCGTCGTCGGTCTCCGCCACTTCCGGCAGCATTTTCGCCGGCTGTGCGCTCGGCCCTGCCGCAACGGTTGCAGATTCCAGTTCGGCCGCTTCCATCGGTTGCGGCTTTTCTGCAGGAAGCTCAGAAATCCTGCCGGCATTTATCTCGCTGTGTTCAACCTCAATAATTGCGAGCTCCACGGCTTCCTGCTGGAATGTTTCCACTTCCCGAGGCAGAATCGACGGCCGTTCCATCGCCGGCACAGTCCAAGGCTTCTCCACAGGCTTTTCGATAGCCTGCTGCGCCTCAACCGTGTGCTCGCGTCCCACGATCCAGTCCTGAATTTCTGCTCGCGCCTGTTCGGGAAGATTTGCGAATTTCAATCCGCCAGTCGTCCCCGCCTCATTTACCCACGCAAGTTCCCCTCCGGCTTCCGCCCATCGTCCCGAGAGCGGCAGTTGAAATCGAATTTTAGGAAAATGACTCTGTCGCAGTCCCATCGCCGCGTGAAATTCCAGCCCATCTTCTCCCAGATTCAGCACAATTCCGCCGTTGTCTTCCCCCAGCGCGACGTAAAGCAGCGCGTCGCATCTCTTCCGGGCGTAAATCCGCCTGTCGGCAACTGGTAGAGAGTCCGGGTGACGTTCGGTTGAATCCTGCATGTCTCGTTTCGTTTCTTGTTTCGAGGCGCAGTTCGGTCTTTTGGGCCATCATACCCTTCGCATTCCCCGCCTTCAATTGCCCTCGAAGACGCGATTTCCTTGACGCCTCAACGTGCAGCGTCGTGCATCTGGGCAAAAAATAGCGGCCGGATTTACTCCGGCCCCGCTTTTGGGGTTATTCTCACGTTGACCTGCCTGGTTCGATTGTAAGGAAGTGTCGCTCCGTCTCCTGAAAATCCCCCGCCGATGCGCTGCATCCGTAAATCCAATTGGATGGCGCCTCTCACTTCTGCTACTGTTTGGGGCTTCCAGCACGAAGGAAACGGCCCATGCACCTGACGCCGCGCGAAATCGATAAGCTGCTGATCGCCACCGCCGCCGAACTCGCTCGCAAACGTCGCACGCGCGGCCTGCGCTTGAATCATCCCGAGGCTCTGGCCCTGATCACAGCCGAATTGCTCGAAGCCATTCGCGACGGCCGCTCTGTTTCCGAAGTCATGGAGTTTGGCGGCACGATTCTCAAACGCGAAGACGTGATGGAAGGCGTGCCGGAAATGCTCGACGAGATTCAGGTCGAGGGCACGTTTCCCGACGGTACAAAGCTCGTCACCGTGCATCATCCGATTCGCTAGGTGTCGGCTTGGAAATTCGTGGACCGTTCTCTTCGTGAATGAGTTCATTTGAGAGTCGGTTTTTAGGAGGCCGGAGCTTTAGCTCCGGCGTTAGACTGTTTTTTTGCGGGCTTTAGCCCCTGAAGTAATGACAAGGCATCGATTCGACCTTTTAACACGCTTGGCTGCGTTTTCTGCTGAAAGGAGGTCGCCCTTGATCCCCGGAGAATATCTGCTGGCAAGCGAACCTGTCATCGCCAACGAAGGCCGCGCCACCATCACTCTCGAAGTCGCCAATACCGCCGACCGCCCCATCCAGATTGGCTCTCATTTTCATTTCTTTGAAGTCAATCGTGCTCTTCGCTTCGATCGCGCCGCCGCCTTTGGCATGCGTCTCAATATTCCCGCCGGCACCGCCGTCCGCTTCGAGCCCGGCGACACGAAGAAAATCACGCTCGTCGCTCTCGGCGGCGCTGCCGCCGTCTACGGCCTGAACGCGCTCACGAATGGCTCGACGACTCCCAACGCGAAGCCCGGCGCGCTGTCTCGCGCCTCTGCCGCTGGTTTTTCCGGAGCAAAATCCTCATGAGTCTGAAAATCCCTCGCCGCCAGTACGCGGATCTCTACGGCCCCACCACCGGCGACCGCGTTCGCCTGGCCGATACAGAGCTGTTTGCTGAAATTGAGAAAGACCTGACCACGCCGGGTGAGGAAGCGAAATTCGGCGGCGGAAAAGTTCTGCGCGACGGCATGGGCCAGTCTCCTTCGGCTACTTCCGCCGAAGGAGTTCTCGACGCGGTCATCACCAATGCCGTCATCATCGATCACACCGGAATTTTCAAAGCCGACATCGGCATTCGCGCCGGACGCATCATCGCTCTCGGCAAAGCTGGCAATCCCGGCATCATGTCCGGTGTCACTCCCACCATGATTGTCGGTGCATCCACGGAAGTCATCGCCGGTGAAGGAAAAATCGTCACGGCTGGCGGCATCGACGCTCACGTCCACTTCATCTGCCCGCAGCTTGTCGAAACCGCACTCTCCGGCGGTCTCACCACTCTCATCGGCGGCGGCACAGGCCCCGCCACCGGCACCAACGGTACCACCTGCACTCCGGGCGCG
>Ga0335072_10000358_pt1 | contig 94419 bp, 96 predicted proteins | sample Lox_Sample_21_FD_206725 | JGI IMG/M metagenome (GOLD analysis project Ga0335072, IMG submission 206725) | Soil microbial communities from Loxahatchee National Wildlife Refuge, Florida, United States - Lox_Sample_2.1 | ecosystem: Environmental > Terrestrial > Soil > Wetlands | place: USA...
GTAGAGGTTGCCTAGGTTGTTGACCGTATCGAGTGTCGATGTGTGGTCTGGTCCAAGTGCCTCCTCCTTGCCTTGCAGCGCCCGAATGTACATCTTCTCTGCCTCCGCCAGCTTGCCTTGGTCGTAGTAAAGGTCACCTAAAGTATTAAAAGCCCACTCTAACCCAGTTACATCTACCTTGCCATCCGTTATAAAGTGCTCCTGTCGTATTGCGTGCTGAATGAGTCTCCGTTGTAAAAGCCACCAGTCCTTCTCATTAGTGCTGGGAACGTTCGACGCCACACAAGTCACCGCCAGTCTTGCCAAACCCTTGTCCCATTCTTGGTTAAGTACAAATGTCATCCATGAGTACACACAGCTGTGCACGCTATACCCTCCAGACCCAGACTCCTGCGGAAGAGACCGGTCTGCATCAACCAGCCCGAAGCTGCACAGCAGCGTAATCGCCTCATTGAAATTGAGTTCGTCCTCGATAAGCTTCTGTATCCATTCATCGTCTGCCGAATTTGCATGTCGAAGCAGTGCGAACCACACATCTTGTCTACCGAAATATGCCCACAACTTGAGTAATTTGGCTGATGCGGGATTTCGTTGTGCGATCCGATCGAATGTGATCTGCCATGTCGTGTACAGTGAACGATCTTCATACGAGCCTAATTGTGGGCTCGTCCTCTGAAGCTTCAACCAAGACGCTTGATAAAACCGCAGATAATCCGAGAAACTTGTGGTCACGTGCTCGAGATATGCCCCAGCCGCTGAAAGAGCAAGAGGGAGGCCGTCTAGTTCTTTGACCAGAGCTATAGCATTAGGGTCTGCTCTCATCAGCGTTACTTGAAACTATGCCTCCATGTCTGAAATCACCTACCGTTTTCAATATTCTTCCGTTTGGACGTGTTTGACAAGATCTTAAGGCCTTCATTGATATCCTGCAACTTTTGGACATGGATGCGATGACCCTGAGTAACGTGTGCTGATCGAGTCGTTATGATTATTGAACCGTGATCCGCTCGAGGGAGAAACCCGCGTATGTCGACTGCCGAGGCATCGGAATTTCCAGGTGTCCGAGGGTTGTCGTAGTTGTCATACACCATCAGCCATCGCGTGTTCCTCTGGAGACTGAGCCAAGTCTTGACTGCTGAAACCGCTTGATCAAGGTCTCCATTCAAGTCCGCACCGGCAAGCGTACTCGTGCAAGGCTTGTCTTTCTGACCCTCGACGATGTGCTGGGCGACATCTCGAAAACTCAACTTAAGAGAATCCTCATCATTTGCGTTTAACCAGAAGATCGCCGTATATTTCTCTTTATGCCGTGTGATATATTCAATGGCCAGCTGAGTCTTTCCTATCCCTCCAAGGCCGTGGAGAACTACGGCCGATCGCTTCGGGTGGCCGTGAAGTATTTGGTGCATCTCCGCGAGCTCTGGTTCTCTTGCCACGAATTGTGCTGCTTCAGGAATCAGTGATAAGCTGAGTGCCACGGCAAACTGTTCATAGTCAACACCTAGATAGGTCAGCCATGTCGATTGGTAGATGATTGCGTCGATATTGCCCACCTTTATGAGATATGTGAATTTCGTGCTGCAGCCGTCTGAATGCGCTCTCTTTCCCTTCTCCATAAATCGGTGGCATTGAGACATTGAAGATACCAAGTAAGCAATAAGCTTTGTCTTCTTCGAGTGTAGTATTTCGTTGTTGTGTCCAGGACATCCGCTCGTTGATGCTGAGACTGGACAAGGCAGCACCTCCCAGAGCAGTCCTTGCGATGCCTGTGATCTCATGAATCAGTAGCTCAAGTGTCAGTTTGCTTCCAATTCGTTCGCCCTCCAAACTGTAGAAGTCGACAAGTTTCGGTGCGATGAGCTCTTGAAGCGTCCAGCCGCGAGTGAACCACCGACTCGTCTTGAAGGCATTTTCCCATGCGCTTGAATCATGCTGTTTGGTATTCGGCATTGAGACATCCGAGAGGTAGACATAGCATCGCGCCGCGTTCTGGTACCATCTGAACATTGAGTTGATGGCAGTGGAAAGCTCGACGGCATTCCTTTTGTCAATACAACAAGTATCTATCCAGAAGTATGAAAGACCGTGAGCCGCAGCCTTGTCCGCGCAGAACTCGATCTTCTGCCATCCAGGCTTGCTCTTGCCAGTGCCCGCCTCTACATCTTGAAAGCTCACCTCTTCGTGATTGTATTCTAGCCAAGTATGGGACAGAATTGCGTAGGCTGGGACGTCTCTATCGGCGAATTCGCGAAGGACAAGTTCGCCATCGGGTTTGCGCTCCCATAGGCGCATCGTGAGGTAAGAGGGCAGGCTAGGCACGTTCTAGGACGGAGACTTTTCGAGTAGCTCCATAAGTATGTCGGCGGATAATTTGTATCCCAAGTATCGATCAAGGGATAAGTTACTCACAAAAAGGCTGCTTGCTTCGAAGCTGCAATCGCGCGGGCTCGCCGTCACATGGCAAACACAGCCACAGCTTTCGATGGCCTCAGGCAATAACAGACAACAAGGCATAGTTGACAGCGCAGAAGGCTAATCTGAAATGGTGATGGCATCGTCGTAAAATACGAGACTCTGTTAGCACGCTAGTTCACGCTAAGGCGCGCTAGAACATCGCATGACATCTCGGGACCCCTCCTGCCCTCGGCGATACTGCCGGAATGCACATTCTACAGCTCAGACTGCCTTCAAAGCTTGCATTCCTATTCTCTCTTGATATAACCTTCACCGTAGGACTCCGAAATTCGAAGAGAATCCCACAATCGCGATTTAGCGGGGGGGGAGCAGTTGAAGCGGCGATCGATGGCGTCAACGGAACGATTGACAGCGTGATGAACACAGCGTTAGTTCTCGTTGTGGGCTCGTTTTCTGAGACAGAAATGGCCAAAGAAAAGCGACATATTGACAAGAGCTTCGTATATTTGCGAGGGAAAGACTTCAGAGGACTAAACCAAAATTTTGTCTCGCCACACAGAGTGTCTCGCCACACGAGGAGAAGATGTTAGTACTAATTAGGTGGACCGATTTCAACGATGTCTTCCCCCGCTACTCTAAATATGGCTGACCGCCCTCATGATGAGGACTTGAGCAGGAACATTTAAATCCGTCAAAGGTCTGGTGTTGAGTCTGTTTCATTCCATCAAACCATATCTACTTCGCTCAATCCTCAGGCTGCGCCTCCTTCTCAAAGCAAGCTCCCAGATCTTGTGAGATTCGTGGATCATTTAATACATAGCCTTTATATTATCAGTTTCAAGCAAGGAAACCACAAACATGACATCAGAAATTAATGATTCGATCGACATCTGGTCCTCTATAGAATTTCTAGGAGGTCAAGATACGGAGGTTCAGGGCTTGCCACTGTATTCGGAGCCTGGCAATATCGAAGACCGGTGTCTGCCATACTCTAGCTCTCCGCTCAGAAGTTGGGAAGATTGCGGCGTGACCATCAATCCTTCAGAAATAGGCATATATGGGGATTCTTCCTTACCAAATATCTTTGAAACGAATTTGGAACATCTCTTCTCGGAACCCACTCCTGAATGGACTTTTCAGCAGTCGGAACGTCAATATTTGGAGACCGTCTGTTTGGAGACCTCGTTTGGTAAACTCCCAGCTCTTGATCTTGGGAGTATTTCAAATAATTCTCTTTTGGAACGCTTAAACACCACAGCACATTGGCTGCAGACGAGCTCTGAACCAACGGAGCTGGGCACTCAAACGGCCGCAGTTCTCGAAAAGTCTATCGTTAATGATGCGGCCACAGTCGAGCACGCGAAGAAGAGAAAAGACTAGATGAAGGTCAACTGCTTCCTGGGCAGTTCTGTTTTTACGCCGCCTCGGACCAACCGACTTTTCAGCTGTCTGCTAGTACAAGCTCCAGCAACTCAAAAAGATGAAAGCAGACGGAGGAGCATGTTTGAGGTGCCAGCGGAGAAAGAAAACGGTATATCTGATTAATGTACAGATATTAGGCCTCTCTAACTTCCGACAGTGTTCTGGAGGCATCCCTTGCACGAATTGTCTTGCTGCTTGGAATTCTACCCAGACATCCATCGCTTTGAAGTGGATGGACTGTATAAAAACATCATTAATAGAAGTTTCCCCATTTGATCATAGTATGTGCCTCAGAAAATATTTCACCTGTGAATAGCTACTTACATTGATAGGCTCCCAAAAACAAGGATCACTTGGATCAGAGAATTCCTTGAAGTTATTTCAGCGGCTTGTTGACGCTATTGTCATCTTGAAATTCGAACTTCCGTTCACGTGGCACCTAGAGAACACAGCCGACTCTATATCCCGATGGCTAAGATATGAAACTGATGATACATTCAGCGTTGCAGGTATCATGTCAACTACCGAGTTTGCATCCCTTATCGGATCTCCTCTAGGAGCAGAGCTTGGGAAATCCGTAAAATTGCTCATGTATTGCACCTCTCACATTCAAAATGGTAGCGAAATCTACAAACAGAATATTGTTAATCTTCCGGAGATCGTAAACCGAAGCGGAGTCTTGGTACTTAGGCATTTGCAACGTCTACTATCGGCAAAATCGCTTGAGAAACTCTCAAGGAATGCACGTCTAGCGTTGTTCCTTACGGTGGTTGTAACCATTATAGCAGTGCAATATCACAAAGTTCCTGCGGTTCGTCACTTATTCCTCATTGATCTGGAATGAACTAATGTTGAATACCTAGGATGGCGGCGATGGCCAACGCATACGCAAATCACAAGAAGGAAAATTGGACGAACTCATGCGTATCCTAAGCCACTATTTCGTAGTCGTTGGTCAAACTCTGAATATCTTTCTAGAAGCGTCTGACTTAAAGGCTCTGGTAGGCGCGCCAGCCACTCTTTGGCTGAAAATACCTAAATGGCACTGGTTTCCGGCGGGCGATCCCATGGTCGCTTGCTGCAGGCGAAACGATGCGCGTAGATGGTTCGGTGGCACGGCTTTGATATGAAGCAAAAAAGGAAAAGCTTTAGATTAGATAACTATGTTAAGACGGATAAGAATATACTTTCTGGTAATTGGTCAATTTATATGTACTGGGATAGAATTTGAAATGAATGCTGATGGAAACGTGGCATTCTACGTCCCTAGCTGCGGCAACCGTAACACTTCTCGGCGACGTTGACGATCCACATCGAGCTCGCCGAACAGCGCCAACGACGATTTGTAATCGCAGAACAGAGATCCTGTAGCAATGCAACTTTGCCACAATACGCTGTAAAAGCCCATACATGTGTGGATATGATCCTCTGCCTAATATGCCGGCATGTGGTTTCATAGTGATAGTTTGACAATCGTCGACTTCACTTACACGGAAGGTCCGAGCCACTCTTTTTCTTTTTATTTAAGTACTTTTTGAATCGTTCCTATCTTCATTCCTTATTGGCTACGCTGTTTTTAGATGTTTAAATAGTCGGAGGACCATCAATTCTTGCAGTTTTAGTTCTCGGAGCTCCAAGATGCCGGCCTGAAGCTATTGCCAATCTGTGGCCTTCCCTCCGACTCTATCCAACTTGTGCCTGAATATAGCCTGCCTGCGCCTCACATTGCGTCGCAAAGCTGCGGATCGATTGGCGACTCTTTGCCGCTTGCCTGGCGGGCGGACTGGATGCTTGTATGCTTGCTAGTATGCTTCGATGTATGTGCTTACAAGATCTGAGCAACAGGGCAATGTCGATATCGAGGTCCATGTCACTGTTTACGGAGAATTCTGATTGAGAATATTTTAAGCAGATTGCAATGCTTTCGTAATTTTTCATCCTTCGTGTAAGTTAGTCGTACTGCGCGTTAGCTCGGCAATCCCAAATGCTCAAAAGGGCAATTATTCTCACCATACCCAAGATATCACACGTTTTACCGAGCAAAGTCTGCCTCAGAGACTAAACTCCCATACCATAAGCGTCTTCGGAGAGTGATGTAGTTCAAAACGTTATTACATCGGAAACAGATTGAACGTTCTCAAAATTTCTACGTCTTGAGATCGAAATTTTTGCTTTCATGCTCCATAATGGCGGCGACCTTCTTCGCACTACCACTGTTCTCATCGAAATGATAGCCCAAAAACTCCTTTGCCAATCTGCGGGCAAGTTCAACTCCAACGACCCTCTCGCCCATACATAGCACCTGTGCGTTGTTGCTGAGAACCGCTCTCTCGACGCTGAAGCTGTCGTGCGCCGTAACCGCCCGTACACCAGGCACTTTGTTCGCGCTGATGGCGACTCCGAGTCCCGTGCCGCAGATCAAGATTGCGCGGTCGACTTCGCCGCTCGCGACCAGTTTCGCGGCATCCACGGCGATGTGGGGGTACGCGGTCTTGTCTTCGCCGTGCTCGACTCCGACGTCCTTGACTATCGAGACGCGGGGATCTGCTTCGAGATCCGCTTTGATGGTGTTCTTGTAATTGACGCCTGCATCATCGCTACCGATTGCTAATCGCAGTTTTGATTCGGTTCCGTTGGATGCCATGACGTTGATTCGTTTTAAAGCTGGCTGGTGTCGTAGTCTCCTTTGTTGAGTTTCACCCCCGTGACGTCGTCTGCTTTTGTTTTCGTGTTTTCCACCGAAGCTTTCGTATCTGCTGTGTATGGCTTCGTCGTGATAGTTGTTGACGACTTGATCACAGAAGGTTCAGTCCTCTGAACGACTTTCGTGACTTTGCTTTCAACGTCCTCGATGCGCTCAAATAGTTGCTCTGATTCGGACGTGAAGTCGGAAGAGATCTGAACACGCTTATTGCCCATTTCTTATGGGAATCTCTTTCAGTGCGATTTAAATAGGCGGCGGGAATAGGACGATGAATGATGAAATTGCGGAGGCGAGCTGTGATCTCCGTTGAGTTTCGGAACACACTAAAGTGGTAATCCGTGAACCCAATCCCTTTGCAGAAGTCTCCTCAACGGCGTATTTCTCCCTCAGTACAGCCAAGATCGCGATGTTAGATTTGAAGTTCAAAGGCTTAGATTGGTGCAGTAGATTTCTTTGGAGTTGACGGACCATTCACGTTAACTCTAATTACTACGGCTCATCATCAAGGGCCTCGGCGTTAAAGAGCTTTTGGGACTTGACATCTGTACTGCAGTGAGCATATTCGCCGTGAAAGGGCTGACAAGCTTCGCATAAACCCAACGAGACCTTCAAAGCCATCTTCGAAGCAGAGTATGAGAATATGCATATCGAATGTCCATGAGATTCAATGCCTACTAGGTACGGTCACATCGAGGATCTTGGCTTGACAGTTTGGACGCTGCTTAGCATTTTGAGCCAGAGAATATCAATATTCATTACTTCACATTCACCAGCCTGGCACTTGAAGGATTGTTGTTGGAATACGCCGATAGTACGTGCTACTCCTTCTGATATTTGTGTTTATGGCAGGAATCTTGCTGAGTTCGATCCAAGCTTTGCCTCGTTCGAAGCAAATGACTGCTATTTTCAACTACGGTAGGTCATGCATGGGCCTGCGACTTTGAATCCCAACGAATTGAAAGAGCGGATATATAGATATGACATCAATGCTTCATTGCAGCGCAAAAACGGCGCTTAGCCATTTGATGCTCCTATGCGCAATCAGTAGCGGTGAAGATGATGACGGTGTGAAGGTGATGATATGCAGACCGCTTGGCAACTTATTCCCACTCTGAAGTGTCCGCCACAATCGAGAAGCGAAGGAGCCGACTTTGTCAGCGAAAACATTTCGTAAAAGGGCCATCGGAACGAGATGGAGATTGAGGACTAGTGTAGAGTACACAGCCTCTTTGCACGCGGTAGTGAATGTGTCCGAGCGCTCACAAAAGTTAAGGAAGCCTTCCATGTCATTCGCGAAATGAAAAAGACATATTCATACTCTATCGCTTACAATGGGACTGAGCGTCATTCCCATTCAACAACAGGGCTTTCCAGGTGTGTGCGCAATTCAGAGACAGCTGACAGCAGGCCGAAACGAGCTGCACAGATTCCAAACACGTTTCAACCTTCAGTAGCTCGCAATCCGTTTCATTCCGGCATAGCCTCCTGGTAAGCCAGGGTGGAGGAAAGGGGATTCTATTTTCTAGAAGGAAGTGGCCGGGTGTAGCTCCGACTGGAGCAAGCCAGAGCGTTGCATGTCGTGCTTACTGTTGTGCGACGTGAGGTGATCAGCCGTACTCGGCTTCGGCACAAGCCTTCGTGTGCACAGCTCTGCGCAGGAACAATGCTTCGACTGAGCTGTATCAGGATGATGAATGGTTGCCATGCAGCCTTTTTCCGAATCTCCACCAACAAGCATCGGCCGGAAGGGGCTTGGACGGTCGACAGGAGCGTGGACACGATGTCCTGACCGGACTGCAGGCAGATGACCGCATGTAATTTGTATTGAGGCGCCCGCTGATACGGGATTCAAAGACGGGCTGTCCTTGAGTACCAGCAGGAAGGATCGGGAGAGGGCTAGAGTAGTTGCAAGCGGAACACGAGCTTTGAACTCCTCCTGCGTCAAGACTTACAGAAGAAGTCGGGAAATCTTGCTGCGGAACGAAATAGGAAGTGCCAGATTTCGGGCTAAAATGAGGAATGGATGGCGTTCGGTGTCAAGTCAGTTCGGGTGAAATGTCACGGCCGCACCACGAACGCCATGCCATGGTCCGCCCCTGCTGAGGACGTTGGCGAACGAATAACGCCCGATGCTGAAATAGGCGGAGGAACGAGGTCGGGACGACGCGGCGGTATAGAATTGTCGGAATCTGGAGAGCAATACGCACCGGTTCATTACGAGAATGTTCGACCTCGGCCGTACTCCGGGCCCTGTTACTCGTCCACCCGGCGATCAAGCACTCACGGCCGCATGCTCCGGGGAAGGAAGAGGAGCGCCATCTGGGGAAGGCAGATCCAAGTCACATCATCGTCCCCCATTTTTTCTTTCAAGGCCTATTTCCGAATCATCTCCTTGCAAGTATACGGCGGCACAGACCGACGGCTTTCCTTCGCACCGAACTTTGCACGGGCGATGCGCTTGGGGGGGGGGGGCTTGGAGGGGGGGTGCGTGTGGTGTGGGCGGGTGGTGGACGCTCAGAGTGAGGGTGTGCGTGTATGCGCGAGTGGGGAGGCAAAGGCAGCGGCTGGCCCAAGCCAAAACGGCCATGAGTTTTGGCAGTTGTTGGTCGCTGGCTATTCTGTTCTCCGCAGCTTGCCGCCTTTAGCGAAAGCCCGGGCTCCCTCTCTGCCATCATCCAAGTTGAAGAACTAAGGCGTAGCCGTCTAGGCCTTCACTTTCCATTCCTCCTCTGCTGCTCGCCATCCTGAACAAAAGCCACCACCTTCCTTTCCCTCTCGCTCCACTCCAACTCACCGCCTTCCTTAATCCTACGTACCTCTTCAAATCCTACATCATCAATCCTCCCGTCCGACCGCAAAAGTCCATGTTCCAAAGGCCTTCTTGAACCGCACGTTTCGCCATCATGGCCGCCGAGAGCTCTTTCATGGCTGTGCCGCTGCCCGCCCCGCCATCTATGGCTGCAAAGGCACCCGCAGGTATATCGCAAGGTCATCCGAGTTTTCGACGGTGAGCCACCACAACCAGCCTCTATGGCTTCAATCTGCTAATGCTTATATGCTGAAGACAACGCGCTTCAAGAGCATGCGAGGTAAATGATCCACCGCCTTCCTTTTGGCTATTACCGCGCTGCCTCGGTACAGAGGCTTTGAAGACAACTTAAACTGACATTCATGATTATAGACATGCCACGCTCGCAAGGTACGATTTCGCTCGATTCGCTCGTTAAACTTATGCTTCTCCGAGGTTGAGCGCGGTGACTGAGATCTAAACAAACAGGTACGATGCGACGCCGCAAGTTTGGGTGTGCCATGCACAAACTGCACCGCCTTCGGCATCGAGTGCCGCATACCAACACCAAAACGAAAGAAGACCGGTAACAAAAAGGATGACGAAGGGTATGATTGATCTATCGGCGCAAGACTGCTGGCGCGATGTGTGGCTCATATACTGACTTCTGCCAGGAGCGAACAAGAGACCGATTCAAGGTCACCACTTCCTTCGGCAGGATCTCCAGTTGATATGACACCGAGAGATATCCAGGCCATTTACAATGCGCTCGATGGTACGCCTTCCACCACCGTCTCAGAGGCATATGCCGCTCAGCAAACGACCCACAACGGAACCTACGTGCAATTCATGAAACCCAAATTCGCAAGAGCTCCCATCAAAGAAGCAGGAAGAGTGGCATATCTCGGAGAGTCATCAAACTTATCGTTACTGGTCCATGATCGCTATGGAACCAGTGATGTGGTTCATTATCCGCTTCCTGAGAACGTCCGCGGAGCGAAAGCAAGGGTAAATGAATTGGATAACATGGAGATCGATATTCTCCACCAGAGAGGAGCATTTTTACTGCCTCCAAGGGCTCTGTGCGACGAGTTGGTTGATGCGTACTTCAAATGGGTTGCGCCCGTCGTTCCCATCATCAACAAGAGTCGCTTTATGCGCCAATACCGCGATCCGAAGAACCCTCCATCCCTTCTTCTCCTTCAAGCAATTCTCCTTGCAGGCTCACGAGTTTGCACAAATCCACAACTCATGGACTCCAGTGGATCGACAACACCGGCTGCCATGACTTTCTACAAGCGAGCCAAAGCTTTGTATGATGCAAACTACGAAGACGACCGGGTCACAATCGTTCAGGCATTGATCCTCATGGGCTGGTACTGGGAGGGTCCTGAAGATGTGACAAAGAACGTCTTTTACTGGAGCAGAGTCGCCATAGTGGTGGCTCAAGGCTCAGGAATGCACCGAAGCGTAGAACACTCACAACTCAGCAGAACCGACAAGCGTCTCTGGAAGCGAATCTGGTGGACTCTCTTCTCAAGAGATCGTTCAGTAGCGGTTGCGCTCGGCAGACCTGTCGGAATCAATCCTGAAGACTCAGACGTGGAGATGTTGACTGAAGAAGATTTTGTTGAAGACGAGCCTGATAGACCTGCCGAATTTCCTCCTGATCCCATCCACGTCCAATTTTTCATCAACTACGTCAAGTTGTGTGAGATTATGGGACTGGTTCTCTCTCAACAATACTCGGTAGCTTCCAAGTTCAAGCGAACCAACGCAATCGACTTGACTCATAGCGACATGGCTCTTGCGGACTGGCTCCAGCACTGCCCAAAGGAAGTCTCATACGACAGAAGCAATCATCATTTCTGGGCCGCGTTATTGCATTCAAATTACTACACAACGCTATGCTTGTTGCATCGCGCACACATGCCACCGGCCGGTTCACCGAAAGCCAATACTCAGAATGGATACCAGGAAGAAACAGCATATCCATCAAGGAACATCGCTTATCACGCGGCAGCCATGATCACATCTATCATTGAAAATCTTCAAGCACACAACGAGCTCCGATATACTCCAGCCTTCATTGTCTACTCGTTGTTCTCAGCACTGATCATGCATGTATACCAAATGCGATCTTCAAATAAATCCATTGTTCAGGCCACAGAACAGCGTCTTCACGTGTGTATGAACGCCCTGAAAGAAGTATCCAAGGTTTGGCTTGTTGCGAAGATGGTACATACTTTGTTTGAATCCATACTTGGTAACAAGCTTCTGGAAGAACGATTACAAAAGGCTGCAGGCAAGAGGCATAAGAAGCAACATAACAGTACTTCGAAGAAAGAAGAAACGCCAAAGCGAAAGTTTGATGATATGGACATGGGATTCAGTAATGGTCCACCAGCTCCTCAAGTGTCCTACGAACGATCGAGACCACAAACTCCTTCGGTTACTCCTCAGAGAGAAGTGCCTCAAACTCATGCCGCTGGGCCTCAACTCTCCAATACCTCACCGCACGTAACTCGGCAATCCAGCGATGCATTCCTTGGTAGCACCGCACCCGCACCGAATTCACGAGGCGATACTCGACCTACATCACCGTTCAATGGCGGATTCAGCTATCCTGGTACTCCGCCGGAACTCTTCTTGGTCACTCGAAACAGTCCCAACATCTCTCAAGACCTGTGGCAGAACTTCCAACCCGAACAGCTCTTCCCAGCCGAGACAAACCTCGTACCTCAAATCTCTCCGGTTCAACAACACTCCCTACTAGACCCTCAACTTGGCTCTCAAGCGCAAGCACAAAACTTGATGTCGTCTGCAATGCCGACTCAGCATCCGCAACCGCCACGACACATATCACAATCAGGACCTCCACCCATGCCACCACAACAACCTAACGGTGGCATGAACCACATGCATGGCCTAACACCGCAAATGAGCAACGATCCGAGTGGAATGGAATGGATGAATCAACCACCAATGAGCGGCGACGACGCATGGAGCAATAGCAGCAGAGGACAAGGACCGATTGTTCCAACGGCGCTCAACGTTGAAGATTGGTACGTTTCACAAAACGCCGCTTCAGGTTTCGTCGCTTTGGCATTCGACCCTAGACATTCCACTTCGCTACCAACATCAGCGAGCCTGAGCTCGATGCCTATCGTCTGAAAATTTCACTAACATGGTGCTCATTTAGGTTCAATTTCTTTGGAATCCATGGAGAAGCGAATGGTCTTAACCCATTTTGATTGAGTTCTGAAACGACCTACGATGTTTACGACGGTAAATTCTTTGCTATCCATCTACCGAGAGGCCACGGCTATGCAAAGGATATGATGCATCTACCTGAGTTCATTTTAAGGTCCTGGAGTCTCCCGGGTGTTTGATTTGATTTGTTTTGTGGTTTGCACCGTCAACCAACTTCTGATAATTGGAGTTTGAATTTTTTTTCCATTTTTGTTCACTTTACGGAGGCATATTCTTTCAGGCGGCGAAAAAAAGCTTCTTCTGTCCTTACCCTTTAGTATGTAAGTCATGTGCAATTGCTCTGTATTCTAGTCTGTCACACACACCACTTCTTTTAACACCATGAAATGATTGGTCATGAGTTAAGCGGCAATCATCTTTTTTACGTCCGTATAGGAATGAAATCACGCACCCCAGGCAGGGCATTTGTTTTCTTGATCGGCCGGGCAATTTCGGGATCTCTGGAACCTAGAGGACGCCTTAAACAAAACACCATTATCGAAATAGGTTATGACTGAAACCCCTCTCACTTCTGCCTTGATGGTCCAGTGTCGACAGGCCTCTACGCTCGAAGTTCGGGAGTCGGAGTGGTAGCCCTTGGTGTAGGTTCGCTTGTATCCCACGTAGGAGTCTTACAGTGGGATCCGCCTAATGAGCTTTCGTCAAAAGGTCAGCAAAGCACAGCGGCGGTGGACAAGGTGCAGTAGCGGGCGTGCGGAAGGCACGCAGTAAGCTCCCACGGCGGATCGTCTGTCCACGCAAGCCCTTGTAGTCTGACCCCCGGCTTAGTTTCCAGAACGAGGTGTTTCGATACATACGGTGGCTTGTGTATGGAATTCTGAGTCGTAAACTGCCGAGATTTTGCGTTCCGGCATTTGACATGGGGTTCGGATCTGACACGTGAATGGATATTGGCGAAAAAGCGCAGCGTCGTCCAGTACTTCGCTTTACCTCGCGTTCACAGACACTCGGCTGCCCATGGGGTACTTCGTCCGCCTTGTAGCTTAAACTCTCCGCGCCACCGCACTGCTTGTGGGGTGTCATGAAAGCCTGCAATGGACCTTGCATTGGCGAGTTTTCGTCGCTTGAAGTGCCGGACTGCGAAAAAAAAAAAAGCCAACCGAACCCGCCGACTTAGTGTGAACGATTTGGTCAGGAACATGTTATGATTGGCTTGAAGCGATGGCTGTAGGTACACTTTGTATCATCGAGGTTGCTCGGCATTGTGAATAAAATTGAGCACCGGAAGCTTGACGTCGAGATAGGGTAAAATGAGGCAGCGGACTTCGTGCCGTTCCATCGCTCACCGTTCCTCTCGATACCGAGTAGGAGTGCAGAAACGGTTGGAGTTTGAGCACCGACCCGGCCAATGGCGCTTTTCGTCCTCCACACGCCTCGAGAACATCGTGGCTGACAAAACCACTGGCAATGGCCAGTCACTCCTTGGGCGGGAGATCTGCACCGGACTGCCCTAAGCATTCCCATATTTCAGGCCCGACTCAGCACTTGCAATCCTGATGCGGACTCCTCCATCGGCTTGGGATCACGCGGCCACGGGCTCGCTTGCAAGGCACAGATGATGTTCACCCACGATCGCAAATCCCGAGCAAACGCCACCGATACGGGGCCATTGAGAGGATCTGCCTCGAGGGTCGGAAACGCTGACACCCGGGGCGCAACGCCATGGGCCATGGCACGGCTCGCCGCCGGCCAGCTATTGAAAGGTTTGATTGCACCGGCAGCTCCCGGGCTTAGGCAAGGGTCCGGGTTCAGCGTCCTGATCGTGGAGGGCTTGCATGGCGCCCGCTGGACATCCCACTTTTTCGTTGCAATCGGGATTCCGTGAAAACTCTGCTCCCGCGTGGCGCTCCCCCAAACCGCATTAGGAAAATCAAGATAACGTAGTCGTCGCGGGAGATTTGACGGTGCGGAGAAACGGAGGACGTGGCGCCCTTCAACCTAAACCCTACTTCTGCCACGCATGGCCGAATTGGCTGATATATTGGTTGGGCTGCAATTGTTGAAATTGACTTGCATCTGTCAAACGTTTGGGACGGAATGCAGGGGGTGTTATGTCCAAATTGCTTGCCACGAGGGCATTTTAATTGCCTTTCATAAATCAAGCTAGGACACTCACTATATGCAAATATGGTACCAACAGGAGCCGGGTACTTCGCGCAGCATCTGGTCCGCTGTGACTTGTGGTTATTTTTGACAGATCCTGCAATATCGAGATCCTACCAGCGCAGAGGCCCTCAGCCTTGCACGTGACCACCCGCATTGCTGTTCCCCAGCCCTCTTTTGGCGCTTTTCAGATAAATTGTATTACGAGATCCTGACTGGGCATGACCGGCCCAGCCCTCCCCTGCAATGACATCAATCGGCACGCGCTCTCCAGATTGATCTTCGTTGAAAAATCCTTCACGGGCGCAGCGTTTCTAGGAATAGGAAGCGCTTGCGGAGGCCAGGCCCACATGTCGAACTTCTAGTTTTCGTATATGCCAACAAGCGGTGGGTTGTTTTCGTAAATGCACACCGTAGCCTGACGCTACCAAGAGACCATTCGGAAACCAAAATGAAGAAGAAAAAAAAAAACCAAGTATCTCCGATGGTGGCTTTATCGCTACGGGCGAGAGCCTCAACGCACAGGCGTAGATGGGGATTCTAAGCGCCTGCTGGTCGGCACAGAGGACAAGGACCGTCGAGTGGACTTTGCGAAATAACGATGATATCTCGGTTGCGTTCTCCATATTTTTCCCACGTGGAAGCCACGTTGCAGATTCTGAAACGCAGAGCTTCAATCCATACATTCGGCCGCATCCCCTCCCCCTGCATTCCGGGGAAAGTCCTTCCAGAAACTTCGGGGCTCCGAACCTGGTCGCCCGATCCCTGAAGCGCGCATTCCAAATCGGCCGGTGATATCACGAAAGCGCGAACGTAGGGTCGCATGCAGGCGCGCGAGAACTCGAAAACGGGCCAGGAAGCGCTTAGGCCGGAGCAGCGCGGCCGGACACGAAGTCGTTGGGGAGAAAAACGAACTGCCGAGGTGAAAGTATGACGAAGCCAACCACGCTCTCCACCTCCGTTCCGTAGCTCGCGCAGTCCACCACCATTCCGTAGCTCGCGAGTCCACCGCCTTCCCGCAGCTCGCTAGTCGACCTTGCCGCCCTTCTCCCAACTCCGCCCTCTACTGCGGCCGCGCAACCCCGCGGCCGCCCAGCCGTCGTCGCCGCGCGCGCGCGACGCCCCCGCAACCAGCGCAGCGTGCCGCTCCGCCGCGCCGCCGTCGCCAACCTCCACGCTGTCGACCAGCTCGATGAGGTCGCCGAGGTCGGGCGCTGCAGCGGCGTCCTTGGCGCGCGCGGTCGTGGCGGCGGACGACGACGCCGCGCCAGACCCGTCCAGTGCGGTCGCGGCGCGGCGCGCCGTCCGCCGGATCCAGGCTTCGATGGCGCCGCCGACGTCGGCCCAGTCGGCGCCCGCGGGGGACGCAGCGGCGGCGCCGGCGCGCTGGCGGTAGCCGTTGAAGGAGGGCGCGGCGGCGGCGGCGGCGGGGTCGGTGAGCCACGGCGTGTACACGGTCTGGTGCGGCGGCGGCTCCACCGACGGCAGGTGCGGCGCCAGCAGGCGGGTCAGCGCGTCGGAGGCCGGGCCCGGTGTCCGCGTCGTGTGGTCCAGCGCGCCGACGCCGCCCGGCCCGTGGAGCGCCGCCGCCAGCGCGTGCGAGGAGGCGCGCGGGCGGGATGTGCTCTGGCTGGGCCGCGGAGAGGTCCGCATGGCTTTGGGGGTCGACGCCGGTGAGGTGGCGCCGTGCGAGAAGTCGAGCGAGGTCTTTGGCGTGCCCAGCTCGGAGAGTGGGTTGCTTTTTCGGCGGGAACGGGAGAAGTAGCCTAGGTTTTTGCGAGGTAGTCGAGCGATTTCGACGGCGCTTGGAAAGCCAGGTAGCTTGACCCATGATTCGTGTCTCCATGGTGGCTCATCAGCGGTTTGTGAGCTTGTCGAAGATGGTGCGTCTGGTTGCGTAGATTCTGGTTCGGAAGTGCGATGCCAGCCGTTCAATGCGGATGATGACGATGTTGCGGAAGGACTGTCGTGCATGGTGAGAGCTTCGCTCTCATCTCCGAGTAGATCTTCGTCCTCACGAGCATTTGGACCGCTGCATGGTGTGCCTTTGATTCCACAAGCATCTACAGGAAGCACGATCGTCTTTCTGACTTGTATTGTATCGTTTGGCCACATGCGATTAGCCTTTCTGATAATGGGCACTTGACAGCTGTACTTCAGAGCGACACCTGCCATAGTATCACTAGGTAAGACGTTGTGCACATAAACTAGTGCGTCTCCTTGCTCCTCCTCCGTAGTAGCCAGTGCGCCTGAAAGTGAAGCATCATCAGAAGTCCTCCTCTTATACCTACGACTCGCATCGTGATAAGGCAGATCGCTGTCAGCATTGGCTCTCAGCAAATCCTTTCTCTTAGCCTCTCTCACCTGCGAGCCTCTGTCCTCCTTGCTTCCCGCCGCAATCATTGAAGCGGCACTGCTCGAAACTCCCCAGTTCGCCGGCGATCCGGATGACGATCTCGCTCGACCTCCCGGAACCACAGCAGCCTTGCTCTTTCCCACAGCGACGCCGCTGGTGCTACCGGCGGCTTCAGAACCGAGTACATTAGACGCCAAGCCTTGCAGCGCAGTCCAGCTGCCGCCAAAGGAGCCCAGCAAGCTGGAGGAAGACGGTGGCTTCAATGGTGTTCCGGCAGCGGGTCTCGGTCTGTCTGCGGGGCTGGTGCGCGAAGGATGGCGGTTTGGGATTGCAGGTGAGGCGCTGCGCGAGCCGAAGGGCGAATCGAACGGCGAGGCCGAGACGCGGACGGCGCTGCTTTGGGCCGCCGTGTCGGGTCCCTCACCATCGAGGCCGGATAGAAGTCGAGTTGTGCGAGGACGGAGTGTCGATGAGCCGCTTTCCGTGGTGATGGTTCGCGATGTCGTGGTGGTGGTGGGGTTGTTCATGGCGTTGAATGCCACGACGGCTGCGGAATGACACTGGAGGCATATAGCTTGGGTGGATTGGGAGGCGGGAGAGTAGGTGAGCGGTACGGAGGGATTAGAGGTGGACCACTATGGCTGCGGTGGAATGATTAAAGTCCGGAAATTGAGATATGGTGTGCGTAAGGTACTGGAGTAGTGAAGTGAAGTTCGATGCTTGGCGGGATGTAGCCGCGCCATCCAACAGTGTAAAGGCCCAAGGTACAATGTCGGTCAACTATAGATAGATCAACCACAAAGGTATTTCATAACAGCACTGCTATTCGTTCCTCTTGATGGTCAGCTTTCGATGAACTCTGTGCTTAGTTTCTGCAATTCAGAGTTTGATCATAGGTTCGCGACCACCTGTCCACAGCTTCCACGTGGAGTTGTTTCAGAGAGCTTTTGCTCGAGACTCAAGATTATTAAGTTATTGCTGCTGAATCATGCAAATAAACTGAGGTATTTAGATCCACAATGATGGAACTAATGCCAGATAGCTTGAACTTGCGTACACGCTGGACTCCCTGGCTTTATTGTATCGCTTCTTAGAACTTTGGAATGTAAATCTGAGAGGAGAGCTACTTCTCATTCGCGTTCAATACGCGGACTATATGCTACAGAATCTCTTTTAGGTTCAAAATATGATATGATGTGAGGTGATGTGCCAATCGAGTGCCACCGTCCAATCTTCAGCCTCCGGTGTGCGCCGCGAGCGATGAGAAAAGATGCTTTCGATCCCCTCCCCACAAAAGATGGTACAGAGAGACGAAAGCGAGCTGGTACATACATCTATGAAATACAGCGTGCAATCGGGGTTGTCGTGGAGAGAAGAGAATTAGAACAACCAAAAGTCAACCTCCACCAACTCCATCACCAGCAAATGGCTCTTCTCCAAAGCTCTCTGCAATGCCATCTTCATCACGGCTCTCCTCGATCTGACGTTGCTTTATTTCTTTAAGGCTTCTTCTCCTCACCGCTAGGGTTCTGCTCTCCGCTCTGCTCGCCGCTCTGCGATCCCTCCTGACCAGGCTGCGATTCCGACTTCTCTTGCCTGGCGCGGTGCATCTGGTCGAAGAGGGTGAGAGATGCGCTCTGCAGCTCGTCGGTCTTCTGCTTGAGCTCCTCGGCAGTAGCAGAACCTTCGCCGGCTTGACTCTTGCCGACGAACTCGCGTAGGCTGGAGATCTTCTCGCGGATCTTTTCAGCTTCGGCCTTGTCCAGCCGGTCTTCGAATTCCTTGAGTGCCTTCTCTGTGTCGTTGAGAACACTATCAGCGCGGTTGGCAGCTTCGATGGCGTTCTTACGCTCCTTGTCTGCTTCCGCATACTTCTCGGCGTCTTGAACCATGTTCTCGATTTCTGCGTCGCTTAGACCAGAACCAGAGGCGATGGTGATAGACTGATCCTTTCCAGTCGACTTATCCTTTGCATGGACGTGCACAATGGAGTCGGCGTCGATGTCGAACGTAACTTCAATCTGTGGGACACCACGATGCGCAGGTGGGATACCGACGAGCTGGAAGTTGCCAAGCAGCTTGTTGTCACGGACAAGTTCACGTTCACCTTGGTAGACCTTGATCTCCACGGCACTCTGAAAGTCGGCAGCTGTCGAGAAGATCTGGGACTTCTTTGTTGGAATGGTGGTGTTCCTGTTGATCAACCTTGTGAAGACACCACCCAAAGTCTCGATACCGAGGGAAAGCGGCGTCACATCCAACAATAGCACATCCATCTGCTCACCAGCCAAAACCGCACCTTGAATGGCAGCTCCAATAGCTACGGCCTCATCTGGATTCACGGACTTGGCAGGTTCACGGCCGAAGATGCTCTTCACAGAGTCCACAACCTTGGGCATACGCGTCATACCACCGACAAGAATGACCTCTTGGATCTCCTTCGCTTGGAGATTGGCGTCCTTGAGAGCTTTGCGAACAGGTTCCAGGGTCTTTTGGATGAGTGGGTCAACAAGAGTCTCGAGTTGTGATCTGCTGAGCTTCATGTTGATGTGCTTTGGTCCTGAGGCGTCGGCTGTGATGAAAGGAAGGTTGATATCGGTTTGAGGAGATGAGGAAAGTTCGATCTTGGCTTTCTCGGCGGCCTCGCGGATACGCTGAACTGCCATACGGTCGCTGGAGAGGTCGATACCGGATTCTTTCTTAAAGTTCTGCACAAGGTGGCGGACAAGAGTAATATCAAAGTCTTCACCTCCCAAGTGGGTATCACCGTTGGTTGATTTGACCTCGAAGACGCCTTTTTGGATTTCCAAGATGGAAATATCAAAGGTACCACCACCCAAGTCGTAGACAGCAATGATCTTATCACTTTCCTTCTCCAGACCGTATGCAAGGGCGGCAGCGGTAGGCTCGTTGATGACGCGAAGCACATTAAGACCGGCAATCTGACCTGCATCCTTGGTGGCCTGTCGCTGAGAATCATTGAAGTAGGCGGGCACGGTAACGACGGCGTTCTTGATCTGCTTGCCCAGGTATGCTTCGGCTGTCTCTTTCATCTTGTTGAGGACGAAACCACCAATCTGAGATGGAGAGTACTTCTGACCCTGAGCTTCAACCCATGCGTCGCCATTGGCGTGCTGGACGATCTTGAATGGAACTTCCTTGATGTCGCGCTGAACTTCAGCGTCGGTGAACTTTCGTCCGATGAGACGCTTGGTGGCGAAGAGGGTATTTTCCGGGTTGACGACCGCTTGCCGCTTGGCAGCAATACCGACCAGACGTTCACCTTCCTTGGTGAAGGCGACGACGGATGGAGTTGTGCGAGCACCTAAAGTAAGTCGTCAGTCGGCTGCATCGATTTGAAGCAAATTGAAAGCTTACCTTCAGCGTTTTCTATTATGCGTGGCTGTTTGCCCTCCATGATGGCGACAGCAGAGTTTGTGGTTCCCAAGTCGATGCCGATGACCTGGCCCTTGACTTTCTCTTCCGAGTAGGCTCGCGTCCATGTTGCTCCTAGAGGTGATCTGAGAGCGTTTGTACGGAAGGCGGATGATGCTCGCGGAATGAACTGACACTGAAAGTGAGCATGCGATTGATGGAAAAGCCGGAGAAGAGCTTGACCACTTACAGTCCGCGACAACCGTGACGACAGCATGATTGCAGATGTGATAAGAATGTCAATGAGCGGACGAGAAGAGATGACAGCAGAAGGGTGAGAATGAATGGAGTTGGGTGTCGATGGGGGATGGGAGAGTAGTAATAAGAGGTTGGATGGGTGAGTTTTTTTCGAAGCTTCGTCCAGTTCTTTCTATTTCTTTTCGATGCGCACGCGCCAAGCCAGGTCGAACCACAGAACCACAAACGAGGCATTCAGGCAATAAAGCGGGTCATCGGCACAAGAACTCGTACTTTGCTATAGGCAAAGCAAGGCATCAATCAAGCAACTGTAGAGGGAGTTGGAACTGGGCGCAATTTCAGCCAATGCGCATCGAAGCTTCGCATCCAATCCACATCCACACCACATCACATCTCCTCACGCATTCCTCCAGCTGCTAACTCACTGCCCAGCTCCTCAAGGCTGAAACTGTACAGCTAAATTCCTGTTCTGCCTGCTTTGAATCTTCTCAAACCCTTCTCCATCGCGCTTCTTCGTCTCTTGCCATCTCCTCCGTGCCTCTTCCACTACCCTATCGCCATACAAACCTGCGAGACGCCATCTACGCCACGAGCCTGGCGCTCAACTCTGCAGCTCTCTTGCCACCTCATATCTCACCCTTCAACATTCCCGTCAATACTTGGCCGTCATTTGCACTCTTACTGACGTCCATTGGTTGGTAATCGACCCTGCTGCCCAACTCTCTCAATCAGCAACCCCTCACTCGACGAACATCGCTGTCCACCACAAAACCGCCATGTGCAAGCCCGCATGAATATCACTGCGTGCGCTCATACGTAGCAAGTCCACATTGCCGTCATGGCTCGAGACCTGCCAACTTCTGTGTTAGTCTTCCTGGCTCAAACCTCTCCGGAGTCATCACGTTGCTTCTCATGTCAATGTGAGGTGATGGCAAGCTGCACAACCATGCTGACCATCCACTAGGGAGAGCAATGCCTTCGTACGAGCGGAAAAAATCATATACCCTACCGAAATCCGCATAAAGTAAGCTGTTGCGCCAATCATAATCTTCAACCGCTCTTCTCGTCGCCATAACTAACGTCTTGCAGCCACTGGCAGCTTCGACATTACATCTCAAGTCCGGAACCAAACATCATCTACTTCGCTTCCCTTCGCAATATATCCTGCCTCAACACCATCACCCACAAATGCACACATGTCGCCACTCTCCCATTCTCCGTCCGATGTTTCGCAGCCGGTCACGGCTATCTTTGCGCCGGTGGCGGAGATGCCGGAGACTTTGCTATCATTCGTCCGGATGCTGGCTGGGCTGCAGAAGTGGGTGCTCTACTTCCGCTCAATCTTGGTTCAAACGAGTCCACCCAGAAAGAGCTGGTTCCAGAGGTCAAGAACTTTGGCTCCGACATCGTCAACAGCGTCTCCATACACAAGCTAAAAGATCCTGATACATTCGTACGGGACGACATAGTTGCAGTGATTACAAGCAATGACCACATTGTGCGTATCCTGTCTCTAACTCAAGGTTACATCGAGACAGCCGCTCTCGACATGCCATTTGCAGTTAATCACGCGACCATTTCACCCGATGGTGAGACTCTTGTTGCGGTTGGCGATTACCAGCAAGCATACTTCTACGAGCGCGCTTATTCACCTTCAGATCGATCAAGGAGCCTTGGCGGTCATGCTTCTTCCATGTGCTCATGGGATTTGCTCAACATCATTATGCTGCACGTACCGAAGCCTATGATCCTGACCGGATACTTTACCACGGCATGGTCACCATCGAGTCGCCTGTGTGCTGTTGCCTCTGAATGTGGTTACATCACAATTATCGACATGGAACGACTGAAAGACTTCGAGAACGGCGAAGAAGCCATTGTTGCTGTTCTTCCGGGAACAAGACCAGAAACTCAAGCCGGACCAGGTGCAATTCGGACATTGATGTTTTCACCTGCTCCTTGGGATTTACTTGCTTGGGCAGAAGATCAAGGCAGAGTCGTGGTGGCAGACTTGCGAGATTCCTGCAGAGCACAGCAACTATTGAAACTGGACCAAAACGGAGAATATGTGAAGAAAATTGTATTCGACGCGCCAATTCCAAGGTATGTGTTTTATGACTGTTGAATGATTTGTTTCACATTGAGAGTTATGAGGTAGTATTGCTTCTGCTGTGAAGACATATACTGACCATATTCGAGTTCAAACGATCGAAGCGAAGATACCGCGCGTATCGCCCGAGATTATGAGTCTATGCAACGATATCTCGATCAATACGAACAATCATCTACCGAGAGACGCCGCATCGAACAGCAACTCGTAGAGATCAGACGCGAAAATGGAGCACTGAGTGATGTGATCATGTCCGCAGGAAGTGGCGGAGATAACGACCTCCCTTCGTATCTAGATCTACGAGAGATGTCAGTTCTCAATTCGTTAAGGACTACTCAAGATGTCATGTCCAGGCCGGCATATAGCGCCCTTATGAACACCATCAGACTGGAACGCGATCGAGACTTATCAAACAGACCCAGGAGTATACAGTACCGTCCAAGTGAACTCGGTGGCCGAAGAAACGGACTCTCTCGAGATGACGACTTCCCTGCTCTAACCCGCAGCAGAGCTAATGCGGATGGTGGAAATGACGACCTTGACGAACGCTTCCGAATCATCCGAGACTACATCCGCCGGCCGCTGGGCAGCCACAACGGCTCAGACAGCGAGCGAACGATCCAATCCGTGCGCAGCCTGCTGTACCCGGGGCGGCGCGACGCGCCGCTAACGCTCACGAACACGGAAATCGAAAGCCTGCTGGACCAAGCCGCAAGCGACAGCTCCCGACGCAACACATCCGACTCAGCGCCGTCGCCGCGCGCCGCCGTCCCACCACGGGAGTCCTCAGCCGGCCCATCCCCATCGTCCTCCGCGCGCCGCCGCCAGCAGCTGGAGCGCATCCACGCGACGCACCGGGCGAGCGCATCCGCGCAGCGCGACGCGGCCGCCGCGCAAGCATCCTCCGGCAGCGGTAGCAGCAGCAGCAGCGGCAGCACGGCGCGCGACGCGTGGGCGGCGCACCGCGCGCCGTCGGCCTCGGCCTCGCCCGTCGACCCCGCCCTCGCCCGCCACCCCTCCGCCGCCGTGTCGCCGCGCGCCACTGACCTCGCGCTCACGGCGCGCGCTGCCCGCGAGTCGCTCGCCCGCCAGGCCCGCCTCGACCGCGCGGCCCCGCACGCCCATGCCCATGCCGCGGCTGCGGCTGCGGCGGCCGCGGCCGCGATCAGGAGCGGCGTGGGTGACCCCGCGTATGGTGTGCTTACCGCGGGCCTCGCGTGGAGCGAGGATGGCGGCCGCCTGTGGGTCGGCTGCGAGGAGGGGATTTGGGAGTTCGACGTCGATGTCAAGGGCCGCATGGGGTTTAGCGCCGTCGAGATGCGGTGAGCGGGCGCTGTTCTTGCCGCGGCGGTGGGAGTGCTTACGGCAAATATGCTTCGAGGATCAGGATGGTGGCTCATTGCATTTGGGCGCGGCGGGTTTTGTTTCTGCAAGCCGGATGCCAGGCGTTTTGTAGGCTGTGGCCGGGGACGCTCTCTTCGGAAACACACGCAGCGTATGTACTTATCCATGCTTTCTGAGCAACACGGGCTTGCGAATGCCAAAAAGTCCAGCACATGCGCTTCCGCTTTTCCGATTCCTTTGCCAGCCGAGCTCCAGCTACGACAGCCATTCACTGTTCCCGCACCATCTCACGCACGCCGTCCGCAAACTGCCACAAACCTGCCAAAGCGCGGACGATGGGAATACCTTATGGAGGGTGGTGTGCAACGTTCAGAATGTGATGAAAGTGTTTAGGCATGTGTAGAATGTGTTGGTTGTTAGAAGTAGTGCTTTTACGCCGAGTAATGGTGCCAGCCAGTGGAAAGGCTGGGACAAGTGGCAATGAGGCGGTAGCATGATGGATTATGCATTGGAAATTGATATGGGATGATGTGATGTATTGATACGAAAAGAGAGGCTTGAATTGGAAGAAGAGTGCTAAAAGGGAATACGGAGAGGAAGAGCAGTAAGGTGAGAAAGATTGAAGCAGCTTATATAGCAGCACACGGAAATCAGCGTCCAAATACAGCATTGAACCTACTTATCTACCAACTTCTGTGTAAAGATACCTCGATATCACGAGATTGGGGTCGAAGAAAAAGCTGCAAGGCTGGAGTGGAAAGGCTGAAGTATGGAGAAGAGCCTAAGGCGCTCAATTGCGCCATTCCCCCACCAATGGGCGATTTGAAGCGGTGTGTGACTTCGTACTTGACATCTGCCGTTATTCGTGAATCTGAAATTCACCCTGCCTCCGTGAACTGCCGACACCATTCTTCGCTTCTACAACAATTTCCTACTTCGGTGTTGTTATGTCGGGTCTTGCGCACACCGCATAGTCCTAAATCCCCTCCTTCGCCTCATCACGACACACCTCACGCGACCACCTCTTTCTCCCGCCTCTTCATCTTCGGAATACGGCTTTAACTCTCTTCCATATGGCCGAACAATCTTCGAAGGCTTCGGCAAAGCTCAAGTCAACGCTCCACGGCATCGATCTCGATGGTCATGATCTCCCACCCTCACCTGCGCCGTCCAGTCCTCGCAACGGTCGACGCTACGCTCTCGCAACCGAACTCGTCTACACCGAAGGCTCAGACCAGTACAATGCTTCATCTGTGCCAATCTACCAGACTGCGACCTTCAAAGGAGGTCCAGGGCAGGAGTATGACTACACACGGTCCGGAAATCCTACCAGAACCCATCTCGAGCGTCATCTCGCCAAAATCATGAACGCACATCGAGCACTGGTAGTCTCGTCTGGTATGGGAGCTATGGACGTGATTACCAGGCTTTTGAAGCCAGGAGACGAAGTAGTCACGGGCGATGACCTTTATGGCGGCACCAATCGATTGCTGAAGTACTTGTCTACCAATGGTGGAATCGTTGTGCATCACGTCGACACAACCTCACCAGCCGCAGTCCAGGCCGTTCTCTCCACAAAAACCGCAATGGTTCTGCTGGAAACTCCAACCAACCCTTTAATCAAGATTGTTGACATACCTACCATTGCGGCGGCGGTACACGAAGCTTCACCTTCCGCCATCGTAGCTGTCGACAACACCATGCTTTCTCCTCTTCTGATGAATCCACTCGACCTCGGCGCAGATATCGTTTACGAATCCGGAACCAAGTTCCTTTCCGGACACCACGACCTCATGGCCGGCGTCATCGCTGTCAACAATCCCTCTCTCGGCGACAGACTCTACTTCACCATCAACGCCTCCGGCTGCGGCCTCAGCCCCTTCGACTCCTGGCTCCTCCTGCGCGGGATCAAAACGCTGGGGGTGCGGATGGAGAAGCAGCAGCGCAACGCGCAGGCGGTCGCACAATTCCTGGAGAGCCACGGCTTCGCGGTGCGGTACCCGGGACTGGCGAGCCACCCGCAGCACGCGCTGCACCACTCGATGGCGCGCGGCGCCGGCGCCGTGCTGTCGTTCCGCACCGGCAGCGTTGCGCTCTCCGAGCGCATCGTCGAGAGCGCGCGCCTGTGGGCCATCTCCGTGTCCTTCGGCTGCGTCAACTCCCTCATCAGCATGCCGTGCCGCATGAGCCACGCCAGCATCGACGAGGCTACGCGCCGGGAGCGCGGCCTGAGCGAGGACATCATCCGGCTTTGCGTCGGCATCGAGGATCCGGACGATCTCATCGATGACCTGAGGCAGGCGCTTGTTAGGGCCGGTGCGGTGCGGGTCACGGTCGATGGTATTGAGCCGTTGAGTCGGGCGGATAGCAACGATGCCGATAAACCGGAAGATGCGCTCAAGGGTGGAGAGTCAGAAGGCGATGGCGCTGAGAGCGCGGCAACGTGACGTTGAAAAGTTTCGTTTTGCATTGCTGCTATTCCAAGGCGATGTGCGGACCTCTGACGTTGGCGTCCGGCCAAAAATTAAAAAAAAAGGCATTTACTCTTTTGCAATGTTTCTCCATTCGTGATTAAACAAAGGTCCAGTCTACCGTGGAAGATTCGAAGAGCAGAGAACGCTACATCACATGACTCAATACAATGACGCCTCTGCTCCTCGGATGCCGTACGCTATTGCTTTTGCTCAGCCATAGATCCCATCCTTCATTCTCCCTATGCCTCATATGAAGGGCTTCCTCAAGGCAGACTTCATCATAACCTGCGATCCAAACGAAAATCAGGCCATCCTCACCCCGGCATCGGCATATCCACTCCATTCTCGCAGCTCTCAACCGTTAAGATAGTTCCGAATAGCGCCCTGCAGCCTACTCGCGCCCTCACCAAGCAAACTCGTCAAATTCTCCAGATCATCGCCGGCGGTGATCCCAAACCTACGAATGAAGTCTTTGGCGGCAGACTCGAGGTCAGCGTAATCGGCGGCGTCGGGCGCGTCGTCCTCAGGCCGGCCAAAGTACGCGTTGGAGCTGATGGAGGTGGCGCCGGAGAAGCCGTCGAGGCGCGATTTGGCCTCGGCCTGCGCGGCCGGGTCGAAGCCGCCGCGCCCGAAGAACTCGTCGCTGGAGATGCCCTTCTGCGTGCCGAACTTCTCGCGCGCGAACCGCTCCGAGTCGTCTGCGCGCTACGCGTTAGTTCGTTTGCTCGCTAGTCCTACGCAGTGAACAGAGATGGTAAACGGAAGGAGCGGCTTACCTTCGGCGGGTGCCGCGCGTGCTACGGCGCCGAAGCCGGGCTTCTTGGGCGCGGCGGGCGCCTTCTGCGAGCCGACCTGGCCGAAGCCGAGGCGGCCGACGCCCATGCCCAGGCGCTCGATCTCGCTGCTGCTGCGGTCGCGGGCCTTTGCGGCGGCGGCGTTGCGGCCGGGGCTGAGCGGCGTGGGGCTGATGATGGTGGAGTCGGCGGCTGCGGCGGTGGACGGCGTGACGGTCGATCCGGCGTCCTCGGCTGCCTCCGCGTCCGGGTCGTACCCCAGCTTCGCGATGCGCTCTTCCTCTTCGCGCGCCTTTCGCTCCGCTTCGTCGAAGTCGATCGGCGCCGCTGACTCGATCTTCTTTGCGCCCAGGCCCTTCTTCTTTGCGCCCAGCACGTTGGTCTTTCGTGGCTGCGTCGTGGCTGTCTTGCGGATTGCGGAGGATGGGATAGCGCGTGCGGTTGCTGCTTTTGCATCGGCATTTGCGGGAGTGGATGAGTCGTTGAGAGGAGACTTCGATCGTGGAGGTCCGTTACCGTTTGCACCTGCGCTTAGGAAAGGTGAGGCTGTTCGACTAGCGTTTGCGGGCGTTCCAGTTCGTGAAGGTGGATTGCTTGGTCGCTTGATCGCTGGCTTATCCCATGAGGAAAAGAAGTCGTCTGAAGGCTCGCCGGCTGGAGTATTCGCCCCTTCCGGTGAGCTTTCCTCTGCTATGTCCGCGACGGACACTTCGTCGGGAAATCTAGAGTTCCATCAGCTACAGTTCTGCAACATTACTTCTCGTAGCAACTCACAGTCTCTTATCTGTCGCAACTCTTCTCTCCAGCTCTTCCTTATACTTGGTCGCCGCATTAGAGGTGTATTTTACTTTCGGGTCTTTGCTCGCAAGTGCAGCAGAGCCGCCGTGGGTCTGGAAGTATTTGGTAGCTGACTCATTGCCGCCAACCTTCATTATCCGCAGTTGATCCCATTGCCAAACTAGGTCGCCGTCAGCATAGAGCATTGCCGTGGGTGCTTGTGTCTTTCTTACTGTCCAAATTCGTCGATCGTACAAAGGAGATATGCACGCCCAGGTTACGATGGTTCGCCGAGCAATCAAGGCAGAGATAGATACCAAACGGAACAGAAGTCCATGTTGGATTTTTGGCGCCGCAGTCGAAGCAAATCTGCCATGCGTTGTTATTCAGGGTATCTTTGGTGGTGGCGTCCGGATCCAAGTTGTACCTTATTCGCGGCCTTGGCCTTCAATTTCTCAAAGATCTTGATAGACTGGCTCTTGGGAGCCAGTCCTTCTAGGGCCATGATTGGTGTGTATCGAGGAGGTTTGGTAGGTGAAGGATGGGGCTGATAATCGCTGCTTGGAAATGCAGAAAGACACCGTTGAAGTCGGCTGCTATTGCATGCTGTGGTCAAAGCACACCAACGGGGAGAATCACGTGGTCTTTACCTTCTCCAACATCTTGTCAGAAGTCAAAACGAAGGACGTGAAGAAGCATTAACTTTCATTTTGAATGCTGTATGAGCATTTAACGCCCTAAACCTGAATACAGCGGTTTCCTACCTTCGCGTTGGTCCGAAAGTTGTCGAAAGCTCTCACCACCAACTATTTCGCTCTGGGTTGGACCAGATATTCAATTGCAAACTAAGCCCAACGGAAAGGATAACCACTTTAAAGGACCTGAATGGCAGGTTAACCCCCGTTTTTGGCGGGTTGTGAAGCTATTTTCGACTGCAAATCTACCAGCCAGTGTACCAATCGTAGGCCACGTCCGGCCTCCCGACTTTAAAGTTTGTCCTTTATCTCCCTCCAAGCAAAACCCCAGCATGTCGCAGTCAATGATGTTGTGCGAGTGGTGCGCCCGAATCTCGTTTGACCCTGATATTCTCTTTTCAGAAGTCTTTAGAGACGTTTCTCGCCCCCTATGACCTGGGTTCTGGGGCGCGAGTCGAGAATATCCATTGCCCATTCTGCCGGCTCATCATCAGTGCATTTTCCGAGGGCCGCAGCGACGTGAACGAATGTCTCCGTGTGGAGGCAGTATGGGCCCCAGGACCTAGTCGCCGCTGGGCCTTTAGAATCTTGGGTGCTGGTTTTGATATCTAGATTGGCTTCGGGCGGCCTACCGCTGACCGCCAGCCTAAACGCATTGGTACTAGAGATAGTTACTGGATCGAACCAACGACCGGGCCTGTTGTAGACACCGCAAGAATGCTGCGCTGGATATCCTCTTGTGAGCAGAGGCATGGCCGAGTGTGCGGGTTTTGCGCGTCATGCAACGTTTCTTATCGCGTTTCGAGGCCTGCGCTTCCTCCGCCTAATTGACACCGAGGCTGACTGCCTTGTTGAGAAGAGGAATCTCGAGAAATATGTCGCCCTGAGCTACGTATGGGGAGCGGTGTCCAATTTTCGCCTCACCAGGGCTAACAGAGCAGCGTTATTAGCACCGGGTTCTCTAAAGAAGGTCTCACATTTGCTTCCAGAGACAATCAAAGATACCATAGCCTTATTCGGCGTTTGGAAGGCCGGTATCTTTGGGTAGATGCCCTCTGTCTGATACAGGATGATACCGAGGATTTGGATCGAGGCGTGAATGCTATGGACCTAATCTACGAGCGAGCCTGGCTGACCGTTGTTGCGGCCTGTGGCCATGATGCGAACGCTCGTCTACCAGGTGTTCAGAACGGGACTAGGAAGGCTTCCAGAAACACGGTCGAAATTAAACCTGGGGCGGAGATAGGGTCGTAATAGGATTGGATACGTTGCTTAAGAACTCCGTATACAACTCTAGGGCATGGACGTAAGAATATACAACCAATTAAGTTCCTTGGTGAAAGAGATAGACTGACAGTTTTTAGCTTCCAAGAGCTGGTACTGTCTAGGCGGGCAATCTACTTTATCCGTAATAAGATTTTCTATCGCTGTCGGTTAGCAGAGCACAGCGAACATTCCACAGATATCCTGTCACAACACATCACCGTTGGCATAACGGCGGGATCTTTGCTTCCCGAGGCCATCTCGATGGAGACACCAGTATTTGACTACGGCACAATGCTCTTATACTATACCCAGCGAGCATTGACCAACCAAAACGACGCTCCTCGAGCGATGACCGGAATTATTCGACGATTTGCGGAGGTTATGAAGTGCCGGTTCTTGGAAGGTCTTCCAACAGCTTTGCTTAACCGATTTATCATCTTCCATGCGTTCGGTAGCACTCTACGCCGCACCTCCTTTCCAAGCTATTCATGGACAGGCTGGCAAGAAAGCATCACAATGGACTTAAATCGAGTTAGCTCGGACGACAATAGCAAATCAAATGACTGGCTCATGAAGAGAACGTGGATCATTTGGCACAAGAGAAGCCCCTCTGGCATTACCAATCTCGTCTGGGACCCCGGAGCTAGCGACTCATTCTCCTCCCCAGATGCGACATACTTGGGATACCGTGACAGGGAGCTCTTCTCTGATCGCCGGCGGATCTCCAAGCAACTGACTACGAGACGGACAATGCCGACGCAAGAGGTATCCTTCTCCCGGGCGGTACCTGCATACCTAGTTCTGCTATTCTGGACTCTGTCAGTGTTCTACACTCTCGCTGATATCAATGTTTTCGAGGCAACTGGCTACTTTGCAGATCTGAATAATGCTAAATGTGGCTTCGCTTGGCTAGATGGCTTCGAGGAAATGACATTTTTTGAATCGAAAGGTCCCTTCGAAGTCATTCTCTTGTCAGAGTCACTTACACACAACATTTCTAAAGTGCTCAGGAGTCACTCCAGTCGCCACTACCTCGAGTAATCGACCAGTGGACATACTACAATGTCTTGCTATTGGAATGGCAAGGTGGCATCGCTGAGAGACGAGGTTTCGGCCCCTTATACCAGGGTGCAGTCGATAATAGTTTTGCTCCCGGCCCCGTCTGGAAAGAGATTCTCCTGGCATGAAAGATATCGGGCGACAACAGCTACGAGGACGTATGTGCCGAATCTTCCTGATATCGAAGTACGTAAATCAACAAAAGAACTCGGCCATTGGTCCCGAGGAGGAGACTCCATAGCTGCCCAGTGCCAGTCAGCGAACTTACGTTCGGTGGAGGCCATTACTGGTATCGTTAAAATTAAAAAGTGTTGGCTGAAGTGGCCACTGCATCAATTACGAATATCTGGTCAGAAGAAGTAGATGTTGAAGTTTATGAAATATAGCTGCAAATAGCATTTGATTTATTCAGACTATCCCAAATATCAGAAAGGCGATTGGGCCAATGAGAGCGAGAGGGCATTACGGTAGAGTGCCTAAGAAGGCAACCTCTGGGGACGGTGGTTCACTGCCGTTTGGTCGTTTACCTAGCAATTCGAAATTGCAAGTTGTAAAAGAGCTTGCTCAAGGAATTTCTTTGTATTGTGGTTTACAAAACGTGAAAATGAAGTAACTATTCTGGAGCATCGTTATAACCCTAAATCCGCTCTGGCGGATAATATATACAAGCGGGAGCGGTACGGTGCAATGAGATGTGGAGAGCACCAACGGATAGCTAGTCGCTTTTGATTGGGATTCTGTTATCACCAGTCTTTCGGAAGATCCGAACGTTGTTAGTAGGACTGTCTTTGAATTCTGGGTCGCAAGTTTCAGCGCAAGGCGAACTATACAGCCATGCAGAGCGTCACGAACAATGAAGTATAGGTGGAGAATGAAGAGAAATTCAACATGACGCGATCCACTTCGCTGTACGAAGCAGATTCCAAAGATAGGCGATTGTTCATTTCGCAGAGATGGAATGCTGCTGGAGATTTTCTTTGGACCATGACAGTAGATTCTGCAATGCCGTTCCCGAATTGCTACATATCGATTACCTTGTAATGTCCAAGTCCAGAACTCAATAGAAAGGGTCATTCGTTTGCTGTTCGATGGGAAGCTGACTTGGATTGATGACCTCGTGCACCCAAAGCGGACTTTAGGAGATATTCTTGGATCTGAAAGCTGATATTTCCAAGCGGAAACGGAAACGAAAGCTGAAAGATCCAAATTTCGAGCTGAAAGACTCCCGAAGAATCCATGAAATGCTCACTCAGACATACGACAAAATGTTGTCTGTATCATCCAACGGAAAGGCTTAAATGCTCAAACATATATACGCGGTCGACCCCAATGATATTACCTTAAACCAATCGCACTTCAGATTAGCTGATCGTGATTTTCTACAGGATTCATTTAGGAGAACAATAAGACATGGACGCGGCGCGCGGCCTCAAACCGGCAAGTCTGTGTGTTACGTCGATACGAACTGCCTCATCAGGAGAGAACACAATGGAACTGCCGCATGTGGGAGGCCGCAATAATTACGGCAATCTCAAAATATATAGAAGCGGGAGGTAAACGTGGGAAGTGGATCATTGCGTACGACAAGGACGAGGCAGTAAGACCGGAAAGTACTCCGAGCGTTCGGAATGTGGTCCTGATACAGAAATACGCGTGGGCCTGGTGGATCCTGGAATTTATGTTAAGTGGTTACGGCAAATCATTGCTTATTCGTTTTTTTTTTTTACGCCTTGTTGACCCTGTCTCTGCCCACGTTGAGCAGGGTTATTTTTTATCATGCCATCATTGCAAGCCCAGCTCGCGACGGCTCGGTTAGTAGGCTGGGAGGCCTTGAAGTGCCGGGCAAACGGTTGCCACATCGCGCATGTACTTTGGATTCGACAATCAGACTCGGAAGCGGGCCGGCGACAACATATTGGTTTCAAGATCTGAAACGATGGTCGACTCAACCTCGTCGAGGCTGCTAGATGCTGTAGCCTCTGACGGGACGATTGAATTTCCACTTCGGATGGCGTGGGCGCGACTTTACGCCCGGGCGTTCAGGGCTACGCTCGGTGACGGCTGGCCGATTGACCATACAGGAGGTTCTGTCATATTTTCCTCGACCAAAGCTGCATGATTTGTGCTAGTTTTCTCCTACGTGTCACCAATTCTAGCGGCCAAATCAGCATCTGACGCAAAATGCGTTGATGCAGGCGGCCAAGCCATTACGGCCCCGGCAAGTGCGGGCTACCATCAGCTCAAGTCGGGCATGAGGCGATGGTGATCGTAGCTTTGAAATTTGCGAAGGAGAAGCTAGTACGATATGGAGCGAGTATGTGTGGATTCTGCTTCTTGCTCCAACAATTCCGTCCGTGTGACCCACCAGTTTCGCACTAAAGGCTTCGTTAGCCGGGCGTAGAGACGGCGTGTGGTACAAGCGGCCAAGGTCTTTACACCCAGTAACATGGCCTTGGAAAGACGTTACGGTATCTCCTTGCGAGACGGTTGCGCGTGGCGTAGGGGCTGGCGGCTTGGTCTGCTGTTCCCGTGTGTTACACATTTTCCAACCGCGCGGTTCGCCCTGCCCAACAGCGGGTAAGCCCGTCGCGGTGACAGACTGACGGGTCGAAAAGGAAAAATGTTGGCAATCGGTGCGGCCGATTTGACTCCGGATGACCATTCCGGCTTGTGCTTTGGTACGAGCCGGCGTCTTTGCATAATGGTGCTCACCATGGGCTCCTCCCATCCAATATTAGCGATGGTCGGCCAAGGACAAGGGGTATTTCCTGTACATTGAGCAGCCACACTGAAACGGGGTTGCTGTCATCAAGGGCGACATCCACCACCTTTCGGACAAGGATTGCTCTGATGGGGACCGACCCTCCCGCCGCTAGAAATTTCTTATGCATATCAGCTCCGAACGGCTCGAACGTAGGGACGCGTGCTCAGCATAAGTTGCCGCTTCGCTGAATGCAGCCTGGCTCATCAATTTGGTAGCACTCGGTTCCCGGTCGCCCATGGCTTTCCCGTACACTTTGCCATCTTTCCCCTATCCGAAGCCTACGACTGGCTGCGTAGCACTACAAGTTGCAGATATTAGTCAATGATAGCGAGACAGTGATGATTTATCCTTTGCCTCTGACCCGAGCCCACTTTCTCCTTTCTTTTCTGATGTGGTTTTTGCTGGCTTCGGTCTTGACGGCCCTATGATCCCGTGCGGAGAATTCTTGGAAGAGATGTGCGTATAGTTCCCTGATCCATTCACCGGACACTGGCCTTAATTTGATGTAAGTCTAGGGCATCCCACATGTCCCAGCAAGCCACTCGGGTGCTGGTAGGTTGCAGATCGCTACGTGGGCCGGGGGATACAGCCTTTCAGAATCCCAATCCTTTAAGAGAGGGCTAGCAATACAGCAAACCAATACCGCCGTTCCGTGTTGATGGTTCTGAAGCCTTAATCGAGCAGATCCGACGAAGCCAACTGTCTTGAATCCGTCACTGTTTTGTCCCGGGTTCGTTGGACCCTAATTTATTGTTGCACACTGTCGCGACCAACGGCTATCCAGACCGTCGGGATTCAAGCATGGCAGACTCACCTACCAACGATTATCTGGAATTGGTTGTTGACATTCACGACCGCCAGTACCAGAGGTATTCTATCGACAACAGTGTCTATCATTTACCCGTCGATGAGGTTGGTCAAACCCTATTTTGCTTTTCCTTTTTTGTTTATCCACGCTCTTTCCGCAAGGCGAGAGGGCTTAAGCTGTTACGTCCACGTCAACATTGCGCGATTTTGGCAAGTTACGTTCTGACTGGTGTCTTAGGAAGAAGAAGACCGTCTTGAGGAACAGCATCGTGTCTTCCATTACCTCTTCGATGGAAAACTATACTTTCCGCCCTTGGAGTATCCTCGAAAGGTGCTGGATTGTGGATACGGACAAGGCTCATGGGCAGTCGCCATGGCTGAGACTTACACCGAAAGCGTGGTACGTCAGGCTCTGTTTTTGCTTAAAGCTTTCCTATACTCTCAAGTGTGGTACTATTGAAGAGTGCCATGTAGTTACCGTACTTCAGCGCTCTTGTTGATGGCTATTGAGCGTGTCGTGTTACCATTCGATGTTGCTATCGTTTGAGACCTTACTAAGTAATCAATAGGTATCCGCTGTTGATATATGGCGTTCTGACCTACCAGATGTCCCCGATAACTTGGATATACAATTCTGGAACCTTAACGATCCGCTTACTCAACTCTTCGATCCTAATACCTTTGATCTGATCCATTCGCGATGTGTCGGGCCAGGCATTAAAAGAAGCCGTTGGAACAGTTATATTAGAGAGCTTGCCAGGTTGCTAAGGCGTGGAGGGTGGTTGCAAATGGCCGAATATTATTACAACATTCAATCCGATACCGGCCGGTTGGGAGAGGACCATGCAATGTACAAGTGGGGAGTTACATATCGTGGTCTGATGGAAGTCGACCGTGACCCGAGGGTTGGACGACATCTAGTGGAAAAGTTAAGAAATGCGGGTCTTCATGACATCCACTCTCGGAGTTATCAAATACCAATCGGACCATGGCCAAGAGGTACGTACGATATCTCATCGTGGCCCCTTTTATCAGCGATGATACGCATCAGTGGATCATGGGCCACAGCCTTCACCTCTGTGGGATTGTTCTCAGCTCTTTCGCAAAATCTTTCAAGCGTTATGGAATATCAGAACTCCAATATGGGTAAGAATGCTCATTGTCTAGGCTTGCAAAGTGCTGTCTAGTATCGATCTCTGTTGTGCTTGGATCGACTGAAGCCGCAATTGCTGATGGATAGACTCTGGGTCAGGAGCTGATACCGAACGACGTACCTGACGGAGACAGTCATGATCCATCAAGGCTGACTTGGATGCAGACCCAACTCAACAGCGAATTGGTGCCCTGAACCTGCAAAACATCGACAAGATGCTCGACTCCCTAGCGTTATGGCCATTCACTCAACGAGGCGCCTACACATCTGCTCAACAAGTTGGATGGCTGACTGATCAGGCTCGGCAAGAGGCACGGGATCCAACTCTGAAGTTGTATATTCCGATGTATGTTTCTCAGGATGCTTCGACGAGCTTGCTGCTGACTTTGAGTTCTAGAGATGTAGTTTGGGCAAGGAAGAGGTAGATATGGGACGACGTCGGACCATCCTTTAGGATACTGCAGGTAATGTTGTGACGAAGGCGAAACGTAGAACCAATCATGGATGCAAGGGATGTCTCGGAGTTCGGTCTGATGTTGTCTCCTGGCGCTTATTATGAACTTCCTGTACGTGTCAATAGCAATAATGCTGCTTATGCATCCATTTCTGAATCCGTCTCAGTCGGCTGCAAGTCACCTGCCAGTCGTTCTCTCGGATGGCCTTCACGCCCATTGTCGATGTGATGAAGACAGTAACACATCAATAGCTAAGAGCGGAGGCATGAAGCCGGGTAATCCAAGCCCTCGCCATAAGCTGATCGAGCATTCTAGACACGATATGACGTCCCTGTGAACATCAGGGTCTAGAACTTGAGGATAACGAGATGCTCTTCTCCAGGATACGCATATTGCACACTGATTCAAACACAATCTGGTTTTGGAAGAACAATCTGGTTTGTTCCCTCGACAAGAACGACATCATGGAGCTTAGTCATCGGAAAGTCTGTGAATGAGATTTGGCGTTCATCTATCATACCTAGTCAGGAGAAGTACAAAAGGCTAGGGCGACGAATAAGGATGGTTGGGAAAGCGATCGACTCTTTCAGCACGTTGATCAGAGGTGCAAAACGGCAAGGCAACAAATAGGAAAGCGTCGGAGGAAGCAAGCCGTAAGACTGGAAATATATTTTCCGAGGGACTGGTAATCTCAATTATACTCTAGCTGAATGCTAACCCAGACGTTTCGACACGCAAGACACGGCGTTGGAGACCCTAATCTGGGATATATGGCCGGCTTTTGCTCACCCTTGCCATGGACATCATTATCCTCTCTACCTTACTGACTTTACTGACTTCATCGTGTCCAGGCACATGCACAAGGCTTATGCAAGTGGAGGCGGAAACGGAAGCAAAAAAGAAACTCCAGGATCTCATCGTCCATCTCAACGGTACCCCACGCCCTGGCGCGCGCGGATACGCCTACGGCCAGGAGCTGTCAGAACCTAGCTGGAGATCCGTTCGCGTGGTCCGTGTTGCAAACTCCACAGTGGCTTTCGGATCATCGGGAGGGCTAATGAAGACAGCTGAGATGAGTCTTCAAAACACATGCGGTTGACTAGCACCTTCGACTCAGCTAGGGCCTTCGAATCCTTTGTTCCATTCTCAAACATTACTCGTGGATGGATGACCGAGCAGGCTCAAACTTCCTATGGTTCGTCAAATGGGCCAAAGTCTATTTAGAGTTTTCGGTAAGGCATGCCTCCCAGGTATTGAAGGCTGAATAGCTCACGATCCTCTTTGTTCCATCCTCGATATTGACTTCCAAAGACAACGGAGCCCGACAATTTCTAATAAGCATATGTCAGTCAATCTTTCCCAATCGTTGGTGGTTTGTCCCGTACAAATGATACGGGTGTCGCCACGTTCTCCCTCTGCCAGATCCCTTCACACTCACAAATCTTCGATGGACACGTATTAAGATGCATTTTTCATCCTGGTCGTTTGCAGTCTAATTCTGCCTGACTAGACTATCCGTCTTACATTCTTTCCGCATCAGCGTCGATTACTTGCATATGCCTCCGTCCACATGCCCATGCCATAGTGAATCGATTTCGAGCATGCTGCACCTTGAAACGTCGTGGAAAGCCGATTATAGCCGTCGAAGTCTAAATCCCCGAGCGCGACTGGTCATGGAATCTGCATCCAAGGCAAGAACTGTCGTCGGCTAATGCCACGACTGCTGAAACATGAATCCTGGAACATTTGCCGCTGGCACCAATCTAATTTCCCCGCCTCGTGTCGACCGATTTCTCGGTCCCCACCGAAACGGAAGCTGCCGAGCGGTTACTCGAACGGAATCCAACCGCTCAATTTTTTTTTACCTTCCTGTTTTGTAGCGCTGCTTTGAAATGATTCAGAGAGTTACGACTTTGAGATGAGAGAAAGCTTATTTCAATCTCGGCGAAAGGATCAATGGTTGCATACGTCGGTCACGCTTATGCATACCTGAAATCCGGAACGCCCTGCATTACGAGTAAACAAGTACTATCTGACATATGATCCGACAACCAGTCGAGCGCAGACTCGTCACACTGGGGGCCTAACCAACACGCCCTAGCATAAACCATGTACTCAAGTGACCGGCCAACCGCGCCAAACCACCCCCAAAGCACGCCATCAAAGCTGCATACACCACCTGCGCATAACCGCGCCCAAGCCCTCGACGGCCAGCGGAATCTCCTCAAGCGCAACATCGACCCTAACCATCACCTTCGCGGCGCCCGCGGCCGCCGCCTCGCCCGCACCCAGCGCCGGAACGAGCAGACCCACGCGCAGCAGGCGCTCCCACTCGGCGCGGCAGACGTCCGTGCTCCAGACGCGGGTGCCGGGGGCGGCGACGGCAGCGGCGCCGGCCGCGAACGCGGAGACCCGCGCGGCTGCCGCCAGCGCCGCGTACTCGGCGTGGGCGAGGCCGAAGGTCAGCGCGTCGGTGGCGTGCAGCAGGGTGAGGCGGGCCGCCGCGATGAGCAGCGCCAGCGCGCACTCCGAGAGCGAGGGGAGGAGGGCTAGGGTTGAGGGGGGCGGGAGGAGCGTGAGGGTGGGGCGGAGAGCGGCGGCGGGGAAGGTCGGGTGCTGGAGATGCGAGATGGCGGGGATTAGGGAGGTGAGTAGGCTGGGGATGGATTTGGTTGTGCTGTAGATGGGTTGGATTTGGGTGCGAAGGAATGAGCTGTCTGTTATGAGGGCCTGGTTGTATAGTGTCAACTGGAGTGGGTGAATAGCGTTTCGAGTACTTACTGCTACAGAGGCATTCCAAAGCACTAGCGGATCTGTTTCAGAAGCCACGACGGTTCTACCTTTGCGCTTCTTAGCCGACGTATGCGCCTCGTGGATGCCGCTGAGTAAAGATGTTCTTTCGTCAAACCGCAGCTCGTCTGTCTCTAATCCAATCGCAGACTTGACAATATCCATGAACGCGGACAAAGTTCTAGGTAAGCCAATATGGACGTATCGATGGCTAAACCGGCTCTTGACCCTTTTCTCCAAGCCTTCACTCACATCAATACGCGTTGTGAGACCAAGAACAGCGATCGGAGCTTTTCTAGATTGGGCAATGTCGAGAAGGTTGTAAAGTAGTGTCTGCCGCGGGTGTGAGGCGAAGAGATCGAATTCATCCATGACAAAGACTACAGACTTGGCCACGGCATCACCATCGTTTGAAGTCTGAGATTCATTCGGATGGGATAGTATCGAAAGAAGCACTGCAAGCGTGTCTGCGTAGCTCTTAGCGAGACCTTTTCCTTCATCTTCTTCAACTTCCATTTCTCGGCCTAGCTGACGCCAGATCTCTCGGAGAGCGAGCTTGTCATCGGTATGGATGAACCCATTCAAGCGGACTGCATAGAAGTTATCCTTTTGGTTCTTGGATAACTCGTCAATAACTTTGTTAACCAGTGCAGTCTTTCCACTGCCACGGGCGCCGATGAGTAGCATTGAATTGCTTTCTCCCGCCGTAACGGTTGCCTCGACCAGTTGGTAAACCTTTCCATACTCTTCTTTGAGTCCTGTCAAAGGGATAGTTCGTTTCTGAGACAGCTTTCCCAGTACAATAGTTTTGATAATATCAAATTGACGCAACTCTGCTTCGGATAGTCGGGAAGGTTTCTGCAGAGAGATGTTGCTCTTTGGAGACTTTAATGCAAATTCAACCGCGTTCATGGTGCCTGATACGACTTCTCTGGGTTCGAATGGCAAGGCCTTCTCATCCGTGCCAGCTCTTTGAAGCTCATCTTCGGTTTCATGGTCTCCAGCACCATCAGTGACTCTAGGTCGGTGTTGGAGACCAAGTTTGCGACCTAAGCTTGTAGGAGTTTTTCGGGAATTGTCGTTCGGCGTTGCTTTCTTAAGTCGTGGAGATGCCACATCAGAAGTGAGTTCTGCCTCCGTGATATTTTCTGGAAGAGGGTTCTTCCGTGGTCTGCCCGGTTTCCTCTTTGTTGGCGTCTCCGAAAGAGCAGCCTCCATGAGCAACTGGCGTTCAGCGTCTGATGCACCTCCATCGCCGAGCTCGTCCTCCTCCTCCTCAGTTTCCCCTGACCGGCCATTTGTCGCTCCTTTTTTGAAACCTCTGCCTGCCTTAACCATAGCAGATTTCCTTGTAGATTCACTTGCAGTCAACTCGCTTAAACTTTTTGCTTGCTCTTGGCTCTTATGTTCTGACCGGGGCCCTCGCGACCTAGTTCGTCGAGGAGTTGTAGCCGCAACGCTTTCATCTTCTCTTTGATTGTCATTTCGACGTACGGCAGATTTCGTACCTCGGCGAGCAGACGGACTGTCATGGGTCGCTTCGATGTCGTCGTACAAGTTTATATTGCTCTTCGCATTGCCTCGCTTTCTTGATCGAGGTGTAGACGCTGGAGGCTCTTCGGGAGGATTTATACGACGGCGCTTCGATGAACGTGAGGATTCCGCCATTGAAGGTTGCTCACATTCGTAATTCTACAGCGTCGCAAGTCTAAGCTACCTGCGAACTGTCATCGTCTTGGTCGGGCCGTTTTCGTGGAGATTTCGAAGTTGCAGGTACGAAAATTCATGATTCGCACCAATCGCGTCTTCTTTCGAAAGTTCGCGCTCAAGCGCGAGTCATGTTAACGCCTGAGGCGCAATCCGCCAAATCACACACGTTTATGTCAGCAACCCACACAAAATTCCGGCACTTGCGACTATCAACACTTTAGTCCACACATCCTCAGCAATCCACAATGCCGACTAGGAAAACGAAGACGCGGAAGCACCGTGGCCATGTCTCCGCCGGTCATGGTCGTATCGGTATGCAAGAAGACCCGAATTGTGTAAGAATGGACACATACTGACCACTCAACACAGGCAAGCACAGGAAGCATCCCGGTGGTCGTGGTCTTGCTGGTGGTGCGCATCATCATCGAACAAACATGGACAAATACCATCCAGGTTACTTCGGTAAAGTTGGTATGAGGTACTTCCATAAGCAACAAAACCAATTCTGGAAGCCAGTCATCAATCTCGACAAGGTCAGTAGTCGTGCTAAAAGTCTTCCTTGGGACTCTAACTGACAGTGAAGCAGCTGTGGACTCTTGTGCCTGAAGAGTTGCGCGAGAAGTATCTCACTGAGAAACCCAAGGACAAGGCTCCCGTCATCGACCTTCTTCAGTTCGGCTACTCCAAGCTCCTAGGTGCTGGCCGGATACCTGAAGTTCCAATTGTTGTCAAGGCTCGCTACGTCAGCAAAGAAGCCGAGCGCAAGATCACAGAAGCTGGTGGCAAGATCCAACTGGTTGCATAGATTCGATATCATTTCTCGACCGCGATTTGAAAACACATAGTGGTGGCTTTGCCATCGGCGCTATCAGGCATGGATTCGGATGATGGAAAGGTATCAGCATTTTGACATACCCAAGGGCTTCGCAAGACCTTTGTCAGCGATTGCTCTGTCAGCGTGGTGGCTGGGTAATGGTTCGATTCGATATAGTCAATTGAATCCATTATTGAACAGACCGTTTCGTTTTCACTTCTCTAGTTTGTGTCTCATGCGTAATTGCATTTCGTGCCAGGTAAGTTGAAGCCTAAAATGGCTGTAGTGAACGCGACCATGGGCTTCGGTATGTTGTGACACTGTAACCATCGCCGTGAGATCTTTTTGCGTCGATACTCTTTAACATTCGTGTTATGGCTAGAGTGTGGTCATATCTTCAAGATAGTCTTATGCGTTCAAGATACAGACGCCGTATTCTAACAGATTGTACTGTTTTGTATTGTCTACTTGACATAAGGTATCTCTTTATACTGTAACGTAAATATCCACACTTGAAAATAAATCAAGAGTATTCTCGCACCCAAGCGCCTCATTATCCCTTATGCACATGTTAATGGATGAAGGCACCAATATTTACAGTCCTTGTCACACCCTTGGCACAACCCGTGGTGAAATGCTCGACATTAATCCTCATAGAGCCCCGTTGATCCACAAAACGCCTCTTGAACGATGCAAAGTGAATATCCCACGTCCAGGCTTCAGAAATAGAAGTAGAGGAAACTACCCATTCCTGTCAGACCAAGGCCAACCCATAGCCATCGATCTGGATCTACAAATGCACCGTATTTCGCCTTCAGCTTCGTGTAGTCCAACGAAGGCTTCGATTGATTGATGAGGCCGAGCGCTCGCTTGACTTTGCTCGTACTTGTGGCAACCGTGCCAGTCGAGGACGATGTGGGATTTAGAGTTGATGTGGGAAGCATTTGAGGCGGACGGTACGCAAGGTACATTGGAGGTAGTGGTGAGCCGTCAAAGCGGTACATGTCCATCCTCCAAATTTGGTGATACGGATCAATGTATATTGAGTACCGCTGAAAGAACTCAGACTGATTGTATCGGGTATATATCGAAGTGTCGAAGTTGCACGGTTCTGACATCAATTGTCGGCCGTCCACGCCTATGGGCGTCAAGTAAAGGGAACCATTTGCGGCCTTCATGAATGTACCGTGTTGCCACTGCATTATCGCTGATGGACATTGTGGCTCCGTTGCTAGAAAATTGTCAGATTATATCATACAATTCCTATTAGCACGGTAACTTACGATTAGAGATTGCTCTGTAGTACGCGGTTTCGTAGTGGCCGTCATCCGTAAAGGAGTAAGAGATTCCGGTGAGCGCTGGCTCGTACATGACATCTCTCACTGGATTGTAGAAACCCTAGGAAGTATTAGCGGCGAGATCACGCATACATGAATGCGATGGGGACTTACTGGGCCGGTGAAGGTGCTATTCGACTTTGTTGTCCAAGTTCCCGTTAGTTGTGGATCGATTGCTTGCGCGGTGGTCAGCGCGACACTGCTCAGGAGCGCGGCTCCTAAAGGCAGCAACATCGCTTCTTCGGTTATTCGCGGCGACTTCAAGCGGCTTCAAGCGATTTGGGGGGTCTACTGTTTGGTCGTCGACGTGTTGAGGTAGAAGTTTGTGTTGGACATGGGAGCGTTTCGTCGTCCTCCGTTCCTGAATGTGGCTGAGAGCCAGCAGAACAGGGAAATGGCAAGAGATGCGCCAATGAAGATCACCCTACGTGAACGCCACCACTTCGTCGCAACTCTCTTGCCACGATCGAATTCTACTATGGAACAGTTACGTGGTACATTTCTTGCACATTCAGTTGGTTCTGTCCACCAGTACATAGCATAGTATACGAAAGCGACATGGGAAAATGCGATGGCTAGTCTCAGAGCTGCAAAACGGGAGCTCAGACAAAAGATCAAGCGTCTGCTTGGTGAAGTCACCACAGAAAGCGCGAGAACACAATGTGCGATCAATCAAACGCATTTATTTCTTGCGCTTGTTGCTCACATCAAATTGTAGCGAGTTCGGCCGTGAGAGCATTGCTTGCACTACCTCAATATAAATCGGCTAAGAGACTGAGTGTCTATTTGTCCATGCCCACTGGTGAAATAGCAACCTCGGAAATCGTTCATGATGCTTTGAAGTCTGGAAAGCAACTCTTTGTACCCTACACGTACCAATTATCTAAGAAATTCGATGGACAGCCATTCTCGATCATGGATATGCTTGAAGTTAAGTCAATTGACGACCTTCGAGATTTCAAGGCCGACAAATGGGGCATTCCAGTTCCCGGAGAAGATTCTATTGACGGGAGAACGAATTCGTTTGGAGGTACAGGAAAATCCGAAGGCAAATGGGCGCACGCTTCACAGAGAGTGGGCTTAGATTTGATCGTGCTACCAGGGATGGCGTTTGATCGTAATCTAGGCCGCCTTGGACATGGAAAAGGCTATTACGATCACTTCCTCGACCGATGCCATGGCCAGAGTGAGCAAGAGCAAACGAAGATGCCATTTCTTGGTGAGACAACCTCTCTCTCGATTCATATATGGCTCATCTAACTCGACCGACACCAGTTGGACTTGCGCTAAAGGAGCAATTGCTTCCAGACGAAGACTCCGTGCCTGCAGATGATACGGACTGGAGGCTTGACGCGCTCGTTCTCGGTGATGGAAACGTGCTTCTGCCTGAAGATGGATGAACAACCAACTTTGATGGTGAAATGTAGGGCTGCCTTACGATGAGACGCGATGCGATCCATCGTCTTGCTGCTCTGTGGCTGCATGATCTACGTGAAGATTGATAATTGCATCCCAAGATATGGAATCACTTCTCTTGGATTAGTGTGACGTTGTCGCCTTTGAGCAAGATGGCGCCTAGAATATGGTTATTGGTTGAATGGGACTATCCGGGTGGATAGAGTGCTTTGCTTACCTAGCTCCCTTCTTGATGCATCTCGTTCGCCAGAAGCAAGCCTAACTTCGACCGCGTTGTCGATTACCATGTTCATGTACTCATCGAATCCCTATGAAGACTCGTCAGCGATATTCAGGTCGCCTTTACAAACCGAGCCTTGGTACCTTAATCTCGCCTTCAATCCTTGTTTCAAGCTGGTCATAGAGCCATATGGAGACAATGGTTTTTGTCTGGAGAAGCTTGAAGATGTAGTTGATGGGAGGCAAAAGGACATTCTTTCGTTGGCCGTGGCCACCTCCTCTTCCAGACATGGTTTAGGCGAGAGATAGAATGATGTGTGACTTGATTTGAAGTGCTTTGAGGTTTATGTGGTCGAGAGTAGAATATTCGCTGAGGTCGTGCTCGCTGCCGTACAAAGTTTAGCATACTATGAAATCGCGCGTGAACCTCGGTTCTTGGCATACCGTACGCGTCGCACAATACAGCCAGTCCCGCTTTCGAGCGGAAGATGGTTCGGCTGTAGTTGTTGGTATGTCAGGTATTTGAGGCTCGTGGGATTGAAAGATTTGGAGTTTGTAGGTCGAGCACGTTTGGTGCCAAGACACGCCAACAAGCGGAACTGCACGTTTGCCCGCCATTCCAGAATTCGTCGCCATTCATCCTCGCCCAGCCGAAATTATATACCTGATCTCTTCACCCCTCCAAGCCGAAAACACCGCTGAATACCGCATTAATCCTGCGCCCTTCTGCCTTTTTGCCTATCTGACATTAGCACTCCTACCTAGGATTGCCATCACTCGGTCTACATGAAATAGATCACCACCACACCCCACGCCAGACACCTCAAAGCCAGCAAATTGCTTCCGCCTTGCCATTAACCTCAGCAAGCTACAATGGCCGCAAACGGTGTCTTGGCCCAGGAGGCGCTCGCGCCCATACTCACAGCTGTCAATACGATGCAGTCAAGCACGGATAAAGAGCAGAAACAGAGTGCTGCGGACTATCTCGATCAGTTCCAGAAAACAAGCGAAGCTTGGAACACCTGCATTGCCATTCTTCAGACATCCAATCTCAGCGCCCAGATGAAGATGTTTGCGGCCACGACTTTGAAGGGTGAGGTGGCCATGAAGCGCACCAGATTCATAGAAGCCCAACTGACTCCCAGCAAGGCAAAATCGTCTTCGATCTTCACCAGCTTCCGAAGGATACCCTCCCACAGCTCCGAGACACGGTATTCTCGCTCATTATTACCTACGCGCACGGAATGAAGCCAGTACGAACCCAACTTTGTGTCTGCTTGGCAAATCTTGCCCTTCAAATGCTTGAGTGGGTGAACGTGTTCCAGGATACAGTCGAAACGCTTCACTCCAAGCCGGGTGGTGTGCAATGTATCCTCGAATTTCTCAAAATCCTTCCCGAAGAGGTCACTGAGGGGCGAAAAATCAATCTAACCGAAGATGAATTGACTCAGCGAACCATGGAGCTGCTGGAAGGTTCATCGGCGTTGGTTCTTGAATACCTTTCCGCCTACTGTAGCTCCTCCTCCAAAACGATCGACGACCCACTGCTCATGGAATGCATCCAATCGTGGCTGAGAGAGATTCCGATACTTACACTCTTGAACTCTCCGCTATTTCCTGTTGTCGTTCATGCTCTTGATTCCTCCGACTCGTTCGAACCTGCTGTGGACTGTTTCTGCGCCATGATTCGGGAGACGAAAGATGTGGATGATACTCTTTCAGCTATCCAGAAGCTTTGCACAGAAGTTATCAATCTTAAACCACAGATCAAAAAGGCTGCGGACGAAGAAACTGCGGATATATACAATGGCTTAGCCAAGATATACGCAGAAGCTGGAGAAACTTGGGTGCTTTTGATCGCGCGCGAACCAACCACGTTCAGACCACTCGTTGAAGGAGTGCTAGAAATATGTGTAAGAGATCAAGAGAAGGAAGCCATATCCTACACATTCAACTTCTGGTTCGAGCTCAAACAGTATCTCACACTTGAGAAATACATGGAAGCCCGTATGCAATATTTCGATGTCTACTCGGCGCTAGTTGATATTATGGTTAGCCACCTCGAATATCCTACTCCGGAGAATGGAGATGAAACAGACTTGTTCGGCGGTGACCGTGAGCAAGAGGAGAGGTTCCGCGAGTTTCGACATCAGATGGGCGATGTTCTCAAGGATTGCTGCGAAGTGATTGGCGTCGCTGAGTGCTTGTCAAAATCATACAATTTGATTGAGAGCTGGGTCCAGACATACGGTTCTCAAGTCACATCTACTTTTGTTCCGCACTGGCAAAAACTTGAAGCACCACTGTTCAGTTTGCGAGCGATGGGCCGAATGGTACCTCCAGACGAAAACATCATGCTGCCACGCCTCATTCCTCTGCTAACTGAAATTCCGGACCAAGATAAAGTTCGATTCCAGGTTGTGATGGCTCTCGGTCGCTATACAGAATGGACAGCCAAGCACCCGGAGACTTTACAAACCCAGCTCAACTTTATCCTGGCGGCTTTCGAGCACCGCTCAAAGGACGTAGTGCGAGCCGCGGCACTTTCCTTCCGATTCTTCTGCATCGACTGCGCCAGCGTCTTGAAAAACTTTGTTCCACAACTTCAGCAATTCTACGCCGGCATCTTGGATCGTTTGGTGGTGCAAAGCCAAGAGGAAGTAACAGAAGGAGTCGCAGCGGTTGTTGCAGAACAACCTCCGGAAAGAGTTTACGCTGCTCTCAAGAACTCCTGCGATCCAATCATGCAATCTCTAATTCAAATGGCTCAGAGCGTAACTGACGAGGCATCAAAGTTAAGAATCGCCGACAGGCTACAGCTCATAACCATCTTCATTCAGTGGGTTAGGCCACAAGTTGGTTTCGGTCGGCCAAATCCAGCCGTGAGATATTGCCAGGAAATATTCCCTGCCTTAGCTGCGCTTGCGGATAACTTTGGAAATTTCATGCCGATTCTTGAGCGAGTGTGCAGATGCTGGAGGTATATGGTGCTTTCATATCGAACGGCGATGCAACCACTCATCCCTGACCTGGCTGAGAAACTGGTGACAGGCTTCAGAGCTACACGGCAAGGCTGCTTTCTGTGGACATCTGATTCGATTCTTCGTGAATTCTCAGAGGACTCGGAACCGCCTATTGACGATGCTACTTCGCAATCTGTGTTCAATTTCTACGAGGAACAAGCAAAGACTTTTCTACGGGCTCTCAGCGATGTCCCTCCCGACGATGTCCCAGATCTCATCGAAGACTTTTTCCGACTCGCGATTGATGCGTTGATATACCACGCTCACCGCGCCATCGTCTCGCCGCTGATGGAGACTATAATGCAGGCTGCCTTTGCAGCGTTGAGCATTGCGAAAGAAGAGCCACTGACGGCTACTCTCCACTTCCTACGAGATTTTCTAGCTTACGGCCTTGAGGACTCTCCAACTTCGAGCTTCAACTCAACGACAAAGAAAAATCCACCAGAGGTCCGCAGCAGAGTCACTACCTTGCTGAACAATAATGGTGAGCAGATGACCCAACGGCTCTTGACTGGCATGATGGTCACATTCCCACGTGACTGCATACCAGATGCATCTGGAGTCGTATTGGACATGTTCAGATTGATTCCGCGGGAGACGGGACAATGGGTGGAACGTACGATTGCGCTGCTTCCCGCTGGTACAATCAGCTCTGAGGAACAACAGCGACTGATTCGCAACGTCGACCAGCGCATACAATCCGGAGAGGTCAACAGAATTCGACCATTGTTGCAGGACTTCACCAATCAGTACCGTCGGCGAAATATCAACCGACGTGAAGGCCTTGGAAGGCTTGAGGCGACGAGATTCCGCTATTCGGGATGAGACTCCTTTTTACTCGACGGGCACCCAATGAGATGTTCCAGCAGCGACGAGGATGGATGTCCGTTCGTAACCGGGAAATTCGTCGACGTTAGGCCGTTGCACCCTGGTGGATTTGCCCATGTACCCCGTGCGCATAACGCGGGAGGCCGTGCCGCGACCGTTGAGGGTACGAAATGTGAGGACTTGTCACCACCCGCGGCCCTCGGTCTCGACCAGCAGCTTTGACGCAAGTCGCACAACAGAACCCACCACTGAAGCTGTTATACCCTGTAGATTTGGTTTTCATCCAAGTTGCCTTGCATTGGGCAACTGTTCGTTGCTTTTCATTTGCTTTCCCACCCAAAATAGGATCGAAGCGTTCCTGCATCATCATAAGCATCTCCGGGCGCAAGAGATTTCAATCGTCATGTCGAACGTCGACGATTAGCGAGCTAGATATCCTGATAAATGACACAGAGTTCCCAAATTCAAAGTCAGCAATTAACAAACACGCCAACCTGATCCCACGCACTTAAGTCACGGGCCACAATCACCCTAGCCCGTCACCGTGCACGGGTCTCTACTATCCTGGAACCGTCTTCCAAAAGCTATGAGCCCTAGATTCCGCTTCAGTTATACGCAGTAGCGTTACGGGTACGGTTGGTTCATCCGGGGGAGCCTGATACTGCCAAGAGGCTTCAAAGTGAAAGCTTATTTTCAGTATCATGCGACTCTGTTTGGCCCCCATGCATTTAGAGTCTGTGAAGACAGATACGCAGGCATTGATTCCTCCATATCTATCGGGCGTTGCTTTGACACATTGTGGTCCATCATCATTGCCCACTCACCATCCGAAGCGGAAGGCCATTCTTCCAGTCAGAAGGATCTGAGGTGCAGTACATAGTAACTTGATCCAACGGTGCTATGGCCTTCATGAGATCGGTAAGCTCCAAGCGACGATGGCATGGGAATCCGGGATGCAAACAGTTTGCGCACTCAGGGGGGAAAACTATGCTCCGTTGCAAAGGCGGTGTCGATCATCGATGCCGCAAGCTACGCAAAATGTGGAAATCCTATCAATGGTACTGTATTGTCCGTGGCTTGCAACTAAGTCACTAGAGAGCAAGGCGGTGCGCGGCACTGCAGAATTGACAGTGACGGGAGGGCTTATCGGTGGTGCGAGTCGAGGGAGCTATGGCCTGTTTGGCCAGGAAAGTGACTCGAGATAGGTACTATGGCAATAATCACTCAGGTTTAGCCAACGTTTCCGCGGCGCTGCCGTGCATGGGGTTGAGCATGCAGGCCAATGGACGGGGGGTGCGAGGAAAGAACAGAGTGGTTGAATCCGAGACGGATGGGCGTGTCTCCGCGCGCGTGGGAGAGCACCTACGCCATGGCTGCAGGACTGAAGAGCTGGGATTTCCGGGTGGTTGGGATGACCACTGCCTGTGCTGCTTTTTCGCGGTACGGTACCGCGGTCCGGCAGCGGGCATCATCGCTGTAGACCGTGGAATGGGGAAAATCAAGATGCCAAGCAGGAGGGCTCACTGGACGACTACTCACTGCACGACTGCACAACTGCAGCGCCGCTTCTGTCACCAAACCACCGTAGTCCAGGGCATTGCGTCGTCTCGAGTCCTACATTCTTGCAGTGATCACCGGCCGCTCCTGCAAAAGGGCTGCGGAAGGCGTTTTGAGTGTGGGCTCCATGCAGTGAATGCCTTCTGCTTCTCTTTTTGGTCCGTCTGGCCACGCCCACGCTCCTGCAGGGTGCGATGGCTTTGTCGGCGCATGGTCTGTGGTCTGGGCCGCGAGTGTTTTTTGTTCGGCGACCGTTTTTGTTGTTGCTTGTCACGGCGAGGTGTGTGCCGGAAGTTCGCAGGTCCGCAGGCAGCCTCAGTGGCCCACGCCCCGGCACTCGGCCATCCACGCAGCGCCGTTCAGCAGAGCCATGGCCTGAATACGAGCCACCCAGCCCACCCCGACGCCGTGCTTTTCCTGTTTCTCCTTCGTCATCCGTGTGCCCACCTACCGGGACGGTGGATCTGCAGAGGAGCGCGATGCATGTCTAGTCAGATTGCCCAGTGCATCACCATCCGTAACGCAGTTTAGCCTTCCCGCGCGCGCCTGTTGCCCATTGCATGCTCACACTGCCGGCCAGTCCGAGTGCGCTTCTTTCTTTCGGCCGTGACCCTGAAGCTCCCCTCCATTTCCAGCCTAGACACCCGCCGCTCCAAGGGCCGCACCCCGCTTTGTTCTGCTTCGGCCTGCTTGCTGCCCACCCACTCACGCGTCCACTTCTTCATCCATTCATCGTCTTTCTCATCGTTTTCAGCTCGCCGGGGTCACCTAAGGTAATCAACACTTCATCTACTTGCAGCTGACCCTTTAACTACTCATCCTGATTCCTCACTAATCAACCGTGCCGTATTCTGACGCCTCCCTAGCCAGAAACGGGCCTCCTGTTCTCCCCGGCTCCGGTGGCTTTAAGGTTGCTTGGCCATATCCCCCTCGATTGATTGATCGACTAAATGTCTTAGTTCGTCGCGGCCACTACCTACCTTTCCGCACTTGGGCTTTTTCGTTTCAATTCTCTTGCACTCTACGTATGCTCTATCCATATCTTTTCTGCTTGTCGTCCAGTCCAGTGCGGTCCAGTCCAGAGTGATGCTATTTGACTATCGCGGCAGCCCCTCATGGCAGCCGTAAATATCAATCCTACCGTGACCACCGCGTTGAATGAGTCTACAAATCCAAAGCTGCGCAAGAGAACCAAGACAGGCTGTCTCACCTGTCGCAAACGCCGCATCAAATGCGGAGAGGAACGCCCAACATGTAACAACTGCGTCAAGTCTAAACGACATTGCGAAGGTTATAATCAGCGAGTCATCTTCAAACCTCCAATCGGCGACTGGCCTGGAGCCCACCATGGAGCAGACACTTTACCATATCACAACGGCCTCCTACCAGGAACGTCGCCCGCTCTTCAAAGACCAGCTCCACCTCCAGTCCAAACTCATGATCCCACCGGTGCTCAGCTACATCCGAGGCCGCTGTATGGTGTTCCCATCAACGAGCATGGCCAACCGCTGGCTTATGCTTCGCTGAGCATGGTGACCACGCAAGTGAACCCGCAATATCAGACTCAGCAGCAGGCTACTCCGTTACCTTCTCCATTCAATGTACCACCATCCTATGTAGCCGTTAGTCCATCGCATTTCCAGCCGATATTTTCGGAACAAGCACTCCCTCAAGGACCGCTCACCATCAGCAGCCACACATGGCCGCAACCATCACTTCAAACTCAACCGCAAACGGAGCCTTCTCAATTTAATCCCCAGCCGGCGATTCAACAAAACCCGGACTTCGACTTTGCGCGCCAAGTACCTAGAGGCACTTCTCCCCAACACCCACCCACCCCTGCATCGACCGCTCAAGATTTCAAGCCGGTTCCTGTAAGCACGTTTATCCCGACTCCTTCATCGAGTACTACTTTATCCACTGCTACTTTACAAACCAACGACGGCGTTAAGCGTGAAGAGAGTGTTCTGCATTGGCCTCCAAACACAGGACCAGGTCCCGCAGCTGGCCATGAAACAGCTCTTAATCTACCTACCGACCATAACCAAACTTACCATGCAGGGATTATTAACCCAAGCGTATCCGGTAAGTGATCTCCGTTACGATTGCGGCTATCCGTCATTATGATTAAAAACATTGGAGGCATCGGAGAATGGAAATGATCTAACACTAGGTAGTCTTCCCTACAGCTGAAACTGCGACGATTCAGACACCCATACCTATATCCGCCGCTCAAGCCATTTTTCCTGGTGCAATCGTGGACCATGTAGTGCCGAGTCCACATGATTTCCTTGACGATGCGGCCGTGGAGCAAGAAGACGATGACTACTACGATGTCATGTCTGACGATGAGATGGATCTTGCGCCGAGTCAAGCCGTCATCCAAGCGTACCAAACGCAGAACGATTTCAGTGTGATGCTCGCAATTCATCGCGACAGTACGAATGAGCTCAGCATGCGACGCTATGATAACTTCATCTACAGCGGCATATTGGACTACTACCGACCCGAGTTTTCAGCGAACCCACTTAAAAATCGGAATACCGCCCGCGTTTTCATGCATTTCATAACCTCCACCGGCCCGACTCTATCCATATTCGAACGACATCCTCGAAATACATCCGCACTCTTCGACGAGGTACCTCAATCCACTCCTCGGCCAGGCCTTTGGACTTATACGATGCCGCTCTTGGCACTGAATCACCAAGGACTACTGCACGCGATGCTAGCCGTATCCAGCCTACACATTGCAAAGCTACAGGGAGCATCTTTGACTCCATCATTCAAACACTACATGTACGCGGTGAAGCGTTTGAATCGATGTGTTGGGAATCCAAAGAAGAAATACCTGCCGACAACTTTGGCTGCAACGCTGCTATTAGCATTCTATGAAGTGATAACCGCAGAGCACTTAAAGTGGTGTAGCCATCTGTTGGGTGCGAAGTCAATCATTTCAGAACTTGACTATCTCTCCATGGCCAGAGACGCCAGTAGGTGGCGAGCCGAAGTTGCAGGCCAGGCAAACTACTACCATCAGGGAGACGGAATGGCTTTGCAGCAAGGTCCTTTTGACAACCCGCTGGAGAACATACAACCTCCGATCGACGAGAACATCATTAGCGCGCTCTTCGGGAAGAAGGTGAGCTACGACGATTTTGGTCGTATCGTGGACGAACCCAACGGTAAACGACGAGAATCGTTCTCGCAACCCTTCGATATGAGTCGATTTGAATTATATCAAGACTTGTGGTGGTGGTTCATAAAACAGGATTGTTTCCAGAGTATTATCAGTGGAAATCCATTACTGTGAGTAATTTATGCAGCTTCGACGTTTTGGAACTTTTACTAACTGCAGAAGCCTCGACTACAATCGCTGGGCAGAATGCCCTCCTCGGGCAAATATTGGCCGCATCGATGCCCTTTACGGCACCTCTGACCACCTTTTTCTACTTCTCGGAAGAGTGGCTGACTTTACAGCGCGAGATCGGGCGAGGAAAATCAAAGTCGTCGAGGCTAACGGTGGAGTATGGCGACCGGCTCCAGGAATGAATATTCCAGGTCCTCCAGGCGGTGCAGGACGACCTGGTGCGGGACCGCCATCTGGTCCTCCGCCAATGCAGAATTTCGGCGGCCAACAAGGGCCACCACAAGCACAACAGATGCCAAACCTTCCGAATCCGCCGAAACCGATGCCAGCACCTTCATTCTACGGCATGGCTCCCACTCCGGCGACTTTCCATGCTCCTCCCGCTTATCAAGCCTACACGAGCTCACCCTCCTCACAGTCGCCCAAGTCCGTGAAATCCGAGATCGACCTCGACGCGGCAACGGCGTCCGCGCTCGAAGAATGGCAGCGGATCCGCACAGCGCTAGACCTCTTCGCGCAGAGCCTGGGGCCGGCCTTCCAGCCGCTGCCATCGGAGTACCGGCACGCGCCGACGCCGCCACCGCCCTTCGGCAGCGTGCTGGAGTACCGCAGCTACGACACGGCGAACATCTGGGCGCTGTACTACATGAGCCACATCATCCTTCTGCGGTCGCACCCGCACATGCCGCCGGCCGCGATGATCGCGGCAGGCGTCGCGGCGCCCCAGACCGCGCCCTACGCTGCGCTGATCGGCCAGATCGCGGCGGGCATTGCGCTGCCGGCGCGCGGCCAGCCGCTCAACCCCAGCGTCGGCGCGTGCCTGTGCGAGGTCTGCATGCCGCTGTTTTTCGCGGGCGTGCAGTACCGCGAGGCGGCGCAGCGCACGTGGCTGGTCGAGCGCGTGCGCGAGATCGAGCGCCGCACCGGCTGGGCCTCGCTCGGCATGATTGCGCTGGGCTGCGAGACTGCCTGGGTCAAGGCCGCCGAGGCCGGCCGCGGCCCGCCGTGGAACCGCTTGTATGTTGATGAGGGCCGCGGGGAGGACGAGCGCGTTACTCGCCGTGGCGGCCACCTTGATCCGCAGACCCCGCCCAAGGACCTCACTGACCGCAGGTTCATCCACGTTAATCCGTCGACTCGCGTGCACTGGGCAGTGGGGCTGCTCGCGGAGGATGAGGACGAGAGGGAGGTGGAGCACGCGGAGTAATCGCTGGTCGCTTTTGTGTGTGTTTTTTTCGCGCTATCATCAATGGGATCGGGCATGGGAAGGCGGGTCTTTGGATATGGGCCTGACGAACGACACGATCTGCTTAGAACATCTTTCTGGCGGCATTTTCAGCGTTGAGCGTACGGATGGGGTTTCTGGTTTGGGTCTGGTCCAACATCGCCTCGTTGAGGTCATGGGAAAAGTACTTTTCATCGAGCATTAATGGTTATTCATAATCTACGGCTGGTTCGGCCCTAGAGGGTGGTCACTGATGTGAAGGGAACCGATTACTAGGGGAGTGGTTGAGATGGCTGGCCGCTTGTCTGGCAGCCAAATTTAGGCGGATGCGTTGCTTAGAGCTACCGCTGAAACCTCGCTCCTTCAGATTCTTCGAACTCCTCGAACTCCTTTTGTTTCTATTCGATTGAATCCGAAGCGCTCGGAAGTTCCTTCTAGTAATATCTTGTACTACTTTCCGCAGCTCGGAACCTATTTTCCGCTCGTGTTGATCGAAGGCTGTGCACTCTCAGACCTGATAATCATCAACTGCAAACCGCGCGTTATTGACGATCTCGTTGTACCTGAAACATCCCTCTTAGCTTACGGAAATTCTATTCTCAGCCTCCTCTTTTGGAAGTCTTAATTGATGGAAGTTTGCGGCGTAGACGCGTGCAGCCTCAGTTCCTGCGTCCACCGGCGCTTACTTGCAGATGGTCGCTTGCAAGCGGCCAGCGCGATATGGTTCTGACGATTGGTTACTGTTCTTGGCCAATTTCTCAAGTTGTCTCATCGTAAAGCGCCAGGTACTCTACCTTCAACGCTTGGGCCGAAAGGCCTGGGCGGTAGGTGAAGCAGGAGGCTCTCATTTCCAAGGTGTTGACCTTGTGCTCATCACCGGATACGGCATTGTCCTGTTATTCAATATGGAGTCGAAGCGTCCATTTCTTTCCATGAAGTCTCCAAGTCTTATGGTTCACATGCTGTTGTCACTTAGGCTTTATTTCAATGCAGTCTGAGAAATCTCCTCTATCTCCCAGATTCCCGAATCAGAGTCGATCAAATACAGCAGCGTCCTATGGATCCGTGCCGACATCCAATACAGCGAAGCAGTCGACGTCTGACAGCTTCCACGAGTCCTTTCTTCGCAATTACTGCCCAGCATTTCAGGCCTATAATGATTCCAACGTCCAAAAAGAGGCAGCTGCCTCAACGCGGAAACCAAGGTGGTTGCATCGGGCGCCACAAAAGCTCTTGCGACTCGTCAATGACTGGTGGCTGTGGGAGCTCATTAGTTGGGCCGTAGGTACAATTTGTATGGTTGCCATAGCTATTGTCATGGCCATGTTCGACGGCCATCCTTTACCTACTCGCTGGCCCGGTGGAATCAGCCTCAATGCATACATCTCGATACTTTCCGGAGCTGCCAAAGTCATGATGGCTGTACCGCTAGAGGCTTCACTCGGACAACTGAAGTGGCTTTGGTTTGGATCAAAGACACCAAGGAAAATTCTGGATTTAGAGAGATTCGACAATGCAGCCAAAGGCGCTTGGGGCGCAATATCTTTACTACTCTCTGGCAGTGGACGGTAGGTTAGTCCAATCCTGTGAATTCCATGGTACTAACCGAATCATTGATTAGATCTCTTGCATCCCTCGGAGCGATTATTACAATTCTCTCTCTGGCATTAGACCCTTTCTTCCAACAGGTCATATCCTATCCGCAACGACCTGGACCTCTCCAACGGAGCACAGTAGCTCGGGCTGTTGGCTATAATCCGAATACCGTGGAAATAACCGTGAACAACACTGAAGGGGTAATTAGCGATCCTAATCTCACGGTCTATCTGGACAGTTTCTTCTTACAAAACGGAACAAACAATTATCCAGCTTACGACTGTCCAGCTGGGGAGTGCACCTGGCCGGAATATAAAACACTTGGGGTTTGTTCCTCTTGTACAGATGTGTCAGACCTTCTTCAATTCAAATGCCAGCGGGAGACAGGCGACTGGCTCAGCTCTGCTGGTAACGAAACAGTACCACAATTTGCGAACGAAACGCAATATCCCGGCGCCTTCTCTTGCGGCTATTTCATGGATGCCGCCCAAGATGGAGACTTACTCATGTCCGGCTATGCGTTGCAGCCGAACTCTTCTCTGCCTGGAGAAGGTTTGATTCTTCGCATGTATGAGATGCAGAACTTTGATTCGCCGGCATACAACTGGACAGGATCAGGTGTGTACGACGACATCCAAAGTCCCATTGAGCATTTCATCGTCGTTAGTGCAGCAGATGTCGCTTCTGCGTACTCGAACGCTACCCCAGCAGCTCAAGAGTGTATGCTGAGTTGGTGCGAGAAGACTATCCAATCGAATTTCTCCAGCGGCCAGTATTCGGAACAGATTGTGTCTGAATATATTAGACTCAACAGTAGCAAAGTCCCGGATCCGTTCAAGACGAGGATAGAAGATGGAATCAAGCAATATGCGATCTTCAATATGACAGTGTACGGATCTGATCCTTCAGTAACCTATTTGATCTTGGAGCAAATACAGCTTGCAACAAAATTTGCATTCGGAATGCTAATTCCATCTTTCGGCTTTGCGAATTCTTCAACATCGACACTTTCGATCCGTTGGTATAATCGCGAGTCATATTTCCCGAGGGTATATCCTTACAACTACAATCCATGGGCGCCGCCAAACAACATATCAGCATACCTACAGAGATTCGCGGATGCCATGACCAACGAAATCCGAGCTAGTGGTGGTGATACCGAAGAAGTTGTGGGCTCAGGCCTTCTTCAAACCTACATCCAGATCAGCTGGGGTTGGTTCGCCTTTCCATTAGCTTTAGAAGTTGTCACGTTGGTGCTTTTGCTAGCGACAATCCGGAAGAGTAAAACAATGGGAGGTATTGCGATCTGGAAAGGCTCTTCCTTGGCAATGATGGCAAATGGTTTGAGCAGCGAAGTTAGGAGAGAGCTCGGAAATTCGACGGATCTTGTGGCATTTCGGGAGAGAGCGCAAAATATTCTAGTAAGTTTGACACCTGTGAGCGATGGCTTTACGCTGGTCAGCGCAGGTGAGATAATACAGGCTGAACTCAAGAGAGAATTGGGACAAAATTTGTCTACACCGAGGTCATAACAGTGAACAGAATTACTAGCGTTTAAAGTTATATCCAGCAGTCATAATTTTGAGGTCCTCTACGGAGCTCGTTAATGTATATGTGTGCACGTGTGCGTAGAATATAGGTATCGTATTGAACAATTACTATCCAACCTCTCCGTACTACCTCCCGCTTGCCTCTCAAAGAACTTCTCTCCATCATTCAGAACTTCTAGCCCGGAAAGCTAATTGCGAAATGGTACCCATCAAGGTATTGGCCACCCTTGTCAGACTCTTCGCGCCCACGATATGAAGCCATTTCGCCTTTCGCCTCGTAATCCAGGCGCTTCCACATACCCTTTCACTGCCCTATTTGCGCAGGCAGATGCTAAGTGGTTGAAGTTATACCGACGAACAGGATCCCAGACGAAACTTGTTTCGAACTTGCATAATCCGAAAATGGCACATATGCAAAGCTTTCTCCTTCCGATTGCTCGCCTGATGACTTGCGGCGGCTGAGCTTTGCTTGGCCGGCGCTTGGGGCCCAAGTGCGACAGCTGCTCTCTCCAATTGCCGCGCTTTCCAAATTTAAGCAAACAGAGCCGCCGGCACTTCGCGGTTGGCCTCATTTTCCTATTCGTCCAGTAAATCAATTTTTTTCTTTCAAGATGCTCGGTTTACCTCAATAACCGGTAAGGCAGCCGCACGGGTCTCGGCTCTCGTCTCAGGTGAAGGTTTGGTGGAGCTTATTTCCTCTTTGGGCATTGTTCAAGAGCTTCAGGCAAAAATGCTTCATCACGAATGGTCCAACACGCATAGCTCCACGGCTGGCAGGCTGCGCCTCTATCATGCGAGTTGGTGGTAGATGCATGCTGCACATGCTGTCAGAGAGCATATCTTGCGGCATAGTGAAGTTTGGTGACAAAGTCTTTGGAATCTGCTATTAGCATGTTCAGCTCAAGGCATACTCGCTTCTTCAGATCTCAACTCTTTGCTATTGCCACGAGCACTTCCGGTGGTTGTGATTGCAGAAACGCTGCCGAAGGATTTCCCACACTATCGACTTTAATCCATCGAAGTTTGATCGCGTTGAAGAAGGAACACACTCGCCGCAAAGTATAATCGAGATTCGATCAGGCCCGATATCCACAGAGAAGTTCATATCCCCATGGCGGAGACGAGACCTCAGTTGAACTCCCAGTTGGGAAACCAATTGAACCAGCTTCAACTTCCGCAACGTGCACACGGGACCCGCAATGCCGAACGAACTATCGGCGGCACAAACGAGCAACTTGACCTGAGTGCATTACCTTTAACCCTTGATTCAAGAGGATTCAGCGGAACAGGACAGCAGAAGCGTCCACGATTGAGAGACTTCCTGAAGCCGAGCGATGCCACCGAGCCTTGGAGCGGGAAGAGGTTCCATTATCCATTTTTGCACAATGGGCCAGCCTCGCCTCTATTCGGTCCTCCGCAAATGGATGCATTTCCTCCTAAATCCTTCGAAGACTCCAGCTCTGAGAAACAGTCGAGCGAACACCCTTTGATTCCTCTACCCAAGTTCATGATATCTCTTCGAAATTTTGTTACACGATTCATTCTCGAATGGTGGATCCTGGAGCTTCTGAGTTGGGTCGTTAGTGCTCTGTGCATGTGCTCCCTGGTCGTAGTATTTGCAATCTACGACAAGCAGAAGATCCCTCAGTGGCATTTCGGACTTACACTCAACGCTCTAATTTCAGCGCTCGCTGGTATTGCCAAATCTGCTCTCTTGGTGCCTACGTTTGAAGCTCTAGGCCAGCTCAAGTGGAACTGGTTCCATACTCAGCCCAGGACCATGATTGATTTTGAGGTATTCGACAGCGCAAGCCGTGGTCCTTGGGGATCTCTCATGCTCCTTACTCGGACTCAAGGAAGGTATGTTTCATTTCGCATAACTCTAATGACGGCCTTTGTGAGCTGATGTTTCCACAGGACTCTTGCCTCGTTAGGAGCCTTAGTTGTTATCGCTTCTTTACCATTATCCCTCTTCTTTCAACAGATCGTCACCTATCCAGACCGTTGGATACAGGTCCCAGGAGTAAACAGCACTCTTCCGAGAGTGATAAGATACGGAAACTCGCAGCTATCATTCGTACGCAATGGGACTATTAGCCTCGACGGCGATGATTTTCTGGAATCCGCTTTAGCACCATTCTTTTATGGTAATGGTACTGAAATCGACTTTGGAATTGGCTGTCCGACGGGAAACTGTACTTGGACACCTTATGAATCATTAGCTATCTGTGGCAATTGTACAGATGTGTCCAATCTACTGACATACGCCTGCCTTTCCGCACCCGGAGACTGGCGTTCCAATATTACAACCCTCCTCCTCGAATATTCAGAATATCCCGAGATCTACGCTTGCGGCTACTATCTCAATGCAACGGGAGATCAGCCAATGCTCATGAATGGATTTGCGGGAGGGCCAAGCAATCCTGGCGAAGCTTTAAGTCTTAGATTGCTGCCGCTGTCCGACCCGACCACGCGTCAACCGCTCTATGGAACAGGTTCAATAAACTTCAACAATGTTCGAAACCCTATAACCGATTTCATCGCGGTTGGAACCGAGGGTGGCACATCGGCAGTTTATGCGAACGCGACGCCTAAAGCTACAGAATGTGTCATCAACTGGTGCACAAAGACTTTTGCACCCACATATGAGTGGGGAGTGTTGAATGAAAACCCTTCAAACATCTTTTACGATACTAGTCCGTACTACTTTCCGTGGGATTTCCATAAAAATGCTGTGGGAGCGATGGTAGGCGATTATGTAGCCTCGTTCAATTTGACTCCCCCAGTCCAGCATCCTCCAGGTGCAAATATCACCTACGGCCTGGCGAACGAAACTGCTATTGAGGTTCTGATGCTTTTCGATACAATTTTGCCAGCTTTCATAACGTCGAATGTTACCTCGACATCGATCTTTAGAACTGCCAACGCATATTATCTTGGAATGCCACCACGGACGCGTATCGCAGGGAACAATGGATGGACTCAAATTAACAACATCGCTGATTACATTCAACGTCTTGCTGACGCGATGACGCATTCGATTCGAGCAAATTCGAATCAAACAGTGATTGCTGCTGGAGACGCAATAGTCGGAGAAACATACGTGCATGTTCGATGGGGTTGGATTGTGTTGCCAGTATCGATGCTATTCATTAGCTTGATATTCATTATCGCCACTGTCATCAAAAGCTCCTCTGAGAGAAATGAAGTAGGAATCTGGAAGACGTCTGCGCTTGCCGCTCTGATGAATGGGCTGGACGCACCGGTTCAGCAAAATGTGGGACCGTTGCGGAAAATGAGCGATGTCAGAAAGGCTGCAGAAAGACTGAAAGTACGAATCTTTCCTGATTGATTCCTTCCCGAGACTTTAGGTCTCAAAGATTGAGGCTCCAGCTCGACAGCAAGAAGAAGGCCGTTCACAACAACATTAAGTGCCTGCTTCATGTCAACAGATCCACATCCGGTCTCTTGCACACCATCAAGTCATCAGCATTTAGGGCAGAAAATCAAACCATACAGAAAGACGGAGTAGTCTTTTCGTATGAAGTTCTTGGACTACAAACCAAAGATAGATTTAAGATCTGTCCTCGACGGGTATTCGGAAGGATTGTACAACGAAGAGAAGCTAAGTGCGGCCAGCTCCAGCAGGACCGAATCAACAATTTACCGGATATTGGAGGCAGCAACGTTAACTTCTGCCCAACTACTGAAAATTAGTGTTCGGATGAAGTTTTAACAGGAATCCGCGACTTACCATCTAAAGACTCTCCACTAGTTGTCTTGAGGAGAACGACGACCCACTAGATGTCATTTCAGTACCGGATTCACAGCGGCTCAAAGCAGCACTTACCACCCCAAACTTCATCCTCATTATCTTGCGGAGAACGACGACCAACTACGCATGATCTCAGTACGAGGTCCAATACAGCTCCAGGCGTCACTTACCACCCCAGACTTCGTCTTCATTGTCTTGTGGAGCACGGCGACCAACTACACAATACCATTAGCTTCCGGTCTGCTACAGCTCTAAGTGCTACTTACCACCCCAGACTTCGTCTTCATTGTCTTGCGGAGAGCGACGACCAACTGTACATCGACGTTAGCATGTAGTCCGCTACAGCTCTAGGCACTACCTACCACCCCAAACTTCATCTTCATTGTCTTGAGCGGCTCGCCGATCCACTGCACATTGATTTCAATATTGGATGAGATGATACTACTTATGGACAGCACTTACCTCCCCATACGCTAGTTCGGCGTCCAACTGGATGTATATGTCAGCTTGAAAAGACGAATAGCTCTCGAGCGAGTGCTTACCTCCCCAAACCTCATCCTCATTATCTTGTGCAGAACGACGACCCACTAAAGTTGCAAGATGAGCACCTTGAACCTAACAAAGGAAGAAACTACTCACCACCCCATACTTCGTCTTCGTTGTCCTGCGGAGCAGCGTCCCGAGTGCTGACTTCCATTTTCATCAACTTCGCTTTGGGCATAGCAGCAATGGTGTCCCTTTCTACAACAGCGGCGGCATCCGGAGCCGCAGCTGGAACAGGAGCAGCCAGCGACGGGAGAACAAAAAGAACGGAGAAGAAGAAGACTAGAGATTTGTTGAACATTTTGTTGGACGTGAGTTTGTGTTGTATGGAATTGAAGGGATGGTGGTTGAAAGAATAAAGCCCGACCAGCGGAAAATGGTGTACAGAAGAAATGGGAAGCCTTGATGAGGTCAGGAAGTTGGAATCGGATATCACCGGACACAGCCAGACTAAATACAGCAGGCCGGGACGAACATCAGCGATTTGTGGACTGCGAAGCGCCTACCGCATAACATATTTCGAATGAGGCTGTCTTGTGAAAACACTGCAGCGCGGCAACAGACGCAAACATGTCGGTGACAACGTCGACATTCATCCACGGCGTCTATTGAAAATTGTGTCATTCGTCAAGCGAACAACGACAGGTCTGATGGGTAATCAGCCGTACGGCGAATGACTCCGAATGGGCGTTGTAAACTCCCCAGCGTCTACCACGACGACTCTTATTCGCCCCGGCGACATTCAGAAGGCTGCGTGGAGGGTAGTTAAGGCCAATTATGCTTCAGATTTCGCCACATGACGACGTCTTTGGTGGTGAGGTCGAAGGGTAGGACCTTATCATTCGCCGAGAGGACGTAGGGGATTGGAAACAATTGAAGTGACAACAAAGCCTAGGGGGAATGTTGAAATTTTGAAGAGATCAGGGACAAGGACTGTGACGGTGGTTTCTGGCATAAATAATGCAATGGTGGGCCTTCATTGGATCTGGATGATGATTCAAGACTGGCACAACTGAAATCAAGGTTGACGACCTTCGATGGACCCGCATATGATTTCGAAAGCCAATACCATGCTGGTCGACCATTCCACTTAGTGGCTTGCAAGTTTCGTTGACGGACGGTTGGCTGCGGCAACGTCGTCAAAAAGAAAGAGTAGTTTTACAGGGAAAGAGGGGAAGGACGAAGCTTGGGTAGGCCAGCTCAGGTAGGTTTTGAAACGTCCACAGTGATGAGAGGTTCGACAAGGCGCTTACGATTGGTTCTAATGTCAGGTTTCGTGTAGCCATGGCTGTTTCTCATTTTCCTTTGGAATTTGCGGCATACTGTTTTTTCAAATACCCATTTCCTTTGGGAGGCTCAAATTTGGTTTCAAATCAGCACCAGAATCACACATAGAATCAAATTTTCCCTTCGACTTTGATCTCTGAAAACATGTGCCGTAGAAGCGCCGTACGTTCAAGATGATCAGCTAATCAGCCTCGCCTCTGTATCAGGCCAATCACGCTATAACAGCGCCCGCCAATCGGGAGGCTGCATTAGTCTCTCTTGGCATCATGATGGTGCAGCTCGTTGCGTTGAGGCTGTCGAGTTGATCCGTACGACACGAGATGTTAACGGACAAGGATGAAAGACGAGGTTTAACATTGTGTCAAATCAACATTGCCGTTGATTGACAAGAAACCACCTTCAATTTGGACCTGTTTTCCTAAGCTGACTGAGTATTGGTGTGTAGCGCCTGTCGTGTAGGAACTTGAAACACGAGCAGCTCAAGACCACCATGACCAAACCCAGGGACTGGCTAAAATAAAACTTTGACTCTTCCATCGTTTCGAAACGGACTTTCCATTTTCAATGTGATGTGATACATGATATTAGTGAAGACATTTTACCCTCGAGGCCGCCGATTTTCGTTGGCTCTCACTGGGAGGGTTGGGGAGGCTCCGTCTGCGTAGAAAAGGAGGTTTGGAATATGGCAGCTAACAAAGACCATTGATCTCGATGGCATAATGCTCGAAAAGATGGTGGATGCGAACCACCACAACCCTTCCAAGCAGATGCGCTTCATAAGAACGAGTGCCGGATCGACCAACACCGAGAATCCAAACCTTCTGCGTCGTCAGTCCTAAAGCATGCAAGCTCCCTGCGCATAATACATGGCGAGGAGCAATAGCGGCGGCCTCCATCGCCTCGTGATGCGAGCCAAGGAGCGATAGAAGCCTGTCGTGGCCGAGCGACATGTCGCGTGTGCGCCCATAGGTGCACCGGACTCAGGATTCGGTCAACGGCCATGGAGAAGCGATTCGGTATGGCTGGCTCAACAGATTGGCTTACAAGATGCAAGTACGGATGCTGTTTGAAGATTACATGGTTTCCTAGAGACTGCCGTTAGGCTTGACCTGACAAGAGGTGTGCGACTTGGACGTTGACATCGCAGCCGTTGGTAGGAACGAGTGAAGCCGTCAATTTGACTGAACTTGCTAAGTGTTCCTTGGCTTTGACAGCCTGAATCAATTATTTCCATTGAAATTCGAGTTGGAAACCAGACATGAGTGATACAAGTGATGCTGCGCGGTTTCTTAGAACAGGTTGACTTCTACCCTTACCAAAGCACCAACGATGGATGACGGAGATGGTCGATTCCAATGTAGCGTAAATTCGACAAGACGCTCGCCATTGAAGGCTCTAGGTCTACTATGTACAAGGAGTCCCTTCTTATGGCTTTTGAGCTTTGGTTCGCTCGAAATACGACCACTGGCCTTCTGCTGGTCGTTCACACAGCTCTTCCCACCTAAATCACGGCTGTCAGCAGATATGTTGTTCGTAGAAAGCTGGATAACTTACACTTTGTTTTCAATCATAATGTCAACAAGCTTATTCTCGCCTTCAGCCACCTGGATGACCTCCTCTATTAAACCAGCACCGATCTTTTGTTCCAACTCGTGGATCCTGATACAGCAGTCAGCACATCTTATCTTTGACCATAGCCAGTGGCTACATACTGCTCGTGTGTCAACATAGGCTCAGGATCAACAGCAGGCAGCTCTTCCCGCGAAGCTGCCGTCTCCTCCGTAGCCTCAGCCATCTCCCTATCCCTCACTTCCTGCGAGCGCGGACCCTCCTCCGTCGGCTTCCCTTCCGGCTCGCCATCCCACTCAGCCGCCTTCTCCCGCTCGTCGACCTCAGGCTCAAAGATGCGTGCCATGACAAAGCTCCTGCCGCCGTAGGCCAGCGCATCGTCGCCGCCGACCTTCTCGCGGTGGGCCTCGATCTGGGCGCGCGCGCGGTCGTACCAGGCGTCGAAGCCGTCGGGCTTGAGGGCCTCGACGGCGGCGAGGCGCTGCTTGGTGAGGGCCTCGGTGGCCTGGCGGTACGGCGACTGCGCCGGCACTGCTCCCAGCTTGCTGAGCGTGCTGCTGTACAGGTAGATGAGGGTGGAGCGCGGCGCCGGGTGCGTGCGTAGTCCCGCCAGCCCGGTGGGCGCGCCGGGCTCGAGGAATTTCGCCAGGTGCCGCGTTGCTGGCCGCATGGTGGTGGCGCAATGGGTGGTGCGGTTTGGTGCTGGAGCTGTGGGAGCTCGCTGAGATTTTGGTGGTGATGTCTGCGGATCGGTGGCCGTGCCTAGATGTACGCTGATTTTGTTTGGCCGCGTGTGAATTATTGGGAACGCAGTTTTGGTTGGACGCCGCGGCGGCACGTAACGGTCAGCCGCGACTCAAGGCCCTGAATTCATGAATTGATGCCAACCGCTTTTTCCCATACGTAAAGATACATCTTAACGACCTTCGCTGCTGTTGCTGTTACTCCTGGATCGGTAGACTCGGTGACTCTTCACTCGATCTTGGCGCATCTCATGTGGCATTGAGTCTTTCCCCTGGCCGTCTTACAGTTCGGCCCTCACGATCCTCCTTTCGCCTCCCGAGTTCCTCCAACATCTTCAAAATGCGGGCGTCACGATTGCTGTTTGGGCTCCTGGCCTTCACTACTCCCCTCCTCGCCGTAGCTGAAGACTCAGAAACACCCGCTGCAAGCCCAAAGTCATCCGATGAAGAGGTCATGGAGCCTGAGGGTACAACCTTCAATGGAAAATTCGTCCCAACAATGAGCAGCTTGAGCGGCGAGACTCTAGATGCGGACATTGCCAACGGTTACTGGTTCGTCAAATACTACTCGCCATACTGCAAACATTGCAAGGCGCTTGCACCGGTATGGCAAACATTGTACGAATTCTACTACACATCGAACCCAGTCACCGGCAGCCAGGAATCGTCGGGCGAACACCTCAACTCCTTTTCGCGGTATTACGACTTCAAGTTCGCAGAAGTGGACTGCGTGGCATTTGGCACAGCCTGCGCCGACAGAGGCATCCGCTCATTCCCAACACTTATTGTCTACAAGGATGGCGTGGAGGTCAAGAAACAAGTTGGAGCACTGGAGCTCAACGAGCTTGTTGAATGGCTAGAACCACTGCTCGAGACGATCCGTCCCGGCAGTCGACCAATTAACGGTCCAAGGTTGCCCGAGGTTGGTGCAAAGAGCGTCGACACCTCACCGAAGACCGATGTTCCAGCGCCGAAAAATGTGGAAACCGAAGGACCTGTTGTGGCAACGGACAAGCAATACGCGGCTACTGCGTCGGTCATCGTGAGCACAAGTGCTGCGAGCAAGCTTGTCGCGACGGCAAGCAGCAAGGTTAAGCCGGACATTGTCCCGAATCCGCAAGGCTCGAGTATGCCGCTTACCGCTGAGAGCTTCCAACGGCTTGTCACCAACACGATGGATCCGTGGTTTGTCAAGTTCTACGCTCCTTGGTGTGGGCACTGCCAAGCTCTTTCTCCCAATTGGAAGTCGATGGCGAGGGAGATGGAAGGAGTGTTGAACGTTGGAGAGGTGAATTGCGACATTGAGAAGAGACTCTGCAAGGACGCTCGTGTCAAGGCTTATCCAACAATGTTGTTCTTCCGTGGTGGAGAGCGAGTGGAATATGACGGCCTTCGCGGCGTCGGCGATCTCATCAGTTACGCGAAGAAAGCCACCGATGTTGGAGGTGGAGTTAAAGATGTCGATGTCGCTGCATTCGAGAAGCTGGAAGAGACAGAAGAGGTCATCTTTTTGTATTTCTACGACCATGCTACCGTCTCCGAGGACTTTGCTGCGTTGGAACGTCTCACACTGAGTTTGATCGGTCACGCGAAGCTTGTCAAAACCAAGGATCCAAAGTTGGCTGAGCGATTCAAGATTAGCACATGGCCACGCCTGGTGGTATCGAGAGACGGCACTCCCAGCTACTATCCTTACAATGCACCCAAGGACATGCGAGACTTCAGGGGAATCTTGACCTGGATGCAGACGGTTTGGCTGCCGATAGTGCCAGAGCTAACGGCATCCAACGCCAAAGAAATCATGAGCGGCAAGTACGTGGTGCTGGGCATATTGAGCCGCAGCCGCAGCGACGAGTTCGCGATCGCAAAGCGCGAGATCAAGAACGCGGCGCTCGAGTGGATCGAAAAGGACACGCACGCGCGGCAGCTGGAGCGGCAGGAGCTGCGCGACGCAAAGCAGCTGCGCATTGAGGAGGCGGAGGACCGCAACGACCAGCGCGCTCTGCGCGCCGCCAAGCAGATCCGCATCAGCGTCGAGGACAGCCAGCGCCCGCAAGTCACCTTTGCGTGGGTCGACGGCGTGTTCTGGGAGCGCTGGATCAGAACCACGTACGGCATCGACGCGAACCAGGACGGCGAGCGTGTCGTTATCAATGACGAAGATGTAAGCTACCCCTATCCCATCCAACCAACCAATACCACCACATTCCACCGCTCTCCTTTCAACCACCCTCCTTCCAATCACTCCATTCTCCCAGCTCCGCTCTAACGCTCCACAGAACCGCCGCTACTGGGACACGACCAGCACCGGCAACCCAATCGTGCCGAGCCGGACGTCGATCTTGGAGACGATTCCAAAGGTGATCGCGTCGCCGCCGAAGATCGCGCCGAAGTCGTCGACGTCGCGGCTGATGCGCGTGGCGCTGTGGGTGCGCAATCTGTGGACGCGGCGGCCGTGGCTGGCGCTGGCCGCGCTGCTGGGCCTAGCTGGAGGGGCGCTAGCGGTGGCGCGTCGCGTGGGCCGCAGACCGGGCGCGTTTGGTGCGGCGGGCTTCTTCAATCTGGATCGTGAGAAGGGGAGTTTTGGGGGGTTGTTGGGTGTTGGTGCTGGCGGGGGTAATGGCAAGGTTGATTAGGTGCGTGCGGTTAATGACGCGGGTGTAAGATCGTTAGCATATGGGGATGGCATTGTCGTGGTGTTGTGGCGCTTTTGGTCACGCCTTGGGATTGCGTGCGTTGCTTTCGTTCGCAAGCCATTGTTTATGCTGCTCATGGCTTGCTTTGTATAACTGGCTAGCAGCTATTGTGCGGCGTTGGGACTTCTTACGGTGACACCGTTCAAGCTGGGGGTAGCATTGCGTCATTCCAAAGCGATTAGTTCGCCTCAGAGCTGTTTCTAAGTTTGACATGACTTCGTGATATTTGATTTGGTCCACAGGTAGGTGTCATAACTGGATAACATAATCGATTCGACTCAATTTTAGAATCCACTTCAATTCTTGAACACGGAAGAGCTTCTCCACACTTGATGAAAGGTTGAAGCCAACCTCTCCTTCCATTCGTCCATTCTCCCTACTCGATTTTTCACCTTCTCGAGCCAGCATCTTTAGTCACATGCATCCTTTCAAACCAGATCCCATTTACTCTCTGGTTTCTTGATTTCATCTGCACCTTCGCCGAGAGAAACCAGTTCAATATTTGGTTCCGGCTCTAACCCTGCTGTTCCTACACCATCGCCTAGCCCGTGTTCTGGGCAGATATTGGGAGAATCTGGCAGAGACTGAGAGGTATCCGCGTGAAGCATCATAAGGCTGGGGTCAGCGCTAGCAATAACTGCAGGGTGGTACTGGAAAGGTTGGAAAGCGAAGGGAAAGGTGTGCTGATATGACCAGAGGGAGAGAGCATGGATTTGTGTCGGAGGAGGGCCTAACGTAAAGTACGGATGATGAGGTAGTAGGATGAACGGAGAGAACCAAAGTGACGGATAGATGCCATACTGCTGATAATTCTGATGAGCGTGACCGATCGTTGTCTGCTGCTCTGAGGGAGATTTGTGTATGTCTGCGTAAAGACTTGAGATGCAGTCCTACCAGGCTGTGTAAACGCTGTTGGTTTCATGCGGCTCGGCTGAGCTCTAGACCACGTTGTAGCTCAGTCTGGCTTCTTGGTGTTGATTTCTGAAAGAAGACATAGTATGACTTGCTAGAGGAACTGAGGGTGCGAAAGCTAAGTACTATCGAAGCAAGTATGTAAAACTGCTGGAGGATCACGAGAACTCTGGTGACACCATTTTGTGCCTATCGACAGGAAGATCCAAGCTCTTCAACGATGAATTGTGAATGTGAATATCTTCCTTGGTGTTACCTGTCATGCAAACAGACTGACTGCAATACTCACCACAATGATCTTGACGCAAACAGCTAACTATTCAAGACTCTTAGGTACTGTAAAGTTAATTCACAGGATGACGTTCGCTTCACCTGATTCCTAGTACTGATAGGATACCCAGGAGAGTCGGTCATGTCTGATTCATTTGCATCGACACTGTGCTGACACAACGGGACTTCTAACTCCTTCGCGCCGAATTCTTGACTCCAGAAGAGTGCTGTCTCGTTACACACTTAGATTGGTCCGCGGCCTTAGACCCAATGGTCATGAGTGCTTACTTCAGAGTCAAGATAGAGGCTCATGTTGGGAAAAGACTCAACTCTCCCAAGGAAACAGCTTAATGATTCGAAATAGGTAAGACGAGCCAATGGTCCAAAAATTGCTTCTAAACAAGTAATAGGTACATGGAAGTAGGTCTGATGGAAATTAAGGGAGCGTTGACACTGTCAGGTGAACCTCGAGCTGATTATTCGACACTTGGCATTGTTTCTATGAACTTGCAGCCAATGCCGCTGCAATCTCAAAGTAAGCTGCAAATGCTACAATTGGCAAGAAAATGAGAGCACAAACTCGATGTAGCACGTTGAAGCAAAAGTCGGTACGAAAGCGGTTGTGGAAAGGTTTGAGATCGGGTAAACAGAAACGGAAACTCATGCGAGTCATTGAAACTGCAGAACTGAATATAGCACCAATCGATGATCGTAAAGCGCGCGTTCAATATATCGATGACCTGTAGTTCAATCAAGCTCGGAAGCAGTGGGCCGGCTGTCCCTTGTTCCTGGATCCAGATGTGGTTCGACAGCGGATCCATTCATTTGAGATAACATACTCTCAGAATGGTTGTTTCACCCTTGGTCGTCGACGCGGCAATCTCAAGCTACTCAGAGATGGATGTTATCAGCGACAAGTATTATGCTTGCAAATGCAACACGACACAAATGCCTCGGCTCTTGGCATTGGTACTGTATGCAACATCAAGCGAAGATATTAACGACTCCCGCCATGGCAAGAAGCGCTAGTTCGGGTGGATTTCGGGGTTTTTTTTTGATGCAATCAGACTTACGATATGATGAATCTCTGCGGTTCGTCGTCTTAGCGGTTATCTCGGCATGGGTCAAAGGATGCAAGAGCCGCGAGGCCGAGCGTCACCTCATTCATGGCATTAGGTTAGCATTGGCATAGCAGTTAGGGCTGATTATCCGTGACGACTAGCTGCGCAACAGGTCATCATTTACCAGGTACGCTTGCAATTTTGGAAGCAGTCGTCAGTCATAGAGACCCTTAAGGTTTGTAGTGGTTAGTCGGCCGTCGGATATCCATCAGCAGCGGAGTCGGCCGGAAAAGGTTAAGAAGAGCCGGCGAAGAGATTTCTTTCAGAAGGTTTTCCCCTTAAACGGCAGTTGGCAGGCAAAGGCAAAGGTCACGTCGCTTTTCGTCAACAATTGGCACATACAAGGTCATCGGAATCGGAAGGCCCGGAGTCGCCGACGTAATAGGAGCTTCTTTCGGCCGATGGACTGACAACTAACCACATCCCACGTACCGGTGGTAATTGGATGTGGTGTGCTGAAGGTTGCAGGCATCCCAGCACTGGACCATTGGCCTGATTGCTGTTAATAAGTCGGACGACGGGAAGGCCCAGCTATCACATCCGAACGACATTGAGTTGTTTTTTTCCTTGCTGCGTGATGTACGGGCTTTGACGGCTCTGCGAGTCCGTGTCGTGCAGACGGAGGGTCATAAAACCTCACGGCAAGGCGCACAACTGCCCACAAAGGGACACGGCGGAGTTACTGCCGAGCTGCATTCCACCTTCCACGTGAGAATCCGGGAATACTGGAAAAAGAAGTGGCAGTACTATGGCTGTTTTGGGGATGGGTGTCCGGCGGTGGCGGCGGGCTGTTCGATGTGCCATTTGACCATGGATTTGCCATCCAGCAGGCCACGGATGCTCACCCTTAGCCGTGCGTGCGCGCGGCGCGCTGTGCTTGCCTGGGTGCGTACGCAAGTCATTCAATCGGGGGCGTTGGGTGTGCGCCCGCGCTGGCCGTTGGGAAAGGGAATTGGGAAAGTGAGAGGCATCGAGCACATGGCACAGACAGAGAGCCAGAGTGACCGTCGGCCCCTTTGCCACGTAATTGGCGATGGCGACGACGGCGAACACGGACCGACCAATTCTTTTCAGGTTGGTTGGCGTGATGGCTGTCGCAGGTTGACGCTTGGTTTTGGCCATGCGAAATGCTTGCAAAGGCACTTTTTTTTTTCTCAGCCGGCCACTGCTTTTTGACGCACGAAGCAATGTTCCTTCGCGGCAGGATTGCATCGGTCCTTTTGCTCGGAGCCAGCAGGGTGCCTGGTTCTTGGGAATTTTGGGAGCGACACGCGGTTTCTAGCGGCAGAATCACTTGCTTCCACGGCAAGGGGAAGAAGCGAGTACGGGCATGGCATGGGCATTGAGCGTGCGGATGCGATGGGATGGGATGGCATGGGATGCCATACCAACCATCTCATTCACTCTTCGAGTAGTAGTTCGACATGCCGCCGCCGTTCCACGGGACGAAGGTCGATTCGTTTTTTCCTTCCGTTCGCAGTTCAACGTCACTACCTTTTGGTTCTGGACCGTGATTGATTGAATGACGGGTTCACGTTCTGTCGTGCCTTTTTGAAGGAAAAGCCATACCCGCGGCCGGTCGAATTGCAACGTTAACATCCTACTACTTCACCTTGTGTAATTAGGCTTTGAGCCTCGCTATCATCTACCCCGTCGTCGCCACCATTGCAACTCCTTTCTGCTCCCAACCATCTCTCCTTTCTTTTCGTCTGCTTTGGAGGCCCGTCTGGACTGCAGTGGCCCATCCTTCCGGCTCCCAGGGACCTGACGTGACCCGACAGGACCATCGATTCCAAAATAACTTTGCCGGCTATATTATACGAAACGACACGCGATCCACCATCGACCACCGGGCTTTTTTGGGACAGCAAGAGGCCTTTGTCATCCGGTGTGGTCTCGGATTTGGCTTGGGCCTGGGCTTGGGCTTGCACGTTGGCTTGGACTTTCCTGCGGCTGACGGCGATCTGCTTCCGTTAGCCATCCAAATTGCTACCCTGCTCACAGCTGGTGGCTGCTTGGTTGCGTTGCTGGGTGCTGCCGGCCTTGAACGCCTTCCCGTTGAGACGTACGCACACTCACACCCACCATCGTTCCCACCACCACCCTCCCATTCTCACTCCCATCCATCCATTCCACCCTCATCCGGCCCGACGCAATCCCTTTTTTCTTACTCTCTCATCTTCAAGCAAAACCCTTCGGGCCGTGTTGCAGCTCGTGGCCGCTCGATTGCCGGCACGCCATCGCCATCTCGTTCGCCCGAGAGCGTCCGCTGGGCCTGACTCAATTGGCCTCCCGTCATACCAACTCCGGCATCGCCGTTGAATCGCGATTATTATTTCTCTGGACAGCTGACCAATCACTCTCGACCTCGCTGCTTTCATCGAAATTTTTCCGACATTCTGCAGCCTTTCCTTTCGTTAAACCTTCACTCTATCATTCCACCACCTCCTCTTGTCATCTTCATCCACACGAAACCAGCCCACTGCCTGCTGCACGCTGAGTCCCACCCCACCACATACAACCACTTCCATCGTCCCATTTCGGCCAATCTTATCTTTTCGGATTCGTCGGATGCGGTCCTCGATCCTGCCATCACTTAATCCAGGTTGCGTCAAGGGTCCTGAACGACGATGGACGGCTACCACCTTAACAATGGCTTGCCCCACTACTCCACATCGCAGTCGACTTCCGCAGAGTCAAACACCTTACCTCCCATAAGCGGCATGGGAATGCCTTACCAGAATGTCTACCAGCAAGTGCCCAGTCTGCCACACACGCCGTTGACACCGCATACGCCATTGTCGTCAGCTTCGTCGGCGCCTACGAATCCAAGTTCCTATGCCCAGATACAGCACTCTGCTCCTCCACGAACCTTGCAGCCTCAACCTTCGCAGCAGCCGCCATCCGTGTCCGCATACACCACCCAGTCCATTCTCACGCCGCCGGCCACGTCAATTGCCGCTCCTCACTACTACTCAACCGGTGCCGTAGGTGGTCGTCCCACCGACATCCTTCCAAGGCCACCAGATGGCATGCCTCTTCCTCAGTATCCGCAGCAACTCGCTTCGCAACCTACAGCGCTTCCGAAGCAGATCGAGCCTGAACCAACGCACGTTGTCGGCCAGCAAGGACGAAGAGGCATACTACCGAGTGCTCCGGGAAGACCCGCACCGGCCACTGGGAAGCCAGTCATTCCTATAAAAGATGCCGATGGAAAATTCCCGTGCCCAAATTGCACCAAGACCTATTTGCACGCGAAGCACCTGAAACGACACATGCTCCGACGTAAATGCCAACTTCCTCCCTGAGCGTTGCCAGTACAGCTGACCATGACTAGATACCGGTGATCGGCCATACCAATGTAAACTTTGCAAAGATACCTTCTCGCGTAGTGACATCTTGAAACGCCACTTTCAAAAATGTTCCATCCGTCGGGGAACGCCCGGCGACACGGATCATTTGGAAGGTGCGAGACTGCACACAAATAAGAATCGTCTTTCTGGCGGCATGAACGATCAAAACTATCTCAACGGAGTCCCACCGCAAAATGCTGGCTTTGATCCAACAACCATGGGAAGTCATCTTGTAGGTGGAATGTCAGGCTTCCCGATGCCGGATCAGCCCGTCTACGGCGAAAATATGGCACCGATGTCGAACCGCACGTCCAGAGCCAGTAGCATCATGCAACCTGCAACCTCGGTTGCTGAAAACCGCCGAAGCCTCTCCAGCTTGGAGCATCTGACGGCATCCAGACCGCCCAGCTTCGATGCATCGAACGAATTCGCGACCACTCTTTCCGGGAGTCTCCCACACGGTATTCCAGCCTACGCAATGCCTCCGATGCAACCTGGTGGAGGCTTGGCTCCTCACCAGTACGGCGGATATGCACCGGTCAGCGGCGCCGAATTAACTGCAAGCCATCAAATCAGAGCCGACGGAGCCGCTGAAAATCTTTACCCGAGGCCCAACGCTGCCGCCGTCAACGGCCAGCATGGCTTGGGCTGGAGTGATGCATATCAAACAACCGCACCAGAGGGATTCGGTAACGGAATCTCACCGGCTGGCCAAGCGGTGGAAAACTCGTACTTGTATTCCAACTCCTCCCACTTCGATGGCAATTACATTTTTGACCGGTGGGATTTAGGTAATCCGCTGGCCCGCAAAGCCGAGCAGCTCGTGAAATTCTGCTATCCGAACGGGACAGAAGACGCTCCGGAAGAGCAAGCGCACGAGGCCAAGCTGAAGACCGTCCTCACCGTCGACAACGTCAGACTCTTCGTCCAGCTCTTCAGTCACTTCCAGGGTCATTGGCCGATGATCCACATGCCCACGTTCAACCCAGCGGAATGCGAAGATGGCTTGCTCCTGTGTATTTGCACCATCGGCGCCATCTACTCCGACAAACTCCAGCTTCTAGAAGGCCGCTGGTTGATGGAACTCGTGCAAAACTCGATTCACCGATCCATTGGATTCACTCCTTCGCGTGCTATCGTCGTCAATGGTATACAACAAATCCAAGCCCTTATCTTGCTTCAAGTTATGTTCATGTGGCATGGAAACCATGGCCAACGCCAGGAAGCCAGACTGTCATTCTGGAAACTGGTGGAGCTCGCTCGCAGCAATCAACTTCTCGATCCACTCCCTCGCGGTCACCCTGCATACAGCGTTCTGCATAACGATAGCCATACACCACTTTCAGATGAAATACCTAGTTGGAATTGGAGCTCTTGGGTGGAGCAAGAGAAACGGTCTAGAGCCATGTTTCTCATCTGGCTTATCGACTATGCGCTCTGTCTCTACTTCAACCATGAGCCACTGTTTGATCCTGTCGAGCTTCATTTGCAGCTGCCATGTGATGATGCTGCTTGGGAAGCTCCCAACTCTGAAGACTGCGCGAAAGCTCTTGGCCTTCGCGGGAAAGCGGTTCAAGAGCTTTTTAACACCACTGGCAGCCGACGTGCGAAACAGCCTGATTTCCGCGCGAGTATTAGAACTTTGCTTGACCCTAGTCGGACGTTTGCTCCACGTTCCACAAACGTCTACTCGAAGTTCATCCTCATTCATGCACTTCACAACCAGATATGGCTCACTCATCGTCAAAGTGGTCCCTCGAAGCCACTCGACCGGGTCGCACAACTCAACGGCACTACAACTCCTCTTGAAGAGTTCGACTGGGTCGTGTCTAACGCATTCGTCACGCGTGGCACCACGAGTAATCCCACAAGCGGTCAAGCTTCACCCGTCGCAAGTTTGATTTCCATAAGTCAACGACAAAGTATAGCCACTCTGACGGCGGCTGTGGAGAAGTTCAAGGGAATCTGGTATCGGGATAAGGAGTTGCAGTATCCATCATCGACGACTTCGCCAATGGGCACAACCGTTCGTCGTGTCGGCTTCTGCCGAGATGGAGAGCATTTCTTTTATCTTGCCGAAATATTTCTCCGCAAAGGTGCAAGCGCACAAACGAGGATGGACCCGGATCAAAAGTTTCAATGGGTCTTCCAGCTTCTCAAGCAGATTCGAAGACATGTTGCCGATGAAAGCATAAAAGCTGGCAAAGAAATCGGCGCAGTGGTTGACATGAAAGAAGAGTATGGAGTTGAGGACCTCACGTTGAACATGAAGTTACTTTTCACACCGTTGCCGAGTGATACTGCTTCTCCATCCATGAACGTTTGGATGCAACAAACTCAGCCTTGTTCTAACAAGATGAAATCATGAGCACTTCTCATAACCTGACGGATGCTCAAGCCGATTTTGCAATGCAAGCAACTCTCCACGAATCTCTGACCTTTTAGCCAGAGTATCAGTCTCCTCGACGAGTTACGACGATCACGCGACCGATATAGACAACCTTTCGGCACCAGAATATCATGATCCTGACACGATGGCAAAATGTATATGGCAATCGTACATGCACACGACCGAACCTCCACCCTCTCATCTGCGAAATAGACTACTTCAACAAATCGACTCGGCGGCTTTCTCTACAGTACAAAGGAATCACTAACGAAAATTTCCTTCCTCAATGTGACACGTTATAGACTGGACGGGCGTTAAAAAAACCACAATCGTTCCCAGCGGCCGGCGAGCCTACTCAAGGGAACAGCTATGGATTCAAAACGTGCCAATTTGAACAACTTTCACTTGCATGAATGGCAAAAGAAAAAAAACTTGAAATCGCAACAACTAGACGGAAACGCTCGAACCCATATAAACCTAGACCGAAAGGCCCCATCCTCAACCGCGATACCTCCTCGCTTAATGGGATACGCAAAAAAAAAGAGCGAGGAGGGAATAGCGGCTGGATGGCCGGGCGGGCGTTTTGCAAACATCCATTCACTTCGCCTCTCCACATCTTTGTCTCTTTGGGTTCTGGCTTTACGATATTACGACGGGTGGCTTATGTACGTCTCTTAGCTTTCTTTCATTAATTCAACGGGATGAAAACTGGCAGGGCTGATGGAAAGGGAATTCACGGTTGATCATCGCATTGTGGCGTTGCTCCTTTACTTTCGGATCTGGCATCGAACTATGGGACGGTGTGGACGTCTTTCTCGAACGAGCCCTTTTGCTTTGCTTCGGCAAAGGGCGTGGATGAGCATGGTCCGGATGGGAATGGGGTTGGTCGGTGCTATGATAGAATGGTAGTACTTCCCTTCTTTGCATTGAGCTTAGGCGTCTGCGTTTTCTTTGCAGGCCAAGGGTGTGGCTGTAGCAGAGAGACGACAGAATAATGCAGACGTTCAAGCTATTATTAGCTCTCCCGTTGTGCTTCGCGTATGACTGTGGCACGTTCGAAACGAAAGAACTCTCACCACATAGATTCACGCGAGAACGAGACGCCTGACAAAGCCTTCGTCAATTCAGCTGCACACCTATCCTATCCTACACGTCCCAGCGTCTCTCAAACAGCCAGCCGACAGCGCCGTGCTCACCTTCCCACAAGCAGAAAGCCACCGATCAGGAGCTCACCACCGGGCGCGGTACGCCAACCCAAGCGGCGCGCCCTTCACGCAACAGGAAACGCACACACAACGGCAAGTGCAAAAAGAACAGGCTGGAGAAAAGCACGACTGGTCATTGCATCTATGTAACTCGGGCGGGCGGGCAAGCCGCGCCGGAAAGCGTGACGTTCCAAGAAAAAGCGGCGAGCGCCTAGGCTGAAGTTCAAGGCTGTACAAGAAGCGAAGCTGCCGTGTCGCCCGCTCAGCTCCCCGCGGCCGCTGCTGTCGCATCTTTAGGCTCAGGCGGCGCATCCGCCCGGTCGTCCGGAGCCGCATCCGCGTCTCTCTCGGCGGGCGCAGAAGCCGGCGCGGCAGACGTCGGCGTCGGCGGCGGCAGCGGCGTGGCAGCCTGCTGGGCCTGCTGCGCGAGAGCTTCGTTGCGCTTGCGGCGGTTGGTGTAGTCGCTGAGGGACATCTTCTTCTTCATGGGCGAGGGCGCGACGGCGGAGGCGACGGCGGGCGAGAAGGCGGGTGCGGCGCTGGCGAGCTGCTGTGGGGACTCGACGAGCGCGGTGGCGCTGAGGGAGAGCGGGGTGGGTGTGCTGATGGAGGGTGTTGTGGGCGTTGCGGGTGGCGCCGCGAAGGGCGCTGCCGCGGGGAGCTGCACGTGGAGGTCGTAGGGCTGGGAGGGCGTCGTGATGGGTGGTGGTGGCGCGGCGGAGGAGAGTGGAGGGGCGGGTGGCGGCACGGTGCCGTTGGTGTGCGGGAGGGACGCTTCGGTGCTGGTTGACGTCGAAACAGTCTCAGGGTTCGGAACAGGAGAAGTTTCTGCTTTGGTATCCACCGCCACGTCTTTCATCTCGACGTCGAGCTTCTCATCTGCTGTTGAAGTGGCAGGAGAAGATGCAGCAACAGAGGGTTCGGCTCGATGCGAATCGGGCGAAGAAGGCACGGGAGGCGGTGGCATTGCTGCACTGGCTTCCTTGTCGGTCATGACTGAGTCTTTTCCAAGTACCGGAGACGAGACGCGCGACGATTGTCTTGATGACAAGTTGGCCTTCTCGTCTATGGAGAGTGGATGTCGTTCTCTTTCGGCTTGTCTCTTTCTTAGACTCAGTAACAACAGATTTGAGCCTCGCTTTCTTCGAAGTAATGTAAGCTCCGAAGGCGGTTCTTCCAACTCCTTCTCTGTTTGTGTTGAAGCGTTGGTGTAGAGTGGTTTTGCTCGTCTATGACCTGGTAATATGCCATTCGAGTTGTGTCTGCTGGATGTTGAGAGTCCAGACGACATATTAGGTCCGTTGAAACGTGGTCTAGAAGTAGAAGCAAGCGGCGAAGGAGCACCGGAATCAGGATACCCAGCTAGTTTCTGTGGCCGGTTAGCAAGAGATTCAGGACGAGGCCTTGTAGGCTAGTCTCACTGATGCCATGGGAGTGTTGGCGTTAGATCCAGCACTGTTTCTCTTCCTGCCTTTCTTGGGAGCGTGTTCCTGATTTTCAAGTTGTTGGAAAAATCTCTCCTGTTGTTGTAGCTTTCTCCTCTCGCGATCTGACATTTCCACTCCCAAACCGACACTACCGTCATGTGTGGCCGTCATGGGCGTGATATCACGGCTTGTCGGTTTGCTTCTCGAGGAGGAGCGAGCGTCGATGTTATCGTCATCAGGATCAGTAGCAATGATAGTTTCGCTAGCAGCTCGACTGTTCGTTGCACGGCCAGTGCTCAGCGGTGAAATCTGAGTGCCAGACTTCTTGGTCTTGCGAGCCTTAGGTGGTTTCAGACCGTGGCCATTTGTGAGAATGGAATTCGGATGATCTCTGGCGTCGAAACGAGCCATCAAACAAGTGCCTGGTGGACGGCCACAGGCACACCCACCGAAGTTTGCAAGGACGCACGATACCCAATTGATGACGTACGCTTCATCGTCTTCGTCAATGCTGTGATTTGTGGATATGAGCATCATGGTCTTGTAGAATCTTTCATCAAGTGACCAGCCAAGTGTAATTTCTTCTCCGGCTTGGATGTTATGTGTCGAGATGAGACAGAAATGATACTCTCCATTGTTGATGATGATTTGTATCTTAACGTTTGGAAGACAGCTTCTCCGTACGAAGCGTAATAAGGTACCTTCTACTCTCGAGTCGATGTAGACGGGAAGGGAATCGTGGAAGAAAACGAAGGGCTCTGGGTGTCGAAGTTCATCCCATCGATTGCTAGGGTCTTGCTGATATTCATCTCTCCGTCCAATGTGACCTTTCAACTCTCCAATGTAAGCACCGGCTGGAGCGTGACTGTCGAGCGTAAGTCTCTTGATGATTGGATGTCTGTCTCTGATTGTGATGCTAGTATCTTCCTTGGTGTGCGTGCTCACGCCTGGAGAAGTACGCTCCAGTTCTTCGTAATTGCGGTCCCATCTCTGAAAGATGTCGTGCTGTGTTTTGCCCGTTACTTCACGAAGTTTTTCAGGATCGTTGAGCCAAGATGACAGATCATTCGAGACCGCAATGTGGGTATATGCATTGGCTTGTATAGGTGTGTATTCAGGTTTCTCGTGCAGAGACATGTATTCTTGAGAGAAGTAGTCGCCCAAGTATGGACGAGCCGGAGGAGAGCGGAGGTTTTTGGTAGGGCTGTGAGCGTTCAAAGAGGAACCGGCCCGTTTCCTAGACATCGAGGCCGATGCCCTATGCGTTGTTTTTGGTCGTTTCGAAGGTGGAGGTTGATCTCTGGGGCTGCCAGAAGTCCGATCGGTCGCGTAGTAGGGATCCGAAGCCAGCCATCCGTTCGCGTCTTTTGCGCGCTTCTTGCTGTTTTTGGCCGGCGCACGTTTCACTTTCCGCTCGTTGGACGAAGTGACTACTCTTGCGCTTCGTTGACGTTCTTTTGCGCCCTCAACGTCGATGGCGCGAGGCTTGCAGTCGAGGCACTCGTGCACGTCCGGGACAACGCCATCGGGATAGTAGCACTCAATATGACCCCAAGTATGGCACACCTCACAGAAGACAGTGTTGCCGTCATCTTCGTTGAAGCCACATATGCACTTTATAGCGTCATCATCGGGATTCTCTTCAGGAGGTGAGTAGCCGTTGGAGGGAGGCTGTATGGGAGTCGCAAAGGGCGCATTCGAGCCCAGCTGGAGTTCAGCATGCGCCTTGAGATGTGAGAGGTCCGTCATGCCGTTCATGGCACCGACAGGTTGGTGGAAGGGCTGTCCGTTCTTCCTCTAAACCACCACAGGTCTCTGTCGCATGACGGCGTCTTCATCTATGAGCGCTGTGAGGGTCTCAGCGAGTGGCTAACGCCAGTATGGGTTTATCGGCCGCACCGGCGAAGCCGTTTGGGCACTTGCTGGCCGTGTGCTGCTTCGAGAGGGTGATCTCAGCTGACGACCACCTTGAGCGACAGCGAGGACCAAGGGCGCGGATGGCAAAATCGTGGTACGTATCGATTCAGAACAGCGGCTAGATGTTCCAAATGGAGTTTCAAGAGCAAATCAAGACGTGATGGGGAGGTTTCGAGGGGTTGAGTCGCCGAGTGAGAAGTGAAGGCGGAGCGGAGTCCGGGTGGGAGGCGGTCGAGGGTGACAAGGAAGTCAAGGACGGCGAGATAGGCAGGCAAATAGAGGCATGGAACGGATGGAAGGTTCTGCAGAGATGGCGACTGGGATTTCGACGTGGATGTCGCTGTGGTGGGAGAGAAAGACGAGTGTTGAAAGAAGAACTGCACAAACGGAGACGCTTTCGCTAATTAGAGAGTGAGGAGAGAACGGTCTTCCGCGCGATTAGGGAGGCACCCGACGAGCAGCTAAACAGCCACCCACTTACCGCGCCAAGGCTTGACTAGCAGCGTTCCATTCAAGGTCATAAGGGCGACAGGTGTGAAAAGCGGACTCGGACTTGCGCGAGCTTGGATTGCTTGGGTTGCTTGCTCGTTGGCTGTTTCTGTAACCTGCTTGCTTAGCGGACCGTTTGTGCTCACTTAGCCGCTCTCACCACCCAGAGCCACCCCCTCTTCGTTGCTTCCTTTCTCTGCCCGCCGACGAGGCCCTTTTGTTCCCTTTCCCTTTTTATTTCTTTTCTGCGTCGACGCCCGCCCGCCAACGTCTGTTCCGATCGTGAGCGCACATGAAGCGGCACGTCGGTGATCCATGGCCAGGCGTATCTGCCAACGAGCGAGCTGCTACACACGCGAAAAGAGAGGCGGTAGGGGAGAGGCATGCAAAAGGGCGCGCGGATGGAGCAAGTGAGTGACTGGAGAGAGCTTCGAGAGGGGCAGCCGGAGAGATACAGCGGCAGCGCGGCGTCCTTTTGAAGCCGGCCCAGCTCTTCCAGGTGATTCGCTCCAACCCAGCCTCAGCCTTCGTCAGAAACATTTCGCCTGTCAATCCGACGATCAAATTTCCAGATCGTGCTTCGAACCCTTTAGTCACACACTCGCTGACATCCATCGTAACCCACAATTAAGCTCTCATCGGAGCTCCTTAACATCCCGAGAGAGAGCTTGTGCTTGGACTCGCCCGGCTGTGACGTCGCGTGAACTCCCCTGTCACTCTATCCTTGACACGGCAGGTCGACACAGGAGGCTTTGTCGTCCGATCATCGGCACTCTGTTACCCGAACATAAATTCACAATCGCTGCTGAATCATGACTTTGTGGGGGTCCTTTCGTTGATTTTGGTCATGTGACCTCGCTCGTAGATGTTATTTTTGTTGACACTAAGACGAAATTTACGTCTATGAAGCATATTCAGCGGTCTGGCGGGCTACACAGGGGCTATGTCTGAGAACGCGAAAAGTACTCTTGAGGAAACACTCTCAAAGTGAACCCAAACCTCCTAGTGAGTTATCTAGTGCGCTCTCGGATGCTTCACATTGTGAAGATATAGCTTTCGGTGATTCTGAGGATTCATTTCGCACTGAAGGTCTTTCGCGCGCTGTCTATGGAGTACCTCGTGAATTACTCGCAGCAAAATGCCAGTAACTCTAAGCTGAATTCGCCAAACGAGGCCGTGATTCCATGCTCGTAGAATTGTACATGCCTTCTGGCCGTTGCTTGACAAGAGGTGAGGCCGACACTGGCCTAGATAGTACCCTCTAGCAATATACGGCTCTATATTTCTATACTCTATCACCAGTATCACCCTTCATTCTCACCTCCGCCGATCTCCTGTAGTCGGAACAGGTTTATCCGCCCTGATGGCCCACAGTAGCCAGTCCTCCAAAGGAACAAAAACAAAGAAAACGCGATTGCAGACGTAGCTCAGCGCAACATAGCTTGACGCAACCATGGCATCCAAAAAGTAGTGATTGGCGGTAGCGATGATGGTCACGGCAATGAGCGTGGGGTAGGCGAGGCCAAATAGCACGTAGAACAGGCGCCAGAACCAACTCTTCTTGAACTCACCCTTCTCGAGCGTGTCAGGCCTGCGCAGCATTGTCGAGTGGTATAGCATTGTGCAGCCGATCGAAAAGGCGTACCCGAAGTGCATCGAAGGCATTGCTGCCAGTAGATTCACGTACTTGCCGCTCATCCAAACGCTCTGCGCGTCGTCGCGCCGCACCGTGTCTAGAAAACCGTATTCTTTCGGGAGTAGCCGCGGCGGCATGCATGGGTACACGATGAAGGTGAGGAATGCAAGGAAGTTCGTGAGGGTCATAGTGCGGCGCACAACGGCGAAGGTGGTATGCGACGGTGCGATGTAGTAGTACCAGGCGATAAAGCTGGAGAGAATTGTCAGCACGCGTGAACTTCAGCACAGTGCGAAGATTAGTGCACTCACCCTACGGTACCTGGGATGTGGATCAGAGCATAGGTGCGGTTAAGGAACGTAAGAGCACCCTGATGGCCATCCATGAACCACTGCTGTACGCTTCGTTCTTGAATGGGAAAGAGAAAACTCAACCATCCAAACTGCTCGAATTCTAGGACTGCGATTCCGTGTGACTCTGCAACACTCCATATTCCTCGGCCAGCGAAAAGTTTTTGGGAAGTGACCGAGGTCATTCGGTAGAACGCGTAATTGATGATCCAGTAAAACATTTCGATCAAGAATGGAAATTTCTGAAGAACCCGGCTGTGAATGTTGTCGCGGAAGCGAGACGTGTTTGGCGTATATATCCTGAGACCACACCATCTTCGTCGCTTTGGTGGAAACTGAACAGTGGAAACGACGTCATCTTCCTCGCTTTGGTCGTGATACTCGAGTAGTTCTTCCGACGATAGATTCGAATGTGACTCGCCCAACGCTCCTTGATACCTCCGTTTCGAAAACACTCTGAAGTTTTTCCGTCTGGTGAAGTACATGGTGCCAAAGAGAATGCTCGCGACAATCTATAACGCGTCAGCTTTCGACGCGAGCGCTCCGGGATGTCATCAACATACGATGGGCTCTGCCCATCCTGGCAACCGCCATTGTGGTTTACTGTTCCATTCTGGTTGGTCGAAGCCGATAGTTATGTTTTGAACTGCATCCATTTGCTCTAGAAAGCGAGCAACGATTGAAAGAGTAGGGAATTTTCGTAGCCACCAGCTTTCATATGAACATGGAAAGGAGGTGGACAGCGGGCAGAGCGCTGAGAGTCACTTGTCGAGAGAGCCTGAGAGGAAAGTTCTTTCTAGGATAGTTTAAAAAGACAAATGGGGCCGAGAAGTGAAGGAAAGGTAGGATCTGATAAAGTATGGATGCAGCGCAATGGGAAGCCCTTACAACATCAAGTACATGTAGGGATGGATCAGCACGAAGAGGCAAAGTTGAAAGTACCAGGAGCCAAAGTAAAACATGTGCGTCAATAGGCTCGTGGCACACGAGGAGGATTACGACGTACCCACCGAAAGCGCCTCCTGGCTCAGGAAATCCACATAGAAGGCAGGGTGGAGGCTCGGCAAGTCGGCTGAGGCCACGAGAAGGCCCATCTATAGCAGAAAAGGCTGTTCCTGAAACGGAAGGGATGATCAGAATGTTCACGCAGAACCATGCTGACTTCAGCAAGTAGTCGTGCGCACAGATATTCGGTTTGTGGTACATAATGAAGGCGTATGCCAAGAGAACTCGCCCCCGAATTGGCGTCCGAACCTCTCTTGTGTACCATCAAACAAGATGGTCGACCTACTGAAGAAAGTCGGTCCATGTTGAATGGTTGCTTACGGAGAACCAGCGGGATATGTGCAACAGGGGGATTGCGGTTTGGCAGGTGGCTTGCTGTGGAAATTACGAGAAATGCCATGTCCACAATGATTGATACCGTTTAAAGCGAGCAGGACTGCTCGGATTTGCAGGGCGTTCTTGGAGAAGGAATAGGGATGTCGGTGCGTGACGTAGAGTGTACGCGTAACCAGACAAAGCGTTGGACCGCCTCTTCGCTCAGCCTGCGCTTGTGAGTGGAGTTGAAATTATGCCAAGAAGCTAAAGCGTGTGAGGTGCCGCATGGAGTCTCGCTTCTCGTGATAACATCCCAGGGATGCTACGCCTTCATTACCATGCTGTGTTGGGTCACGATATGCAGCACAACAATAAATATCTTACGCTGCACCTTCAACAGCCGGAAGACTGCATCCAGTAAATTAAAGAAGAAAAGCCGTGGAGGAAAAGTCGAATTGGATGCCCGATAGCCCGCACCAATGTTTGCTGCAGCGAATGGAATCAGTGCTCATTCTACCGCAGCATACGAAATGACCAAGGCATTGTAGATCAGCGGCCGTCCAGCCTCAACATTGTGAGCTCCCCTAGAAAGCACGGCATTCCTCCGGCGTTTCGGCATTGGAATTTGCATCGTCAGCGGCTTTTCTTGGCATCGCAACCGATGGTTTATTGCACATGAAGTGAGCTTATAGAACCTGCTGAATAACGACCTCGTTTCAGCACTCTGTTTGTGAAGAGCAGTGCGATATCAAAGGGAAAGACACTTTTCAGCCAGTCCTTGTGGCTGCGTAGGCATTTGTATCGTGTCGCGTTAATTGAGATTTGGCTCGAAAATGAGAAAAGTGTGGCGTCTGAGTATCGTATCAGAAACTGTGGCTTGTGTTGCCACTCGCCTTCCAGGATCGACGCCAGGCTTGAGAGGCTCTTTGCCAAGCCGACTGTCAACCGTTCCTGGATCGCAACCAACTTGCACTCCACCTTCGTTTTCACGCTGCCGTCGACCGTAAACTGCTCCAATCCGACATATACCTCAAGAGACACGACATTGGCTTCGAACTTCTCGCGTTCGACCGTTCCTTCGTCCACCGACAATGCGCCTCTTCATCCTCCCCCTTTCGCTGCTTGCCACGGTTTTCCAATTTGCCTCAGCTGACGTTCAGTTTACAAGTCCAGCGGCAGGAGCTACGCTACCAGGAGGTGGAGCAATCACAATCACCTGGCAGGATTCCGGCTCAGCTCCCTCAATATCCGATCTCTCTACTTACCAGCTGTTTCTCTGTGCCGGCGGCAATGCAGCGGGAACATTCATTCAACTGGCAGCGGTGACGACATCTGGGACCTTTGCAAGTGGAAACACAGCCGAAGGTACATTTGCGGCCGGTCTTGGTGCCAGCACACCTGCCAATGCCTACTTCTTCAAGATCATTTCCGTCGACACTGCTGGCGGAACCGTCACCAACTACTCTCCTCGCTTCTCCCTATCTGGCATGACCGGTACATTCCCACAGAGCGTCATTGATGGAATGCAAGATGTGACGGGAACGAATGGACCTCCCACTGAAAATGATGTCCAAGGTGCTGCGACTTCATCAGCAAGTGAGACGGGAAGCTTTGCTCTCCCGTGGAGTATGCAGACAGGCCTCACCAAGTACGCAGGCATGCAGACGTATCCACCGAATAAGATCACACAGAAGACCAAGACACCTCTGTTCCCGACTAGTCCATACACAATTGCAACCACCGCCATGGCCCAACCAACCATCCTCACAACCATCACTCAAGCCGTCACTTGGGGTTTCACCCAGCTAGAGAACCCTGTGAGTCGTACATGGAAACTGAGAGTCGAACAATTACTGACCAATTTCCAGATTCCCGCTGCCTCGCAGCCAACTGATGACATGCAGAGATTCTTGAACCGGTGGAAAGACTAAGCAACTGAACTGCTTAATCATTATCTGGAGTTTGGGTTCTCATGGGTTAGGAGACGGTATGGAGTGAATCATAATAAGAGGCAGGACTTCTTCGATACCAAATCACTGCATTTAGCCGGCGTTTAGGACTGAGTGTAAAGCCAACAGCCTCTAGGCATTCATTCAATGTACATATGTTGTTCTTAGCTTCCATATTATCATGTTATAGGAACACGGAAGGAATGAATGACACCAAATCATGAATTATAGAGGTAAACTGTAAAGCCAAATGTGTCGTGCACGAATTGCTGAAAGAAACTTAGTTCATTATCGTATCAAGAAACCTCACTTTCGATCAGGTGAAGACCTCGACCCGCAGTTGCAAATGATTCGTAGCAATGCTACTCTAAGCATCGACTCCTGTTCAAAGAGATGCAATATTCCAAAGGCGAGAACGCATAGCTGCTTATAGCTATACGACTGTGCATCGTGATAGTGATAGTCCGAATGCGATACAAGTACCCCACTAAACCCAAAGTGGGGCGTTTCTATTCGGACGACGAAGAGAAATCAGTCCACTTCGTCTGGCTGCAACCATCTATCACGCCGTGTGCATATTTGCGATCTTGGGCATACAGTACTCAACAGTTGTGGTCATGAATCTCTACGGTTAGTCAATTGAAACAATATGCATAACTTCGACCTCAATCTTCAATCCTCGGCACCCAAAGCTCTGATGCGCGATGATTAACGATGGAATTGCAGATCCAATAACGCATGTCTTGAACCTTGAGACAGGGAACCGTGAGTCCTGTGAGCAAATTCTACGATCCAAATATCCCGCAAAGTCCCATGCAAGACGAGTCGCAGAATGGATCGTGAAGAATGGTGGTGACGCCAACGGAGTGATCTATCTTGAGAGTCAAAAGACGAGAATGAATGAAGTGTGTTCCATTCCCTTTTACACCGAAATTCAAGTTAATGAAAGCGCAGGATAACGATCAAGAAATGCATTTCAGGTCTGTTCTACTCCAGTTGCTTATCGTAGCGCTACTGATTGCGATGTTACAGGCAACGCCGATACTTCTACTATTTGACAGGTTGCGAATTGCCTGATAGTTTTGTTATATACGACATATCGAAACAGAAATTGACACTCTTTATACCACCGGTAGACCCTGAGGAGGTCATCTGGTCAGGACTTCCGGTACTACCAAATGAAGCACTGAAGAAGTACGATGTCGATCAAGTTCTCCCGACGACTCAAGTGAATGCCTTTTTGGCTGATTCAAACTCTCTTTCCCAGTCAACGGTATATGCCATTCCGCATCAGATCGCTGACCATATCACATTTCTCTCTTTCGACGAGAAGGAATTGAGTCTGCTCAAGACTGCAATCGAAATATGTCGATCAGTGAAGGACGTCCATGAGCTGGCATTACTCCAGCAAGCCAACAACATTTCTTCGACTGCTCATGTAGCTGTAATGGAAGCTGCAAGACACGCAAAGAATGAACAACAGCTCGAGGCAATTTTCGTCAAGACCTGTATGGAGCGAGGTCTGCACGAACAAGCATACCATTCCATCATAGCTTCCGGCACAGCTGCAGCAACTCTCCACTACATCAAGAACAATGAACCGCTAGACGGCAAGCTTAATCTCCTAATAGATGCCGGCGCAGAGAATAACTGCTACGCGGCCGACATCACACGAACGTTCCCGGTCAACGGCAAGTTCAGCCACGAGAGCCGCCAAATCTACGAAATCGTGCTGCGCATGCAAACGGAGTGCATGTCGATGCTCCGCGAAGGCGTGGTGTGGGACACGGTGCACGAGCAGGCCCACAGGATCGCCATCGCAGGCCTCCTGCAGCTCGGAATCCTGAAAGGCGACCCGCAGGAGATCTTCGAGCGCAGGGTCAGCGTCGCCTTCCTGCCGCACGGCCTCGGCCACTACTTGGGCATGGACACGCACGATACCGGTGGAAACCCGAATTACGCAGACCCGGATCCCATGTTCAGGTACTTGAGAGTGAGAGGTGCTTTGCCGGCTGGCTGCGTGATTACGGTGGAGCCCGGGATTTATTTCTGCAGGTTCATCATCGAACCGTATTTGCAGAAACCTGAGTACAGTGCATACATCGATGCTGCAGTCTTGGAGAAGTACTGGGAGGTCGGTGGAGTCAGGATAGAAGGTGAGTTCACACGAAGACGATCCAAAGCAGACTACTTACTAGCATCAGATGACGTTCTTGTTACGAAGGATGGCTACGAAGACCTAACACCGACTCCGAAGGGTATTGATGAGATTGAGCAGCTCATACTACAAGAATAGATTGAATTCAATGATTTATTGCTCAAAATAGAGTTCTACTGTTAATGCGTTAACGTGGTGTCCGATTGTGAACCCTTGATTTCATGCCTTCCAGCTCAGAGAACATCAAAAGCTTCCGGTATATATCACCAGATTCTGCAAACAACACCTCATATCGCCTACGCTCATTTCGTTATTCGTAAGCAATCCTCGTATCTCATAATGCTTCAGAGCCATCTTTTAATGTCCGGTAAGGTAGCCACTCGGATCACGGATGGCGGCTATTCCGAATCAGCATATATCTGTCGGTGCAATTGCTCCCTATCTTATTCATGTGCTTGCCCTTGGACGAGTATGTGCATCCTATCGCGTGGAGGCCGCTGGTGGACCCGCATCAAGAGACAGACTCTCCACCAATTGCTAATCCTCGAGGCACATCATTGTGGCGAGTGTGTATATTGATATGCATCTTTCGGGAGCGGTCGATAGTTCCAACACGTCGTTTACGTATAGCACATATGGAAGGTGAACAGTGGATTTCCGGAATCCCGCCAGCCATCCTCACCGCGAAATTCCCATCAATGGTGCCTGTCCTGCCATCACGGGGATTTCGAACTTGGAGCTCTGTGGAACTTCGTTGGGCAGCTTTCGCACATTCGCTTCAGGTAGAAGAAGCTTCGTGCTTTCCACCATTCGCAAGCTATCCGGCTGCTTCCGGTCATTCAAGTGCCTAGGAGTTCCGCTGCCTAGGAGCAGTGGGAGCCCGTCTACCAGCCGGAGAGCTTCGGAAGCTCTGTCAAGAAAGCCATTTGGCTTTTGAATAGGCAAAGAGCTTCGCAAACGTCAGTTCTTTCAATGCTCTCTCGTGAAAGTACTAAAGAACGAACCTTGTTGTAATTGCAAGGAAGAGAAAAATAACTGGTCCAGCCACAGCCACACGCATCTTTCGATATCTCACCACTACGGGCAAAAATGCGATGACGCTCACATATGTGCCCCGCTACCTCGCTAGTGAAATACTGCGGACGGCAAGGAAACAAAAGCGCCAAAGAAAACGCCAAGTTATGCGCTCACGGGTGGAGAAAGCAGAGAGAAGCAGTGGAAGCAAGAATCTGAAGGACATCTGATCCGGGCCCAACCTCTTATTTAAAGAGATGGCTCCACTAATGGCATCGTGACACACCTACGCGCGCTGTGCCGGGTACCTGAAATCATCGATCATGCGTGCATGCGAAGGGCTGGATCATCCAGTGCGCCGCTCATCAGGTGGCGCTGATTTACAACGCGAGGAGGATGGTGTGGCCGGGGGTCCCGTTTTGCGTGTGGCAGTTGATGGAACTTGGCCAGTCAGGCCTTCGTTTGACCTTGTACACCAGACCTGAAGCGCCCTGCATATGGCGGTGAAGCACTTAATTTAGTGTCAGCCAAATGCTTCAGATGTTTGAGCGTTTATTCGAATATGACGAGTACAGCATTCAGCAACTTCTTTGGTTCATCATAGACGCGATGGTGGAGAACGATATTTTCGGATACTGAGAAGAGATGAACCGAAACAGCAAGGAGAGTAACTGTCACGTTTAGGTTCGCGAAACACGACCATGAATGTCAAAACGCAGACAACTGAATATCAACTACCTATTACGTACACAATCCAGTGTTTCAGCACATTGTATTGCATCTAGTTATACTTTTCGACGAACCACCCACTCTCTTCGAACCCATCCGGCAATGGCCAGCTCCAAATCGAATCCCACAGCCGGCACTTTTGAAACCGCCTAACATGCGCGAATATAGAGACCAATTGGCACCGGACTGTAGTTCTGGAAGAACGAGAGGTCGAATCCATAGCCATCCTTGGAACGACCCGACATCTCTATGCCAACGCTCTTGCCAGCAGGACACTCATGCGTCTTGATGACATAGGCATTACCAGGGAAGAGACTAAACTCACCAAAGTCCTCCCAAACGGGGGGCATATTGTCGAACGTGGTCGCGGCATCCGCGGGCCTAGCCAGGACGCTGAAGTCGGCGACGCCCCACGTGGGCTCGAAGGCGAACCAGGCGTCGCGCAGCGCGTCCGCCGGCGGAAACAGGAACACCAGGCTGCAGGTCTTGCCGGCCCACCACGCCGGGATGTCGAAGTTGAAGACGGTGCTGACCTTGCCGGCCGTCACCTGCGCCTCGCCGGGCCGCCCCGCGCACACCTCGCGCGGCCGCGACGCGTCCACGCGCACCAGCGCGTGCGGGAACTGGAACTCGCCGGCCAGGTCGGCGGGGCAGCTTCCGGGGGGCGGGATGGGCGCCGGCGGCGCCGGGCGCGGAGGCCCGCCGTGGTGCTGGCAGTGCTGGCAGTCGTCTTCGTGGCCGCAGATGTGGCACGGCTTTGGCGGCGGGCTTTCCGGGACGGGAGGGGGCGCTGCTCACGTTAGCATCGGGAATTGATCGACTGGAGACTTAGCCTTTACATACGCGGACGATGTGGCGGCGGCGGAATTGTATGAGATGGACGTGGTGGATAATTGTGGCAGTGTCCACAGTCGGGATGATCTTGATGCTCCTGTGCGCACTTGTGGCATGGTTTTGGTGTTGGCGAAGATGGAGGAGGCGGAATGTTATGATGGCAGTGATGACATTCAGGATGACCTTCATGCTCCTGTACGCACTTATGGCATGGTCTTGGTGTTGGTGGAGGTGGAAGAGGTGGATGACTGTGGCAGTGCTCGCAGCCGGGATGATCTGGATGCTCCTGTGCGCACTTGTGGCATGGTTTTGGTGTTGGCGAAGATGGAGGAGGTGGAATGTCATGATGGCAGTGATGACATTCAGGATGGCCCTTCGACTTATCACCACATTGCATGCATGTCTTTGGCTTCTCTGGACTCCAATTTCCCGGCTTTGGTCCATTTGGTTTTGATTCACCGGGTTTTGGTCCCTGAGGCCTTGGATTTTCTGACTTTCCTCCCCCAAGGCTTGGCTTCGATCCTTCTGTGTGAATGTCGTGACCATGGCCACAGGTTTTGCAGCCTAGCTGGACGTTCTGAGGCTCCCTATTATACCCAAATTGGGTATGTCCAAGATGCTCGAACTTGGTCTTTTCTGAATCGAGAAAGCAGTTCGCTTTGCACGATGTGTCACCACGCTTGCATGCACATTTTGGTTTCTGTTGGTCTGCATGAAGCTTCTCTTGAAAATCAGAGTCTGGCTCGAGAACACATGTCAGTTTGCAAGTTCGAACGTCGTCAAGTACTTCGTCTGCCTTCATACCTTTGCATTCGAGGCCACAATCACGTTCCTCAATTTCGGGTTCAGTTGGTTCAACTGGCTGGTCAGACACGTCTTCAGCGACGCTAGTGCTTGAATTGCCGTCGAACGAAAGAGAGTCAGTACGCTTGTCATGCCAGGATGGCTTTTTCCAGGCACCACAAGCCTTATGGCACTCGAAATCCTTGTGATGACATTCACTGCACTTTGGCGGTTCCGGTGGTAGGCTGCCGCATTTCTTATGACACTGGTAATCACCCTTATCGCAAGGCTTGCTGCAAGGCTTCGGCTGGGGCTTCGGCTTCGGCGGCTCCAGGCCACAAGCTTTGCGACATTCATGGGCTTCTCCATGACACGGCTTTTCACACTTCTTTGGTGGCGGTGATGGTTTCGTAGCACATTTCTTATGACACTCCACGTCCTCACGATGGCACGGCTTGTCGCAAGGTTTTGGAGTCGGTGGTGGTAACATACCACATTTCTTATAACACTCGTGGTCCTCATGGTCGCACGGCTTTTCGCAAGGTCTTGGAGTCGGTGGTGTTAACAGACCACAGTTCCTATAACACTCGTGGTCCCCATGACGGCACGGCTTTTCGCAAGGTCTTGTAGTCGGTGGTGGTATCGTACCACATTTCTTATGACAGTCGATGTCCTCACGATGGCACGGCTTTTCGCAAGGTCTTGGTGGTTTCGTATGCGGTTGTGGTTTCGTACCACATTTCTTATGACAGTCGATGTCCTCACGATGGCACGGCTTTTCGCAAGGTCTTGTAGTCGGTGGCGGTTTCGTACCACATTTCTTATGACACTCGTGGTCTTCGTGATGGCACGGCTTTTCGCAAGCTCTTGTGGGTGGTGGTGGTGTCGTACCACATTTCTTATGACACTCGTGGTCCTCATGATGGCACGGCTTCTCGCAAGGTCTTGGAGGCGGTGGAGGCGGAGGATGGTTCTCACGACAGTCACCTGAGATTGCCAGCGCGATCGTGACGCATTTCAGCTGATTCGAGATGGGTGCAGAGTAGACGTTGTATTCGCCCAAATCGTTCACCGGACAGGCGTAGAACTGTGGACTGCCGTTCCAAGTGAGACTACCGTCGAAGCCAATGCCAAACCCGGCTACGCCTTTCGAACAGTTAGTTGACAAGCAGAGTCAAAACGAATCGGGCCACCATACCAGGTCTTCCATCGTCGCATTGGAGTTGACTTGCTTCTGGGGTAATATAACATCCACGGCCAACGCCATCAGTCAAGATGCCACGAGACTTGTCCAGTTGAAAGAGAGATTGCGGCAATCCACCTCCCACACGACACTGGCCGTCGGGAATCTGACCGACCGGCCCTGCGCATCCGCCAAAGGCGTTAAGCTGCAAAAGGCATATGTTGTGTTTGCGGGTTAAAGATGCCGTAGCACCGGCGCTGAACAAAAGTATCGCCGACTTCATGTCGATCGTAGGAGCGGGAAATATTGAGCAGCGAGCTGGAATACCGGAGAGAACAGCAGAAAGCGGTGAAAAGGACTTATGGAAGCTGAGATTAAGATAAAAATGTTGCCGAATAATCAGCATTCAACATGTCTATGCTTGCCATGGCTTCACATACCCTTCCCAGCTCTTCTTCTAGATTTACACGATTCAACCATAAAGAGCCAACTCAATCCTTAACAGCGACTGAATCCGTAAATATTCACCATGGATACCGAGTAAAAGCCCGGAATCGATCCACCATTCGGCCTACGACCTAAAGGAGGATCTGCAAACATATGGAATACCAATTTTGTCTCTGAACTCTTGCTTAGTCGTAATGCAGTGGAAAGTCCAGCGACCGGTCGTTTCTAGCCGTAAAGATCTACTTACAGCTAGCATCAAAGTGAATATCGCGATGGCCGTTATTTTGCTCATGAAATCTTTTTGAAAAATGGGACTGAAGGTATTGTGACGAGAGGAACTGAAGAGGATTTAGAGAAACATGGTACCACGTGTTAGGACGGTACCTTCCCTCCCCGCTACGCGGGCCAAAAAGGACAGGATATCCGAAGCTGGCTTCGGATTCTGGGTACCGATATATGTAGTTCCTAACAGAATCTCCCTCCTTAGGAAGCTCGT
>Ga0335072_10000359_pt1 | contig 94312 bp, 93 predicted proteins | sample Lox_Sample_21_FD_206725 | JGI IMG/M metagenome (GOLD analysis project Ga0335072, IMG submission 206725) | Soil microbial communities from Loxahatchee National Wildlife Refuge, Florida, United States - Lox_Sample_2.1 | ecosystem: Environmental > Terrestrial > Soil > Wetlands | place: USA...
TATGGCGTTCAGAGCCCGGGCGGACGTGAGAACGTCAATCCTCGCGGTCGTGGTGGAGGCTCCGCGGGCAGCTCTCATGCCCGTCGTCATTCGCTGGCCCTTCCAGAGGCTAAAAAGGCTGCAGAAATTGCCGAGCAACGTCGAAAGGCTTCGGCTTTCCAGTTTCCCATTCCTGGTGGCGCTGGAGCAGAGTCCACAAATTCTGCCTCTTCTTCGTCCCCAACCAACACCACTGCGACGCCTGCCAGCGCCCAAAACACCTCCGCACCTCGAGGTCGAGGCTCAGCGCATGGTCGAAGCCAGAGCATGGCTGTCGGCAACAACCGTGGTGGTCGCGGTGCTGGTGGCTTCCAGTTTCCTGCTGGCAGCGAGTCCGGCGGCTCTTCAGAATTCACGCGACGTGGAAGTGGCCACGGTCGCTCTCAGTCTCGTAACTTCGATGGCAACTGGCGTCAGCAAAACAATACCAACAACAATCAAGCGAGCACTCCAACGCAGGAGACACAGGCACCTATGGGCGGTCTTGGTATGAGCCAGCACGCCGCTGCTCCTCCATTTCAGCCAGGTCATCGCGCTCGAGGCTCAGTCAACCAGTCCATCGGTTCCCTTGGCAATTTCCAATATACGGGCCAGCCACTCCTTCAACTTCCTCAAGGCCAAGTCCTTATGCCTCAGATGTTCCCTGCGCAGAGTCTGAATCAGTTCCAGCTTGCTCAGTTGGCTCAACTCCAACAGATGAATGGTCAAGGCATGGGTGGTCTTGGAACGAGCCAGCATGCGCCTCAGATGGCGATGCAGCAACAGCAACAGCAGCAGCGCAAGACTCTCTTCACGCCTTATCTTCCTCAGGCTACGCTGCCCGCGCTACTCGGTGACGGTCAGCTTGTCGCCGGTGTTCTTCGTGTGAACAAGAAGAATAGGAGCGATGCCTACGTGACAACTACGGACCTCGATGCCGATATCTTCATCTGCGGCAGCAAAGATCGAAACCGCGCTCTCGAGGGTGATCTTGTCGCCATCGAGCTGCTCGACGTTGATGAAGTTTGGGGTCAGAAGCGCGAAAAGGAAGAAAAGAAGAAGCGCAAGGACAATTCCGACAACCGCGGCTCTAGTATCGCGGTCAATGATGCTACGACTCAGCCCGAGAGCTCTACTGCGGACGGTAGCATCCGCCGTCGTGGTAGCTTGCGTCAACGCCCAACGCAGAAGAAGAATGACGACGTCGAGGTCGAAGGCCAAAGCTTGCTGCTGATGGAAGAAGAAGAGATCAACGATGATCAGAAGCCTCTTTACGCCGGCCATGTCGTCGCTGTCATTGAACGCGTTGCCGGTCAAATGTTCTCCGGCACCCTTGGTCTTCTTCGTCCCAGCAGCCAGGCAACCAAGGAGAAGCAAGAAGCCGAGCGACAGGCTCGTGAGGGATCCAACAGCCGCCCACAACCTGACCGTCAGCAAGATAAGCCTAAGATCGTCTGGTTCAAGCCTACCGATAAGCGTGTCCCGCTCATCGCCATCCCAACCGAACAGGCTCCACGTGACTTTGTTGAGCGTCACCAGGACTATGCCAACAAGATCTTCGTTGCATGCATCAAGCGCTGGCCGATTACTTCACTTCATCCTTTCGGTACGCTCGTTGAGTCTCTTGGCGAGATGGGCGATCTCAAGGTCGAGACCGACGCTCTCCTCCGGGACAACAATTTCGGTCCAGATGACTTCTCCGATGCTGTGCTGAGAAATGTCGGCTTCGAAGATTGGTCCGTGACCAACGATGGCGAAGAGGCGCTCCAGACTCGTCGCGATTTTCGCTCCGAGAAGACTTTCACTATTGATCCCAATGGAACCAAGGAACTCGACGATGCCATTCATTTCAAGACTCTCGGCGACGGCACCATTGAACTTGGTATCCATGTGGCGGATGTCGCTCATTTCGTGAAGCAGAACTCTCTCGTGGACCGCGAAGCAAAGAAACGTGGAACTGCGGTCTATCTTATGAACCGAACCGTCAACATGCTCCCACCTCGACTTTCCACTGAGCTGCTTTGCTTGAGCCCCGGTCAGGAGCGCTACACCGTCAGCGTGGTATTCCGTGTCAATGCCAACACTGGTCAAGTTTTCGATGACCAGACCTGGATCGGCAAGGGTGTCATCAAGAGCTCCGGCAAGCTTTCCTACGAGCAGGTCGATAGCATCCTTGGAGGCCATGGTGCGGCGGAGGTTGATGATGCCATGGCAAAGGACATTCAGACGCTTAATCACGTCACGCAGAAGTTCCGTGAGGCTCGTTTCGGTCATCGCGCGACTAAGATTCCGGCTCTGAGGCTTGTCTATCAACTGGACGATGAGAATGTTCCCGTTGAACCCAACATCTTCAACTCGTCACCATCTCATGAACTTATCGAGGAACTCAACCTGAAGGCCAACGAGTTTGTTGCGAAGAGGGTCTACGCCGGTCTTCCAGAGAAAGCGTTGTTGCGCCGTCATGCTGCTCCAAATCCTCGTCGCCTCCAGACGTTCACTGAGCGCATGGCGCAAATCGGTTATGAGATTGATACCACTAGCAGCGGTTCTCTTCAAAACAGCCTCTTCAAGGTTGAAGACCAAGATATCCGCCAAGGTATGGAGACGCTTCTGATCAAGGCCATGCAACGTGCGAAGTACGCCGTGGCAGGAAAGATGCCCGAAGCACAGCTGCCTCACTACGGGTTTAATCTTCCGATCTACACTCATTTCACCAATCCGTCACGTCGATATGCGGATATCATTGTCCATCGTCAGCTCGAAGCCGTTTTGTCGGACGGCGCTATTGAGTTCACGGAAGAGATTGAATCCATCATGAAGACTACGGAGCAGTGCAACATCAAGAAAGACTCGGCTCACACTGCACAAGAGCAAAGCGTTCACATCGAAGCCTGCCGCAAGATGGATAAGAAGGCACAAGAGGTTGGCGGTGATCTTATCAGCGACGGCATTGTGCTTTGCGTCTACGAGTCGGCATTTGATGTCCTCATTCCAGAGTATGGCTTCGAGAAGCGCGTCCATTGTGACCAGCTTCCACTGAAGAAGGCGGAGTTCGATAAGAACAAGCGCCTGCTTGAACTCTTCTGGGAGAAGGGTGTTCCTTCATCTGCCTACATTCCAGAGGACGAGCGTCCGAAGTCTGGATCTTCCACCCGTGCCACTGGGGCTCATGATGGCGAGGCGCAGCGTCGAAAGGAGCAGGAGGAGGCCAAGCGCCGCCATGTCGACACTGGTGGCCGTACCGATGACGTTGATGCACTCTTCGACGACGACGACGATGACGAGGTCGATCATATCACGGAAATGACATCTGGTGTCTCACTCACCGCCGGCGTTGATCGTCCTACGCAGAGCATGCCACCATCGCCGACTCGTAATGGCTTGTCCGCTGGCCAAACTCCGCATCGTACCAAGTCTGACCCGAAGCTTTCACAGAGCGTTAGCGATGTGCCTGAAGCCAAGCTCACCAACAAGGAGAAGTACTTGAGCCTCTTCACGCTTCGTGAGGAGAATGGAGACTACGTCCAAGAAGTGCGAGAAATGATGAGGGTTCCGATCATCCTCAAGACGGACCTTTCCAAGAGTCCACCGTAAGTTGATCTCACTTACCTTGTTAGCGTATGTGCTAAGATGAATAGATGCCTGACCATTCGATCCGTCAATCCATTCGCACTCTAGTCGCAGGGCATTCCAAGTCGATTGGACAAGCTCAATTTCTGAAGGACTGTGAAGGCTGAAAATCACAGATGAAGGGAGTACCAAAGGTGGACCAAGTTGGGTCGTGGAGCAATCAAAAAGTCATCAATCATTTTTCTTTATATGGGCATCCGAAACACAATACCCTCATTGGCCTGATTTTTATTTTTCCCCCATCATAGCAGTGGCGTTTAATCTGGAGTATTTCGAAGGATCGGGTGGAGGTTGAAGGGAGGGCCAAGGCACGAGAGAGAATGGAAAGTGGGTAGCACTCGTGGCCTTTAGGGTCTACACACCAAGACACGTCCTCCCATTTACATTTACACTGATTGAAGCCCGGCTGCGGAAACGGGAGGCAAACTGCAGCATGGATAGTAATATCTTATGTAGTGCCTTCAACAGAGTACAATTTCCCCCACCGAACAGAAATGATTAGCATTCGATGTAAGAAAATGGAGAGGCGGGAAAGGCCGTGTGTTCTCCCATCCAACCATGATGTTTGAGAGTTTAAGCTGCAGTGGCTGTTGTTTCTTGGGCCGACAGCGTGGTGTGGCTTGAATGTTCTAGCGCGCCGGCCCTCAATTAAAACACGGAGAACTTGCGCTCCGAGCCAGACAATATCAAACAGACAATCAACACCTCGAAACAAACTTCGAGCGCAATTGGACCCCTACGGAGGTACTTGGCGGTTAACTGTGTAATTTTATCACCCTTGGCAGGAGTCAATATTCGTCGTCACTTGCAGAAGAAAAGCTGAGGTCAACTTTTTGAGCAGCGATCACAGTACGGTACGATAGACTACATGTGTGAGGCGTTCGTAAACTCCAACTCTCCACATCAGATCTTCAGACGGATGCTTCACCCTTTAGTAAATTGATCTAACACTGGCATTTATCTCGCAACATCACATCTATCTACAAGTCTTTAATGAATGCGGGAAGGTGGGAAATGACGCCAAGTCACTGAATTCGCGGACGTTTGCTCCTCTTATGTCCCATAACGGCCAAAATGATGGCTCACGCGACGTGCAACCGGAAGACTCCAGAGCCGCGTGGGCTTCTATTATTACGGAGGGTTAAGTCTCTCACGGGTCAGGCTGCTCAAAGCCGTGCGGAAGCAACACATCCCGCACCTGGCCGCGTTGAGGCTCTCTCACCGTACGAGTTTCAGGACCAACCGTTTCGTCGCACAACCCTGTCGTATCCTTCAACCCAAGTCACAACATCCCGTCGGCTTTGCAAGCTGTTTCCTCTCCTGGGTGGCGCTTCCTATGCGGTGATGGTGCAGTCTCTCGGTCGTCGGATGCAAGAATGTACTGCGGAAAGAATCACAACCTTGCACATGGCCAAACAAGGGGCTTCGCGTTAGGCCATGCTCACTCCCTCAGACGGCTTCTCCCAATGCCTGTCTCAGGTTGGATCGTGCAGAAGTTGGCCGATTATAAGGTCTGATACTCCCCCGAACCTTCGTATATTCCTCGTCCTCAGGTTGTTTCTCTGTCGATAGTGCTGCTGCTCGATACCCCTTTTCCTTTCTATACTCCCGCTTACTTTTGCTTCAACTGTACACTCATTCCTCAAGCAAGCTTGACGCTTTGCGCCTGTCCCTGGTTGGACTCTTCGCCGTTGTCATTCCTTTCGACATCAAGTTCACCTATTTAATCAGAGCACCATGCAGCAAATACTCAAGGTTGCCCTGATCCTGGCATCAGTGGCATCTGTGTCGGCCCACCCTCGCTTCTCACGTTCACAACCCATTGCCGTCCGACAAGCTGCATCATCTTCGGCATCTGCTCCTGCTGCCAGCTCTACGTCTCTCACTCAATCGGCCGGCCCATCATCTGGCAATGTCGGTCAAGGCAACTTGACTGATATTGACATTCTCCAGTTTGCTCTCACCCTTGAGCATCTGGAGGCGACCTTCTACTCCCAGGGCTTTGCCAAGTTCCAGCAGAGTGATTTCGAAGCTGCTGGTCTGACTGCGACTCAAGTCAGCGAATTGATTACCGTCGGTGGTACCGAGTCCACCCATGTCACGCAATTGACGGCTGCCATCTCCGCCGCGGGCGCCACGCCAGTGCAGCAATGCACATACAACTTCCCTCTGGATACCGTAACGGATATGATCACCACGGCCCGTGTGCTTGAAGCCGTCGGTATTGCCGCCTATCTCGGTGCCGCTCCTCAGGTCAAGACAGCTCCGGTCCTAGCCGCCGCCGCCGAGATCGTCACGGTCGAGGCCCGCCACCAAACGTTCATCCGCACGGCCACCAACGCCGTCGCCGTCCCGAACGCCTTCGACTCGCCGCTGAGCCCGCGCGCCGTGTTCACGCTGGCGGCGCCGTTCATCACGTCGTGCCCGAGCGGGTCGAACCTCGCGATCGAGCCGTTCCCGGCCATCGCCCTGCAGGGCGGCGGCGTCGGCATCTCCGCCGGCCAGTCGCTCGTGCTTGCCAACCCTGGCCAGCCCGCCGGTGCGCAGTTCTGCGGCTTCATCAATCAGGGCCAGGCTACCTTCGCGCCCATCTCCAGCGGCTCGTGCCAGGTCCCGCCCAACTTGAGCGGCGAGGTCTTCATGGTCGTCACCAGCTCTGAGAGTATCGCCGATACTGCCATCCTTGCTGGGTATGTTTGCTCCAATGTATCACGCGTCACTTAATGAATATCATTAACAATATATAATAGGCCTTCCGTCATCATTTCGTCGTAGAGCACGCTTGCTTTCTCCGGCGGCTCCGCTTTCGATTTCTCGCAGCATTCTTAAACTCCACCTGTACGAGATGAGGGACCACGCCACGCGAGGGTAAAAATTACTGGCAGCAGCGGTGATAAAGGGGGACAGTAGTGGGCTAAACAATAGATGTACTTGTGGAAGAAAGTCATCATTTTCCGGAATGATACTGCATCATTCAAATCATCTTTCTGGGAGTTCGAAGGTCGAGCATCCTCTATTGAGGGCTCGGAATCATCTACCCGAGTATTTTTCTTCATTAATCTAGAAGCATTTTCACCAGGGACAATTTTTCAACGTAGATCTTGCCTTGTCGACTGAATTGACGAAAGTGGAATCGCCTGCAATCGCAATCTAAAGCCCCGTGCAATCAAACATGGAACTCCAAAGTGCTTCGGATCTGAAATTTCCCGATTGAAACAAAATTCCTTTTTGGTTGCATAGAGGCCGCTTGGCGTTGTCTCAGTTACGCTTTTCTCGGCCCTGGATCAATTGGATGTCGCAGGTTGTTTGAGCCACGATCTGGGGCCCGGCTGGCCGTTCTCCCGGTCCAAGCGCAGTTAAACTTTCCTTTCTCGTGCCTAACTTTAAATCAGTGTAGACTGCAGTCCATTTAGGCGCCGTTGAGAGCAGCGAAAAGGGGTCGAACAGTAGCCTTACGAAGAGCAGCATATAGGATGGCGTTTAACTTGTGCTTGGAAAATAGGAGTCTCATTCTGAGCATCTAGAATTCCACTGTCTTTACGTATGGTCGACGATATCCACATCAAACGAAGTTCCAGTTGGGCTAAATGAACGCAGTGCAGCCACTCCTTGACATGATGTAGATTCTACAGATGATGAGTGGAAAGTAATTATTTTCGGACCTTTCAAAGAGTCCATGAACTCCAAAGTGGTAGTGTTGAGCTTATAGAGACTTCGAAAATACTCGAAATGCTTCACAGCAAGGTAGAAAAGCACTCTATTCAATTACTATTTTACCCTTGAATTCCCTGCTTTTCAGTGCTTTTTGTCCCTGCTCATCGGTATAGTTTGATAATTTCGCAAGCCCAAATCTCTTAAAATGCATGCGACCCTGTTCTTTCCTTTTGAATATCAACAGAAGACATATCAGGTATCGAGATGACCTTTTTACTGTCCTCTCACCATAGGCCGCAGGCATACAATAAAGCGTTGCATCTCGAGTGAAAACTTCCAAGTCGGTTACAGGAGCATCGAGATACAGATTATAATACTCAATGTGGTTTTGGTTTAAGGGGCTATCGGCCAATGACCAACAATAAGGAAGTGCCTGCGGTGGCTGTAGTCTGCGAAGTTTGATCTTTCGAAGGTACTTTGGTGTCAGGACGATGCTGCCCTTGCCATCTTCAATCATGCCAAAAGGATTTTCCTCATCCGCGTCCCAGAGCCTACACGAATTGACCGCGAATAGTAGGTCGTTAGGGTCGCGCTTGTAATCCGTAACCTCCCCATAAGTTATTCCGTTCGGTGAATCAAGTGAGGCCCAAGAGAAGGATGGAGCTCTGGATGGATCGCGCTTCGAATTGTTGATGAATTCGCCATCTTCAAAGACTTCGTTGACGTGCCATAGAAGTTGACTTTCTAAATGATTCTTCCATAGCCCAGCAACGTACTGACATCTAGTCCACTGGTGAAAGTGCCTTGCGACTCCAGATAACGCAATGAGCTTGTCCCGGGACATTGTAAGTGATGTCTTGGAGTATACCTCCACCACACGCTTCCATAGCTCATAGACGTAGAGGTTCTCCAAATCTCTGTCTGGATCTTGGAAATCGTTGAGTCGTGTCCGACGAAGGCGGAGACCCACTTCTTCAGTCAAACATTTCAATCTTCCTTCGCCAACAATGTTACCGAGTGATGTTGTCAAAGGCGGAAGTCCCTCTGGATGACCTTCGGCATCTTGAAACCCTGCGCATTCCCACGCAACTTGGTTCCGGCAGAAGTGGAGAACACGTGGCGCCATTAACCTTTCCTGCAACACCCAAGATCGCCGGTTCACTGGCGCATGTTCCACAAGATCGTTCCAGAATGCGAGGTCAATGATGATACATCTCTCCAGACAATCTGCGCCAGCCTGCTCTTCGATCCTCGGTAAGTCAAAGGGACTTTCGGTTTGCATTCGGCGAAGCTTTCTTTGAGCCTCCATATCACCAGTGGACTCATGAAGTCTTTTGTTCCGGAACCTGGAGGATTGATGGAACGCTGCAGCATCCACTTCAGGGCGTTCTACGAGAAGTGCAGGTGACGTCGGTGAGCTGGAGACCTTCAATTCATCTGGTCCAATCAAGCCAGTGACATTGAGATTTATCTCATCTTCCCAGAGCTCTTCCGGTCGCCGATGAAAGAAAAGGCCCATGTCGCCGTCTGCTGCGGCAGTTGCGGATATGTTCAAGTAGGCCTCGCTATAGACTTTGTGCATGACGCGTGATTGTTCTAACCAATCGTTTTCGGCATCTTCTTGGTCCGCCCTTGGATCTGACAATTGCTGCTTGATACATAGAGAATCAATCCAGACGTATCCGACGTCTTGTAAATGACTGGCGAATAGCAGCGTGTCACGAAAAGTCTTGGGGAGCTCTCGAAGCTCGATACCTTCCTTCTTAAATCTAGCTTCAGTCAGCGTAGTGAGCTTGAGTTGGCCTTGTGCACTCTTTGGTTTCCCCCAACAGTGGCTTAACGTCACATAGAGATTGTTCTCTGCGTGATTCATGTCCACGGTTTCTGGCTCAACGAGAGTAACTTTGGCGCGTTCAAGACTTGAATTTTTGGAGAAGAAGGTCAGGCTTTCTACTTCTTGCAACCCATTGCGGTTTTTGATCTGCTTAAGGTCGATAAGGCGCTTCGGGTACCACTTTTGCTTCGACTTAGTACGAGAGCTAGCACATTCGCATTCAGCGTTGCATTTGGAGATCCAGCTATTGACCAGCTGGAAAACCTCGTCGGACGATGTATCAGAGGATTTGGGTGTCCTCAGCCAATGGTGTTTGGGAAGAATGTTTCGTATCCTTCCAGTCGAGGCTGTCGTCGCATTAGCCTGATCATGTGCGGTCCCTTGAGGATCTGTGTGTTGTATGGCCATTAGCAGAAATAGCGACCAGCGCTAAGAGTTCTTGGTGTAAGCTTGCGAAGATGCTCACAATTTTGCATAAGCACAAATGTGCGAGTCCGCCTCTTTTGAAGTACAAAATCCAGGCGGTATGCCACTTGTTTCAGCTCAGGTGTTTTGACTTTGGAGAGGTTGGCTGCGATGATGATATCTTGGTCTTCAAGCAAATCGATATCCTGTCGAAGCTCATTTGCGAGAGCTGTACAAATGGAACATCCAGCTTGTTTTGAGCGCCGTAAGCTGTCTGTCCTGGAATGGTGCTTGAATGTAAGATCGTAAGTCCCAGTCCAGTGTTGCCCGGTACCACCACGTAACATGCAAGTACAGATCATGCACAACATATTCAGGCACGAGTCAGAATGAGTAGATATGGCAGAATTGGCATCACTCTTAGCATACCATCAAGGATGGCAGGATGATAAGGGAGCCCACGCGCACTGTCAGTTGAGCATTGTGATGATGCGGTGCTGTAGCGCCTAGAAAAGCTCCCGCAACGAGAAAAAGCAATATTCACCTTTGAGCAAATCAAAGACATCGCCATCAGGTAGACCTGCAACCTGACCTGAGAAGCCTGCTCATCCCGGCTGCTCAGGCGAAAGACTAGGGGCGTCAGTCGCTGCTGCGCCACAGTGACCGCTCTCATGGCGGCTGATGTGATCCTGCGAAACTACTCACTGCGCTCAGCCCGACGTACACTCAACTCCATTGCTTAATACTGCATTCTTCCCTTTCTCAACGTCCGTTCATGAAGCTCGATGCAGACTTTCACCATTCCCGGCCCCACGCCTGATGCGCGGCGAATCCCTGTGATACCAAGAGATGGAATAGAGCTGGACGAAAATGTACTGCTTGGATTCAAAGCATTCAGAGATTGGCGCGAGACTCTCGCAAAGAATCTCGTTCTGCAAAATCAGTTGAGCCACACATTCCATTCCGACCCATGGATCCTCTACGAGATTAAAATTCACCACGTAACCAAGTTTGGACCTTCGAGGATTCGCTTCATGACAGTCGAGGCCATCATGAGGAGAAGCAGTGATCCAGAAAAACCAACTTCTCTTGATCGTACGGTATTCCTACGCGGAGGTAGCGTTGCTGTGCTCATGATCTTACGCCCGAAGGAGGCGAAGAACGAAAGATATGTGGTTATGACAGAGCAACCACGAATTGGTGCATGCGGCATGTCGTTCTTGGAAATTCCCGCGGGCATGATGGACGAGTCCAACAACGTCATCGGCAAGGCAATGCAAGAGATCAAAGAAGAAACTGGCTTTACCATCCGCCCAGAGGAGTTTATCGATATGACCCAACTCGCCCTTGGAAAAGCTGAAACTCGAGAGAATGTGCGGCCTGCGATGTATCCTAGCCCTGCGAACCTGGATGAATCTATCTCACTCTTACTTTGGGAGAAAGAGCTTGACCGAAAGGAGATCGAGTCTCTCAAGGGCAGGCTATCGGGCTTGAGGCTACATGACGAACTGATCACGCTACGAGTTTGTGACTATGAGGTGTTATGGAGGGAGGGAGCAAGGGATGCGAAGACATTGGGAGCCTGGGCACTATATGAAGGCCTGAATAGATCAGGTCAAATTGAGGAAAAGCTACGTGATATTCGAATCGGCAAATTTGAAGAGTCTATGCCAAGCTAGCCTCAGACTCATGCTCTAGCACATTGGCGAAGCTACGGTAGAAGAGATATCTCGATCGTCTTCTCATCAGTCTTGCGCAAGTTCGGTCAGCAGCAAGGCATTAGCAGTCTCAGATTTAGAGGCGGAAGGTGCATCTGGTTGTTGACGGTGTTGCTATTGGCAAAACTAACACCATCAAGTGTGGCCGGCTGTTGTATTGAGGATTATTTGAAAGGCGCATCGCCATACTCCGACAGATCCATAACCACATCATCGGAGCTGTTGGCGCCATTGTTGAAAGTCGACGACGCATGCGGTTCAGTGGGTGCGACAACAGATGAGAGAGTTGTAAGTGCTGCGATTGTTTCTTCGAGGATTAGAATTGCTGGAGGTAGGAACGATGGATTTCGCGATTGACACCAAGGCGATGAACAAGCATTTTTGTAACCTCCCCTTGGCCCAATTGTTGTCCCTTGGCTCGAAGTTTTCTTTCCGCCTTTTAATGGATGAACAGTTTTGATAGCGAGTTCGTTAAGATGATCTACAGTGGGCCAAACAGAGCAAATAGCCATTGATAGAGGCTTCATAAGGTCGCCATACGATGTTAATTACGGCTTTGTGAGCGGGAGGGTGTGGTAAGACTACGGGCAATACAGAATATTTCAAGTAGAACATAGCCTTGTCCCTACAGGGCCGCGTCGCAGTCGGGTTGACTGATGAGACATCATGCTTCATGAACGTCGCACTGATAACCATGGCACAGGCCTAGCAGGAGTCTGATGAGTGGCTTGAATTCATGGACTTATGAATAGCAACATTAGTGGTGTCTGCCATGCCAAAAGAGTAGGCAAGAACGTTGAACAAGGCCAGTTGGAATATGATATGATGACGATTCGGGCCGTCGACGGGCCATGTAAACCCCGCCGCACCGAATACGCTGCAACTGTCTATCATCACATCTTCCTCAATGAGCGAGACTGGTTCAAGTGAGATAGCCCGGCCTGATAGGGCAGCGTAAGTAGACTCTATAATGACATCAAACGAATCTGATATTAAATTCTGACCTGTTCATCAGATGCCTCTTCTGCCGGCAGCGCAAGATTAAATGCGATAGACGTAGGCCAGCTTGCTCCAATTGTGCAAAGAGTGGCATGCAATGTTCGTATTTCACAGAACAAAAGAAGCCCGGCTTGCGAGCCGGTTATGTGTCCGCTCTCGAACGGCGACTTGCAAGCGTTGAGCATCAGATCAACGACTTGAAGTCCGGCAAGCGTGACCAACAGATCACAGTATCGATTCAAGAAGCTCAGCAATTGCAACCTTTTCCGGCGTCGTCATCATCTTCAAGTTGTCCAAATGGTATTAATCATTTGGAGCTATCCAAATGCGAACAGCTTCTCGCGGAGAATGCTATATACTCTCTTGAGTCCCGAAAAGATCTTTGCACCCAATGGTTCGAAAAGTACCACCCATGGTTTCCCATCCTACACCAAATTTCCTTCAGCGAAGAGTTGGCAAAGCCATGCTTATTCTGCTCACCCCAATTGATTGTGTACAAAGCAATAGTTGCTGTGACTGGCTCATCATTGGGCATCCCCGGATCCAAACATCCATTCGCTTCACATTTCGATGAAATGATTCGCAAAGAGATTATTCTCGATACCATTGACAGTAACTCACTTCGATCACTACAAGCTCTTCTCATCTTGACTATCATGGATTATGGCTACGGTCGACTATCTCATGTCTGGAATCTCCTCTCGATTTGCAAGCGGAAAAGCACGGGACTAGGATTGAGAGACTTGGTCGCGAACAAAGGTGACAATTTCAACGAGCCATCTACGATCCCGCCGCGAATGATACCGAAGCCGGCTTCTCTGATCGAGCGAGAGGAGCGTATTCGAGCTTATTGGATAACGGAGGCACTCGACAGCGCATCCACGATTGGTGCCGCTTGGAATTTAGGAGTTCTGAGGCCAGAGAATGTCGAATGGTTACCATGTCGAGATGATATCTGGACATCTCCAGAATCGATTGACGTCAGCTCGCTCGAGAATGCTGAATATTCGGCAACGTTTTCACTTTATGTTGGGCTTGTTTGCAACGAAATTTACTACGTCCATCACTTCCTGCAGACCTCGTTTGATCTAACTATGGAGAGTGAACGAGAGAGATGGAGAACCGAGGCCATGACTGTTGAAGATAAACTTCAGAACTGGAAGATGCAACAGTGGAAACAGGACTTCCTGACATCACCGGGCGCCACTCGAAAAACACCCTACATTGCGATTAGCGTAGTGGTTGCATGTACCTTTCAAATGTACGGCGAGCTCGCTCTCATTGCTATGATATGGTCTAACATATTTGAAGGGCGAAAATTGCACTGTATCAGCGTTTGGCCTACCCGACAGCAGCACAATCTGGCGGCATTTCCACACCTTGGCTTCATGCAGTTGAATGCTGCCTCGACGCATGCCGTAGCATATCATACGATGTTCGAGTGCTCAGTAGATCTGGTCTTGAGACCATCAGTCCGCAAGTTCCGTTTGCAATTTTCGTTGCGGCTCGGTTTGTTCTGTGTAAGCTCTGCGCTCCGGTTCTAGGGATTGAAAGGCTAATATACAGTAGTCTACGGGAAGAGAACGTCCACACAAGTCGATCCCGTAATTCATGATCTACTCTACGCATTAATGATTTGCGGACGTCGTTGGACATTGGCCGGTGAGTGAATGGCCTTTATGTTCGCACTATTCAAACTAATGTCTTGAAGCTCGCCTTGATACAGTGTTGCGAGCGGCCCTTGATGAATTCGAAGGCAAACAGTGGAAGATCCCGCTTCCGGCCCAGTTTTGGGATCCGCAATATCTGACTTTGGATATTGACGAAGCGCTGCGACTTTGGGCGGAAAAGCAGTAAGGTTCCAAAGACCTCCATTTAATGGGACTCTGTACGATACCAATGTCTAATGTATACACTCCAATGCCTGGGTATCATCAATCCCAAATGAAGTCATTACTTCGCCGCTGCTTTGTCCTCCTCTCCCTTCTTCTCAGCCCATTGCTTCTCAGCCTCCTTCTTCAGATCCTCGCACCAGACACCGAACCACTTGTTCAGCGTGGACTTGAACATCCAACTCACAGTGTGCGCAATAAAGCCGCCCATAACCTCCCACGTCCTGACCTCGCAGCGCTCCTCGCCCAGCACAACGACATCGTGAAAGCGTTCCGAGCGCAGCCCCATCGACACAAACCCTCCATCCGTCTTCCACGCGATGCGGTACACGCTCTGCGGGTCCGCGTGGAAGGCCGGGTCGGCCGCGAGGCCCGCGTCGCGCACGTACGCCGACGGCGCCCCCGGCATCGACACGTCCGACACGCGCAGCTGCGTGTCGGTCACGCGGTCGGGCTTGGCCGCGTCCATCACCACGTGGAACGTGAAGGAGGTGCCGAGCCGCAGCTCCGTCGAGTCCGCCGCCGCCGCCGCCGAGTCCGCGGGCTGCGAGTGCACCGTCACCCGCGGCACCCATGTGTTCCACTCGCCGTACCGCGAGGTGTCGCGCACGATCGCGAAGACTAGCGCTGCCGGCGCGTCGATCGCCGTGCTTGCGGCGAGCGTGAGGATGCCGTCGCGGCGGCTCACCGTCGGCGTCAGGAGCCCTTCTTTTGGTGGCCAATTCGAGGATTCGGAGGACATTGTTGCTGGGAGTCTATGGGTGCGTGTTTTCTGTGTTCGCAGCTATACAGGAACAGCGTTTGGTTGGGAGAGGGGAGTCAGTTGATTCCAGAGAATGCGGTCTTTGCTCAACGTTGGATTTGATATTCGCGGAAGGAGCGAGCCTTCTTTGATTTCATTGGTTCAGCGAAACAGCTTCTCTACGCTGCGACGTCTCATATTACTTCTTTGCTGCAAGTTGTTTTCCCATAAATTTTCATCTAAAGCCACCCGTGGCCATGTTTGAATTGGTAGATTTATTCGATTTACTCCATAAATTGGACTCACGAATGCCAGGATGAGGCGAGATGGCTTCCCGCCCATAAATGTGGGGATGACGACGAGGCTGAGCACCGTGTGGGACTTTCCAAAGCTACCGTTATTCCCGACAGCGCTCTTAAGCTCTAGAATACCCCAAATAATTGTTCATGCAACATATTCCTCTCTTGTCCAACTGGACAGACAAGGTGGTTCCCCATGAAGAAACTCGATGTTGTAATTGTGGGCGCGGGGATCGGAGGTAAAGAAGTTACAAGACTCACCAACCAATCATACTGAAATGCGTACAGGTCTCGAGACGGCGTTGGCTTTGGCACAAGATGGGCATAAGAGCACGGTCTTGGACTCAGTTAAGGAATTCTCGGAGGTATGAAATCGGCATGTCTTGTGAATAACTAGTATTCAATGACTGATAGACACAAGGTAGGTGCGGGTATAAGAGTTCCACCCAACAGCTCCCGACTAATGCTGAGTTGGGGAGTTGATCTTGATTCGATTAAGAAAGAGGTATCATTGGGTAACCGATTTGTCGACTGGAAGGGCAATATCCTCTGCGATTGCCCCTTCAACGATGTACAACGAAGATATGGTGCACCATATTATTTTATACACCGGGCAGACCTCGTCGATGCTCTTCGCAACGCCGCCGAAAGCAATGATCTCATTACTATCAAGACAAGCAGCAAAGTCATTGAATACGATTTTGAAGCACCAGCAGCCAAGGTTGAGAACGGGACCTGGTACCATGGTGATCTTGTGGTTGCTTGCGACGGTATCAAGTCGGCCGTCCGCGATGTAATCAACGGAAGTCCATGCGAGCCAGTTGATACGGGAGATGTCGCTTTCCGAATTCTCGTTCCCGCAGCTCCGCTCCTTGAAGATCCGGAGATGCGACCCTTTGTCAAGGAGCCTTGGGCCGTTCATTGGATGGGCCCCGAGGCGCACGCAGTTGGTTATCCTCTTCGAGGAGGTGAATTATACAACATCATTATCGACGTGACTCATCGCACTGATCTTGGAGAGCCAATTGGCATGGACGATTGGAAGAGTGCCCGGAATAGCGGAGAGCTTGTCGCAAGATTCAAGGACTGGTGTGAGCCGGTTCGAAAGCTTTGCAATCTCACCGGGCAATACTTGAAGTGGAGATTGGCCGATTTCGATCAACTGGATAGATGGGTCCATCCAAGCGGTAAAGTCGTACTATTAGGAGATGCTTGCCACCCGATGATGCCTTATATGGCGCAGGGAGCCGCTCAAGCGACAGAAGATGCTGCAACTCTTCGAGCTGCACTGCAAACGCACGATAATCTTAGGGAAGCTTTGAAGGCCTACGAGATCCAAAGGAAACCGCGAGCAAGATACGTCGCTCAGAATACCAGGGTTCTACAGGAGTGGCTTCACTTGTATGATGGTCCAGACAGAGAAAAACGAGACGAGATGATGAAGCATGATGATGCTGATAATCCGATATTCTGGGCTTTCTCTGGGCGGAAAGACTGGCTATTCGGTCACGATGCTCAACAACTCTTAGGGGAAGAAGAGCGTTCAATTCCACCGCTACCACCAATGCCGTCCGCTGGCGCTTCCGTCTATTCTGATACGGATGCTATGCGACTAAAAATGACGGATAGTAAACTATAAGAAGCAATAGAAGCGGTAGTAGCGGATGCGGAGCGGCTTGGAGACATACGGCGGTTGGTGATGCATTGCGTCAGTGTCGCGATTTGGCATTGTAAGCTATACCACAAGGCTATTGAGCTTCATAATAACCTGGACAACGGTTAACGGCTGCTGATGTGTTTGAGATAGAACAAGCAAAATGGTTGAAATCTCACCTTCTGGATGAACCTCACACCTACCACTATTCCATCTTCATCTTCAAACTCCCTTTCGTCGCCAAAATCGACATTGCCTGGGTCCAGGCATGTTAAGCATGTCTCGACAATCTCGGTATACTTTGTTCCCATCCGTTTTGGAAGCTCGTTCTGTGCTATCGCCACGAGATGCTCTTTCAATCCACCCTTTTGGAGTGGGAGGTCTGTCTCATCGCCACCAGGCGATAACCGCAAAGCCGAGAACGGTACGGAATTGCCCTTGTCGTCTATAACTACGAACGATTGCCACAGTCCAATCTCTAGCAAACAGACTCCTAAGCTGTATATATCATGCTGCATAATATAATCTTCCTCCGGTGCTCGACCCTGGCGCTGAGGATGTCGATAAACGTCCCTCTGCCATGATTCGTCGCCGATACGAAAGGTAATACCTTCAGCCGTTCGCACATTCTCGAATCCAATTAAAAAAGCTGACCCTAGCGAACTAGCGCCGTCTTCGAATAGAACCACAGTCTCCGGACGGATATTCTTGTGCACGAAGCCGTACATGTGGACAAAGCTAACGGACTTGGCGAGCTCGCTTCCAAGTCTGAACCGCTCGGAAAGCGAATGATGCATGCTTCCGTCGATAAGTCTACTCCGTAGGCTGACTGGTTGAGACATTCCCGTCGGCATCCAGAAGACAAACGTGAAAGATTCGGGAACTCTGCTACCGTCGAGGCAGTGGGGAATTACGCCTTTGCAGCGTAAAAGACCAAAAAAGTCCGGGTCGGCATGAGCAAGCTTCAGAGCGAAGTCCCGGATATCTCTGGTGAGCACCTTTCGATCTACATTCGGTGGGCAGCTAAACGATTCGAGAATATAGCTCTGCCCCGGTTGTTGAGAATCCGTCAGTCTTTGTCCAGTCTTGGCCGAGCTGAAAGGTATAATTGAAGAATGGGCAACGTCTAGTCCATTTTCTGGGAGAAAAATGGCGGTGTTTACTTTCGGTGCTGAAGTCAGAGTATGTCTGAGGCGCTGAGTGGATGAGCGCAAGGCTGAACCAGTTACCGCAGGCCTTTTTGCAAGCTCTTGGTCGACAATGGAACTCGCAGTCTTGTTTTCAGTAGTAACCTTTAGGAGCAAATACCATGTAGGGTCAAATATCCGCTGCCATGCCTCAAGCTCTGCAATCGAAACATCTAGGTTCTCTTTGAACAATGCGTACTTCCACTTTCTTACTTCTCTCCCTTGTTCCGGCCCGCCAGATACTACGGTTTCCTCTTTGGTCGGTTTAGTGAGCGACTCCAGCTTAGCGACGGAGATTTCAAGCTTGCTGCGCAGAACCTGAGCGATCTCGCGGTGTATTTGTAGGTGCTCGGGGATAAGCGTCGGTGCAACATCTCGGAGGATACTCAGTTGCGAGTCGATCCGCATCCAACAGGCCTTAATACGGACAACACGTTCTACTATCTCGACATCTGCAGCCTTAAAAGCTGCGCAAATCTGAATCAAACTTTTGCCATATCTGCATCACGTTATTGGTAAGATTAAGATCAGATGATTGCATCCCCAGCCCGCAAGCCATCCACCAAGAAACTTACTTCAAACATAGGTCAACAGTCGCAATAACCGCAAGACCAAGTTCAACACTTATATTTGCGAGAAGAGAAGAAGCTCTATCATGCCGGAGATTGAGGGTGAGGCGCCTTTTAACATCGATTTTGTTGTCATGCTGGCAGCCCAAAAAGACCCTGGTGCAATGGCTGAGGCCAGCAACGCCGTCACCCAATCGAAGCTCTTATGTGCAGCCTCATTGCTGCGCCAGCAAATCCGCTGGCAATACCTCCAAGCATGGCTCCAACGAGGCGCAGCGGGATGTAAATCGCGCGTGTCGGAGCTGATTGAGCTGAACAAAACGCTCGTAGAAAGTACCATTTACTCTCGAACGTTGCGGATGCCCTGCTATCAGGATGTCCTCGAGGCGGCTGCCAGACCTGGTTCGCGACAGCAGGCTGGACACCGAGTTTAGAAACGGCCTTACCATTCACTCGTACACTGCTTCTGGCGCCCATCGACGCATAGAGAAGGAACGAGTACACTGGGAGAAGGTGAAAGAGATTGGCAAAGGTGGTTTTGGGAGCGTGCACTTAGAAAGTCGGAGAGGATCACTTGCTGGCGACCAGCCGAACGTCCGCGCCGTGAAGCGCATACGGCATGCCAACCACCAGAACTGGGTTCATGAGCTGGAGGCCGTGGCGAAATTCTCCAATAAACAGGTCTGTGTGGCTATTTAACTACGCGGTTGCTACCTTTGCTGACCGTAGACTAGTACGAGTACTGTTTCGTCAAGTCCTTTGGATGGTATGAGTTCGACGACTCTCTCTACATTGCCATGGAATATCTACCCTCTGGAGACCTCTACGCCTTTATTTCTAATGGAACTACACTCTCCGAGTCAGAATCCCAGGACATCACGTATCAGATACTCGAGGGGTTATTTCTAATGCATGATAATGGGTTTACACATCGAGATCTTAAACCGCAGGTCTGTCTAATCTTACTCCTCACGGTGTGTCAGGCCATTAGCTAAACTAAGTGCAGAACATTCTCGTGAAAGGTAGTCCGCCAGATCCGTGGTGGGTTAAGATCGCGGACTTCGGAATCAGTAAACGCATTGAAGACGAATCTGTGTCCGCATCGACTGTGAAAGGCACCCTGGAGTTTATGGCGCCAGAACTATTCAACTCAAGAAGAAAAGGCGAATCTTCTGCTCCACCAGATATATTCGCAGCAGATATTTGGGCGGTGGGATGCATGGCATTTCTTATGCTGACCGGTTCGACGCCATTTCCGAGTCTTCGCGAACTCATGTTCTATTCCGGGAACAAGGAGGAGCTTCCAACATCCCTACTGGAGCATCAAGCTAGCTCCATCGCCCAGGACTTCATTGGGTCATTATTGGCGCATATTCCTGCGCAGCGCCCGAAAGCTGAAGATGCTCTTGATCATGCCTGGATTGCACACCTGTCCATGGATGCAAATGGAGAGTTATCGGCTGGGGAAGATCTAGAGCCCGCAATCCGAGCTCAAGGTCAACCTGAGAATCACACAGCAACATTCTGGACAGAGGAGATGCAGACCTGGACCACCAAACCCTTGGGAGTTACTCTCTCCCAAGGCGCAAACAACGCCATTCACAGAAGCACAGACGAGATCCCACACACATCAGCCGCATACCGGAAGCCAATACCTGGAATAAAAGACATCGAAACCGATGATCTCAACGGAGCTAGAGATAGTCAGCGCCAGCAGATACGCAAAGAATCAACTGCTGCGGAGCTCCTTAGAAGATTCTCGACAAGACGACGCAAGTCGCCATCCAGACCGTTTCCGCCACCGGCGGGCCCTGCATTTGCCAATCCTACAGATGGTTATGTATCGCGCAAGAGCTTCTCTAGGAGCCGCTCCAGCTTGGATAGGATCTACCAGTACCAGCCACCACAGCCGGATCCATCCTTAACCAACACTCCATATGCATCCCAAACCAACACGGCGTATCCATCCCAAACCAACCCTCCGGATCCACCCTTAACCAACTATCCGGATATTCATATACCGCCACGTAGGAGCTTCTCCGTACGCCGCTCCAGATTGGATAGGGACATACCGTCATCCTCGACGCTCAACGTGGCTGAGACTTCGACGGAAAAGCCAGTACTTCTGCCCCCAATTGCCCGGGAAGTTATGAGCCTGAGGCGAGCAGCTGGCGTCGATGGTAAGGGTTTTACGAGAAAGGGTAATTCGGAGTCTACCTACGAACCCGCAGCACCTCCGAGCAGTTCCCACGAAGCTGGGAATGAGGATTACCATCATTACTACGCTCTCGTGGGTCCAACCACACCAAATGGCTCAAGCAGGACTCCTGGAGCAAAATCATTAGGTCATGCGAGACAAGAGAGCATCCAAACTCGTTGGTCAAGGCAAGAAGCAATTCGACAGAGAGATTCCTTTTCAGAGGAGAAGACGGAGGATTCTCTGGCTCCCAATAATGACGAAGATGAAGTAGCCTTGAAGCCGGTCTATCTCAGGGGACTATTCGGCGTATCAATGACTAGCAGCAAGCCACTTCCAATTATTAAAGCAGAAATTATTCGAGTACTCAAGCAACTTCGTATCTACAAAGAGGAGATCAAGGGAGGGTTCCGATGTACGCATATATGGGACCCGCCATGGGCCAAATTAACATTGAGCTTCCAAGTAATATTCGAAATATTCGTCGTCAAGGTACCGTTCATCCACCTTCACGGTTTGCAATTCAAAAGGGTGGAAGGATCTGTAATGGTGTACAAGGACAAAGAGCAAGAAATTCTCGGAGCGTTGGGATTATGATAGCTGCCATATTAGATCCAAGCTACGTATTCAGTAGCGAGTCTGTTAGAATCTCACATCCAGGTAGGATTTGACAAATAATTGAATCAAAACATTAGATAACTACCTATTAAGTCTAGGTAGCCATATATATCCTGGGATGCAGCTGTAAGACCTAATTACGGTAATCGAGTACCCCCTCCAGTGTAGGATCTGCCCCCCCGGATGAGGATACGAGCTGAACTAATTCGTCGTTTTAGAGAAACTTTCGCCCTACTCTAGTGACTCTATATAGTTCTTTCTCACTTATTAGTATGTCCTTTGTGCTATCTACCTGATTTCCGCGTCATTTTCCTCTTGCTTGCAACAAAGTTGAAATGGAATTCAGACGTGCTACCCTTGAGGCGCACTTTGGGGGCGCAAACACAGCACTTCGCCCCATCCTCACGTCGATTAACGGTGACAATTCTTGGTTGATATCTTTTCCTCGCCCGTCCACCGACCGTCAAGCTTCGGGGAAGGCCTTTTTTCACATCGCATCTGATGCATGGTTGGCGGGACCTTCAGTACTGCTATCGGAATGGCTCGTATCTCTCTCTCTCTCAGCACCACCAGCATTTGTCGACGGCGACGGCGTCGAAGCCTTAGTCTGCGAGATTGAAGGGGCCGTCATAGCAGCAGGCATCGTCCCAGACACGACTACTGCCTGCAGCTCCAGCCCCAGCGTCGACGCCATCTTCGTCAATTTCCACTACGGCGACCACATGGACGAGCGGACGCTGCGCACCTTCCACGCCACCACCGCCGTGTTCGCCGCCGCCGAAGCCGCCCCCGCGATCCGCGGCTGGCAGCACTTCGACACGGTGACGGCCACGCAGGACCTCGACGCGGCGGACCCAGCCTAGCGGAAGCTCCACCCGGGCGCGCCGCTCCCGCCCTGGCCGAGCGTCTTCCGCCTGCCGGGCCACCACGAGCTGTGCTTCGCCACGGCCATCGTGTTCTCGCGCGACGACAGCACCCACGAAGCGCTGCTGTACGCGCCGCGCCTCCGCGCCGCGCAGCCCTCGGCGCAGGCGTTTCTGCGGCGGGCGTCGCCGCCCGTCGCGGCCCTGGCCATGCTGCGCGTCCTCAAGGAGAACTACGCGCTGGGCGCCAAGTTCACGCTCGGCGTGTCGGGGGGCTTGGCCCTGGAGAGGCTGGCGAAGCCCAAGTACTGGGTCAAGTCGCACGACGCGAAGCTGAAGTATCAAGGCGCGGTGTTTTGGTTGCTGGGCGTTAAGGACATCTTCCAATCGCTAGACTCAGGCCTGGAGGAGGAGAGTAAGACGAGGCCGAAGGGTGAGAGCAGAGATCTGAAGAGGCCGAATTTCGTGGAAATTGAAAATTGTGGATGTTTCCTGCTCGAATAATGTGATATTTGCATGAGAATGGGCTGGTCCGAGATCGCATGAGAGGCGCAAATAAGTTATCTTAGGCATCTAGCCTGAGAGGGTTTCCTAATCGCAGTGTATTCCCAGCTGATGGAGGACAGGCTACTTGTGCGGGAATATCGAGATATGAAGCTTCTCGAACTATGAACAACGACGGTATTGAAGAAGGAAGCATGAGTGCATTTGGCTGACTCTTTGAATATTACAATTAGTGATAACTGCCAGAGCAAAGTTATTGCCATTAACTCCGTTTTTAACTCGGTACCGCAAGTCGTTACTCTAGAGATTGTAAAATCCTGGGCAAAATCTGATACTCAGTAAAATTCCAAATCAAACTGCTGTCCTGCGTTTGCCAGGCTGCGCCGGTCCACCAAGTATTCTTCGTTCCTTGCAGGGCATTAACCTGGTTGTAGAAACCATTCTGAATGGCTTCGGTAGAAACAGTCAACAAGAACGGTTGGTGGTTATGGAATTCAACGAACTCAGGTGTGCCGTTGGTGGGATAGCCATTTGCCGTTGTGATGCGTGCCAGCGTTGCGAGAACGTCCTCTTTAACCTCCTCATTGGTAAGAGAATACGGTGACGAGTAGTATGAGACGTGCAGACCCGGGAGGCCGGTACTTCCAAACTCATAGATGCCTGGCAGAGCAGGAATACCTAGTGGCGCTGAAGGATCCCAATTGTTAATACTGACGTTGTCTGGGATTCCACTGTTGCTTATCACCATGTCCCAGTAATAGCTGTTGTTAAATTGACAGAAAAGGTTCGTTTCTGTTGACGTCAGATCCAATCCAATACTCTCGAGTTTCTCAATTTTAGGCGGGATGGCGATGACCAGTTGCCGTGCGATGATAAGCTTCGGACCAGATGGAGTGTTGATTAGGACTTTGACTGAGGAGGCGTCGCGCTCGATCGCAAGCACTTGGCTGCTAAGGAAAGCTGAACTTCCAATCTTTGCCAGTGCAGAATCGTAGAGGGCTTGATTGTCATCGTTTGCGCTCGTGAGCTCGCCACCGAAGAGATAGTTGTCGACAGAGACGGGAGGGAAATACTTCATAACATAGAGGGTTGGCTGAGCGAGAATGTTGCCAAGGCCTTCCAAAATGACGAATGAAATGAAGTTAAGAGCTTGGAGACCATTTTCCTGCAGAAATTGGCCATAGGGAATTAGAAGCTCTGGTGGAACGGGGTTGGGAAGTTCGAAACCCAGGTCCAACCACGGATATTGTAGTTCGAGCTGGCCAAATTCGTAGAGAGCGGTACCCTGAGCAGTCTCGGATGGAAGATCAGAAGCAGGAATAATGCTTCCATTTAGAAAGTTGGCAAATTCTTGAATACCGGTCTTGAAGGTCAGCGGCTGCAGGCCAATTCCCAAGTAGGAGAAGTAATTTGTGACAACCGAGATATTGTCGAAACCGATAACACCGTAGTCGAAAGTCGCACCGGTTTGCGGATCCACATAGGTATTAACATGTCCGCCGAGTCGATCCTGTTTTTCGACGACCGCCACGCTCTTGTTGTTTTGCAGCAAACGAATCGCTGTGTAGGTACCTGCCGAACCCCCGCCGATTATGGCGACATCGCGATAAATCACATTGGAATACGCGGACACATCAATTGTAGCAGTGACCGATCGAAAAGTGAAAAGTGAAAAGACAGCAAGACTGAAAATGCTTCTCAAGGATGCCATCAGTTCGGTGATTTGGTGAATTTGCGGCTATTGAGATGAGAGTAGCCATCATGAGATAGACGCGCGCCCATGCTCTTATACGCTGCGTTGCGAGTTAGAATTACATGACAAGCTAAGGTCGATGTTAATAGCTTCGAATTAATGCACGTGGACCAATTTGCTAGCAAACTTGCGTTGGGCTTGGACCATGGCGGGCAAGCTTCAACATTGACAGTTCCTGGTTGTTGGTTCCCGAAGTGGCCCGGTTGGCCGCGTGTGGGGCAGCCCGGGCAAATATTCCAACACTAGTCAGGAGCTTCACGACGGGGGAGGAAGGTGCTTCATCCGGGAGCTGCAGGGACGTTTAGTTCCATGGAATGAACTCGCAAAATGAGCATTGAAGCGAGAGAGGCACCTGCGGCAAAGCCGAACTCATGGCAAGCCTCATAGAGTAGCTAATGTGAGGGGGAAGCGAGAAGTGAAGCTTTGCAGAAGGGTTAATGCATAAGGCTTTCCCTGGCTACGCCATTGGGATCCCAGCTGACATCAGTTTCGAATTCCTCGCACCGGAATGAACTGCACACGGATATTTCGCAAGGATCCAGGGACTTGGAAAGCGCGCACGGCCAGCCTTTCTATACGAAAGTTCAGTTTTATGGCTGCAAAATAGCTCGTTGAAGGTACGGAAAAACATGTCAATCCCAAAGTCGAAGTACTGCCCTAGGCGAACGGGTAGGCAGCCCGGAAAGCTGAGAAACATCCTTGTATGAACTGTCGCTTTCCCTTGGCAACAGGCCCACAGCTGCGTGAACCATGCGAGCTGCGACCAGTGTGCATGATCATATAGTCGAGACACCGAAGAAGTCTTCCAAAGTGGAGCTGGAGCGCTTTGATCTTGCCGTGGAAGACTTCCGTAAGTAAATGGGCTGATGAGTGATTTGTTGCCGAACGTAGCGCGTCATCCTCAGGGCAAAGCACCTCAGACTGTCAGAAAGAACTGCATAGAGTACGGTGAAAATAGGAAAGCGTACGAGTGCGTGCGTGGTCCCTACGCCGATAGTCCCGCGCACCCGGGACGCCTTGCAACAATAAGCCGCGCCAATGGTCTGTCGCTAGACGATTAGGAAATGAATGAGAACAGTAAATTCAGAGGCGGATTCGTAACGATTCGTCGCTGATACACAATGAAGCAAGAAGAACATTAGGGCTCGGAATGCGATTTATGCTGTAGTGCATACGGTAGCTTGCGGAAGGTGGGAACCGTAAGAGTCATCGATTCAAAGCAACAATGAATCCTGAGGATTGGGCCATTATATAAAACAACGGAAACTGCAAGAATTCTCTTGTTGAAGTGAATTCTTGAGAATTAACTCAAGTGAGAGGAGTTGGTGCAAGTTGGTACGGTAACTAGTTATCGATGCAGCTTCATGTAGACTTACCTAAGCAACAAGGCGCTGAAGAAGCGCGGGCCGACGGGCTTGAGGCGAAAGCGTGCCGTAACGTTGAACATCGAACATCACAAACCATGAACCACGAAGGTTAAAGCAGCGAGGACATGGACCACGCCGTGCTTCAGCAGCTTCCCGTCGCTCTCAACCCTCTGCAACAACAACAGCTACAGCGTTTCCAACATGCACAGCAACAAAGGCGCGCTCAACCGCATCGCCAACCATCCCGATCGCATCCTGTGCAAGTTGCCGCCGTCCCCGCTCCCTTCCACGACCTCCAAACTGCAGATCGCTTGGCTTTCTACTCAGAATTGACACCTGTAACACCTGTAGCCCAAGTCAGAAGTAATAATGCATTCCTTCAGACCCCAATATCCGCTGTTTCGACGGTGGCGCCTAGCTTTGCAACCCAGCCTACGTTAAATCAAACCCAAAGCATACCCTACGAGCATGCCTACAGACTACAAAATCAGCAGCAACATGCCTATCTCGAACCGGTTACGCAACCTCCAGCTGCAACTGCGCGTGAAGCACAGAATAGAAATGTGCCGCAGTCGACCGTCACTTCCCAACCAGCCGAGGAATCGACATTCTCGACATCAAATTTCGAAGGCTTGAAGATAGTTCCCAATCCACCAAACCTACAACAATGGCGTGAACGGCTTTTTGAAGTAGATATGTTGATGGTGCTTACAGAGGACGAGTATGTCAAGTCTCCGAGATAAATTGCTTGTGGTTTACACTGACCGACTCGAGGTTTCAAACATACTTCCCTCATGCCGATAATATCTACTCTCACAGATCAACGCAGCGGTACAAAGCAAAACCCTTTGTATCACACTACTTCGATTGTCGACTGAAAGGAAGACCTGCCGGAACACCCAAATCTGACGATCCGAACAAGAAGAAACGGAAGAGACTCGCTCGAGAACGAGATTTGTGTGATGTGAAGATTAAGATTACAGAATTCTTCGTTGGAGCTACGAAGGATGACATTCAAGGTCATCTAAATCTGCAACCACGATCTTCGGATTTAAGAGCAGAAGATATCTTGGCTAAGGTAAATACTGATGCGGTGGCCACCAGTCAGCAATCATTTGATTCTGTCATGGGCGGCATTGCGACGGCTGAGAAGACAAACACAGCATCTAGACGGTTCTACACAATTCAAAGAGTCAATGGTACAGGTGCAGGAGGTACTCGAGGTGAACAGATTTGTCCCAATCACAGACATACTCTCGAAGACAGCGACAAAATTAAAAAGAACAGCATAATACGGGCGATGATGAAGAGTAATAAAAAGCAGAGGCCACAGCCGCTATCTGTAAGTTACAGCACCAATTTGAAGATAATCAGCGCTAATGAACCTGTGCAAAGATGGAAAAGACATATCATACGAAAGCGACGGGTAATGCCTTGATCACTGTTAAGCGGCATTCCAGGGAGAACGAGCTGCAGCTATACGGAAGCTGCTTTTGGTAAGTCCGACTGAAATTGGTCTTTAGTACCGCTCCGATTCTAACCATATACAACCCAGCCCTTTCGTACAGCGTGTCTGGATCGCTCTTGAGCACAAGAACATACAGTACCAGTACATCGAAGTCGATCCATATGCGAAACCAAAATCTCTATTGGACATCAACCCGCGTGGTCTGGTGCCTGCTCTTAAGCATGGTGACTGGGGTTGCTATGAGTCCACAGTGCTCATGGAATACTTGGAAGACATACAGCCAGATACGCCACTGCTCCCTCCAAATCCCAAGCGACGAGCACATAGCCGCGTTTGGACAGATCACATCAATCGCAATATCGTACCGGCATTCTACCGCTATCTACAAGAGCAGGACAATCAAAAGCAGGTTGAGCATGCTTCCGCGTTGCGAGCCGAACTTACAAAGCTCGTCGAAGCCGCAGATCCTCAAGGTCCTTTCTTCTTAGGCAAACAGATGACCTTTGTGGATGTGCAAATTGCGCCTTGGGTGATTCGGCTGCACAGAGTGCTGAAGCCGTATCGTGGCTGGCCAGATGTAGAGCCAGGGAGCAGGTGGTCGAAATGGGTTGACGCAATTGAGGCGAATGAGAGTGTTAAGGCCACAACTAGCAGCGATGACTTGTATTTGGATAGCTATGAGCGCTACGCAGGTATGTCAGTGTCTAATTCCTTGCTTAGAGGCTACGATTTCCGGCAATATCATGAAACGCACGTTGAGAGTGATCAGCTGCTGACACTAGAGCAGAGAATCGTCCAAACACTAGCCAGCTTGCGAATGCGATCAATATGGGCCGAGGCTTGCCTTAATACGCCATATTGTTCATGTCTGTATGCATCTGATTATTCTGGTACCTAGATTCTTAGCTATACGTTGTTCCTAATTGAATGCTTCCTCATCTTCTCTGAGATCACTTTCCACCACGAGTTTTTTTCCTTTCTCAGGTCATTTAGTGGTAACATCCCCAACTTTGTACTCTTCGGAGACGTTTTATTGGAAGCATCTGCGAGTAGCCTTGACCGTATGTGAGAAAGATAAGATGTGAAATGTAACCGGCTGAGATTGGATCTATACAATGATCAAAATGCAGGAAACATAATGACTAGATGAGATTTCAGGGCACAGAACTCGCATCACTGTCCCAGATATTCGGCGCCTATAGTTGTTTACAAAATATCTGTGGCTGACTGCGATGTTTCAGGTACATCTTACGAATCTCCTTGGCACCGCACAGATAAGAAGCTTTTCCATCAACGAAAAGAGAAACCGAGAGAGCCTGTCAGGCTCAAAGAGTCATAGGACTAGAAACAGTACGATTTTCACACCAATCCATTGCTTTGTTCGATCTTCCTGCAGTACTGGTGCTAACATTTGGGTCTGGGGACATCTATGAGGGGCATGTTTATTAATGGGGGCGGGGAGTAGCTCACATACCGCCAACGATCATGCCGCCGACTTCAGCCAAAAGTCGGCGAAATTTGAGCTTTCCGGCCAAGACGAACAATGCGCGGAGATGAGGGACCACAATTATGAAATTTTCCGTGTAAAATTAGGCGGTTCGAGCGTAGCTTATAAACTCTCGTAGCGGTGGTAGACATGGTTGAAATACGTGTCAATTGATATCAGCCACTCCAGTCAGTATCTACTTCGTGGAGATTTCCTTGGGTTGTCATTCCTGCAACAGATACATTGCTATCATTATGCTTTCCAAAGCACTACTAATTGCCTTGATCGGCCTGGGAATCCAATCTGTACTCGCTGCTCCAGCACCTGAACCTCAAATCACTACGATACAGCTGCGAGACTCGAAAAGGACAAACGTGCCACAACATGTACCTTCTCTGGATCGGGCGGTGCTTCGTCGGCAAGCAAGTCGAAAACGTCCCGCTCTACCATCATCCTTTCGGCTCTCGCGGTTTCATCGGGTACTACTCTTGATTTGACCGATCTCAATGAAGGAACTCATGTCATTTTCGAAGGCGAGACGACATTCGGCTACAAGGAATGGAGTGGACCTCTTGTTTCTGTCAGTGGGACTGGTATAACCGTTACAGGCGCATCCGGAAGCGTCCTCAACGGCCTTGGGCCCGATTATTGGGATGGCAAAGGTTCCAACGGTGGAAAAACGAAACCCAAGTTCTTTTATGCACACAGAATGACCTCGTCCACCATTACCGGCATTAGTATTCTTAACAGCCCGGTCCAAGTTTTCAGCATTGATAGCAGCACCAACCTAAATCTAATCGATATTACGATTAATGATTCCGAAGGTACTTCCAACGGTCTTGGTGCCAACACTGATGGTTTCGACATTGGAGAGTCGACAAACATCTACATATCCGGTGCCAATGTTCAAATCAAGACGATTGTGTCGCTATCAACTCAGGTACAAATATCACCTTCACTGGAGGAACTTGCTCTGGTGGTCATGGTCTTTCTGTTGGATCCGTTGGTGGCCGTAGCGATAATACCGTCAAGACGGTTCTCTTTGAGAACTCAAAGATCTCAAGCTCTCAGAATGGGTGCCGCATTAAGATCGTCTACGGTGCCACTGGGTCAGTCAGCGGTGTTACGTACAAGGACATCACACTCTCTGGAATTTCAGACTACGGTATTGTTATCCGTCAGGACTACGAGAATGGTTCACCCACCGGCACTCCAACCAATGGAGTTCCAATCACTGATCTTATTCTGGACGGTGTGACCGGTTCCATTGACAGCAGTGCTACTGATATCTTCATTCTCTGCGGATCCGGTTCCTGCTCAGATTCGGCTTTCGAAGACGTAGATGTCACTGGTGGTAAGGTGAGCACTGGCTGTGAGAACGTCCCGAGTGGTGCCAGCTGCTTAGAGTAAACGATGACATCACTGGTATCAGAGTGCACCTTCTTCTACGGGCGAGCGAGAACGACGATGCGACGAGGTCAGTAACGACTATGAAAGTGTCAGTAAAAACGTTCTTGCGGCTCATTTCTCTGTACATATCATCTTTTGAACATACTTGTGACAAATATTTGTGATGAGTGAACTGGTGAGCGGACTCATCTGACGGTCCTTTGGCAGAAACGGATGCAATTGTACATAACCTTAAAGGACCTCTTTTCACGAGTTTCTGTATTCGCGTTATACCTCACAAAGAACCATTTGACCATCTTCATCTTAGCTTCGATCAATCGAAAAAAATTTAGGTAAGGGACGGTTGCTCAATGGAGGAACAATACGCTATGATGGCAGAATATTTTGCACTGGAACCCATTTCTTTTGTTTGAATACTATACCACCCATACAAACTACTAGGTAGTTCTAATACGAAAACCATGTCAAGCCAAGGACTTCCCACGAACGATGAGAGAGCATGAGTGTGGACTGACTATCGCTAAGCTAGAAAATCCTGACGCACCAGCTTCGCGGACGACCTCCCATATCCACTAACCAGGTCCATCGTCAAGGCGTTCGTATACCCTGGAAATCACATCACGTACACAAAACATAAATCAGCAGCCGAAAGTGGAAGAGGTCGATGGTGGTGAAAAGCTGAAGACGTTGGAGTAGAGGCGGCTGATTTGACGCCACAAAGCCGCAAAACGTTTTGATTGATGGAAACTGATTTCGCCGTCTGGGGTCGGATACATCGATTGACGGGATTTTCTGAACCATCCACTCCGCATGTCTTCCCCAGACTCCGTCCAATCAGCCACCGCGAAATGGCGAGTCTGGGGCTTCATGTGCGATCGGGAACAACGATGTTTTGGGCGCCTCTCCATGGAAAGGCCAGTCCGGGGACGAATTCACGCGCGGCGGGGATTCCTGGCCCGCTACAAGCATGGCCAGATGCTCTGCCGTCTTGCCGCGGTGGATTTTGAATTTGACCGGGGCGTAGTTATAAGCTGCATGGGAGATCCACCGCCAGAGCATATATTCATCGAGCGGGGACTTGGCGACTTGTTCTTGCAAAGCTCTCTTCTATTCAACTTCCTCCCCTTTGTCTCTGACACCTCGACAGTCAAGAATTTCTAATCTGTAACCATGGGTTCCTTCAGAAATCACAGGGTCTATCTATTGACCTTCATCGCGTATCTGGGTTCATTGCTGTTTGGTAGGATTCGTCTCACACTTCGATGGTAACCACGAGCTAATTTCTGGCAAAGGCTATGATACCGGTGTGATGGGTTCGGTGCTGGCCCTGAACAGCTTCAAAAGGGATTTCGGTCTACCGCTTGGTTCTTCTGGCTTTGCCAGCTCCAAAAATGCAGACATTTCTGCAAACGTTGTATCTCTGCTCACGGCCGGCTGCTTCTTCGGCGCCATTGGAGCTGCCTTCACCAACGAGGCCATCGGACGTCGCTACACTCTTATGATATTCATTGTTATCTTCCTCATCGGTGCCCTGATCCAAACGACTGCATTCCATGCCATTGGCCAGATCTATGCAGGTCGTGTCATTGCCGGTCTAGGTATCGGAGGCATGAGTGCTGTTACTCCTGTCTTTGTCACCGAAAACGCACCAGCCAGGATCCGTGGTCGCATTGCTGGTGTTTTCCAGTTCATGTTGGTCATCGGTAGCACATTTGCCTACTGGCTTGACTACGGTGTCTCTCTACATATTGCTTCCGTCAGTAAGCAATGGCGCATTCCTGTTGGAATTCAGCTTATTCCTGGTGGACTTATGTTCATCGGTCTATTTTTCCTCAAGGAGTCTCCACGATGGCTCATGAAGAAGAACCGTCACAAGGAGGCTACTGAGTCTCTCTGCCATATTCGATGCTCCACCATTGATGATCCCGAGATTGTCAACGAACTTGCTGAGATTCGTGCAGCTATCGAAGAAGAGCTCAACGCCACTGAGGGAGTTACTTGGAAAGAGATCTTCCAGGCAGCCAACCGCTGGCGTTTCCTCATCGCGTTCCTCATCATGGTTTGCCAGCAGTTCTCTGGCACTAACAGCATTGGCTACTATGCTCCTGAAATCTTCGAGACGGTTGGTGTTTCCAAAACCAATGCCTCACTCTTTGCTACTGGTGTCTACGGAACTGTCAAGGTCGTCACCACCGGTATTTTCTTGCTCATTGGTATCGACAAACTTGGTCGTCGTCCTGCTCTCGTGGCCGGTGCACTTTGGATGGCCACGATGATGTTCATTATTGGCGGTGTCCTTCACACTCATCCTCCGAACACCTCATCGAAAACTGTTTCTCACGCTTCCATTGCCATGGTTTGCATGATTTATCTCTATGTCATTGGATACTCAGCATCTTGGGGCCCAACACCGTGGGTTTATGTATCCGAAATCATGCCCAACCGTCTTCGCGGTTACGGTGTCGGCTTAGCTGGTAAGTACTTTTAATCGAAAGCCCAGTTCTAGCAATCAACTAACGTCCTCATAGCAACCACCCAATGGCTCTTCAACTTTGTTGTCACGGAATTCACTCCACATGCCATCAACCACCTCGGATGGCGCACCTTCATTATGTTCGGTGTCTTCTGCTGTGCTAACTTTTGTTTTGCCTGGTTCTTCGTTAAGGAGACCAAGCTCAAGACTCTCGAAGAGATGGACATCCTATTCGGTGCTGTTGATGCTCAACGCAGAGCCGAGGATATCGAAAATGCCCTCTCGGTCGAGAGGAAGGAGCTGCAATTGCATGAGCACGTCGAACAGACCGTCCCGGCAGGAGAGTTGAAGTCTTGAGGCTTTGCATTTGCTTCTAAGATTACTTGGTTCTTTGATGTGAGCAAGCATGAGGATAATCTTCGTTACGAGTTTAAGTTGAAACACCCCGGTCATGACCACTGTGGATAACAATTGCACCATTCACGAGGTTGACCCTCAATATCTCTTTGACTTAATTAAACTGATATATCTTTCTTCATTTTTTGGTCCTGATCACTGAAGATCTATGCCCACGAGTTTATGATATCTTTTCATCTTAACAATGCCATGACTCTCTAGCGATATGCTTATATGATGAGCCTGATGTTGTATCTATCGCCCTTCCAACGTCTCATGGATCTTGAACTGGACTACAGAGAGCTTGCCATTCTCATCGGCGACATGCAGCCTACCAAATAGTTGTCGGCTGAAGCTTGTTCCCCTCTAAAGCATCCTGTCTCACAGAACTTCTCGCTGGCAGCTCTGAATCATTCACTGCATCTTGCCAACCGCCACATCTGCGCTGTCCACAGCACCATCACCGTCGTCGTCATCACCCCACAAACCCCCCAACTTGAACTCCGCCGCCCACTCCTTAACCACAATCTTCCGCTCGCCCTGCGCCTCCGCCTCCCCCTCAGCAGCGCCCTCCACCCTCGCAACCAGCGGCCGCGGCGGCTCGACCCATCCCTGAATCCGTCCATCGCGCCAGTCCGTGAGCACGGCCATGGCCGCCGCCTGCAAGTTGGGCACGCCGCCCCTGCCCAGGCGGCCCCTCTTCCGCGCAACCTCGACCAAAAACGGCGTGGTGATATCGCCGTCCGCGTCGCCCAGCACGGCCGCCACGCCATACGCATCGAGCACCTGCCGCAGCGCCTCTGGTCTCTCTGCCGCGCGCCGCAGCAGCGCCGCGACGGCGGCCCGCGCGTCCGCCACCGCCCGCCACGGCACCGCGCCCAGCAGCACGCGGCGCGCGTGCTCGTCGGCGCCGCCGCCGCCGCCGCCAAACACGATGCCCGGCGCGTCCAGCAGCGTGAGTTTCGCGTCGAGCTTGACGCGCCGCAGGTCCGTCGTCACGCCGGCCTCTGCGCCCGTCGCGCACGGTGCTTGCGCGCGGCCGAGTCGCGCGCTCAGCGCGTTGATCGCTGACGACTTGCCCACGTTGGGGAAGCCGATTACGGCGGCGGTCGTGGCGCGGTGGAGGGCCGCGGAGCGGGAGTAGGCTTTCAGCGCGTTGAAGAGCGTCTCCGACGTGCTCTTTGCGGTGAGGTGCTTGTGGTCGAAGGTGTGGGCGTTGGGGGCGGCTGTGGAGGCGCGTAGTGGGAGGGTTGGGAAGGACCGGCGGAGGTGCGACAGCCAGCCTTGAAGGACGGCCGGAGGTACAAGGTCGATCTTGTTGAGGATCAGGATTAGCCGCTTGGTGCCGCCGCTCGCGGAAAGCACTTGGCGTTCGACTTCGCGGGAGCGGGTGCCTTCGGGATCGCGCGCGTCGAGCACGTACAGCACGACGTCGGCCGACTCCACTACTTGCTTGAATATCTTGTCGTAGGCCTTTCGAGATGTATCTGGCTTTTCAGAGCGCTCAGAGATGCCTCTTCGACCGTCTTCGTCGTCATCGAAGCCATCCCACTCTTCTCCACCGTCTTCTTGCATGTCTTCTTTACCATCCTCATTCCGCACGTTGTCATACTCAGCCGCTCGTGCTTTTGCCGATGCCAGTAGTGCTGCCATGGGATTGACGCTGTCCTTCATGTCTTCATCCTCCAGCTCATCATCGCTGCCAAAGTCTACCAGAACATCGTCATCCGCCATAGCATCATCGTCTTGTGAGTTGGCGCCTTTCGTCTCTCCTTTGGCATCAGCTTTCTTCCTGGCAATCTCTTCCTCCTTCAGCCGTCTCTTCTCTTCTATTTCCTGCAGAATTCTTTCTTTGTATGGAAACAAATTCGGTATTCCAGGATCTTTCTTCAACTTCGTTCGCCATGTCGGATCCTTTTTGGCAAGCTTTCGATCTTTTCGTTTCTTCGAAGCCGCCGCTTTCTCGATATTGTGCCGCAACCGGACTGGTTTTCGCTTCGACTGAGGTTCTGATGATGTTCAGCAGGATATTACCTTGTAATTCACTCTCAGACTTACTTCTGACTTTCATCTTTCAATACAACTTCATATCACCGTCGTAATCGCACTCCTTCAAAAAGGATTCACCTGCCAAGATTTCGCGGTTCTTAGTTTCGCCGGTCGGCACTTGCAACCCGTTGATGCCGACGTTCGGATAAATTTCCTATATTGGCAAGTCCGCTTCTTCCAGACCTTCGATTGAAAACGTGGGAAGAATATGGATGTCACGGTTACAATTCTTTTATCATTTGTAATCGCTGTTGCTTAGAATAAAACCTGACAGCGGCGGCTGTCTGCTCTGTCTCCGGGCCATCGTTCAAAGATTTCATTCAGCACAACATCACACAATATGCCTCTCATGCAAGAAGAACCGTCATTCACGGCAGCGCCGGAATCGCACACCTTTGCTGGTTTGGTATGATGTTCACCATCGCAACTATCTACACCATTACTAATAAGCTCGACAGCTCTTCGACATGGACGGTACAATTATAGACTCTACTCAGGCGATCGTCAAGCACTGGACCGAGTAAGTTTGCGGGGCTACCAACACGAGGTCACGCTGACTGCTGCTTAGAATAGGAAAGGAGCTCGGAATCGACCCAGACGTGATCCTTGCCACCTCTCACGGGCGACGGTCAGTGGACGTGCTATCGGTCCTCGACCCTTCCAAGGCAAACTGGGACTGTATGGCGGGCTTGGCCCCTTCCTTTGCTCCATGTGACGCTGACCTTGGGTTGCAGATGTTTGCGCCATGGAGGCCAAAATTCCGAAGACGTACGGCGCCGACGCCATCGAGATTCGCGGCAGCCGCGCGCTGCTGGAGCGCTTGGACAGGGTGAGCGCGCCGTGGGCCATCGTCACGTCCGGAACGAGGCCTTTGGTGACCGGCTGGCTGGAGGTCATGAAGCTGGCGCAGCCGAAGAACCTTGTGACGGCTGAAGACGTGCCACGAGGCAAACCCGACCCGGCGTGCTACTTGCTTGGTCATGAGAAGCTTGGGCTGCCAAGGGATGAGCCGATTCTGGTGCTGGAGGATGCGCCGGCTGGTGTGCGTGCTGGCAAAGCCGCGGGTTTCTCGGTGGTTGCCCTTGCTACGACTCATTCGGTTGAGCAACTACGGGAAGCGGGTGCGGACTGGATCGTAAAGGACATGCGCAGCGTCGCGTTGAAGCAGTACGACAGGAAAACTGGCAATGTGACGATAGAGATATCCGGTGCTTTGGAAAGCTAGAAGATGTTTGGTTGTTCAATGACGGCGAACCATTGTTCCGGAGTTTTTGGAGGGTTACCTTGCATCACGTAGACAGTGGCATAGAGTTGAAGATTTTCTAGAACGGTTACAAGCTTGAGTACCTTCGGGATGACAGTGTCACAATAGAGCTTTAGTAGGTTTGATAGATGAAAGAGCATGGCTTTGACGATACAGATAATCAACTGATATTCAATCGAGAGTCAATGGCAAGAGTTACAACATGAAGCGCATAATCGCTGAGAAGCAAAGCCGTTAGGATTCCGAAGTCACGGATAAAGCTACAAAGGTACAACAGAAACAAAACATGTTGATCTGTTGCCAGCCGATCATGACCCTTGGGCTCCGGTGGATCCTAGTTAGTTCGTGGTACGCCGAGAGTAATTTGTCGCGTCTCTGCTTTGTTATGGTAGCACAGAGCCTGGCGGTGTAGCGATTGCCCTGAGCAGCCCCTAAGTTCCAAAATGAAAGCGCCATGATGATACGTGTGGCAAAGGGATCATCAGGAAGGCAAAACAAGGGACTCGACTTGCGCCCGACGATCATGACGGACAACCAATTGATGGCTTTCAGTCACAACGAAAAGAAAAAGGAAACAGACGTGTTCATGGCAAACAAGGCGGGCGGGCAAAGCCGTGTGCTACGAGCCGCGTGCGACAAGCCGTGCCGAAGACCTTAAAAAAGGGTGGTCTGACGCCAGCTGTGGCATTCGCACGGCCACGGCCACGCCGGGCGAGTGTGCGTGATGCAGGTACGCAGGGTTGGAATCAAGCAAAGAGCAGGCTCGATTTGCCTGCAATTTACCGTCGATGTACGGGAAGACGGGCTCAACTTACGTAGTCTTTCGCCATGGTGGCGCTGGGGATTGCCGGGTTTTGCTGGGATACTTTGATTCGGAGAGCTGTCAGCCTTCAAGGCGAGAGAGAGGGGGACAGGGGTTGGCAGGCGGCTCAAAAACTTAGGGGGATTGCGGACGGAAGGTCACGGAGGTCGAGGAGTGGATCATTCCGTCGTAAAGTTTTACGAACAGCGCAGCGAGACGCCAGGCCAGCGAGCCACAGCGGGTGTGTCAGCGCGTAAAAACCAACACCCACTGTACTTTTCGTCAGGATGTTCCGTAAGGATGTTCCGTGAGGCAAGGCCTCTCCCTCGTACGATAGGGCGCATGATCGGTGAGACGCTGGGTCGCAACACACTACCTCAGCACTTTCTTTCCATCCCACCCCATCAGCACGACCGTCGAACGCGTGTGCTTTTCTCCGGGCCTACGATACACGCCGTCAGCATACGCGACGTGAAGGGCGACGGAGAATGGGAGGCTTGAATTGAAGACGCCACAGTAGATTTCCACATTTGCAAATGGCCCGAGGCGGACGATGGCTAGTCTAGGGTAATCACGGGCGTGGCGACAGTGACCAAGTTTGTTTAAATTCCGACGATACGGGTGATTGTTCGCGTGGAAAAAGGTGAGAGAGAGCAGTCCAGGCTGGTGGAAAAGGGAGTGTGGGACTTATCCGAGCGGATCAGCCGTCAAGCGCGACCAATGACGACCAGCTCAACGACTCCTGAATGCCAAGAGGCAGGCAAAAAAGCCTTCAGCTGCTTGCCCGGCCGGCGGGCGGCGGTATCGATGCATTCCAGATTGCGGAAGCCAATTAGCGGGAGCGTGGCTTTGGCGGTGCCTTGACGGTCGAAGTTGGAAGTGTGAAGCGCTTCTGCCAGCAAAGTATCCTGCAAATCGTACCGCCATAACCAACAATCGGCACGCAACAATACATGCAGCAAACCCGCCGTGGGTCAACAGTCGCCGCCCATCACGGCCAAGCCTGATCCGCACATCCGTACTGGGCAGACGTAAAAGCCTCAGGGAAGGGGAGAGGGGGAGAGGGGGAGAGCGTGCAGGGCCCAAATATAGATCAACGCCAGCCAACAGCGCAGGTCGGACGGGGGATGAGGGTTGACGAGGTGGGTGGCATGTCAGGAGGCCAATGGCTGGCCGTCAGCCCCTCTGCGAAGAGCGTGGAGCCAAGAGAAGAGCCAGGAGAACAGCCAGCTGGCCCTGGCAGCACTAGCACGGCATGCTTGGAGCTCACGCTCTCACGCTCTCGTACTGCAGAGTTGCAGCAAGACACACCCAGCGCGAAGCAGACGCAGACTCGCTCTCTCTGCTCCTCCCCCGACCCACCGACCCACCGTCCGAGCCTCGCAGCGCTGCAACTGCCACTGCACTGCGCCGCGCCGTAACTGCACCCTTCGCTCGCTCATCCATCCACGCTCATCCACTCTCATCCCGTCCATCTTCCCCGAATTTTCCTAAGCCCATCCATCTTGCCCTATCTCACCTTCCACCCTACGGCACCCTTTTTTCTCCTCCCGCTCTCCATCCTCACTTTTCATCATCACCATCAAACTCTGCCTGGAACTGCACCGTCTGCCATTCGCTTTCAGACCTTGCTTCCATCCTTTCGCTTTTGCCAGTCATTCGCTTTTGCAACCCTTAATCCCACATCCGCGTCGCTTTAGTCCTTCGCTGCCAACCTTCCCGAAGATACCGGCTGACCCGACTCGGAAATTAATCATTCTTAATCTGGCTTTGCTACGTCTTGCTCGAGTCCACGCACGCATCTGATCGATCTTTGTTGCATGACAAGCCCATCCATCAAACCTTTGACTCGAATATGAGTACCATGGGTCGCTACCCGCCGTCTATGCCGCCTTGGGGAGCGGTTCCGAACCCATCAGAACCGATGGATCCTCAGAACTCGAGACTTTCGAACAACTCGAGCTCGGTACCGGTCGCGGCTCAAGGCGGCCAACCACCGCATCAACCCACCCACAACCAGGCCATCCTTCAGGTCTGCGGTGAAGTCAAGCCGCGCCTTACCAAAGAACAACATGACATCCTCGAGAGGCATTTCCAACAACAGCCGAAGCCCAGCACTCACACGAAGAAAGGATTTGCCGATATGCTAGGAGTTCCCTTGGATAAGATTAATGTTGGCTTGACGCCGTGATGATTTTGTGTTGAACTTGCTAACTTTCACCAGAACTGGTTCCAAAATCGACGAGCTAAAGTCAAGCAAGACATCAAGAAGCAGCAGAACGCTCTGGCAATGCTTCAGGCTGCCACCGGTATTCCAATGCACTCTCAAGCCTTCTTGCCAGTGTCACAACCACTTCCATCTTCGGGTCCTACGGAATACATTCCAGTGTCCAACGAGCTGCCAATGCAGCCATATGGCCATCCTTCCGTGGTATCCGAAGCTCCGATTCCTCAGCATTTGGCATACGCGCATCCACAAGACTTCAATGGCATGTCCGGTATGGTCCCAACCATCATGGAATCGACCCATCCAGGCTCGAGGGAGGGTATAGTCCACAGTCTGCAGAACGCCGGTTATGCTGTACAGCATCCAGCCATGTCTGGTCCGGATGAACAATTCTTCGCCAATGACGTCTTCGTCAATCCTGCCTACTCGATGCCAGGTGAATTCCCGGGAGCTTTTGCAGACATGCCACCTGACATGTCCGAGCCTTTCAACTCATACAATATTCCAATTCCATCGATTGAAGGTGCTCACATGACTCTTCAGCCTGTGCCATCGTCTGCGAGTCTGGCACCTTCCGTCGCATCGACATATTCTCACCCGTCGAGCTACACTGAGGAGTCGAATCAAGCTCTGACTGCCGCTACAAGCACCTCGCCTTGCGATCCTACTGATAGCAATGGCTTCGAGGGCCCTGTTCCACCTCAGTCGGAGAATGCCCAATCCTGGGAAGCTCAAAATGCTGTGTTCCATCATCCGAATCCTTCTGCACCGGCGCTGCTATCATCATGTGACATCACGGAGGCACCAATTGATTCGACTCCTCCGGAGCTTTCCTCAGACATATATGCTCGACGAAACTCGTCGACCAGTGGTCTCACGGATTCTTTGAATGCAGTTGAAATTGCTGTGCCAAATGGCGACTCTGACTTCAAGGCACCAAACCAGCCTTCCAGCCTCGCGGCGCGCCGTCAACGACCTCGTCCAGCCGCATTGGGAGCTGCATCGCTTCGAAGCGCATCTTACAGCGCCGGATTGCCAGCATCACCAGGAGGCAACCAGAACCTTGCAGCTCCAGAGCAAGCTCTTCGAAGGATACGATCCAGCGGAGTTACCAACCCCAACCGTATCCAGAAACCAGGCTCCAGCTCAGGACAACGCTCACCGATGACTCTGGCCTTTGCCGATGCCGCTGCCTCACCCAAATGGGGACGCATGTCTAATGGTTCATACGGCTCGACGTTCGTGACAAGTCCGGCGATCTCCGTCAGCGCCGCCAGCAGCATTGCTCCTCCGACACCACCAACTCCTGGAGAGTACAACCAGTACCCGGCATGGCAAACTCCCGGCGCAAAGGTTATTAGCGCAGCTGGTGAAGTAACCAACGTCAACGGTGTGGCGACGTCATATCCGGAGAGCGGTGCAGTGAGCGCAGGAGGAGTGACATTCTCGTCGCCGCCGACGACGCCGTTGGATGCGGAGCAGCAAGCGCAGTACCGCTCGTGGATGGCCCAGCAGCATTCGCTCGCCATCTACCGCGACACTCCGCCACAGTCAGCTCCGGCATCTCAGCAATCCTTCACAACGTCGTTCGTCACGCACCACCCGCCACTCCCGCCTTCAACCCTCGGTCTGCATCCCGACAAGCTAGGCCACCTCCGCCGCCCGTCGCTCCCCGACGGCCCGCACCTCGCCATCCCGCAGCATTGGCCACCCGTCCCGCTGTTCACAGCGACGGGCGAGCTCGCGCTGGCAGAAGCAGACGGCTCCGTGACCGCGCCGCCACGCGTACCATTCACCAACCCATTCGGCGGGCCCGCAGCCGGTGCTCCACCCTCACCGCACGCCGCCGCTCTCGCGGCGAAGCAGGAGTTCGCCGTGCTGCAGTACGCGCCGCCCGAAGGAAGCAATGTCGCCGTTGGCATGCCGCGTGGCGACGGCGCGCCCAAGATCTACCACTTTTCGAACCAGGGCCCGCGCGACTTCAAGGGTTGAGGGAGCAGCGTCGAGCTGCCTTTTTTTTTTCTGGTTCGCTCTGTCGGTTGGCGAAGCGCTGCTTATACCCCCGTCTCGCTCTGGAGACACCCGCAGCTTTTCGCTTTATCACCTGCCGCCGCTACGACCACACACACGTGTTCCCTTTTTTTTTCCTCAAAATTTGGGGTTCGATCGCACGCACATGTTGTGTATCTTGTTCAAAAGTCGGCTGGTTTTTTTTTTTTATTTTTTTTATTTTTCGTTTACCGGTTAGCGTTGGCGCAATGTTGCATGGATCTTCGTCTTGGGCACCGATGTTCTTGGATATCTGGCTGCCATTCTAACAACGTATACTGGCGACTCAACTCGCAATTAATCTTTAATACTCTCCTTAATGACGATATGGAAGGTCGACTCGAGGGAACTTTTTTACGGCAACCGGCGCGAGGATTGGAGTTTTTCTTCTCCAGCTTGGATACGGTCCTTGTCTTTGGGTTTCATGAATGGGCAAACACGCACATCCGTATACACAAGTATGTCACTGTTGAACTTGGAATTTTCGTCTGGATTCAAACTGAGGAGCTTTGGATGGTAAGAACGGGAACGACTCAAGGAATCAAGAAATATTGAGACTGGTGAGACGACGACGCTCTCTCTAATGTGGTAATACTTCATAATGCCCTTTCCGCTCTATTTCTGCCTTCTTACTTCTGGACGGATGGTCTTTTTTTGAGAGAGTAGGTCTAGAACACGAAATACATGTACTCCTTATGTCCTGAAAAGCGACCGTTTTCTTCCTTCAGCAAGCAAAGTCCGTGATAAGATTAGGAATCGGGCACAAAAACGCCATTGATTGAGAGCAGAGATGCAACACAAGGATCCCATTGACTGGTCACGCAGCTAAGACTCGTGGCTTCTCCCGAATGGGGCAATTGCGAAGGCTGACCATGTCGGGATTGCAATTGGCAATTTGGTGGAGGTGGAGATGGCGCTCAGCCTTGCGATATGATCTTAAAATCCGGCAGTTCATCAAGCCATTTGCATGGACCGTGCGAGGCCATGGACAGGTACGGATAGGCTAAGTTAGAGCATGACGAGAGAAGAGGGAGTTAGTAATCAGCTAAGGGATGGATTGGGTAAAATGGCTTTTGTGGAATGCGTAGTCGTATTTTGCCGGTAAGGTAGAGTACTCGGGTACGGAAGCGAAGGAGGACGCAGTGCGGGATGCAACGATGAAAATTCCTCATGGTTTGGCTTGTGATTGAGCAAGGCTAAATGGCAAGTAAGTAAGAGGCCTGACACACAGCGGTAAAGACGAAAATTGTTTGAGTTGAAGGTTCTGCGAATTAGCGATGTTGAACCCCCCCACGTTGGATTCAGAAGGTCGGAAGACTCTGGCCAATCATCGAGCCCGCCGAAGCCACGAGCTCACGCGACACCAGGCACACGAGCACTTTCATCCTTCAAACCATCCGACCCGACCAATTCCTGTGCCATTCTCGCTGCCACTCCTCCTGCCATACTCTCTCCATCCTGACAATGGCCAACATCTTCGTCTTTTCTGTCTCTTCGTCGCTCTGCTCTTACCGCTAGCATCATCCACGAGCACCGCCGCCGCCAAATCCCACCAAAGTCGTCATCTGCTCCCGCCGACCATCTCGATCCCCTCTCTCCGTGTTGAGCAAGACTTCAAACGCCTCGCTCAACGCTGTTCATCTCTTCCGTGTTTCTTATCGCTCGGACCATGACCACAATGTCTCCAAGTCTGCCAACACCTGCTCCCAGCACCGAAATACCACCGGGCAAAAGAGCCTCGTTCTCCACAATCGACAATACCTTTTCGCTACCACCAGCTGCCATCGCCAATCCGGCGTCCAAGCAGAACAGCAGTGCAAGCTCCACCTCATCCGTTGCATCGGCTGCCTCGGACTCTTCCTACCGGCCGATATCGCCTCTACAAGCCGGCAACACGCAACAATCAGGCCAGCGCACAGACAAGGCCCCACGCAGAAGGAGCAGCAATGCCAATAACCAGTCGTCAAACACAGCAAGGCTGAGTGGAGGATACACGCTGCCTCCGCCGCCGACCAGAAGCCGAAAGATCATCCAGATGAAGCCTCGCACTCAGAACGATGCGCAATCTTCGTCAGCTACGACTTCTCCCGTCTTCACAGGCAAGACTCAACCTTCGCCGTCCCTCACCGGTCAGACCACACCCAAAGCCTCTGCCTCCTCTACTCCGACTGCAAGTCAACAGGGTACGGCATCCGCCGGTACCAAGCGCAAACAACCAAATGGTCCGACCACGGCAGCTGGAAGGAAGATCGCGCGCAAGACGGCACACAGCTTGATCGAGCGTCGACGCCGCTCAAAGATGAACGAAGAGTTCGGCGTGCTCAAGGACATGATACCGGCGTGCGCCGGCCAAGACATGCACAAGCTGCAAGTGCTCTCCGCGTCAATCGAGTACATGCGATACCTGGAGAAGTGCCTGGCGGAACTGAAAGCGGTGCACGCACGCTGCGCGCCATCCCACACGCAAGCAGCGTCGGCGCCGTCCTTCCGGCGCACGTCTTCCGCCCTCGGCGGCAGCCGCGCACCCTCCGCCGTCGACGCCTCCTCCGACTCCTCGGGCTCCTCCGACGAAGCCATGGCCGACGCGCCACCACCACTTCCGCACCACCCCCCGGTGCCCTACGCCCTCCCGGCACCCTCCCACCCGCATGCCCACCCACAACCGCACCACCCCGCCTCCCTCTCCCCCGCCATCCCCCCATCCCCACACACCACCACGCCCTTCGCCACGCCCCTCTCCGCGGCGTCCTCGCCGGCGATCTCGTCGTCGCAGATCCGCGCCGCGCACGCGCCCTTCACGCCCTCGTTCCCAGGCTCCGGCCTGCCAAGCCCTGTCTTCGGCGGCGCGACTCCCGCTTCGTCTGCGGCGTTCGAGCTCGGCGCGCCGGCGCTGGGAGCGCTGCGCGGAGGTTCGGGAGGAGGAGTGGGTGGAGGCGCGGCCGCCGAGGAGCGCGACGATCGCGAGGCTACCGCGGCGCTGCTCATGCTCAACACTGATCGTAGGGCGTGGGCGGGCGCGGCGGGCCGCACGGGGAAGGCTGCGGCGGGTACGGGTGGGAGGGGCATGAGCGTAAGGGATTTGCTCAGTGGCTGAGCTGGCTTTTGGGGTTTGGGCGGATGGGTTGTCGATTTGCGGTGTGGATCTGCGCTTCTGGCTTTGGGATGGTCGGGCGCGGCGTTAGACAAAAGGCTTTGCCGTATATCTGGGTTGGTATGGTGTGGTTCTGGATGGGTTTGGATGCGGCCGTGGGCATGCGGAGATTGGGATATGTGCTACGTCTGGCCATAATGGTGTTCTTGGGTTGCGGTTGGATTGGCATTCGGCTAGACTTGTGCTAAGGTAGCAAAAGCAATATCGTCGCTATTGAATTGATATAGAATTGTTCATTGCTGGACACAATCGTACTGGTATTGTGCTGTAAGAGAGTTCTATACTGTTTCCTTCTCCGTTCTTGCTTTGGATTGCTTATTGCAACCGCGTTGCAACGTTGTTCGCCTCTTTACTTCGACCATCTCCTAAGCCGGCACATAGTGTTCTGACTGCTTCTTGACTTCCCATCCAACGGAATGCGAGCAGCTTCCCACTTTCACCGCCGAATATCGACCTCTGAGTCTATCCGCTTTGTTCCTAGCTTCTGTTGGGTCGCTATCTCTCCGAAAATCCTCCCGCAGGTCTGCTCCGTCGATCAGAATGGGCAGTCCTGGAGTAAATTAGCACAGATATCGATTTCTTCTTCTGAGCCCGCTTCACCTTCCATCACCTACTTCTAGTCTAATCGAACCGTCTCCTGCATGATGACTTCAACATTAGATGTAGTTAGCAGAACCAAGAAGTATCAATCGCTTCGTTTGTCCATCAGCCAACTCTTTTTCGACTTCAACCACGACGTAACAACCTCGCTGCTAGTCAAAGTTAGTAAAACATCGCTTCAAAGCCTCCGACTATCTATCAACGAACTCCAGCTGCATAACGACCTCCTCGCTGCTCAAGTTAGTAGATCGTACATCTCCAATGCTTCCTACCCGTCATCGAGTAATATTTCGACGCTTCCTCCAAATAGACTGCTCATAGTAAATCCCACGCTGGTCAAAGTTAGTAGAACTATGAGATCGCCTCAATTGCTTCATCCATCAATCAGCCAATTCCATTCCAACCGTGCCTTTACAGACTGCTGCAACGAAAGCTGATTGAAGTTAGCAAAGACAAACGGCTCGTCTCGTGGCTTAATTGTTAGTCATCCAACGCCGCTTCAAGCATCCAAGAGACCTCATAGCAGGTTCGTTGCCGGGTAAAGTTAGTAGTTGTGTCCAACTCCTTTCAACAGCGTTATCGAAGTCAACCACCTCTCGTCCAATCGTGTTTGATTGATTAGCTCTGGGCAAGGTTAGTAAAAGCATCCGACTCTTTCCCCGAATAGAGCCGTTCATCCATATGCGTGCTCTAATCAAACCACACTGAGACTCTCAAGGCAGCTTCTTTTTGCCACTCGTCCAAATAACCAATCGCTTGCTTGTTTTTACCGTGCTGGCCACTCACGAGTAACTTTGCCACTGAGAGGTAGCTTCACCTCATAGACCTATAATATGTTATGAACCTTGTATCCGAGAAACAAGCCTTACCTCTAATGAGACTGCTGTAGTTAGTGTGTGGTGTTAGTAGCACCCATACTCTCAGAAGCAGATCGCTCGGGAAGATATTTTGAATTCCCTTACAGATTTTCATGCCAATTGTTACTTATACGGTTCCTAGATGTCGATAAGTCAAACCACTGACTGTCTTCACTGTACACTCCCTCTCTGAGTGTGTTTAGTTCCCTGGCTCTTTCTGAATGTTAGTTGTGGTCCCTTCGGCTGAGCTTGGCTTCCTTGCTCTTCCTCATTATTCCAATAACGTAAAGCAGCTTCACTGGCAGGAAGTGACTCCAAAGGGTTCTGATCACTGAATTGATCCTGTCGGTCATCAATATGAACCTCACTCGTCCATCCAGCGCCTTATGTAGCTGTCAACAGAAGAAACATTCACGTGGAATGCGTTGGAAATGCGAGTGCGCATCGGCGGCCTCGCGCATCTCAAACGCCGAACCGCACCCCGAATGTCCGCAAAACCTTCACGTAACCTGCACAAACTGTTGCCTACTGTAAATTCATGGTGGCGATGATGTTGCAGAATTGTCGTCCCATAATTCGTAAGGCGGTTGAGACGGCATCAATACGACTTTCATAGGCCACCATGCTGTCTATTCACAGGATCGGGTTTCAACTGTCACAGTGGAACGAGCGGGCGTGGCAGGTATCCAACCCGTAAGGTGGAAGACTAGTGGCGACCCTCTAACTTTTGCGGCAGAGCGCTGACATAGCAGAGGTTCAGATAACTAATGGCTGGGCTAAAACCATGGGACTTGCATTAAAGCAACGTCCTGCACGTTCGTTGGTCCCCATGAGTGGCGCATGTCCAGAACAGGCATGCCCGCTGCTCATCAATGGTAGCCCAAATATCCTGCCTTTGAGAGCATTGTTGAATACGAGAGCCCATCCCAAGAAGTCAGTCTAATTGGCCAACGGACTGCATCGCCTCTTGGATTGTGATAAAGCAGCCATGGTGGACACATAGAATTGACCCATTGATCGATTCAAGCAAGTCTTCTTGCAGAAGAGCGGCGGACAAACATTTGTCAAAGAAGTATCATCAAACTCTAACCCTGAAGTCCTTCTACTCCCAATATGAAGGGTGTAATCGTTGAGAAGGTTGGTGACGCACCTAAGGTCGTCGACACGCTTGAAGTGCCGGAGCCTGGAGAGGGTCAGGTCCTCGTCAAGTCTCTCTATGCTGCTATTAATCCGGTGTAAGTGATCCCACCAGACAGAGCTGTTCCGCCTTTGCTGATTTGACTCCATCAGAGACGCATACATGGCCTACACCGGCCAACTTGTCGTCGAGTGGCCATTTGTTTTGGGCTGTGATGTCGGCGGTGTTGTCGTAAAGACTGGCCCAAACGCTGTCGGTCCACTTGGGCCATTGAAAGTTGGTGATGGAGTATGTGGATGCTCAAGATTGGGTAGCAAAGGCTACTCAACCTGCGAAGAATACCTTCTCATGGACACCCAAGTCACCTTCCCCAAGCCCAAGAACATCGACTTCGCTCAGGCTGCCACCATTGGAAGCGGCGTCGATACCGCCTGCCTCGGAATCTTCCACGGCCTGGGAATCGATGTTCCAAAGGATCTTTCCAAGCTGCCCGACCGTGGCGGAGAATGGGTCCTCGTATTCGGCGGTCCTAGCAGCGTTGGCAAAGCCGCCGTCCAGGTCTGTTGAAGTGGTTCGTCTTCGAATAGCATGCTAAACATTCATACAGATCCTTAGCGTACTCGGTTTCAAAGTGATAACAACAGCCTCTCCCCGTTCATTCGAGGTGGTGAAGGGCATCGGCGCGTCGGCGGTCGTCAACTACAAGTCGCCAGAGGAGGAGCAGGTGAAGGAGATACTCTCCACAACGGGAGGAAATCTCTACCTCATCTTCGACGCGGCTAGCCAGAGCCATAAGCTCGCCGCGCAGCTTTTCGCGAAGCTCTCGGACAGCCCTGGAAAGCCGAGGCGCTTCACCACCACCAACGACTGGGATCCCATGGACGACAAAGACTTCCACGGCGCGCTCGTTAACCATATCATGCTTGGCCCCATCGGCCGACCTGGCTCTGCCATCAACGCTCAAATAGAGTCGTACATCCCACTGATCGTGAAGCTGATCGAGGATGGTAGGTTTAAGACGTCCGATTATGAGATCGTGGGGACCGGGTTCGAGGCGGTGCTGGAAGCCTACGCATATCAACAGACCGGCAAAGCTGGCCACAAGAAAGTCCTTATCAAGTTACAGGATGCATGATTATGATATTTGACCTGAGAGCGTGAGAACCGCTGCAATATTTAAAACGGGACGGGTACATCGACGAGGGAACAGTGGACAGGCTGTCCCAGAAAAGCCAGGTTGAGATCAACGCTCCTTCAGTAAGATCCACATTACCTTGATAGGACAAATACAAAAGTCAGTCATTACCGCAAGCTTGCAGTGCGCCTTCCAAGATATGCCGCGGAACAAAACACCGTCTATTTGCACTGAAACCCCATCCAGCCATTGCGTGGTCGTACATCACCGCGCCGACGCCTCCCCAAAAACAATACTCACAACCTCGTCCAACAGCGTGAAGACAAGATGCGTGTTCAACCGCTCGTTGTTCAGCGTCGCCAGCAACCTCCTAGCCGCATGCTGGGCGTTAGCCCTGCCAACCACGCTGCCCACCAACTCAGGCACCAAGCTCGCGAGCACGAGGCCGGCATCCTTGCGACTGCGGGCCCTCTCGGCGGGCGAGCGAGGCGCACCCGCAGCCCTCATCGTCCCACCGGGCCACAAGCGGTCGACGAGGGCGTTGACGTGGCGGGCGAGGGCGTCGTCAGCGAGCAGCGCGCCCGCACTCTCCCGCACCTTGCGCTCGATGGTGCCGCCCAGCAGCTGGTGCAGCACCACGACCACCGCGCGCCCGCGCAGCCAGTTGTTCTCGCGGTTCAGCTCGAACGCCTCCAGGAACGCGTCGCAGATCGGCGACACGAAGGGTTCCAGCTCGCGCGTCTCGAAGGCGCGCAGCTCGGCCTCCGCTTCGGCTGTTGTGGCCGCGTCGGGGGCACCGTCTTGGGCCCCTGCGGATGGAAGGATGGGTGAGGCTGTCGCGTTCAGCTGCGTCGTCGCCGCTGAGACCAGGTTTTGCCCTGCTAGTGACAGCTGGTCGAGTACGGGGATGTTGCCGAGGAACTCTTCCATGCCGTCGGTCACGCTGTTGTATATGCGCGATACAAAGTCTCGCGTGTCGATCTGTGAATCCGTGGGAGTGGCCGTAGGTAAAGATTGCTGGGAGAGAAATGCTCGAAGTTCTTTGCTACGACAGATCGCTGGTACTTTTAGAAGCTCCTGAAGATATCTCTCAAGCATGACTCGTCTCTTTTGAAGAAAGTCCTTCTGAAGTTTCAAAACGACTTGACGACGCGGGAAGTCCAAATTCTTGATGGAAGGATATCGACCTCGCAGTCTCTTGTTCAGTAGATGGAATTCGCTGTATCTTCGAGCAACGACCCATGTTGCAGCTGGCATCTGTTCACCGGCAGCTCTGTTGACTTCTATGACATACAAGGCGAACTCTTTGCCTTCATCATCTGTACCAACCATCACCGACTTGATGGAAATCGTTGCTCTTCCATACAGACTGTTGTCGCTTTCTTGAACAATGTACTGTTGCCGTTGAAGTTCCTTGCGATTGATCTCTCGTTGGATGCTTGCTTTAGACTTTTTGAGAATCCTGAGCTCTGCGGTGTTATTGGTGAGCTCAGCTTTCTTCGTTAGGGAGTCAATTATAGATTCTTGGGTGACAAGTTTCTCAATGTCCATTGTAAGAGCATCAATGGCTTCTGCAAGACCTAGATCACCGGGAGCAGCTTGGTGAATCTCTTCCTCATCAGACTTGTCATTTGCGTCGGAGTCTTCGCGTTCATCTTCCAAGAACTTCTCTTCTTCTGCGAATATTTTCTCATCTAGAAAACTTCGTCTCGCTGGGTCTCCAACCAGACCGAGAGAGGCAATGCTGGGCTTCTCCTTATCCTTCCTTGGCATTGGCGAAGCAGGTCGAGCCGAATCTATCGATCCTCGAGCTGAATCCTGGTCGTTAGGAGACTTCAGACTTGGCTCCGAAAAGAGTGAGTCCTTATCTTCTGGTTTTTCATCCATGATATCGTTCAGCGCGGCTTGCATGGCATCAACGACCTGCGCATCCTCAGTAACAGCGGCCTGGTCAGTGGTATCAGAATCCAGACTGGCCGTCGAACGGGCAAGAGGGTCTGAATCAAGGTCATCATCAAATAGCGGACGTCGCTCTGCTGCGACATCGATCGATCGTCGAGTTGAAATCTCCGTATCGGATCCAGATGGTTTGAATAGAGTTTTGAGATCGGATGATGATGCTGGTGTCCTCCGCAGATCTGATAGATTTCCTCTCTCTGGGCCTGTACTGACCCGGGCCGGCTTACTGGACCGTCTGCTCATCAGATCATCAACGCTTTGTGAGAGTGGCTCTACTGATTTTGTTGTTGAAGATATGGTATTGCCCTCATCGGAGGCCAGCAGCTTGAACCATAGATCTGACTTTTTGAACCTATCGAAGTATGATTGCATCTCTCCATAAACAGCTGTTTGCGTTCGGAGAACTGCTTTCCGAGCGTTATGATACTGAGAATCCGTGGCAGAAGGTCCAGCTTTGAGGTATGTTCTCACGGCTTCTCTATCCTCGGAGGCGATCTTTATTTCTGGCCTTGAGAGATAACCATCACTGATTTGAGCAATATCGGCTCTATCAGAGTCAGTCCATGTTTTGGATGTTGAAGAGAGTATGCTTGCATCAACAGCATCTTCTTCAAGTGGATTGCGGAAGCCATCAACAACGATCCAGAACTGAACAAGCGGCATGAGATGTTGACGGTCCATGAATTCCATGAAGTAGGATAATCCAGAAGCATTGTAGAGGACTTGTCGCAGTGGTGCTCCTTCTAATGAAGATCGATTTCGAGTTAGTTGTTCTGTGTTCTTCAATCGGAGTTTCTGCTTCGGCTGGCCTGATCCGCCAGCACCGAGCAATGCGATCTTTTGGTCTAGAATACGTTTCCCGGTCTCAAGTCGGCGGAGGTAGAGAGCATCTTGTCCCTCAACTGCAGATTCTCGCACAAGCTGGCTTGCAACTTCACTGCGGAATCTACGAGCATCAGAAATGGTGACGACTTTTCTGATGGCTCTGATAAACTGTTCAAACTTGCGCTCGTTATCGTCTCGACTCAGCTTTAGGAAAGGAATAGACTTGATCGGACGAGGTGATTGAGGAGCATGCTCATCCAAAGCAGCACGCAATTTCCGTATCGTCTTTCTTTCTTCGAGAATACTTCTTCCGTATGCCTCTAAGATCTGATTCCATGTGTCAGGGTCGGCAAGAATGCGCATGACCGGAGCGAGAATAGCACAAGCGATAATCTCTTTGATCAAGACATTCACTGCTTGACTTGTCGTCATGTTTGAGGGAAGAACCTTGGATAGAAGTCTCGTAACTACATTCCTAAGGTATTGCTGTTGCACCGTTTTCGTGTCTGCAAATGCCAGAGATGCAGCCGGATGTATCTTGCCATTTCGAAACTTCTGAGCAATCGCAAGATCTAGCTCTTCAGACTCGGTGACATTGCGTGTGAGTTTCTTTCCCCTGACGGCTCTTTCCGCTTCGTAAGTATCGCTTAAATGCTCGGTGAATATCGGAACCATTCGAGATACGCCAACTCCCACCAGATCCAAGTCTCTTAGACGTCCTAGTATGTTCTCGATGGCAGCGCGAATGCATCGATCGACTTCGTTGGTGAATGTTGGCCTACGGCTGATGTGTGAATACCATCCATTGACGTAGTCTCGAAGGATCAGTATTAAGAGCTTGTCTATTGCTTGAGTGACAACCGGCGATTCCGGATACAGGCTCTTGCTTTCGTACAATAACCTCTGTTGCAGCGCCGCACTTTCCGCCTTCCATGCTTGTGGCTCGATAAAGGCAACGTGCCTTGGTCCGTACAGCTTCAGGTCATCATCATCTCGCTCTTTCGGCTGAGCTGTTGACAGGATCCACCATAGCAAACCAAGGACGGTAAGGGTAGCTCCAGCTACAAGAGCGTGCGGAATGAAGCGCAGGGAGGGTACATAGTAGGTGGCGTATCCCCAGGCGATAAAAGCTGCGAGAGCTGCGAGGATTACATGGCGGCGACTCAATTCCATAGCATGGAGAAGTCCATATGGGGCCGAGCGCGACGTACGCGCATAACTTGGTGTGCTGGTTTGCTTGTGTTCTAGCGGCTGAGGCTCCGACGGAACCACGAAGTCAGCCGAACCCTAGCCGTATCGTAGTTGGCTGCTATTAGCTCGTCATTTGTCGTCTTGCCCTGCATGTCATCTGCTGGAATGCTCCCTTTGCGCATCAAAACCACGAAACATCATCCAGCTACGCATTTCGAAGCCAGACTTAACGGTGAGAGCTCTCTCTAGATCTTGGCGATCCGAGGACTATGTCTATAGGCGGGTTTACACGTCCAATACTAGTAGGACCTGAAAGGAGTCTACATCTCCTCTCCCACAGTTCGAACGCAGCTTGGCTTCGAGAACTACTATCTGTTACGGTTCCTGCTGGATTACAAGCTCTTTCGCGTCTTACAAGTCAACACTCTTATGAAGTCACTCCTCTCTTGTTTTTCATAGAGTACTATATCACGCAGCAAATCTCAATCGCACTGGAAGCGTGAAGTTGCTGTAGAGTCGCTTCAAAACCTTGTCAGTGCTAAAGAGACCGACCAGCTCAGAAAGTTTGAACGTCTGTAGAACAACCTCTTTCTTCATATTTATCTAATTGAAAGATCTAGAGCAGGCAAGACCTGCACCGAGAATCCGGCATCTACCCATCAGTGGGAGCTGCTTCGGATTTCATTCCACCGACTAGGATGCAAATATCATCTCGTTAAAGGCTCCACACTTCCGAGTGTTCGGAAATTCCAAGTGGTTTTTACCTTTTCCAGCTACATCACATTCTACTTTCTACCAATGGGCGAGATGACTCTCAGTCGCCATTTCTACACCCCGTCTTAGGTCGTAGTCCATGGCGTTCCTAGCCCTAAGTGGGATAGACACCGCGTTCGCGAACAGATTAATTAATTGCAACTTGCAAGGTTGTTCTCGTTCTGATTGCTGGAAAATCATCGAACCCAACCAATGCTCCAGTCTTGGAAGCAGTAGCAATTCCTCTATGTGGCTTTCCAGCGTGGAGAGAATATGGCACGCAGAGAAAGTTCCACTCTTTTACCCCAGATCTTCGCTTCCAACTTAGAGCCCCCGGGTTTGAGCTACTTCAGGGCAACACTCGCCACTGGAATTCTCCGTATACCATTGGTGCAATAAAACAACTTCATGATAGGCTTACCATGGTCTTCTGAACCTTGTCGGTAGTAGACTACGAACGCATGTCGAAAGAAACCTGGGGATAGTTGCCGCTACTCTATGCTTTGTCCATATATTAGTCGAAGAAGGATGGTGCCAGTCCTTCAGGGTTTGATACTGCAACTCCCTCCTCCAACTGAGACTTCTGCATCGAAGTAATTAGACTCCTATTCACACTTCACTGTCCCTTGCTTCATTATCAGCATTAGGCCGCATTCAGCGAAGTATGAAAAAGACTGTCGCAGGTCAGCCGCTTTAAGATGGTATCTTCCAAAAGAGTGTTCAATTGGTACATTTCTCTCGTGGCAGCATGTTGTATGGTTCTTTATGGTTATGATGCTGCTACATTCAATGCCATCTCAGGTTCAAAGAACTGGGACGCGTACTTTAATGACATCGTAAGGCAATTCTTTAACTCGTGTTTCAATCTCTTCTTACCTATCTGGCAGGTCTCCAATCATAAGCACGCCAACCTTTATGCTGCCATCAACACTGCCTACACCGTTGGCGCCATCGTGGCAGGATGGTTCTTTGGCGGTCCACTCGCTGATTTCGCCGGACGTCGAGCAGGTATGATTGCAGGATCGGCCCTGGTTATCATTGCAACATTTATGCAATGCTTTTCTCCCAAAGGAAAGATTGGCGTCTTTATCGCAGGTCGCGTTGTCATCGGTCTCGGCCAGGGTCTAGCATTGAGTATGTTTACTATCTTTCACCTAGTAACAAGCTGCTGACATGAATAAAGCCGCCGGTCCAATTTACATTGGCGAAATGTCACCACCTGAAATCCGTGGCATGATCATGTCTTTCTGGCAGATGTTTTATTCTGTCGGAGCGTTCATTGCGTACTGGGTGAACTATGCTTGTCAGAAACATACAAAGAATCTTGGAGAATGGGACTGGAGAATGGTTATTATCTGGCAGTTGCTGATGCCAATCTTAATCATCGCTCAAGTTCCTTTCATTCCAGAAACTCCTCGCTGGTACATTAGACGTGGCGACAAGATCGAGAAAGCAAAAGCGTCGCTTCGAAAGATCCGTGACACTGAGCAAGAAGTCGAGGATGAAATTCTGATGATTCGAGAAGCCCTAGAATTTGAAAAGGAAGCAATTTCAAGCAATTATTCGGCGCTCTGGAAGGACAAGTCCCTTCGCAAGCGTCTGTTGCTGGCTTTTATACTCAACGCTGGCCAACAAGTCACCGGTCAGGGAACTCTGAATTCATACAGCACCATTGTGAGTCCTCATTGCTTTAGTGGAGTTTAGTTACTAACTTTGCGAAGATTTACAAGAAAGTGTTCACGTCCGCGTCCACTATCGCACTCATCAACGCACTCAATGCAACCTTTGGCATCATTTTTACATTGAATGCAACCTGGACTGTCGATCGTTATGGTCGAAAGTTCCTTCTCATCGTTGGTGCCACTGGTATGGCAATCCTCATGCTGTGCGTCTCTCTCGTCGGCATTGAAACTCCTAATCTACCTGGCGGCTCCAAGAGCAAACCGGTTGGAGCAGCAATTGTATTTATCTTCTACTTCTTCGCTTTCTTCTACAAGCCATCCTGGGGTAAGTTCTGATTAGCATCCTCCATTGTCGATGTAGCTAATTGGTGATCTTCATATAGGCGCAACGACGTGGATCTGGACGTCGGAAGTCTTCTCCATGAACGTTCGAGCGCAAGCCGTCGGCATGGCGTCGCAAACACAAAACGTCGCAAACGCCATTGTGCAGCAGTTCTTCCCAACATTCCTGGACAAGAAGGGCTTCTACTGCTTCTTCCTCTTCTTCGCCGTCAACATCTGCCTTGCGTTCTTCGTGTACTTCTTCATCCCCGAGACGCGCAAGGTCGCGCTTGAGGAGATCGACGTCCTCTTTGGCGGCGCGAATCACGTTGAGAAGGGTGGTGACTTGCTGGGCGTCGAGGATGCACGGCATGCCAGCGTGCATGCGCCGCCACCAGGGTGGACGGGGAAGGACGGCGAAACACAGCAACAGGTTGCAGAGCAATACATTTCAGAGGCATGAAGAGGAATGACCAGGAGTATGCATTGTATATCCTTGTTCTAATCGATTTTCTTTGCAGTTACAGATGTTTTTCGATAGTATGTCATCTGAAGCTCTCTTAGCATGTTTGAATTGGTAGATTTGTTCGAGCCTATCCGTCGTTCGGAATTACGCAGGGCACGATGAAGGGACATGATTTCTCACAAAGAGGCAAGAGTTAAAGGTACTATTGGTGCAATTCATTTGCATTTCTTTGCTCTTCTACTGTCATTAGAGATTCCTCGCTACTGCCAAGTACACAATTCTACCTGTAGTCATTCTGGCAACGTTGAATGCCTTGTGTCCACTGAGCCTTCATAGAACGACTGATAGAATGCCATCGAAGGGACTCTACCATCTGGTAGGTCTTTGCTAATGCTACTATTTTTACTCTGTATCGGCCGAGGGATGGGGCTGTCAAACCAACTCCGAACTTCAATGGCGAAGGATTCCTTCATGCAGCTCCTGGTAAGACACTTCCTGAAGGGTCCGAAGGATCGCAACCCACCGCACTTCACACGTTCAACCCGCCGCGATTTTCGACGAAACGACCCGATCAATGCATTGAAACCGGAATACGGATTGCACGTGCAAAATGAACCATGCCATCGGTCCAGGTACGAGCTTCCCGATGCGACGGATACGATGGGTTGAGCCGCTTTAGAGGTAGAAGCTTGCACTGTATGACAGGCGTATTCGCCGACTAAACAGCAGCGAACGTTCGATTGATTGAAGTCGTCAGATTGCTGACGAACTGATACACACTTTTTGAGTATTGTTCGTATCCATCACATGTGCGGCAATCAATTCTGATTGTCACAAACAGACGGCAAGAATCCAAGCCATGACCGTTCGGCCTGGGTTGTTATTCTCTTTGAATCCCGTCGTTTGAGCAGCCTAGATGCTAACAAACGAGTACCAACTCATTTCAACGCCGCAGAAATGGGAGCGCTAGCCGTCGATGCGACAACCCGCAATAACAAAATCCTCGTGACATCATGCCGTGCGTTTCGTTTCACGACTCGATTAACGGACCCACACATCCTCGATCCAACGGACATGACCTGCGCCGCTCGAAATTTCGGGCACAGCGCAACGGGAAAGCGATGACATGCATTGCGCCTCAAACGGAAGGCGTTCGTGACCTCACCGTCATAGGTTGCGGCTGGCCAGCGGGAAGCCTGAATGAGGAATGAAAACGGATACGATGCTGACGAGTAGAAGTGCGCTGCGATTGTTGCTGTGAACGGACGTCGGAGCATGTGCGTCGCCCAAGAGATGGGGCGTTGAGCTGGCAGCTCTCGGAGATCCGTACTGCGTTCAAGGTCTCTGCGGCGTTACCGCAGAGACCTCTCACGAGAATTCATCCATAAGCATGGCAATTGATCGATTTGCACTGCGGCGAGGGTTTCAAAGCCTCGGAATCCGGCACCATGGGCAGTATGACTCTTGTGTTTGGTAGGTCCGGAGTAAAGGCACCTAGGTTTTATGAAACGGCGGACAAGAAATGACGTATGGGTAGACAGGAAATTTCACGGAGGCAGACAGGAGCGTACGAAGAAAGAAGACTCCTGGAAGCTCGAAGGAAGGAATACGAGACGCAGATCGGGCCGGCACGTTGAGACGAAAAGAGAAGCAGCAACAATCGGTGGACGGCATTCGGCTCTCCGCTACACTGAGGCTGGGGAGACCCAGCTGCTGCACAAGACGATCGCACGGTGCACGGTAAGAGCCAAATTTATCACTGCAGGAATCCGCGCGACGGCGTGAGAGAAGACAACAAGTATACACAGATGGCGCGATCAGAGTGCAATTTCCCCTTTGTGGAGCGTCAATCGCGAAAGATGAGCGCGTCGCGATACAACAAAGCCTTTAAGAAGTGCGATCGAGGCGATGAACGGGCTGATAGGGCTGGCGTATGGAGTCAGGCGGAAATTGACCTGGGCTTGAGACCGCGCGAAGCCATCAATGGTTCCCGGACGGGGAGTGGTCACAGCGAGAGGTTGGTACAGGAACACACCAATACACTGAGAGTCTGTGTCTGTGCCAGTGCTGTGACAGTGTGACGGGCTGGAGGATGACCGAGGTGCGGGCGCTTCCGTGTAGGCGACCACAACCAGCACTCATTGATTGCTTTGTCTGACAAATGCCACACCGTGGCGCATGATATTCTTAGAGATTGTGAGAGAGCCGGCAGTGGCAGAGCAGTAGGGGCACCATGAATTCTGGTGCAGTGGAACGGAGCCAAGCCGCATCTGCTGAGTACAATCCGCTGTACGACTGTCCTCAGCCCTTCTGCAACCAAAATAGTAGCGCCAGCAAGACGAGGATGTGGTGCTTGGCAAGGGCTAAAAGAATTGAGGGCCTGATGGGTCGCATTTTGGTGGAAGGGGATCTAGAATGAACCTGGATCGGAATAGAAAAGAAAAAGAATTCGCAAGGGAAGAGATCTGCATGCGTTCCTGAACGCCAAGCGGCGGAAAGATTTTGTTCAAGTGCATGCGTTGGAAGCCAAAGTTAACGAGTTAATTGGCCGACTTTAGTGGGTGATTTGGCGGCATGGACACCTTACTCCACCTTACCGAGCAGCAGCAAAAGACTGCAGGAGCACAAGTCGGGTTTGGTGTCGGCGCTGAATGGTCGGCTGGAGGCTTCAGGTACAACACCAAAGCAGTATGGCTGGTTTGTTTGAGGATCCCGGCCTGGTCGAGCGCCCATCCCCCCTTTTTGCCAGAACGCACCTCAGTCCATCTTGCCCCCTTCCACACAGCCCTCACTTCATGCCTGCCCTGGCGCGGAGAATCGTAAGGTATCTGCTATCGTCTGCTCTGCTGCCATCCCGTCCTGAGCTCCCCACGTTCGCAATTCGGTTGCTGGGCCCACCGTCCGAACGCCGTGAAGCCTACGTATTGGCTGCTGCTCACCCGTGCCTGATCGTCTTACTGTCCTGCTCCAACGAGCCGTAGCGCCCACCGAGCATGCCTGAAGTCTGCCAAGTTCCCAACATCATCATGGATTCGTCGTTGACTCGTTGGTGGCTTGTGAGACCATGAAGTCGTGCTGTACTCCTCGTCTACCAAGGTTGCTCGTGTCTCGGCATTTTGTGCACTGTCCGTTTGGATGTGCCTGGAATGATTGCTTGTGTCAGTTCCCGTTGGATGGGCGGCGTTCGTATCTCCAAATGCGAACCGCCTCGTGGTTAGCGCAGCCATGGCTCTTTCTGCACTCGCGCTTCCGGCTTTGGGTAGAAGGCGTTTGAGCGCTCGTGGGATTGCTGATTACAGTCAACCCAAAGCGCCAGGTGGGTTCGGCGCGCACGGCTGGAGGCGTCATCCAACTCGTGAGTCTCTCAGTGATTGAATGCGAGCTTGGGCCGGTGGCGTTGCACACCAAAGACCGACTGTGAGGCCCTTAGCCTCTTCGTTCGCCAATTCCCCTGGCCAACTGCCAACGTTCCCCCCTGGCCACTCCTCTTTACTCCGACTTGACACAGGCGCCGGTGACCCTTGCCGTGACCTGCAGAAAAGAAAAATCGCAAGGGTTGGCGGCCTATGTGGATGGCCGTTGCGAGTGTGCTTCGTGCGTGCTGCTTGCCGCGACTTGCTGCAACTTCTGTTCTCGTCACTCGCGATAACTGCTTTTCTAAGCACACCGACTCCTAGTCCTTCGTTTCAACCGTTGCACCACTCTATAACGCAAACATCTTGCCTTTCCATTCGTTACTCCGACCTGGATTTCGCACCTGCTGGTCACGTCGTCACTCTTTGAGAAAACGGGCCGTGGTAATCCTCCATTCGACCGTAGTTTCGAACTGTGACACCAATCCTGGACCTGGTTCGCATTGCTCCGTCGACCGACACGCATACTCCGCACTCGACCTCGAGAGCTACGCTTTGTTAGGGTTCAGCACCGCTCTCCGCATCTTAAATACGTTCTGCTATAGCGTCACTGTGTTTCGACATCTTCCGATAGCGAGCGATTGCGTGGAAGCAACAAGGTCCTTCGCCTAAGGAATTGCTACGTGGGAGAAAAAGGCAACTTTGATCAAGAGCAAATTATTCAATTCTAGGCGAAAGAGCTGAGGCAATCATCGTGGCCGCGGCGTAACCACCACCAACAAAGAATCTCGCGCCATACTCGCACAACTCCTGCGACGCTTACCCAGCATGAAAGCGACACTGCGTAGTTGAACCCGTTGGTCTCGACCTTCAATACGCCTCTCCTCAAGCCATTGTCGAACTCGTCGTTTTGGTTGACGATCTTCACTGTCGATAACCCTTTTCCACCGAGCGATGTCCCTACCTAACCCCCCAATCGACCTAACCGGTCATTGTTCCGTTATTTACAACAATACGCTATTCATATTTTCGCCTGCTGGCTTCCAGTCACTGCCTCTAACGCAGGATGCCACTTGGAGCGTGCTAAGCCCAGGTGTGTCTGTAGTAGGAGGAGTATGTGTCAAGGCAATTCCGCCCAGTGATCCGACTCAGGCTGCCCTCTACATCGTTGGTGGAGCCGCCAACTCCAGTAATCCGTCGTATCCTGGTCTTCAAAAGTATACCTTCACCAACAGCTCTTGGGAGACCATCTCACCGGTAGTTTCTGTCACTCAAGGCCGCCAAAACCACGGAGCCGCATATCTCAACTCTACCGATTCGATTTTCGTCTACGCCGGAACGCAAGCTGGAGAACAACCCGACTATTCATTGTCGTCGCAGACGTTCCTCATATCCGCTTCACCTCCCTACAGCGTCCTGTCGTTTACTTCCGAAGCGCCACCGCTGGTCGCTCCAATGGTCATGCCATGGGATGAGAATCGCGCTGTCATTGTCGGTGGAGCCTCAAGTAACACCCAAATATGGACATTTGGCCTAGCTCAAGGTTTCGCTAACGTAGGCACCGTTCTTCCGGAAGGCATCGAATACCAGAATACCACTCAGTGCATGCTGGCCATAGGCGATGATGGAAGCAAGGTACTGGAGATTTTCGACATGGGAACATCTCCCAACAATGTCACCGATTACGTTCTGCTAACGGCATCGGGTGCGCCTGGCGCAACAGGTCAGACCGTCGGTGGCCAGCCATCGAAGAAGAGGAAACGAGATCTCACTTTGGCGGACTGGCCGACATACAACGGGACACTGGCACCTACAACTACCCGCTCTGGTTACCAAATAGCAGATTCGCCTGATGGCATTTACGTCATTACAGGAGGAAATTCTCAGAATCCCGTTGAAATGTTCAACTCGAAGGAAAACTCTTGGATGAACGCGACGGAAATCCTTGGTGGCGGGCAGCAAACACCGTTACAAACGACATCTACACTACCCTCAGTGTCCGTCGTCGCACCGATCGCAAGCTCAGCCGCAACATCATCAGCAACGGCAGTCGTTGCCGCCGCCGGAGGCAACTCCAAATCGAAAACGCTGACCGTACTCGGTGGCGCGCTTGGTGCGGTATTTGGTCTTGCGGCGATATTGGTAATCGTCCTCCTTCTGTTGAAGTGGAAGCAGGACAAGAAGAAGAGAAACACTCAAAACTATGTCAACGAGAAGAATGACGACCGACTCAGCTTTGCAGATCAAGGAGCCGAATTCATGCATGAAGCAGGAGGTTCTGTGGGACGAAGATACTCACAATCGATTCATTCAAGAAACTCGATGCAAATCTTCCACAACCGAGGCAAATCAGGTAAAAGTGGTCATCGACGAGCCCTACCCAGCGATGAAGTGCCCATTGTCAAGAACAGGAGTCCTCTGGGAATGAGTGAGCCCATGGAAATGTCACCAATGAGTGGCAGTCCGAGGACATCACCTCCCACCAGTCGAAGGTTAAATACGACGCCTGAAGCACCGGTGCAAACGGTTTCACCGCTAGCAAACTCAATTGTACCTCCAGATCCTCCGATTGATCCGGAGCGAAGCCGTAGTACAGGGTGGAGTACCTACTTCGCAAACAACGACGTCACAAATCTAGCGTCGATGCGCTCCCCGAACAGAGACACCGTCGACACAATCGATCCGTCGTTCCGATCAAGCGGGTTCTCACGATCCGATCTCACCGACTCAGGATCCAGACTGGCGGCAGCAGGTGTGAAACCACTCGAGCTCAACCTTGGTCCGAAGTTTGACGGACAACGCCTGAGTATGAGTAAAGTTACCTCTGGCAGCCCAACTTTCAGATGGTCCACCGAAGACCAGACCAGAGGGCAGTCAGCAGAAGTGAGCCGGTGGAACAAAGAGCCGGCCTTGACAGCCGTGAACACTATACCTCGTAGTGGTCATGAGCAATCAGCCACAAGGGCATATCCGTCAACACGTTGGGATAACGATTCATCGATGAAGGATAACACAACGTCCACTACTCGCTGGAACAATTCGCCACCAAAGACAACCACTGCGACAGGAACCGGCTGGAATAACGAGCCACCAAGGAATAAGCCTGCGCTACCTCCCTGGAGCAATGAACCGTCAACCAGGAGCATCAATCAACCACAATCGGGCAAGACGTCGCCTGATGATTGGAATGGGTCATCAACGAGAGCTGTCAATCAGCTAAAGTCAGGCAAGACATCTCCTTCTGGCTGGAATGAGTCTTCAACGATGGGTGTCAGTCAACCAAAGTCTGGTAAGACATCTCCTTCTGGTTGGAACGAGTCCACGGTAAGGCCCGTCGACCAACCGAGAGCTGGCAAGACCTCTCCACCAGGCTGGAACAACGCTTCCTCAACAATGGGTAGTACGGTGCCTCGGGCGAATAATCAGCCATCTACATTCGTTGCATCTGCTGCCACTCCTTGGAACAATGACTTGTCAATGAAGTCCACTGAGCTAGCGAGGTCTGGCAAGACTTCTCCCCCTGGTTGGAATCAGAACTCGACAGCACCACCCGCAAATCTTGCACCTACTTGGAAGAACGAGGATTCGTCGATAGGCTCTGTTCCATCATCTCGGTGGGCAAACGAGCCATCAACCGCCACAAATACACCCGCGGTTAGCAGCTTTGCCGTTTCCACACCAGACATGGTGCGGTCGGATGCAGCATCGGACACTATTTCCATCAGCAGCAGCCGCTACTCCAGCATGACGAACCCATACTTCAGCGGTGGCGTCAACCCCTACCACATGAACGACCCTACAACCGAATTGTTCAAGAGCGGCCGCAAGAGCGGCCAGAACTCGCCGGTGCGGCACCGCAGCCCGACAAGCTCACCGCAGCTCCGACCAACGAAGTCCCCATCGCTGCGGCCCAAGTCCAACCTGAGCATCGTGACCGACGCCTCAGGCGACCCCCGCGCCTCCGCAATCACCGTCTTCCCCGGCCTCGACGAAGCGCCCGCGTTGCCGAGCCCACGGCTCGCGGTGCCGCCCGCAAAAGGCGCGTCGTCGCTCGCGCCACCGTCGCCGACGACGCGCCCGCCGCTGGACTTCCCCATGCCGCGGGCGTACGCGGCCGACAAGCCGCGCGACTCGGCCGCCAGCACCGTCACGCTGTTCCCGCGCGGCGTGCCGTCGCCCACGGTCGCGTCCTTCGGCCCCGGCCCCGCTGTCACCAAGCCCAAGCTCGTTGATGCGCGCGCCGCGTTCGGGGCTCCGCGCCCCCCGCCCCCGGCTGCCCACCGTACGCCTGGTGCCAGTGTCGACGAGGACATGAGCTGGCTGAATATCGATGCGGGCCAGTAGCGCGGTGATCGGCCGGATTGGGCTGGCGCGCGGCGGGCGGGTTGCGCGAGGGTGAGGATGGGCTTTGCGGATTGCATTGGAAAAGCGTGGTTGGCGTTTTTTTTAAATTCTGCTTTTTTGTGTCTGCCGGGTTGGATCGGTCAACACGGTCCGCCTTTTCACATTTTCGAGTGTCGTTCCTTTGCGCACTTTTCACTTTCTTCGATTCCCTCTCCGCTGGTTGGTTGCCTGCTCATCGCGAGTACGAGCACGGCAGCGTGAGCGTCTTTTTCCTTTCTCCGTGTACTTTAATTCTCCCTTGCCGACGCTTAATCTCTGCCTCTGCTCGTCTGCGTCCTTTGCTGAGGACGGGCAAAGGCTTCTTCATCTCTCAGGGCATCCTGGTCGCGGCGATATGGTCTCACGGCTGTATTTATCATTATGTCTGATGTCTAGTTTGAGGAGATGTGGTTGGACTGGGCCATGTGTCGATGTATTCAGGCGCGATGGAGGGCGGCTAAAGTTTGGATAGCGTAGCTTCGAATGCAATAGCAGTTGTACAAACAGATATGCACTCTGTCTGCGCCTCTCACGATGCTCCCGTATTGGTCTCTCATAACATCACTGCCGACGAGGCTGATTTGCGGCGTGCCCATGGAATATCAGAGGAATTGGGTGCGGCGAAGCTCTTGGTCTTAATTCAAATTGACGCCAGAAGCCAAGTCCACGTAGCATCTTCAAACTTATTCGAATTACATTCTCGTCATAAGCTCAATATGGGATGTGTACTCTCTGTCACCTATCTTTCAAAACCAAGCATACTCACCGGCGGCCATTCGCACCATCACACCAGCAGCGATCCAAACAGACTACAATATGACTTACCTGTGCTTAAAGTACGCTGGGGCAAATCTAAGCGCCGTCGTCAATCTAAACGCCGTCGTCGAGCCGGGTTAAATACATCTGCCGCAATGTTTGGAGGAATTACGGCAGCTTCTGTAACCGGATGTTAGAATGTATTATCGAACTTTGTCAATTGCTTTCTTTAATTGACGGGCAATCAGATAAATTAATTTGTCTAATATACAGACTCGAGTTACCACTTACAGCGTCCCAGACGTTTCGATAGTCGTCATGACAGCTTCTCAGAACTCGGCAGCATTGGCGTTGCCAATTGCGATCCAGGTGAATACAGGAACGCTTCCCTTTGTCTAGAACAACATCTCGAGCTGAATGAATCTTCAGGTTCTTTTCCATTCATCGATTCTTTAGTCTTAACATCCAACTCCAATGGCTTCTCGGATCATCCAGCATCTCCGACATCCCACTGGCCTCCACATACTCCGGGCCTCCAAAGAGCAGCCCAGCCTCAATCGCCAACCGCGCATATCTCCTAGCCTCCTCCTCATCCCCAACACCCGCATGCTCCACCGCAGCCAGGGCATACGCCTTCGCCAGCGGCGCCTCCAGCCTCTCCAGCCGGTACAGCTCGACCAGACGCTCGGCCATGGCCGGCGTCGCGGCGCCACCCGCCCCGTAGTCCTCGAGCACCGCATGCAGCGCCTTGATCTGGGCGACGCGGCTGTCCGACGCTGCGGCCTCGGCGTCGGGCCGGCCGCACGCGCTGCACCCGCAGGCGAAGCCCCACGCACCGCTGATGTGGGCCTGGCGTGCGGCGCGCGGCTCCGCGCCGTGGATGTACGAGATCGTGAGCTCCTCGCCCGGGTGGATGGTGCGCAGCGCGTAGACGTGGTGCGTCAGTGTCGCTACGTTGAAGTGGTGGTGCGCGTTTGGCCGGCAGTCGTGGTTCAGGCGCTGCGGGCGGTTAGTTTCGCTGTGTGGAGGATCGGGCGTCCCTTACCGAGATCAGTGGGAAGACGCCATCGTATTCGGCGCCATCTGGGGTCCCCCATGGTGCGATTGTGAATGCGTTGGTGTTAATGACGTCTTCGACATGGTCGCCGCCAAAATGGCCGTGAAGCGCCATATAGTCTGACTTAGTTTTTGGCGGTAGGCGCTTAATAGCAGTCCTCTGAACTCTAACTCGCTCTTCCACGGAAAAGGTTCGAAACACATCCTCATTTAGAAGATACACGGGAGGTTCGCTGAACACATGATCACCGCGGTTCAGTGTTCTATTAGCCACAAGTCCTATGCCGCGACCTGGAAGCTCCATGGCCACATATGGTGGGTTCGACTGTTCTCCGATATCCTTGTAGAGACTATTGTCTGTAAAGGCGGGAAGTTCGAGCAGCTTTTCGATTTCTTCTGGCGTCGTGAAGATTGAGATTCCGCGGCCGCGTGCGAAGCCGTTGCTTGTGTACGCGCAAAAGTCCTGCCCACTGACCTTTTGTTGAATACACCGCGGTTTATAGGACCATCCCAGATGGTCATGGGTGATATTAATCGGCAGACTCGGTTGCTGAGCCTGATTTTGCGAGCTATGGACACACAACCCATCTTGGAGGCATTGAAGGTCTAGGAAATCGGAAGGATTTCGAGATTCATAACAGACGGGATTGAAGATAGTGTTGAGCTCTCGAAAGTTGCATAATGCCGGAGTGGACAATGATGATGTTTCAGTCCTTGACTGCGCAACTGAGGCCGCTGAGAGCGCAAAGAGGAAGAGGTGCAAGGCCATTATAGCGATAGGAGCGAACAAGACGAAAAGTGGGAGAGGGAGAAATCAATTTTATAAAGAAGGCCGAAGCGCCTATATTGTTTGAAGCTATCCGAGTTCGTAGCCATCGAAACGTACCTGCGTCTGAAACTCGAAACATGCCGCCAACGGCTTGAGTTTCAGCATTTTGCCCAAGTTGACAGTTACTTCAGTCAAATGGATTCGAAATGCAATCAAAAATGATAGAGAAGATGTACTTACATGGCATTGGAGATATCTTGGATCAATACCATCCGCAAGATAGTCTGGCATCGACTTTGCAGCTCATAATGAGGTTTGCAGTTCCAGAAGGCGGTGTTGATGGTAATATACGGAGTAGACGAGACCCAACTAATGTCCAGCAGTCCTTTTAAGTTAGTAGGGTACCAGCTCCGCCGCGGCTTTCAAGATAAAAGGTAAGAACGCGAGCTGGCCTTTTGACTCTGAAATGGTGACAAAATATCAGAAAGAAAAAACAATGCTAAGGACGAGCCATGTCAACGCTAAAATTGCAGTGCAAAAGAATAGACGCAGGGGGGCCCTAGAGCGGAAACGAACCGCTAAACCGGAAGAAGTCTGCACCTTCTTTGGAAAAGTGTACGGCGAGATTGATCATCGCGTCCTCACTGTCTCCGTATTCCAAATGCAACTTGCAATGGACTCCTCAAAGCCTTCGCCCTCTGCAGCCTCCAGAGATGCGACTCCTAATCCAACAGTCTCTTCTCGCTTTACTTCTCAAAATGCAACCGCTGAAGAACTCCTCAAAGCTCAAACTGTAGGCCTTGTCAACCTATCTGACTTTCGCAAGAGACGTGCAGAAGCACTTGAAGTGAAGGAACGAGAAGGATATGGAGAGGGTTCGGGTGGAGCAACTCCAGTTTCAGGCGCATCAACACCCGCAGATCGGTAAGAGCAGGATTGAATGGTCGTTGGCACGTCAACTAACTGCCAAAGTGTAGAGCTTCGACACCGCAACCTCCGTCGAAGAAGCGGAAACCGGCAGCGAAGGTCAAATTATCGTTTGGGCTAGATGAAGAGGAAGAATATGGCTCAAGCACATCAGCCACTGCCTCTCCCAGGAGGAAAACACCAAACGAAACACCGTCGGCAAGGGAATCTCCAGCACCAGAAGAGGAATCTGGTGTCCCCAGGAGGAAGTTGACATCAAATGCCGCAGTTGGCTTTGCTCCAAAAGTGAAGACCAAATCTGTCCTCTTAAAAGAAGCTCAAGCTCGGGAACAGCTGCGTAAAGATTTCTTAGAGAAGCGTGAGGCAGTGAAGGCAACCGATTTCGTCATCCCATTTGTGTTCTACGATGGCACCAACATTCCTGGTGGCGTCTGTCGAATGAAGAAAGGAGATCCTATCTGGCTCTTCTTAGATAGAGCGCGGAAGGTCGGTGCCGAACTTGGAGTTGGTGGTGACAAAGGACGGAGGGAGTGGGCTAGAATTAGTGTGGACGACCTCATGATTGTAAGAGGAGAGATGATTATTCCTCATGTGAGTAATATCTCGTTCACGAACTCCTCCGCATGAAAAGAACGGACTCTGACTACGGCATAGCATTTTGAATTCTACAAGCTCATTGCAGACAAGGCAATAGGATACAATGGGCTACTGTTCGACTTTTCCGATCAACCTACGTCTGCAACCCCCAAATCCACAACCTCAATGCCTATCGACGCGGACTATGACCCACTCGCAAGACCAGACAAGAAGGACAAGAAAGACCAGGCACCCGAAGAAGAACTAGAAGGGTACAGTGATGACCCTCAGAACACAAAGGTGGTAGACAGAAGATGGTACGAACGGAACAAGCATATCTATCCTGCCAGCATATGGGTGGAATTTGATCCGAATAAAGACTATACAAAAGGTCCACGGAAAGACACGCAGGGAAATGCATTCTTCTTCTCGTAGTGGTAGTACAAGGCCTCCACGTGGACTTTAAGGACCTAAAGCCAGGGGATGCTTAATACAGTACATAAATGAATACACAACTGGTATCGGTTGTGATATGCTTCGATTAGAAATAGTTTTTGCTTCGGCTAGATAACAGAGTGCTATGGCCACAATTTAGCCTTTACAGGCATGTTCTGGATAACAAGTGAGTATCCGCGTCTTTTTATTTTCATCGAATGGATCCATCATTTCCGAGCCAAATGTGCAAGGCCATTTCGGAAAAGCTGGTGGTGAGGCTTGACTCGGATGGAACCCCGAGTTTGCGGGAAATGTAAACCGTCAGGTCCATGATTGCTATTCGCTAGGAAGCTTCCATCCTTCGCCAGATCCAAGCACCGCAATGCCATTGCACCAGCCATCGTATAACAGTGGCGTGGTTCAACTGAAGCGTAATATCCGACCGAGATCGTCGTTGATCTCCAAGCTTTTTGTGCTTCACGGGTACACCACCCACGTCATGCAATTCCTACGCTAGACTCCACCTTTACCCCAGAAGTTCTTGCCAATTCCGTCTTGGCTGGTTGAAAAGAGTGGAAAATGCCCGGTCTTTGGAGCGCGCGCTGGCCAGCAAAGTGCGGAGTTTAAACCTTGACACAATGGCGGATGTAACATGCGGGATCCGGTCATATATCTGCCCTTTCGCGAGGATGCTGCTATTCGACCACCTGTCTTCATACCTTTCCTTTGCTACCGTTTCTTTTCGCCTCCTCGGCTTCCTTAATTTCTCAAGCTTTTGCCAACATGGATGAAGAAAAGCCTACAACCGTTGCGGACCATGACCTGCTTGGCAAGGACGAAACGACGTACCATGAGGACATGAGCGAGGCTGCTCTGACTCCAGAAGAGCTCGAGACAGAAAAGCACCTGAGGCGAAGAATCGACATGATGATTATGCCGTTGGTGATCTTGGTATACCTGATGAACTGTACGAAAGTTCAGGCCCAAATACAATTTATGAGTGATTGACCACATGGACAGATATCGACCGCAACAACTATGCAGCAGCTCGACTCCAAGGCTTGGAGAAGGATATTCATCTGCATGGCGACCAGTACCAGCTGGGTCTCTCAATTCTCTTCGTTGCTTACGTACTCATGCAAGTACCGTCTAATCTTCTGATGAACCATATGGGACGACCATCATTGTATCTTGGTTTCTGGACAACAGCATGGGGCCTCGTTTCTTGTTTGACCAGCCAGGTTAAGACTCCTGGCGGCATTATTGCCTGTCGTTTCATCCTAGGCCTTGTTGAAGCCCCATTCTTCGCTGGTGTGCTCTTCTACCTGTCCAAGTGGTACACCAAGAAGGAGTTGAATGTGCGCATGTCGATTTTCTACTCTGGCTCGCTGCTATCCGGTGCCTTTGGAAATCTCATTGCTGCAGGTATCCTTAGCGGCCTCGCGGGTAAGCGCGGCCTCGCTGCATGGCAATGGCTCTACATTATCGAAGGCTCTATCACCATGTTTATCGGCCTCGTAATCATGGTCATTCTACCTGACTTTCCAAACACATGGAGCAGACTCACTGGAGAGATGAAGCGCGTTGCCAACCGAAGATTGGCCATCGAAGGCGCTGAAGCCGACGTTGACGAGGGAGGAGGCATGTCGCAAATCAGAGGCATGGTGTTGGCATTCAAGGACCCAAAGACATATCTTTTGGCCATCGCATATCACTGCCAAACGGGAGCAGCAGGCTTCCAAAACTTCTTCCCGACTCTGACTGCAACACTGGGTTATAGTCACATCATTTCACTTCTGCTAGTGGCACCACCGTACATATTCATGACAGCGTATAGTCTACTTCATAGCATGGTGTCGGACCGTGTTGGAAATAGGTTCTGGTTCTTCCTGTACCCGATCCCGATCACGATTGTGGGTTTCATCATCTTTATGACAGCCTCTCACTTCGGTCCGCTATACTTTAGCGTCTTTCTCATCGTCTTCGTCTTTGCTCAGAACGGTACTATCTACGCATGGATCTCTAACGCCATTCCTCGACCGCCTGCCAAGCGCGCAGCTGCTCTCGCTTTCGTCAATTCTGTCGGCAATGCCGCTTCCATCTGGACGCCTTTCACGTATATTACATCTTCGGCACCGCACTATCGGCCTGCTCTCGGCGCATGCATCGCATTGCAATGTGTGGGAATTATCTGTGCCATAACTCTGAGGTGGTATTTGATGCGCCAGAACAGGCAACTGGAGTTGATGGAGCAGGAAGACGTGACCTTGAGCGAGAAGGATGTCAGGAGGCTTGAGAAGACGGCGGAGTTTGAAGGCATCAATATTTCGGCAGCGAGAAGGTTGCAGAAGGGCTACAGGTATATGATATAGTCTTGTGGAAACCAGGCTCGAAGAACATGACGCAGTGGTAAAGTCACAGTTTATAGGACGCTTCGTTCTAGAAACTTTTAGCCAGACTGTTTGAAATTAGTGCAGTGAAGTGGTCATAGAAATGATTTCCCAGTTCATGACGCTGTTAGTGATGCTTCAGGGCTCGCTGTTCAAAAATTTATTTGTGACAAACGTTTACCAATTGCTCATTCATCAAGTCCAGTAAATTTATCGCAATTGACGACGACTATCATATCTCCGTCTACAACTTTCATAGCACACGGTCGAAGCCAATAACTATGGCCTGTTGCTCCCCTACACACTACCAGTGTTCTCCTTCTCACCTTCCAACATACCTCTCCTACCTTCCAGCGTTCCCCAAAGCCCTCTCGACGTACCCTCCAACGCTCCAACCAAGTCACCACCAGTGCTCTCCAACATCCTAACCAGCATAAGCTTGAGCGCGTCGCCGCCAACCAAGCCCACCAACTCCGCCCTCAGCCCATCCAGCCCGCCCTCAATGCCGGCAACCCACTCCACGCCCTCAAAGTCCACCGCCCGGCCCTCGACGCGCGCCGCCAGCAGCAGCAGCTTCTCGACGGCGGCCTGCACCGCCGGATCGTAGTAGCCGGGGTTGGCGCGGCGCCGCGGCGCCGCGAACCTGCCCCGCGGACTCAGCAGCGACAGCGCGGCTGCCAGGTGCGGCGGCGACGCCGCCGGGAACGACACCAGCATCAGCGGGCCGGACAGCAGCGGCTCGAGGCCGTGGGTGGCGCCGCGGCGGAGGGCGCGCCGCGCGGTGGAGTGCGCCGCTGCGGAGAGGAGGGGTGCGTGCGAGGGCGTGGGTTGGGGCGGTTGCGCGAAGGTGAGCAGGTTCAGCGCTGCCGAGACCAGCCCCGTTTGCACGACTTGCATCTTGATGCTGTCTGCTTGCGTTGTGCCGTGTTTCGCGTCGATTTGACGTAGGGCTAGTGTGACTTCGCGCCGCAATGCCATCCATTCGTTTGATTTGAGGTTGTTGTGCTGGAAGAATAGCACCAGCGGGCATGATTGTAGTAATGAGGCATACTGTCGGACGAGTTGTGACTTGCGGAAGTGAGGAGGTTTGAAGGACGGCGGTTGTGTGGGAGGGTAGTGGTGACTTGGATCTGAGTACGCCGGTTGCTCAATTGAGGGCGCTGAAGATGTTGCGACTGCTGTAGCTGCTGATGCAAATCTCGATTGACGTGAAATTGTTTGCTCGAGTTGCAACTGATGATAGGGACAGAGCTTTACAGTCGTGGTTCGCCATGGTCTCAAGCCCACTCTCGGGGGCATTGTATCGAATTAAGCTCGCAGATCGGCGATATTCGGTCTGAAGGAGATACTCCGAGAATTGATAGGCTCGAATTGAATGAGAAGGGCGCTGTTGAAGCTATTATAGCGGGTGGATAATGGGAAGGAAGAGTTGAGGTTGGAAATGCATTGGTTTTTTCTCGTCAACGAAAAAAGCGCAGACTGCATATGCGCAATGGACACCGACACCGCACTTCCAAAGCTGCACTTCTGGTAAGTTTGCTGCTGTTCCCGCTTTCAATTTCTCTGTCGTGTTTGTCGGTCTGCTATTTCTTGCCCATTTGGTCTCTATATAGCTTCCATTGAGTTCATCAATACATTCCTGTTCATCTCACCGAATCCGCATTCACTAACATCCAATGTCCGCCGTAGACGCTTCCGAAGAGCCCAAAATCTCTATCACTCCTCTACTCAAGCGGCTCTGGCCGTCGCCGGCGAAAGAAAATGTCACCGCTGCTGAGATCGCCGGAGCAATCTCTCATATCTTCACCAATTCCTTGACTCCGGTTCAGACTGGAGCACTGCTCACAGCTCTGCACTTCACCGGCCTGGATAGACAAGCCGAAGTCCTGTCGAAATGCGCCCTTGCCATGCGCAATGCCGCCAATCAAGTCGATCGATCGTCTCTGCTCGATGCGGTACACAGGCGCGGACGCAAAGAAGGTTCATACCGAGGTGGACTCTGCGACATCGTAGGAACAGGTGGTGACTCACACAACACCTTCAACATCAGCACAACAGCATCGGTGCTAGCATCGGCGTTGCTGCTGGTGGCCAAGCACGGCAACCGCTCCGCGACATCCAAGTCCGGCAGCGCAGATATGTTGACGGCTGTTGCGCCGCAGCCGCCGGTGCTTTCCGTAGTCACTCCCAGTTCCCTCGCCCGCGTCTACGACACCACCAACTATGCATTCCTGTTTGCGCCGGTCTTCCATCCGGGCATGCGTTTCGTGGCGCCGATTCGCAAGGAGCTGGGCTGGCGCACCATCTTCAACCTGCTGGGCCCGCTGTCGAATCCTGTGGACAGCACGACGTCGTCGCACCGGGTGTCAGCGCCGCCGTTGCTGGAGGCACGGGTTGTGGGCGTGGCCCGCAAGGATCTGGGTGGCGCATTCGCTCAGTCGCTGGTGCTGTCGGGTGTGCGCAAGGCGTTGGTGGTTTGCGGCGATGAGGACCTCGACGAGCTGAGCTGTGCTGGTATCACGCACTGTTGGCTGGTGCGTGAGAAACCAAATCCGGATTTTCGAGGTGGTCCTGATCCTGAGGATGATGATTTCACAACTAGCGATGAGGAAGGCCCAAAGCGAACTATTGTTGATGTTGAGACGTTTGTCGTTGCGCCCGAGGACTTTGGACTACCGCGGCATGATCTCAAGGATGTTGCACCAGGACGAGAACCCAAGGAAAATGCCGAGATGTTTGGAAAAATTCTAAAAGACGAGATGGGAAATCATCCTGTGGTGGACTTCGTACTGATGAATGTCGCCGCTTTATTTGTCATCAGTGGCATCTGTGAGGCAGATTCGAGCGATATGGGCCACGGAGATGGTGGGAAAGTAATTACAGAAAGAGGACCGGGTGGTGGACGTTGGAAGGAAGGAGTTCGCAGGGCACGCTGGGCTGTCAGTAGTGGAGCGGCGTTGAGACAATGGGAGAAATTCATCCAAGTCACAAACGAAATACAGAAGAATGGATGAGATTGCTTTGATTTCGATTATACCCTGGCCTTAGCCGACGGATTTACTGGAAGAAAAGTTCTACTCGTGTTTCCTCAGCATACTAATAATCAAAGACTTTCAACAGTCTGAACGTTTTCTAGATGTTTTCACAAGTAGAGTAGAAAATGGAGTATTTGAAGACTGGGTTTCTACACGTTTACGAATGCTGGAAGCGATTCAAAGGCCAAGGATAATGAGAGCTCATCCGCCACGCAGGAATACTCAGTTTGAACAGTATAATAGATTCACCCAACAAGGTGCTTCAGAGAATAGTGAGATGCCTGGATATTAATCGCATTTAGGCGATATGGCTCACTGTATGGGCCTTGGTGATACTCATCTCCACGGTACATTGATCCCGGACCTTGTGTGGGATAATATTTTTGACACTGAGGAATCATGATACGTATTATAATCACCAAAGGCACCAGGTCCAGGCTGTGGCTAAGATACGCTACCTGAGAGGGATAGTCGTCTTTATATCCTTCCTCGTCGCTCGTCGGAACTTCAGACGAATGCTCACGGTTTTGCGGCGCTCATTGTTGTCTACTCAATTGTTGTTGGTTACGGGGTTGTGATTGACAGTTCTGTGGCGCCTCTTGCATAATCCGACTAGAGAAGCCTATACTGAGTGTCCGTCCTGCTGGTGTTGCTTCAACACCCTGTTGTAGTTGATTTAATCCTGCCATTTCGCGTTTCTTTGCAAAGGGTTTGAAAGCCGAACCAGCCACTTCGCTGTAGCTACCAAGGCTAGACCAAGTGGGAATGGAAGGGATGTTCGGTAGATGTGACATTTTCGGAAGATGCAGCATGTTTGGAAGATATACTCGGGGGGTTGACGGCATGTGCAGCGTGCTGGTAGCCACACAACACGTCCGACAGATTTGTAGACAACTGCCATTACATACATCCCGTAGATGCCATGGCACTTGGCCAAAGTGATAACTGCAAGCATAGAGGTAGTAATTGGTAGTATTGCTAGATTTCGCAACTAACTGGAAACAAAAGAGTGTACACCGTCCCTTGAATGGAAAGAACCTCATGATATCTAGTAGTAGCTCTATTGAACGGAAATGCAAGGTGATATCACCGAGCAATAACTTCGGTTCAAGTCTAGATATGAGAGCTTTCAAGCTAAATAAGAGATCGCCCTATGATGTGAAGGCCGACGACGGAACACAGATTGGCTCTTTTGGCACCAGAGTTGCAACCGAGACATGTGGCCAAGTCAATCCAGCAAAGTTCAGAAACACTATTTGGGAATACTGAATCTGGGTGGCAGTAACGGTAATAGTCTTCGGCGTGGTGATCGCATTTGGAGGATCGACCAAAAAGTGTGGCACATGAGCACCAGGTTGAGAAGCAGGAGCCGGAATGATCAACGGTCGTTGGCCTGGTGTGAAAGCAGGAACCACGATATCGTACTGCACCGTTTCGATCCAAAACGTAGCAGACATCTGAACCGCATTAGCATTCGGTCCTGGAGTCGTTCCTGTGGTGGCGCCTTGCAGGAACGCAATGTTTGAAGTTCCACCACCCAATTCAGGAGCAACTGGGGTCGTGGAGACTGTAAAGACGATTGTCTGGGTAATTGTCTGTCCTGCTATGGCATTGCGCAACACGGTATTCGGATCCGTCAGTATATCTTGGGTGATGGTGCCTGCATTGATGAATGCCGTTAGGTCCTGCGGCAGTCTCGGTGTATCGGTTTTGGACGCCGTTTGACTGGCAAACGGAAAAGTCTTCGTGGTACCGATGGCGAATGGCGTTATGTCTACCGACGGAATAGTTGGCGGTCCTGTAATAGTCGTGGTTGGCGCCAGGCCTTGGGCATTGATCGTCGTACCGTGCGGTATCGAAGCCATTCTCGCGAGGGATTCGCCCACTATCGGGTCAGTTGTGGTCGCCGGTATATGCATCCACAGTCCAGGCTCGAAATGAATGGCGGTTGGTGTGCCATCTCCCTGCCCAGTGGCAGGATTGGTCACGTCATTAATGGCCTGCACGTAAGGAACGCCATTGAGAAAGATGTCGTTCTGTGCCTCGAGCCCACGGTTAGGCACACTGCCGAGTGGAGTAGCAAACGACAATGTCTCCGACGTTAAGTTTATTTCCAGAACATTTTCACTTGGTGGTTTTGGGGGCGCCGGTGTCACAGGGTTGGGAAAGGTTGTAGTTGTCGGCGCTGCACTATTGGGGCGAAAAATCAAATTGAGTCCTGAACCACCAAAGGTTCCAGTGAAGTTTGACAGCACACCTAGAGGCGGTGTGGTAGTATCTTCGACCTGCTTCTGCTCGAGTTTTTCATCGACAGACTGGATTTGGAAACTGGACGGAAGAGTTATTTGTGCGAGCATCGCCGTTTCGGTTGCCATGGCTGGTAAGTTGACTGATATGAAGGCTATAATCAGCAGAAAAGTGTGAGCAGGAACTAAGCGCTTTAAATATTGACTTCCCTTGTCTTCCAAAGCTCAGGCCTCTGAGCGTGCAGGCATATTGTCATCTCAAGCTTATGTTCTAGGTAAGGTGAAATGAGCTAATGAATTCGATTGCGGACGAATTCTTGGTATCCAGTAGGATTGTGGACCTAAGTTTCACTTTGCCATGCACGTCTTATTCGAAGAAGTCTCATCGGTATAGTCTCTAGTTGGAGTCAACTAGGGTATTACTTCGTAGATGAGCTGGAGAAGCCTAATACCGTCATACTGGTAAAATGTCCGTCTAGGTAGTTCAGAACTTTCTGATTCTATCAGCACGAGAGGAAGATATTCGTCTCTCCGCACTATTCGATAGGCGGTCGAAGTTATCTGGGTGCGGTCAGGCTGAGACCACCTCGGAAAGTTTTGGGAGACGGACATGGTCTGTGGTTCCCGCCTCGGGGCGTTGAATGGAAAAAGAAAAACTAATATTATACCGATTCAGCTCTCGTATTTTTTGAAGGCGTCTCCATTCTTGGTTAGCCAGTGAAGTCATTCTTCAAATATTGCTGCTGTGCTGGTTGTTGTACGAACCTGAAGATCCCGTGCATATTACAGCCCCCGTCTCACTGTCAGACCCATACCGGCAATGAGGTAACCTTCAAGTAGCCTCAATATTCAGTTCCTCAACGGTGCAGTTTCTGGTAACACTGCCTCAGCTGTAATCCTTGGTCTCATATCCTAATTTCGGACCCCATCGGAGGTCTGACACCAAGCAAGCTGGGCTCCACAATGGACGGGGCTTCATTTGCGATGTAAGCCGTAGCGAAAGACTTTGTGAGTTCCGGACGATTTACAGCACCATGCGTGACTCTTCATCGTTTGAAGGTTACTACAAGCAAATATCAGCGGTAAATATCTGGGTCTAATCGATGTGAGTTTGTTATGATACGCTCAGTGGCTGCTTAACTGTCACCGTCGACTCGCCTTGGAGATCTGCATTCCAGGATATATTACAATGCGAAATGGTGTTCAGTGCAAGGCATTTCTGCAGCTGTGTAGTGCATGTTTTCCGTTATCATGTCTTTCCTGTGACTACGGATGTTTGAGTAAAGTTCATATTGGAAGAGGTTGGAGGTGTCACGTGCGGAGGCTCATGCGATGTTACTTCTTTCGTGTGCTTCGCGATACATCTCCATACTCCTACACATCACGCTATCCATGACAGGTACCGCCTGCAACCTTATCTCTAACAAGTTCCTATTGTCCAAATAATGGAGCTTTTCTTTATTAACCAATGATATCTCGTGTGCTTGCAACTTCTGACCATTCATCTGCTTCGCTTCTAAACGTCTTCCAAGTATCTTCTCAATCTCGTGCCGCTATCCTCTTTTCGTCATACGAGTACGAAAAGAACTAATCATTTCTGGAGACATGGAGGGCTAGCCACTTTCGTGATGATTTGAGAGAGCTGTCCCGCCTTTGAGCATGATTGCAGAGATATTCCTCGTTTTCCATTTTCAGTTTGATCAGAACAGATGGACTCCGAGTTACATTTTGCTGAGATAAACACTGATGGTAAGACCATAAGGTCTCGACGACCTCATCACAAAACTAGGACGGGATGTGACGCATGCAAGATACGTCGGATAAAGGTACCAAATTCTGAATTCAGTATTTCCTTGGCCATCTAAATTGTCTCACCACGGCATTTCTGTTCTGTTTGCGAAGCTATTTAACTGTCAAATGGTCAACTCAGTTTGCGGCTTTGTTCATTGAAGCAGCTTCTAGCCGTCGTCACTAGCGAACTTTCAGCCTGCTCTTTCTTTCTAACATTCACCAGTGCGACGAAAAACTTCCACAATGCACTGCTTGTAGCAGAAGAAGAGTTCCCTGTATCCGCTCGGGGAATAAGCCGGAAAACACGATAGGAATTTCAAGCTCAGCCTCAGATTCTACGCCTGAAACCTTAATTTCAACTCCAAGGTTCGACATTTCAACCCCCAGCTTCGCCATTTCACCTCCAAAATTCGATGTCGACGTCTTTACTTTACAAATCTTCCACCATTTCGAGCGTTTCACTGCCCCGACACTCGCCCTTGGTAGTACTGACCTCTGGCAATTCACAATCACACTCGCCTTGTCACATACGTATCTTCTTCACGCTCTCCTCTCTTTGGCTGCTGCACACTTGCATTTTCTCCATCCGGAAGACCATCGGTACGAAGAAGCAGAGCTTCACTGGCAATCTGCGGCTCTCAGCGGCTTTCGCGAGGCTCTTGATGGGGAGATTACCCTGGAGAACAATGATGCCATCTTCGCATGCAGTGTGCTGCTCTATCATCATTCATGGACGCGTGTTGACGAGAACGACTTGGGAATTACAATTGAATGGCCGAGCGGACCTCATGATGTGATTCCACTGGCCAAAAGTCTCCGGAGCGTGGTGTTGGAGACGATAATCCGTCGGCGAGGAACCTGGCGAGAGGCCATGCTCACCGACTTGAGGACAAACGGTGCCCGGTCTACGTTCATCACCCGTGCTGGCCCAACGGGGATTATGGAAGAACTGCGGAAGAAATTCGAAGAACAGTATCTTCTCGTTGTGCCCGAGGATTCCGAGTGCAAGAGCTCGCGGTTTGGAACCTTCATGGCGGAGTGTGAGCGGATAATTCCTGTGATTGCAGTGTTGAAATTAAGGGATCGAGGTGACGATGTGACATCTTGTGAGCAGAATATCGTCAAATACTTATTCTCTTGGCCGGTAACTGTTGATGATGGACTTTTCGGCATGATCAAGCAGCGAGACACTTTAGGGCTTCTGCTTCTGCATTATTTTTTCGATACGGTGGGAAGGGCCAACATTGACAGTATGTGGTGGTCGCGGGAGAGGGTGGGCTTCATTTTGAGAAGACTCTCCCATGACTTCAACAAAAACAGATTACCTGTTGTGGACATATACAGTAATTAGCCAGTGTTCAAGACTCTCGAAGTACCTACATGTATCGAGACGACGTATGGCTATGGAAAGCATCGAATCTGATACTAGTTTCTCCACTATTACACATAAGATATGCCAACGAGAGATTAAATAAGGCACAAGCGATTAAATGATCCAAACAATATCGCATCGGCAAAGTTTATAATACTTTCGGATGGAGATTCGGTAGACACAGTTGGGAAGTTTGGCCAATTTCGAATCTGTAGACTACAGCATTGAAGCAGCATTTTATTACTATCTTCGGATTGCATCTCATACCGTACTCATTTAACGTCACACTTCGCACTCAAGCTATCAATTTCGGTTTCAAAGCAAATATGGCAGTATCAGAGCCAAAATAGCTTCAAACCCTGTTCCCAGGAACGATAGATATGAAGCTCCACCCGTAAACACCGCTGAGGTAGAGCTAGCTGATGTGGTTTCTGAACCGCCTGAACCTCCCGGACCGGAGGTGGTCGATGATACGGTGGTACCAGAAGATCCCACTTCACTTGATGAACCTGCTGAATTTGATGATACAGGTCCAGAGCTTCCTGAAGAAGAACCACTAGCAGAAACGGAGCTCGGTGGAAGACTAGATGTAGTGGAGTTTGAATATATCACACTGCAGCTGGAACTGGAGGTCGAAATCGAAACTGAAGCAGAACTCGAGCTAGAGCAAGAAGTTGAGCTGGAGGACGAACTTGGTGTGCTCGTTGAAGAACTAGAACTTGTCCCGGCCACGCAACCCTAGAGTGAGATTATCAGTTCCGCGACATTGTTTTACAATCCTACAGATATCACTTACGAGAGGATAAAATACCGTCCCGTCCAGCTTAGTTACATTCACGCAGTTGAATGTGCACTGCGCATTTCCTGCAGTTGGACTATCTTGGTAGCACTCTGCGCTGGTCTTGACGCCGACAGGAGGAACACCAGCTAATCTGCACAATGAGTGTAAATAGGAAAGCGTCAATTGAAGCTGGGTCATTGTTAGAAGCAGCACGTACTCGTCGTTACAGTTGCCCGCCACAGCACAGCCGTTGGTGCATCGAATGATTATGTTGTCGGATAGACTTCCACTCGGACACACGTTGAATGAGCCAGTAGCAGGACATGTATAATTAACGTTAGAGGTACAATTATCGCATCGAACGATTCTGTGTCAGTTCAGTAACGGCCATTCGTGAACGTAACCATTTGAAAAGGACAAGAAGATCAGCACATACACAGCGAGTAATAAGAGACTCAATAAAGATGCGAAAATCGACATATTGACAGTTGGTAAAGGATGACAACGCAACTATACTTGTGGCTTTAACGATTGTAAAGTGAAGTCGGCGAGCGGAAGGATGGAGCAAAGGATCAATTCAAAAAAGCGAAGGTATCATGAGATAACTTATACCCTAAACTTCACCACTGCGATGATTTCTTCTTTCGGACAGCTACAAATGATCATGCGACCATATGATGCAGCATAGGGTATCTCGAAATCGACTAATTTTAGACGTCTGCCCTCTAAGAGTCGAAGTTCCTGCAATCGGGCAAGAAATACGGATGAGAATATTGGAACTATGTCACTGGTGGTACAGTGTGCGGGGCACGATGCTCGGAAAGGTGTGGCGCGTTACATTGGAGGATTGAGGGTTTCGATATTGGAATCGAGTACTCAGTACTTCGCCTGGTCAGCTGGCACTCAGTCAGTTTAGAACCGCCGATACCGCTTCGCTTCTATTGGAAGTTAGCATTCCCGTGCTTGGCAGATCGAATTAAGACGTTTGGTGTTGCAAATGCCATAACAACTTTGAAATCGCCTTCCTCTGTGGACGTGCATGCTGTCCATTCGAACGGTACTTAAGGTAGCCAAAAGAAAATGCTGAAACCCGCAAACCTCTCTTATTTGCCTAGTATCTTCTCGACTGCATGCGTTGTAGAAAATTTCATGGAAATGGAGGTCAGCCCAATCGCAGCTTGTAGAGCAAGCTATTCGTACTCCTTACTAATACAGTAGTAACTACGGAGATGCGCGTCAAAAGTTTTGCCCAGGCATCAAGGCATCGACAGCTTTGTGCCTTACCAGCGTCCCTAAAAGAATAGGGGTAGGGCCCCGTAATTAGTGAGACCTCGCCATTCTTAGGGCGTCACTCCACTGATGTGGCCGCGGCTGTCTATTGATGCCTGAAAAATATTTATTGATGCCTGAGCAAGGCTTTTGACGCGAATCTCCGTACCCGAACGGAGCTTGGGCCATCTTCTAACGTCACGACTATTCACAATGTGAGCTGAGCATTCTCAAGAATCATAACATCTCGACCTCATTTGACGCACTGTGAAGCCTTCAGGAATGCCGGGGATTAAGAAAAAAAATCCAGTCCTCAGCTCTTTTGATGCTTTAAATAGCCTTTGTCCAGCATCCGAGTGCCGCATCTTCCGCGCACCTTGAACCTACCTCAATCAGTCCTCCGCAGGCACAATGGTTCTAGAAGAGGCCGTCAACTCTTCGGCCGATGCGCCGTTCGTGCCAGATGCTACTCCATCCTCCGACAGCGATCCATACTCGTCAAATCCATCCAGCCGCGCCACACTCCACATCGATTTACGCAATTATCCTCGTCCGCCTCCAATTGTCGGCCCACTGCTTGGACATAGTCGACAGCGACAGGCAGCTATGGTGGATCGCGGCATAGCGGCGCAATCACAACTGCTCAAGCGACCGCCTACACAGGATGAGGCTGAAGCAATGGCATATAACATCTGCTATTCCGAGACATCGGTTTTCTGGGGATCCGCCCTGGGTCTGGCGTTTGGACTGTTCCTGGCCAACCGTGGGCGTGCAGTTTTCAGGTTCCCGTTCATGACTCCCAGCCGCGAATGGTTCAATCCGGACAAATTTGGTCCACTGAAAGGCAGGGCAGCGAGATCGGCATGGCATGTCGCAAGAGGTGTTCTGTACGTAACCAGTGGCTACGGATTGGGATCGGTGGTTGCTTCCAGCTATGGCGCCGTACACTTTGCCACGGCTGCGAGAACCGATGAACGACTGAAGGACTTCAATCGAGCCATGGACGATTATGCGCGAGCAAGAGCAGGAGGTTTGTCAAGGGCGCAGAGACCAATTCCACAACCACAGCCTACAACCACAACGAAGCGAGATGGCTGGGATGATGACATGTCTCCACAATCGGGAAACTTTGAAGGGGTTGACTCTGGTTCTCAATCTGACAGCCAAATGCAGAGTAAGCGGAGGCCAGGGCCTGCCGATTCAAGTTGGAATCCCTCGGAAAAAAGAGATTCATCTTTCGACAAGGACTCAGCGCCAAGGCAGTCTCGAAGTTTTGGGAGCGATTACGATGATGCATCTCCAGCTGCCGCAACACCATCTCAGTCTACTCCTACCGAATCTGCGTGGGACCGCATCAGAAGGGATGCCGTCGCTGGCCGCAATCCATCTTCGGAGCCCGCTAGCAACCGCTGGTCTTCAGATCAGAGAGCTACTGAATCACAGCAAAGAGGCAGCTCAACGCAAGGCGATAGTTTTGCTTTCTCTACGACTGAGGAGGAGCGACAGCTGGCCAAAGCAGAAGCCCAGAAGGACTTCGATACGAGGGTAGAGCGGGAAAGGCAAGGCAAAGATTTCAACGACACTGGAACCAAGTGGTGATTGCAAATGGATACCTTGTGATTTGGTGAAGGATACCAGTACTCTCCTCTTGCGAAGTTGGTACTGTACTTCTATCTGGACTGCATAGCATTACGAGGGTTCAATTAAAAAAGAGCTACCTTGCTGAAGATTTCAGAATACGTCGAGAGGCCAATTGACGTCCCATAACGGCGCATAATGTAGCGTCTACCTTCGATCGACGACAGTACCTAGTCTCTCCAATTTATACAAGCGCATTCTGACCTATGATAATACAGCCAGGTGTATCTTGAGATCATATTCTTGCATTCCATGATCTCCTTATCTCACCAGCCAACGCAACCCACAATTCGAGTAGTAATTCAGCAACCACTCTAACTTTGTGCCACCGAATTCATAGCCTCTGAAGATTCTAGGACAGACTGGAAGAATGGCTCCACGGCGGCTAGAAACTCATCTGGTTTGGATGAGAACACCACATGTCCGGTTTCGAGAACCTTGAGCTGAGATCCTGGAATACATTTCTGCATAGTATATTTGGCCTCAGATCCGAAAGCAAAATCCTTAGATCCCCAAGTAATCAAAGTTGGTGCTTTAATCTGCGACCCTTGACTACGCAAGTCATGACCGGGATCGGGAAAGCTGCGCCAGATAGCGGCGACTACGGCAGCTCCGGATTGCGTTCGAGCCCGCTCTTGTGTACGCTGTTCGATTGCTTTGTCCTCTGGTGTCTGCGATACCATGTATTGGGGAATCCAAAGCGGCATCAGGAAACGAGCGAGGAAAGGAGTACCGAAAATTCGACAAGTGATTCGCCCAAGCAAGGCCAAATGAAGAAAGCCACCGTTGTTGACCAGAACTAGCCCACGGACGTATTCAGGATGCGTAATAGCCAGTCGGGCTGCAGCAAACCCTCCCACAGAGTTTCCGATGAAGAAGGCAGGCGGCAGTTTGAGTGCAGGTACAATATCCTCCAAGACGTCGGCGATAGCCATTGCGCTTAGTCTTTCCGTTGTTGTCAGGCCTTTGGATTTTCCATGCCAGGGCCAGTCGACGGCGATAGTATGGTACTTCTTAGCTAGTTTTTCGACAACGGTATCAAAATCGTGGTGATCGTGCAAGGTTGCGTGCAGAAAAATCACCGGAACGCCTTCTCCTTGTGATTCATAAAAAACTTCGCCGAACCGAGTAGATACGAAGGGCATTTTCTCAAGATTCAAATTCTCTTGAAAAGAACAACCATATAATTAGAGGAAGACCAGATGAAAGGTGAATGCAAAATGACCGACGTAGCTCTAAGACTTTAATTGGCAAACTGAATACTCGGTGCTGTGTAGCTTCAGTTACGGCGATCCATCATATATCCCAATGATGGGAGAGAAAGACCTGCAAGGCTGTATATACATGTAGGGAACCATGTATTAACGTTATGTTACTCGTATTCGGGAGAACAGTCAACCCGTTCCCGTATTAAGGATCAATCAATCAGCGCGCTAACTAGCGTGCTCAAGCCCCTAATTCATCACATGTTATTGGTAGTAATAACCATTTTTGATATAATGTATTGTTCTAAGCAGGGGCGATGATGGGAAGAGAGCCAGATCTCCTAGCATTCCATGTGACCACTCGTTCTTCATCGACAGCATCCACATTCACTTCCTCCTCACTTTATTCTTCAATGTGCAAATCGAAAATCTAAGCGTCGGCTTGCCGTATCTGTGGTGTTCAATCTATACTCAATTCGCTCCTAGAATCTTTGTCAGAATAAGAGTTCAAGTGGCGGACTCGTTGGTACACAATAGTAAAGGGATCGTACCTCTGGAGTCATAGCATTCCACTTTCGTTCGCGAATCCTGTTCTTGGTTACATAGTATATCTTCGTGAAGATGAACCACACTATGACCATGACGTTGATCCCAGTGAGAACTCTATTGCCTCGTCTGTAGAGTGGTTTATCGTCATTTCGATATATGTTGGCAGATATGATACCTCCAAGCTGAACAAACACTAGGCGAAGTTGTTAGATTGTATTGAGAGATGACCGTGTCTATTTTGAGTGGCTTACTATTGTACACGGCTGCGGATACACTACGCGAGCCAACGTTGTTTGAGTTTTTAGAACACCAAGCGCTAAGTAGCGGATTAGCGATTATTATTCTAGAATTGAAGACAAAGAATGGAAAATGAAGACTTACACGTTGATGGCATGACAGTATGGATAACTCAACAGGACTGTGACGAGAATGTATGTTCCCCACTTGTTCTTAATGAGATCTGGCCATGCATACAAAGCAGCAACACATGGCAATGTCCAAACGCTTTGAAGCATGCCTACTAATGCGCGATCGTTGAGTTTTTCGCTTAGCCATGTTATCCCAAGTAACGTGAAGATGTGGAACACGTTATAAGGGATAGTAAGAAGGTTCGTGTTGAACTAAGAGATATCAGCAAATGGGACCCTAAAACCCGACACTGAGACAGCTACTTACAGTACTGAATCCAAGTTCCCGAAGAATCAGAGTGATGTAGTAGGTAGGAGGTGTTTCTGGGATGAAGCAAATCAAGCCAAGGATGTAAACCTGGGACTCTGTGAGAAATGGCCCTTCAGAAATTGCGAAGAGCACACTGACTGGCCATAGATCATAGTCTCTCAATGCAGACCATAGTCGCCTTGGTGTGATAGGTTGACGATTGTGCATATCACCTGTACACTATTAGTATAATGCCATCCAATAAGATCACTATCATAAAATTCTTAATGTGAATACAACTCACCTTTGCGTGGATCGTCCCGTAGCACGCGATTGACAACAATGCTAACCTCACGATCCGTAAACCATCCCTTAGGTCTATACCATTTCTTCGTTTGAACAGCAGAGGCTGGCATCAAAAAGAAGGAAGTAAACCCGATGATTAGCGTAATTAATCCTTCCAGCAGGAAGAGCCATCTTCATTTTCATCAGCAATGATAGAAGAGGAGCATAGAGAATAACCCACCTCCATCCTGCGAGGCCGTGAGCTCCATTGAGGTGAAATATCGCAAAGGCAAGCAATGAGGTAATAATGGTCGTGATACTCAATGCTGTCCAGAAAAAGGCCAGCCTGATTGGTAGCTCTCGACTGGTGTAAAAGTACGACAACCATAGGACAAGGTCGGGAATAAAGCCACCCTAAGATCAATGAGCATCTACTAACTACAGTCACGAGAGTTACTAACCTCTAGTGCCCCAAGTAGAGCACGAGTTGCGAGAAAGCTCTTTCTATCAGTCAATGCGGCTTGTGACATGGCGACGATTGACCAAAGAACCATTTGTGCCGGGATCCATCGATCAGGACCCAACCACTTGGATACCAGTTGAGAAGGTAACTCAGCCAGAAGAAAAGAAACAAGAAAGACCGTGTTTCCGTAATTGTAATCTTTGCTTCCTGTTAGCTGGTGCCCAGTGGACATACAGAAGACGGGACGTATACCGTTGGTGCTGAGCTTGAGATCTTGTAAGAGCGTGCCCGAGACGGCTTGAACCAAGTTGCCGCGATCAATTTGGAGACTGAAGAACATGGTACAAGCCCAAAAGCAAACTGTGTCATAAAACAATTAGCCGTACTTATCAGATGAAATATAGAATATCGAGTTACACATACCACGTACGTCGAGCTTCCTCACCAACTTCTTCTCTTCTTCGAGTGTCCACGTCAGATCTGCGTCGAAGACATGTCGACACTCGTATTTGGACTTTTCGTACAGATCAATGTAGTAAGATTTGACCTCAGGATCCTGAAATACATTGGTAGAAAAGTTTGAGTCGGAATCTTGCGTGGAAATGACCACTCCCTCTTTGGTGATAATATTTCCTTGCGCAGTGACTAGCTCCGCATCCTTGAGAGCTGCTTTGGGTATTATGATCTTGTCCGAAGCAATCTTCTCATTGGATTGGTTAGAAGCACTATCGGATTGATCCCCAGGAGCTTTTGACGGAGATGACATTCTGTTCAAATTAAGACGGGAGAAGTTCTTTGCACGATTGGCTCCTGCTCTTAGCCTTGATTGCCACCGGGAGACAGTGGTCGCCAGAGTGCTTAAATAACTCCACATGAAGCCGACCTTCAGCTGGAATCGTACAACGTGGGCGAGAACGGTGGGCTTTGCATCATACCAAGTGTTATTCACGACATCCCCTACACAGAAATCAATGCATGGATGGCTCAGATCATGGATGGAGGGTGCGAGGGCGGGAATCTACTCCTATTCTTCCTGCAGCCCGAGTACCACGCGTCCGGATTGCAGGTGAACTTGCAGGAGAGTGGATTTTCCAGTCCCGTGGCAACAGGTTCATATGCGCCATACCTGGGTAGCCACGCATGTTTCTCGCTTCCAGCATCCTGGTGGAATGTTAAGAGTGAACGCTGGACAGAACAGGAAGTTAAAGAAGCGGTAAACTTCGGTTGGGTAAAAGTTTGCCATCATGACAGATAGTAGCGATCACGTATTTTCTGATGGAAATTGTACTATCACCAAGCTCTTCAAGGTAATTGACGATGGAATTCGCAGATCGAAGGAATTGAATCTTGCCCTCACCATATTCAGCATATTGCTCCATTCCGAGGTCTTATTTATACAATATCCATTTTATAGGAATTCTCATATTTACAATGTTGGAGATGAACAAACTGCAAAACGTTATGTCGGTATTGTTAGTGTTGGAGTGTGGATGGTGTCACTTCAGGTTCGATGTTCGCAATCGGAATGATCCATCAATCCTGTGTTGGTCCAAGCGTGAACGGCTACAGTCCGCCGATGCAGCTTCTGTTCGTAACTCCATAATTAAGGTATCATAGCCATTCAAGTGGGGGACTTCGCCGACGCTGTTGATATCACACGTTTAATCAAGTTGTTGATCGGTTGATTGGGTTCAAAGAGGCGGAAGAATTGAACCGTGAGACTCGGATGGGAATCTAGGCACTGCACGTTATCCAACCCGTTTATGATGTCAATTCTATCGCACGTATCGATGAGAGCAGAAGCAATTAAATTTGACAAAACTAGGTATGTCATGGGATCGTATTGAATCCGATTCCGGCTGTCATTGAGATGCCGTTCTCGCGAACGAGTATCCAGTAACAATGCTATATCTGCATTACGCTCGGCGGATGCCATAGCGTATAGCAAGAGACAGCTTCTATCAGCATTTGTTATCACGTAAACCAAAGCCAAGACCGAATAGTGTTGTGCGACGAAACCAATGGCAACCACAACCGCCGAGACGAAGACGGAGACCACTGTTCCTAGTGTAACAGTGAAGGCCATTCCTGAGGCAACTGAAACAAAGCCTAAAGTCAGGAGGGTTATTGATGAAGAAGGCGGAAAGACCACTGCGAGTGTATGTTGTCAGATTGCTGTCATCCAGAGCGATTCTGATAAACCGACAGTACCCACATTATCTTCCTACCTGGGATCATGGCGAGAAGTATCCAGCTCTCGAGCCTTTCGAGCATGTTGAGCACGGAAAAGACGCGGACCCATCATTCAAAGACCTATTGATTGAAGGTTCAAAGATTCAACATCTTACACCAACCACGGGATCCGAAGTCACTGGTGTCCAGCTTAGCAAGCTTAGTGCCGCAGGTAAAGATCAGCTTGCTCTCCTTGTTGCTCAGCGCAAGGTTGTTGCATTTCGTGATCAGGACTTTGCAGATCTGCCTATAAAAGATGCCCTTGACTTCGGAGGCTACTTCGGTCGTCACCACATTCATCCGACTAGCGGTTCTCCGGAAGGATATCCTGAGATTCATTTGGTACATCGGAACGGTAACACTAGCGAATTTGACAGATTTCTTGCCAATCGTATCAGCAGCGTTGGGTGGCACTCTGACGTTACGTATGAGCAACAACCACCAGGAACTACTTTCCTGTACATTCTCGACACCCCAGAAGTAGGCGGTGATACCGCTTTCGTCAATCAGGTCGAAGCATACAACCGCTTGTCACCTGCGATCAAAGAACGCTTACACGGACTGAAAGCTGTTCACTCAGGATTCGAACAGGCTGATTTCAGCACACAACGTGGTGGCGTTGTGCGTCGAGAGCCAGTTAAAAATGAGCATCCACTAATTCGTACGCACCCGGCCACTGGCGAGAAGGCTCTTTTTGTAAATGGTGGCTGTACGTGTACCAGGATTCGAATTGTTTGATGATGAGCACTAACGACGTTGAAAGTTACTCGAAGTATCGTCGGGCTCAAGAAGGAAGAGAGCGAGGCTTTGTTGAACTTCTTGCTGCTTCACGCTGGTCGTGGAATTGATTATCAGGCACGCGTTCGATGGGCACCAAAAACTGTTGTAGTCTGGGACGTGAGTTACCATTCATTCTGTTTATACGTTTGTTGAGACTGACGCATGGATAGAATCGTGTTACCCAACACTCCGCCATAGTCGACTGGAAGACAGGAGAGAGACGACATTTAGCTCGTATCACTCCACAAGCAGAACGTCCATATGAGACTCTGTATGTTCCCGAGCCACAGCCTGAATTGAAGGCTGAATCCAAGTAAGGTCGGTTCGGTTGAAATGAGCATGGCGGATGGAAACGAGGAAGTGCCTAAGTTGCATTGCTGATTGTGGTAGTCATATCTCGGCACTATCAAGCACTAGTTATTAGCTCTTTTATATAGTTGAAATGCATGCATGAATATAGAATTTGATGTGCTTTAGAGAAGTCGTAGCTTTTGATATTGTTGGAAGACGTTCCACCCTTCAATTGCACCGCCTCGCGCACCGCCAGCCGACTGAGTTTGGCTTCGCGTCTCAACGCACTCCCAATTGTAACTACTCATTCACAATCATAAAATAGTGTGTACGAACTTTTGTATGGACGTTGCAGTCTCAGTTCGCAGTAATTCATAGACCGAGTACAAGCCTCTCCACTGACAACGTCACACGGAGTAGTCCATCAAATCCGATGAGGAAGTCGCGACTCCAGCTCTCACCCATATGCTTTCATTGTCAACTTTCGCAACTTCTGCCGTTCCAATCTTCTTCCTCTCTTCATTTCCGTTTCTTCACTGACATTTTTCCATTGTCGCTTATGCGTTGAGTAGAAACTATATGCCGGCGTTTCTAAACCTCCACCGCGTCAATCATGTCCACTGACTACACGTTTCGATGTAACTCACTTAGCTGTCGGAGAGAGCTTGATGATCAAGCAGTGGTCACGACCTGCTGGTGCGTAAGCATGCATTAATTCATCAACGCACCCTCATATTATCTTAGCCACATCTTCTGTCTTCAGTGTGCTGATACGTTGGGTCTTGCCCGAGCCATTAATGGCAGGCGTGTTTGTCCAGCATGCGACCAGGAGTTGGTGAATCCTGACGACTGTGCTATCGCCCAGCTTCAACCATCAGACGATTACAAAGGCAGCATCCTTTGCGGATTGACACCATCCGATATCATGGATTGTGCATCCAGAGCACTCGCATTCTTTACGTACCAAGCTACTCAAGAGATGTGAGTACAATGGAATCAACCGCCAATCCCAAACTCGAGCTGATGGCAAATAGAGCCTATCAAAATCATGTGTGCAGTAATGCCACTCGAAATTGTGCCAAATACAAAAGCCATCTCATAAGCCAAGAAATGGAAACCAACGAAAAGCTTAAGGATCTCAAAGACCGATTTGACGGTTGTCTGAAACTGTCTCTGCTCACGCTCTGTTTCTAATAACTTACTAGCTTCTCGGATTGAAATCGGTCAGGTGAAGATTCAAAATGCCCAGCTTGACGTAGCGTTTAAGGAAAAGAGCCGAGCACTGCACGACCTTCAAAAGAAATATCATGCATTAAAGCAGCAAGCAGAGATGATTCCTCGGCTAGCAGCAGCTGCGGCGGAAGAAGTCGAGGAAGCTGTTAACACCGCCACATCCCAATCTCTATACGATGGACTGCAAGACCGCCCTACTCAGTGGCAGTCGAGACCACCTTCTGGCCGCATGCCGACACGTATGTTTCCCGAAACACCGAGATAAGGATGAACTAATTGTTTCTAGAAAACATTTCACCACTGGCTGCTCGCAATGGACCCATCTTTCCATCACTGCAGCATTCCCGAACTGGTTCTGTTTGCATGCCAGCACATGGCCCCTCACGCGTGCCGCTCCACCCTATTGAGCCAAATCGACTAGTAAATCCGGCATTGAGGCTATGGCTTGAGTGCTGGTATGAAAATGGGACGACAGCCCATACATCCGAATTCGAATGCAACTCCTCGGATTCCACGCTCAACTGGACCTTCCAACATGCCAATTCGTTGACGCCTCCTTTGTCGGCCGAATTCGTTGCGGTGCTTCTTTTCTGCTGATATAACGAGAGATATTATACGTATCCAAGGTCTTTCCAGGTATGGCGGAACACCAACCGTAGCGGAACAAAGCATAGGTACTTTGACATTCAAGCAATAGAAATTCTTACTGCGTCCTGATATTTGAGCACTTCCGCTGCCGTCGCGCCCTGTAGCCAATCTTGAATATCCTGACACACAGTCCTCCGAAAATTACATTCGCATCGTCGCTGCCCCTTGATTCGCGGAGAGCTTCACCTCATGGTGTAACAAGACTCGCTCGACCTAAAGCACCACCATCGAGCTCTTTTCGACTCTCATACACAAAGAACAGTTTGATCTGAATTTCCGAGGCTTTTCCCCCCACCAGACAATTATTGTCAGCGTGGTTGCGACAGGTGGCGCGCTGCGTCATGCTATGCCGTCCATCGATTGGTACCTCCAATCATGCTATCAAGGATCCCTGGTCATGGTGAGACTACTCACGTGATATTTACGACGTATTTTATCTTACATAATGTTACCGTTCGCAGGGAAAAGCTTAGCCACAAGTCTAACCAGCCACGCCACAGGTCCCGCAAACGCAAATGTTCCGGAACAAAGAACGCTGGACTGAATCTGGCCCTTGATCGATGACGAGTGTTGGCACAACCAGCGCCAACGTGCTCAGATGAAGCCGCTGATAACTTCGACGAGATACTGTATCTGATATCGTTCAATACTCTGAATGAAGTGTCTGTCCACCCCGCGAAGAAGCATTAACTCAATCTTAGCGAAGCTCCAATCGCGTCGACACGCAAGAGAGCGACGAAGGTCCAACACCGCATAGCAACTCCAACGATACGCGGAATCCATCTAGCTCCTGTCTGCGACTGCAAGCGACTCGCATCATGCGATACACTACATTGACGCCCTCTCCCTACGTCTGACTGCGGCCACTTCGTCGAACCCGCCGCCGTCTTCCTCCCTGCGCGAGCCCGCTTCTCCTCCGCTCCGTTGGCCTACTTCATTGGCCTTCCTAGCGAACATCACCTTGAAGGCCATCACCTTGCACACCCTGAGAGTGGCCCGACAGCTGGCCCGTCGGCCGAACACTCCCGTCTTGCAAAGTAACCTAAATCTTGGATGGAACCGAAAGAAAACGCCGCAGATAAAGCTTTTGCTCGCGTAGTGTGGGCGGCGCATATTCTCCAAAGCCTGTCAATGAGCCATGACAAGCTGTTCGAGGACACGGATGCCGACGATGGATCTGAGTCTGACTGTGATCGCGGCGAGAACGACGCTCGTTCTGACGACGAAACCAAAAGCGACGTTAACGACTTAATAACATCATCTACTGAGAATTTGCGCGAAAAATGCCTGAATTGTATTGCGGAGTTGCTTTCGCGCCAAAAAGGCTGGCACTTCGTCACAACGGCGACACTGAGAGAGCGGGAGGATTCGGTTGAGGTTGATATTGCGAGGAATTCTGGGTTTGATGATGAAGATGGGAAGTTTTTGGATCAGCTTCAACAATTCATGGAAGCGCATAATCATGTCGGCGGTGAGTAATCCTGGCGAAGAAGAAAGTATCCCTAATCGGTTCTATCTAACATCTTCGTAGGGCAAGAAAAAGGCCTGCATGACGCTGAATGTTGGTCGTTCCTCAATTCTGCCATTGACTATTACCACGATCGGATTGATGAATGGGCACGGGTTGCAATGGGTGTATGGAAACGGACTGGACCGCATACTCCTAGCCCGGCAACTGATTGCTACAGCCAACATTGTGTTTTAGATTTACAATCGAAGGGAAGGCAAGCGGATGTTAGTCAACTGCTTTCCCTCTTTACAGATGCTCTTTTCTCTCGATTCGAGCGGCTAGCTGATCGCCGCCGTAAGCTGGTCCTGCTTGCCTATGCCTGTCTGCATTCGGAAAACCTTTTGGACATTCTTTCGCAAAACGTTGCTCGAACTAGAGTAGCAAAAGCTCTGAGCATACTAAAACACTTGCCCGACCGGTAGCAAACTTGCAAATCCTAACTCGAGTTGCTAGAACACTCCCGAGCTTTCAGACCATCAAATGTTGCCGCATTCCTCTTCCGGCCACAACCGAAATTCGGAAACAGTATATCATTTCCCTACAAGATGCATGGGACCAGTTAGGATTGCCGCCTACTTCTCAAGACCTCACGGAGTACGACTCTACCTTCAAGATGAACTGCTCTCGGAAATTCAGCAGTCATGCCGAGGTGCAAATGGTGCAACGGTACGAAGAGAGTCTGCATCTTGTCCCGTCAATCGACTATATAGGCTGCAGCAAGAAAGTGTGTCTCCTCTGCGAGTCCTTCTTGCAACTTTCCCTGTGGCGGCCTAGGCTCAGAGGGAGACACGGCGGCTGTTATCCGCGCTGGGGCCTGACACTCCGGACTGCGGAGTCTCAAACTTCAAGGCTAGAGAAGTTGTGCGAGCTTCTCGAACGCCGAATATTGCGACTTTTGGAAAGCAAGACACCTATAGTGGGGGCGGTGGCCCAGTCCTCCCTTGTCACTACCCTTGACACACTAGACATTAGTGCGATGGATGAGCGAGCCAATTTGCGGCAGCAGGCTGAGAGACAAGCGCAGGACTCACGTGAAAGATCGGCCATTATGTGGGTTGGTACACGTCTGGTACTCTTACGCACTCTAAACGGATTGCAGGAACGATCCTCGATCTAGAGGCCCTCAGCGCATCCTCTACCCGGACGTCAAGATGCTGTGCGTGATGTGCCAGATGCCGGGAAAACGGTGTACAGCTTGCCAATCCTGCACATACTGCTCGAAGAGATGTCAGAGCATCGACTGGCCCACTCATCGGCTGCTGTGTCCTCAATATGTCAAGAAGCTCTCATCCCGTCCTTCACCATGCCATCGACTTGCAATCTGGTTTCGAAGGGACCATGAGAGACCGAGGCTGGCATGGGCCGGCGTCCAAGGTGAAGGTCGCGATAACTCTAATCTAGTGTTCGACGGCTTCCTGGGCGCACAGCACGCAGCGCACTGGTCGCTGCCGTTCTCTGTCAACAGTCGTCGAAGCCTAAATCTGGGCTACACCCTCTGCATCTACTACGAAGACTACTCGACCGACCGGAACAACAGCATTTTTGGCACTGCCGCGCTCTCGAGCACGAGCGTTCCGTACGAGTGGTGTCGCGAAATTGTCGTGGTTAGTGGCCGGCCCAGCATAGGACCGTTCGCTGACGTGACTCTGGCCGATTTCCGGCATGTCCAGGATTTCTTTGGGACATACCATGAAAACGCGATCCACGATGCTCCGCGGAGCAATGGCATCCTAGGCGTCCGAGTAAACAGCCTCGCAGAGCAGCGTCTTCATGGGGCAGAGACGTTTTCACAAGTTACCGCGGGCCCGAGCTACCAACTTTGGCAGATTGGGGTGGAATCTGCCATATCAAAAGCACTCGGCATTGCAGTGAGTCTGTACAGAATCAATGAGCAGCAAATTACGGCTATGAGATCCGACGAGTCATCAGCGGACCATGAAGCCCCATACTATAATGCTCTGCTTTTGTGCGTGGATGCATCAAGCGAGAAATGGGGTACGCCTGATGCCGAATTACGGAAAGATGGCCCAGTCCCAGAGAGCTTCTTGCTGCTACGAAGCGATGGCCGCGACTTGAA